>ERZ761607.12-NODE-12-length-479941-cov-16.023514_pt1 | contig 479941 bp, 468 predicted proteins | sample MGYA00511164_ERZ761607 | MGnify/ENA primary metagenome ERZ761607 (study PRJEB28899, sample SAMN02445080) | bioreactor sludge metagenome | biome: EBPR sludge | place: Australia: Brisbane, Thorneside Wastewater Treatment Plant | collected 2011-06-22 ... | reverse complement strand
GCTCCGCCTGCATCCTATGCCGCGATGGTCGCTCCGCCAGCGCCTCCGGCCCCGCCCGCGCCCCCGGCGCCGCCCGCCCGTGCGCCTCGCGCCTCAGGCTGGGTCCACAACAGCCGGCCGCTGACGGAACAGGAGCGCCAGGCCGTCGTCGAGGCCCGTCAGGCGGCCGTGGAGGCGCGGATCCATGCAAGGGAAGCCCGGCGGGAGGCCATTGAGGCCCGTGCCCAAGCTCGCGCTCACGTCGCCGGGGCGCCTGAAGCCCGGACCCACGCGAGAGCCGCGATGGCTGCGGCCGCCGAGGCGCGGGCCCAGGCCGGCGTCGCTCGCCAACACGCCGCTCGTGAAATGGCCAATGCGCGGGTTCATATGGCCCGGGGCGCTGATCAGATGGTCGCCGGGGCCGAACAGATGCGCGAGGAATCGGCGCGGCTGCGGGATCCGGCCTATCGCGCGACGCAGATCGAGCGGGCGCGGGAACGCGGCGAGACGGTCACCGACGCAGAGCTGCAGGCCCTTTCGCCGCGTCTGGCGAGCCAGGCCGACCGGCTGGAGCGCCGGGCCGTCGAGTTGCGCGAACGCTCGGCCCGCCAGCCGTCCTGATCGGCTGCTGAGTCCGCCCGTTCCGGTTCGACCGGAGCGGGCGGCTCATCAGCTGCGTTGGTTGTCCCACCAGCGCACGGCGTCTGCATCGCGGGCGCTGAGTTCGGGATAGTCCGGGTCGGAGCCGACGTCCGGCACACGCCGCCATGAGCGGGCGCATTTGGGGTGGTCCGTAATGGGCTGTACTACCGCAGCGACGTTGATCACTTCCGACATCTGGAACGCATCGGCGGGCGGCGAGCCCTGAACGAGCTGGACCTGGCTGACGCGGAAAATGTCAGCGATCTCCTGTTGGTCGAAGCCCTCGAAGGCGAAAGCCATCTGCTCGTCAGTGACATAGACGGTCAGGGCGGCATCCAGGCCGGTGCCGATCCGCTTTTCACGGCGATCAATCTCAAGGGCGCCGTTCGTCACGAGCAGGACGCGCTCGATAGCTTTCCAGCGGGTCTTTTCGCTGGAGTCCTGCCATTCCACTGGCGTTTCCGGGATCACCCGCGCGCAGTTGGAGCCGCCTTCCGGGTAGCGCGTGCCCCAGGCCTCTTCCATGGTGAAGGGAGTCAGCGGCGCCAACCAGGCCGTCAGGCGCATGAAGACCTCATGCATGACCGTGCGGGCCGCGCGGCGGCGGATCGCGTCGGGGCGGTCGCAGTAGAGGCTGTCCTTGCGGATGTCGAAATAGAGGGCCGACAGGTCGTTGGAGCAGAACTCCAGCACCGGGCGGACGACGTCCTGGAAGCGGTATTCGGCATAGGCCTTGCGGACGTCGCGATCGAGTTCCCACAGCCGGTGCAGGACGAATTTCTCCAGCGGCGGCATCTGGTCGAGCGGCAGGCGTTCGGCCTCGTCGAAGCCGACCAGGGCCCCGAGCAGATAGCGGACGGTGTTCCGCAGCTTGCGATAGGCGTCGACCGTGGTCTGCAGGATCTGTTTCCCGATCCGTTGGTCCTCGGCATAGTCGACCAGCGAGACCCACAGACGCAGGATGTCGGCGCCGGATTCCTTGATGACGACGGCGGGGTCGGTCGTATTGCCCCGCGACTTGGACATCTTCTCCCCGTTCTCGTCCTGGGTGAAGCCGTGGGTCAGGACGGCGTCATAGGGGGCGCGGCCGCGGGTGCCGGCGCCTTCGAGCAGGTTGGACTGGAACCAGCCGCGGTGCTGGTCCGAGCCTTCGAGGTAGAGGTCGGCCGGCCAGTGCGACGGGCGGTCGCCGGTGTAGCCATGGGCCGGGTCGCGCGCTTCAAGCGTGAAGGCGTGGGTACAGCCGGAGTCGAACCAGACGTCGAGGATGTCCTCGATCTTCTCGTAGCGGGCCGGATCGTGGGCGCCGAGGAAATCGGCGTCGGGACGGGTGAACCAGGCGTCCGCGCCGCCCTCGGCCACGGCCGCGACGATGCGGGCATCGACGGCGGGATCGTGCAGCGGCTGGCCCGTCTGTTTGTCGACGAACATGGCGAGGGGCGTGCCCCAGGCGCGCTGGCGGCTGATTAGCCAGTCCGGACGGCCCTCGACCATGGAGCGGATGCGGTTGCGGCCGGCCTCCGGGTGGAAGTCCGTCTTGTCGATGGCCTCAAGCGCCCGCTCGCGCAGGGTGCCGTCATCGTTCAGCGGGGCATCCATACGGATGAACCACTGCGGGGTGTTGCGGAAGATGATCGGGGCCTTGGAGCGCCAGCTGTGGGGGTAGGAATGCTCCATCCGGCCGCGGGCCAGCAGGGCGCCGGCCTCGATCAGTTTCTCGATCACGGCCGGGTTGGCGGGGCCGAACTTGCCGGTCTTCTTGCCCTCGGTCTCCAGCACCTTGAGGCCGGCGAAGAGGGGGACGTGGTCATAGTAGGCGCCGTCCGGGTCGACGGTATCGGGCACCTCGTGATGGCCGTGGGCCTTCCAGACCTCGAAGTCGTCGGCGCCGTGGCCGGGGGCCGTGTGGACGAAGCCGGTGCCCGCGTCGTCGGTGACGTGGTCGCCGGCCAGCAGGGGCACGGAGAAGCCGTAGCCGGGCGACAGCTCGGCCAGCGGATGGGCGCATTCCAGGCCCGAGGGGTTGAGGTCGTCGACGCGGGTCCAGGAGGCGATCTTCGCGGCCTTGAACACGTCCTCGGCCAGTTTGTCGGCCACGATCAGCCGGTCGCCCGGCTTGGCCCAGGGTTCGAACTCCAGCCCGGTCTCCATGGCCGTGACCTCATAGAGGCCATAGGCGATCTCGGGGCCGTAGCTGATGGCGCGGTTGGCCGGGATGGTCCAGGGCGTTGTGGTCCAGATCACCACGGCGGGCGTGGCGTGGCGGAAGGCCAGCAGGTCGTCGGGATGGTCGTCGGTCGCGCCGGTGACGGGGAATTTGACCCAGACCGTCGGGCTGACGTGGTCGTGGTATTCGATCTCGGCGTCGGCGAGGGCGGTGCGTTCGACCGGCGACCACATCACCGGCTTGGAGCCGCGATAGAGCTGACCGGAGTTCTTGAATTTGTGGAACTCGGCGACGATGGCCGCCTCGGTGGAGAAGTCCATGGTGGCGTAGCGGTGATCCCAGTCGCCGAGGACGCCGAGGCGTTTGAACTGGTCGCGCTGCACGTCGATCCAGCCGGCGGCGTATTCGCGGCAGGCCTGGCGGAACTCGGCCTTGGAGACCTCGTCCTTGCGGCGGCCCTTGGCGCGGTACTGTTCCTCGATCTTCCACTCGATCGGCAGGCCGTGGCAGTCCCAGCCGGGGACGTAGTCGACATCGTTGCGCAGCAGGAAGCGGCTGCGGACGACGAAGTCCTTCAGCGTCTTGTTGAGGGCGTGGCCGATGTGGATGTCGCCGTTGGCGTAGGGCGGACCGTCGTGGAGGACGTAGAGAGGGGCGCCCTCGGCCTGACGCTGCTTGCGCAGGGCGGAGTAGAGGTCGCCCCATTGCTCGATGATCGCCGGTTCCTTCTGCGGCAGCCCGCCGCGCATGGGGAAGGGCGTCTCGGGCAGGAAGACCGTCTCGCGATAGTCGCGAGCGGTGGAAGGCGTGTCGTTGGCGTCGGCCATGAAGTCTCGTTTCGTCGTGTTGATCGTTCGCGTGGAGTTTCGAGGAACCCGGCGTGCACGGGGCCAATGCCCTGCGGCGCTACGCCGGGCGGCTAATCGAAATCGGGCGAAACACGCGGACGGTCATGGTGCGAACGCTCTAGCAGACGGGGAGGGCAGGACGCCACCCCGCGCCGTCAGGATCGGTGGGTTGGCGTCTTCGGTGGAGGGGCGCAGCTTCGGTGCGGGATGGAGGACGAGCGATGCGACGGTGGATGATCGGACTGGTCGGGGGGCTGGCGCTGGCGGCGGCTATGCCCGCGGCGGCGCAGGTGGGGTCGGAGGGGGCCGAGGCCTTCGTGCGCGGGGTGTTCGCCGGCTATAGCGCGAATGGCGAGGATGAATGGCCGCTCACTGAGTACAATCTGAGCGACGTCTTTTCGGCGCGTATGGCGGGGTTGATCCGGCGGGACCGCGCGCTGGCGGAGGACGATCTGCCTTATCTGGACGCGGATCCCCTGTGCCAGTGCCAGGACTGGGGAGAGTTCCGGGTCGAGTCCGTGCGGATCATCCACATTGCGAGGATGCCCGGACGCAGGGCGGATGTGACCTTCACCAATTTCGGCCAGCGGGAGACGACGAGGCTTCAGCTGAGCGGCGATCCGATCAGCGGCTGGCGGATCGACGATGTGCTTACGCCGGGTCAGCCGGGACTGGCAGAGCAGCTGGAGGATTCGAACCGGCGGCGGGAGGCGGGTCTGCCCGCCCTGCAACGCGACTGAGACTTGCCAGCGCCGGGGCGGGCCGGGATATAGTCGGGGCCAGACCGGAGGTTCCCATGCGCCTGTCCCTGATCGCCGTCGCCGCCTGTGCCGCGCTGGCCGCCTGTTCGTCGCCCGAGGGCGAGGCGACTGAGCCGGCCGACGCACCCGCCGCCCTGCCGCCGGGTCGTCCGGCCATCTATGAGGCCGCGCGCGTCGGGCCGGAGGAATTCGTGCGGGCCCTCTACGCCGTCCACGCGACGCCGGGGGCCAGTATGGGAGAGCCGCTGCAGCCGGGGCAGGATCCGATCTACGACCGGATGCTGAACGCCATGATCGGCGCTGATTTCGCCAAGGCGGCGGGAGAGGTTCCGACGCTGAACTATGACCCGATCTGCGACTGCCAGGACAGCGAGGGCTTCAGGCTCGATTCTGTGACGGTGACGCAGTCGGGGCCGGCCGCGGCCGAGGCGGCGGTGGTGTTTACAAACGCCGGCGAGACCAAGCGGCAGACGCTGAAACTGGTGAAGGAGGGGCCGATGTGGAAGGTCTCCGATGTGCTGGTTCCGGGGCGGCCGGCGCTGACCGAACAGCTGATGGCGGCGATCAGCTGAGCAAGGCGCGGGCAGCCGCCGCGTCGGCGTCGATCTGCAGCTTGAGCGCCTCGAGGCCGTCGAACGCCATTTCGCCGCGCAGGAAGCCGACCAGTTCGGTCTCGATGGTCTGGCCGTAGAGGTCCTCGCTGAAGTCGAACAGCCAGACCTCGAGCAGGGGCTGGTCGATCTCGAACATGGGACGGACGCCGAGGTTGGCGACGCCGTCGATGACGCGACCGTCGGGCAGACGGGTGCGGGTGGCGTAAACCCCGTAGGCGGGGCGCATGTAGTCGCCCATCGCCACGTTTGCGGTGGGGACGCCGATGGTGCGGCCGCGCTTGTCGCCGTGGATGACCTCGCCCTCGATGGCGAAGGGACGACCGAGGATGGCGGCGGCGCGGGCCATGTCGCCGGCCTTGAGCGCCTCGCGGACGCCGGAGGACGACAGTTTCAGCCCGTCGCCGTCATCGATACGGTCGACCACGGTGACACCGAAGCCCAGCGCCTCGCCCTGGCGGCGCAGGCCCTCGGCCGAGCCGGTACGGCCCTTGCCGTAGGTGAAGTCGAAGCCGACGGCGGCGTGGCGGATGCCGAGGCCATCGACCAGAACCTGCCCGACAAACGCCTCGTCGGTCATGGCGGCCATGGTGGCGTCGAACGGCAGCAGGTGCAGCCGGTCGACGCCCAGCGGGGCCATGGCGCGGGCCATCTGGGCCGGTGTCATCAGGCGGAAGGGGGCGGCGCCGGGCTGGAACCAGCGGCGCGGATGGGGGTCGAAACTGACCACGGCCAGCGGGGCGCCGAGCCGGTCGGCGGCTTCGCGGGCCCGGGCGATAACCGCCTGATGGCCGCGATGGACGCCGTCGAAGGCGCCGATGGCGACGGCGGCGCCGCGAAGCCGGTCGGGCAGGCCGCGCCAATCGGTGACGATCACGACCAGGTCAGTCCTTCGCGGGGCGCCGGCGGCGGGGGACGCGGACCAGGGCGACGCCGTCCATGACCCGCTTGTCGTCGACGAAGCCCTCGCAATCCAGCTCGACGCGGGCGCTTTCCGGATCGACGGATTTGACGCTCACGCGGACCAGGACGGTCTCGCCGATCCGCACCGGCTGATGGAAGCCGAGGGTCTGGGACAGGTAGATGGCGCCGGCGCCGGGCAGGATGGTGCCGACCACGGCCGAGCCGAAGGAGGCCGTCAGCAGGCCGTGGGCGATGCGGCCGCGATAGGCGGTCTTCGAGGCGAAGGCCTCGTCCATATGCACCGGATTGAAGTCGTCCGAGGCCTCGGCGAACTGCTGGATGCGCTGTTCGGTGACGAGGATGTGGGTCTCCGCCGTCATGCCGACGTGGAGTTCCTCGAGGATGTAGCCGCCGGAGGGGTGTTTCGTGACAATTTCGGTCATGGCCCGGCCTTAGCCTGAATCGAGGGTGGTCACCACGTCAGATCGAGGGCGGCGTAGCGGGCGTATGTCGTCTCGGCCTTCAGCAGGTCGGCCGCGCGGGCCGGATCGAGGCGGCCGTCGGCGCCCCGTGCGGCGTCGCCGTGGATCCCCTGGGCGATGAAAAGGCAGTCGAGCGCCTGTTTGTTGGCGCCGAGCACATCGGTGACCACGCCGTCGCCGATGCACAGCACGCGCGACCGGTCGACCGGACGGCCGAGTAGCCGTTCGCCCTCGGTCAGGGCCAGGCCGTAGATCGGGTCAAAGGGCTTGCCGGCCATGGTGACGCGGCCGCCGAGGCTTTCATACAGGTCGGCGAGGGAACCCCCGCAATAGATCAACCGGTCGCCGCGCTGCACGACGCGGTCGGGGTTGGCGCAGATCAGCTCAAGGCCGCGGGCGGCGCCAGCGGACAGGCGGTCGCGATAGTCCTCGGGCGTTTCGGTCTCGTCATCGACCGGGCCGGTGACGGAGATGAAGGCGGCGTCGGCGGCGCCTTCGGCGGTCTGGAGACCAAGGCCGTCATAGAGAGGCCAGTCGCGATCCGGGCCGATGATCCAGGCCGGGCCAGGCGCGCGCTTCGCCAGCTCGTGCCGGGTCGCGTCGCCCGAGGTGACGACGGCGCGCCAGCTGTCGCGCGGTACGTTCAGGGCATCGAGTTGGACGACCACGCCGGGCGCGGGGCGCGGGGAGTTGGAGATCAGCACGACATGGCCGTGGTCGCGGTTGAACCGGCTCAGGGCCTCGCAGGCCTCGGGCCAGCTTTCGCGCCCGTTGTGGATCACGCCCCAGACGTCGCAGAGCAGGAGGTCGTAGCCGGCGGCGATGTCGGACAGGCCGGAAAGGGCGTGGGGGAGGGTCATGGGGGGCTGATAGCGGGTTCGGCCGCACGGGTGAAGGCGGAGCGCGCCGGAACACCCCCTCGTTCCCCGCGTTCGATCTCCGGGGCCAGAGGGAGAGACGATATGCGGTCCATTCTGACAATGACGGCGGTTGCAGGTTGCGGGCTGGTGCTGACCGGGTGCGCGACCATGGGCGATGGATACGCCTCGGCCTGCGAGCGCGACTATGAGCGGAACCGGCAGTATGCGACGGGCGCCGGGGCGGCGCTGGGCGCGGCGGTCGGGGCGGCGGTGGCCGGTCGCGACAACCGCGAGGAAGGGGCCGCTATCGGCGCCATCGCGGGGGCGCTGATCGGGCGCGAACTGTCCGAGGAGGACGATCCCTGCGGCTATGGCTTCGGCGGGTATAACCGCGACTACCGCTACGGGCGGGAGCGGGTCTATTGGCGGGATGACGGACGGCGCCGGTAGCGCGTCGGCCCTATCCCATCCGCCGCCGGTGATCCGCGCTCCGCAACGTCGAGCGGATGAAGTCGGCGGGCGGGTCAGTTTCGGCCAGCACGGCTTCCTTGATGGCGCGGGGTTCGCCGAAGAGGTGGCCCTGGCCCATGCTGACGTCCAGCTCGAGGATGTCGACGATCTGGCGCTCGCTCTCGCATTTCTCGGCGATCAGTTCGATGCCGTAGCGGCGGGTCAGGCCGGCGAAGTCGGCGGCGGAGATGTCGCGCAGGGAGGGCAGGGCCGAGGCGCCGTCGAGGTCGAGCAGCTGTTCGATGAGCAGGTCGGCCGCCACCTTCATGAATTTCACATCGGACCGCTGCAGGTCGGCGAAGTCGAGGTCGAGGGTCTGGACCTTGTCGATCGAGAAGCGGAAGCCGAGGTCGGCCAGCTTGGCCATGTTGCGGGCCTCGACCGCGCCGCGGGCGTCGAAGGTGGCCTGGCCCAGTTCGAAGATCAGGGCCTGGTTGAGGTCGCGGTTCTCGCTGAGGAAGTCGAGGAACTGGGGGAAGAAGGTCTCGTCGCCGAGCGAGGACAGGGCGACATTGCAGAAGACACCGACCTTGCGGTCCTGACGCGCCAGACGGCGAACGATCTGGGCGCAGCGGAACAGCAGCAGGTTGTCGATGGCGGGGACCAGACCCTCACCCTCGGCGACCGAGAGATATTCCGCCGGCATCATGACCCGGTCGTCGGCGGCGCGCAGGCGGGTGAAGCTTTCGTAGAAGATGGTCCGGCGCTGGGGCAGGGAGACGACCGGCTGGAGGTAGAGGTCGACCCGGTTCTCGGCCAGGGCCTCATGGATCGTGGCCAGCAGGACGTTGGACTGTTCGCGGTGGCGGGCCTCGTAGGGATTGGTCGGGGCCGGCTGGGCCGCGCGCTGTTCGAGGGTTTCGCTCATCTGCTGGATCAGGGTCTCCAGCATGCGGACCTCGCCCGAGAGCGCCTCGGTGGAGGTCACGGCGCCGGACTCGATGGCCTGGGCCAGTTCGGTGAGGGCGCCCTGTGTCGACTCCATGGCGTCGGCCAGCAGCCGATGGGCCTCGCGAACCTGTTCGATCTCGTTGCGCAGGGCGGCCTTGTCGGCGCGGCCGGTGATGGCGGCGTGGACGGCGACCAGCAATCCCATGGTGGCGATGGCCCCCGCTGCGCCCGCGCCGGCGCCGAGGCCCGCGCGCCACACGAAGGCGCCGACCGTCAGGGCCAGGAAGAGGTAGCCGAAGAACAGGAAGGCCTGGGTGAGTGCGCGCATTGGAAACGGATGGTCCGTCTTCCCGGATGGAATCGCCCGAGTATCGGGGTATCAGAGCTAAACGCCTAGCGTTCGTGCACGGATTCTCCCCACTTCTTCGAGGTTAACGATGGAATTGTTCGATCTGAGCGGCAAGGTCGCGATCATCACCGGCTCCTCCAGGGGCATCGGCAAGGCGATCGCCGAACGGATGGCGGAGCACGGCGCCAGGGTGGTCATCAGCTCGCGCAAGGCCGGGCCCTGCGACGAGGTCGCCCAGGCGATCAATGCGAAGCACGGCGAGGGCCGGGCGATCGCCATCCCGGCCAACATCGCCTCGAAGGAAGACCTGCAGCGGCTGGTCGATGAGACCAATGCCGCCTTCGGCAAGATCGACATCCTGGTCTGCAACGCCGCGACCAATCCCTATGCGGGGCCGATGGCGGGGATCAATGACGAGCAGTTCGGCAAGATCCTGCAGAACAATGTCGTGTCCAACCACTGGCTGATCCAGATGGTCGCGCCGCAGATGCTGGAGCGGAAGGACGGGTCGGTGATCATCGTCTCGTCGATCGGGGGGCTGCGGGGCAACGCCCTGATCGGCGCCTACAACATCTCCAAGGCGGCGGACATGCAGCTGGCGCGGAACCTGGCGGTGGAGTGGGGCCCGTCGAACGTGCGGGTCAACACCATCGCGCCGGGCCTGGTGCAGACCGACTTCGCCAAATATCTGTGGGAGAACCCCGAGCTGCTGAAACAGGTCACGGACCCCGCGCCGCTGAAGCGGATCGGCCAGCCGGACGAGATCGCGGGAGCGGCGGTGTATCTGGCGGCGCCGGCTTCGGCCTATATGACCGGCCAGACGCTGGTGGTGGACGGCGGGATCACCATTGCCTGGTGAAGACGGCAAGCGCGTGGGTTTCCGCCAGGACATGATCTGGCGGCTGGAGTCGGCGGCCTTCGCCGGCTTCATCGGTTTCATGCGGCTGCTGGGCGTCGAGCGGGCCTCGGCCCTGGGCGGCTGGTTGCTGCGGACGCTGGGGCCGAAGACGGGGACGCAGCGGACGGTGATGCGGAACCTGCGCATCGCCTTCCCCGACATGCCGCAGGCCGGGCGCGAGGCGCTGGCGCTGGCGCAGTGGGAACAGACCGGCCGGGCCTTCGCCGAGACGGCGGTCATGGACATTCTGGTCAAACAGAACCGGATCGAGGTGGTCGGGCTGGAGCGGCTTCACGCCATTCGGGACAGCGGCCGGCCCGTGGTGTTCGTGGGAGGGCATTTCGCCAATATCGAGACCCTGGCGGCGACCATTACCGGCTCGGGCGTGCCGTGCCAGATTACCTATCGCGCGGCCAACAACCCCTATGTCGACGCCCAGATCATCGCCGCGCGGTCGCGGTACGGGGTGAAGCTGTTCGCGCCCAAGGGCGGCGACGGGGCGCGGGAGCTGCTGGCGGGGATGGCGCGCGGCGAGTCCGTGGCCCTGATGAACGACCAGAAATTCTCGGAGGGGCCGGAGGTCACCTTCTTCGGCCAGCCGGTGAATGCGGCGCCGGGGCCGAGCCGGCTGGCGCTGCGCTTCGGGACGGTGCTGCAGCCGATGTCGGTGGTGCGGCTGCCGGGGGTGCGGTTCCGGCTGACGGTCTATGAGCCGATCGAACTGGAACCGACGGGCGACCGGCAGGCCGACATCGCGCGCGGCGTGCAGGCGATCACGCGCTTCATCGAGGACCGGGTGCGGGAGAGTCCGGTCGACTGGTTCTGGGTCCACAAGCGGTGGCCCGACCGGGTCTATGCAGCGCTGGAATCGCCCGTAGCCTGATCCGCGGCGCGGCGAAGAGGGCCCTTGTAGTTCGACGTGTTGGAACGCCGACGGTCCGGGCCAAAATAGCCGTCGGTCTTCACGAAGGGACGCGGACGGAAGATCACCGCCTGGATGCGGTCGAGGATGGCCTTGGCGGTGATCGGCTTGACCACAAACTCCGTCACCCCGGCGTCGCGCGCCTCAAAGACGCGGCTCTTCTCCGAATGACCGGTCATCATGATGATCGGCAGGTAGGGATTGGCGGTGTCGGGGCTGTTGCGGACCAGGCGGGTGAATTCGACGCCGTCCAGCGGGAACATGTTGAAGTCGACGATGGCCAGGTCGACGGCTTGTTCGCGCAGGATTTCCAGCCCGGCGGCGCCGTCAGAGGCTTCGCGCACCTTGCGCACGCCGGCAGACTGCAGCACCGCGGACGTGATCGCCCGCATGTGCTGGTTGTCGTCGACCAGCAGAACCTGGAGTGCCTGAAGAGATGACATAAATCGGGGCCGTGCCGGAATCGGCGGGAGGTCGGTCAATTTAAGGGGTGAATCGTTATCCGTCCATGACCGATCAACGTTCAGTCAGGCGGGTAACGGGTTACGCACGTTCAGGTTTTCACGAGCAGCGATGGATCGAGATTGCGATCACGCCACTTCATGCGCCAGCACAGGTGGGGTCCGGTGGTCCGGCCGGTCATGCCGACACGGCCGACCGGGTCTCCCCGCCGCAATTCCTGGCCCGCGGCCACGTCGAGGCGGGACTGGTGGAGGTAGGCTGTAATCAACCCCTGGCCGTGATCGATCAGGACCAGACCGCCTTCGAAATGCAACCCTGGCTGGGCAAGCGCGACACGGCCGGCGGCCGGCGCGCGGATCACCGTCCCCTGCGGCGCCGCCAGATCGATGCCGTAGTGGGGCCGCGCCGGGGTGCCGTTGAGGACGCGCTGGCTGCCCCAGCGGCTGGTCACGCGGAAGCTCTCGAGCGGCCAGTCGAAGCCGTCGCGGAAATGGTCGGCGTCGATGCGGCTGGCGAACCCCTCGGTCTTGACCAGGATCTCGCGTTGGATGCGGGCCAGAAGTTCGGGGTCAGAGGGTTCGACGGTAGAGGGCGGCAGGCCGTTTACGCTGGTGCTGGGGAACCGGCCGCGGGCGATGTCAAGCGTGCGGCCGGTGCTGCGACCGTCGAGGCGGGCCTCGATCTGGACGCTGCCTGCCGCGTCGCGGTCGAAGCCGATGATGAAGGCGCCGTCGGCCGAGGCGGCCGTCAGGGATTCGCCGTCGACGAAGATCAGGGCGCGGGGCCATGTGCGGCCGAGGGCATGGCCGCCCTGCACGAAGCGGCCGGTCAGGGTGAGGCCTTCGTCTTCCTGCGCCTGCGCCGCACTGGCGGCGAGCAGGGCGCCGGAGCCGAGAACGACGCTCCGGCGGTTCAGGATCACGCGACCTGGCCCAGCCGCTGGAAGGCTTCGTCGGGGCCGGCATAGGCCTCCTGCAGGCTGACCGACCAGTAGCGCAGGGTCTCGAGCGGGATGGATTTGCCGCTGACCGCGCAGGTCACGAAGCGGCCGGGCTTGAGCACGGCGAACTCGCCGTCGCCGTAGTGGAGTGTCGCCTTGGCGGTCTGGGTCTTGGGCATGGTCGCAGGCTAGCCCGCGGTTGTAGTCCGCGCCAAGGGCTTCGCGCCTAAAACAGGTCGCCCTGGCCGGGCGGGGGCGCTTTCGGCCTTGGCGCGGGCGATGGTTTCGGCCGAACGGGCGGCGGGTCTCCCTCGCCGTCGATCCGCGCGCCGCGCGATCCGTCGGCGAAGACGAGGCGGACGGCCTGACCGTCCTGCAGGCCGGCGGCGGCGGAAATCATGGCGCCGTCCTCGCTCTCGACGCGGGCGAAGCCGGGCTTGGGGGTCTTCGGGTTGAGGCCGGACAGGGCGCGGGACAGGGCGGCGAGGCGGGCCGTGTCGGCTTCGAGCCGCCGGGGAAGGGCGTCGAGCCGGGTTCCGATGGACTCAAGCCGCGCCGCGCGCTGGTCCAGACGGCGATAGAGGGGCTCGGGCGACAGGCGGGAGAGGGCGCGCAGCAGGCGGTGCTCATGGGCCTTCACATTGGCGCCGAGACCGGAGCCGAGGCGGGTCGAGACGGATTCCAGCCGGTCGCGGCGCCGCTCCATGGCGCGGTCGAGCAGCGCAGGCGTGAGGCGGCCGGTGACGCCGACGAGGGCGCGTTCGTGCAGGGCGACATTGCGGGTCAGGCCCGAGGCGAGGCGGCTGCCGGCGTGGTCGAGCCGCTGTTGCGGCAGGGCGAGGACGTCCTCCGGCCGGGCAGGCAGGCCGCGGGCGGCGGCGCGCAGGCGGGTGCGGCGGTCCTCGAGGATACGGCCCCCGGCGCGGGCGAGGCGGCGTTCGAAATCGGCGACGGCGTACTGCAGGTCGGCCAGCACGGGCGTGGCGATCTCGGCGGCGCCCGTCGGGGTCGGTGCGCGGCGGTCCGAGACGAAGTCAATCAGGGTGGTGTCGGTCTCGTGCCCGACGGCCGAGATGATCGGGATGGACGCGGCGGCCACGGCGCGGGCCAGGGCCTCGTCATTGAAGGCCCAGAGATCCTCGACCGAGCCGCCGCCGCGGGCGACGATGACCACGTCAGGGCGCGGAACGGCGCCACCGGGCGTCAGGGCGTCGAAGCCCCGGATGGCGGCGGCGACCTGGCCGGCGGCGGCGTCGCCCTGGACGACGCAGGGCCAGACGATCACGCGGCACGGCCAGCGTTCGGCGATGCGGTGCAGGATGTCGCGAATAACGGCCCCGGTCGGACTGGTGATCACCCCGACCACGGCGGGGAAGGTGGGGATTGGCGTCTTGCGGCCCGGTTCGAACAGTCCCTCGCCGGCCAGTTTGGCCTTCAGCCGCTCGAGCTGGGCCAGCAGGGCGCCGGCGCCGGCGGCCTCCATGGTCTCGATGACGATCTGGTAGGACGAGCGGGCGGGGTAGGAGGTGATCTTGCCGGTGACGATGACCTCCAGCCCGGACTCGGGCCGGACGCCGAGGCCGCGGACCGACCCCTTCCAGATCACGCCGTCGATGGCGGCCTTGTCGTCCTTGAGCGTCAGATAGACGTGGCCCGAGGCGTGGTGATTGACCTTGGAAATCTCGCCCCGCAGCCGGACATGGCCAAATTGCTCTTCAAGCGCGCGCTTGAGAGCGAACGACAGTTCCGAGACCGTCCGGGGCGGATTGTTGTCCCGCGCGGGCGCTGGCGGTTCGTCAGCCGGGCCCTCGAAGACGTAGGAGTCGTCGCTCATGGGGGCAGGGTAGCGGGGCCCGAAGGCGGGGGGAATGGGCAAGGGGAACGCCGGCGCGGGGCGGGGCGACCCCAACAGGAGGGCGGGTCCTTCCGGGCGGTCAACGGCTGGCGAGATGAAGGGATCAGTGCTTGTCTATAACAAGGTACCTTGCGATAAGTAGGTACCTTGTTATAGATAGTTCCGGTCGCGCTCCGGAGCTCCGGGCTTCCGGGGGCGTTGTTGGGGGTCAGGCGCAATGAAGGTTCGAAGCTGGGCGGCGGCCGCTCTGGTCGCCCTTGCTGTTTTCGCAACGGATGTTTGCCGGGCGCAGCCGGCGACACCGCAGTCGCTTTCAGAGCTCGATACTGCCGTCGCTGAGGTACTGGCCGACGCCCGCGTTCCCGGCGCCGCCCTGATCGTCATCGAGAACGGGCGTGTCGTTTTCCGCAGAAACTACGGCGTTGCGGACCGCGCCACACAGGCCCCCGTTGTCGATGGGACCGTGTTTCGGGCCGGCTCGATCAGCAAGAGCTTCACGGCGATCGGGGTGATGACGCTGGTTGAGGAGGGTCGCCTCAGTCTGGACGCCGAGGTCGCCGACCTCCTGCCCGATCTTTCAATTCGCAATCCCTGGCGCGGGACCGATCCGGTCCGGTTGGTCCATCTGCTGGAACATACTGCGGGCCTCGACGATATCGCTTTCCGTCACTACTGGCTCGAAGGGAGGGACGTCCCGCTCTCCGATGCGGTCGGGTTGTACGGACCCTACCAAAGCCGCTGGCGTCCAGGAACGCGAACCTCCTACAGCAACGCCGGCCCGATCATGGCAGGCCGGGTGATCGAGACTGTCAGCGGCGAGCGCTTTCAGGACTTTATGGCGCGGCGGCTGACCACTCCGATGGGCATGACCAGCGCCTCCTGGACCCTGACACCAGAAATGGCGGTCAGGCTGTCCAGGAGCTATCGGGCAGGTGACCTGACCGAGGAGCGATTCATGGACATCCCGGGCCGCCCGAGCGGCTCGTTGAACTTGACCGCGAGCGATCTGGCGCGCCTGCCGTTGCTCATGCTCGGGCGCGGGACGCTGGACGGCGTGACCTATTTCTCGCCGGCGACGGCCCGGCGCATCGAGACCCCCGCGGGCAGCAACGCGGCGCGCGCGGGCCTGGATTACGGATACGCACTCGGCAATGTCGCCGATACGCAGGGCCGTGTGGTGTTCCATGGGCATGACGGCAGTATCGACGGGTTTGTCGCAACCTATGCCTATGCCCCGCAGATCGGCGCGGCCTATGTTCTGATGGCCAACAGTCCCGCCGGAGAAGTGCTGGACGCGGCGGGACTGGTGCGACGCTATCTTGAACGCCAGGTCGCGCCCCCTGTGGTCGTCGCGCAGCCGATCTCCGAGCGGAACCGGCGCGCCTGGGCAGGCCAGTATCAGACCATGACACCCCGCCGTCGCCTCCTCGCGGCTCTGGTCGGCCTGACCCAGTGGGAGGGGGCTTCGTTCGAATCCGACGCCCTGCTGTTCAAGGGGCGACGTTGGCTGCATGTCGGCGAAGGTCTTTTTCAGGCCGAAGGCGACGCCGCGCCGGGCCTGGCGATCATCGAGACCAGCACGGGGGTGCGCATCCAGTCAGGCATCGGTGCGCATCGTCGGGTTCCGGGGCCGGAGATGTCAGCGAAGATCGCCTCGGTGGCGCTGTTCACATTCGGCCTCTTGAGCGCACTGGCCTATGCCTGCCTGTGGGCGCTGAGCGCCCTCATGGGCCGGCTGAAAAGCCGGGGCGGGCTGGCGCTGCGACTTTTGCCGTTCCTCGCCATCCTGTTCAGCGCGGCTGCCGCGCTCGCCCCGCTGGCTCTGTTGGCGACGGATGATCTGACGGTGCTGGGCCGCCCATCCGTCGCGGGGTGGAGCATCTTCGCTATTTCACTCGCGGCCCCGATACTGGCGGTCGTCGCGCTGGCGAAGGGCGTCACGCCCCCCGGCGACGCCAACCGGGTCTCCCGTATTTTCGCGGTCTCCTGCGCACTGCTGGCGTGTGCAGCCTGTCTCTATCTTGCCTTCCACGGCTGGATCGGACTGCGGATCTGGAATGCCTAGGCCGGCCGGGGTACGACGCTCCGGCCGAACCCGCTGGAACTCCCCGCCCGCCGCCGTCATTGTCCCTGCATGGCCGACCCCCGCAACACCGATCCCGAAGACAGGGACCCCCGCGAGCGCGAACTGGGGCGGCGCAGCGACGGGCCGGCGATGAGCCCCTGGCTGGTCATCGGGTCGCTGCTGCTGCTGGGCGTCGTGGTCTATGTGATCTCGGCTGTCCTCTGATTACCGGCTGTGACTTGACCGCCTTCGCAGTCGCGGTCATTGCGCCCCTATGAATATCCTGCTGGTCGGATCAGGCGGGCGCGAGCACGCCCTGGCGTGGAAGATCGCCCAGTCGCCGCTGACGCGGCGGCTGGTCATCGCGCCGGGCAATCCGGGCATGGAGAAGCTGGGCGAGCTGCGGCCGATGAAGGTCACCGACGCGGACGGGCTGTGCGCCCTCGCCCGGGAGATCAAGGCTGATCTGGTGGTGGTGGGCCCCGAGACCGCCCTGGAGGCCGGACTGGCCGACCGGCTGGCGACGGCGGGCATTCCATGTTTCGGACCGACGGCGAAGGCGGCTCAGCTGGAGACCTCCAAGGCCTTCTCCAAGGCCTTCATGGAGCGGCACGAAATCCCCACGGCGGGTTTCGGCGTCTATGAGCGGCTGCATGAGGCGCGGCAGGCGCTGACGGTTTTCAAACCCCCCTATGTGATCAAGGCCGACGGTCTGGCGGCGGGCAAGGGCGTGGCCATCAGCCCGACCAAACGCGACGCCGAGGGCGAGATCGAGCGGATGCTGGGCGGCCGGTTCGGCACGGCCGGGGCGCGGGTGGTGATCGAGGAGTTCATGGACGGCGAGGAAGGCTCGCTGTTCGCCGTCTGCGACGGGACGCGCGCCGTGCTGCTGGGCGGGGCGCAGGACCACAAGCGGGCCTATGACGGCGACCTGGGCCCGAACACGGGCGGGATGGGCAGCTATTCGCCGGCGCCGGTGTTCACCCCCGAGTTGGTCGAGGCGGCCGACCGGCTGGTCGTGCAGCCGGTGGTGGCGGCCATGGCGGCCGAGGGCATGCCCTATCGCGGGGTGCTGTACGCCGGGCTGATGGCGACGGAGGACGGGCCCAAGGTGGTCGAGTTCAACGCCCGCTTCGGCGATCCGGAGTGCCAGGTGCTGATGATGCGGCTGGACGGGGATGTGGTGCCCCTGCTGCTGGCCTGCGCGCGGGGCGACCTGACCCGGGCGCCGCTACCGGCGTTCCGGGACGAGACGGTGATCTGCGTAGTGCTGGCGGCCTCGGGTTATCCCGACAGCCCGCTGGAAGGCTCGATCATCCGCGGCGCCGAGCAGGATTTCGGCCCACATGTGCAGGTCTTCCACGCCGGGACCCGCCGTCGCGCCGACGGCCAGCTGGCGGCGGCGGGCGGCCGGGTGCTGAACGTCTGCGCGCGCGGCAAGGACATCGCGGAGGCACGCGCACGGGCCTATGCCGTGGTCAAGAAAATCGACTGGCCGGGCGGGTTCCACCGCACGGACATCGGCTGGCGGGCGCTGGAGCGGAACGCCCCGACCTGAGTCCTCGGGTCAGCCGGGCGCGTAATAGGTCGGCGAGCCCGGTCCGACCGGAAGGCCGAAGCCGAACACCCACAGGAAGAACATCGCGGACCAGGCAAGGGTGAAGAAGATCGAATAGGGCAACATCATCGCGATCATGGTGCCGATGCCGACATTCTTGTCGTAGCGCGTGGCCCAGGCGAGGATCAGGCCGAAATAGCTCATCATCGGGGTGATGATATTGGTGGTGGAGTCGCCGATCCGGTAGGCGGTCTGGATCACCTCGGGCGAATAGCCGATCAGCATCAGCATGGGCACGAAGATCGGCGCGGTCAGGGCCCACTGGGCCGAGGCCGAGCCGATCATCAGGTTCACGAAGGCGCAGATGGCGATGAAGCCGATGAAGATCGCCGGGCCGGTCATGCCGGTATTCTGCAGGAAGATCGCGCCGTTGACCGCCGAGATGGCGCCGAGGTTGGACCAGTTGAAGAAGGCCACGAACTGGGCCGCGAAGAAGACGATGACGAGATAGAGTCCCAGGGTCGACAGGCCGGACGCCATGCCGTCGATCACGTCGCGATCGTTCTTCACCGTGCCGACGACCTTGCCGTAGGCGACGCCGACGGCGAGGAAGAAGAGCAGGATCCAGACCGCGAAGCCGGTGAAGAAGGGCGAGCGCAGCCGGTCGCCGGTCTCGGGATCGCGCAGGACGCCCCATTCGGGCAGCAGGGTCAGGGCCATCAGGCCGAGGATGGCGAGCAGCGCAAGGCCCGCCATCCGCAGGCCCTTGCGCTCCTGCCCCGACAGGGGCGCGGCGCCGTCGGTGTTGAGAACCGCAGGATCAGCGCGGGAGGAATCATAACGCCCGAGCTTGGGTTCGACGATGAAGATGCTGACCAGCGACCCGATGATGGTGACGAGGAAGGTTGAGGCCGCCATGAAATAGTAGCTGGCAGTGGCGGTGACCTGGTAGGCGGGATCAATGAGCTGGGCCGCTTCCTCGGTGATGCCGGCCAGCAGCGGATCGATCGTGCCGATCAGCAGGTTGGCGGAATAGCCACCGGAGACACCGGCGAAGGCCGCCGCCATACCGGCCAGGGGGTGCCGGCCCAGCGAATAGTAGACGGCTCCGGCGAGGGGGATGAGGACGACGTAGCCGACCTCGGAGGCGGTGTTGGAGATCACTCCGGCGAAGACGATGGCGACGGTGACGATCCGCGGCGAGGCGCTGAGGACCAGGGCGCGGACGGCGGCCGAGAGGAGGCCCGAGCGCTCGGCCACGCCGATGCCCAGCATCGCCACCAGCACCACGCCGAGCGGGGCGAAGCTGGTGAAATTGCTGACAAGGCCGGTGAATATCCGGCGCAGGCCGTCGGGGTTCATCAGGCTGACTGCGGTGATCATGCCGTCTTCAGACCGGCCCGCGGCGCCGAGCGGACGGGGATCCTCGACCGCCACGCCCATCCAGCCGAACAGGCCCGACAACAGCACCATCGACAGCGCCAGGATGGCGAACAGGGTCACGGGATGCGGCAGCAGATTGCCCAGCCATTCGACGCCGTCGAGGAAGCGGGTGAAGGCGTTGCGCTTGCCGGGAGAGGGCGGGGGCGTTGGGCCTTCGGGGCCGTTCCGGGCGGCGTCGGTCATCAAGGTCCTTGCGATCGGCGGGCGTCCTGGGCGGGCCCGGCCTCTCTCAGGCGGGGCGGCGTCCTCTCGACAGCCAACTAGCTAACCGGGCGGGGGGCGATCATCAACGCGAGGCCGGAGAGGGCGCCAATTCGTCACACCCCCCTGTGTCCTATTGCCCTGACCCGTGCCATCCATGGTCAAGGTTGAGCCGCCGGCGTCAGTAACGCCGGTCATGGAGACAGACGCATCGTGAACGCCGCCGACCTGCCGCCCGAGCCGCCGAGCCACTACCGCGACGGGAAGGAGCGGCTGGCCGATCTGATCGTCCATCTGACCGGGCTGGCGCTGGCGCTGGTGGGCGGAGGGATGCTGCTGGGGCTGGCGATCGGCTTCGGCAACGCCGGCAGCCTGACGGCGGCGGCCATCTATGCGGTCGGGCTGCTGACCATGCTGGGGCTGTCGACGGCCTATAATTTCGCGGCTCCGCGGTTCCAGCCGCTGCTGCGGCGGTTCGACCATGCGGGCATTTTTGTGATGATCGCAGGGTCGTACACGCCCTTCACGACCCAGCATCTGACCGGGGCCTGGGCCTGGGGGATGACGTCGGCGGTGTGGGGCACGGCCATCTTCGCGGCGATGGCCAAGCTGTTCCTGCCAGGGCTGGGCAAGGGGTTCTGGATCGCTATCTATCTGGCCTTGGGCTGGGTGATGGTGATCGCCATCGAGCCGTTCATGCGGAGTCTGGGCCCGGCGCCCCTGATCCTGCTGGCGATCGGCGGCCTGCTATATTCGGTCGGGGTGATCTTCTACGCCAACAAGGCCATGCGCTACCGGCGCGCCATCTGGCACGGCCATGTCGTTGTGGCCGCGGCGGTGCACTGGGTGGCGGTGCTGCTGGCGGTGTTGAAGTAGGGCGGCCCGGGAAAAGGTAGCCAGAGTTCCCTAGTCTTCGGAAACCGGTTCGGGCGCGACGGGAAGTTCGGCCGCGTCCTGTGGAAGCCGGAACGAAAGGATGAACGCCTCGCCATCAGGCATCGCACGGGACGGCGGTCGGGACTCGAACCGTCGGGCGAGATCCTCTGTCCGTTCGCGGGCCCAGATGTCTGCGGGCGGCCGTGATCGCAGGGTGCAGCGGAAATTGCGGCGATACAGGCATTCGTACCTGACGACGATTTCACGGGCGGCGGATGTCGGGGGCGGAGCCACCGTCATATGCAAGTAGCAGACGACCTCATCGCGATAGGCCCGATGGGCGCAGTCGTATGACGCGAAGATCTCGCGAACCGGCTCAGTCGGGATCTGAAGCGGAGTCAGCAGGATCAGGACGCCGATCATGGCCGAAGCCTAGCGGCATCGACGAGACCCCGGCAAGTCCGCTCAGGCCCAGGCGAACAGCAACCGGCCTTCGCCCATGCGCTCGCGCAGGGCCGGGAGGTCGGCGTGGGCGACCGAGAAACAGCCGTAGCTGCGGCCCAGCTTGCCCTCGCGGGCGAGGAAGGCCGGGTCGGCATAGTCGGCGCCGTGGATGATGATGGCGCGCTCGCGGGCCAGGTTGTTGGTGTACTCCAGCCCGTCGAGCAGGACGTTGGGGCCCTGTTCCGCGCCGTGGCTGGCTCCGGCGGTGACATAGGATCCGACCGAGGACATGTGGCTGTCGGGGGTGTTGCTGAAGGTGGTGGCGAAGCCGGTGTGTGCCGGGTCGGAGCCGCGGCCATGGCTGGTGCGCATCAGGGTGATGGCGCCGCCCTCGAGATCGACCTCGTAGAGGCGTTCCTCGCCCGAGAATTTCTTGAAGTCGACCAGATACATGCGGTCGCGTCGGGTGATGCGGTGGTCGTGGATGTCGAGGGCGGCCATGGCCCGGTCCATCAGTTCCTTGCGGACCTGGCTGCGCGGGTCGAGCGGGCGGGTGGTGTTGAGCTGGGAGGTGATGACCTGGGCCGGCCTGGCCGGAAGCTGCGGGCCGGGCGTGACGGTCACGAGCGGCTGAACGCTCGCCGTCTGCGCGGCCGCCGTGGCGCAGCCCGAAAGCATCGCCACGCCGCCCAGAATGAAGCCTCGTCTCGCCAAGCGCATGCGACGCCCCTCGCACGGTTACAGAACAGGTCACGGGTTGTTTCAGTTCGTGACGGGTGTTTCAACCTGAGCCTTGGTCAAGACCCCCGGATGTGTAAGGTGCAAACCCTGTTCCGGGAGGGTTTCGTGAAGCTGATCACACCATTGCTGGCCGCTGCGGCCCTGTTCGCCACAACGAGCGTTGCCGCGCAAACGCCCGCGCCTGCACCGGTTTCCCCTGCGGGGGGAACGACGTTCGTTCAGGTGGGGCGGCTTCTGGCCGACCCGGCCACCGGTGTTGTGCAGCGCGATAAAACTCTCGTGATCGAAGGGAACCGTATCGTCGAAGTGCGCGACGGCTTCGTCGGAGAGGGCCGGGTCGTCGATCTGAGGTCGTCCTTCGTCCTGCCGGGTCTGATCGACAGCCACGTCCATCTGACCGGTGAGCAGAATCCGAACGCCCGGCTGGAGAATGTGACCCAGTCGGATGTCGACCAGGCCTTCGTCGGGGCGCGGTTCGCCCGCCGCACCCTGATGGCCGGGTTCACGACGGTCGCCGATCTCGGCGCGACCAATGAGACGATCTTCGCCCTGCGCGACGCGGTGCGGCGCGGGGATGTGGCGGGGCCGCGGATCATCGCCTCGGGCGAGGCGGTCTCGGTCCACGGCGGGCACGGGGACATCAACGGCTACCGCGAAGACATCATGCATATGTTCACCGGCGAGAGCATTTGCTCGGGCGCCGACGACTGCATGCGGGCGGTGCGGCTGCAGGTCCGGTCGGGCGCCGACGTGATCAAGATCACGGCGACGGGCGGGGTGCTGTCGAACACGGCCGCGGGGCTGGGCCAGCAGTTCTCGGACGAGGAACTGGCGGCCATCATCGGCGCGGCGCACCGGATGGGGCGTCGGGTGACGGCGCACGCCCACGGCGTGGACGGGATCAACGCCTTCCTGCGGGCCGGCGGCGACTCGATCGAGCACGGCACCTATCTGGACGATGAATCGATCCGGCTGTTCCGCCGCGAGGGGACCTATCTGGTGCCGACGCTGCTGGCCGGGGACTTCGTGGGCCGGATCGCCTCCGGCCCGGACAATTTCTTCACCCCGGCCCAGACGGCCAAGGCGCTGGAGGCCGGGCCGAGGATGCTGGACATGGTTCGCCGCGCCCACGCAGGCGGCGTGCGGATCGCCTTCGGCACCGACTCGGGCGTCTCGGCCCATGGCGACAACGCCCAGGAGTTCGCCCTGCTGGTGCGGGCCGGGATGACGCCGCTGCAGACGATCCAGGCGGCGACGGTGAACGCGGCGGCGCATCTGCGGATTTCGCAGGACGCGGGCCGGATCGCGGCGGGCATGCCGGCGGATCTGATCGCGGTCGGCGGCGACCCGCTGGCCGATGTGACCGAGCTGGAGCGGGTGCGGTTCGTGATGCGGGGCGGGGTGGTCTACCGGGCGGAGTGAGCCCGGAGCGCCCCCAGCAGCAACCGCTGAAATCCCGCCTCATCCTCGAACGTCGCCTTGACCGGCCATGAGAGGACGCGTGCCCGCCATTCGGGGGACAGGCGGAACCAGTCCTTTTCGGTGGTGACCAGACGGGCGTGACTCCGCTCGGCGCGGTCGGCGAGGAAGGCGAGATCACCCTCGCGGAAGGCCGCGTGGTCGGGAAAGGGGGCGAAGTCGATCAGTTCGGCGCCGGCGGCGTCGAGGGCGCGCTCGACCTTCCACGGTTTGGCGATGCCGGCGAAGGCGACGATTGGGCCCTTGGGCGGCGGGGCGGCGGGCATCAGACGGGCGACGTGGACCGGCAGATCGCCGAAGGCTTCCAGTAGCTCGGGATCAACGCCCGGGGCGTCGGCGGGCAGCAGCACCACGACGGCGTCGGCGCGGGCCAGACCGTGGCGGAGCTTCTCGCGCATCGGGCCGGACGGAAACACCGAGCCGTCGCCGAAGGGCCATTCGTCGCCGCGCGTCTCGCCGTCGACGACGACCAGGCTGAGCGTCTTCTTGAGCGTCGGGTTCTGGTGGGCGTCGTCGAGGACCAGAACCTGGGCGCCGGCGGCCGCGGCGGCGCGAGCCCCGGCGACGCGGTCGTGGGCGATCCAGGTCGGCCCGCCGAGGGCCAACATCAGGGGCTCGTCGCCGACGTCGGCGGCGGTGTGGATGGCGGCGTTCACCTGCGTCGGTTCGCGCAACGACCCGCCATAGCCGCGCGACAGGCCGTGCGCGTTGATCCCGGCCTCATGCAGCAGGCGAATGGCCTCGCGGGTCACGGGCGTCTTGCCCGAGCCGCCGACGGTCAGATTGCCGACCGAAATGATCGGCACGCCCGGATCGACCGGGTCAGCGCGGGCGATGCGGCGGGCGGTGACCGCGGCCCAGAGCCACGACAGGGGCTTGAGCAGGATGCGGGCGACCGCGCCGTGCCGGGCGTCGCGCGTGTACCACCAGCGGGGGGTATTGAGCTTCATCGGCGGCCTCGCCCAAGACTCGAAGGCGATGCGGCGGGCGGCAGGAGCGGCGCGAGGGCGTCCCACAGCCGATCCAGGCCCGAGCCTGCCTCGGCGGCGGCGCGTCGGCCGCGTTCGCCCATGGCCCGGGCGGTGTCGGTGTCGGCCAGAAGGGGCGCCAGGACGGCGGGCAGGTCCCACGGGGCCTCGACCACGGTCAGGCCGCCCGACTGGACCAGAGCGTCCGTGACGGCCGCCCAGTTGGTCATGTCGGGGCCGGTGACGGCAGGCTTGCCGAGGCGGGCGGGCTCGAGCGGATTGTGGCCGCCAACGGGAGGCTTCTCCAGAGCGGCCGAGAAGGAGCCGCCCATGACCACCACATCGGCGAGGCGCAGGAACAGGCCCATTTCGCCGAGGGTGTCGGCCAGATAGAGGTCGGTGTCGCGGTCCGGCTCGCTGCCTTCCGAGCGTCTGGCGAAACGGTAGCCGTCGCGCTCGAGCGCGGCCGCGATCTCTGCACTGCGGGCCGGGTGGCGCGGCACGAGGATCAGGCACAACCGGTCCGCCAGCTTGTCGAGGGCGCGGACGAGGGCAATCTCCTCGCCGTCATGGGTGCTGGCGGCGACGACCACGGGCCGGTCGCCGATGGCGGCGCTGAGGCGGGTGAAGGCGGCGGCGTCGTGCGGCGGAGCCTCTCCCGAGAGCTTGAGGTTCACATGGCCGTCGATCCGGGCGCCGAGGCTGTGCAGCCGGGCGGCCGAGGCCTCGTCCTGGGGCAGGATGCGGTCGAAGGCGGACAGGATCTCCCGCGCCGCGCCGGGGAAGCGCCGCCAGCCGTTGACGGTCTTTTCCGTGATCCGGGCGCTGGCCAGGACCAGTTTCACGCCCCGCCGGCGGGCTTCAAGGATGAGGTTGGGCCAGAGTTCGCTCTCGACGAAGACTGCGAGCGACGGCCGCCAGTGGTCGAGGAAGGCGGTCACGGCGCCGGGCGCGTCGACCGGAGCGAACTGATGGATGACGCCCGCCGGCAGGCGACGGGCCAGCAGCTGCGCCGAGGTCAGGGTGCCCGAGGTGACGAGAATGGCGAGATCGGCCCGGCTGCGGCGCAGGCGCTCGACCACGGGCAGCAGGGACAGGGTCTCGCCGACGCTGACACCATGCAGCCAGACAAGGTCGCCGTCGGGACGGGGAAGCGAGGCGCGGCCGAGACGTTCGTCGACGCGGGCGGGGTCCTCCTTGCCCTGTTTGGCGCGGGCGTCGAGCAGGCGGGGGGCCAGGGGCTCCAGCAGGCGGGTCAGCAGACGCCAGGCGATGAGGGCGAGGCTCACCGGGAGGGTTCCAGCCCGGTGATGGCGTCGGCCCGGGCCTCGACCGCGTTGAGGCGGCCGGTCCAGTCGCGGGCGACATCGGCCAGTTCGGCGCCCTCGGGATAGTCCGCGACATCCCAGACGATCGCCCCCTTCGAAAACGGCAGTGGCAGGACGGCGCGGTCCCAGCTGTTCAGCCGGATCGCCGGCTTGCACGACAGGCCGATAAACAGAACGGGCGCCGTCGACAGCCTGGCCATCAGAGGCAGGCCCTCGGCCATCTGACGCGCCGGTCCGCGCGGGCCGTCGGGGGTCACCGCGAGGCCACCCAACTTGAGCTGCTTCAGGCCGTCGCGCAGCGCCTGGGTGCCGCCCTTGGCCCGGTCGATCTTGTCCTTGTTGGCCGAGGATCCGCGCACGGCGGGAATGCCCTGCAGCGCCATGGCGCGGGCAATGAACTGGCCGTCGGCGCTGAGCGAAACCAGCCCCTTGATCGGCTGGGCCCGGTCGAGAGGCCAGCAGGCCGGGCTCAGGCCGATCCGCGAATGCCAGAAGGCGCAGAGCACGCCGCCGCCCTGTTTCCAGATCGCCTCCGCCACGCCCTCATTCTCACGGGTCCAGCGGATGGTGGCGAAGCAGAACCGCATCCAGGCCGCGAGCAGCCAGGCCAGGGCGCCCTGGATGACGGGGTTCCGGAGGGGTCTCATGTCGCCGCCGTGACGGGATCCCCGTCGAGCGATTGCTGCCGGGCCAGTCGTGAATAGAGGCCGCCCAGTCTGACCAGTTCGGCGTGGCTGCCGGTCTCGACGATACGGCCGGCCTCGACGACATGGATGCGGTCGGCGTTGCGGACGGTGGACAGGCGGTGGGCGATCATCAGGGTTGCGCGGCCCTGCATCAGGCGTTCGAGGGCGGCCTGGACGAGGGCCTCGCTCTCGGTATCGAGGGCGCTGGTGGCCTCGTCGAGCAGCAGGATGGGGGCGTCCTTGAGGAAGGCGCGGGCGATGGCGATACGCTGGCGCTGACCGCCCGACAGGCGCAGACCCGCCTCGCCGGCGCGGGTGGCGTAGCCCTCGGGCAGGGCGGAGATGAACTCGTGGGCGGCGGCGGACCGGGCGGCGTCGACGATGTCTTCGGCCGTGGCGCCGGGGCGGCCGTAGGCGATGTTTGCGGCGAGGGTGTCGTCGAACAGGAAGGGCTCCTGCGTGACCAGGGCGATGGCGGCGCGGAGGTCGTGCAGCTTCAGTTCGCGGATGTCGCGGCCGTTCACGGTCACAGCCCCGCCGGTCACGTCATAGAAGCGCGGCAGCAGGCTGAGCATGGTGCTCTTGCCGCCGCCCGAGGGCCCGACGAGGGCGACGGTCTCACCGGGGGCGACCGTCAGGCTGACGTCCGAAAGGGTCGGCGCCGTGCCCCCGGAGGCGGGACCGTAGGCGAAGGAGACGCGGTCGAAGGCCACGGTGGTCGGGCCGTGCCCGAGCGGCGCGGCGTCGGGCGCCTCGCGGATCTCGGGCTGGATGTCGAGGGCGCCGAACAGGCGGCGGGCGGCGGTCAGGCCTTCGGACATGACGGTCTGGAGGTTGGTCACCTGCCGTAGCGACTGGCCCGCGGCCATGAGCAGGCCGATGTAGGCGGCGAAGGAACCCACGCTCATGGCCCCGTCCTGCGCCCGCCAGCCGGCATAGGCCATGACGGCGGCGACCACGATCATGGCGACGAGGTTGGAGAAGGGGCCGGCGAAGGCGCGGGAGTCGGCGCTCTTGATGACGTGGCGCTGACGGCGGGCGACGACCTCGCCAACCCGCGCCTGTTCCGCCGCCTCGCGGTTCTCGATCTTGATCAGGCGGACGCCGTCGAGGTTCTCCATCAGGGCGGTGGAGAGGTTCGACGTCTCGACCATGGCGCCGGTGGTGGCCTTGCGCATCCGCTTGCCGAAGCGGCGCATGACGAAGGCGATGACCGGGGCGCCGAGCAGGACGATCATCGTCAGCCGCCAGTCGGTCCAGGCCATGTAGGCGATCACGGCGACCAGGGTCAGGGCGTGCTGAGTGTAGTTGACCACGCCATTGGTGAAGGCCTCGCGTACCAGATTGGCGTCGAACAGGACCGAGGAGACGAAGCCGCCGGAGTGCTGGCTGCGCAGCCGGGCGAGGTCGGCGCGGATCATGGCCCCGAACAGGCGGACCTGGATGTCGCCGACGATGCCGTGGCCGAGCCGGTTGACGAGCGCCGCCTGGCCCAGGGCGGCGGCGGTCCAGATCAGGCCGGCGCCGATGATGATGGCGGGTATCCAGACCAGGGCGCGGCCCGCCGGGACGGTGATTACGCCCCAGATGGTCACGGCCTCGCCGAGGAAGAGGCCGTCGATGGCCGGCTCGAGCAGCTGCAGCACCGTGGCGGCCATGACGCCGACGATGGCGGCGCACAGGATCGACAGGAACAGCGGCGTCCGGTGATGGGAGAGATAGTCGCGCCAGATGCGGCCCAGCAGCGGGCGCAGGGGCTCCTTCTCGTCGGCGGCGGGCGCGGGCGGCGTCATGGGTCCGAGGTCGGACGGCTGGGGGGGGAAGTCAAGCGCCTCATGGGGACGTCAACCACGTCGTTTCAGGAACTGTTAGAGCGCCCCGGCCTTCCTGAAGGAACAGGAGGGCCGGGCATGTTCAAGGCAGTGCGGGATTTGATCCGTCAGTGGTCGTGTCGCCGGCATCGCTGGCGGCCGGATCGACGCAATGCCGGGGGCGAGTGGTGCGACCTGTGCGGGGCGCGTCGCAAGGCGCCGTCATAGGCGCGCGGCAGCCAGCCTCCGCTGGACCAGAATGGTGGTCCCGACGACGAAGCCGCAGAACAGGGCGCCCTCGAGCCCGCCGGTGACGGCCTGGCTGACCGGGCCGAAGCTGGCCTCACCGAACAGGCCGCCGATTGGGTCGAGGCTGAGGCGGGAGGTGGGGAACTGGCGGGCGAGCAGGTCGAGGCTGCCGCCCATCAGCCGTCCGCCGAACGACGGAATGAGGACACCGACGACGGCACCGGACAGGGCAGTGGCGGCGGCTGTGAGTCTGAGGCTCAGCGCGCGGCCGGCGCTCAGCCAGGCTCCGAAGCCGATCGCGGCGCCAAGCAGGGCGCCTTCGCCGGCGCCGGTCATCGCGGCGGGCGACTGGCCGAACAGCAGGTTGAAGGCGTCGACGCCGAGCAGCTTCACCACGGCGCCGATGACCAGACCGCCGAACGCGCCGCCGATGATGGCTCCGGGCGAGGCGTGGCCCCAGGCGGTTCTCGCCGCCGCGATCCCCATGCCGACGCCGCCGCCGCCGATCATGCCAACCGCGGCGGTGAGGACGACGAGGACGAGCACGATCGAACTCGCGCCCATGCCGGACTGCAACGGCTGGGCGGCGCCGAGACCGTAGAACAGGCCGCCGAGCACGCCGGCGATGGCACCGCCGATCATCCCGGCGCCGCCGAGCTGGAGGAACAGGGGTTGGGAGCGGTCCGGCGCCGCGTCGGGTGCTGATACAGGCGCGGCTGTGACCGGTGGCGGCGCGTCCGGCCCAGGCGTTTCGACGGGCGCGACGAAGCGGTAGCCGTGTTTGGGCACGGTCTCGATGAAGCGCGGATTGGCGGCGTCGTCGCCGAGCTGGCGCCGGATCGTGCGGATGCACTGGGTCAGGGCTTCATCGGTGACGGGGACGCCGCGCCAGACCTCCTCCAGAAACCGGTCCTTTGACACCAGCTTGCCCTGCTCGCGCACCAGCAGGGCGAGGGCGTCGAGATAGCGGGCGTTCAGCTCAACCGACACGCCGTCGCGGGTCAGGCGGCGGTCTGCGGGGTCGAGCAGGAAAGGGCCGAAGCGGAAGCAGCCGGGGGCCATGGTTCAGGGATACCTCGGGCGTTGCACGGGCCGCTCGCCCGGCGCGCCGGGCGAGGAAGCGTCAACCATGCGTCGCGGCAAGGCAATGTGTTTCGTGCGCCGGGATGACGGACCGGTTGCGACCCGCTATCTGCGATCCATGGCGCGGTACGATCTCAGCACCCCGGGCGGCCGGTTCAAGGCGCGGTGGGACTATGTCTGGAAGGACCACGCCTTCCTGCGCCGCTGGTTCATGAACGGCCATTGGCTGGGGCCGGACCTGGTGCGGACCAACCAGCCGTCGCCGCGCCAGCTGGCCTATTGGAAGTCCAAGGGGATCAGGACGATCATCAACCTGCGCGGGGCGCGGGACGAGGCCTATTACGCGCTGGAGAAGGATGCCTGCGAGCGGCTGGGCCTGACCCTGATCGACGCCCCGCTGGACTCACGGGATCCGCCGCAGAAGGACCGGGTGCACCGGGCGCGGGCGTTGTTCAAGACGATCGAATATCCGGTGCTGATCCACTGCAAGTCGGGGGCGGACCGGGCAGGGATGATGGCGGTCTTCTATCGCCACTTTCACCTCGGCGAGCCGATCTCCGAGGCGATCAAACAGCTGGACAAGCGATACCTGCACCACCGCGAGGGGCTGACCGGCGTGCTGGACTTCACGCTGGAGAAATACCTCAACGAGGTCGAGCCGACGGGCGTCAGCTTCATCGACTGGGTCGACAGCGACGCCTACGATCCGAAGGCGATCCGGGCCGAGTTCAAGGCCGGCTGGTGGGGCACGATCCTGACCGACAAGCTGTTGAGGCGGGAGTAGGCGTCAGCCCCAAGGGCCGCGCGGTTCGCTCTTGTCGGATGGCGATCCGGGTTCTCCGCCCTCGGCGGCGATCTCGGCGTCACGGCGCGCCTTGCGCTCGGCGTTCCAGGTCTTGAACCACTGGGACTCCTTGCGGTTGCCGCGCCAGGCGCTGACCCAGAGGACCAGCAACAGCAGCATCGAGACCAGCGAGACGATCTCTGTTCCGTCGAAGGTTCGGCCGAAGAGGGTCAAGGGCGGGGTTCCTGCAAGTGGAAGGGCACCATAGCCCTGAAAGCGCGCCGGGCCGAGACCCGGTTCCGCCGTCAGTGGCCGTGCGCGTCGCCCCGCGGGTCGATCATCCGGTGGGCGTGCAGGATGAAGAACCGCATGTGGGCGTTGTCGACCGTGGCCTGCGCCCGAGCCTTCCACGCCTTGCGGGCTTCCTCATAGTTGGGGAATGCGCCGACGAACTCGACCTTGGACAGATCGCGGAACACCGGGGCGTCGAGGTGGCGGAGCTCGCCGCCGATGACGAGGTGCAGCAACTGATCGGTTTCGGCGGGCTTGGTCATGGGTCGTCCGGAGATGTGGGGAGCTAGCGGGGCGCCAGCGGAATAGGCGCTGTCCGCCGCACGATCAACGGGTGAAGCGCCGGACCGCTGCAAACGAGGCTGTTCTGACGCGGATCGGCCTGGTTGAAGCGCCAGGCGTGGCCGTGGTGGTCGCTGACCCTGCCCCCGGCTTCCTCGACAATCAGGGCGCCGGCGCAGACGTCCCAGTCCCACTTGGGGGCGAGGTTGATGGCGGCGTCGAAAGCCCCGGCGGCGACAAGGGCCATGCGATAGGCGATGGCGTTGCGCTTCTCGAACCGCATGGCAGGCCACGGTTCGAGCCAGTGCGGCCCCTCGATCAGCCGCGCGTCCGCGAGCACGGAGGCGTCGTCCAGATCGTTGGTGTCGGAGGCGCTGATCGCGCGGCCCTGCAGCGAGGCGCCGCCGCCCAGGGTGGCGGTGAAGGTCTCGCCCAGAGCCGGGGCGTGGATCACGGCGGCGACGGGGCGGCCGTCCTCGACGATGGCGATGGGAATGCACCACCACGGCTTGCCCTTCATATAGGCGACGGTGCCGTCGATCGGATCGACCACGAAGATGCGGCGGTTCGACAGGCGGTCGGCGTTGTCGGTGGTCTCTTCCGACAGCCAGCCGTGGTCGGGCCGGGCCGAAAGCAGCGTGTCCTTGAGCAGTTGATCGACGGCCATGTCGGCCGAGGTCACCGGCGACCCGCCCGACTTGGACCAGATCTTCAACCCGGCGTCGCGTTCGGCCAGCGCCAGCCGGCCCGCCGCCTCTGCGGCGTCGCGGATCAGGTCGAGATCGGCTGCCAGGTCGCTCATTTGCCGGCGATGGCGACGCCGTCGAACATCAGCGACGGACTGTTGAAACTGCCGCGGAACTCCAGGTCAGAGCCGCGCTCGAGCCGGGTCCAGAGCTCGGCCAGATTGCCCGCGACGGTGACGCCGCTGACGGGCCAGACGATCTCGCCGTTCTCGAACCAGAAGCCCGAGACGCCCGCCGACCAGTCGCCGGTGTTGGCGTTCAGGGACGGACCGAACATGGAGGTGACCAGCAGGCCGGCGCCGGCGTCGGCCATCAGTCCGGCCAGATCGCGCTCGCCGGGTTCCAGATGCAGGTTGTGGGTCGAGACGCCGGGCGGTCCGGCGAGGCCACGCGAGGCATGGCCGGTGGAGGCGAGCCCCAGCTGGGCCGCGGCGGCGCTGTTGAGCAGCCAGGTGGTAAGGACGCCGTCCTGGACGATCGACTGGCGCGAGACGGCCACACCTTCGTCGTCGAAAGGGGTGGAGCCGAGGCCTCGGACGCGGAAGGGATCGTCGACCAGATCGACGCCTGCCGGCAGGATGCGCTGGCCGAGGCGGTCCTTCAGGAAGGAGGTGCCGCGTGCGATCGAGGGGCCGGAAATGGCGCTGATGATCGGCGAGATGACCTGGGTGGCGATGCGGTTCTCGAAGATCACCGGAGCGGTGGTCGAGTCGATCTTGCGCGGGCCGGTGCGGGCCACGGCGCGGCGGCCGGCGAAGTCGCCGATGGAGGCGGCGGACGGCAGGTCGGACAGGTGACGGACCGCGCGGTGTTCGCCGCCGCGTTCCATGGCCCCGTCCTTCTCGGCAATGACGCCGACGCCCAGCGAAAAGGCCGAGCCGTGATAGGCGCCGTCGAAGCCGTGCGAGGTGACCAGCCGCCAGCGGCTGGACGAGGCCGAGGCGTGTCCGCCTTCGGATTTGGAGACGCCGGGGACAGCCATGGCGATGGCTTCGGTTTCGGCGGCCATAGACTCAAGCTCGGCGGCGCTGCGCTCGGCGGGATCGAACAGGTCGAGATCGGCGAAGGGGCCGCGGGCGAGGCGGTCCTGCGGGGCGAGGCCGGCGTAAGGGTCCTCGGGGGCCAGCCGGGCCATGGCCACGGCGCGTTCGACCAGACGAGCGCGGGTGGCGTCGGACAGGTCGGAGGCGGAGACGGTGGCCTGACGCCGGCCGATGAAGACGCGCAGGCCGAGGTCGCGGCTTTCCTCGCGTTCGACCTCCTCAAGGGCGCCGTTGCGGACGCCGACGGAGAGGGAGGCGCGCCCGGCCGAGACCGCCTCGGCGGCGTCGGCGCCGGCCCTCAGGGCGGCGGCGACCAGTTCGGGCAGGATGTCGGGAGAGGCGGCGGACGCGGTACGGTCAGGCATGCCCCGATATGGCCGGGCGAACGCGGCGCCGCAACCACGCTCGTGAAGTTCAGACGAAGGCGTGGACCATCAGCATCCCGCCGGCGGTGAACAGGGCGGCGTAGGTCAGGACCATGCCGAGCACCCGACCCGCGGTCGGCTTCTTGTCACTCAGGCTGACGGCGTGGATCAGACGTCCCGCCAGGAGGCCCGCGCCCACGGCATGCACCGCCATGGCCGGCATCCCCAGCATGGCCAACAGGGCCAGGGCCCCGACACCGACGGGCACATATTCCGCCGCATTGCCAAACACCCGGCCCGCCAGGGTGATCTGGGAGCCGCCGCCGTCGCCGAGCAACACCTTGTGCTTGCGGCGGTTCATGACGACCCGCACGGAAAGCACGAGCATAAGCAGGAGCAGCAGGCCGCTCCACAAGGCCGCCGCCTGAACCGGCGTCATGGTTTCGATCGTCGCCATCAGTTTTCTCGCCCCACCGGATAGAGTCGGAAGCGGTCATCATAAAACGGGGTTCGCTCGTAGAACCATTGCAAACGGGCGTCGCCGTCGGCGGCGAATTCCGGCTCGGCGGCCAGTTTCGCCTCGAACGCGGCCTTGAGGGCGGGATCAGCGGCCATCATCGCCTCGGCCAGCGGGGCGATGGCGTAGCCCTCGATATATTCCACGCGGCTGAGCACTTCGGGGAACAGGCCCCAGGCGAAGAAGCTCTCGCTGGATTGCGGCTCCAGCAGCAGGACGACGATGTCGCCCAGCGGCTGGTCCGTCGGCACGCGCACCGAGCCGACGGGGAAGGTCCAGTCGCGACGTTCGGGCGTCACGCCGGTGACGGTGACGCCGACACGGCCCTCATTGGCCCGGGCCGCCAGCCTCGGTTCGACGAGGCGCAGCATGTCGAGATTGACGGTGCGCGGTGCGTCCTGGGCCTCCATCTGAATCCCGTGCAGGCGCAGCCGCTCGATGATGTCGGCGCGGTGGCCTGGGACCCAGTAGGCCTCGGGACGCTGCAGAGTCAGGGTCGGGCGTGAGCCGTAGAAGGGCAGGGACCAGGGCTCGGGATCGGCGACGCCCAGCCAGCGGATCTCCGAACGGCCCGAGGCGGGGCTGTCGTACATCTCATAGCGGATGCCCTTGAAGGTCCGGGTGTAGGCCGGGGTCGGGTCGAGCGCGAAATTGGCCGGGATTTCGGCGGGGCGCAGGGCGGTGTCGGCGGCGATCGCCGTGCGCAGGGCGGGGCCGTCCTCGGCCAGCCGGCGCATGGCGGCCTCGAGGAAGACATAGGTCCCCAGCACCCGCTGCTCATAGGGTTTGAGGCTGTGGTTCTCGATCAGGATGGTCGGGACGTGAGCCGCCGAGCCCCAGCCGTTGGAGAAGCGCTCGCCGAGGCCGCCGTCGGACAGGCCGGCGCGGGGATCGTCGCCGACGCCGAAGACCAGCTCGCCGGGGATGTGGCCTTCGGCTTCGAGTGCTGCGTTGATCGCCGGCTTGAAGGCGTCGTCCAGCCAGCGGGCGATGGCGGGTGAACGGGACCAGACGCCGTTCTCGCCGTTGTAGCCGTAGGTGATGTCGTACTGGTAATCCATGCCGTCAGTGACGTGGATGTCGAGGTACAGATCGGGCCGGTATTTGAGGACGAGGCCGCGGACGGCGCGCATCTCGGTCTGGTCCAGTTTCAGATAGTCGCGGTTGAGGTTCTGGTTCGTGGCCGTATTGCGCCAGCCCTGGATGCGGGGCCCGCGCTGGTTCGGGCGGGAGTAGGCCGAGGCGCGCTCGTGACCGTCGACGGACAGGATGGGGATGAGGATCAGATTGACCCGGTCCAGCAGGTCGTCCTTGCCGTTGAAGGCGATGTCGCGGAGCAGCATCATGCCCGCGTCCTTGCCGTCGATCTCGCCGGGGTGGATGCCGGCCTGGGCCAGCAGGACGGGCTTGGACGGGTCGAAGGCGGCGCCGTCCTTCGAGGCGATGACGGCGTAGATCGGCCGGCCCTCGGGCGAGACGCCGAACTGTTCGATGCGAATCAGATCCGAGGCGGCGTCCAGCCGGTCGAACCAGGCGCGGGTGTCGGCGTAGTTCGGGCTTTCGTCATGCTCGGCGTCGGCCTCGAAGGCCGTGACCCAGGGGTCGGAGGCGTCGCGCAGCAGGGCGCGGCTGGCCCCGTCCCAGGCGGGCGCGGGCGGCAGGAAGGGCTGGTCCCAGGGCGCGGCGTTGGGGACGGACGGCGGGGCGGTCTGGGACATGGCGGGGCTGACGCAACTGACAAGGGCGGCCAGGGCCGCGGAAAACAGGATGGGGCGCATGGCCCTTCGTCGGACGATCCCGCCCGTCTGGCAAGCCTTAGCCGCCGAGGGCCGGCGACCAGGCGCCGGAGGCGACAAGGGCGGCGCCGGCCCGCACCATGTTCCACAGCGTATAGGCCAGGACGATCACCAGCGCGGCCGTGACCACCCGCTTCCATGGCGCGAAGGCCGCCGTCGCCGTGCAGACGGCGAAGAGGCAGATCCCTATGACCACGCGGGGGGGCCACAGCGCCGCCCAGGCCGGGTCCACGAGGCCGAGCAGGAGCAGAAGCAGCCAGACCATCGCATTGGCCGCGAGCACGCAGCCGAAGACCACGCGCCGGTGGGCCCAGAAATGGTCGTCAAGGTCGATGCGCGTCTCGACACCCTCTGCGGTGACGCGCGGGAAGGTCACGCTGGCCGCCACATAGAAGGTCGCGGCGACCATCAGGCCGATGAGCAGCAGGGCCGGATTGAACGGCGCGCCGCGAAAGAACCGCCAGGCCTGGTTCCAGAAGGTCGCCAGATCGACGGCCACGAACAGGGCAAGAAGGGGCGTCAGCCAGCCGAAGCGCACGCGATGCCGCTCATGCAGCACCCGCGAGAAGCCGCCCACCAGCTCGGCGACGGACAGGCCCAGCAACAGGCCGTAGAAGCTGAAGAAGAACTCAAACGGACTCACGAGCGGCCCCCCGACCTGTCTTCACCGACACCCGGTACGGAAGCAGGCCGGCGTCACCCCGCAAATGGTCTGGAAAAGCGGCTGGCGCAGCTCTGTCCGGACGGAATTCTCAGCGGTTCAGCTTGGCCTGCAGCCGGTCGATCACGGCCTGCTCAGCGGTGCGACGTGTCGTGAGGTCCGCGAGCGTGGCCTGCTGCTCGGGGGTCGCGCCGCCCGCGGCTGCGGCCAGGGCGTTCACGGCCGCGATCTGGGTGTCGAGGTTGTTGACCTCGGCCTGGGCGTCCCACAGCCGGTCTTCCTCGGCCTCGGTCAGGCGCGGCGCGGGCGGGCTAACGCGGCGCGGCGGATCCCGACGGGCGCCGCTGCCGACCCGTACCTGGGCGTCTGCGTAGGTCGGAACGGTCACGACCGGTGCGGCGAGAACGACGGCGAGCACGGCGATCAGCGGCAGCTTCATGGTTGGCCTCAAAAAACAGGGGACGGAAACGAAGGGCGGACCCTAGATTACCGTTCTGTCACCTGGAAAGCGTTTTTTGGACACAATCGGCGACGGAAACGACGCCGCTATTTCCAGATCGGCTTTCCGTCACCCGGTAGTCCGAGCCGGTCCCACATCCCCGACACCCGCTCGACCACGGCGTCGTCCATGCGGATCTCCTCACCCCATTCCCGCTTCGTCTCGGGGGGCCACTTGTCCGTAGCGTCGAGGCCGATCTTGGAGCCGAGACCGCTCTCGGGGCTGGCGAAGTCGAGGTAGTCGATCGGGGTGTTCTCGATGACGGTGATGTCGCGGGCCGGGTCCATCTTGGTCGAGATGGCCCACATGACCTGTTTCCAGTCGCGGGCGTCGATGTCGTCGTCCACGACGATGACCCATTTCGTGTACATGAACTGGCGCAGATAGCTCCAGACGCCGAGCATCACCCGCTTGGCGTGGCCGGGGTAGGCCTTCTTCATCGACACCACGGCGATGCGGTAGCTGCAGCCCTCGGGCGGCAGCCAGAAGTCGGTGATCTCGGGGAATTGGGCGCGCAGCAGGGGGATGAAGACCTCGTTCAGCGCCTCGCCCAGCACCGAGGGCTCGTCCGGCGGGCGGCCGGTGAAGGTGGTCAGGTAGATGGGGTCGCGGCGCATGGTGATGGCTGTGACCTGGAAGACCGGGAAGGTCTCGACCGAATTGTAGTAGCCGGTGTGGTCGCCGTAGGGGCCTTCGGGGGCGTGTTCGTCGAACAGGACATGGCCCTCCAGCACGATCTCGGCGTTGGCGGGGACCATCAGGGGCACGGTCTTGCAGGGAACCAGTTCGGCCTTCTGGCCGCGCAGCAGGCCGGCGAACTGGTACTCCGACAGGGTGTCCGGCACGGGCGTCACGGCGGCCAGAATGGTGCCCGGGTCGGCGCCGAGGACGACGGCGCAGGGCAGGGGGCCCTTCTTTCCGGCCTTCCTGTGCCGGGCGTAGTGCTGCGCCCCGCCGCGGTGGGCCAGCCAGCGCATTATGGCCTTGTCCTTGCCCAGCACCTGCATGCGGTAGATGCCGAGGTTGAAGTCGTCCTCGCGGTCCTCGGAAGGCCCCTTGGTGACGACGAGGCCCCAGGTGATCAGCGGCGCGGGCTCGCCGGGCCAGCAGCCCTGGACGGGGAGGGATGTCAGGTCGATCTGGTCGCCCTTGAGCACCAGCTGCTGCACCGGGGCGGTCTTTACCACCTTGGGCCTCATCGACATGACGGTCTGCGCCAGCGGCAGCATCTCCATGGCGTCCGACAGGCCGCGCGGCGGGGTCGGGTTGCGCAGGAAAGCGAGCAGTTCGCCCACCTCGCGCAGCTCGGCGGCGGTGGTGCGGGTCTTCTTCTCCATGGTCACGCCCATGGCCACGCGCTTCACCGTGCCGAACAGATTGGCGAGGCAGGGTATGGGGCTGATCGATCCGTCGGGCATGACCGGCTTTTCGAACAGGACCGCCGGGCCGCCGTTGCGCAACAGCCGGGTCTGGATCTCGGTCATCTCCAGATGGGTGGAGACGGGCTCGGCGACGCGAACCAGTTCGCCCTCGGCCTCCAGCATGGCCATGAAGTCGCGCAGGGATTTGTAGGCCAAGGGGAACGCTCCGTCAGAGCGTCTGGATTAGGCGGACGCGGCCGTCCTGTCACGCCGTCCGGGGGTGCGACTCTTCAGTAGGCCCGCGTATCCGACACCAGGGCCCACAGCGGCAGACGCAGGGCGCTGGTCGCGGCGCCGATCCGGGCGGCGTTCAGATGGGAGCGGCCCGCTTCGGCACGGCGGACTTCTTCGGCGGTGATGTGCAGACAGGCGGCGAGGTCGTCGACGGCCATGCCGCGGGCCTCTCGCCATCGCTTCAGTCTCGCGCCGACCGCTGCGTCGAGCGGATCGACGCCGGGAAAACCCAGCACCGAACCCATCTGGTCGCTCCCTCTGCGCGCCCTGTCTGGTTGCAGGGCGTCAGGCCCATTCTTCGTCCCAGTTGAACGCCTTGTCGAGCCAGTCGCCCAGACGGCCGTCGGGACGGGCGAGGGCGTGGATTCGGTCCATCTCTTCGGACGAGAGGGTGAAGTCGAAGATGTCGAAGCTCTCTTCGGCGCGGCTGACCTTCGAGGTGCGCGGGATGGCGATGACACCCTGCTGGATCAACCAGCGCAGGGTCACCTGTCCGGGCGTCTTGCGGTGCGCCTTGCCGATCTCGATCAGGGTCGGATCGTCGGCGATATTGCCCTGCGCCAGCGGCGACCAGGCGGTGATGGAGGAGCCGAGGTCCCTGGCCGTCCCGAGCAGCTTCGAGAGCTTGAGGTAGGGGTGGTACTCGACCTGGTTGGTGACCAGCGTCGCCTTCGACAGGGCCTGCGCCCGCCGGAATTCGGCCGACGGGAAGTTGGACAGGCCGATGGTGCGGGTCAGGCCGATATCCCTGGCCTCGTTCAGGGCGCCGAGGGTTTCCTCCCACGCCGGTTCGGCCTTGGGCCAGTGGAGCAGCAGCAGGTCCGGGGTGAAGCCGAGGCTGGCGGCGGACTCCCGCGCCTGCGCCAGCAGGCCCTCGCGGTCGAAATGGGCGACCCAGATCTTGGTGGTCAGCCAGATGTCCTCGCGGGCGACATGGCCGGCGGCGATAGCGTCGCGGATGCCGTCTCCGACCGCCGCCTCATTGTGATAGATCCAGGCCGTATCGATGTGGCGATAGCCGATGCGCAGGGCCTCGGCGACCATGCTCCGGGCGACCTCGGGCGTCAGGTTCCAGGTCCCGAAACCGAGCAGGGGAATGGCGTGGCCGTCGACGGTGATGGCGGGCTGGTCGGTCATGGGAGGCTCCGAGAGGGGAGCGGTTTAACTGGGGGCGACGGCCGAAGGTTCAACCAGCCAGTCGAACATCTCGTCCCACAGCGGCTCCAGTCCCTTGCGGAAGGCCCCTTCGTGGCCGATGCGGGCGACGTTGTAGTCGGCCGGGGTGCGGACCACGACCTCGCGCGGGGCGCTGGGATAGACCTGCAGCAGGATGGGCGAGGTTACCGGGGTGGCGATCGGGTCGTCGGTGAAGACCCAGGAGCGGATCGGGGCGGTGACGGCGTCGAAATGATGCGGTTGCAGCCGGTCCTTCAGTTCGTCGAGGAAATAGGGCTCCTTCAGGCACCAGCGCCGCCAGGTCTTCCAGACCCCGGCCGGCAGGTCGGTCCCCGCCCACAGGCCGCCGCCCTTGATATAACCGTGCCGCATCAGGCTGAAGGGGCCGAAGCCGAGCCAGAAGAAGAGCTCGAGCGGATTGTAGGACCGGTGGTGCCGGCCCCACCAGCCGCTGCCGACCGAGACGAAGGCGTGGCGGTCGATGCGGTCGTGATTGGGCATGAAGCCGAGGAAATGACCGCCGACGCTGTGGCCGACATGAACCACCGGCAGGCCCGGCGCGGCTGCGATCAGGGCGTCCAGGGCCGCCGGCATGTCGAGCCGGCCCCAGTCGGGATAGTCCATCTCCATGGCGGCGAGATCATCGGGCCGCGAGCCGGCGATGCCCCGGAAATCATACGTCAGGACCGCCGCCCCGCGAGACGCCAGATGGCGGGCGAACCGGTCATAGAAGCCCTTGGGGAAGCCCGTGCCGGAGCTGACCATCACGGCTGCCGTGGGAGTCTCGGGCATGATCAGCCGCATCGACAGCGGATAGCCGTCGGCGGCCTCGGCGATGAAGTCGCGGATGATCGGGTCGCGCATCTAAGGTCCGTAGCTATTCGCAACGAACCTAGCCGACTGACGCGGCGTCAGGTCAAGCGCTCTTGGAGCCGAGCCCGTCCTCGGCTAAAGCCCGCGCCTTCTCCTGTTTTCCGGGCCTTCTCGCCATGACCGATCTTCCCGACCGCCTCTGTGTCGACCCCGACAGCCCGTTCCACGACGCCGACCTGCTGGCGAAGGGAATCGGCGTCCGCTTCAAGGGCGAGGAAAAGACCAATGTCGAGGAATACTGCATCTCGGAAGGCTGGGTCCGTCTGGCGGTCGGCAACCGCGTCGATCGCCGCGGCAAAGCCCTGACCGTCAAGCTGCAGGGTCCGGTCGAGGCCTGGGTCAAGGGCGAATAGCCCTGTCGGCGCTTGTGGCGTCGTTGAAAAAACTCTGACGCGGACCGCTTGTCCGCTCCCCTTGCAAGGTTCAGGTTCCGGCTCCCCTCTGAGTCCCGGAGCCGTCATGCGCCTGTCCGTCCGTCTTCTCGCCGCCAGCGCCCTGGCCCTGACAATGGCCGCCGCCCCCGCCATCGCCCAGGACGCCCGCACCATCCGCGAGGCCGAACAGCTGCGCGACAGGGCGCTGCAGGACAATGTGGCGTACGGGCTCGTTTCGGAACTGACGACACGGTTCGGGCCGCGTCTGGCGGGCTCGGAGTCGGAGCAGGCCTCGGCCCGCTGGGGCGCGGACAAGTTCCGCGAGATGGGCTTCGACAACGTCTCGATCGAGGAATTCCCGCTGGCCCTGTGGAACCGCGGCGAGGCGCGGGTCGAGATCCTGTCGCCCTTCCCCCAGCCGCTGGAAGTGGTGTCGCTGGGCGGCTCCCATGCCACGCCGCCCGAGGGGATTGAGGGCGAGGCGGCGATCTTCGAGACCTATCAGCAGATGCTGGACCAGCCCGTGGGCTCGCTGACCGGCAAGATCGCGGTGGTGCTGCAGGATACCGTCCAGGCCCAGGACGGGCGCGGCTATGGCGCCACCTCGCCGATTCGCGGCAATGGACCGACCGAGGCGGCGCGGCGCGGGGCGGTCGGCTATGTGCTGCGCTCGCTGGGCACCCATGACCACCGCTTCGCCCACACCGGCGCCACGCGGGTCGGGGAGGGGACGGTGCCGTCCTTCGCAATGAGCCCGCCCGACGCCGACCAGCTGCGCCGCCTGATCGCCCTGACGGATCAGCCGGTGCGGATGCGGCTGTTCTCGACCGCCGGATTCACCGGCCAGACGGTCAGCCAGAATGTCATCGGCGAAGTCCGTGGTTCCGGCGCGCCGGATGAGATCATTGTCATCGGCGGCCACCTCGACAGCTGGGACCTGGGCACGGGCGCGATCGACGACGGCGCGGGCGTGGCCATCACCGCCGCCGCCCTCAAGCTGATCGAGGACATGCCGCGCCGCCCGCGTCGGACCATCCGCGTGGTCTGGTGGGGTTCGGAGGAGGTCAGCCAGCCCGCCCCGTCCCAGGGTCTGGCCGGCGCGCGGTTCTACGCCTCCAGCCGCACCGACGAGATGGCGAACCATGTGGCCATCAGCGAGAGCGATTTCGGCGCCGGGCCGATCTACAGCCTTGGACTGCCGCCGGGCGCCGCCGACACCGATTTCCGCCGCGCCGCCCAGGCGGTGCTGACGCCGCTGGGCGTGCTGTTCGACGGCGCGCCCGCGACGGGCGGCGGTCCGGACACCGGTCCGACGGTGGCCCTCGGCGTGCCCGCCTTCCGCCTCAACCAGGACGGCACGGACTATTTCGACTGGCACCACACCGCCGACGACGTGCTGGACCGGATCGATCCGGACAATCTCGACCAGAACGTCGCCGCCTGGGCCGCCTTCCTGTGGCTGCTGGCCAATTCGGACGTGGACTTCCGCGCGTTAAGACCGGCGCAGTAGGATTGCTCCAGCCGCGAGCGTGGCGAAACTGGTAGACGCAACAGACTTAAAATCTGTCGCCCGAAAGGGATTGCGGGTTCGACCCCCGCCGCTCGCACCAAGACAGATTTCGCGCTAGCGCTTCTTGCCCAGCTCCGCCGCGATGTCCTTGACGTTGCGGCCGGCCTTGCGGTGGGCAGCGGTCAGCTGTTCGCGGGTCACGCCCCAGCGCTTCATCCAGTGTTCGACGGCCTGGCGCTCGGACAGGTCCAGACGGTCCTTGTCGATGAAGCCGCGCTTGTCCTTGAGGCCCGCCATGGTCCGCTCCGTTGTTCGGTCTGAGGTAGCGCGAAACGCGGCGGGGCGCGACGGTTCGGCGTAACTTCGTGTTTCGTGCAAAGAACCGCCCTTAACCCGACGCGCTTTCATGGGCACAAGGGGGAAACCCCTCCGATCGCATGGATATTCGATGAAAAGAGCCCGGCGCGCCCGCATCGTCGCGACCCTGGGACCCGCCAGTCGGGCACCCGGCATGGTCAAGGCCCTGGCCCAGGCCGGGGTCGATGTCTTCCGCCTGAACTTCAGCCACGGCACGCATGAGGATCACGCGGCGGCGCTGAAGGCCGTGCGCGGGGCCGAGCTGGCGCTGAAGCGGCCGCTGGGGGTTCTGGCCGATCTGCAGGGGCCCAAGCTGCGGCTGGGCAGGTTCAGGGACGTCGAGATCGACATCAAGCCGGGCCACAGGATGCGGTTCGACCTCGATCCGACGCCGGGCGACGCGACGCGGGTGCAGATGCCCCATCCGGAGATCTTCCGGGCCCTGCGCACCGGCATGCTGCTGTTGCTCGACGATGGCCGGGTGCGGCTGCGGGTCAATGAGCGGACCGATGACTGGGCCGACGTGACCGTCGAGAGCGGCTCGAAACTCTCGGACCGCAAGGGCGTGGCCGTGCCCGAGGCTGTGGTGCCGGTCTCGGCCCTGACCCCGAAGGACCGCGAGGACCTGGCCTTCGCCCTGCGCATCGGCGTCGACTGGGTGGCGCTGAGCTTCGTCCAGAAGGCCGAGGACATGGCCGAGTTGAAGCAGATCGTGAAGGGCCGCGCCGCCTGTCTGGCCAAGATCGAGAAGCCGCAGGCACTGCTCGAGCTGGAGAGCATCCTCGACTATTGCGACGGGGTCATGGTGGCGCGTGGCGATCTGGGGGTGGAGCTGGAGCCTGAAGAGGTGCCCGTGGCCCAGAAGCAGATCATCCGCGCCGCCCGCCAGCGCGGCGTGCCGGTGATCGTGGCGACGCAGATGCTGGAGAGCATGACGGCCTCGCCGGCCCCGACCCGGGCCGAGGCCTCCGACGTGGCCAACGCCGCATACGAGGGCGCCGACGCCCTGATGCTGTCGGCCGAGACGGCCTCCGGCGACTATCCGCTGGAGTCGGTCGGGGTGATGAGCCGGATCATCGAGCGGGTCGAGCGCGATCCGATGTGGCCCAGCCTGATGGACGCCGAACACGCCGGCATGGACGACATCGACGCCGACGCCCTGGTGGCCGCGGCGCGCAAGGCGGCCGAGGCCCAGTCGACGGCCTGTATCGTGGTGTTCACGACCCTGGGCGGCACGGCGCGGCGGATGGCGCGCGAGCGGCCGCTGCAGCCGGTGCTGGCGCTGACGCCCAAGCCGGAGACGGCGCGGCGACTGGCCTTGGTCTGGGGCCTCGAGACGCGGCTGGGCAAGGAGCCGACCTCGCTGGAGGATGTCACCGAAGACGCCGTGACCAGCGCGGTCGACTACGGCTTGGCGGAACCGGGGCAGCGGATCCTGATCCTGGCTGGGACGCCCTTCGGCGCGCCGGGGGCTGCGAATCTGCTGCGACTGGCCCATGCTCCGGCGAAGGCTAAGCGCTGAAAAAGTTACCTCGGCACGGTACCCAAGAATGTTCGTCCTGCGGGTGTGATTTGAAAGCCGTCAGCTGTTCGAACGGCATAACCCATTGAAATTATGCTCCGTGGTGTTGGGCGATTGCTGATGAGGTTGCCGACAACTTGATCAAACCGGCTGACTCCACGCGCGGTTAGCACTGCATCGCCCCCCGTCGGCTTGAATTTCGCAATCATCAGCCGCTTCAACTCAGTGGTCGTTATCCGGCCCCCCGGTTTTTCTGCCGCGAGTTCCAAAGCAAGGACCGCGATGTCGCCCTGCTGTATGCGGGTACGAAGGATTTTCCTGGGCAAATTAATTTTCCCGAAATTTTTGAAGAACATGCTGCTGACTCATATTCCGTGGAGTCAGACCGCGATGATTAAGTACCTTGGTTCGAAACGCGCACTTCTCAATCATATCGTTGCCGGCATCGGCGAAGTTCTCCCCCGCGGGGGGACTGTATGCGACCTCTTCTCAGGCACTTCGCGTGTTGGTCATGCACTCAAGCGAGAAGGGTTTAGGGTCTGGTCCAACGACCACAATGCGTATGCTCACACGTTGGCGACCGCATATGTTCAATCAGACCGCGAGAAGTGGCTGTCTCGCGCTGAGATTGTTCTCGAAGAACTTCGTGCGGTCAAGCCAAACGCAGGGTGGTTCACCAAGGCATTCTGCCGAGACGCGCGCTTCTTCCACCCGGACAATGGGGCTCTCATTGATGCGATGCGCGACCGAATCGCCGCACTCGCGCTCGAGCCGGAGCTGGAAGCCATCGTCTTGGTAAGCCTGATGGAGGCCGCTGACCGGGTGGATTCCACGGCAGGAATCCAGATGGCGTACATGAAGAAGTGGGCCCCTAGAGCTTACAATGCGCTGGAGCTGCGCATGCCCGACATCCTGCCCGGCGTCGCGGGCGGACCGTGCAAGGCGACCCGCCGGGACGCGGTCGATCTCGCCCCCGAGGTCGAGGCCGACCTCGTGTATCTGGACCCGCCGTACAACCAGCATTCCTACCTCGGCAACTATCACTGCTGGGAGAGTCTGGTGCTGTGGGACAGGCCCGAGACCTACGGCATCGCCAACAAGCGGGTCGATGTGAAGACCCGCAAGAGCGCCTTCAACAGCAAGCCGGGCATCGCTCCGGCGCTGCAGGCGGTTATCGAGGGGCTGAAGGCCCCGAACCTGATCGTCTCGTTCAATGACGAGGGCTATCTGGGCCGCGATCAGCTGGTGGAGATGCTGTCCGGCCGGGGCGAGGTGCAGGTGATCGAGATCGCCCGCCCGCGCTACGTCGGCGCCCGTATCGGCATCCACAATCCCAGGGGCGAAAAGGTCGGGGCGGTCGGCCGGCTGCGGAACGTCGAATATCTGTTCATGGTCAGCGAACGACCGGTCAGCTTGGCGGATGCGGCCTAGGGCGACGGAACGCGCGTTTGACTTTGCCGTTGATCGGTCATGGAAGTGTCACCCATGCCCTCCGCCCGTCGACTTGAAGGCGTCCGCGCCTATGGCCGCGCCGCCGATGCGTTTGAAACCGTCGCCTGGCGTCCGCCCTCGTCGGCGCGGTTCGATACGCGGGTGGCCAATGATCCCGAGGTCGCGGAGCCGAAACTGCGGGAACTGATCGCCGATCTGCCCGGCTGGGTCACGGTGGTAGCCGGGGGTCTGGTCGCGGCGCTTCTTGGCGCGATGCTGGGCGGGGCGCTGGCGCTCTAGCCGCAGACCTAATCGTTCTCGCGTTCGGGAAGGTCCGGCGCGTCAGCACGAGGAATGGTTCCGGTCGGCGTCATGCCTGCGGCCGACTGAACCAGCTGCATGGAAAGCGCATTGGTCTCGGTTTCTGAAAGCCGACCGTTCGCACTCAGCTGACAAATGTAGAACATCCCGATGTCCAGGAAGGCCGTGCGCTCGCTGGTGGCGGAAAGAGCTGTAGCGGTCTGGGCGATTGCGGCGGACATGGCTGCCGCCGCCTCCATGTTGCCGTTCTCGCTGGCTTCTGCCGCTACTGTCGTCATAGCGGACAACACGCTGGCAGGTGCCTCTGCACGCGCGCTCGCGTCCATTCTTCCGCTCATGGCGCGGGCGGTCATCGCCCGCTGCATGCAAATATTCCCGTCCTGGTAGATCACGCCTGCGTTGACTTCGTTGCTCCAAACGAAAAGCGTACCGATCGTTCGCACAGGCCCGTTCGGCGGCGATTCCTGGGTGGCGACGGAAAGGTAGCTTCGGGTTCCGGGCTTCGGAAGCGTGTCGCAGGCGACGCAAGCGAGCGATGCCAAGGCGATGGCGGAAATAGCGGCTTTCATAGCTTACCTCTCCCCGGAAACGACCAAAGGTTGAGCGTCATACACGCGGAGAGTCAAGAACATTGTTCGGCGGAAGTCATTGACCCTGCGATCTGGAGTTGAATCCAGCTAGACTTCAGCGCTCAGCAGGGCCCGGATCGGCGCCCAGCTGCGCCGGTGCGCGGGGCAGGGGCCTAGGGCCTTCAGGGCGGCGGAATGGATCGGCGCATTGTAGCCCTTGTGGCCGGCGAATCCGTAGCCGGGGTATTCCACGTCCAGTTCGACCATCAAACGGTCCCGCGCCGTCTTGGCGAGGATGGAGGCGGCGGCGATTGACAGGGACAGGCTGTCGCCCTTGATCACGGTCTGGACCGCGCACGGCAGTTTGAACCCGTAGTTCCCGTCCACCAGCGCCGCGGCGGGCTGGATCGCCATCGCCTCGATCGCGCGGCGCATGGCCAGGCCGGTGGCGTGCAGGATGTTGAGCTGGTCGATCTCCTCGACCGAGGCGAAGCCGACGCCCCAGGCGAGGGCGCGGGCCTTGATCTCGATTTCCAGCGCCTCGCGCCGGGCGTGGGTCAGGGCCTTGGAATCGTCGATGCCGGCAGGCAGGTCGTCGGGGTTCAGGATCACCGCCCCCGCCGACACCGGCCCGGCCCAGGGGCCGCGGCCCGCCTCGTCGACGCCGCAGACCGGTCCGCCCGCGCTTTCGATCAGCAGGATTTCAAGCGCCAGCGTCGGAGAGGCGCGCGAAAGCTTTGCCTTTGCCGGGGATTTCGCCGGGATCTTCACGCGCCGCCCATCGCACGAACCTGCCGGTGGCGGAAGCATTCGACGCCGTGATCGTTGACCATGCCGACCGCCTGCATGAAGGCGTAGACGATCACCGGGCCGACAAAGGTGAAGCCGCGCTTCTTCAGCGCCTTCGACATCGCCTCGGATTCGGGAGTGGCCACGGGACGGGCGCCGCCGTCGGGCCAGACATTCTGGATCGGAGCGCCGCCGACGAAGGACCAGAGCCATTCGGAGAATTCCTCTCCGTTGTCGCGCATCTCAAGCCAGATCCGCGCGCCCTTGATGGCGCTGTTGATCTTGGCGCGAGAGCGGATGATGCGGGCGTCGCCCAGCAGCCGTTCTATGTCCGCTTCGCCATAGCAGGCGATCTTCTCCGGATCGAAGTCGTCGAAGGCGTCGCGCATGCCCTCGCGCTTTCTCAGGATGGTGATCCAGGCCAGGCCGGCCTGGAAGCCGTCCAGCACCAGCTTTTCCCAGAGGGCGCGGGAGTCGTACTCGGGCACGCCCCATTCCTCATCGTGATAGGCGACGTAGAGGGGGTCTGTCCCGCACCAGGCGCAGCGGTGGAGTGAGTCGGCCATTACGGCAGGCTAGCGGATCAGCCACGAAAAAGGGCCGCACCCGGAAGCGCGGCCCCGATCTTCAGTCAAACGGTCCGATCAGCCGGCGGTATAGCGGTACTCGGTGATCTGGCAGACGTTGATCCGGTAACGGATGAGCTCATCGCCGTCGGCGAAGCGGGCCTTGAAATCATAGAGGCAGGCGCCGGAGCCGTCGTCGATGTTGATCCGGACGCGGGCGCCGGCGGGAAGCACGTCCTGGCCGAGGATGTCTTCCTCCCAGTCATTCCGGCCCGAGTTGGAGGCGTAGAAATGGGTCATGGTGACGCCGGTGGCGTTGATGATGGTGACGCGGCGGTCCTGACCATCGTTGGACTGGAAGCCCATCATCCCGAAGGCGACGGCGGAGATTGCGGCCGCCAGTACGGCGCGGCGTGCGAAAGCCTTGAACATATTACGGATCCTTTGAGGGATGCGCCCCCTGCGCAGCTCAGCCGTAACACCGATGGGCGAACTGCGTCGAGAAGGCGGCGCGATAATTTCAGCGGGTGCTGAAAATTGTTCAGCCCACTTCAGCGAACGCCCTGACCGGAAACGTCCCGAACGCCTTGATCTTCGGCGGGGCGGCGGTGAAGCGGAACCCGGCGTCGGGCAGCAGTTCCAGTCCGCGCATATGCTCGCAGATCGGAATGCCCGCGCCGAGCAACAGGGTGTGTGCCGGCCGCGCGCGCGTGCGGGTATCGTCGATATTGTGTGAGTCGATGCCCACCAGGGCCGCGCCCGCCTCGGCCAGCCGGGCTGCGGCGGCTTCGGTCAGGAACGGGTGGTCCTCGAAATAGGCGTCCGTGCGCCAGTGGCGGGCCCAGCCGGTATGAACCAGCACCGCCTTGCCGCCCACGTCCAGACCTGCGAACCGGTCGGTGTCGATGGCCTGAATGTCGGGGACCCGAACAACCACGCCCGGCAGGGCGGCGACGCGGTCGAGGCCGACATCGCCGAGATCTTCTCCGTCGGCGTAGCGGTGGAAGGGCGTGTCCAGATAGGTGCCGGTATTGCCGACCATCTCGATGCGGCCGATCTGGAATTCGGTCCCGGCGTCATAGTTGGCCCGCGATGCCTCGCGGCTCAGATGGTCGCAGACCAGCGGCGCGGGCAGACCCTTGTAGGTGATCATGCCGGCTTCGATGGTATGGCTGAGGTCGATCAGGCGGCGTGGCGAGTCGGGCATGCCGCATTCTGACCGCTGAAGACGTGTTTGTCCTCGGGGCGCTCGCTGGTTCGGAACGGCGGGTTGGACGTCCTTCCCACAATCGCGGTAACCCTGTTATCGGCGTCCTGCGATCGGTCGCCAAACCCGGGAGACGCGCCGATGAGATCAGTGCCGTTGTGCCTGGCGGGCCTGCTGCTGACCGCGACGCCCGCGGCGGCGCAGTATCCGCCCTCCGCCGGCTATCCTCCGCCGACGTCCGCGCCGGTCGGAGCGTGCGAGATTCGGCCGGACGCGGCCTATATCAATCCTCGACTGCCGCTGGGCCGCGCGGCGTACGCCCATCGGCCGGCCTGTCGCACCACATGGGCGCCCGGGTCCGCCGGGCCGGGAGTCTATGTCCAGGGTCCGCCGGTTCAGGTCGAGGGGCCGCCGGTCAACGTCGGCGGATTGATGATCTATCTGGTTCCGCCCGAGATCGTGGTTCAGCCGTCGGCGGTCACCGTCGAGCCGCCGCAGGTCCACGCGGCTGAGGTCCCGCCGCCGGAGAGCCCGGTTCCTGCCACCGGCGAGTGAAACCGGTCAGGTCGACGTCTCCATCCACGTCGGCCGCCTCGTCGTGACCGGCCGTTCCTCGACCGTCAGCGCGCCGTCCAGCCTGTCCAGCCGCAGCAGGGCCATGGCCCCGCCGTCACGGCCGCTCAGCACCTCGCCGGCGCGCAGTTCGCCGTTCAGGATCTCGGCGCCGAAGGGCGGGAGCGGGCCATCGAAGGTGATCGGCAGCATGCGGGTCTTGATGGCGCCGCGGCGTTTCATGCGCGAGGTGGTTTCCTGGCCGACGAAACAGCCCTTCTGGAAGTTGATGCCGTTCAGCAGGTCGAAATTCGCCTCGATCGGGTAGGTCTTGTCCGAGGGAGCGTCGGCGGTCGGGTCGGGAACCCCGACGGCGAGTCGATGGGCCTGCCAGTCGCCTTCGGTCGCGTCTGTCGCAGCGTGGTCGGCAAGGCTGCGTCCGCCGAGTTCCGGGGTCCGCGGGTCGGCGACGAAGCCCTCGGGCAGCGGTCCGTCCCAGGCCGCCAGCACTCCGCGATCTATCGCCTCGACCGTGACCTGCGCCCGCAGCCGGTACATGGCCAGTCGCTGCAGCAGGCTGTCGCGGCGATCAGCGGCGACGTCGAGCACGACGGCATCCGGCTCGCCCCACAGAAAAAGGTCGAACAGCAGTCTGCCCGGCGGCGAGAGCAGGGCGCCGAAGCGCAGTTCTCCCGGCTTCAGGGTTTCGACGTCCTGGGTCAGCAGGTCGTGCAGGAAGGGGCGGGCGTCGGGGCCCGAGACCCGGATCAGGGCGCGGCTGTCGAGGCGGGCGATGCGGGTGGTCATGGTCCCTAGATAAGGCGCGGCGCGGCTGTGGACCATGGGCGCATACCGTCTGCGGTGACGAGAGAATCCGTATACGGTCGATCCATGGTCGGACGGTTCCCCATCCTCTACATCGCCGAGGCGGACGCGAGCGACGCGATCCTCTCGTCGGGGGTGCTCGCCTATATGGTCGAGGCCATGCCGCAGGCGAGCTTTACCGTGGTCGGCTCGCCGAAAAGCGCGCCGCTGTTCACCGATACGCCCAGACTGGATCGCCTGATCGTGCTGGAGCGCGACAGCCGGCTGGACTGGCTGGGGCTGTGGAACAAGGTGCGGGAGACGCGCTGGGGGCTGGTGGTCGACATGCGCGGCACCACCCTGTCGGCCAAGCTGAAGCGGCAGAAGCGGGCCGTGCGGGGCGCCTGGGAGGCCGGGGTCCATGCGGTCGAGCAGGCGGCGCGGGTGCTGCAGCTCGAGGATATTCCGGCGCCGAAACTGTTTGTTTCGGACGCGACCCGCGAAAGGGCGGACGCCCTGATCCCGGATGAGGGGGTTCCGCTGCTGGCCATCGGCCCGGGCGCGGACTGGATGGGCAAGGTCTGGCCGTCAGAGCGCTACGCCAAGGTGGCCGTGGCCCTGGTCGGCGACGGCGGGCCGCTGGAGGGCGGACGTGTGATCGTGGTGGGCGACGAGAACGCTCGCGACACCGCGCACGTCATCCGGCTCTCGTTGCCGCGCAACCGGGTGACCGAGCTGCAGGGGCGGTTGGGCAGGCTGGAGACGGTGGCGGCCATCCGCCGTGCGGCGCTCTATGTTGGGGCCGATACGATCTGGACCGACCTGGCGGTGGCTTCGGGGGTTCCTGTCGTGGCGGCCTTTGGACCGTCGGACGAGGCCGAGCACGGGCCCTGGGGCGGGATCGCCGTGCGGGGCCCGCGTTCGGTGGACGAGTATCGCAAGATCGATCCGAACCTGAACCAGGCCATCCAGCACATGAACGACCTGCCCGCCGATCGGGTGCTCGCCGCGGCGAAGAAGCTGCTGGCGGAACGACCGGGCGTCTAGATCGCAGCCCGACACGAGGCTATGGGACGCGCATGACCCAGACCTATGACCTGATCGTCCGCGGCGGCGAAGTGGCCAATCATGCGGGGCGCGGCATGGCCGACGTCGGCGTCGTCGACGGGAAGATCGCCTTCATCGGCGACCTGTCGCAGGCCTCGGCGGGGGAGACGGTGGACGCGAAGGGGCTGACCGTCCTGCCCGGCGTCATCGACACCCAGGTCCATTTTCGCGAGCCGGGGCTGGAGTGGAAGGAAGACCTCGAGAGCGGGTCGCGCGCCGCGGCGCTGGGCGGGGTCGTCGCCGTGTTCGAGATGCCGAACACCGAGCCCAATACGACCGACCCGGATACCCTCGCCGACAAGCTGGATCGGGCGCGGGACCGGATGTGGACCGACCACGCCTTCTACATCGGCGGCACCCACGACAATGCGAAATACCTGGCCGAGCTGGAGCGGCTGCCGGGGTGCTGCGGGGTCAAGGTGTTCATGGGCGCCTCGACCGGGACCCTGCTGGTCGCGGATGACGACGGGGTGCGCGAGGTGCTGCGCCATGTGAAGCGGCGCGCCACCTTCCATTCCGAGGACGAATACCGGCTGGTCGACCGGCGGCCGTTGGCCCGGACCGGCGACTGGACCAGCCATCCCGAGGTGCGCGATCCCGAGAGCGCGATCATGAGCACCCGTCGTCTGGTGCGACTGGCCCGGGAGACAGGCGCCCGCATCCATGTGCTGCATGTGACGACGGCGGAAGAGGTCGAGTTCCTCGCCAACCACAAGGATGTGGCGACGATGGAGCTGACGCCGCAGCACCTGACGCTGGACGGAGACGAGGCCTACGAGCGGCTCAAGGGGCTGGCGCAGATGAACCCGCCGATCCGCAACAACTACCACATCGCCGGCCTGTGGCGCGGCATCGAACAGGGCGTCGCTGACGTGCTGGGCTCGGACCACGCGCCGCATACGCTGGAGGAGAAGGCGAGGCCCTATCCGGCGTCGCCGTCGGGCATGCCGGGGGTGCAGACGCTGGTGCCAGTGATGCTGACGCACGTCGCCAACGGGCGGTTGTCGCTTGACCGGTTCATCGACCTGACCTCGCATGGGGCCAACCGGGTGTTCGGCATCGCTGGCAAGGGGCGGATGGCCGAGGGCTATGACGCCGACCTGACCATTGTGGACCTGAAGGCGAAGCACGTCCTGAAGCACGAGGACATGGCCAGCCGCTGCGGTTGGACGCCCTTCGACGGCTTCGAGGCGACCGGCAAGGCCATGGCCACGATCGTGCGCGGCCGGGTCGTGATGAAGGACGGCGAACTTGTCGGGACGGCGCACGGCCGCCCCGTCCGCTTCCAGGAAACCCTGGCCTAACGCGGCTGCAGGATGAAGCCGGCCACGTCTTCGACCACGCCCGGCGCCAGCGGCAGGTCCGGATTGCCATAGGTGGCGATGTTTCCGGCACGGTCGGCGGGTGCGAGCTTCAGCACGTGGTTGACGCCGTCCCAGACCACCAGATGCGCCGTCGGCCGGGCCGCTGACAGGGCGTTGGCGTCGACCATGCCGACCTGGATGTCGGTCGAGCCGTGGCCGATCATGACCGGGCCCTCATAGACCCGGATCAGGTCCGTCGGATCAAGGCCGATCCATGAGATCAGATAGGGCTGGACGGAGGGCCGGAAGAGGCCGGCCAACTCGGGCGGGGCGTTGGTGACCGTGCGGCCGGCCTCCAGTTCGTCGAGGACGGCGAAGGCCGGCGCCAGCAGGGTCTCGGGCAGGCCGGCGCGGAGCTGGTCGCGCAGGATGACCCCGGCGGGACGCCCTGCGCCGGCCAGCAATACGAGACCGCAGACGGACGGGTTGCCGTCCTGCGCCGCCGCGAGCGCGATCTGCGAGCCTTCACTGTGCCCGATCAGCCAGACGCAGGGCTGGCCGGTGACGCGGGCGGCCTCGGCGGCCCAGGCGCGGGCGTCGTCGATATAGGTCTGGAAGGTAAGGTCCTGCTCGGCGATCATGGCGGGACCGCTCTGGCCGACGCCGCGCTTGTCGATCCGCACCGTGGCCACGCCCTGTTCAGCCAGGCCCTCGGCCAGCAGGCGATAGGTCGAGGCGACGAGGCCCCCGGGGCTGTTGCCGTCGCGGTCGGTCGGGCCGGAGCCGGGCAGGATGACGGCGACGGCGCGGGTCGGGCTCTCGGGCGTCAGCAGGGTGGCGTGCAGAGGCGCGGGTTCGGACGGCAGGACCACCGGCGCGGCCGTCGGGTCCAGCAGGGCGGCGGCGAGGATCAGGCTGAGCATGGCGGGTCTCCACGGAGCGGGTCAGAGAGGAGGACGATCGGCTCCGGGGCCGAATCCCGAGCGTCCGGTCAGATTGAGAAACTCACCCCGCACCCGCAGCTCGACGCCGCGTTGGGGTTGCGCACGACGAACTGGGCGCCGGCCAGATCATCGACAAAGGCGATCTCGGAGCCCTTTAGGAATGGCAGGGAGACGGGGTCGACGATGGCGGCCTGACCGCCGGCCTCAATACGGATGTCGTCCGCTTCTCCGGCCTGGACCAGTTCGAACCGGTACTGGAAGCCGGAGCAGCCGCCGCCGTCGACCGCGACGCGCAGCATCACCGGATGCCCTTCGGTCCGGCTCAGGTCGGCCAGCCGTTCGGCGGCGCTATCGGACAGGGTCAGGCCGTGACCGCCAGCGGACGGCGAAATCTGGAACAGGGGGGTGGATTGGACGGTGCTCACGGGGGGTATATGAGGCGTACAGGGCCGATCGCAAAGGCCCGGACCCGAAAGAGCGGCTGACCTTGATCCCCGAACGCGCGCCCTATGCCGAATACCCCGAACACAGCCGCGGCCGGCTGACGCCCGAGCCGATCAGCCGGACGCGCAACGCCTATGCCCGCGACCGCGACCGGATCATCCACGCCACCGCCTTCCGCCGGCTGAAGGAGAAGACCCAGGTCTTCGTGGCGCATGAGGGGGACCACTACCGGACCCGCCTGACCCATTCGCTGGAGGTGGCGCAGATTGCGCGGTCGCTGGCGCATGCGCTGCGGCTGGATACGGACCTGGCCGAGACCGTGGCGCTGGCGCACGACCTGGGCCATCCGCCCTTCGGTCATGCCGGGGAGGACGAGCTGCAGGCCCAGATGGAGCCCTGGGGCGGGTTCGATCACAACGTCCAGACCTTCCGTGTGGTGACCAGGCTGGAGCACCGCTATCCGGGCTTCGACGGGCTGAACCTGAGCTGGGAGACCGTCGAGGGGGTGGTCAAGCACAACGGGCCGGTTTCGCACCGTTTGAATGAGCCGGCGTGGAAGGCGATCGCCGACTATGCGCCGGGCTGGGACCTGCGGCTGGGCACCTTCGCCTCGCTGGAGGCGCAGGCGGCGGCGATTGCGGACGACATCGCCTACAACAACCACGACGTCGACGACGGGGTGCAGGCGGGGCTGTTCACGCTCGAGGACCTGAACGACGTGCCGCTGATCGGGCCGGTGCTGCACGGGGTGCGCAGGGACTGGCCCGACCTCGACGACCGGATGATCCGCATCGAGGCGGTGCGGCGCATGATCGGGGCCATGGTCGAGGACGTGCTGGCCGAGACCGAGGCGCGCATCGAGGCGGCGGATATACGTTCGACCGAGGCGGTACGCACCGCCGACCGGATGCTGGTAGCGTTCTCGCCCGGCATGCTGGCCGATCTGGGCGTGCTGCGGAAATTCCTGTTCGAGCGGATGTACCGCCACTATCGCGTCAACCGCACCCGCAGCCAGGCAAGGCGGCTGCTGGCCGAGATGTTCCAGCTGTTCATGGCCGAGCCCGCGACCCTGCCGCCCGAATGGTCGGGCCGGGCGGACGTGGCGGACGAGGCGAAGCGGGCGCGGGCGGTGTGCGACTATATCGCAGGCATGACCGACCGGTATGCGATCGAGGAACACAGGAAGCTGTTCAGCCTGGATCTGGCGCTGGACCTCTAGCTTGTCATCCCGGCCGAAGCGAGGCGGAGAGCCGCGACGGGCGGGTGATCGCTCCGCCGTCCCGGATAGCCGCTTCGCGGCTTCCGGGATGACAAGGCAGTGGAGAACGATCTACCGGCCTGAAAAAGGACCCGGACCGGGATAGAGTGGTTGTTCCGCGCGCCGATTCGCGCGGATCCATGAGGCGCGGTCATGTCCAACGAAGATCCCTATCGTCCGAACCAGGGCCGCGACCGGGGCGCCTATACGCCGCCGACCGACGACGACCTGCCGTTCAACCGCGGCGGCTATGATCCGCGCCGGGCGGGCGAAGGCGGCGGGGCCAAGGCGCCGCCGATGACCCTGATCATCTCGGGCGGGGTGCTGCTGCTGCTGATTATCGCCGTGGTGGTCTATTATCGCGCCGGGCCGCGATCCTCGAACGACGCGCCGCCGGCTGTGGGCACGGCCGTGGTGGAAATGAAGGCCGACGCGCCGCTGGAGGCCCAGCCGATCGACCCGGAAGCCGGCATCGACGTCTATGACGCCGCCGAGGCCCCGACCGCCGCCCCGACCTTCACCCCGCCGCCCGAGGTCGCCCAGCCGCGTCCCGCGCCCGCTCCGGCCGGGACGACGACCCCCGCGGCGCCGCGTCCGACGCCCATGACGCCGCCGGCCTCGAAGACCGAGCCCCGCGCCCCGGCCACTGTCGGCGGGACGTCCGGCGTGCAGATCGGCGCCTTCTCGACCCCCGGCATCGCCGACCGGGAGTTCGCCGCCATCGTCGGCCGCTACCCGCAGTTCACCGCCGGCGCCGACAAGCGGGTGCAGGAGGTGACGGCGTCCAACGGTTCGACCGTCTATCGCACCACGGTGACCGGCCTGAGCCGCGAGCAGGCGACCGGCCTGTGCGACGCCATCAAGGCCCGCGGCGGCGACTGTTTCGTGCGCTGATCGATCGGTGACCTCGGCGGCGATCTACGGCTGTAGCGGCCATCGGCTGACAGAGGCGGAACGCGCCTTTTTCGCCGAGGCGAGGCCGTGGGGGTTTATCCTGTTCCGGCGCAATATCGACAGCCCGGAGCAGGTCCGGGCCCTGACCGCTGAACTGCGCGACTGCATCGGCGACGCCGGGGCTCCGATCCTGATCGACCAGGAGGGCGGCCGGGTGCAGCGGATGGGTCCGCCGCACTGGCCGAAATATCCGCCGGGCGAGGCCTATCTGAAGGCGGTGAACGACCCGCTGACCGCGCGCGAGCTTGTGCGGCTGGGCGCGCGGCTGATGGCGCACGACCTGAAGGCGGTGGGGATCAATGTTGATTGCCTGCCGGTGCTGGACGTTCCCGTGCCCGGCGCCCACGACATCATCGGCGACCGGGCCTATGCGCAGGACCCGGCGACAGTGGCGCAGCTGGGGCGGGCGGCGGCGGAGGGGATGCTGGCGGGCGGCGTCCTGCCGGTGATCAAACACATGCCGGGGCATGGCCGCGCCTTCGCCGACAGTCACCACGACCTGCCGGTGGTGCATGCGGATTTCGCGACGCTGGACGGCTGGGATTTTGCACCCTTCAAGGCCATGTCGGACATGCCGCTGGCGATGACGGCGCATGTGGTGTTCGACGCAATCGATCCGAAATGGCCGGCGACGACCTCGAAGAAGGCGATCCGCCTGATGCGCGAGCCTCTCGGCTTCGGCGGGCTGATCATGACCGACGACCTGTCGATGAAGGCGCTGTCCGGGTCGCTGCGGGAGCGGGCCGAGGCGTCGCTGAAGGCCGGCTGCGACGTGGTCCTGCACTGCAGCGGCGACCTCGACGAGATGGGGCTGGTGGCCGAAGGCGTCGGCAAGCTGAAGGGCAAGGCGGGCAAGCGGGCCGCGGCGGCGCTGGCGCGGATCGTCAGCGAGCCGGAGCCGCTGGACCCGTTCGAGGCGCGGCTGCGGTTCGATGCGCTGATGAGCGGGCGGCTCGAGGCGGCGAGGGGGCCGGATGTCGGGGAGGCGCAGGCATGACCGACGCCTTCCAGCCCAATCTGGACTTCACCGCCGCCGAACAGGTCGATGAGCGCGAAGCGTTTGTCGTCGACCTGGACGGCTATGAGGGGCCGCTGCACGTGCTGCTTGCGCTGGCGCGGACGCAGAAGGTCGATCTGCTGAAGCTGTCGATCACCCGGCTGGCGGAACAGTATCTGGCCTTCGTGCACGAGGCGCGGCGGCGGAATTTCTCGCTGGCGGCGGACTATCTCGTGATGGCGTCCTGGCTGGCCTATCTGAAGTCGCGCCTGCTGCTGCCGCGCACCGAAAAGGGCAAGGGCGACGAGATTCCGGCCGAGGAGATGGCCGCGGCCCTCGCCTTCCGGCTGCAGAAGCTGGAGGCGATGCGCAAGGCGGTGGAGGCGATCACCGCCCGGCCGCAGCTGAAGCGGGACGTCTTCAGCCGGGGCGATCCGCAGGCGACGGTGATCGTGCCGTCCGACCGGGTCGACGCCAGCCTCTATGAGCTGATGGCCGCCTATGTGACCCAGCGCCGGCGCGAGGAGCAGCGCCACTACAATCCCGGCCAGCGGGTCGAGGCCTTTGCGCTGGAGGCGGCGCGGGACTGGCTGCGCGACGTGCTGCCGCGTCTGGAGCAGTGGACGCCGCTGGAGCAGGTGGCGCCGGCGCGACGCGGCGAGGACGGCCCGACCCAGGCCAGCTTTACCGCCTCGACCCTGTCGGCCAGTCTGGAGCTGGTGAAGGAGGGGGCGATGGATGTGAAGCAGGCCGAGGCCTTCGCCGACCTGTATCTCAAGCGGCGCGGGCGGGGTCAGGTGCTGGAGCTGGTGCCGTGATCCAGTTCGCCCCCGATCACGGAGAGATCGAGCGCCGCGTCGAAGCGTTGTTGTTCGCGGCGGCCGGGCCGCTGTCGGCGGCCGAGATCGCGCGGCGGCTGCCCGAGGGGGCTGATGTGGGCGGGGCGATTTCGGCCCTGCGCGAGAAGTATCACGGGCGGGGGGTCGAGCTGGAGTGCGTCGCCGACCGCTGGCAGTTCCGCACGGCACCAGACCTGTCCTTCCTGATGACCGAGGAGCGCGAGGAGCCGCGGCGGCTGTCCAAGGCCGCGCTCGAGACCTTGGCCATCATCGCCTATCACCAGCCCTGCACCCGCGCCGAGGTCGAGAGCGTGCGCGGGGTGTCGCTGTCGCGGGGCACGCTGGATCTGCTGCTGGAGATGGGGTTCGTGCGGCTGCGCGGACGGCGGCGGACGCCGGGACGGCCGGTGACCTATGGCACCGCCGACCGGTTCCTGGAGCATTTCGGCCTGTCCAACCTGTACGACCTGCCGGGCGTGCAGGAGATGAAGGCGGCGGGCCTGCTGGACCTGTCGATCCCGGTGGGCTTCGAGGTGCCGGACCCGTCGCGGGCGACGGACGGGGACGACGAGCCGTTGCTGCCGGGCGACGAGGACGCGCCGGAGTTCGCGCAGGATTTCGTGGCGGAGGATTGAGGGTGGGCCCGCGAGGGGAGGTCGATTCCAATGCCCCGTGCGGCCAAGTGGTTAGTGGTTAGTGGTTAGTGATTAGTGGTTGGCCGACAGGGGCGACGCCGCCGTCGCCGAGCCGCCCCCCGCAGGCGATCCAGCAACCACTAATCACTAATCACTAATCACTTCATGCCTCCCCGCCGAAGGTGATGCATTCCGCTCCGACCCTTGCTAATCGCTTCAGATGATCGCTCGCCTTCGCCCCGTTCCGTTCGACCTCGGTCCCGTCCATTTCGTCGGCATTGGCGGCATCGGCATGAGCGGGATCGCCGAGATCATGCTCAAGATCGGCTATTCGGTGCAGGGCTCCGACGCCAAGGCCAGCGCCAACACCGAGCGGCTGGAGAAGCTGGGCGCGCGCATCTTCATCGGCCATGACGCGGCGCATATCGGCGACGGGGTGTCGGCGGTGGTCTATTCGACCGCGGTCAAGCCGACCAATCCCGAGATGGTCGTGGCGCGCGAGCGGCGGATTCCGCTGGTCCGGCGGGCGGAGATGCTGGCCGAGCTGATGCGGCTGCAGTTCTCGATCGCGGTGGGCGGGACCCACGGCAAGACCACGACGACCTCGATGGTGGCGGCGATCCTCGACGCCGGCGGGCTGGATCCGACGGTGGTCAACGGCGGCATCATCAACGCCTATGGCACCAACGCCAAGGTCGGCGACGGCGACTGGATCGTGGTCGAGGCCGACGAGAGCGACGGCAGCTTCCTGCGCCTGAAGTCGACGGTCGCCATCGTCACCAACATCGACCCGGAACACCTCGATCACTACGGCGACTTCGACGGGGTGCGGAAGGCGTTCGTGGACTTCGTCGAGAACATTCCCTTCTACGGCTTCGCCGCCGTCTGCCTCGACCATCCCGAGGTGCAGCGGCTGGTGGCCTCGATCGATAACCGGCGGCTGGTGACCTATGGGGTGAACCCGCAGGCCATGGTCCGGGCCGACAATGTTGAGATGAAGCCCGACGGTTGCCGCTTCGACGTGCTGATCCAGCCGCAGGGTCTGGCCGCGCTGGACGAGCCGATCCGGATCACGGGCCTGCACCTGCCCATGGCGGGCTGGCACAATGTCGCCAATGCGCTGGCCGCCATCGCCGTGGCGCGCGAGCTGGACGTGTCGGACGAGGCGATCCGGGCCGGTCTGGCCGGCTTCGGCGGGGTGCGGCGGCGGTTCACGACCACGGGGATCATCGGCGGGGTGCGGATCGTCGACGACTACGGCCACCACCCGGTCGAGATCGCGGCGGTGCTGAAGGCCGCCCGTCAGGTGGCGGAGGGCCGGGTCATCGCCGTGGTCCAGCCGCACCGGTTCACCCGACTGGAATCCCTGATGGAGGAGTTCTCGACCTGCTTCTCCGACGCCGACGCGGTGTTCGTGGCCGATGTCTATGCGGCCGGTGAGACGCCGATCGAGGGGGTGGACAAGATGGCCCTGGTCGAGGGCATCCGCCGCTTCGGGCACCGTTCGGTGCAGCCGCTGGAGAGCGTCGAGGCCCTGCCGGGCGTGATCGCGGCCGAGGCGAAGGACGGCGATCTGGTGGTGCTGCTGGGGGCGGGGGACATCACCCAGTGGGCCTATGCGTTGCCGGGGCAGCTGGAGGCTCTCGCTTGATCACGAGCAGCGACCTTGCTGGGGTTTATGATCGCATCGGTCACCTTCTGGGCCTCCGAGATCACGAACGTCCTGTGTCGGCCAGCGATATCCACGGCCAGTATGATCGCTTCTATGTCGGATCGGGCGAGCATGGCGGGGCCCCCTATGTGCTCGGCTACCTTGAGCGGGGAATAGAGCCCCGACACCCCGTCGCCTCGCTCGATGACCTGTCTGCGGCTGTCCAGCTAAGGGTGCCTGGCTATTCGGCCATGAAGGGCACGCGCGGCAAGTGGATTTGGCACGCCGAACTGGCACCATTCACATGGTTCCGAGTTGGTGGCCGAGCAGATGCGTTGTTCATCCCCGCTGACGCCGATGATTTGGCTGAAATGCTCAAGCGGTTGCCCTCCGATGTGCCGGTGACCGTGCTCGGCGTGGGCTCCAACGTCATCGTCCGCGACGGCGGGGTCGAGGGGGTGGTGATCCGGCTGGCTGGGCGGCCCTTCGCAGGCATCACGACCGACGGCGACACGATCACCGCCGGCGCCGGCGCGCTGGATTCCATGGTGGCGAGGGCCTCGGCCAAGGCCGGGCTGGGCGGGCTGGAGTTCTATGCCGGCATTCCGGGGACCATCGGTGGGGCCCTGACCATGAACGCCGGCTGCTACGGCGCCGAGACCAAGGACATTCTGGTGTCGGCCCGGGGGCTGACGCGGTCGGGCGAGCGGGTGGACTATGCGCTGGCCGATTTCGGCTACACCTATCGCCACTCCGAGGCGCCCGCCGACATCATCTGGATCGAGGCCACCTTCCGTGGGACTCCCGACGATCCTGAGGCTGTCGCCGCCCGCATCGCCGAGATCACCTCGCGCCGCGAACTGACCCAGCCGATCCGGGAAAAGACCGGGGGCTCGACCTTCAAGAACCCGCCGGGCCATTCGTCGTGGAAACTGGTCGATGAGGCGGGCTGGCGCGGGAAACTGTTCAGGGCGACCGGCGGCGGAGCCATGTTCAGTGAATTGCACAGCAATTTCATGATCAATCCCGGAGAGGCGACGGCGGCGGATATCGAGGGTCTCGGAGATGCCGTGCGCGCCGACGTTCAAAGTAAACTGAACGTAAACCTGGAATGGGAGATCAAGAGGATCGGCCGCCCGCTCTGAGTTGATCCTGCCATGACCCGCCCGTTCGCAGACCTGCACGTCGCCGTCCTGATGGGCGGGCTGTCGTCCGAACGGCAAGTGTCACTGTCGTCCGGCAAGGGCTGCGCCGACGCGCTCGAAGGGCAGGTGGCGAAGGTCAGCCGGGTCGACGCCGGGCGCGACCTGGCCCAGGTGCTGGCCGAACTGAAGCCCGATGTCGTCTTCAACGCCCTGCACGGCGAATGGGGTGAGGACGGATGCGTCCAGGGCGTGCTGGAGACGCTGGGCATTCCCTATACCCACTCGGGCGTGCTCGCCTCGGCCCTGGCCATGGACAAGGAGAAGTCCAAGGCGGTGCTGAAGGCGGCCGGCGTCGTGGTTCCGGGGGGCGGGCTGTTCGACCGGCATGTGGTGTCGCGGACCCACGTCATCCCGCCGCCCTATGTGCTCAAGCCTAACGCCGAGGGGTCGTCAGTCGGCGTCTATCTGGTGCGCGAGGGCGAGCCGCCTTGCCCGGCGCCGGGCGAGGCGAGCTGGACCTATGGCGAACAGGTGATGGTCGAGCCCTTCATCGCCGGCAAGGAGCTGGCGGTCACGGTTCTTGGGGAGAAGTCCGGGCCGCGGGCCCTGACCATCACCGACATCACCCCGGCCAAGGGCTTCTATGACTATGAGGCCAAATACGCCCCGGGCGGCTCCAGCCATGTGCTGCCGGCGGTTCTGCCGCCGCATGTGTTCGAGGCGGCGCTGCGGGAATCCGAGCTGGCGCATACCGCCATGGGCTGCCGCGGCGTCTCGCGATCCGACTTTCGTTATGACGATGTTAAGGACGAACTGGTCCTTCTGGAGGTCAATACCCAGCCCGGCATGACCCCGACCTCGCTCAGTCCAGAGCAGGCCGCCCATGTGGGGATGGACTACAAAGCCTTGGTACGGTGGATGGTGGAGGACGCCTCATGCCCGCGGTAGTTCGCGGCGGTCGGCGACAGAGTTCGAACCAGCCTGCAAAACGCGGCGCGGCTCCCAAATCCCAGGGACGCGGCCGCGTGCCGCGCAACGCCCAGGCCACGCCCGGGAAGATGGCGGCGCTGGGCCGGCTGGATCTGTCGCCCCGCGCAGTCGTGATCTCCATCGCCGCCGGCGCCCTGCTGCTGGCCGGCGTTCTGGCGACGGGCGCGCGGGCCGAGCGGATCGGCGCCTCGATCGGCCAGGGCATCGACGGAATGACCGCCGGGATGGGCCTGAAGCTGGAGAAGGTCTTCATCGAGGGCGAGAGCCCCGAGGCGACGCGGGCCATCCAGCAGGCCGTGCAGCTTTCCGCCCACCAGCCCATGACCTCCATCGATCTCGACGCCGTGCGTGAACGGGTCGAACAGATCGGCTGGGTCAAGTCTGCGCGGGTCGTGCGCCTGTTGCCCGACACCCTGATCGTCCACGTCATCGAACATGACCGGTTGGCCGTCTGGCAGACCGGCGGCGTGAACCAGGTCATCGACAGTCATGGGCAGGTCATCGCCGGGGCCGACGCCGGCCGCTATCCGAACCTGCCTCTGGTGGTCGGCAAGGGCGCCGAACAGGCGGCCTCCGAAGTCCTGCCCCTGATCGCCCAGCGCCCGCGCCTCGCGAGCCGGGTCGAGGCCCTGGTGCGGGTCGACGAGCGCCGCTGGGACCTGCGGCTCAAGGACGGCAGCCTGATCCAGCTGCCTGCCTCCAACCAGGAGGCGGCGCTGATCCAGCTGGACGCGCTGGACCAGCGCGAGCGGCTGCTGGAGCTGGGCTTCGCCCGCATTGACCTTAGAACGCCCGAGGAGGTCGCCGTCCGGCCCTCCGCCGGCGAAGCGTAGAGCGGGGACGACGTATGACCGGACGGTCTGTGGACAAGTCTGTGGATAGCACGGGCCAGAAGGCGGGCAGGGCGCCCGTGGTCGCCGCGCTCGACCTCGGCCAGTCCAAGGTCGCCTGTTTCATCATGAAGGCCGACGGCGTGCGCCACGCCGACCGCACCATCCGTGTCGCGGGAGCCGGCCACGTCCAGTCGCGCGGCGTGCGCGGCGGCGGCATCGTCAATATGGACGAGGCGGCCCAGGCCATCGGTCACGCCGTCGAACGCGCCGAGCGGGCCGCGGGCTCGCCGGTCTCGGGCGTCGTCGTGACCACGGCCATCGGCCAGATGGCCAGTCATCGCGTTCAGGCCCGGGTCTCGCTGGGCGCCACGCCGGTCGGGGACGCCGACCTGGCGCGGGCCATCGGCATGGCGCTGGCGCAGATCAGACTGCCCAACCGTCGGCCGATCCATGTGTTGCCCATCGCCTGGTCGGTGGACGGGGCGAGGGGGGTGCACGATCCGCGCTCGATGAAGGGGCATTCGCTGGGACTGGACCTGCTGGTCGTCTCCATGGCCGAGAGCGCCTTCAACGGCCTGAGCCACTGTCTGGAACTGGCCCACCTCGATCTTCAGGGGGTGGCGGCGGCGCCGGTGGTGTCGTCGCTGGCGGCGCTGGAAGACGACGAGATGGACCTGGGCTGTGTCTGTATCGACATGGGCGGCGGCTCGACCTCTGCGGCGGTCTGGGGCGGGCGGTCGCTGCTGCACATCGAATCGCTGAGCGTCGGCGGCGATCACGTAACCGCCGACATCGCCCGGGGCCTGTCGACGTCGCGGGCCGGGGCCGAGCGGCTGAAGACCCTGCACGGCTCGGCCATGGCCAACGCCCATGAGGATCGCGAGATGCTGGAGGCCCCGCCGCGCGGCGAGGACGCCTCGGCCGGCCCGATCTTCGTCCAGCGCGCCATGCTCAAGACCGTCATCGCCCCGCGGGTCGAGGAGACGCTGGAGCTTCTCCGGGATCGGTTGCGCAACGCCGGCGTGGGCCTGGAGCCCGGTGCGGGCCTGGTGCTGACCGGCGGGGCCAGCCAGCTGAACGGCGTGCGCGAGCTGGCCATCCGGGTGTTCGACCGGCCCGTGCGGCTGGGCAAGCCCCAGCGCGCGCCCCACCTGGCCGACGCCGCCTCGGGTCCCGCCTTCTGCTCGGCGGCCGGCGTATTGCTTCGCGCCGCCTATGGGCCGCGCGAAGCCGTTTCCGCCCGCAAGCTGATGTCCCGCCAGATCTCGGCCGCCGACGCGCCCCGCGTCCATCGCGGCGGGATTGTGGCCCGCGCGGCGGGCTGGCTGCGCGAGAATCTCTGACCCACGCCCGCCCGGCGCAAGATGCCGCCGGAAAATTTCCCCGACGTGGCGAGACTGTGTCCGGATTGTAACAACCGCGGGCCGGATTGGTCGCCAAGAGGCCACAATCCCTTGCCGTTGCCGGCTTTGCTGCTAGCGTGAAGGTCCGAAGCAGAATCCGTCGTCCGGCGGGCGCTGCGTATTGCATCCACAACGGTTGGGGCCCAATCACCATGCTTCTCAAGCGCAAGTACCTCTTTGGCACGACGATCCTCGCGGGCGTCATGGCCGTCACGGCTCCGGCCTTCGCCCAGGACCAGCTCCCGGGCGTCAACGTTCAGGGTCGGTCCGACTCGCAGGCGACCGAGATCGACGAAGTCGTCGTCACCGGTTCGCGCATCCGTCGTGACCCGACCAACGCCCCGACCCCGCTCATCCAGGTGACGCGTGAAGCGCTGCTGAGCACCGGTCAGTCGACGGTCGTCGACTACCTGGCCACCATCCCCGCCCTGTCGAACTCGCTGGTTCCCTCGGACACGACCGGCTCGAACCTGAACGACGGTGGTCTGTCCTTCGCCAACCTGCGCTCGCTCGGCACCGGCCGGACGCTGACCCTGGTTGACGGCCGTCGCCACGTCGGCTCCTCTGCGGGCAACCTGGCTGTCGACGTCGACACCATCCCGCGTCTGCTGATCGAGAACATCGAAATCGTCACCGGCGGCGCCTCGTCGGTTTACGGCGCCGACGCCGTCTCCGGCGTGCTGAACTTCCAGCTGCGTCGCGACTTCGAAGGCATGGAAATCGACGCCAACTACGGCATGATCAACCAGGACGGTCAGGCCAACAAGCGCATCTCCGCCCTGATCGGCACCAACCTGTTTGACGACCGTCTGAACCTGTATGCCTTCGCTGAATACGAAGACATCGACATGGTCGAGAGCATGGACATCGACTGGCTCCGCGCCGCCCATGCCTTCGTCGGTATCGACGCCGACCCGACCAACGCGCCGTACGACGGCATGCTCGACAACCAGGTGTTCAGCGGCGTTCGCACCCTGTCGCGTCCGCGCTGGGGTCAGACCACGCTCGCCAACTCGCAGCGCCCCAGCCCGCTGACGGATCCCGATGTGCCGCTGGCCAGCTGTACCGCTCTGACCAGCGCCAACTGCTACAGCCTGGATCCCACCAAGACCTATTGGTATGAAGGCTCCACCGCCCGTCTGGCCAACTTCGGCCAGCGCATCGGCAATGTCGGCTCGAACCGGACGCTGAACATCGGTGGCGACGGTGAAAACCCGAACAACTTCGGCCAGGAAACCCGCGTTCCGGAATCGACCTCGCAGCGTTACCAGGTCGGCGCCAACTTCGCGGTCACCGACAACATCGACCTGTCGGTCGAGTACAAGTACATCACCGAAGACACCTTCGACATCTCGCAGCCGACCTTCTTCGACATCTTCCTGCACCAAACTCCGGGTACGTCCGGTGCCAACCCGCAATGGACCAACCAAATCCGCGCAGTCTCGCAGTTCGACCTGCGCTATTCGGACAACGCCTTCCTGCCGCAAAACGTGAAGGACGCCATCACGGCGAACATGGTCCAGAACTGGACCGCCAACGCCAACGCGGAAGGCACCGCAGCTGGTGCGGCGGTCTCGCGTCAGTGGGCCCGTCACTCGATGTTCGGCCCGCAACGCAGCCAGGACAACACGCGTGAAATCGAGCGCTACGTCCTGGCCCTGAGCGGCGACCTGGATCAGGTCGGCTTCATCAAGAACATCGACTGGGATCTGTCCTGGACCTCGGGCGAAGCCACCAACATCAACTTCGAGCGCGGTGTTGACGTCCAACGCTTCGCCCTCGCCGCTGACGCAGTCGTGGACGCCGCCGGTATCGTGAACGGCCGGCCGGGCGAAATCGTCTGCCGCGCACGTCGGATCGCGGCCCAGAACCTTCTGACACCGGGCTTCGGGGACCTCGACGACTATGTGCGTGGCAACTTCCCAGGCGGCAACGCTGCCCTGTCCAACGCCGAGTTCGCCGCCGCGGTGAACCAGTGCCAGCCGCTGAACGTGTTCGGCGACGGCAACCAGAGCCAGGCGGCCCTGGACTATGTCGATGCGGTCATCAACGTCTCGCACGTCAACCAGCAGGATCAGGGCCTGGCGGTCATCTCCGGCCAGCTCTGGGACTTCTGGGGCGCCGGCGAGATCGGCATGGCCATCGGCGCTGAATACCGCCGGGAGTTCACCGAAGGTCTCGGCCGCACGCGCAGCACCGGCGATCGCCTGCTGTTCATGAACACCGGCGCCGACTTCGCCGCCGCCGAATACGAGTCGAAGGAATGGTTCGCCGAACTTTCGATCCCGCTGTTCCGTGACAGCTGGTTGGGCGAGTACGCCGAACTCAGCGGTTCCTACCGTTCGTTCGACTACACCACCGCCGGTGAGGGCGACGTCTACGGCATCAACCTGGTCTGGCGTCCGATCCAGGACATCGCGTTCAAGACCAGCTTCAACACCTCGTTCCGCGCGCCCAACCTGTCGGAAAACTTCGCTCCCGCCAGCCAGACGTTCGCCAACGCCTTCGTTGACGCCTGCACCACCCTGCAGATCGCCGCGCAGAACCCCGAAGTCCGGGCCAACCGGATCGCCAACTGTACGGCTCTGGCCACGGCCGCCGGCTTCTCCTTCGACTTCGCCGGCGCCACCGCGACCAACCTGGACGACTTCAACCCGATCTACACCTCCGGCATCGCCGGCGTGATCCGGGGCAACGTCGACCTGACGCCGGAAGAGTCGGAAAGCTTCACCGTCTCGGCCGTGCTGCAGCCCCGCTGGTTCCCGAACCTCAGCATCATTCTCGACTACTACGAGATTGAACTGTCGCGGGTGATCGTGTTCCCGAACGCGCCTGCCCTTGCGGCCGCCTGCGTCAGCGGCGCCTCGCTGAACCCCGACGCCTGTGGCTCGGTGTTCCGCAACAACCCGACCATCCCGTTCGGCGTCGGCGCTCCCGCCGGCGACCCGATCGGCGGCTTCATCCAGCAGCCGGTCAACCTGGCGGCCCTGACCACCCGTGGTCTGGACTTCTCGGCCCGTTACTCGCTGGACACCGAAGAAGTGTTCGGCCGCAACTGGGGTCGCTTCGACTACCGCGTCGGTGGTCTGTGGCTGATCGAGCAGGAGAACTTCACCAACGTCGCCGATCCGACCGACGGTACGGAAGTGGGAAGCACGATCTTCTTCCCGCGTGTCCGCCTGACGTCGTCGCTGACCTGGTCGCCGAACGACATCTGGAGCGTCAACTGGAGCGTGGACTGGCAGACTGCCCAGGACAGCACCAACTTCCGCGACAACCTCGGCAACCTCGACACGCGTCCGTTCAACACCTACGACACCGGCAACTTCGCCCGTCACGACTTCACGGTGCGCTGGAACGCCGCGGACGACCTCTCGGTCCGCATGGGTGTGGTCAACGCGTTCGATGCCGAACAGCGCCCCTACCTCGGTGGTGGTCTGATCAGCAGCCAGGACCCCTACGGCACGCGCTTCTTCGTGGGCCTGAACTATCGCCCCTGGTAAGACCCGGAGGCATCAAGACGGAAAGGGCGGCTCGAAAGAGCCGCCCTTTTTCGTTGGTCCACACACTGAAATTTGCGCTCAAGGTTAACGAAATTCGTGGCCTCGGGCGCGACTCACCCTATCCGGTAACACTCTCTTAAGCAGATCGGGCGCTTCCTTAACGCGCTCATAACCAATGCGAATCGGCGGGGTTTTCGCATCGGACTGCAGGGGCAGGGTCGGATAAGGTCGGAATAGAATGTCTCTCTCGCTGGTGCGTCCTCAAGCCACGGATCTGAAGCCGCGGATCGTTGTCTTTGGCGTCGGTGGCGCAGGCGGAAACGCCGTGAACAACATGATCGACGCGGGTCTGGAAGGCGTCGAGTTCGTCGTCGCCAACACCGATGCGCAGCATCTGTCGTTCGCCAAGACCGACCGTCGCGTTCAGCTGGGCGAGACCATCACCCAGGGCCTGGGCGCCGGCGCCCACCCCGAGGTCGGCATGAACGCCGCCGAGGAATCCGCCGAGGAAATCTACGGGCACCTTGAGGGCGCCCACATGGTCTTCATCACCGCCGGCATGGGTGGCGGCACCGGCACCGGCGCCGCCCCCGTCATCGCCAAATGTGCGCGCGACCGCGGCATTCTGACGGTCGGCGTCGTGACCAAGCCCTTCACCTTCGAAGGCCGTCACCGCATGCGTCTGGCCGATGCCGGCATCGCCGAGCTGCAGCGCTATGTCGACACCCTGATCGTCATTCCGAACCAGAACCTGTTCCGCGTCGCCAATGAGCGCACCACCTTCGCCGACGCCTTCGGCATGGCCGACCAGGTGCTGCACTCGGGCGTGCGGTCGATCACCGACCTGATGATCCTGCCGGGCCTGATCAACCTCGATTTCGCCGACGTCCGCGCCGTCATGTCCGAAATGGGCAAGGCGATGATGGGCACGGGCGAGGCCTCGGGCGAGGACCGCGCCCTGCAGGCCGCCCAGAACGCCATCGCCAATCCGCTGCTGGACGAGACCTCGCTGAAGGGCGCCAAGGCCGTGCTGGTGAACATCACCGGCGGTATGGACATGACCCTGCTGGAAGTCGACGAGGCCGCCAACGCCATCGCCGGCGAGGTGGACGCCGACGCCAACATCATCTTCGGGGCCGCCTTCGACCCGGCCCTGGACGGCAAGATCCGCGTCTCGGTCGTGGCCACCGGCATGGAAGACCTGGCCGCGGTCAAGACCACGCCGAACGCCACGACCTCGGTGTTCGACACCCGCCGGCCGACCCCGGCCCACGCCGCCTCGCGCGCCGAGCCTGTGCGTCATGACGCCGCCCGGGATTTGGGCCGCGAGCCGGTCCGCGCCGAGGCGCCGCGTCAGGCCGAAGCCGCGCCGATCGTCCCCACCTTTCAGGCCAGCCAGCCCACCTACGGAACCGCGGCCCGCGCCCCGGAACCCCGTTTCGAGCCCCGCCCGGAGCCGGTGATCCACGTTGCCGAGGAACGCAGCCTCGAGCCGATCGTCGATCCGTGGGTCGAGGAGTATGAATCCGCGCCGCGCAGCCGCACCGTCGCGGCGGCCGATGCGCCGGTCGCGCAGGGCGACCTGTATATGGACCGCACCGCCGCTTCGCAGACGGAGACCCGTCACGAAGAGCCGGCCCACGAAGACTATGACGACCGGGACCACCGCAAGTCCGGATGGAGCCTGTTCGGCCGCGGCAAGCGCCAGCCGGCCCAGCCGACCTATCCGTCCGCGTCGCGCACGACCGAAATGCGCGCCACCAGCCAGACACAGCCGGCGCCCGAGCTCGGGGAGGCCGAGGACGATCTGGAGATCCCGTCGTTCCTGAGACGACTGGCCAACTGATCCGGCCGCAAGCCTGACGAACCGCCCCGGAGCCCCCGCTCCGGGGCGGTTTTGCGTCCGGGTATGGTTCATCAAACCGAAACAATTCGAAACCCGACTTTCATTTCGCGCTTGCGGCAGGGCCGGTAGACGGTTCGTGGGGCGAACTCCGCACACAGAGGCGGGACGCAAGAACTGCAGTGAGTTTGAGTTTGTCGGTCAGAATCGACCATCGCCAGAAGACCACCGTCGCTCCTGCCATCATTGCGGGCGTAGGCGTGCACACGGGCGACCGGGTGCGTCTGGCCGTGCGTCCGGCCCCGGCCGGCACGGGCATCGTCTTCGTGCGCACCGACATCAAGGACCGCGACAACCGGATTCCGGTATCCGGCGAGGCCGTGATCGACGCCCGTCTGAACACCATGATCGAGAACGCCGCCGGCGTTCGGCTGTCGACCATCGAACACCTGATGGCGGCCTTCGCCGCCCTGGGCGTGTCGAACGCCGTGGTCGAGGTGGACGGCCCCGAACTGCCGATCCTTGACGGTTCGGCGCTGCAATTCGTCCAGCTGCTGGACCGCGCCGGCTTCCGCCGTCAGGAGGCCCCGGTCCGCTATATCGAGATCCTCGAGCCGATCCGGGTCCAGGAAGGCGACAAGAGCGCCGCCCTGCTGCCCTGCGACCGCTATGAGATGCGGTTCGAGATCGACTTCGACACCCCGGTGATCGGCAATCAGGTGGTGGACTTCGTCGTCGACGAAGAAACCTTCCGCAACGAGATCATGGCGGCCCGCACCTTCGGCTTCGCCCATGAGGTCGAGGCCCTGCGCCGCGCCGGTCTGGCCCGCGGCGGTTCGCTGGAGAACGCCGTGGTCATCGACGGCGACCAGATCCTGAACCCCGGCGGGCTGCGGATGGAGCGCGAGTTCGTCAAGCACAAGGCGCTGGACGCTATCGGCGACCTCTATGTGCTCGGCGCGCCCCTGCTGGGCCGCTATGAGGGCGTGAAAGCGGGCCACGCCATCAACAACCTGCTGGTCCGCGAACTGCTGGCCAATCCGCAGTCGTGGCGTGAAACGACGCGGGTGCCTGAAATGGCGATGGCGGGCTGAAAATCCCGGTGGATCAGCCCAGGCTGATCGCGCTCATCAGCCGGCCAAAGTCGGCCTCTCCACTCAGATACGCCCGCCGGTTCGAATAGAACCGCGCCGCATCGACCCGCGTGTCGTCGCCCGTCCAGGCGGCGTCGGCGACACCGGCCTGCTCCAGCCGCCACAGGACGAAGGCGGGCAGGTCGAACAGCCGTTTGTCGGCGCTTTCGCCGGGCGCGAAGAAGCGGGCGCTGCCCGGATCATGATGCTCGAACCGGTCCTGAAAGTCGGCGCCGACCTCATAGGACGGCTGGGCGATACAGGGACCGACGACGGCGACCATGCGGCGGGGTTCGGCGCCGAGGGCCTGCATGGCGGCGACGGTGGCGTGGACAATCCCGTCCAGCGCGCCCTTCCAGCCCGCATGGGCGGCGCCGACGACGCCGGCCTCGGTGTCGGCCAGCAGGATGGGGGCGCAGTCGGCGGTCAGGACGGCGCAGATGACGCCGGGGATGGCGGTGACCGTGGCGTCGCCCTCGGGCCGCGCGCCCTTCCAGCCCTCTTCGGCGACATGGGCGACGGCGGAGTGGATCTGGAAGCAGGCGGCCAGATCGTCTGAGTCACCGCCCAGATGGTGGGCGATCCGGCGGCGGTTCTCGGCGATGGCGGCGGGGTCGTCCCTGGAGCCGACGCCGGTGTTCAGGCCTTCATAGATGCCGGTCGAGACGCCGCCTTCGCGCGTGAAGAAACCATGACGGACGCCGGCGCGGTCGAGCAGGGGGTGGGTAATGGGCTGGAGGGGCATGGTCAGTCCTCGAAACCCGGAACCACCAGTGAGCGCGGCGAGAAGATCGCGCAGGCCTTGAACAGGGTTCCCATCTGGTCGGCGGCGGTCAGCCGGGCCAGCTGGCGGTCGATGATCGGGGCGGCGTCCGGGCGGCCGGCCTTCAAGCGATCTGCCCGGGCCTCGATGCCCAGCAGGTTCAGGAACTCGCCCTGACCGAGAGTCCCGGTGACGTCGGCCCCGGCGTGGATCGCCGCCTCGAGCACCGAGGGGAAGTCCGCCCACTGGGTCAGGTCCACCTCGCCGGGGCTCTCCAGCGGATCGACCTTCTGATGGCGGCGCAGGCCCTGGAGGGTGTCGCCAGCCTCCCGACGGGCGCGACCGTAGTCGATCAGCAGGGCGGCACCGCCCGCTTCGTGGATCAGGGCTCCGACGTCGCGGCCAAAGGCGGCCTGCTGGTCCGAGATCTCGACCGTCTGGCCGGGCTCGACCGGGAACTCCGGCCGCTTGAAGCCTCCGGTGATCTTGACCAGACCGAAGGTCAGTTCGCCGTCGTCAGTCACGCCCACGCGCCGCTCGGCCCAGCCGTCTTCGGTCTTCACGAACTGGCGGGCGGGCAGGCAGTCCAGCACCTCATTGGCGATCAGGATCACCGGGGCGTCGGTCTCGATCCGGTCCAGCGATGCGACCCAGCGGGGGTGGATGTCGCTGTCGGCCAGCATCCGGGCCTGGGCCTCGCGCAACGGCGGGCTGGGTTCGATCAGGATCAGGTCCACTGCGCGCAGGAATTCGGGGTCCAGCCGGGCGGCGCGCAGGGCGTCGGCCATCAGCGTCCCGTCGCCGGGCCCGACCTCGACCAGCCGCACCCGTTCGGGCGCGCCCAGCCGCCGCCACAGCTCGACCGCCCACAGGCCGATCAACTCGCCGAACATCTGGCTGATCATCGGGGCGGTGATGAAGTCCCCGGCGGCGCCGATGGCCGGGCGGGTGGCGTAATAGCCGCCCTCCGGGTCATGCAGGCACCGCGTGACATAGTCGGCCACCGTCATCGGCCCGGTCAGGACGATCTCGCGCGCCAGACGCTCCTTCAGCGACATGGCGTCAGGCGGCGACCGGCGGCCGGCTCCAGGCGCGCCAGATCAGCCAGGCCCCGATGATCATCATCGGAATCGACAGGATCATGCCCATCGTCAGACCGAGCGGCAGGCTCTCGAGGCCGGCATCCGGCTGGCGGAAATTCTCGAGCGTGGCCCGCGCCAGTCCGTAGCCGAACAGGAAGATACCGGTGATGTAGCCGGGCTTGGCCAGCAGCCGCCATTTGTAGACCGCGAGCCAGAGGATGCCGAACAGGGCGAGGCCCTCGAGGCCGGCCTCATAGAGCTGGCTGGGGTGGCGAACGATGTCTCCGGGTCCGACGATGGAGCCGTCGCCGGCCATGTACTGGCACGTCTGACCATACATTTCGCGGATACGGTCGCTACAGAAGTTGACGCCCCAGGGCGCGGTCGTCTCGCGGCCCCACAGTTCGCCGTTGATGAAATTTGCCATGCGACCGAAGAACAGGCCGATCGGCGCCGCGGGGGCGATCAGGTCGCCGAGGCTGAGCAGGCGGATCTTGTTCCTTGAGGCGAACAGGATGATCGCCAGCGAGACGCCGATCAGACCGCCGTGGAAGGACATGCCGCCGTCCCAGAGGCGCAGCACGGCAAGGCGTTCGCCCAGACCGTCGCCCGTGAATATCTGGGCGTAGAGCTGCGGCTGGTAGAACAGGGCGTAGCCGAGACGGCCGCCGAGGATGATGCCGAGGGTGATCCACAGGATCAGGTCGTCGAGCTGGATGGTGGTGACCGGCGCCTTGCCGGGCTGCCAGAGCGCGTTGTCCTTGGCCAGACGGGCAGCGTACCACCAGCCGACGACGATGCCCGCGACATAGGCCAGGGCGTACCAGCGAATATCCAGCGGGCCGATGCTGAACAGGACCGGGTCGAACTCGGGAAATTGCACGGGCGCTCCTGCGGAAGGGTCTTCGTCTGCGGTTTAGCAAGCGCGGCCGGTCGCGTCCCTGAAATTTCCGCAACACAGGCGCGCGCCGCCCCAATCACGCCATCGGTCGCATCGACAGCAAGGTTTCGTTCACCATATCGGGTGAACCTTCCTTAACGACGCTCGCCTGTGCGGGCCGGAGAGTTCCATGCAGACCCGCAACCCCCTTCTCGACGAGTTCGCCAAGCTGACGACGGGGGCCATGGGCCTGGCCCAGGCAGCGGGCGAGGAGGCGAAGACGGCCTTCCGTGCCGGCACTGATCGCATGGCCGCCGACCTCGATCTGGTCCGCCGCGACGAATTCGACGCCCTGAAGGCCGAAATCGCCGCCCTGAGGGCCGAGGTCGCGGCGCTGAAGTCGCCGGAGAAGTCGCCTGCAAAGACGGCAAAGAAGCCTGCCACGGGAACGTCCACAGCGGGTTCTCCCCCTCAGGACGCAGCCGGTTGAGCCGAATCTGCGAACCCGCCTACCGTCCGATGACAGGGCGTGAGTCGCGCCCGGAGAGTGCCTGATGGACATTGTACGGCCCGAAGAAGTCGATGTTCCCTACGATCCTCTGGATGTCGTGGAGCACGTCCTGGTGGCCGAAAACCTGCCGTTCGACCGCACCGACGAGGGCGATCTGGCCTTTGCGCTGGCAGGCGACTGGAAGGACTACGAGTTGTGGTTCGCCTGGCGGCCCGAGGGCGACTGTCTGCAACTGTGCTGTGCGCTGGACCTGCAGGCGTCCAAGGCCCGCCGGGCCGCCGCCTATGAACTGGTCGGCCTGATCAACCAGCGTACCTGGATGGGCCATTTCGAGGTCTGGGCCGACGACGGCGAGATCGTCTTCCGCCATTCGCTGGCCTTGCCGATGGGCGAGCGCCCGACGCTGGCCCAGGCGGCCTCGATGATCGACGCGGCGGTCGAGGCGGCGGACCGCTACTACCCCGCCTTCGACTTCATGATCCGCGGCAACAAGAAGCCGCAGGAGGCGATCGACTCCTGCCTGTTCGAGACCGTCGGCACGGCCTGAGGCCATGAATGCTCCTTCGACAGCCGGTACCGTCGCCCTGGTGGGATGCGGACGGCTGGGTTCGGCCAGCCTTGAAGGCTGGCTGAAGACCGGGGCCGTCGCGGCGCACGACCTGATCATCCTGAGCCCGTCGGACAAGCCTGCCGCCGAGGCGGCGCGGGCGCAGGGCGCGCGGGTCAATCCGCCGGTGGCCGTCTTGAGCGAGGCCCGGACGCTGGTGCTGGCGGTCAAGCCGGCGAAATGGCGTGAGGCCTTGAGCCCGCTGGTCGAGGCTCTGAACCCCGAGGCCGTGATCGTGTCGGTGATGGCAGGCGTGGCGGCAGCGGATATCGGCGCCCTGTCCGGCCGCCCGGTGGCGCGGGTCATGCCGACCACGGCGGTGGCGCAGGGTCGCGGTGTCGCGGCTCTCTGGTCGGATGACCCTGCCGCCCGCGAGACGGCGCGAGGGCTATTCGAGGCTATGGCCGAGGTCGTGGACCTGACCGACGAAGCCCACATCGATGTCGCCACCGCCACGGCCGGTTCGGCGCCGGCCTTCATCTACGCCTTCGTTCAGGCGCTGGCGCAGGCAGGGGAAGCCGAGGGTTTGTCAGCCGACGCCGCGACGCGGCTGGCGCGCGGAGCCCTGCGATCGGCGGGAGCTGGCGTCGGGACCGGCGAAGCTCTGGAGGCCCTGATCGCCCGCATCGCCTCGCCCGGAGGCACGACGCGGGCGGGGCTGGACGCCATGGCGGCAAGCGGCGACCTCGACCGGGCGGCGAGCGCCGCGGTCAGGGCCGCCGTGCAGCGGGCGCGAAGCTTCTAGCGCGTGACGTAACGGCCGTCGGCGATGTTCACGGCCAGCCGGCGATAGGCCCGGTCCGCGTCCGCCCAGGTGTTGATGCCGCGCACATCCGCCAGGCTGCTGGAATACCAGTCGTACTGGACCGGCAGGGTGCGGCCGTCGGCCGTGGTGATCTGGTCCTCGATGGTCGCGCCGCCGGTTGAGATGCTGCGGTGCCCGTCCAGTCCGGGACGGTCGGCCAGTTGCTGGAAGGTGGGTCGGTTGGGACGCAGGTCGGTCAGGACGAGTTCGATCCGGGCGCCGTCGAGATCGCCATCACGGGCGAGAGCGCGTCCGACCAGATCGGCCAGCCGGTCGGCCTGTTCCTGAACCTCGCGCGGACCCAGATCCGCAGCCTTGTCCTGCAGGTCGGGACCGAGGCTGACGCTGATCAAGGCGGGTTCGGCCATGGCCGGCGCGGCGCTGAAGGCCAGGACGGCGGCGAGTGGTGCGAAGGCGGCGAGTTTACGCATGATGTCCTCCAAATGGCCCTGTCGGATTCGAAGGTGTGCCCTGCGGCGACGCTTCGCCAGAGGGCCGGTACATAATTTGATCAGCCAGGCAGCCGGATCAGGGCTCGCAACCCGCCCATGTCGCTGCGCCCGAGCGTGATGTCCCCCCCGTGTCCGCGGGCGACATCACGCGCGATGGCGAGGCCGAGGCCCACGCCCTTGCGGTTCTGATTGCGTGAGGCGTCGAGGCGGGAGAAGGGCCGGAAGGCCTCTTCGTGCATGTCCTCGGGAATGCCGGGGCCGTCGTCCTCGATCGACACCTCAAGCCCGCCGGAGGGCAGGGGACGGGCGCTGAGCCGGACGTGCTCGCCATGGGCCGCGGCGTTGCCGGCCAGATTGGTCAGGGCGCGTTTGAAGGCGAGCGGGCGCAAGGTTGCGGTCAGGTCAGTGGGGGCGTCCACCTCGACCTCGGCTCCAGCCCGGCGGACATCCTCGGCCGTGGCCGAGAGCAAGTCGGCGATCGACACCGCCTGCGCCGCCTCTCCGGCCTCACCCCGGGCGAAGGCGAGGTATTCGTCGATCATATGCTCCATCTCGTCGAGGTCGCCCTGCATCGCCTTGGAGCGTTTGAACGGCGGCGCCAGCGCCAGTTCGAGCCGCAGCCGTGTCAGGGGCGTGCGCAGGTCGTGGCTGACCGAGGCCAGCAGGGCGGTGCGCTGGTCGATGTGACGCTGGATCCGCTCGCGCATGGCCAGGAAGGCGTTGGCGGCGGCGCGAACCTCGCGCGCGCCGTGCGGCTTGAACCGTTCGTCGGTCTCACCCCGGCCGAAGGCCTCGGCGGCGTCGGCCAGCCGCTCTATTGCGCGGACCTGATTGCGGATGAACAGGATGGCGACGCTCATCAGCAGGACGGTGGCGATGGTCAGCCACAGGACAAAAATGTGGGCCTGGGTGGCCACGGCGCGCTCGCGCGGGGCGATGATGCGCAGCACGCCTTCGGGCTGCTGCACCCGGATGTCGACATAGGCGGGATACCGGGTGGTCGAGAACCAGAACGGCTGATCGAGCCGGGTGGTGAGCGCCTTCTCGAGTGTGCGATCGACAACGCCGATGGGGCCGCGGTCCTGCTCTGCGGGCAGGACGTCGCCCTCGCGCAGGTCGACCGAGAGCGACATGGATCGTTCGGCCCGGTCGGCGAGGACGGCGAGGTTTTCCGGCGTCGGGTCGTCGCGCCAGCTCTCGGCGGCCCAGGCGATATCGCCGGCCAGACCGTCGGACAGACGGGCGGTCACCGTCTGCCAGTGCATGTCGAAAAAGGCCCAGGTGACCGCGACCTGCATCACCAGCACCGGCAGGACGATGATCAGCAGCGACCGCCCCCACAGCGAGGTCGGCATCCGCCGCTTCAGGAACCGCGGCCAGAGGCTGGCGGGAAGCAGCCTCATCGCGTCATCAGTCCGGGGCCAGCATATAGCCGACGCCGCGCACGGTCTGGAGGTAGCGCGGATTCTTGGGATCCGCCTCCAGCTTGCGGCGCAGGCGGGTGACCTGCACGTCCACGGCCCGGCCGGTGATGTCGGCGGTGTCGGGCGACAGGCTCATTCGCTCGACGGCCGAATGGGCGTGAATGGCCAGGGTCTTGAGCAACTGCGCCTCGGCCTCGGTCAGGCGCTGCATCTTGCCGTCGCGTGTGAGTTCCAGCCGCTCCATGTCGAACATCGCCGGACCCAGTTTGATCTCGCGGGGGGTCAGGGGCTTGCCGCCGGTGCGGCGCAGGATGGCGTCGACGCGCAGGGCCAGTTCGCGCGGGTCGAACGGCTTGGACATATAGTCGTCGGCGCCGCGCGACAGGCCTTCGATCCGGTCGTCAGGATCGCCGCGCGCGGTCAGCAGCAGGACGGGGGTCTTTGACGTCTCGGCCTTGGACCGGACCCAGGTGGTCAGGTCGAAACCGCTCTCGCCCGGCATCATGACGTCCAGCACCACCAGATCGAATTCAATCAGCTCCATCAACCGCTTGGCGGCGGCGGCGTGGGCGGCGCCGGTGACGCGATAGCCTTCGCGGGCGAGGAATTCCTTCAGCAGTTCGCGGATGCGGTCGTCGTCATCCACCACCAGCAGATGCCGGCCGGCGCCCGCGCCGGCGACGGGGCCCGAACGGCCGTGGGAGCGGACGTCGCTCATGCGTAAGCGACCCGACCGTGCGTCCAGGCGTTGACCTGAGCGATTCCGGCGGCTCTAACCCGGTGATCAGCGCGGGAGACGTTATTCAATGGCCTTCGTTCCTATCGACGATCGTGACGGTTGGATCTGGATGGACGGCGATTTTGTGCCTTGGCGGGAAGCCCGCGTGCACGTTTTGACCCACGCCCTCCACTACGCGTCTTCGGTTTTTGAAGGCGAGCGAATGTACAATGGCCAGATCTTCAAATTGACGGAGCATACGAACCGCTTGTTCCGTTCGGCCGAGGTGCTCGACTTCCAGATTCCGTTCACGGTGGCGCAGATCAACGACGCCTGCAAGGAAACCTGCGCCAGAAACGGCCTGACCGAGGCCTATGTCCGCCCTCTCGCCTGGCGCGGCTCGGAACAGGTCAGCGTCCCGGCCCAGAACACGACCGTGCATGTGGCCATCGCCGCCTGGGATTGGCCGAGCTATTTCGACCCGGAAACCAAGCGCAAGGGCATCCGCCTTTGCTGGGCGCCCTACAAGCGGCCCTCGCCGGAAACCGCGCCGACCGAGGCCAAGGCGGCGGGCCTGTACATGATCGGCACCATCAATCGTCACTACGCCGACGCGCGCGGCTATGCCGACGCCATGCTGCTGGACTGGCGGGGCTATGTCGCAGAGGCGACCGGCGCCAATGTCTTCTTCGTGCAGGATGGCCGGGTGATCACCCCGCCCGCCGACGGGGCGATCCTGAATGGAATCACCCGCCAGACCGTGCTGGAGATGCTGGCGGCGCGCGGCCTTGAGGTCGAGGTGCGACACATCCTGCCCGAAGAGCTGGCCGGGTTCAGCGAATGCTTCCTGTGCGGCACGGCGGCCGAGATCACCCCGGTGAGCGAGATCGGCGACGATCGCTTCACTCCGGGCGACCTCAGCCTCAGCCTGATGGACGACTACAGCCGGCTGGTGCGCGGCGGCTAGACTTCGCCGCCGCCCGCTTCGGCCTCTCGCGCCCGTTTCGCCGCCAGCCGCTCGGCGCGGATTCGCCGCCTCCAGCGAAGGCCCAGCCAGGCCAAAGGCACCACCACGATCAGCAGCGGCAAGACACCGGCCAGGAACAGAATCAGGGCTCCGACCACGCCCATGAAGACAGCCAGGGCGTTGTCGAGGGCGTCGGTCACCGGCCTGAAGGCGCTGTCGGGCGCCAGCTGGCCCTGGGCGGTGTAGGTGATGATCAGGCGTGAGGTCGCTACGCGGGTGCGCATGACCTCAAGCGTCGAGCGGCTCGCGTCCAGTTCGCCCTGCACCCGCGCCAGTTCGCGTTCGGTCGCCAGCAGTTGCTCCAGCGGACCGCTGCGGGTTGCAAGAAGCTGTTGCAGCCGGTCGCGCAGCGTTGTCAGCGCGCGGAGCCGGGCCTCGGTGTCGACGAGGGCGCGGGTCAGGTCTTCGCTGTCCGTCGCGGCCATGGCCACGCGGCCGCCCGCCGCCTCGGCGTCCCCGGCCAGACGCGCCCGGAAGGCCGTCAGGAAGGCCGGAGTGGCCCGGATTTCCAGCTGCGCCGTGAGCTCGTCGCGTCCGTAGCGGCTGGATTCGGAACCGATGACCTGACAGGTGGCGGGACCGGCGGCGACACAGGCCTGCTCGTGCCGGCCCATCAGCGCGGGCGCGCGATCAACGGGCAACTCCAGCCCGTAGCGGTAGACATAGGCGATGCTGGCCGCCTGAACGGCCGCTGGCGGCGGCGGCGCCCCTGACGGCGCGGTCGTCGATGCGGCGGGCGGCGCGGCGCGCATGACCGCCGGAGCCGCCGCATCAGCCGCGGCAGCGGCCTCGCCCGGTGCGATAAGCTCCATGTTGACGGAGTCGTCGCTGTAGGTGACGTCTTCGCGCGCCGGACTGCAGCCCGCGACCGCTGCGGTCAGAGCCAGGCCGGCGATAGTCATCCGCGTCGTGCGCATTTCGGGTCTCCCGCTCCGTGCCGATCACGGTTGCGTGAGTGGGCGCGCCCTTCGCGGCGGAACCTTGACCACAACACAGCCAAACGGCGTCTTGCCAGACGTCCGCGCGTGGCGTTCAACGGGACGGGGCCGGCGGGGGAGCCGGCGGGGAACGACGTCCATGTTCAGTCTGCTGAACCTTCAGAGCCTGCTCGGGCTGACCGTGATCGTGGCGGCCTGCTGGGGCCTGTCCGAGAACCGCAGGGCCTTTCCCTGGCGGCTCACGCTGGGGGCGGTCGCGGTCCAGGCCGGTCTGGTGGCGTTGCTGTTCGGCATTCCGGGATCCGAGGTCGTCCTGACCGCCATTACGGGCGCGGTGGACGGCCTGACCCGCGCCTCGGCGGTGGGCGCCCAGTTCGTGTTCGGCTATCTGGCCGGCGGCGATCAGCCCTATTCGGTCGAGAACCCGCCCGCCCTGTTCACCTTCGCCTTCAACGTCCTGCCGATGATCCTGGTGATCTCGGCCCTGTCGGCCCTGCTCTGGCACTGGAAGATCCTGAAGTGGATCACCCACGGCTTCGGCATCCTGTTCCAGCGGACCATGGGCCTGGGCGGCGCCTCGGCCCTGGCGGTGGCGGCCAATATCTTTCTCGGCATGGTCGAGAGCCCGATCGTCATCCGCGCCTATCTGGACAGGCTGACCCGGTCGGAACTGTTCCTGATGATGGTGGTCGGACTGGCCACGGTCGCCGGCTCGACCATGGTGGCCTATGCCGCCATCCTGGCCCCGGTGATGACCAATGCCGCCGGCCATGTGCTGGTCGCCTCGATTGTCTCGGCCCCGGCCGGCGTGCTGCTGGCCCGCATCATGATCCCGGAGACCGCCGGCGAGGGCGGAGCCGCCGCGGACTACGGTTCGGCGCTGAAGTACGACAGCGCCATCGACGCCATCGTCAAGGGAACGGCCGACGGCCTGATGGTGGTGCTGAACATCTCGGCGGTATTGATCGTCTTCGTCGCCCTGATGGCCCTGATCAACGTCATGCTGGGCGGCTTCTGGCTGTTCGACGGCCCGGTGACGATCGAGCGCCTGCTGGGCTGGGTCTTCATGCCGGTCGCCTGGCTGTCCGGGGTCGAATGGGCCGAGGCGGGCAAGGCCGGCTGGCTGCTGGGGGTCAAGCTGACCCAGACCGAGTTCAGGGCCTTCATCGAGCTGGGCAATGTCCCGGGGGGCGAGATGAGCGAGCGGACGCGGATGCTGATGACCTACGCCCTGTGCGGCTTCGCCAATATCGGCTCGGTCGGCATTACCGTGACGGGCCTCAGCGTCCTGATGCCCGAACGCCGGGAGGAGGTGCTGGGCATGGTCTGGAAGGCCCTGTTCGCCGGCTTCCTTGCCACGCTGATGGCGGCCGCCATTGTGGGCGCCATGCCCGCCGCTATGTTCCGCTGATGCCGGAGACCGACTGATGAAGCTCTATACCTCCCACCGCGCGCCCAATCCGCGCCGGGTCCGCTGGGTCATGGCCGAGAAGGGCATCGAGGACGTCGAGGTGATCGAGGTCGATATCCTGACCGGCGAGCACAAGACCCCCGAATACCGCACCCGTGTGGGCGTGCCGCACGTGCCGGCGCTGGAGCTCGACGACGGGACCACGATCTCGGAATCGGTCGCCATCTGCCGCTATCTGGAGGCGCTGTATCCCGAGCCCAACCTGTTCGGACGCGATGCGCGCGAACAGGCGGTGATCGAGATGTGGACCCGCCGGTGTGAATTCTACCTGGCCAATCCGATCATGCTGAGCGTGCGCCACTCTCACCCGGCGCTGGCCGCGCTGGAGGCAGTGCAGGTTCCGCAGCTGGCCGAGTACAATCGCGTCGCCGCCGAGAAATTCATGAAGACCTTGGACCGCCGGCTGGCGGACCATGAATTCCTCGCCGCCGATCGCTTCACCATCGCCGACATCGTCGGCGTGGTCGGTCTGGATTTCGCGCGGCTGATCAAATACCGGCCGCCGGAAGAGCTGACCCATCTGGCGCGGTGGCTGGCGGACTGCCGGGCGCGTCCGGCGGCGGCCGCGGGCGCATAGGGGTCGGTCTAGTCGCGATCGAACGGCCGGCCGTTCCACTCGATGTCCACGGTCATGGCCTCGGTGAGGGGGAGGCCTGATCTGAGCGCGCGCAGGCCGAAGGCGGCGGCGTCGGCGAGCGCGCCGAATACCGGCAGACGGTCGCCGGGAGCGCCCACGGCGTCTGACCCTTGCTGTCGATGCGCGCGCCAGGCTGCAAGCCGTCCGTCCCGCAGGGCGATGGGCAGGCCGTGTAGCCAGAGGGCCGTGGAAAGTTGGCGGGCACCGGCGGCCGGTCCGGCCTGACCCCGGGCCATGAGAGCCTGACCGAAGGTGGCGCTGCGCCCGAACAGATGGACGCCGCTGGTCGCCCGCGGATTGCACTCGATCAGCCAGGGCTGTCTGTCAGCGTCGATGATGGCGTCACAGGCGATCTGGCCGGTCCCGGCAAAGGCGGCCAGGGCGTCGGCCATGGGCCGCAGCCGCGCCGTCTGGTCCGCTGACAGGGGGCGGAACACGTAGCTGGCCCCGCCGGGCAGTCGCCAGTCGGAACCGTAGGCGCAGAAGGCGGCGACACGACCCTCATGGCAGACGGCGTAGAAGCTGACCTCCTCGCCCACGATCCGGCGCTGGGCCACCCAGGGCGCATCGGGCGACGGCGCGAGGGCGGCGAGTTCCGAAGGGTCGGGTGCGATCAGGGTACGGGCGCCGAAGCGCGACCAGACCGGTTTGAACACATGGTCCGCCGCCTCGCCCGGGAAGGCCTCCAGCGCCGCCCGATCGGTGACCATTGTGGTGTCGGGGACCGGCAGGGAGAGGCTGCGGCCCAGTGCGGCGAACCGGTCCTTGGCATGCAGGTTCGCCAGCCGGTCCGGCGGTGGGGCGAACACCCGGTCGGAAAAGCCGTCAGCCTCCGCCAGGGCGGCGAGGTGGAACACCTCTTCGCAGGTGGGGATGATGCGCACGGGATCGAGCCGGTCGATCAGGCCGCGGATGTCGCTGGCGAAATCGGCAGGCTGCGCCACCGGCGAGGCATGGCGATGCACCGGACCGGCTGTACAGGACAGGCGGGCTACCCAGGCCGGGCTGCAGTCGGCCAGATGCGGCTCATAGCCGGCGGCGCGCAGGCTGCGGGCGATGTCCAGCGCCGCCACGGACCGGGCGCCGGTGATCAGGACCCGCTCAGCCATCGGACCAGCGCACCCGCCGCCGTTTGATGTCGTCCTGCTTCGGCTGGCCGCCAGCGGTGGCCGGCGCCTCCACGCCGTGCGCCGCCAGCAGGGTCGCCACGGCCGATCGGGCGACTTCGACCCGATCCGGATCGGCCTCGACCGTGACCCCGCCCGGCGTGGCGACCGCACGCCAGTCCTGCTCCGGGCCGAGGGCGGCGCTGGCGGCAGCCTCGACCTCCCGCGGGCAGATCACGGCGCCGGGCCAGCGCCACAGATCGTCCAGCCGGCCCTCAACGGAATGGACGGCCGTCAGCGGCGAGCCACAGGGGCAGGGCGCCGCCAGCGGCTCCAGCAGGTCGGGCAGGCGGATGCGGATCATCGGCTGGGTGGTGCGGCGCAGGTCGGTGACGATCGGCAGGAAGCGATTGGTCCCCGGCACGGGTTCGCGCTCGATGATCAGGACGTCCTCGTTGAGGTGCAGGGCTCCGAGGGGGCAGGCGGCGCCGAGGAAACCTTCGGTGGCCTGATAGATGGGGTCGGGGCGGGCGCCGAGGGCCGTCGTGATCCAGCCCCTCTCGGCCTCGCCCATCGGCTCGGCGCCGTAGAAGAGGCGGTGCAGGGGCCATGGCTTGTCGGTGCGGCGGGCGAGGTCGGCCAGCACCTGGGTCGGGGCGATCAGCACATCGGGGGCGAAGGCGCGCAACCGCTCGAACCGCTCGGGCGCCGGAACATCGAGTCCGACAAACAGGAACCGGATCGGGCCCGCCCTCTCCACATCACCATACAGCCGGTTGTCGGCGCGCAGGCACAGGGCGATCCGCGTGGGGCGCAGCAGGGTGTCGGCGGGCAGCAGGCGGGCGAGGATATGGCCGACCCAGCCGGCGCGCTCGGCGGCGCTGGTCACGAACAGCCCGGGCCGTCCCGATGAGCCTGAAGAAAAGCCGGCGACGATCCCCGGTCGGACCTCGCCTGATCCGCCGGTCTCTCCGGCCAGAGCGGCGGCCTCGGTCTCAGATCGTGTCAGGCCGAGCGTGTTCCAGTCATCGAAGCCGTCGCGCAGGGCCTCGGGCCGTACGACGGGGTAGTCCGCCAGCGGGCGACCCGCGAGGGCGCTCACCGCGGGCGTGCAGGCGACCACGGGGCCCATGGCCCTCCACAGCCGGCCCTGCCGCCGCGCGACATCGGCCGCAGTGCGCAAGCTCGAGCCGCTCCATCGGGCCCCGAGCCAGGCCCGCAGGACCGCGAGCCGGTCAGTCTGCACGGCCGGTCTCGATCTCAACCTCGCCGCAGTGGGACGGCGTGACAACGAGCTCGGCGTTGCGGGTCCACAGCCGGTGCAGGGCGTTGAGGGTCTCGCGGTAGGGTACGGTCTGGCCGAGCAGGGCGGTGGTCAGGCGGGGCGGCGGGACGTCGTCGCGGACGGCGCCGCTGGACCAGGCTGCGTCCGCGATCAGAAAGCGGGTCCGATCGTCGGTCTGCCGGACGAGAAGGCCCCAGTGGCCGGGGCAGTGGCCGGGCAGTTGCACCGCCAGCAGGGAGCCGTCGCCGAGCAGGTCGGCGCCGGTCTCGAACGGGGCCATGTCCGGGCCGAGCGCGACCTGCGGCCGATCCTCGAAGAAGGCCGCGCGGGCGTCGATGTCGGCGGGGGCGAGGGCGGCCAGGACCCCGCGGCGGACGCGGGAGACGCGGCCTGCGCGTCTGACCTCAGCCAGCCCGGCACGGGCGCAGAAGATGCGGGCCTTGGAGAAGCGGGTCAGGCCGGCGATGTGGTCGCCGTGGAAGTGGGAGACGACGACGGCGTGGATTTCGTCGGGCGAATGGCCGAAGGCCGGCAACTGGTCGGCGACGGCCTGTCCCGGTTCAAGGCTGACCGGCGTTGTCCAGCGGTAGAGGCGTTCCGGAAAGGGCTCGGTGGCGGCGAAGAAGGCGGGGTCGTAGCCGGTGTCGAACAGGATCGGTCCTTCGTCCGGATGGACGATCAGGGCCGCGAGCGCGGGGAAGACGGCCGGCGTCAGGCCCGCGTCGCGGCGGGTCATCACGGCGGGATGCGAACAGCCGCCGGCGCGCAGGATGTGGACGCGGCAGCGCTTCATGACGCCGCCAGCCGCGGCGCGACCGCCAGCGCCGTCTCGACCGCGTCGTGGGCGGGTTCGTAGCTCAGCAGGCGGCGGGCCTTGCCGAGGTCGAACGTCTGCGACCATGCCAGGGTGGACAGGGTGTAGGGCGTCAGCACCGGCTCGGGTTGTCCCGGGAGGATACGGCACAGGGCGTCTGCCCCCACCGACAGCACCTGTCCGAGGGCGAGCGGCACAGGGATGATGCGAACCTCGACATCGAGCGCCCGCGCGAGCCGATCGATGAGATCGCGGACGGGCAGGGCCTGCCCGCCGGTGATGTTGATCGCCTGCCCGCCGGCCGCCTCTCGGTGGAGGTCGGCCAGCCGGATCGCGCGCGCCGCGTCCCGCACATCGGTCATCTCGACCAGGGCCCGTCCGTCGCGGAACAGGGGGAACCGCCCGCGTTTCACCAGCCGCAGGATGCGCGGCAGCAGGACCGCGTCGTCGGGTCCGATGATGGCGCGGGGGCGGATGGCGACGGTGCGGAACCCCGGCGCATCGGCGGCGAGGACCAGCCGCTCGGCCTCGCCCTTGGTGCGGGAATAGGCGTTCAGGGGGCGGTCGGGCCACGACGTGTCTTCGGTCAGACCGGATTGATCGGCCCAGCGGGCGTAGACCGAGGGGGAGGAGACGAAGACGAACGACCCGACGCCGGAGCGCTCAGCAGCGTCCAGCAGGTCGCGGGTCAGATCGACGTTGGCGCGCTGGAAGTCGGCATCGGGCCCCCAGGGGCTGGACAGGGCGGCGGCGTGGAAGACGACGTCGATGCCCCTGCACAGGGCGTCCGGGCCGAGTTCGAACAGGTCGCCCGCAATGGCTTCGGCGCCCATGTCGCGGAGGCGTTTGATGGCGACCGGACTGCGTCCGGCGGCACGCACCGTGTAGCCGTCGTCCAGCAAGGCCTGCGTCAGGGTCAGGCCGAGGCCCCCGGTCGCGCCGGTAACGAGCGCGCGCCGGCTCACGTGCGCAGCACCATGGCCGCGAGGCTGATGCCCGCCGCCGTGCCCAGAAGCAATACGGTCTTGCCGGGGCCCAGCCGCCCCGTCGCGTGCGCCTCGACCAGCACCGTGGGCAGGGAGGCGGCGATCTGGTTTCCCCGCGTGCCGAAGATGTCGATGACCCGGTCCGGATCGCCGCCCATGAGCCGGCGGGCGTGTTCGATGGCGGGCCGGCTGGCCTGGTGGCCGACGATGACATCGACGCTCTCGCGGGTCAGGCCGGCCTCGCCCAGCACGCGGTCGATCAGGGCGGGCAGGGTTTTCGACGCGGCCTTGAAGATGCCGAACGGATCCATCCGGAAGCGGGCGCCGTCAGAGAAGGCTGCGAGTCCGTCGTCCAGTCGAACGCGCGTTCCGCCAGAGCGGATCGAGGCCAGGTCCTTGCCCGCGCCATAGGTTTCGAAACTGCGGGCCAGCAGGCCGGGGCCGTCGGGGTCGTCGCCGGCCTTGACACACACGGCCGCCGCGCCGTCGCCGAAGATGGCGGTGGAGGCGGGCGTGTCCCAGTCCAGTCCGCACGAGGCGATATCGCTGGACACGATCAGGGCGCGGCGGAACCGTCCCGTGGCGAAGCCCATGGCCGCGACGTCCAGCGCCGCGACGAAGGACAGGCAGGTCTGGTTGACGTCAAAGGCCCAGATGCCCGACTGGCCGAGGCCCAAAGCATCCTGGATCAGCACCGACGTGCCCGGAATCGGTTGTTCCATGACCCCGCAGGCGCCGATCAGCACATCAAGGTCGCCCGGCTCCCAGCCCGCCATCGCCAGGGCGCGTCTTGCGGCCTCTGCCCCCATCATCGAAGTGGTTTCGTCCGGGGCCGCCACACCGCGGGAGACGATGCCGAACCGGGCTTCGGTCCAGCCCGGCGGTTGGGCGAAGACGGCGTCCAGCGCCTGCGACGACCGGGTTTCACGCGGGGCATACGCCCCAAGGCCGGCCAGGATCATTGGCGTCATGGCATCAGGTTAGCCCTGCCGCTGGACGCCGTCCATGCGGCTGCGACCTCAGTCCTGATGCTCGATCACGTGCCGGCCGCGCACCATCCTGACGTAGGGCAGGGGCCGGTCCGGATGAGCGAGGCGCTCGCCGACCTCGCCGAGGACGAACCGGGTGATGGCCGGCAGGTCCAGCGATCGGGTGTCGGCCAGCGATAGCCAGGCGATCTCGTCCAGCTCGCCCGAGCCGGCGGTCGGCTCGGGATGCAGCAGGGCGCGGGCGTCGGCCATGAAGAAGCGGGCGTCGAACCGGCGAGTCCGTCCCGGCGGGGTGATGGCGCGGGCGACATAGGACAGGGCGGCGAGGTCGGGCAGGGCGCCGACGGCCCGGAACTCCCGCCACGAACCCGCGACGCAGGCGGCGGGCGCGGGCTCCGCAAGCAACAGCCCTGTCTCCTCGAAGGTCTCACGCACGGCGGCGAGGGCCATGGCCCGGGCGCGGCGGGCCGGAACCTCCCGGGTCAGGCGGGCGGTGTCCGCCGCAGGCAGGTCATTGGCCGAGGCGGCGTTGAAATCCGAGCGCTCGATCCGTCCGCCGGGGAACACCCATTTGGCGGCCATGAAGACGTGGCCGGGCGCGCGGCGGCCCATCAACACCTCAGCCTGGCCCTTGCGGACGCGGGTCAGGATCAGGGTGGCGGCGTCCTTCGGCGTCTGGCGGCCGCCGACGCGCGGGGCATCGGTCAGGTCTCGGGTTGAGTCGAAGGGCGTGGTCATCGCGGGGCCATAGCACGCTCGCCGGCCGGCGGACGACTGGCCAAAAGATCAGTCCTCGATCCGCGTTCCGGTCAGTATCAGGACAGACAGGTCGCTGGTCGGCGTGTAGTTGCGCCGCCGGATCTCGAACCGGGTCGGGCTGATCTTGCGCACGCCTTCGCCGCAGAAGCTGACCAGATTGCGCGACGAACCCTTGTCCACGACCAGCCGGAACTCACCGATCGGCTCGGCCCAGTTGGCGCCGGTGGTCAGGATGTAGTCGACCCAGGTTTCGGACAGATAAAGCCCGCGCGCCCGCATCCGGCGAGCGCCGGCCTGGAAGGCGTCGTCGACGCAGTAACGTTCAATGTCCTCCCGGGCGTATTCGCCGTCCCCCATGTCCGGATCGCCGAAAATGCTTCCGGCCGAGCCGCCGACGGCGGGGGCGTACCGATGGCGAACGTCGAGCTCGCGTCCGGTCGGGAAGACCTGGGTCCAGTAGTGTGTCGTCTTGAGCGTCCACAGGGGCGTCAGCTCGAGGATGCGGACGCCCCGGTCCATCCAGGAGCGGTCCTCGACCAGACCCATCTCGATCAGCATGTCGATTTGCGGCTGGGGCAAGGCCGCCAGGGCCCGCATCGTCGCCTCGCCCCGGGGCGTGAGCGGCACGCCGAGGCCACGCATCAGATCGGAGTGATCGACCCCGTTCAGCATGGCCTTCTGCTCGACATTGGTCGCGACGCGGCGGCCGTTCACCGTCGTGGTGAAGGGCATCCTGAGCGGGTCCTCTATTGCGACATCGCTCTCGATGCCGCCCTGCAGATCGGGCATGGGGAAGGCGACGATCGTCGAGATGTCGCGGTCGGTGCGGTTGAAGAACCGGTAGGCGACACGGATTTCGGCCGCCGAGACATAGAGATCCTCGGACCGCATCTCGATGCCGTCGGTGCGCTCCAGAACGAGGCCGCCCGCGCCCATCGAGGCGACGCTGTCGTTGGCCGCCGCCGGCGCGGCGAGCAGGATGGCGGCCAGTAAGGCGGCGATGCCCCGGTTCAATCTGATCATCTGGTCCTCCCGTGGCGAGACTACCGGAATGCTTGCGGCGAAGTCGTGACGATTTCTGTCGTCAGCGCCGCTTGCCCTTGCGGACGCCCTTCAGTCCCCCCGAAGGTCGCCCACCCTTGGGCGGCTTGGGTCCGCCGGGACGGCTGCCGCCACGCTTGGGGAAGCCGTCGCCGCCGGGGCCGCGGCCACGGTGGCCCAGCCGGGGCGCGGGGGCGTTGGGATCGCGCGGGGCGGGGTCGGAGAGCATCTCGAAGACCAGACCACCGGTGATCGGCGTGGCCTCCTTCAGCCGTACCTCGACGTTCCGGCCCAGCGTCCAGCGCGCGCCGGTGCGCTCGCCGACGAGGGCGTGGGACTTGTCGTCGTGGGCGAAATACTCGGTCCCGAGGGTCGAGACCGGCACCAGGCCGTCGGCCCCCGTTTCGTCCAGCCGGATGAACAGGCCGAAGCGGGTGACGCCGGTGATGCGGCCGGGGAAGGTCGCGCCGACCCGCTCCTGCAGGAAGGCGGCCATGTAGCGGTCCATGGCGGCGCGTTCGGCGGCCATGGAGCGGCGCTCGGTCATGGTCACCTGTTCGGCGATGGCCGGCAGTTCAGCGATCTCGCGGTCGGTCAGCCCGTCCTTGCCGAGGCCCAGCGCCCGGATCAGTCCGCGGTGGACGATCAGGTCGGAATAGCGCCGGATCGGCGAGGTGAAGTGGGCGTAGCGGTCGAGGTTGAGGCCGAAATGGCCGACGTTCTCGGCCGAATAGATGGCCTGCATCTGGCTGCGCAGGACAACCTCGTTGACGACCTCGGCGTGGTCGCCGCCGCGGGTCTCGTCCAGCAGTTTGTTGAACCGTTTGGTCGTGGCCGGTTCGCCCTTGGTCCACGGCTTGCCGATGGTCTGCAGGAAGTCGCCCAGGTTGAACAGCTTCTCCTGACTGGGGGCGTCGTGGACGCGGTAGAGCAGGGGCGTCTTCTTCTGCTCCAGCGTCTCGGCGGCGCAGACGTTGGCCTGGATCATCATCTCCTCGATCAGCCGGTGTGCCTCAAGGCTGACGCGCGGCTCGATCGAGATGATCTGGCCCTGATCGTTCATGCGGATGCGCCGTTCGGGGCTTTCGATCGCCAGAGGACTGCGCTTCAGCCGGCCTTTCAGCATGGTCCGGTAGGCGGCCCACAGCGGCTCGAGGATGGCCGCCATGATCGGGCCGGTCGCATCATCCGTCTGGCCGTCGATGGCCGACTGGGCCTGATCGTAGCTGAGCTTGGCGTGCGAACGCATCAGGCCACGCATGAATTTGTGGCCTGTTTTCCGGCCGTCCTTGTCGAAGACCATGCGCACGGCCATGCAGGCGCGGTTCTCGCCTTCCTTGAGGCTGCACAGGCCGTTGGACAGGCGCTCGGGCAGCATCGGCTCGACGCGGTCGGGGAAGTAGGTGGAATTGCCCTTGTCGCGCGCCTCGCGGTCCAGATTGGTGTTGGGGCGGACGTAGGCGGCGACGTCGGCGATGGCGACCCAGACGATCCAGCCGTCCGCGTTCTTCGGGTCCTCGTCGCGCATCGCATAGACGGCGTCGTCGTGGTCGCGGGCGTCGGCGGGGTCGATCGTGATCAAAGGCAGGTCGCGCAGGTCCTCGCGGCCCTTCAGCGATGGCAGTTCCTGATCTTCCGCTTCTTTTTCGACGAGTTCGGAGAAGCCCATCGGGACGTTGTGGGCGGCGATGGCGATCAGGGAGGCGGCGCGGGCGTCGCCCTCGTGGCCGATCTTCTCGAGGATCTTGCCGCGTTTGGGCCCATAGCGCTGGTCGCCCCTTTCGATGGCGGCCAGCACGAGGTCGCCGTCGCGCAGGCCCTCGGCCTGGGCGTGGGGGACCAGCAGGACGTCCTTCGACTTGCGGTCGACGGGCTCGACCCTGACCTCCTTGTTGGACCTGCGGATGACGCCCAGCACCTTGTTGGCGCCGGCGTCCAGCTTCTTGATCAGCCGGGCTTCCCAGCCGTCTTCGGTGCGGGCAAATTTGACCAGGACGCGGTCGCCCATGCCGGGGGCGGGGCCGGTCTTGCCGCCGTTGTCGGGAATCAGCAGGGCGCGCGGGGCGTCGGCCGAGGCCTCGACAAGACGGACATAGAGTTCGCCGTCGAGATCGCGCTCGACCACATCGGCCACGCCGACCGGGGGCAGGGCGCCGACTTCGGAGAAGCCCTTGCGGCCGCGCTTGCCCAGTTTGCCGGCCTCTTCGAGGGCGCGGATCATTTCGCGCAGGGCGCGACGCTCGCCGCCCTTGAGGCCGAAATGGCGGGCGATATCGGTTTTCTCGGCTGATCCGGCTTCGCGGAGGAAGGCGATCAGCGTGGCTTCGTCGGGGAGGCCGGCGGGCGGCCGGCTGGATGATTTTGTCATTTGGAATCCTTGATACCGTGCTTCGGCGCTCTTCGAGAGGCGAAATCTTGCGCGGCTTGTGATGAGGAGGGCGCGCGCCTAGCTTCCGGCGCTGAACCTCTGGAGTGATTGAATGTCGTTGGCCGCCAAGCCTGTCCTGTCCGGTCCGACCGGCTCGTTGCTGGACCTGATCGGCCAGACGCCGATGGTTGAGGTGACGAAGATCGACACCGGCCCGTGCCGTCTGTTCCTGAAGCTGGAGGCGCAGAACCCGGGCGGGTCGATCAAGGACCGGATCGCCCTGTCGATGATCGCGGCGGCCGAGGCGGAGGGGTTTCTGAAGCCCGGCGGGACCATCGTCGAGGCGACGGCCGGCAATACGGGTCTGGCGCTGACGCTGGTGGGCCAAGCCAAGGGATATAAGGTGCTTCTGGTCATCCCTGACAAGATGTCCAAGGAAAAAATCCAGCATTTGAGGGCGATGGGCGCCGATGTTCGCCTGACCCGTTCGGACGTGCCGCATGGGCATCCCGAATACTACACCGACATGGCCGAACGGCTGGCGCAGCAGATCCCCGGCGGATTCTACGTCAACCAGTTCGCCAACGACGCCAACTCCTTGGCCCATTTCAAGACCACGGGGCCGGAGATCTGGGAACAGATGGACGGCGACATCGACGCCTTCGTCGCCGGCATCGGGTCGGGCGGCACCATCACCGGCATCGCCCGCTATCTGAAGAGCGTCGGGTCGGACGCGAAGATCATCCTCGCTGATCCGGTGGGCTCGACCCTGGCCGGGATCGTCAACGAGGGCGTGCCGGGGCCGGAGGGCAGCTATACGGTCGAGGGCATCGGCCAGAATTTCGTGCCCGACACGGCGGACATGAATCTGATCGACAAGGCCTATTCCATCCCCGACGCCGAGGCCATCGCCACCGTCCGGGAGCTGCTGCTGAAGGAAGGCGTGCTCGCGGGATCGTCATCCGGAACCCTGATCGCCAGCGCCCTGCGCTGGTGCCGCGAGCAGACGGAGCCAAAGCGGGTCGTCACCTTCGTCTGCGATACGGGCGCGAAATACCTGTCCAAGGTCTACAATGACGCATGGCTGGCCGACCAGGGACTGGGCGGTCAGCCGATGCACGGCGATCTGTCGGACCTGATCAGCCGCAAATACCAGAACGGCGACGTGGTCGTCGCCGGCCCGGAAGACACGCTGGATACGGCCTTCAAGCGCATGCGCGGCGCCGATGTGTCCCAACTGCCGATCATCCAGGATGGCCGGCTGGTCGGCATTCTGGACGAGAGCGATCTGGTTCATGTGATGAACACCGACGAGATCACCCGCAAGGAAAGGTTCGCCCGTCCGGTCGCCTCGGCCATGACCCGCGACCTCGATACGGTGCAGGTCGGCGAGAGTCTGGACGCCCTGATCCCCCTGTTTGACCGCGATCGGGTGGCGATCGTGCTGGACGGAGAGCAGTTTGTGGGCCTGATTACGCGCACGGACCTGATCAACCACCTGAGCCTGAACCGCTAGGCTGCGATCTCGGGCGGTGGGCTTTGTGGCGAACCAGCGGTGGAAATGAGGCGAGTTGACTGGACGGCGGCGAAAATGTGGTCCTGACTGGACACCATACCCATGAAATGCTGTTGAGGCCCTTCCATGAAACGTTTTCCGACCTCGGCTATCGCCGCCATCGCCGCCGCCGCGCTCTTCGGCATGGCTTCGAATGCCTCGGCGCAGGCCGCCGCCCCGGCGGGATGCTCTGACGACGTGCCTCAGCGCGCCACGCGCGGGAACACCGAGTTCGTCAGCAATTCGCAGACGGTTCGCGGCCTGCTCTACAAGCCGACCGGCCCTGCCAATGGCGCCGCCGTGGTCCTGCTGCACAGCTCTGAAGGCCTGTCCGTAGACGCCCACTCGTTCGACCCGCACGCCATCCAGCTGGCGGCCCGCGGCTATCATGTGCTGGTGCCGAACTATTTCGAGGCGAGGGCGCGCCAGGTTCCCTGGAACGGACGTGATGTCCGGCTGTGGGCAGAAGCGGGGCATGCCGCCGTCGCCTATATGGGCACGCTCGAGGGCGTCGATCCGGCGCGGGTCGGCATCTGGGGCTTCTCCCTGGGCGGGTTCGTCGCCACCGACGGATCGGCTCATCCGGATTCGACGGCGCGCGTGGCCGTCGGGGTCGGGACGGGCCAGGACATCTTCGAGGCCAGCCGCGGCCGTAGGGAACTGCCGATGATGCTGATCGAGGGCTATTCGACCTTCCCCATCATCTCGGCCGCCACAATGCGCGAGTTGGCCGCCAACCTGCGGCGCCGGGGCGCGACGGTCGAGGTCCAGATGCTGGCCTCGCCGGAACGGTCCATGACTGGCCAGGTCTGGTGTGAGGTGTTCCAGCACACGCGGCGCTTCCTCGACGCAAACCTCCTGCCCGCCGCCGCCCCAGAAGCCCCTGCCGGGTAAGGCGCGGGTGCGCCGGCGCCTCATCGCCCTGGCGAGCCTCCTCGCGGCGCTCGCGAGCGCATCGACGTCGGTCGCCCAGACCGATGCGACACCGTCGCGCGTCGGCATTCCCGGCTGCGCTGACGATGTGGCAGTCCTGGCGTCGCGGACGCTGATGTCGTTCGAAAGCCGTGGACGTCCGGTCCGCGCCTATCTCTATGCGCCGCGCGGTGAGCCGAACGGTGCGGGTCTGGTCATGCTGCACGGCGGGACCGGCTTCGAGATGAACTCGATCCTGTTCGACGCCCACGCCATCCAGCTGGCCTCGCGGGGCTACTGGGTCATTCTCCCTGCCTATTTCGACGCCGATGCGCCCGCCCAGGGGCGACGGCTGGTGAATGCGCGGGCCTGGCGTCAGGCGGCGCTGGACGCCGCAGACCAACTGGCCGGCCAGCCGGGCGTGTCGCCGGGCCGTGTGGCGCTGTGGGGCTATTCCCGCGGCGCCGGCGTCGCCCTGAACGCCGCAACCGTGGCTGAAAGCCCGGTCCGCTCGGCGGTCCTGGTGGCCGGCGGCGGCGAGGTCGACGGAAGTCTCGTGGGCCGGAACCTGTCATTCCTGCTGATGCACGCCCGGCGGGATGAGGCCGTGCCTGTCCGCGCGACGCTGGAACTCGCGGCTGACCTTCGTCAGGCTGGAGCCGCGGCCGAGGTTCAGGGGCTCGATTTCGACGGGCACCAGTATGATCTTCCGACCTGGTGCGCGGTCATGGGCCGGACGCGCGCCTTTCTGGAAGGCGGACCCTCGGGAGGCGCGTCATGAGCCGAACGATGAAGGACGGGTACGACCGCCGCGCCGTGCTGGTTGCGGCCGGGGCCCTGGCTGTTGCTTCGCCGACCGCCGCCCGGCAGGCGACGGAAGCGGCGGCCTTCACCACCGAACTGACGACCTATCCCAGCAACGGCAAGGCGATCCGCGCGGCGGTGTTCCGGCCGACCGCGAATGCGCGCGGCTCCGGCGTGGTGCTGATGCACGGTTCGGGCGGCATCGGGCCGGAGCAGGTGGTGCTGGGCGAGTTGTTCGCCGCTGATGGCTATGTCGCCGTCGTTCCGACTTATCTGGACGCGGCCGAGGATGATGTGGTCCGGCCCGAACCCGTGATGAACGCCTGGCGCGACTGCGGCTCCGACGCCATCGAATGGCTGATCGGGCAGGGCATCGACAGCAGTCGTACCGGAATCATGGGCTATTCGCTGGGCTCCCACATCGCCGTGGACGGGGCCTTGGGCGAAAGCCGTGCGGCGGCGGCGATCTCTGTGGCGGGGGGCTGGGATGTCTATACGCCGCGCCGTCCGCTGCGGCGTATTCCGGTGCTACTGATCTCGGCCCAAAGGGACACCCATGTCCGCCCGGTCAGCACGGCCCACTGGCGCCATTTCCTGATTGAGAACGAGGTGCCGGTCCGGGCGCGCACCGTGCGCGGCGCCGGCCACATTATGAACCGGCGGCAGTGGGAACAGGTCTATGCCTATGCGCTGGACTTCTTCAACGGCAACATCGGCCGCCCCTCATAGTAACTGGATATTCCATGGCATTGCTCAAGAACAGTCAGGGCTTTTCGACCCGCGCGATTCACGCGGGCCAGCGCCCGGACCCGACCACGGGCGCGGTCATGACCCCGATCTACGCCACTTCGACCTACGCCCAGGAAAGCCCGGGCGTGAACAAGGGCTATGAATACGCCCGCGGCAAGAACCCGACGCGCGAGGCATTTGAGGCCTGTCTGGCTGATCTGGAAGGCGGAACGCACGGCTTCGGCTTCGCCAGCGGCATGGCGGCGACCTCGACCGCATTGGAGCTGCTGGACGCCGGTTCGCACATCATCACCGGGGACGACCTTTACGGCGGCTCATGGCGGCTGTTCGAGCGGGTGCGGCGGCGGTCGATGGGGCTGGACTTCAGCTATGTCGACATGGCGAACCTCGGCGCCGTCGAGGCCGCGATCACGCCGAAGACCAGGCTGATCTGGGCCGAGACCCCGACCAATCCGCTGATGAAGCTGGCGGACATCGCCGGCCTGTCGAAAATCGCCAAGGCGCACGGCCTGCTGCTGATCGTCGACAACACCTTCGCCACGCCCTGGAGCCAGCAGCCGCTCAAGCTGGGGGCCGATGTGGTCATGCATTCGGCGACCAAATATCTGAACGGCCACTCCGACATCATCGGCGGGGCGCTGGTGACGGCGGACCCCGAGCTGGCGAAGGAGATCAAGTTTCTGCAGAACTCGGTCGGCGGCGTCATGGGGCCGTTCGACGCCTTTCTCGCAAACCGGGGCCTGAAGACGCTGGGCCTGCGCATGAAGGCGCACAATGAGAACGCCCTGGCGGTGGCGCGCTGGCTGGAGGACCGGAAGGGGATTGCGAAGGTGATCTACCCCGGCCTGATCAGTCACCCGCAGCACGAGTTGGCCTCACGCCAGATGAACGGTCGCTACGGCGGCATGGTCACGGCCCTGATCGACGGCGATCTGGAGCGGACCAAGCGGGTGCTGGAGCGGGTGCAGGTCTTCACCCTTGCGGAGTCGCTGGGCGGGGTCGAAAGCCTGGTCAACCACCCGGCCATCATGACCCACGCCTCGGTGCCGAAAGAAGTGCGCGAGGCGGGCGGGGTGACGGAGAACCTGATCCGGCTGTCGGTCGGGGTCGAGGACGTCGACGACCTGATCGCGGATCTGGATCAGGCGCTGGCGGTCTAGGGCCAGCAGGAACCGGCGATCAGTCCTCGCTCAGCAGGGTCTCGCGCCAGAACATCAGACTGGCCCAGAACTGGTAGTCCTGGTTGACCTTCTTGGCGAAGCCGTGGCCCTCGTCCTGGCCCAGCAGGTGCCAGGCGGTGCGACCGTTGGCGCGAACGGCGGCGATCATCTGGTCGGCCTCTGACGCCGGCACGCGAGGGTCGTTGCCGCCGGTGACCACCATCAGGGGGATGTTGATCTCGTCGACGCGGGTCATGGGGGAAATCTCGAGCAGGCGGGCGCGCTGGGCCGGGTCGCGCTCGTCGCCGTATTCCACCCGCCGCAGGTCGCGGCGGTAAGCCTCTGTATTCTCGAGGAAGGTCACGAAGTTGGAGATGGCGACCACGCAGTTCGCGCCGCGGAGGCGGTCGCCGTAGTGAATGGCCCCGGCGTAGCACATGTAGCCGCCGTAGGAGCCGCCGGTGACGGCGACCCGCTCCGGATCGATGGCCGGATCGGCGCCGAGCCGGTCGAGGAAGGCGCCGAGGTCGCGCACCGAATTCTCGCGCAGATCGGGCCCGTTATCCAGGCTGACGAACCGCTTGCCGTAGCCGGTGGAGCCGCGGACGTTGGGGAAGAAGATGGCGATGCCCAGTTCGTTGATCAGGTAGTTATTGCGGCCCATGAAGCCGGGCCGACTCTGGCCCTCGGGCCCACCGTGGATGTTGACGATCAGGGGGCGGGGGCCCGGGAAGCGGGCCGGATCGGGGCGGTAGAGGAAGCCCGAGACCGGCTCGCCATCAAAGCTGGCGACCTCGATCAGCTCAGGCTCGACGTTGCGGGTGACGTCCAGACCTCCGGTTTCGCTGCGGGTCCAGCGGGTGACGGCCAGGGACCGGGGATCGACGGAAAAGGCGTCGGAGGCGCTGCGGGCCGAGGAGAAGGTCAGGCCAATCTCGCCCCAGGGCGCGATCTCCAGGCCGCCGGCGATGCCGGCGGGCAGGCCGTCGACCGTGCGAACCTGGCCAGACGCCGGGTCAAGCAGGCGCAGGCGGGTGCTGCCGGCCTCATTGATCGTATAGGCGATGAAGGCGCCGTCCCTGGCGATGTCGAAATCCGCGACATCCCAGCGCGGTTCCATCGAAACGGGCGAGAAGACGCCGGTGGACAAGTCGATGCGGCCAAGCCGCTGGAAGTCGCTGTCCTGGTCCGAGGTGACCCACAGCGTCCCGTCAGGCGCGAACTGGGCGCCGCCATAAGCGATCGGCAGGCTGTGATCGCCGATCGGCGTCATGCGGCCGCTGGCGAGGTCCAGGGCGTGGAGGTTGGACTTGGTGACCTGGATATACTGGACGACCAGGGCGGTGCGGCCATCGGGCGAGAAGTCTGCGATGGTCCATCCGCCGCCGCTGACCTCGGCCACCATGCGGGCGGTTGAGGGATCGCGCGGGTCCATGACGTAGAGATCGCTGTCCCGGCCGTTGCGGCGCGTTGAGGAATAGCCGATCAGGCGCCCGTCCTGACTCCAGGCGCCGAAGCCGTTGCGGCTGCGACCCCCGTCGGTCAGCAGGGTCAGGCGGCCATCCGCCAGGGCGTACAGCTGGAAGAACTCGTCACCGCCCCTGTCCTTGCTGACGACCAGGGCGTCGCCGGCGGGGGACCAGCGGCCGCCGACGGGTTCCACCTCGAAACTGAGCTGCTCGCGGGCGCCCATCGGCGTGGCGACGCGGTGAATCTGGGCGGTATTGCCGAAGCGGGTCGAAATCAGCATCGACCGGTCGGCCGCATTCCAGCCCGCGAAGCCGGCGGTGCGGAACTCCATATAGGAGCGGGTCTCCGCCGCCATGGCCGCCGGAATGGCCGGAAGGCCGTCAGCGATCAGGGCTGCGGGCCTTTCAACGACATCTGAGGCCTGGGCGAAGGCGGCGGTCGGCGCCAGGGCGCAGGCGAGGATGATGGCGAGCGGACGGATGCGCATGGAACCCCCTGTTCAGGCGGATGCGATCCGCCGAAGCGGGGAGGTTGTCAGTGAAGGGGGCCAGAGTCCAATCGCGGGCAGCGCCCGCTTGCGCGGGGCAGAACTAGGCGGCCTTGCTGTCCGGCAGGGCGGTCTGGTGGCCGGTCGCCGGGACGACCTTCTTCTTGGCAGGCGCGCGGGGCTTCTTGACGGCGGTGGTCGTCTTGTCGGCGGCGCGGCGGGCCATTTCTTCGTCGATCAGGGGCACCAGTTCGGCGGCGGTGGCCATCTTGGTGGGAGAGCCGCTCTCGGACAGACGGACCGCATTGAGGCGCAGGGCCTTCAGGTCGGGATCGGTCATGGTCGGGAGCTTTTCGGCCAGCGGGGTCATCGGCATCTCCTGGAGTTGAAAAACAGTCGGGCCGGCGCCTGTTCGGCGGCCGGCCCTTCCGTCAGCTGGCGCTAGGTCCAGCAGGGTCGCATGTCGGAAACTATTCGGCGGCCTTGAGGCGACCGGCCGATTCCTTGCCCGAACGCGAGTCGCGTTCGACTTCGTAGGAAATCTTCTGGTTTTCGTTCAGCGTGCCCAGGTCGGACGTTTCAACGGCCGAGGCGTGGACGAACACGTCCTTGCCGCCGTCATCGGGGGCGATGAAGCCGTAACCCTTGGTGGAGTTGTACCATTTTACAGTGCCGGTAGCCATTTTGAGACCTCCGTTAGGCGTTGACCGCCGGAAGAGGTTCCGGGTCGGCCTGTCGGGTCTGAATGGGATCGGCTTTGGACCTCGGTGCGCGATGCAAAGGGGCAGCAGCGTTTCGCAGTGAGATCGACGAAGCCTCAGATGGGCGCTTTGCCGACCAATAGCAAGCTGTGCCGTAGCCGTAACGGCGGAACGCCCTTCAGGCGTCCCGCCGGCCGATCATCAGTTGGGCATGGAGACGGTGTCGGTGACGTGGATGACGCCGTTCGACTGGAACACATCAGCCTGGGTCACATTGGCGACGCCGCCCATTTCATCGGTCAGGATCACGGCGGAGCCGCGCATCGTCGCCGTCAGGACGCCACCCTCAACGGTGGTGAGGCGCGCCTGTCCGCCACCTGCGCGGATCTGCGCCATCAGGTCGGCGGCGCTGACCCGGCCCGGCACCACGTGATAGGTCAGGATCCTGGTCAGGGTCGCCTTGTTGGCCGGCTGGACGAGCGTATCGACCGTGCCGGCCGGCAGTTTGGCGAAGGCCGCGTTGGTGGGCGCGAAGACGGTGAAGGGGCCGGGGCCCGACAGCGTCTCGACCAGTCCGGCGGCGGTGACTGCCGCGACCAGGGTGGTATGGTCGCGCGAGTTGACGGCGTTCTCGACGATCGTGCGGCCCGGATACATGGCGGCGCCGCCGACCATCACAGCGGCCTGGCCGTCAGCGCCGGCGTCCATGGAATCCATGCTGCCCATGGAAGAACAGGCGGCGGTCAGCAGGGCGCTGCCGGCGATGGCGGCGAGAAGGGCGGCGCGGGTGGGGGTCATGGTCATATGGTCTCTCCTGAGCGGCCGTCGTTACGGCTCGGACGGAAGGACGACGGTGGCCGGTTCGTGGATGCGGCCCTGCGGCCTCTGGCCACGGCCTGCATCCGGGACGCAGGTTTCGCGTTGCGCGGGCGACCGGACAGAAAAACGGCGGCGAAGGCCTTCGCCCTCGCCGCCGTCGAAATCATGCGTCGGTAAGGCCCGACGCGTGAACTCAGCCTTCGGTCTTCAGCTGACCAGCCGATTCCTTGCCCGAACGCTTGTCGCGCTCGATTTCGTAGGAAACCTTCTGGTTTTCATCCAGGCCGCGCAGGCCCGCTTGTTCGACGGCCGAGATGTGGACGAAAACGTCCTTGCCGCCGTCGTCAGGCTGGATGAAGCCGTAGCCCTTGGTGGAGTTGAACCATTTAACAGTGCCGGTAGCCATTTTCAGGACCTCCGCTAGCAGTTGGCCACAGGGAAAAGCCCCTGCGGTCTGTCGGGTCTGAAAGGAGCGGCTAGACCTCAGTGCGAAAGCAGAGGGTGGCGTTTCGCAGAGAGCTCGACAAAACGCTTTTGGACCGGCGGCGCGCCAAAATCAAGGCAGGCCTCCGGCCTGGCTATTCGGCCGCATCACCCTCTGGAGCAGCGACATAGTGTTCCTGGCAGAGCTTCCTCAGGGCGGCCGTCAGGGTCGGCCCGTACAGGGAATCCTGGATCCGCTCGAACCCTTCGGACTGAAGGGCCTGTTTGATCTCGCTGACGGTGCGGCAGCCTCCGCCGCGCGCCAGTTCATAGGCGCGTTCAAGAGTCGTCGGTCGATGGCTGCTCATTTGTCCTAGATAGGGACCCGGGCGCGAATTGCGAGGGTCCCTGTCGAAGGATCAGAAGGCGAGGCTGATCCCGGCCACCAGACTGTCGGCATATTGTTCGCCCGGCACGTCGGCGTCGGTCGCGTAATAGCGCAGGTCGGCGTCGATATTGTTGGTGAGGGCGTAGGTGAAGCCCGCGTTCCAGGCCGTGTAGTCGAGGCTGTTGTCCTGCTCGCGCCGACCGATCGCGGCCGTGCCCTCCAGCCGGTTGGTGAAGTCCCAGCCGAGACGCGCCTCGACCCAGGTCCAGGCTTCCGTTCCGCCCATGCCGTCGGGCGAATACTGGAAGCGGACGCGTCCGCTGGCCGGGCCGATCGAGCGTTTGATGTCGGCGGTCAGTTCCCAGGCGTCGTCGTCATAGCCGGAGGCGGCGTCGATCTGCGACTTGTAGGTGGCGTTCAGGTCAAGGTCGAAGCCGGCGAGCTCGGGCCGCACGCCGAAGCCTGCTTCCGCCTCAAGATCAGACCCGCTGGAGCTCTTGATGGTCTGGAGTCCGGCGCCGCCGTACAGCAGGCCGGAGGCGCTCTCCCATTCGGCCTCGCCCCAGACATAGGCGTCGCCGTCGGACTTGGACGCGCCCTTGGAGCGGTTGTCCGTGGCGGCGCCGACCGCAAAGGCCCAGCTGCCTGCCGGGGCGTCCTGGGCGGCGGCCGGGACGGCCACAGCCAGGAAGGCAGTCGCCGTGAGTGCAGTCGTCAGGGTGCGGAGCATGTGTGGTCGCCTCGATTGAACGAGGCGGGATCTAGAGCCGCTTCTTGTCGAATTTATCACAAGCCTGCGTAAATTCGTCCGTCAGCCGATGGATTAGATCGGCCGTGGGCAGAACATCACGCACGCCTGCCGAGCCCTGGCCGGCGGACCAGACGGTTTTCCAGGCCTTGGCTTCGTCCGCCATGTCCAGCTTGTGCTCGGGCAGGGATTTCGGATCGATGCCGTTGGCGACCAGCGAGGGCGTCAGGAAATTGGCCGGAATGCCCGAGACGGCGGGCGTGTAGGTGATGTCCGAGGCGCCGGCCTCGACGATCATCTGCTTGTACTCGGCCTGGGCCATCGACTCCGTCGTCGAGATGAAGCGCGTGCCCATATAGGCGAAGTCGGCGCCCATCATGATCGCCGCCGCCACATCGCCGCCGGTCGACAGGCAGCCGGACAGGATGATGGTGCCGTCGTAGAAGGACCGCACCTCCTCGACCAGGGCGAACGGATTGACCACCCCGGCATGGCCGCCGGCGCCGTTGGCCACCAGAATCAGGCCGTCAACGCCCGCCTCGGCCGCCTTGCGGGCGTGGCGGACATTGGCGATGTCGTGGAACACCACGCCGCCATAGCCATGCACCGCCTCGACCACGTCGCGCACCGCGCCCAGCGAGGTGATGATCAGCGGGACCTTCTCCTCGACCGACACCATCATGTCGGCCATCAGCCGCGGATTCGTCGGATGGACGATGTGATTGACGCCATAGGCGGCAGCGTCCGGGGTCAGGCGCGCCTTGATGTCGTGCAGCCACTCCCGGTAGCCCTCGGTGGTGCGCTGGTTCAGCGACGGGAAGGTGCCGATGACGCCGGCGTTGCAGGTCTCGACCACCAGATCCGGTCCGGAGACAAGGAACATGGGCGCCGCGATGACCGGTAGCTTCAGACCCTTTTGCAGCGATGCCGGAATGGCCATGACGTTTCCCCGAGTTGTCTTTGGCTACGGATAGCGGGGTGTCGCGGGGGAAGGCAAATGGAAGCGAGTGGCTAGTGGCCAGTGGCTAGTGGCTGGCCACCGCTTGTGCGACGTCGCGGTCCGCGACGCCCTTCCGCCGACAGCAATGCCGCCAGCCACTAGCCACTGGCCACTAACCACTAGCCACCAGGATGACGCCGCAGGCCGAACCCGCTACATCCCCGCCATGACCACCGACACCTCAGGCCTGCACCAGCTCGGCCAGCAAACCGCCCAGCCCTCCAGCCCGGAAACGGCCGAGCTGGAACGGGTGCCCAATCCCCATCCGGGGACGCTGTATCTGACGCGCTTCACGGCGCCGGAGTTCACCAGCCTGTGTCCCGTGACGGGCCAGCCGGATTTCGCGCACATCGTCATCGACTATGCGCCGGGCGACTGGCTGGTCGAGAGCAAGTCGCTGAAGCTGTACCTGACCGCCTTCCGGAACCACGGCGCCTTCCATGAGGACTGCACCGTGGCCATCGGCCGGAAGATCGCCGACCTTCTGCAGCCGAAATGGCTGCGCATCGGGGGCTACTGGTATCCTCGCGGCGGCATCCCGATCGACGTCTTCTGGCAGACGGGCGCGCCGCCCGAGGGCCTGTGGCTGCCGGATCAGGGTGTGCCGACCTATCGCGGGCGGGGCTGAGACGCATGTCGCTCCGTCCGTTCCATCTCGCCTTTCCCGTTCATGACCTCGACGCCGCGCGGCGCTTCTGGGGCGGCGCCATGGGCTGCGCCGAGGGGCGCAGTTCAGGCGAATGGATCGATTTCGACTTCTACGGCCACCAGATCGTGACGCATCTCGTTCCGGGGATGAAGACGGCCGATGCCGGCGGCAATGCGGTCGACGGCCATCAGGTGCCGGTGCCGCATTTCGGCGTCATCCTGGAGATGATGGACTGGCAGGCGCTGGCCGACCGCCTTGTCGCCGCGGGCACGAAGTTCGACATCGAACCCTATGTCCGTTTCAAGGGCGAACCGGGCGAGCAGGCGACGATGTTCTTCCGCGACCCGAGCGGCAACGCCATCGAGATGAAGGCCTTTCAGGATCTGGGCCAGTTGTTCGCGAAATAGACGCGTCTCTGCAGGGGCATCCTAGAGGTAAGGGCCCCACATGAGGGCGATCGTCCCGAAAACTCCGATCGCCGTGAAGGCCGCGGCAGCGAGGACGATGGCTGCGGTCAGAAACTTCTGCGCCGCATGGGCGCTGCGCCCGGCCCGGAAATAGAGCTCCAGCAAGCCCAGCGGGATAAGATAGCTGCCGAAGACCAGGACGATGTCGGCCGGACCCGACAGGCTGTCCGACATGCCGACCGGCCCCTGGTTGATGAGCACCCAGCCCATGATGCCGACCCTGAGAAACCAGACGCCGCTGACCGCCATAAAGGTGCGCATGGCCCAGACCCGGTGCTGGTCGAACCGTCGCTTGACGGCGTGCCGCCACGCCAGCCCGCCGAAGATGAGGATCAGCAGCCCGTCGATCACGATGGCGGCCGAAGAGACGGCGGACAGCGAGGTCCCCCGGACGAGGGTCAGCCAGAAGCCGCTCAACGCCATGAAGGCGGCCACGACGAGGAAGGTCCGACCGCTCCAGCGGTGCAGGGCCGGGACGGCGCGCCGGATCGAAGGAACGAGTTGCATCAGCCCGGCGAAGGTCACGACCGACGCCAGCAGCACATGGGCGGCGAAAATGAAATTCCCGGTCGCGTCGCCGGCGATATAGCCGTCGATCAGCGGCTTGTCGTTCCAGCCGGCGTAGTCTCCGGACGCGGTCCGCGTGCCGTAGAAGGCCAGGATGAAGCCGATGAAGGCCGCCTGGCCTATGGCGGCGACGATGAACCAGAGGATGCCTGCCCAGCGCAGGGCTCCGGCGGCGACGCCCTTCACAGGGGGCGGTGAAGAAATGCTGGACATGAGGTCTCCCGACAGGCCCCTGAATGCGGGGTGTCGGCACGGATAGGGGCGACCTCGGCCGGGCGTCTCGCCGATTTGGAAATCGGCCAGAAAAATCCTGCGCGGGACCACCGGGACGGGCGGCGACGCGCTGGACAGGGTCGCCCGGGCGGGTCATCAATCCGCCCAGCCCTCCGGGAGGATCGGTGTCCACGCAGCCATTTCCCAGCCTTCCGGACGTCAGCCGGGCCTCCTGGCCCCGGCGGGCGCCCAGTCGTATTGAGGCTTATGCGGCGCTCTGCGCGGTCTCCTTCCTCTGCTACATCGCGGGCCGTCTGACCGACGGTACCGCCGGGACCCTGTTTTCGCTCATCGGCGCAGGGGCCTGCGGATGGGCTTGGCTGCTGACACGGGCCCTGTTCGATCCCGCGCCCCGCGACGTCCGGTGGCCCCGGATCGTGGTGACGGTGGTCGCGGTTGCCGGTGCGCTGACGGTGCTCGCGCCGGCCGAAGGCGGCCTCTACGGCTTCGCCGGGAACGTCTATGGGCTCAGCGGCTCGGCGGCCCTGTTGTTGACCTTCATTGAGCCGTTCCAGGCGCGCCAGGGTGATTTAGGAGTGCCAGAGAAGCGGTTCCGGCTCGCCTTCCTCGTGATCTATACGGCCCAGATGGTGGCGGTTCTCGGGTCTGGTGTCTCCAGCGGGGTTCCCGGGGAGATCGGGCGCACCGACCTGATCCGGATCGCCTGCGCGGTCGTCGGCTCGGTCGGGGCGGCGGCAGCGGTCTGGTATCGTTTGCGCCATCCCCTGGGGCAGGCGGACGCAACGGTTTCGGTGCGCCGGGCACCGACGGAAGAGGACAGACGCCTTGCCGAACGGCTTCTGGCCTTGTTGCGCGATGAAGCGATCGACGGTCGGCCAGACCTCAGGATCGGCGATGTAGCCGCACGGATGGGCCAGCCGGAATACAAGGTGTCCCAGTGCATCAGCACCGTTCTCGGATTCCCGAATTTCAACCGGCTGATCAATCACCACCGGATCGAGCGTGCGAAACGCCTGCTCGCTGACCCGGATCAGGTCCTGCCCATTCTGGAGGTCGCGTTCGAGTGCGGATTCGGATCCGTCGGACCGTTCAACCGTGCCTTCCGGGAGCAGGTCGGGGTGACGCCCCGGGAATTCCGTGCGGCGAGCCGGCGGCTGTCTTGAACGAACTCCGCCGCCTTCCCCTTGAGACCTGGGGCCGCCATTGGCTGGGTCGGCTTCAGACCTGGGCAGACCGCCGCGCCTGGTCCCGCTACGCTTTCGAATTCCTGATGTTCGGCATCAAACAGGGTTGGGCCTGTCTGTTCGGCGGGGTGATGCTGGCCATGCTGCTGGCGACCCATCTGTGGTGGCCGGACGCCGCGCCGGTCAGCCGGTACGACTTCCTCGTGGTCGGGGCGCTCGGCATCCAGGCGGCCATGCTGGCGCTCAAGCTGGAGAGCTGGAAGGAGGCGAGGGTGATCTTCGTCTTCCACGTCGTCGGCACGATCATGGAGCTGTTCAAGACCTGGCACGGATCGTGGATCTACCCTGAGGACAGCATCCTGCGCATCGGCATGGTGCCGCTGTTCTCGGGCTTCATGTATGCGGCGGTGGGAAGCTACATCGCCCGCATCCAGCGCATCTTCGATATCAAATTCCGCCACTATCCGCCGCTGTGGACGACCTGGGTTCTGGCGGCGGCGATCTACGTCAACTTCTTCGCCCACCACTGGCTGCCGGACATTCGGCTGGGGCTGTTCGTCCTTACCGCACTGCTGTTCGGGCGCGGCTGGTTCTATTTCACGCCGGACCGGAAGCGGCGGAAGATGCCCTTCCTGCTCGGTTTCTTTCTGGTCGCGGCCTTCATCTGGCTGGCCGAGAATATCGCCACCTTCGCCAACGCCTGGGTCTATCCGTCGCAGACCGAAGGTTGGCACATGGTGTCGGTCGACAAGCTGGGCAGCTGGTTCCTGCTGATGATGATCAGCGTGGTGCTGGTGTCGCTGGTGCACCGGCCCGAGGCGGAGGCCGGCGGGATGATCGGGGGAGGGCGACAATGAACGACGGCTGGCAGGATTCCGCCGAGGCCTGGATCGCGGCGCAGGGAGAGGCCGGCGACTATGGCCGGCGGTTCGTACTCGACGCGCCGATGATGGAGCGGGTGCGGGCGGGGGCCTATGCCTCGGCGCTCGACGTGGGCTGCGGCGAGGGCCGCTTCTGCCGTCAGCTCAAGGCCGAAGGGATCCGTGCAGTCGGCATCGACCCCGCGCCGGCGCTGATCGACCACGCCCGTGCGCTGGACCCCGAAGGCGACTACCGCATCGAGGGCGCTGAGGCGCTGGGATTTGCCGATGAGTCGTTCGATCTGGTGGTCAGCTATCTGTCGCTGATCGACATTCCCGACGCGACGGCGGCGATCCGGGAGATGGCGCGGGTGTTGAGGCCCGGCGGAACCCTGTTGATCGCCAATCTGACCAACTTCAACTCGGCCGGGGATGTTTCGGAACTGGGCTGGACGGAGATGGCGGACGGCCGTCGCGCATTCGCCATGGACCACTATCTGGAGGAGCGCTCGGCCTGGATCGAGTGGCGCGGCATCCGGATTGTGAACTGGCATCGGCCACTGTCCACCTACATAACCCTGTTGCTCGACGCGGGGCTGGCGCTGCGCCATTTCGCCGAACCGGCCCCGCAGGGCGGCGATCCGGATCGCGGGGCGCATTACCGTCGCGCGCCCTGGTTCCTGATCATGGAATGGGTCAAGCCGGGCTAAGGGGGTGACCCCTGAAACGGCTGTGCTAGAGCGTCGGACGAGACGGGAGAGACCATGGCCGCCACGCAAACCGACGTCGTCATCCTGGGCGGGGGCCACAACGGGCTGGTGTGTGCCTTCTATCTGGCGAGGGCCGGGCTGAAGGTCACCATTCTGGAGCGCCGCCATGTCGTCGGCGGGGCGGCGGTGACGGAGGAATTCCATCCGGGCTTCCGCAATTCGACCGCCAGCTACACCGTCAGCCTTCTGAACCCGAAGGTCATCGCCGACATGGACCTGGCCCGTCACGGGCTGCGGGTGGTGGAGCGCAAGGTATCGAACTTCCTGCCGCTCGATGACGGCCGCTATTTCCTCGCGGGCGAGGGGCGGACGCAGGGGGAGCTGGCAAAATTCTCGACCCGGGATGCGGAGCGGCTGCCGGAATACGAGCGCCGGCTTGAGGTCATCGCGGCGGTGCTGCGCGACTGGATCCTGAAGGCCCCGCCGAACATGGTGGAGGGCGGCTGGATGGCCATGTTGCCCGAGCTGCTCAAGGGCGCCTCGCTGGGCAAGCAGGCGGCGGGGCTGGACGTCACCGGACGCCGCGACCTGCTGGACCTGTTCGCCAAGTCGGCGGGCGACTGGCTGGACGGCTGGTTCGAGAGCGACCCGATCAAGGCCCTGTTCGGCTTCGACAGCGTGGTCGGCAACTATGCCAGCCCTTATACGCCGGGCTCGGCCTATGTGCTGTTGCACCATGTTTTCGGCGAGGTGAACGGGCGCAAGGGCGTCTGGGGGCACGCCATCGGCGGGATGGGGGCGATCACCCAGGCCATGTCCGCGGCCTGCGCGGAACATGGCGTCGAGGTGCGGCTGGAGACGCCGATCGCCGAGGTGTTGACCGAAAAGGGCCGCGCCGTCGGGGCGGTGACCGAGGCCGGCGACGTGGTGCGGGCGCGGGCGGTGGTATCGAACCTGCATCCGCGGCTGCTGTTCGAGCGGTTTGTGGACGACGCTGTCGTGCCGGCGGATTTCAGGGAGCGGATCGGGAACTACCAGTCCGGCTCGGGCACCTTCCGCATGAATGTGGCCCTGTCTGAGCTTCCTGATTTCACCAGCCTGCCGGGGCAGGGCGACCACCTGACGGCGGGGATCATCATGGCGCCGTCGCTGGCCTATATGGACCGGGCCCATGCCGAGGCGCGGCTGAACGGCTGGTCGTCGAAGCCGATCGTCGAGATGCTGATTCCCTCGACGCTGGACGACAGCCTCGCCCCCACCGGCCAGCACGTCGCCAGCCTGTTCTGCCAGCATGTCGATCCGACGCTGGGCGACGAACACCGCGACACGGTGGCCGATCTGATGATCGAGACGGTCGATGGCTACGCCCCGGGCTTCAAGGCGTCGGTGCTGGGGCGGCTGGCGCTCGGCCCCCGCGATCTGGAGCGGCGCTTCGGCCTGGTCGGCGGCGACATCTTCCACGGCCGGCTGACGCTGGACCAGCTGTTCAGCGCCCGCCCGGTGCTGGGCCACGCCGATCACCGGATGCCCGTGCCGGGGCTCTACCTGTGCGGCTCAGGCGCCCATCCCGGCGGCGGCGTCACCGGCGCGCCGGGGCATAATGCGGCGCGGGCGGTGCTGAAGGATCTGGGAAGCTAGGCCTCAGACGTTCTCGACGCCCATCGCCTTCATCAGCGCCGCGCGAATGGCGCTTTCGGTGAAGGGCTTCTGCACCGTGGCGTGACCACGCCATGCGTCGGGCAGACCGCTCTCGCCATAGCCCGTCGAGAAGACGAAAGGCACGCCGCGGGCCGTCAGCGCCTCGGCGATCGGGAAGACCTGCCGCCCGGCGACATTGACGTCCAGCAGGGCGCCGTCCAGCGGCGCCGGGTCCGCAACCATGGCCAGCCCTTCCTCGACGGTCCCCGCGGGACCAATCGGGATGCAGCCCATGTCCTCGAGAATGGTTTCCAGCAGCATGGCGACGAGAGATTCATCTTCGACCACCAGCACGCGGCGACCCGTCAACGTCTGGGTCATGATGATCTTTCCTTTTCGAGCGGAACGGAGAATTCCGCGCTGAAACCGTCGTTTGCGTAGTCCAGTATAACCGCGCCCGCCAGATCATGACGCACGTTTCGCTCAATCAGCCGGCTGCCGAAGCCACGGCGTTCAGGAGGAGCGACCGGCGGCCCGCCGATCTCGCGCCAGGTCAGCGTCAGCACCGGCCGGGTCTGGTTCGCGACGGCCCAGTCCACCATCACGCGGCCTTCGGGCGCTGACAGGGCGCCATATTTGGCGGCGTTGGTGGCCAGTTCGTGGAAGATCATGCCCAGCGACAGGGCCGCCGCCGGCTCAAGCGCCACGGGTGGGCCGTTCAGGGTGACGCGGTGCGAACCGTGCGCCTCGGTCTCATGCTGCAGAATGGCATCCAGATCGGCGCCCTCCCAGTGGCTGCGGGTCAGCAGGTTGTGGGTGTGGGACAGGGCCATCAACCGGGCCTGGAAACTCTCGGCGAAGGTGGCGGGATCGCCGTGCGACCGCGCCGTCTGCACCGCGATCGACTGGATGGTGGCCAGGGTGTTTTTCACCCGGTGGTTCAACTCGTCGATCATCAGCTTCTGGCGCTCGGCGGAGCGGACGGTGCCGGTCACGTCGTGGCCCTGGACGAAGATTCCGGCAACCGCGCCGTTGGCGTCCCGAATGGGCTGATAGATGAAGTCGAGGAACCGGGCCTCGAGCGGGCCGTCCGGCGTCCGTTGAAGCTGGACCCGGCTGGCGCGGCCCTCATACGGTTCGCCGGTCTCGTAGACGCTGTCGAGGAACTCAAAATAGCCCTGTCCCTGGATCTCGGGCAGGGCCTCGCGGATGGGTTTGCCGCTGATGTCGCGATGCCCGATCAACTGGGCGTAGGCGCTGTTGTGGATCTGGATCACATGATCCGGGCCGTTGAGGACCGTGACGAAGCCTGGAGCCTGCATGAACAGGTCCATGAGCCCCTGTCGTTCGGTCTCGAGACGGGCGTTGTCGGCCTGGACGCTGCGCGCACCGCTGAGCAACGCCCCGCCGACGATGGCGTCGATCGCGTGGACTGCCGAGGTCGTCACGTCGGCCGCGGAACGGCGAAGGTTTTCCAGCTCCGTGATGTCGATGGCGTACTGAAGGACGTGTTCGACGACGCCGTCACGAATCAGCGGCGTGTGAATGACGCTCCAGTACCGGTCTTCGTAGGCGAGGACCCCGTCCGCGCCGGGCACGGGAATGGCGTAATGGAGCACCGGGATATCGTTTCGCACACCTGTCGCGAAAACCTTCTCAAATGAAGCGCGCAGTCGCCGGGTGCTTTCCGGCGCATCCAGTCCCGGTCCGGCGTCAAACGCCTCGAACACCGGCGTCCCGATCAGGTCCGCCGCGGTTCGCTGGGTCACGGCGAAATAGGCCTGGTTGGCCCAGACGAACTTCAGCTCCGGGCCGACGATGAAATAGGCGTTCGGAGACGCGTTCAGTGCGGCCGCGAGGTCGGTCTCGATGGATGTCATCTGTCAGCGATTAGCCCCTGCTGCCGACACGTGACAGCCCCGATCAAGCCCGGCTGTAACGCTTGGCGTCGCGGTCGGTTTCATAGCGGACGTGTGCCAGGTGGGCCAAATCCCACAGGTTTGGCTAGAGTGACCCCATGACGCTTGTTTCCCTCTTCGCAGCGGCCGCCCTCATGATCTCTCCTGCCCAGACCGACCGCGCCGCGCCCACGGTTCGCGTGGCGCAGGGCGCGCTGGTAGGGGTGGCGGCGGACGGGGTCGAGAGCTTCAAGAGCGTGCCCTTCGCCGCGCCGCCGGTCGGGCCGCTGCGCTGGCGCATGCCGCAACCAGCGGCTGCGTGGGAAGGCGAACGATCGGCGACCGACTACGGCGCCATCTGCATCCAGCCCCCGTCCAACGGCGACCCCGGCGTCGGCCCCTTGCCGATGAGCGAGGACTGCCTGACGCTGAACGTCTGGAGGCCGGAGGCGCGGGGCGACCGCCCGCTGCCGGTCATGGTGTGGATCCACGGCGGCGGTCTGAACAACGGGTCCGGCACGGCGGCGCTGTACGACGGAAGCAATCTGGCGCGGCGCGGGGTGGTGGTGGTCACGGTGAACTACCGGCTGGGACGGCTGGGGTTCTTTGATCATCCCGCGCTGGCGGCGGAGCGGGAGCGCGGCGAGCCGGCGGCCAACTACGGGTTTATGGATGTCATCGCGGCGCTTGCCTGGGTGCGCGACAATGCAGAGGCCTTCGGCGGCGATCCCGGCAATGTGACGATCTTCGGCGAGTCGGCGGGTGGGACGATCGTGACCCGGCTGATGATTTCGACTCCTGCCCGGGGCCTGTTCCACAGGGCGGTGGTGCAGTCCGGTCTGGGCCGAGACGAAGGCACGCCGCTGGACCAGCCACGCCGCGACGGCGGACCCTCGATGCGGGAGCGGGGAGAGGCCTTCGTCCAGAGCCTGTCGCTCGAAGGGGCGACGGCGGACCAACTGCGGAACATTCCCGCCGCCAAACTCCTGACGCCGGCGCCCAATTTCTATGGCGGCGATCTGCTGTTGCGCGACGGCGACAGGCCTGCGCCCGCGCTGACGTTCCACCGCACAGTTGAGCCCCATTCGATGGGCGCACAGCTGCTGCCGAGCACCGACGGGCCATCCGTGTGGGTGGACCTGACGCCGGTGATCGATGGCCGACATCTGGTGAATGTCTCGGTGACAACCGACGCCAGCAACCGACCGGCCATAGCCTTCCGGTTTGACGGGGAGGGCGCCCGTCGGTTTGGACGGTTCACCGCGGCGAATGTCGGGAAGAGGTTTGCGATCGTGCTCGAGGGCAAGGTGATCTCGGCGCCGACCGTGATGACGCCCATCACAGGCGGAAGCGGGATCATTGAAGGACAGTTCACCGTCGGAGAGGCATCGACGATGGTCAGATTGATCAGCGGCGATCTACGCGAACCCGCCGTTTTCGTCCCGGAGGACGTCGAGGCCGCCTTCGCCGCCGGACGTGCGGCGCCCGTCCCCTTGATCATCGGCACGAACAGCGCCGAGTTCTGGTGGATGAAGCCGTCGGACCTGAGTCCCTATGGCGCGATCGACGACGCGATGACGAACGAAGAACGGAGAGCGTTTCTGGAGGCCTATGGCGGGGAGGGCGGTTATGACGCCCATGTCCTGAGCGACCTCGTATTCAACGAACCCGCGCGTCATCTGGCCCGACTGCACGCTGCCAACGGGCATCCGACATACCTGTACCGGTTCGATGTGGTGCCTGAGTCCAATCCCGAGCCCAGCGGCGGCGCGACCCATGCGTCGGAGCGGCCCTATGTGTTCGACAATCTGCACACGGTCGGGCGGCCGATCGGCGCGCGCGACGAGCGGGCGGCGAGGGCAATGGCCGACTACTGGACGACCTTTGCGGCCAAGGGGAACCCCAATGGGCCGGGCCGTCCGGCCTGGCCGGAGTTCGGCGCCGAGCCGGACCGGCTGCTGGAGTTCACCAATGACGGGCCGGCGGCGCGACCGATTCCGAATGCTGAACGGCTGGACCTGATCGAGCGGTTCTACACCCGGATCCGGTAACCCTCAGAGCGTGTTCAACACCTCGCCGTGGGTCTTGATGACCTCGGCGTAGAGCAGGCCCGAATCCTTGATGGTCCGCTCCTGCGTCTGGAAATTCACGTGGGTGATGCCGAACCGCTTGGAATAGCCCAGAGACCATTCGAGATTGTCGAGCAGCGACCAGGCCATATAGCCACGCACGTCGACGCCCTTGCCGATGGCGTCGTGCAGGGCCTTGAGATGGTTCTTCAGATACTCGACCCGCATCGGGTCGTGGATGCGGCCGCCGATGGCGTGGGGCGGATCGTACCAGGCCGAGCCGTTCTCGGTGACCATCAGGGGCAGGCCGTTGGTCTGTTCGTGCAGCCAGACCAGGGTGTCGGTCAGGGCCGGGGGATAGACCTCCCAGCCGGTCTCGGTGTGGGCGTGCTGGATCTGTTTGACGGGGCGGGAGCGGGTCGGCCAGGCGTCCGGCGCATTCTCGGGCACCGAGCGGGTGTACCAGTTCAGCCCCATCCAGTCGGTCGGCTGGGCGATCAGGTCGAAGTCTTCCTGCGGGAACTCCCGGTAGGCCTCGCCATAGACGTCCTTCAACTCCTCCGGGTAGCCGCGGCCCATCAGGGGGTCGAGGAACCAGCGGTTCATCTGGGCCTCGGCCCGCTTGCGGGCGGCCTCGTCCTCGGGCTTGTCCGAGGCGCTGTATTTCGGCTCGATGTTGAGGACGATGCCGATCTGGCCCTCGCCGACGTCACGGAACCGCTTCACCGCCGCGCCGTGGGCGCGCAGGACATTGTGCCCGGCGATCATGGCCTCGAAGGCCGACTTGTGGCCGGGGGCCAGGGCGCCGTGCAAATAGCCGCCGTCGACGATGACCCAGGGCTCGTTGATCGTGCCCCAGGTCTTCACCCGGCCCTTGAACTTCTCGAACAGGACCTGGCCATAGTCGGCGAACCAGTCGGAGATGTCCGGGTTCAGCCAGCCGCCACGGTCGTCGAGCGCCGCCGGCAGGTCCCAGTGATACAGGGTGCAGAGCGGCTCGATGCCCTTCTCGAGCAGGCCGTCGACCAGCCTGTCGTAGAAGTCGAGGCCCCTGTCGTTTACGGCCCCGCGGCCCTCCGGCATGACCCGGCTCCAGCTGACCGAGAATCGGTAGGCCTGGAGGTTCAGGCGCGTCATCAGATCGATGTCCTCGCGCCAGCGGTTGTAGTGGTCGCAGGCCACGTCGCCGGTGTCGCCGTTCAACATCATCCCGGGCGTGTGGCTGAATCGGTCCCAGATCGAGGCGCCCGCGCCGTCGGCCATGGACGACCCTTCGATCTGATAGGCGGCTGTCGCGGCGCCCCACAGAAAACCTTCGGGAAACCGATAGTTGCCTGTGTTTTGTGAAGTCATGGTCGAAGGCCTCGGTGAGCAGGAACGCAGACTGGAAGGGCGGTTTGGCGGCGGTCGGTACGCGTGTCGCGCTGTCAGCACAACCTCGATGTGGCCAAACTAGGGCACTTGCGGGGGGCATTACTAGTGTGTCATGTAATCGGTTACACGGTTTTTTCGGACGGACCCGCGCAAAGCGGGCCGGGACTGGAAACGCTCAGGGAGGATGGACTTTTGGCGCCGACGGCGAACCAGCACATCTGCGTGGAGGCGGCGGCATGAAGGCCGCCACGATCCGCGATGTCGCCGAACGGGCCGAGGTGTCCGTCGCCTCGGTTTCGCGCGTCCTGAACGGCGCCGGCCCGGTGACCGAAGCGACCAGGAAACGGGTGTTCGAGGCCGCCCAGGCGCTGCAGTACGTCCCCCATTCCGGCGCGCGCAGCCTGTCCACCAGCAAGACCCAGACGATCGGCGTGATCCTGCCGGACCTGTACGGCGAGTTCTTCTCGGAACTGATCCGCGGCATGGACGTGGCCGCCCGGGCGGTCGGCTACCACCTGATCGTCTCCAGCTCGCATGACGACGCGGAGGAGGCGTCCGCCGCCATCCGCTCCATGCGCGGCCGGGTCGACGGCCTGATCGTTCTTTCGCCCCATCTGGACGCCGCCAACCTGGCCGCCGGCCTTGCCGGACGGACACCCATTCTGCTGATGAACGGCGGCGCCGATGCGGGCCGCCCGTCCATCGTCGTCGACAATCACGGCGGCGCCGTGCTGGCGGTCGAACATCTGGTGGCCACCGGCCGTCGTCGCATCGCCCATATCGCGGGGCCGGCCGGCAACCTCGAGGCCGAGGCGCGTCTGGCCGGCTATCTCCAGGCGATGGCGCAGGCGGGCCTGCCGACGTCGGTCGTCGAGGGCGCCTTCACCCAGTCGTCCGGTCATGCCGCGGGCGTGGAGCTGGCCAAGCGCGAGCTACGGCCCGACGCGGTCTTCGCCGGCAACGACAACATGGCCGTGGGCGCCATGCTGGCCCTCCAGGATGCTGGCCTGCGCGTCCCGGAAGACATCGCCATCATCGGTTTCGACGATGTTCCTATCGCGGGTCTCGTCCGGCCTGCCCTGACCACCCTGAGAATCCACATTGCCGAAACCGGCCGGAGCGCGCTCGAGCGCCTCGTCCGCCTCATCAACGCAGCGGGCGAAGCCGTCGCCGACACCGCCTGCGAGATCGTGCGCCCCGAACTGGTCGTACGCCCGTCAAGCGACCCGGCGACACCGAGCCACGCCCATTCCAACTCCGGCGGACGCCTTCGCGCCCTTGCCGACACGCCATCTCTGAAGGGGGAGAATTCCTGATGACCCGCAAGTCCATCCAGTATCTGGGGGCCGCGTCGGCCCTCGCCATGGCCGTTTCGCTGGCCTGTGCCGGCGGGGCTTCGGCCCAGGGCGCCACGTCCACCCTCCGGGGGACGATCTATGAAGGCCAGGCAGTCGAGACCGGCGGCAGCATCACGGCGACCGAAGTGGCCACCGGCTATGTCAGCCGCGGCCGGATCGGCGCCGACGGCGGCTATGTGCTCTCGGGTCTGCGCCCCGGCACCTACCGGATCAGCGCCACCACGGCGGATGGGCAGACCGTCGAGGATCTGATCACCATCGCCCTGGGTCAGGTGGCCACGCTCGATCTTGATGTGGCTCCCGTTGTAACCGGTTCCACGGACGTCGCCTCGGCGGAACTCGACGACGTGATCGTCACCGGCCGCCGCATTTTCGAGGTGCGGACCTCGGAGGTCGCGACCAACGTCAGCCAGACCCAGATCAACAACCTGCCGCAGATCAGCCGCAACTTCCTGAACTTCGCGGCGCTGGCGCCCGGCGTGCGGGTCACCGAGGGCGAGAATTCGCGGACCATCTCGGCCGGTGGCCAGGGGGAATCGGCGGTCAACCTCTTCATCGACGGCCAGAACCAGAAGTCGACCATTATCGCCGGCGGCGTCGGCGGTCAGACGGACAGCCGCGGCAACCCCTTCCCGCAGGTCGCCGTCCAGGAATTCCGGGTCATCTCCCAGAACTTCAAGGCCGAGTATGAGCAGGCCTCATCGGCGATCATCACCGCGGTAACGCGGTCAGGCACCAACGAGCTGACCGGCGACGCCTTCATCACCTATCAGGACGCGGACTGGACCTCGGAAAACTTCAACGGCGACCCGGTCGGCGTGGAGCGCCTGCAGTACGGCGGTTCGGTCGGCGGACCGATCATTGAGGACCGGCTGCACTTCTTCGGAGCCTATGAGCGCAAGGACGAGATCCGCCGCAACACCGTCTTGCTGAACCGTGCGGCCTATGCGCCGCTGTTCGGCGCCGACACCGGGACGTTCGACGCGCCGTTCGAGGAAGACCTGTTCTTCGGCAAGCTGTCCTGGTCGATCGATGACCGCCAGCGGCTGGACCTCAGCGCCACCTACCGCACCGAGTCCGACATCCGCGACTTCGGCGGAACCACTGCCTACAGCCGCGCCCAACAGGTCAACACCGACGTGGCCTCGATCGTCCTGCGCCACCAGTACCAGGGCGACGGCTTCCTGAACGAGGCCCAATTCGACTTCTATGAGTACACCTACAACCCGTCGTCGCTGAACTTCTCCGACTATGGCCGTTCGTTCGTGATCTTCCGGGATGACAACGGCGGCATGCCTGGATTCCAGTACAATGTGTTCAATCGTGAGGACACGGTGTTCAACACCGGCGGACAGAGCAACAACCAGGACATCCGTCAGCGCAGCTTCACCTTCCGGAACGACCTGACGTTCAACGACATCGACTGGAACGGCCAGCACACCATCAAGATGGGCGTGAAATTCTCGGCCCAGAACATGTATGTGAACAAGCAGTTCGGTCGGAACCCGCAGTTCATCTTCGACGTCGATGCGCGTCCGGAAATCAACGGCAGCCGTGACATCCCGGTCCGTGTCGAACTGGGCGCCTTCGTCGAGCCGGCCGATGTCGATAACAATGTCTTCGGCGTCTACCTCCAGGACGACTGGCAGATTACCAACCAGCTGGAGGTCAACATCGGCCTGCGCTGGGACTATGAGGACAACGCGGTCAACAACGACTATTCGACGCCGCAGGCCATCCGCGACACGCTGAACGCCATCCAGGCCCTGCCGGGCTACGACTTCCCGTCCTACTTCAACCCGGCGGACTACATCACCAACGGGCGTGACGCCTTCACCGGCGCCTTCCAGCCGCGCATCGGCTTCTCGTTCGACGTCTTCGACGACGAGCGGACGGTGATCTTCGGCGGCGCGGGCCGCTACTACGACCGGGTCGGCTTCAACTTCGCCTTCGACGAGCGCTTCAAGCCCTTCCAGTTCAACAAGGAGATCTTCTTCTCCGTGGCCGGCGGCATGCGCGGCGGCGTCAACACCGTGGCCTGGAACCCGACCTATCTGACCCCGGCCGGACTTGATCCGCTGCTGGCGGCGGCCCCGGGTTCGGGCGAAATCTTCCTGATCAACAACGACATGGAGCCGCCGCGGACCGACCAGTTCAACCTCGGCATCCGCCAGAAGTTCGGCGACTTCCAGACGGCGCTGACTTTCGCCGCCGGCAACACCACGAACCTGTTCGCCTGGTACATCGCCAACGCCGGCTCGGAGACGGGCGACCGCTTCTCCGGCCCCACCCCCGGTTCGGTCGGCCATCCCGAGTTCCGCAACCTGATCTTCTTCGGCAACAACGACGCCGAACAGACCTTCCGCGCCATGTATCTGACGGTCGACAAGCCGTTCGACACGGACAGCGGCTGGGGGATGCAGTTCACCTACACCCTGTCGAAATCCGAGCGTAACGGCACCCGCGACAACGGCCTCACCGGCTTCGACTTCGACTACAACCGTCCGGGTCTGTCGCCGACATTCCCGACCAACCAGGACGAACGGCACCGGATCGTGGCCACGGGCATCGTCGCCCTGCCGTTCGACTTCCGCCTGTCGGGTGTCCTGACGCTGGGTTCGGGCCTGCCCTTCCACCAGTTCGTCTGCCCCGCGGCCACCAATCCGGACATCTGCTGGAACGGCGGCCGGCCGGAGGGGCAGGACTTCCTCTTCACGGACACCTTCGCCTTCCGCCAGATCGACCTGCGCCTGACCAAGGAATTCCAGGTGTTCAACGGACAGTCGGTCGAGGTGATCCTTGACGCGGTCAATGTGTTCAACTTCGAGAACTATTCGAACTTCGAACAGTGCCTGTGCTCGGCTCAGTACGGCGAGCCGCGCGGCCAGCATCTGCCGACGCGCAGCTTCCAGCTGGGCCTGCGTTACCGCTGGTAGACCTTCCCCGCGCCTGACGGCCGCCTCCCGGATCCTGACCGGGAGGCGGCTGACTTTTTTGACTGAGTTGCGTTTAGAGTATGAGGATGGAGCCCATGGATCGTCGCCGGTTTTTGATGGGTTCCACGGTCGCCGGCGCGGCGGCATTCGGGCTTGCCGCATGCACACCCGTCCACACGGAAATGCGGACCCTGCTGATCCCGCGGGAGGGCGACCCCGAAATCAATGAACTGCAGGAACGCACCTTCCGCTGGTTCACCCATGTCACCAATCGCGCCAACGGTCTGACGCCCGATCGCTGGCCGACCGAGTCCTTCTCGTCGGTCGCCGCCGTCGGCTTCGCCCTGACCTGCTGGCCGATCGGCGTCGAACGCGGCTGGATCAGCCGTGAGGAGGCGCGCGAGCGGACCCTGACCACCATCCGCTTCTTCCACGACCTGCCGCAGGGTCCCGAGGCGACCGGGGTCGGCGGCTACAAGGGCTTCTTCTACCATTTCCTCGACATGCAGACCGGTCACCGCTTCGGTAGGACCGAGCTGTCGACGGTCGATACCGCCCTTCTGGTCGCGGGCATGCTGTTCTGCGCGCGCTGGTTCGACGGTGATCATGCCGAAGAGGCGGAGATCCGGCGTCTGGCCCAGGCCGTCTATGACCGGATCGAATGGGACTGGGTCATGGTGCGGCCCAACCGCATCTCCATGGGCTGGCACCCGGAGACCGGCTTCATCGAGGCCGACTGGCACGTCTACAACGAGGGCATGCTGGTCCTGTTGCTGGCCATCGGCAGCGCCACCCATCCGGTTCCCACGACCGTCTGGGACGAGTGGTGCAGCGTCTACGACCGCAGCTGGACCGACCGCTGGAGCCCGGCGCACCTGCATTTCGGCCCGATGTTCGGCCACCAGTACAGCCATATGTTCATCGACTTCCGCGGCATTCGCGACGCGTGGATGCGGGCGAGGGCGGCGGAGATCGGCGACTTCGACTATTTCCAGAACAGTGTCCGCGGCGTCGAGGCGCAGCAGAAATACGCCATCGCCAACCCGCAGGGCTGGGCCGGCTATTCCGCCGACGTCTGGGGCCTGACGGCCTGCGACGGACCGGGGGATTTCAGTCAGGTCATCGACGGCCGCGAGCGGGAGTTCTTCAGCTATTCCGCGCGCGGGCCCGGCGAACGCGACGACGGCACGATCGCGCCGACAGCGGCCATGGCCTCAATGCCGTTCGCTCCGGCCGCGGTCACCGCCTGCCTGAAGGCGATGAAGGCCCGCTATGGCGCCGCCATCTACACCGAGTTCGGCTTCCTCGACTCCTTCAACCCGACGCTGACACAGACGGATCAGACCTTGCTCCACGGGCGGATCGTGCCCGGCGTGGGCTGGGTGGACGGGGACTATCTGGGTATCGATCAGGGGCCGATCGTCATCCAGATCGAGAATAATCGCTCGGATGTCGTCTGGCGGCGCATGCGCGGCGAGCCCAATCTCACTCGCGGGCTCAAGCGGGCCGGCTTCACCGGCGGCTGGCTGGAACGCGCGTGATCGAGGCCCGGCTGGATCGACGCGCCACGCTCGGCCTGCTGGCCGGGGCCGCCGCGTCCGGTCTGGCGGGCTGCGGGCGGCGCGATGACGGCACGACGCGCCTGTCCTTCTGGGCCATGGGCAATGAGGCGACCAATGTCCCGCAGATCCTGCCCGAATTCGAACGGCTGAACCCGGGCATCACGGTCAACGTCCAGGCCCTGCCGTGGACCGCGGCCCATTCGAAACTGCTGACCGCCTATGCCGGCGACTCGCTGCCGGACCTCAGCCAGGTGGGCAACACCTGGGTTTCGGAGATGGCCGCCATCGGCGCGATCAGCCCGACGCCGGCCTTCGCCGCCGACCTGCTCACCGACCAGTTCCCGGCCGTGCTGGAGACCAACCGCATCGGCGGGCAGGTGGTGGGCACGCCCTGGTATGTGGACACCCGGCTGATCTACTACCGCTCGGACATGCTGGAACGGGCCGGGTTCGACGCCGTGCCCCAGACCTGGGCCGGCTGGAAGGCCGCCATGCATGCCGTCAAGCGGGTGGCGGGCCCTGGGACCTACGCCGTTCTGCTGCCGGTCAATGAGTTCGAACAACTGCTGACCTTCGGCCTGCAGGGCGCCGAGCCGCTGCTGCGCGATCGCGACACGCGCGGCAATTTCTCCAGCGCCTCCTTCATCGCCGCCCTCGAATTCTACAAGAGCCTGTTCGACGAGGGGTTGGCCCCGGTGGCGTCGTCAACGCAGATTTCCAACGTCTGGACCGAGTTCGAACGCGGCTGGTTCAGCTTCTACTTCTCCGGCCCCTGGACCATCGGAGAGTTCAGGAGCCGTCTGAAACCCGAGACCCGCTGGATGACCTCGGGCGTGCCCGGGCCGGCCGGGCCGGGGGCCTCGGCGCCGGGCGGGTCGTCGCTGGTCGTCTATCGCCATTCGCCGCATCAGGAGGCGGCGTGGAAACTGGTCCGCTTCCTGTCCGATCCGGCGGTGCAGGCGCGCTTCAACGGCATCACCGGCAATCTGCCGGCGCGTGAGAGCGCCTGGGCGACGCCGGCGGTGGCTGACGACCCCTATATCGCCGCCTTCAAGGGCCAGCTGTCGCGAGCCAAGGCGGTGCCCAAGGTGCCGGAATGGGAGCGGATCGTCACCGAGATGCAGATCGTCGCCGAGCGGATGGTGCGCGGCGAATACACGCCCCGCGCCGCCGCCGCCGAGATTGACCGCCGCGCTGACCGGCTGCTGGAAAAGCGCCGCTGGATGATTGAGCAGGGGAGGGCGACATGACCGCAATACCCGTCATCGCCAGACCGGCTCGTCGCGCGGGCACCCGCCGTTCGCGCGAACGGGCGGCCTGGGGCTTCGTCGCGCCGTCCCTGATCGCCATCGGCCTGTTCTTCGCCATCCCTGTCTTCTCGGCCCTGCTGCTGAGCCTGACCGATTTCGACATCTACGCCCTGGCCGACATCGGCAACGTCCGCTTCGTCGGTCTGCAGAACTATGAGCGGCTGCTGGGCAATCCGCTGTTCTGGACGGCGATGAAGAACACCGGCCTGTTCGCCGTCATCGGCGTGCCGCTGTCGATCATCACCTCGCTGGGCGCCGCAGTGATCCTTAATGCGCGGGTGGTGAAGTGGCGGCCGATCTGGCGGGTGATGTTCTTCGCCCCCTATGTCACGACGCTCGTGGCCACGGCGGTGCTGTGGAACTATCTGCTGCACACCCGCTACGGCATCATCAACTGGGCGATCTCGAGCCTCGGCCTGCCTGCCGTCGACTGGCTGGGCCAGCCCTCGACCTCCATCCCGGCCATCCTGATGTTCGTGGTCTGGAAGATCTTCGGCTACAATATGCTGATCTTCCTCGCGGTTCTTCAGACCGTGCCGGACGATCTCTATGAGGCCGCGCGCATCGACGGGGCCGGGCCGTGGAAGCAGTTCAAACACGTCACCCTGCCGGCCATCGCCCCGACCCTGCTGCTGGTCTCGATCATCTCCGTCGCCGGCTTCTTCCAGCTGTTCGCCGAGCCCTATGTGATGACCCAGGGCGGACCGGCCCAGTCCACCGTGACGGTGCTCTATTTCATGTACGAAGAGGGCTTCAAATGGTGGAACCTCGGCTCCGCCAGCGCCGTCGCCTTCGTGCTGTTCCTGTGCATTCTGGCGGTGACGCTGGTGCAGCTGGCGGTCGCCAAAAAGATGGGGGCTTACGAATGAGGTCCCGGACCGTCAAAGCCATCCTGCTCAATCTGGCCGTGGCCTTCATCGCCCTGCTGGTCCTGTTCCCGCTGGTCTGGATGGTTTCGGTCAGCTTCATGTCGACTGGCGAGGCCGCGGTCTTTCCGCCGCCCCTGCTGCCGAAGACCTGGACGCTGGAGCACTACCGCGACCTGTTCCTGACCCAGGGGATGGGCCGATACCTGTGGAACAGCTTCGCCCTCGCCTCCATGGCTACGGTTCTGGCGCTCGCCTTCACCGTTCCGGCCGGCTACGCCTTCGCCAAACTGGCCTTCAGGGGCCGGGACAAGGTCTTCCAGCTGCTGGTCGCGGCGCTGGTCGTGCCGGCCCAGATCGGCACCCTGCCGCTGTTCCTGATGCTCAAGCAGATGGGGCTGGTGAACACCTACGCCGGGGCGCTGGTGCCCTGGCTGGCCTCCATCTTCGGCCTGTTCCTCGTCCGCCAGTATGCGCTCAGCATTCCCGACGAGATGCTGGAGGCCGCCCGTATCGACGGCGCGTCGGAGGGCCAGATCTTCCGCCGCGTGGTCCTGCCGACGCTGCAGCCGATCGTGGTGACGCTGGCCCTGTTTGTCTTCCTCGGCAGCTGGAACGACTTCCTGTGGCCGCTGATCATCCTTACGGACCAGTCCAACTACACCCTGCCGGTGGCGCTGGCGGCCCTGTCGCGGGAGCATGTGCAGGACATCGAGATGATGATGGCCGGCGCGGTCATCACCGTGGCCCCGGTCCTGATCCTCTTCCTCGCCCTGCAGCGCTACTACATCCGCGGCATGCTGGCGGGGAGCGTGAAGGGGTGACAACTCATTGATCCGCTCATCCCGGCGAAAGCCGGGACCCAGTGCTTTGGGTGAAGGGTAGGTCGAGGGATCGCGCGGTCGCCGATCCCTGAACGCCGGCGTCTCGCTGGACAGAACTGGGTCCCGGCTTTCGCCGGGATGAGCGGAGTATTTGAATGCGAACGTTGGCGCTGATCCTTTTCGCACTGGCCCTCGCGCTCCCAGCCCACGCCCAGTCCACCCGCGTCCTCGATCCGTTCGAGACCCTCACGCCCTGGACCGCCGACGCCTCGACCGATGTGTCCTCGACCCTCTCCGCTGTCGACGGCCACGACGGCCGGGCCATGCGGCTGACCTATGACTTCAACGGCCGGTCCGGCTACGCCTTCGCGGCGCGCGCCATCGATCTGGACGTCCCCGACAACTACGAGATCAGTTTCTGGCTGCGCGGCGAGATGGCGCCCAATACGCTGGAGATAAAGTTCGTCGACGCCTCGGGCGACAATGTCCACTGGCGCCAGATCCGCGGCTTTCAGGCCACGCCCGACTGGACCCGATACACCATCAAGAAGCGCCAGATCATCCGCGCCTGGGGCCCGAACCCGGATCATACCTTCCGCGGTGCCGAGCGGATGGAGTTCGTGGTTACCGCCGGGGAAGGCGGGACGGGTTGGATTGAAGTCGACCAGCTGGAGCTGCGAGACCTGCCGCCTGAGCCGTCCGTTCCGCCGCGGCCGCTGGCCAGCGCGACCAGCGCGGACGGCCTGAACGTCGCCGCCCGTGCGGTGGACGACGATCCGGCGACGGCCTGGCGTTCGGCCGGTTTGGATGGGCAGGCCCTGACCCTCGACCTCGGCTATGAGCGTGAGTTCGGCGGCGTCACCCTGCGTTGGGCGGACCGGGCCGCGGCGACCGCCTACCGGCTGCAGGCCTCTTCGGACGGCGAGGCCTGGCGCGACCTGGCGGTGGTGGACGACGGCGACGGTGGTGTCGACTGGCTGCGCACACCCGAGGCCTCGGCGCGCTGGCTGCGGCTGGAGCTGCGTTTGCCGGTCCCGGCGGTCACCGGGGATCGGCCCTTCGGCGCCTATGCCTTGAACAGCCTCGAGATCGAGCCGCTGTCGTTCGGCGAAAGCCCGACGGCCTTCATTCGCGCCGTGGCGGAGGAGAGTCGGCGCGGCCTCTATCCGCGCGGGTTTGTCGGAGAGCAGCCCTACTGGACCCTCGTCGGCGTCGATGGCGGCGGCGAGAGCGGCCTGATCAGCGAGGACGGGGCCATCGAACTCCGCCGCGCCGGGCCGTCGATCGAGCCGTTCGTGATCGACAACGGGCGGCTTGTGACATGGGCGGATGTGCAGGTCAGCCAGAGCCTGCAGGACCGCGACCTGCCGATCCCGACTGTGACCTGGGCCTTCGACGACTGGACCCTGGCCATCACCGCCTTCGCCGATGGGACGCCGGAGCAGTCGCAACTGTACGGGCAGTACGTCCTGACCAACACCTCGAACCGGCCCCGGACGCTGACGCTCGCCCTGATGGCGCGGCCGTTCCAGGTCAATGGGCCGTCGCAGTTCCTGGCCATTCCGGGCGGCGTCGGGCCGATCGAGCAGATCGACTGGAATGGCTCCACCCTGGTCCTCAACGACGCCATCCGCGTCAACAGTCTCGCCGCACCCGACGGTCTGGTCACAGGCCGGTTCGCCGCCGGCGCGGACCCGCAGAGCCTGCTCGCCCATGCGGACCGCGTCCGCGATCCCGCCGAACGATATGTGGACTCCGACAGCAGCGCCCTCATGTCGGGCGCCCTGCTGTATGACGTCACCCTGCAGCCCGGCGAGCACCGCACGCTCGGCTTCGTCGCCCGTCTCGCCGGGCCGACGCCTGACCTCGCGCCGGTCGCCGATGTGGCGGCGACGCTCGACGCCGCCCGCGGTCGCGTGGCCGCCGGCTGGCGCGAGAAGCTGGACCGGTTCGATCTGACCCTGCCGGACAGCCAGCAGCAGATCGAGGACGTCATGCGCGCCTCCTTGGCCCATATGCTGATGTCCCGTCAGGGGCCGATCCTGCAGCCGGGCACGCGTTCCTATAACCGCAGCTGGATCCGCGACGGGGCCATGATGGCCGAGGGGCTGAACCGGCTGGGGCACGCCGACCTGTCGGCCGACTATCTGCGCTGGTACGCGCCGTTTGTTTTCGACAACGGCAAGGTCCCGTGCTGTGTCGACTTCCGCGGCGCCGATCCGGTGCCCGAGAACGACAGCCACGGTGAGTTCGTCTTCCTCGCCGCCGAGACCTGGCGCTACACTGGCGACACGGCCCTGCTGCGCGAGGTCTGGCCGCAGGTGCAGGCGGCGATCGGCTATATGGACACCCTCCGCGCCTCGACCCGGACGGCGGCGTTCGAGGCGGCGGACCAGCGCCACCTGTACGGCCTGCTGCCGCCTTCGATCAGCCACGAGGGATATTCGGACCGTCCGGCCTGGTCCAACTGGGACAATTTCTGGGGCCTGCTGGGCTATCGCGACGCCGCCTTCATCGCCGATACCTTGGGCGACACGACCGCCGCCGGCCGCATCCGCGCCGCCGAGGCCGAGTTCAAGGCCGACGTCATGGCCTCTATCGAGGCGACCGCCCGGGTGCACGGCATCGACTGGATCGCCGGCGCCGCCGACCGCGGCGATTTCGACGCCACCTCGACGACCATCGGCCTGTCGCCCGCCGGTCTGATCGACGACCTGCCACAGGGCCTGCTGACCCATACCTTCGACAAATGGTGGGAGAATTTCACAGCCCGGCAGGAGAACCGGCAGGCGTGGAAGGACTACACGCCGTACGAACTGAGAAACGTCGGCGCCCTGGTTCGCTTGGGGCGCCGTGGGGACGCCCTGCGCGCGCTCGATTTCTATTTTGCCGACATGCGCCCGCGGGCCTGGAACGGCTGGGCGGAGGTGGTCGGCCGCGACGAGCGCGAGCCCCGCTTCATCGGGGACATGCCCCACGCATGGATCAGCTCGGACTACATCCGCTCGACCCTGGACCTGTTGGTCTATGAGCGCGACCGCGACCACGCCCTGGTGCTGGCGGCGGGCGTGCCGACAGAGTGGCTGGCCGGGGAGGGCGTCGGGGTCACGAACGTACGCACCGCCTACGGCCCGCTGAGCTACAACCTGCGGCAGACACGGGACGGTTACGCGCTGACGCTGGACGGGGCGGTCACGCCGCCGGGTGGCTTCGTCATCCAGTGGCCGGCCGGCGAGACGCCGCCGGCGCGGGTGCGGATCGACGGGCGGGCGGCGAACTGGAACGGGTCGGAGCTGGCGATCCCGGCGGGGGCACGGCGGGTCGAAATGCGGTAGGCGTCAGTCCCCGTAGTTCTCGTACCTCTGGCCCTGCGCGAGGTTGCCGAACTTGGTCGTATTGGCGTCGAAGCTGAGCTTGATGATGCCGATCGGGCCGTGACGCTGCTTGCCGATCACGACCTCGGCCTGGTGCTCCAGCCGGTCCATGTCCTCCTGCCACTGCAGGTGTTCCGGCGAGCCTTCGCGCGGCTCGGCGCGGCCCAGGTAGTAGCTCTCGCGATAGACGAACATGACGCAGTCGGCGTCCTGCTCGATCGAGCCGGACTCGCGCAGGTCGGACAGCTGGGGCCGCTTGTCCTCGCGCTGCTCGACCTGACGCGACAGCTGCGACAGGGCCAGGATCGGCACGCTCAGCTCCTTGGCCAGGGCCTTGAGGGCGCCGGTGATCTCGGACACCTCCTGCACCCGGTTCTTCTGGTTGTTGCCCTCGCCGACGGTGATGAGCTGCAGGTAGTCGACGATGATCAGGTCGAGGCCGTGCTCCTGTCGCTTCAATCGGCGGGCGCGGGCGGCGAGCTTGGATATGGACAGACCGCCGGTGGCGTCGATGAACAGGGGGCTCTCGCCGATCTCGACGGCGGCCTCGCGGATGCGGCCGAAGTCGGCGGCGTCGATCTCGCCCTTGCGCAGCTTGTCCGACGACACGCCCGAGGCGTCGGCCAGGATGCGCATGGCCAGCTGTTCGGCGCTCATTTCCAGCGAATAGAAGGCGACCACCCCGCCGCTGACGGTCTTGCGGCCCTCGGGCGTCGGCTCCCAGCGGTAGTTGCGGGCGATGTTGAACGCGATGTTCGTGGCCAAGGCGGTCTTGCCCATCGACGGGCGGCCGGCGAGGACCAGCAGGTCGGACGGGTGCAGGCCGCCGAGCTTGGAATCCAGATCGTCCAGATGGGTGGCCAGCCCGGCCAGTTTTCCGTCGCGCTGATAGGCCTCGGCCGCCATCTGAACCGCGCCGCTCAGGGCGCTGGAAAAGCTGACGAAACCAGAGGAGGGTTTGCCCGTCTCGGCCAGGGTGTAGAGCTGCTGCTCTGCCTGTTCGATCTGGTCGATGGCGGCGGTTTCGGGCTGGGGCGCCTCGCGCACGATCTCGCCGCCGATGCGGATCAGGTCGCGGCGCAGGGCCAGGTCGTAGACGACGCGGGCGTAGTCGGGGGCATTGGCCGCCGGTGGCGCGCGGTCGACGAGGTCGGCGAGATAGCGCAGGCCGCCGAACTCCTGGAACGCCGGATCCAGCTTGAACCGCTCCATCAGAATGGTCGGTTCGGCCAGCATGCCCTGGCGGATATGGTCCTCGATCGCCTCATAGAGCCGCTGGTGGAAGGGCTCGTAGAAATGAGAGCCGCGCAGCCGGTCCGACAGCCGCTCGAACACGGCGTTGTCGAACATCAGCGAACCCAGAAGCGCCTGTTCGGCCTCCAGATTGTGCGGCATCGACGGGATGGAGCCGGAGTCCATCGGCGACGGGAATTGTACGGGGGCGAAGGCGTTCATCGGGGTCATGTCTTACCCATGCTTCGCCCCTGCGTCAGTCGCGGACGCAGGCTTGGTCGGGGACAGATTGGGGCCGCTGTGGACGTTCCCGAATTCCGTAGTCGGAACAGTTAGCGGCTCAGCTTGCGGGACAGGGATGACGCTCGGCCATCCATTCGCGCATCGCCTGGGTGACGCTGATATTGCGCCGCGCCGGAGGGATGGCATTGAACCTCGCCAGCAGGGCGTCGGCCGAGACCGAGGCCCGTCCCCCGGCGGGGCAGAAGGCGGGACGGCGCCCCGCGGCGATGGCCGCCTCCCGTTCATTGCCGATGGTCTCGCTGGCGGTGCGTATTTCCGCGATCAGCCGTCGCGTGTCGGCCCGCAGCAGGGCCGTGGGGTTGCGCGGAATACGGGAGGCGGCGGTGAGGAATTCCTGCACTGTCATGGCCTCGGCCGCGGTGGCGAACAGGGTCGCGGCCATGCCGACGACGAGCGCAATCTTCTTCATGGTCAATCTCCCCGGACGGCAAAGCTTGGCTGTGACTTTGCGGCGGTATAACGGCCAAGAGAAAGGGCGCGCCCGGATGGACGCGCCCGATCACTGACTTGTTATCAGAGGACGTCGGTTCAGGCTTCCGAACCGAGACCGTCCTGCTGGCCGGCGCCGCCGGCGACCATGTCCTTGGCCTGTTCGAGGGCCAGTTCGCGGTCCTCGTCGTAGGCGGCCTTGATCACGTCCTCGCCCTTCGCCTGACGCTCGGCTTCGTCGGCCGAACGGGCGATGTTGATCTTGACGGTGGCCGAGACCTCGGCGTGCAGGCGAACCAGCACGTCGTGGACGCCCAACGTCTTGATCGGGGTGTTGAGAACGATCTGGCTGCGCTCGACCTTGCCGCCTTCGGCCGTGACGGCCTCGACGATGTCGCGCGCGGCGACCGAACCGTACAGCTGACCCGTCTCACCGGCTTGCCGGATCATGACATAGGTCTGGCCGTCGATCTTGGAACCGATCGTACCGGCATCGGCCTTGTTCTTCTCGTTGCGGGCCTCGATGGCGGCGCGGTCGAGTTCGAACGCCTTCAGGTTCGCCGACGTGGCCCGACGGGCCTTGTCGCGCGGCAGAAGGAAGTTGCGGGCGAAGCCGTCCTTGACGGACACGACGTCGCCGATGGCGCCGAGATTATCGACGCGCTCAAGCAGAACGACCTTCATCTTATTTCACCACGTAAGGCAGGAGGGCCAGATAACGGGCGCGCTTGATGGCCTTGGCCAGTTCGCGTTGCTTGATCTGGGAAACAGCGGTGATGCGCGACGGGACGATCTTGCCGCGCTCGCTGATGTAGCGTTGCAGCAGTTTGACGTCCTTGTAGTCGATCTTCGGCGCGCCTTCACCCGTGAACGGGCAAACCTTGCGGCGACGATAGAAGGGACGGCGTCCGGCGGCGCCGGAGCCGGCCGGCGCGCCCGGCGACGGAGCGGTGGTGTCGGTCATGTTCCGGGTTCCTTAAAAGGTGGCTTCGGCGGCGGCGTCGTCACGCGGCGTGCGTTCACGTTCACGTTCACGCTCGCGCTCGCGGCGGGCCAGCAGGGGCGACAGTTCCAGGTCGAGTTCCTCGACGCGGACGGTCAGCCAGCGAAGGACGTCTTCGTTGATCGACAGCTGACGCTCGACCTCGGCCATGGCGGCGGGCGGGCAGTCGACGGCGAGCAGCGAATAGTGCGCCTTGCGGTTCTTTTTGACCCGATAGGTCAGGTTGCGCAGACCCCAGTATTCGATCTTGGCGACGGTGCCGCCGCCGGCTTCGATCAAACCCTTGATGGTGTCGTTCAGCGCTTCGGCCTGTTGCGCGCTGATATCCTGGCGCGACATGACCGTGTGCTCATAAAGAGCCATGCGGTATTCTCCCTTGTAGGACGTCGGCGCGAGGGGACCGGGTAAGTCCTCTCCCACGATGGATCCCGATGCGGCGGCCGGGATGGCTTCCCGAACCCTTTGGAGCTCCGCGACCGGGACCGAAGTCCTGGAAAGGCGGCGCGTATAGGGGAAAAGGGCCAGGGGAGCAAGGCGCGTGACGGCTAGAAGGACCGCCTGACGCTGACATAGGCCTGGCTGCTGCCGAAACTGCGGCTGGTCTCGGTGTAGACGGGCGTCCCGACGTTCCGCGGCGCGTTGAACAGGGTGAAATCGCTTTCGCTGTCCGAGGCGATGTAGAAGCCGCCCGAGATGCTCCACGTCGCGTCGGGGCGCCAGGTGATGTTCAGGCTGGCGGTAGGGTCCGAGCGGAAATTCGACAGGGTGCTGGGCGAAAAGCTGCGCCCCTCCGATCCGCTGTTGGCGCTCACGCTCCAGCTGATCCGCTCGGCGACGAGGTTCTGGCTGAGGGCGATGGACCAGCCCGAGACCTGTTCGCCCGACAGGCGACGATCTTCGAATGTCACGGGATCCGTGGTGTTGGACCAGCGATAATAGACCTGGCCCGCCAGGATACCGCCGTCGAGGCCGAAGCGATCCAGTGGCAACCGGCTGGACAGTGTCAGCTTGTCCCGCGTCGCCGTGCCGACGTTGCGGGTGATGTTGAAGGTGCGCGGCGTCGTTCCGCCCGGCGGTATCTCCTGGATCACCACGGTCCCGAGGACGTCCGAGAAGTCCTCATGGATGAACTCGGCGACGAAGGAGCCCTGCCGGTCGAAAAGCCGCTCGTAGCGGGCGGTGGCCAGCCAGGTCTGCGCCGGCCGGATATCCGGATTGCCCCGCCCGAAGATGCCGGTTGCGAAGGCCGCCGAGGCGGTGAAGGCGCCGAACGACAGCTGGTCGACGTTCTTCTCCAGCTTGAAGGTCACGGTGTTGCGAGGGGCCGGCGTCCAGGTGAGGTTCAGTCGCGGCTTCAGATAGCCCAGCGACGTCTCGCCCTCGCCGGCGGTGCCGGTGGCGGTGATGCTGGACAGTTCGTATCGCAGGTTGGCCTCGACGCTCAGATCGGCCCGCGCGGCCCACCGGGCGGTGATGAAGGTCTCGCTGCGCAGTTCCTCGACCCGGGTGTCGTCACCCGGCAGCAGCAGCGGGCTGTCGTCGAAGGTGTAGGCGCTCGAACTGTCGACCCAGTTGAGCGCCGCCTCGGTCCCGGTTTCGAAGCTGATGTCGCCGAACCCGGTTTCCAGATCGGCGAATTTCAGCGTCGCGCCCAGAATGCTCTCGCCCGACAGCTGGTCGCTCAGAACATCGGAGGTGAAGGCCGGCGTGTCGTACTGGCTCGTATTGTTGTTGTCGGTGACCGACTGGAAGCCGACCAGTTCCAGATTCATCCCGCGCGGCAGGCTGCGGGTCCAGCGAAGCCCGGCCTCGCCCCGCCAGCGCACGGCGTCCGAAAGGCTGCTCTCCTGACCGCCGGGCAGGATCAGGGTTTCCGCCCCCTCGTACAGACTGCCGTTGTAGTTGATCAGGGCGTTGGCCCGGATACGCCCGCCGCCGAAGGGGCCCTCATAGACGCCGGTCGCCTCGGCCGTCGAATATTCGAATGCGCCGTCGTCGAGTCCGATCATGATGACGTCGCCGGACGGGTTCCGGCGCTCGCGGACGTTGTCGGACTCCTGACTGCCGGCGTTGAAGCGGAACGATCCGTCCATGGAGCGGCCGTCCCGTTGGCGCTGGGCCTGGATGCTGACGCTGGGCTGGAGCCGGCCCTGATCGGTCAACGTCATGGTGCTGCTCATCGCCCCGGTGACGCCGGCGTCAGGTCGGCGGATGACATTGGCGACCACCGACTTGCCCTGCATGTCGATGCCGCCCGCCCCGGCGCGCACAATGTCGATGCGCAGCACCTGCGAAGCCGGGATGCGCGACAGGACGGTGGACAGGGCGTCGCTGCGCGTCGGCGGACGCTCGCCGTCAATCAGGACGTTGCCGGCCGTGCCCGCGAATCCCCGCGCCGATGTTCCGCCGTCGAACTGGAAGCCTGGAATACGGCTGATCATGTCCCAGGCCGTGACCGGACGGAACTCGGTGAAATACGACGGGGCGTATGGCGTAACGTTCGGATCGGCCGGGACCGGGGTCTGGGCGAACGCCGCGCCGGCAAGCAGGGCCGGGAGCAGGAGTACAGACGCGCCGAGCAGTCGCCAGCGCCCGCGTGTTCCGGCCATGTGTCTAGAATCCCCACCCGTGTCCGTGAGGAACCTTGACGCGTATTATGTCGGAGATGCGACCACTGCCTGTCAAAATTACAGTCGGCCAAGGCTGAGGGACAGCCAGTTGAGCGGCCCTGCCGCGAGCAGCACGAAGGCGATGGCGTGCCACAAGAGCCGTCGCACGAAGATCAGCGAGGCGAACACCGCGAGCACAGACAGATCGACCAGCCGGGCCTCCAGGAGTTGTACGATATCCCGGCCGCCGGCGAGGGCCGCGACGCCCTCCACTGCAATCAGCCAGCCGAGGGCGGCGGTGAACAGGCTCCAGAAGTATGGGCCATTGCGGTCGTAGTAGAGCTTCAGGTCCAGACCGCCGGCCGGGATGTCGTCCGGCAGGGCGGCGGCTGCGAGGAGGAACAGGATCACCAGTTCGACCAGCAGGGGCAGGAACTGCCCGATGGTCATTCCTGTGTCCTGCGGGCTGTATGTGCTCCACCAGATCTGGATGATCGTCATGGCCACGAGCAGGGCGGCGAGCGGCGCGGCCCAGTGCCAGCGGACCGATCCGCCGGCGCGGATCAGCCGGTTCAGGCTGATCAGGATATCGACCAACGCGAGACCGATGATGATCGACGCCAGGACAGAGGTGTATTCGAATGCGCTCATGCCGCTCCCCCGAACCGCGGTGGAGCCTAGGCCCGATCAGCGGCCTTCGCCAAGAGCAGCGTTACTCCGGCCGCACCACCATACAGGTGACCCGACGCTCGGACAGGGTGGCGCAGGCGGCCTGGGCGGCTTGCTCGGTCATGCCGGTGAAGCGCGAGCGGTACCAGCCGCTGGCGTTCTGGACCGTGCGTTCCGCGGAGGTGAACTGGCTGCGGAAGCGGCGATTGATCTCGGTCAGCCAGTCGCGGGCGACGGTCTCATCGCGGAAGGCCCCGACCTGAACCGACCAGCGACCGGCGGGCTCGCGCGCCGGTTCCCGCGCCGGCGGGCGGGCGGGGGGCCGCGGACGAGGCGGGGTGGCGACGGAGGTTCCGCCATTCAGGATGGCGGTCACATCGGCGGGGCGCTCGACAGCGGCGCGCTCCGATGGTGGAGGCGTCACGCGCGCGGGCTGAGCCGGGGCGGCGGGCAGGGCGGCGTAGGTCACATAGCCGGCCGGCGGAGCGCTGGAGCCGGCGCCGCTCTCGTCATCCGCGTCATTGGCCACGGCGGCGTATTCGATCGGACCATTGTTGTCCGGGCCGATGCCGAAGCCGCGCGCTTCAAAGAAAGCCTGGGCCACCTGGATCGTCTCGCCGCGGGCGCGGGCGCGTTCGACCTCGAAGCCCGTGTCCATCAGGGCGGCGACGTGAGCGTTGCGGCTGGCCGTCGAACGTCCGCCCAGGACGATGGTGATGATGCGCCGGCCGTCTCGCACCGCCGAGGCCGCGAGATTATAGCCCGAGGCGTTGGTGTAGCCGGTCTTCATGCCGTCATAGCCCTCGCCACCGCGCAGCAGGCCGTTGGTGTTGCGATAGTCACGGCCGTTGTAGGCCCAGTCGTGCAGGCCGAAATAGCGGTAGTACTGCGGGTAGTCCCGCATCACGGCGCGGGCCAGGATGGCCAGGTCGCGCGCCGAGGTCAGCTGGCGGGCGTCCGGCAAGCCGTTCGGATTGACGTAGCGCGTCTGGGTCATGCCCAGCTCGCGGGCCTTCAGGGTCATCTGGGCAGCGAACCGCTCCTGGGAGCCGGCGATATGTTCAGCCAGCGCCATGGCCATGTCATTGGCGCTGCGCACGGAAGTGGCGCGCATGGCGTCGTCCACGGTGATCGTCTGGCCGGCCGCGAGCCCGAGCTTGGAGGGCGGCTGGCTGGCGGCGCGGGGCGAGACGGTGATGACATCGTCCAGCTTGATCTTGCCCTCGGCGAGCGCCTCGAAGGCGAGGTAGAGGGTCATCACCTTGGTGATGGACGCGGGATAGCGGCGGCTGTCGGCGTGACGGGCGAACAGCACCTCACCCGACTCGGCGTCCACGACGATGGCGGCGTAGCGCGCATTGTCAGCTGACTGGGCGTGCGGCGCGCGTGTCGGCGTCAGCGTGACCGCGACGGCCAGCAGCAGCGACAGAAGTCCGCGACGGATCAGGGCGGAGAGCGGCAAAGATCAGGCCTCACAAGACATTTAGCGCGACGGCGGCCCCACCACGCGACGCTGACGAAAGGCTAACATGCGTCATTCCGGTTTCGTGAGGGTAAACAACCCGTCAACGATTTTGTGAACTTTTGTGCACCGCACCATTTCCTCTTGACGTCTGTTCGCACTTGCACCATATGACCGTCTGTCGCGATGGACGGGTTCCTCGCGGAAACATTTCAGGCGGCCCCCAGCCGCGCACAGACACTGGAGACCATCATGGCCGACACCACCGCCGACACCGTCAAGAAAACTGTCGAAACCGCCACGGACACCGTGAAGAAGACCGTTGAAACCGCAACGGCGACCGTCAAGGCTTCGGCCGAGAAGGCCCAGGCCACGTTCCAGGCCAATGCCGAGCAGGCCCAGGCCGCCGGCGCCAAGGCGCTGCGCGAAGTCGCCGACAAGTCGGCCGCCAGCCTGACCGAGCTGAACGTCCAGTCGAAGCAGAACCTGGAAGCCATCGTCGCCTCGGCCGCCGCCGCCCAGAAGGGCGTCGAGGCCCTGTCGGCCCAATCGGCCGCCTTCACCAAGAAGTCGTGGGAAGACGGCGTCGCCGCCGCCCAGTCGATGTCGCAGGCCCGTTCGATCCAGGAGCTGCTCGAGCTGCAGACGACCTGGGCCAAGTCGGCCACCGAAGCCTATCTGGCTGAAGTCACCAAGGCGACGGACGTCCTGACCGCCTCGGTCAAGAACAGCTTCCAGCCCATCAACGAGCGCGTCACCGCCTCGGTCGAAAAGTTCCAGGCCGCCCGCTAAGGCGACCGACCGCTTCAGTAAGCGTAGTTTGTAAGCCTGCGAGAGGCCCCGGCGGAAACGCCGGGGCCTTTTCGTTTGGCCGCGGTCGTCGGCCCTCCGGGACCTCCCGACCCGACGCGGCCGGGTGTCCAGCGCGAAGCGCCAGGCCGCGTCGGGTCGAAAAGGCGGAGCCTTTTGACCGCGGCCCACTCAAGAGTGACTTGCCGCCCCTGTAAATCAGGCCATCATTCCCTATCTGATCCATCGACACTCCCCACACGGATTACGAATGCCGCCGTCCCGCAGGCCAGGTGAACAACAAGGTGGAGGCCCCGGCTCCGCCACGGTCACCGAGACCAGGCCAAAGCTTCAGAAGCCCTCGCTCTACCGGGTGCTGATCCTGAACGACGACTACACCCCGATGGAATTCGTCATCTATGTGCTGGAGCGGTTCTTCCAGAAGGACCGCGAGGCCGCGACTCGCATCATGCTGCATGTGCATCAGCATGGAGTCGGGGTCTGCGGCGTCTTCACCTACGAGGTGGCCGAAACCAAGGTCGCACAGGTGATCGAGACCGCCCGCCGCCACCAGCACCCCCTGCAATGCACGATGGAAAAAGACTGAGAGGATCTGTCCATGCCCTCGTTTTCTCGTCCTCTCGAAGAGACCCTGCACCGCGCCGTCCACTATGCGAACGAGCGCCGACACGAGTACGCCACCCTTGAGCACCTGCTGCTGGCCCTGGTCGACGACCCGGACGCGGCCAATGTCATGGGCGCCTGCAATGTCGACCTGGTCGCGCTGAAGACGGCGCTGACCCTGTACGTCGACACGGATCTGGCGGCGCTCGCCACCAGCGACGGCGAGGACGCCAAGCCTACGGCCGGCTTCCAGCGCGTGATCCAGCGCGCCGTGATCCATGTCCAGAGCTCGGGCCGCGAGGAAGTCTCGGGCGCAAACGTGCTGGTCGCCATCTTCAGCGAACGAGAGAGCCACGCCGCCTATTTCCTGCAGGAGCAGGACATGACCCGCTATGACGCGGTCAACTACATCGCCCACGGCATCGCCAAGAAGGCCGGCGGTTCGGGCGAGACCCGTCCCGCCAAGACGGGCGGCAGTCCTGAGGATGCCGAGGACGCCGCCGCCGCCAAGACGGGCGGAGAGGCGCTGGAGGCCTATTGCGTCGACCTCAACGAGAAGTCGCGCAACGGCAAGATCGACCCCCTGATCGGCCGCCTCGGCGAGGTCGAGCGGGCTATCCAGATCCTGTGCCGCCGGACCAAGAACAACCCCCTGCTGGTCGGCGATCCCGGCGTCGGCAAGACCGCCATCGCCGAAGGCCTGGCCCGCAAGATCGTCAATCACGAGGTCCCGGAGGTGCTGGAAGGCGCCACCATCTACAGCCTCGACATGGGGGCGCTGCTGGCCGGCACCCGCTATCGCGGCGACTTCGAGGAGCGGCTTAAACAGGTCGTCAAGGAGCTGGAGACGCACGACAACGCCATCCTGTTCATCGACGAGATCCATACGGTGATCGGCGCGGGCGCGACCTCGGGCGGAGCCATGGACGCCTCCAACCTGCTGAAGCCGGCGCTGGCCTCGGGCAGCCTGCGCTGCATGGGTTCGACGACCTACAAGGAATACCGTCAGCATTTCGAGAAGGACCGGGCCCTGGCCCGTCGCTTCCAGAAGATCGACGTCAACGAGCCGACGGTCGAGGACACGATCAAGATCCTGAAGGGGCTCAAGACCTCCTACGAAGGCCACCACAAGGTCCGCTACACCGACGCGGCCCTGCGCACGGCGGTCGAGCTGTCGGCGCGCTACATGACCGACCGCAAACTGCCGGACAAGGCGATCGACGTCATCGACGAGGCGGGCGCCAGCCAGATGCTGCTGTCTGAATCGAAGCGGAAGAAGGTCATCGGCCAGAAGGAGGTCGAGGCCGTGATCGCCCGCATGGCTCGCATCCCGGCCAAGTCGGTCTCCAAGTCCGACACCGAGGGCCTGCGCCAGCTCGAGACCGATCTGAACCGGGTGGTCTTCGGCCAGTCCTCGGCCATCGAACAGGTTTCGGCGGCCATGAAGCTGGCCCGCGCCGGTCTGCGCGATCCGTCGAAGCCGATCGGCGCCTTCCTGTTCAGCGGCCCGACGGGCGTGGGCAAGACCGAGGTGGCCAAACAGCTGGCCTCGACCCTGGGCATCGAGATGCTGCGCTTCGACATGTCCGAGTACATGGAGCGGCACACCGTCAGCCGGCTGATCGGGGCCCCTCCGGGCTATGTCGGCCATGACCAGGGCGGACTGCTGACCGACGCCGTCGACCAGCATCCGCACGCTGTGGTCCTGCTGGACGAGATCGAGAAGGCCCACCCGGACGTCTACAACATCCTGCTGCAGGTGATGGACAACGGCATGCTGACCGATGCGGTCGGCAAGAAGGTCGACTTCAGGAACACCATCCTGATCATGACCACCAACGCCGGGGCCGCCGACAACGCCCGCGCCTCCATCGGTTTCGGCCGGGGCAAGGTCGAGGGGGAGGACGACAAGGCCATCCAGCGCCTGTTCGCGCCGGAATTCCGCAACCGCCTCGATGCCATCGTGGCGTTCAAGGCGCTGGACTCCGAGACGATCAAGTCGGTGGTGAACAAATTCATCATCCAGCTGGAAGCCCAGCTGGCGGATCGGAACATCACCATCGAACTGACCGACGAGGCAGCCGACTGGCTGGCCAAGAACGGCTTCGACGAACTGTACGGCGCGCGCCCTCTGGCCCGGACCATCCAGGAGCACATCAAGAAGCCGCTGGCGGACGACATCCTGTTCGGACGTCTGACGCGCGGCGGCCATGTGAAGGTCACCCTGACCGACGGCAAGATCGCCTTCGACGTGACGGGCCCGAATGCGGCGCAGGTCAAGGCGGTCGAGGCCCAGACGGCGGATTGACCGTATTCCTCCCCCTTGGGGGAGGGGGACCACGAAGTGGTGGAGGGGCCTCGCCCGGACACCGGACACGAAAAAGGCCCGGGCATCGCTGCCCGGGCCTTTTGACTGTCTGGCGCTGAAGCCTAGCGGCGGCGGCCCAGGCCGCTGAGCAGAACGGCCAGACCGGCGACGATGCCGGTGGTCAGCAGCGGCTTGCGGCGGGCGAAGTCGAGGCCCTGACGCGCGCGGCCCTGATATTCGACCGGCGCCTTCTCGACCAGGCCGTCCAGCCCGTCGATGACGCGGCCATAGGCGTCCAGCGCCTTGCCCTTCACTTCATTCAGCCGGCCGTCGAGCTGCAGCTTGGCGTCGCCGGTCAGGCGGCCGAGGCCGTTCTGGGCCTTGCCTTCGAGCTCGGTCGCGGCGCCTTCGATACGTTGGTCGGTCATGGGGAAGTCCTTCGATGGGGGAGGGGGAGACTGCCGATGGAGCGCATGTGGGGTCGGGCGGTTCCCGCGAAAAGGGCCTGAAGGCGCCGTGTCGCAGCGCCGGGCGCGTAGAATATTACCCGGATTATATTGACGCAGCAATTATGCCCGGGTAAATCCTGCCGTCTGAGCCGAGGAACCGCCCCATGACCGTGCCCGCCGACCAACCCCTGTTCGCTTTCGCCGGCCATCGCCTGCTGGCCCGAGGCCCGGCCGCCGGGGTCGTGGCGGCGGTCAAGGCGGCGACCGATGCGGGCGAGACCGTCCTGACCTTCGACGCCGCCACGGGCCGGGTCGTAGACCTCGATCTGCGGGGCGACCTGGCCGCCGTCCTGGCCCGCCTGACCCCGACCCCCGAGACGGAGAAGCGCGGCCCCGGCCGTCCGAAACTGGGCGTCACGGCGCGCGAGGTGACCCTGCTCCCGCGCCACTGGGACTGGCTGTCCGGCCAGCCGGGCGGGGCGTCGGTGGCCTTGCGCAAACTGGTCGAGGGCGCGCTGCGCGAGGCCGAAGGCCCGGACCGGGCGCGTCGGGCGAAGGAGGCGACGTATCGGTTCATGACCGCGATCGCGGGGGATCTGCCCGGCTATGAGGAGGCGACGCGGATGCTGTTCGCTGGGGACTGGACAGCGTTCGACGGGGCGACGGAGGCTTGGCCGGAGGGCGTGCGGGAGATGGCCCGCGGGATGGCGGCGGGGGCTTGGCGGAATGGGGCGGGCGCCTAACCCACCTTCACCCGCGTCGCTGCCTCCGGCAGGTCCTCCCCGAACGCCCGCTGGTAGAACTCCGCGATCGTCGGCCGCTCCAACTCGTCGCACTTGTTGAGGAACGTCAGCCGGAACGCCATCCCCACGTCGCCCGCGAAGATGATGGCGTTCTGGGCCCAGGTGATGACCGTGCGCGGGCTCATGACGGTGGAGATGTCGCCGTTCATGAAGGCGTTGCGGGTCATGTCGGCGACGCGGACCATGGCGGCGATGCGGCGGCGGCCGTCGGCGTCCTGCCATTCGGGAACCTTGGCGGCCACGATCTCGGCCTCGACGTCGTGGTCGAGGTAGTTGAGCGTGGTGACGATGTTCCAGCGGTCCATCTGGCCCTGATTGATCTGCTGGGTGCCGTGGTACAGGCCCGAGGTGTCGCCCAGGCCGATGGTGTTGGTGGTGCTGAACAGGCGGAACCATTTGTTCGGGCGGATGACGCGGTTCTGGTCCAGCAGGGTCAGGCGCCCTTGCGCCTCCAGCACGCGCTGGATCACGAACATCACATCGGGGCGTCCGGCGTCATATTCGTCGAAGCAAAGTGCGACCGGACGCTGGATGGCCCAGGGCAGCATGCCCTCGCGGAATTCGGTGATCTGCTTGCCGTCCTTGAGGACGATGGCGTCCTTGCCCACCAGATCGATACGGCTGACGTGGCTGTCGAGGTTCACCCGGATCATCGGCCAGTTCAGCCGGGCGGCGACCTGTTCGATATGGGTCGACTTGCCGGTGCCGTGATAGCCTTGGACCATGACGCGGCGGTCGAAGGCGAAGCCGGCGCAGATGGCGACCGTGGTCTGCGGATCGAAACGGTAAGCCTCGTCGATCTCGGGCACATGGCTGTCGCGCTCGGTGAAGACCGGCACGGTCATGTCCGAGTCGACGCCGAAGATCTCGCGCACGGTGGCGCGGCGGTGCGGTTCGAGCGTGAGCAGGGGATCGGGGGAGGCGTCGAGCGGGGAGGTCATGGTGGTGCGATTACCGCACCGTCACCGGGTGGTCGAGGCCCATGCCGACCATAAGGCGTGGTTGTTGGACTCAGGCGGCTCCGGCGGCGGCGCGGGTGGAACGGCGCAGCGCGCGGTCCCGCTTCACGGCGCCAAGCCAGGCTCCCACGCCGGACGCCACGCCACCGATGTCGAAGGCCTGCATGTCGCCGTCCCGCTCGCGAGCGAACCAGTTGGACAGGCGAAGCTTGCGGTTATCACGTCTCTGGATGCCGAACATGCGGTTAGCGCCTCCAAGCGCTGCGGTACGATGATAACCGATCCGCAGAACATTGGTTGCATTCGAGCAAAATACAGATTCCGCGAGTGCGTTCAGGCCAGGCCGGCCTTCTTCAGGGTCTTGTAGGCCTTGATGACGCTTTGCAGCTTGGCCTCGGCGCCGCGGTCGCCCTGGTTCAGGTCCGGGTGGAAGCGTTTCAGCATCTCGTGATAGCGCGCCTTGACCCCGGCCTTGTTGGTGCGGGCATCCAGATCGAGCACCGACAGGGCGGCGCGTTCCAGCTTGCCGAGCCGCAGCGCATCCTCACCGGCCGGTCCGGCCTGCTCCCGGGTGCGGCGGCCGAACAGGCCGAAACTGTCCTGCCAGCTACCGGCGCCCTTGGTGTTGGCCGTGCCCATCTTGGAGGCGAAGGCAGCGGCCTCGCGGCTGAACTTGCCCGCCTTCATCTCCCAGGTCGGGCGGCCGCCCGTCATGGCCTCGTTTTCCTTGGCCGCGCGGACCTCGCCGTCGCTCATGCCGGCGTAGAAATTCCAGCCCTTGTTGTACTCGCCCGCATGGCCTTGGCAGAACTCATAGAAGTCGTTCAGCCGCTCGCGCGACTTGGGTGCGCGCGCCGTCGCCGGCTTGCTGCAGTCGGGCCACTGGCAGCGGATTTCGCCGGGCTTGAGGTGCAGGACGTCAGCCTCCGCCGCCGCCTCTTCGGGGCGCGGCGGCTTGATCCGCATGTCCTTGAAGCGGGGCTTGTATTCAAACTCGGATGACATCGGCGCAAGTGTAAGGTCGAATTGGTCACCAACAAGGACACACCCATGCCGGAAGGCCCGATTGCGACGATTATCCGGAAAAAACTGACGACCGCGTTGTCGCCAACACGGCTGGAGATCGAGGATGACAGCGCGCGGCACGCCGGCCATCATCACGAAGGCGGCATGGATGCGCAGCCCGGCGGCGAAAGCCACTTCAACCTGACCGTGGTCTCGGCGGTCTTCGAAGGGCAGGGCAGGGTGCAGCGCCAGCGGGCGATCAACGCCCTGCTGCGGGAGGAACTGGCCGGGCCTGTCCATGCCCTGTCTATCCGGGCGCTGACGCCGGCCGAGGCCGGAGCCCCGTCCGGCTGAGGTTCGTCGAACGGCGATCGTAACAGGGTTGTCACGTTCACCTCGTCTTAGAAGGTTCGCCCTAGCGTCCCGGTGGGGTTAATGAGGGGCTGGGCGCAATGGTTGAATCCGACGGCATCGGCAAGTCGACCAGCGGCGAGCCCGGAGCCGGCGAGGCCGCGCAGGCCCTGCGCGCGATTCTGCAGACCCAATATCTCCGCTACATGATCATCGGCACCTGGGCGCTGGGCCTGACCGCGACCGTCGGCATCACCAGCGCGGCGCTGTGGTTCGTCGGCACCGTCGCCGCCGGCGCTGTCCGCGGCGCGGTCGAGAAGCGCATCAGCGACCGTGTCGGCACGGGCTGGGGTCTGGTCTTCCCGGCCGTGGCGACCGCAACCACCGCCGCCTGGGCCACGGCCCCCCTTATCGCCTGGTATTCCGGCCATCCCTTCGGTCCCGCGCTCGCCGCGACCCTGCTGGTCTGCGGCTATGTGCTGGTTTTCTCGCAACTGCGCGCCTCGCCGCGGCAGGCCCTGGTCATCTCCTCGCCCTATGGCGTGGCCGCGACGGTGATCCTGATCGGCATGTGGGGCGGACCGCTGTTCTGGCCCTTCCTCGCAATCGTTCCCCTCGCCGCTTCGGGTCTGGTGGTGCTGGTGATGATGACCATGCTCCGCGAGGAACGCATCCGCGCCTTCCAGGAACACCAGGCCCATCTGATCGAGGAACTGGAAGCCGCGCGCGACAAGGCCAATGCGGCCAGCGACGCCAAGTCCAACTTCCTCGGCGTCATTTCGCACGAGCTGCGCACGCCGATGAACGGCGTCCTGGGCGCCGCCCAGCTGCTTGGTGCGACCCGTCTGGAGCCGACCCAGCGCGAATATCTGTCGATCATCCGCAACTCGGGCGACAATCTCCTGAGCCTGCTGAACGACATCCTCGACATGACCAAGATCGAGGCCGGCAAGATGACCTTCGAGGTCGTCGATGTCTCGATCGAGGACCTGCACAAGCGGGTCACCGGCCCGTTCCAGGCCCAGGCCGAGGCCAAGGGTCTGACCTTCAACGCCCGGTTCGAGGGCGATATTCCGGCCGTGGTGCGCGGCGATCCGCTGCGCGTCTGCCAGGTGATTCACAACCTGCTCTCCAATGCGGTGAAATTCACCGACAACGGGGAGGTCTCCTATCTGGTGCGCGGCGAACGGCTGGAAAACGGCCGCGTGCGCTTCGATTTCGCGGTCACCGATTCCGGCGCGGGCATTGCACCGGACGACCTGGCGCGGCTGTTCCAGCCGTTCACCCAGGTTGACGCCTCCTCGACCCGCCGGTTCGGCGGCACGGGCCTGGGCCTGACGATTTCGCGGCGCATGGCCAATATCATGGAAGGCGACATCAGCGTGGTGTCGACCCTGGGCGAGGGCTCCACCTTCACCTTCACCGTCGAGGCCGACGTGGTCGAATGGACCCGTCAGGCGGCGGCCGAGCCGATCCATGCCGAGGTCAAGGACGGCCGGGCGCTCAGCGTGCTGGTGGTCGAGGACCATCCGGTCAACCGCATGATCCTGGAAGCCTGGATGGCTTCCGCCGGTCATACCTCCGCCACCGCCGAGAACGGCCAGATCGCCATCGAGGCCGCGGGCGAGCAGCGCTTCGACCTGATCATCATGGACGTGAACATGCCCGTGATGGACGGCCTGACCGCCACCCGGGCGATCCGCGCGGGCGAAGGCCCGAACCATGACACGCCGATCGTCGTCCTGTCGGCCTCGGCCCGCAGCGAGGACCATGCGGCGGGCCTGGACGCCGGGGCCGACGCCTATCTGAACAAGCCCATCGATTTCGCCGCCCTCGCCAAGGTCATGAACCGCGTCGGCGGCGGGCGCTCGGCCATCCGGGCGTTGGTCGACGCCGGCGAAACGGCCGCCGCCGCCTGAGCCGGCGGCAAAAGCGTTCGAAAGGCGACCGCCTTCTGAACCCCAGGTGACCAGCGTCGTTCAGACCCGGCTCAACCGCCGGGTTCCAGAGTGGGGACAAGTCGAAATCCTTCGGCCTCATCTGGAGACGTCTCATGAAGAAGTTTCTCACCGCCGCCATCGCCGCGACGCTCGCCGTGAGCTCGATGGGCGTGGCGTCCGCCGCCGAAGCCCAATCGCGTGGCAACTACGAACAGCGCCAGGATCGCCGCGACGACCGTCAGGACGACCGCCGTGACAACCGCAACGACCGCCGTGAAGACCGTCGGGATGATCGTCGCGACGACCGCAACGACCGTCGTGAATGGCGCCAGGACAATCGCGACGACCGTCGTGAGTTCCGTCAGGACCAACGCGCCTACGGTCGCTGGCAGCAGTCGCAGCGCCGCTACAATGCGGGCCGCTACCAGGCGCCGCGCGGATATCAGCAGCGTGACTGGTCGTATGGTCAGCGGATGCCGTCCTACTACCGCTCGAACCAGTACGTCGTCAGCAACTACGGCCAGTACGGCCTGCGCGCGCCGCCCCGTGGATACCATTATGTCCGCAGCGGCAATGACGTGGTCCTCGCCGCCATCGCCGGCGGCCTGATCACCGCCGTGATCGCCGGCCTGTTCAACTAGGGCACGCCGACAGCCTGAAGAGCGCCCCGCAGGGAAACCTGCGGGGCGTTTCTTCGTCAGCTCGGATGCCTCCAGGCCGCGTCGCGCTCGCCGGTCAGGCCGCACAACTGCAGGAACCCGATGACCGCAGCCGATCGCGCCGGCGTCGGTCGGGCCAGAAACAACTGCGGCGGCGCCTCGGCGCGGGCCATCAGCGGCAGGACGATCCAGCGGTCCGGGAAGCGCCGTACATCGATGTGCGGATCGGCCTTCAGGTGCGGGCAATAGCGAAGCGACCGGTCGACACAGGCGCGGTGAAGGGGCGCTATGGCGCCCGCATCGATCAGGGTGCTGTCGTCGCTCAGGTCCCCCGGAAGCCTGTCGCCCCGTCCGGTCTCCCGCAGGCGACCGGCGGCGACCGGGTGCGCCACCTGCGTCCAGCGATCGTTCGGGCCGGTGGGTTGGCCGCACATGGGGCACAACATATCGTGGACCGACAGCCGCTGCCTCACGGCATGGTTCTGGGAATACAGGGGCTTGCCCTGACCGGGGTTGTCGGCCTGAAGGATCGCGAGGGCGCCGTCGACCGAGGGGCAGGGACCAGCCCCGAGAGACGGTTCTCCGGTCCAGCTGGTCACCCAGGGCACGTCGACGCCGACCTTGAGTGACGACAGTTTCACGGAACCCCCTGACGCGGATGGCCTGCGGCCAGCTCGCTCCTGTCGAACAGCGTTTGCAACACCCATGGGGTTCCAAAATGGGGCGGAGGCGTTAGACCCGGCGCATGTCTTCCCTGCTGTCTCCTCTCAACCAGGCCTTCGTCGCCGGCGAAAAGGCGGCGTCGGTCGATGCCGCGATGATCGCCAAGCTGACGGACATGGCCGGCGACTTCGCCGTCAACCTGATCATCGCCGTGGTGATCCTCGTCGCCACGGTGTTCGCCGCGCGCTGGGTCTCTGGCGTCACGCGGCGCGGGCTGTCGCGGGTCCGCGGATTCCGTCACGACCAGACAGTGCTCAGCTTCGCCGTCCAGGTGGTGCGGGTCGTCGTCTATATCGTCGGCCTGATCGCCGTGCTGCAGCGGCTGGGCGTCCAGACGACCTCGATCATCGCCGTTCTGGGCGCCGCCTCGCTGGCGGTCGGCCTGGCCCTGCAGGGGACCCTCTCCAATGTGGCGGCGGGCGTGCTGCTGCTGGTTCTTCGGCCCTACAAGGTCGGCGACGTCATCGACATCGGCGGCGTGGCCGGGTCGGTCCAGCGGCTGGACCTGTTCACCACCCAGATGTCCAACGCCAACAACCACAAGATCGTGGTGCCGAACGCCAAGGTCCTCGGCGACGTCATCCTCAACCTGTCCGGCCAGAAGACACGTCGGATCGAGATCAATTTCACCGTCGGCTACGGTGAGGATCTGAACGCGGCGCGGGCGGTCCTTGCGGGCGTTGCCGAGGCCCATGAGAAGGTGCTGGACGATCCGGCGCCTTGGACCGGTGTGACCGGCCTGCTGGACAGCGCGGTTCAGATCACCCTGCACGCGTGGGTCAAATCAGATGACTGGTGGCAGACCCAGGCCGACCTGATGCAGGGGGGCAAGGAGGCAATCGACGCGGCCGGTATCGAGATTCCGTTCCCGCACCAGGTCGCGGTTCCCTACGGCGACGAAGACGTCATGCCGGTCGTAACCGTCCGGACGGCCGAACAGAAGGGCGAGCGATCATCCGCCAGCGCGGATCGATCATCTGCGACCAAAGGGAGCTGACTGATGCGCTACGATTTCGGCTCGGACAACACCGCCGGCATGGCTCCAGCCGCGCTCGACGCCCTCATTGCGGCCAATGACGGCTATGCCCGCGCCTATGGGGCCGACGACGTCACCGCCCGCGCCGCCGACCTGATCCGCGCCCGGCTGGACGCTGACGCCGAAATTCGCTTCGTCTTTTCCGGCACGGCGGCCAACGCCATCGCCCTGTCCATGCTGGCCTGGCCGCATGAAGCGGTGCTGGCGCATCACGCCGCCCACGTCTGCACCGACGAGACCGGGGCGCCCGGCTTCTTCGGCTCGGGCGTCGGCCTGATCGGCCTGCCGGGCCTGTCCGGCAAGATCGAGCCGAGGGCGCTGCAGGCGATCCTGGACGAGCCCGAGGTCGGCCACCGCCAGCCGCCGGCCGCCCTCAGCCTGACGCAGTCCACCGAATACGGCGCGGTCTACACCGAGGAAGAGCTGCGCCACCTGATCGAGCCGGTGAAGTTGAAGGGACATGGCGTGCATATGGACGGCGCACGTCTGGCCAATGCCGCTGCAGCCGGTTTCGACCTCAAGCAGATCGCCCGGCTGGGCGTCGATGTGCTGGTGTTCGGCGGCGCCAAGGCCGGGGCCAACTGCGCCGAGGCCATCGTGATGTTCGACCGGTCGCTGGCGCGCCGGGTCGACAACCGTCTGAAACAGGCCGGGCAGACCGCATCCAAGACCCGCTTCCTCGCCGCCCCCATCCTGGGCCTGCTGGAAAGCGGCGACTGGGAGGCGGGCGCCGCCCACGCCAATCTGATGGCGCAGCGGCTGGCGGCGGGGATCGCCACCCGGTCTGCCTTCGTCCTCGCCCATCCGGTCGAGGCCAATGCCGTGTTCGTGCGCATGCCGCCAGAGGCGCACCAGCGGCTGAATGCGGCGGGCTGGGCCTGCTATCGTTTCGACGACGGCTCGGTCCGCTTTGTCTGTTCGTGGGCGACCCGTGAAGAGGCCGTGGACGAACTTTTGCAGGCCATCGCAACGCTTTGACCGCGACGTCATTGAACAGTCGCCATGCCCCACCTAGATAGAACAAAGCGTGACCATTCTCGTCTCACGGCGATCGGTCCGGGGCCGGAGGGACTGATATGAACGCACCATCGCGCATCGTCGATCGCACGGGCGACGACCTGATGGCCTTCCGGATCGTCCGCGCCGCCATGCCGCTTCTGGCTGAGGGCCTGAGCCCGGAGGACCTTTCGGCCCAGTCCATGGCCGACTGCAGCCCCGGTAAATGGCATCTGGCGCACACCAGCTGGTTCTTCGAGGCCATGATCCTGGGCGAGGAGCCCGGCTATCAACCGGTCGATCCGCGCTTCCAGACCCTGTTCAACAGCTACTACGAGGCGCTCGGACCACGGGTTGACCGTCCTGAGCGCGGCCTGATGACCCGGCCCTCGCTGGACGAGGTGCTGACCTATCGCCGCGAGGTCGACCGCCGCATGACCAGATGGCTGGGGGAGGGTTCGACCGATCCGCGCCGCCAGTATCTGTTCACCCTCGGCCTGCACCACGACCAGCAACATCAGGAGCTGTTCCTGATGGACCTGCTGAACCTGATGTCGCGCTCGCCGCTCGACCCCGCGGCCTACGAGGCCGAGCCACGCGCACGTCCGGCGCAGCAGGCAAGGCGCGGCGTCACGCGGTTCGACGGTGGTCTGGTCGGGATCGGCCACGATGGCGCGGGTTTCGCCTTCGACAATGAGGGGCCGTCCCATCGAGTCTGGCTGGAGCCCTACGCCCTGGCCAATGATCTCGTGTCCAACGCCGACTGGATCGGCTTCATGGAAGACTGCGGCTACGCCCGGCCGGAGCTGTGGCTCTCTGACGGCTGGTCGACCGTTCAGGCCGAGGGCTGGGAAGCTCCCCTGTACTGGCGCCGGGACGGCGACGGCTGGACGACGATAGGTCTGACGGGCCGCGCATCGGTGGAGCCGGGGGCGCCGGTCCGTCATCTCAGCTTCTATGAGGCCGACGCCTACGCCCGTTGGGCCGGCAAGCGGCTGCCGACCGAGGCGGAATGGGAGCACGCGATCCGCTGCCGTCCCGAGGCCTTCTCCAATGCGTACGGCGAGGTCTGGCAATGGACCGCCAGCGCCTATGCCCCCTATCCAGGCTTCCGGCCGACCGAGGGTACGGCGTCGGAGTACAACGGGAAATTCATGGCCAACCAGATGGTGCTGCGCGGCTCCAGCTTCGCCACGCCCGAGGGCCATGCGCGGGTCAGCTACCGGAATTTCTTCTATCCGCACCAGCGCTGGGCCTTCACCGGTCTGCGGGTGGCCGAGGACGCGCCGGCGCCGCTGGTCCGCCCCGCTGACGAAGGCGAGACGGCCCGCTTCCGCCGCGACCTGATCGCGGGCCTGTCGCGGTCGCCCAAGGTCGCCTCGCCGAAATGGTTCTATGACGCCGAGGGCTCGCATCTGTTCGAGGCCATCACCCGCCTGCCGGAATACTATCCGACGCGGCAGGAGGCGGCGCTCCTGCGCCGGGTGGCCCCGGAATGGGCAGCGCGGTTCGGACCCGACGCGGCCCTGGTCGAGTTCGGCTCGGGCGCCAGCGAAAAGACCCGCATTGTCCTCGACGCCGCTGCTGACCTCGCGGCCTATGTACCGATCGACATCAGCGCCGACGCCCTGGACGCTGCCGCACGCCGGATCGCCGAGGCCTATCCGGCGCTGAAGGTCACGCCTCTGGTCGGCGACTTCCTGCATCTGGGCGCCCTGCCGTCCGGCATCGGGTCGGGACGGCGGGTCGGCTTCTTCCCGGGCTCGACCATCGGCAATCTGGAGCGGGACGAGGCCATCGCCTTCCTGAAGGCGGCGCGCGGCCTGCTTGGACCGGACGCCCTGTTCATTCTGGGGGTCGATCTGGTCAAGGCGCCGGAGGCGCTGATTGCCGCCTATGACGATTCCGCGGGCGTGACCGCGGCCTTCAACCGCAATCTGCTGGTCCGGGCCAACCGCGACCTGGGGGCCGGGTTCGACGTGGACTCCTTCGCTCACCGCGCGGTCTGGAACGCCACGGCGTCGCGGATGGAAATGCATCTGGAGGCGAGCCGCGACATGACGGTCCAGTTCGACGGCCGCACCATCGCCTTCAGGCGCGGGGAGACCATCCACACCGAAAGCTCGCGGAAATACACTGCGGACTCGGTGCGGGAACTGGCCGAGGCGGCCGGCTGGACCGTGGCAGGGTTCGAGACCAGCCCGGACCCGGCGGTGGCGTTGGCGCTGCTTGAAGCCTGAACAAAAAAGGCGGCGACCGCATGGATCGCCGCCTTCCTGTGAGAGGTCGCCGTGTCGCCTATTCAGCGACGGGCGGGGTCGTCCGGGGGCGGGCGCCGTGCGAAGCCTCGCCACCCTTGCGGCCGGCCTGGGCGGCGAGACTGCGGTCCTGGGAGAAGCTGCGCTTCTCGCTGGGGACGCTTGCGCCGCCCTTGCGGGCGATCTCGCGCTGACGTTCCGGATCCATCGAGGCGAAGCCCCGCTTGGAGACGCCGGAGGCTCGGGTGGGCTGACCTTGAGCCATGGGAGGTTCCTTTCGTGGCGACGATGGGGGTTCGGGAGGTGAACCCCCTGCACCGCTTCCGGTTCCGGGTTCGCGGTCACACAATTGCGAGCGAATCACAGGGTTTGGATGATCAGCGCTCACTTGCCGCCATAGGGTCTGGCGTCGCCCGGGCCCCCGCCGCCCGGATCCTGCTGCGGTACTTCCTCGGGCGTATCGGAGGGGTCGATGTCCGGTCCCGGGGTGTCGGGCGGCATGATCTCCGGCTGACCGCCGGGGCTGTCGGGTTCGATAAAGGTCATGGCTTGTCTCCTTCCTGAAAGGAGAACGCGGCGGCGACCGGCGCCGTTCAATCACGATTGAAAGTCATCCCGTGATCGGCGGAACCGGCCTGGCCAGAGGGGATTGAAGCAGGCGAAATCTCCCCAACTGAAAGACCGCGCCATGACCGATCCCTACGCAGGACAGACCTTCGCCGACGACATCGAGGACAACGCGGACTCAGCCTCGGCCCGGCTGGACCGGGAGGCGGACGCCATACTGCGGGAGGGAGAGGGTCACGCCCGTCCGCTGCGCCGCGCGGTGCGGGAAGACGCCGGCCGCGTGCGCGACTGGGGACAGGCGCGGGCCGCCCGGTTGCGCGGCTCGGTCGAGGACGAGCCGGTCAAGGCGACGCTGTATGCGCTCGCCCTCGGCGTGGTGATCGGCCTGCTGATCTCGCGCTAGGTCGGCGCTCAGGACGGCCCGGTCGCCGGACGGGCGATCGGCGTCCCGCGCATGGCGGCGTCGGACACGAACGGATTGCTCCGCCGCTCGGCTCCGAACGTCGAGGTCGGCCCGTGGCCCGGCACGAAGGTGACGTCATCCCCCAGCGGCCAGAGCTTGGTGGTGATGGCGTGCAGCAGGCTGGCGTGGTCGCTGCGCGGGAAGTCAGTCCGACCGATGGAGCCTTGGAACAGCACATCCCCGACCTGGGCGAAGCGGGCCTCGCGGTTGAAGAAGATCACATGGCCCGGCGTATGGCCCGGGCAGTGGAAGACCTCCCAGGTCGTCTCGCCCAGCGTCAGCACATCGCCCTCGGCCAGCCAGCGGGTCGGGGTGAAGCTGCGGGCCTCGGGCAGGCCGTACATCTGGCCCTGGGCCAGGATGCCGTCGATCCAGAACTGGTCGTCGGGGTGCGGGCCGATAATATCGAGCCCGGTCTTCTCCTGCATCTCGGCCGCGCCGCCGGCGTGGTCGAGGTGGCCGTGGGTGATCCAGATGGCGTCCAGCGTCAGCCCCTGCTTCGCCACCGCGCCCAGCAGGCCGTCGACCGAGGCCCCCGGATCGATGATCGCGGCCTTCATCGTCTTGCGGCACCAGACCAGGGTGCAGTTCTGTTGCAGGGGCGTGACCGGAAACACGGCGACGCCGATGGGGGAGGGTGAGGAACTCATCCTGTCCAGATAGCGCGCCGTCGCCGATCCCGAAACCATCCCCTTGCCCGCGTCTCACGTTGACCTTTCGGGCGGTCATCGACATAAGGGCGGGCTTCAAAGGCGCCGCCTCGAAAGGGCGGCCCTTATTGCTTTCCCCACACCGCGCAGCGCCTGCTTTACCGGCGCCGCCACAGAGCGTCAGAATCCCGACCATGCAAGTCGTCGAAAAGTCCAACGAAGGCCTCAGCCGCGTGATCGCGGTGACCATTCCTGTCGCCGAGCTGAACCAGAAGCTGGACGCCAAGCTGAAGGAAGTCGCGCCGCAGATGAAGCTCAAGGGCTTCCGTCCCGGCAAGGTCCCGATGTCGCACGTCAAGAAGACCTTCGGCCGCGACCTGATGGGTGAGATCGTCAACGACGCCCTGAACACCTCGAGCCAGAAGGCCCTGGACGACGCCAAGGTGCGTCCGGCCGCGCCCGCCGAGATGAAGCTGACCTCGGACATGGAAAAGGTCATCGCCGGTACGGAAGACCTCGCCTACGAAATGGCGCTGGAAGTCATGCCCGACTTCAGCCCGACCGACATCAAGAAGCTGAAGCTGGAACGCCCGACCTATGAAGCGTCGGACGCCGATCTGGACGAGGCCCTCACCGAGCTGGCCGGTCAGGCCAAGTCCTATGAGGACAAGAAGGGCAAGACCGTGAAGGCCGCCGAAGGCGACGAGGTCACCATCGACTTCCTCGGCAAGCTGGACGGCGAACCCTTCGAGGGCGGCGCCGCAGAGGACGCCCAGCTGGTGATCGGTTCGAACCGCTTCATCCCGGGCTTCGAGGAGCAGCTCAAGGGCGCCAAGGTCGGCGACGAGACGGTCCTGAACGTGACCTTCCCGGCGGACTACCAGGCCGCCCATCTGGCCGGCAAGGCTGTGACCTTCGACGTCAAGGTCAAGGCCATCAAGGCCGAAGCCCCCGCCGTCATCGACGAGGCCTTCGCCCAGCGCATCGGCATCGAGTCGCTGGACAAGCTGAAGGAACTGCTGCGCACCAATCTGAACCAGCAGTACACGGGCGCCGCCCGCTTCAAGCTGAAGCGCGCCTTGCTCGACGCCCTGGACAAGGCCCACGACTTCCCGCTGCCGCCCAAGATGGTCGAGGCCGAGTTCGACGGCATCTGGCAGCAGGTGCAGGCCGACAAGGACGCCGGCCGCCTGCCGCCGGAAGACGCCAAAAAGTCCGAGAAGAAGCTCAAGGAAGAGTACCAGAAGATCGCCGAGCGCCGCGTGCGCCTGGGTCTGGTGCTGGCCGAGATCGGCCGGGCCAACAACGTCCAGGTCACCGACCAGGAGCTCAACAACGCCATCATGAACGAGGCCCGCAACTATCCGGGCCAGGAGCGTCAGGTGCTGGACTTCTACCGCCAGAACCCCAACGCCGCCGCCCAGATGCGCGCCCCGATCTACGAGGAAAAGGTCTGCGACCTGATCTTCGACACCGCCAAGGTGACCGACACGCCGATCACCAAGGAAGAGCTGCTCAAGGAAGACGACGACCTCTAGGAGGCGCCGTCCGGCCTGACGACATCACCCGTCCCGGTCTTTCCGGGGCGGGTTTTTCGTGTCCGGGGCCGGTCCGACCGGCGTATTTCCGGCGGGACGGAACGCTGGTACTCTCCGTGTCCAGTCAGCTTGGGACACGGTGATGTTGTACGCCCTGATAGCCGCCGCCTTGCTGGCGTCGCCCCAGTCCCCGCCAGCCGCGCAGACGCCGCCGGTTTCGCAGGATCCTGTCCGGCTCGAGGATGTCGTGGTGGACGCCCGGCGGCTGGAGGACACCACCGAGGCCTATGTGGACGAGGTCGCCGCGCCCGCCCGCCGTCGTGGTTTGGCCCGCTGGAAGGACGGCATGTGCGTCGGCGTGGTCAATCTGGAGCGGGAGACGGCCCAATACCTTGCGGATCGTGTGTCCGACGTCGCCCGCAGCCTGGGCCTTCGCGCCCATGAGCCTGACTGCCATCCCAGCGTCCTGATCGTCGCCACCAGCGACGGCCCGGGTTTCACAGAGCAGTTCGTGGCCATGCGCCCGCGGCTGTTCCGGGTCGGCGGCGCGGGCATGGATCGCGGCGGCGCGGAGCTGCGCGACTTCATCAGCGAGGAGCGGCCGGTCCGCTGGTGGCATGTCAGCCTGCCGGTGGACAGCGAGACCGGCGACGCCGTGGTGCGCACGCCCGGCTACATCAGCGGCTCCGGAGCCGAGACGAACGAGAGTTCCGCCCAGCAGTATGCGCCCCAGACCCGGGTCCAGATTCCGTCCCGCCTCAACGACCAGACCGAGGACATCCTCAAACGGGTCTTCATCATCGTCGACGTCGATCAACTGAACGGCGCGAGCCTTCAGCAGCTCGGGGACTATGTGGCGATGATCGCCATGGCCCAGGTCGATCCTGACGCGGACACCGGCCGTTTCGACACCATCCTGAACCTGTTCGACGACCCGGCGACGGCGCCGACGGGCCTGACGGGCTGGGACCGGGCCTATCTGGACGGCCTGTACGATCCGAACTCGGAAACCCACCGCATCAACCAGCGCGTTCAGGTCCAGGCGGTCGCGGCCGCCATCGCCAGCGCCTATCGGGGCAGCGCGGCCGAGCCGGAAGACCTCGAACAGCCCTGACGCATACAGGCCCGGCTCCGGGTCTCCACGCCATATTCCCAGCGGACAGGATTGCTGATATGTGACGTGTATCTTCTCTTGGAGACACGCAGATGTTGCAAGTGCTTCTGGCCGCCGCCCTGCTCGCATCGCCCCAGTCTGCGCCGGCCGCGCAGACGCCATCTGCCTCGCAAGACCCCGTCCGGCTGGAAGACGTGGTGGTCGACGCCCAACGGCTGGAAGACACCACCGAAGACTATGTCGACGAAGTCGCGGCGCCCGCGCGCCGCCGCGGTCTGGCCCGCTGGAAGGACGCTGTATGCATCGGTGTGGCCAATCTGGAACCGGAGGCGGCCCAGTATATCGTCGATCGGACGTCTGACGTCGCCCGCAGCCTCGGTCTTCGCGCCAGCGAACCCGGCTGCAACCCCAGCGTCCTTGTCATCGCCACGAGCGACGCTGCCAGCTTTACCGAGGCCTTCGTCGCCCGCCGCCCGCGACTGTTCCGCCTTGGCGGTGCGGGCATGGATCGCGGCGGGGCCGAACTGCGCGACTTCGTGAGCGAGGAGCGGCCGGTCCGCTGGTGGCATGTCAGCCTGCCGGTGCACCGCGACACCGGTGAGCGGGTTGTGCGGTTTCCCGGCGACGTTTCGGGCAGCGGGGCGGTCACCGGCGGACCTTCCGCCCAGCAGTATGCGCCGCAGAGCCGCGTAAGCGCCCCCTCGCGTCTCAATGACGATACCGAGGATGTGATGGCGCGGGTCTTCATCATCGTCGATGTCGATCACCTGAACGGAGCCAGTCTGCAGCAACTGGGAGACTATGTGGCCATGGTGGCCATGGCCCAGGTTGATCCGGACGCCGACACCGGCCGGTTCGACACCATCCTGAACCTCTTCGACGATCCGGCCGTCGCGCCGACTGCCCTGACCGGCTGGGACCGGGCCTATCTTGAGGGACTGTACGATCGCCGCTCGCAGACCTATCGCGTCAATCAGCGCGCCCAGGTCCAGGCCGTCGCCTCCGCCATCGCCAGTGCCTACCGTGGCGGCGCGGCAGAGCCGCAGGATGACGAACAGCCCTGACCCCCGCCGGTCGATGCTCGCGCCCAGATAGCATAGATCGAGATTGACCCGTCAGTGTGGCGAGGTCAGGATGCGGGATGTAGATGTCAGAGGGGTTTGCCATGTCGTCCCTGCCCGCCGCCCTGTCCCTGGCCCTGTCCCTTGCGATGGCCGCGGGCGCAGCCCCGGCGCAGGAACGATCCTCGCAGACCCCACGTCCCGCGTCGTCGGCCCAGCTGGATGACGTCGTCGTCGAGGGTCGTCAGCTCGAGACGATGGTCCGGAATTTCGTGACCGAGGTGTCCCAGCCGGCCAACAACCGCGGCCTCGCGCGCTGGAACCGGCCGATCTGCGTCGCCGCGGTCAATCTGCGCAACGACGTCGGCCAGTACATCGTCGATCGCATATCGGACGTCGCCCGTGAACTGGAAGTCGAGGCGGGGGAACCCGGCTGCCGGCCGAATGTCCTGATCGTCGCCGCCGATGACGGCGCGGCCCTGGCCTCCGCCATCGTCGAGGACCGCCCCCGAAATTTCGACCTGCGCCACAACGGCACCGATGCGGGGACGCGGGCTTTCCGGAATTTCCGCACGGGGGATCAACCGGTGCGCTGGTGGCAGATCAGCATGCCGATCGATTCCGAGACCGGCGGGCGCGCGGTGAGACTGCCGGGCGACATCGATCCTGCGACCGGCCAGCCGACCGCTCCCCGGATCCGCGTCTTCGCGGCCTCGCGCCTGCGGACCCAGATCCGCGACGACATGGTGCGATCGGTCATCATCGTCGATGTTGAGCGGCTGGCGGGCGCCAATGTGGTCCAGCTGGCCGACTATCTGGCATTGGTGGCGCTGGCCCAGGTCGATGCCGAAGCGGATACCTCGGCCTTTCCGACCATCCTGAACCTGTTCGAGGATCCGGCCTCGGCGCCGGCGGGTCTCACCGACTGGGACCGGTCCTATCTGACCGCCCTCTACGAACACGACCAGTTCCGCATCAACCGCAACAGCCAGGTCCGCGACGTGGCCGAGGCCATCGTTGAGGATCGGCGAGCGGCGGCGGAGACCGCGCCCGAGTGATCGCGCTTTCCTGACCCCTTCGCGCCTTGCGTCAACGGTTCGGCAACGCGATATCCTGTCCAACAGGTTGAGCGGCCGCTGAGTCGCACCCGAATGCATCCGAGAAGGCCCACATGCGCGATCCCATCGAACTGATGAACATGAACCTCGTCCCCATGGTGGTCGAGCAGTCCAGCCGGGGCGAGCGGGCCTTCGACATCTTCTCGCGCCTGCTGCGCGAGCGGATCATCTTCCTGACCGGTCCCTTCGAGGACGGCATGGCCTCGTTGATCTGCGCCCAGCTGCTGTTCCTGGAATCGGAAAATCCGAAGAAGGAAATCTCCATGTATATCAACAGCCCCGGCGGACAGGTGTCCTCGGCGCTCGCGATCTACGACACCATGCAATACATCCGCTCGCCGGTTTCGACGGTGTGCATGGGCATGGCCGCCTCGGCCGGTTCGCTGATCCTGGCCGCCGGAGCCGAGGGCCAGCGCGTGGCCCTGCCGAACGCCCGCATCATGGTGCACCAGCCCTCGGGCGGTTTCCGCGGCCAGGCCTCGGACATCGAACTGCACGCCGCCGACATCCGCTACACCAAGCGCCGCCTCAACGAGATCTATGTCCACCACACCGGCCGGACCTATGAAGAGGTGGAACGCACGCTGGACCGCGACCACTTTATGAGCGCCGAGGAAGCCAAGGCTTGGGGCGTGGTCGACCACGTCTACGACCGCCGCGAACAGGCCGAGGGCGACGGTGTGAAGACGGTCTGACACCCCTGCGGACCGCAACATTGCAGAATGGGCGCGCCGGAGACGGCGCGCCTTTTTCTTTGTGCTATCAGGACGCCATGCAGACGCGAGACAATACCGGGACCGTCGGGATCGACGGCGACATCTACCATTGGGAGTTGCGGCGACAGCCCCGGCCCCTGAGCGGCGGCAAATGGGAGGGGATCGCCGTGACGCTGCGGCTGGACGGCTTCAAGCGCGAGGCCATTGTCCAGTTCCCGCCGCCCCTGCGTCCCAACGGACGACCGGACACGGAGAAGCAGTTCGTCAATCCCGATCACATTCGCAACGCCGTGACGGCGGTGATCGAAGCCGGCTGGAACCCCACCTCGCGCGGCAAGCCCATGGTCTTCGACGTGGACGCCGAGGGACGCTGACCCCAGGCTCAGCCCTTGAACCGCCGGAACCCGGCCTCGTCCGCCATGGCGAGCATCTCGGTGTCGCCCGTGGTGTCGCCATAGGCCGCCGCCAGCTGCATATCCTCGCCAAAGGCGGCCCGAAGCCGGCGCACCTTCTCCTCGCCGCGGCAGTTGGGGCCGGCGAAGGACCCCGCCACGCGGTCGTCGGCGTCGAAAACCAATTGGGTGCCCAGCAAGGCTTCGGCCTCAAGTCGACGCGCGAACGGAGCCACGGTGGTTTCGGGGCTGGCGGTGACGATGACGCGGTATGCGCCCCGCTCGCCCCAGTCCTTCCAGCAGGCGAGGGCGTCATAGCGGATGAACCCGGGCCAGACCTGCCCGGCGAAGGCTTCGGCGTCGGCCTCAAGCTGGACGCGGGGCACGCCCTTCAGAAACTCCCTTACCGAGGCGGCCTTGAGCCGTCCGCGGACCCGATGACCGGCATAGGCCGCAAGATCCGGCGTCATCCTCGCCAGCCCCCCGATCCAGCCGCCCGCGCCCGCCCGCCAGCGCAGGAACTGCGTAAAACTGTCACGAACCGTCAGCGTGCCGTCGAAATCAAAGGCCACAATGGCCTGATCCCTGCGGGGCGGCTGGTGAATCAGGGCAGGGCTTCCCATGTCAGACATTCGCCGCGATCTCCCTCGACATTTGAGCGTCCGCTTCGGACTCCGGCCACGCTTGGCCGGGGTTGTGGAGGGGCCCGGTATGGGTGATTGTCAATTTTTGAAGACCTTTGCGCCCATTGTCCGGGAATCAAACGCGAAGGATGCGCGTTAGCCCCATATCGGGGTGAACCGCGGGAGTGAGAAGGCCTGATGACCAAAGCCGCCGGCACCGACGCCAAGAGCACGCTCTACTGCTCGTTCTGCGGGAAGAGCCAGCACGAGGTGCGCAAGCTCATCGCCGGGCCAACCGTGTTCATCTGCGATGAATGCGTCGAGCTCTGCATGGATATCATCCGCGAAGAGCACAAAATCTCTTTCTCCAAGGCCAAGGACGGCGTGCCGTCGCCCAAGGAGATCCGCGAGGTTCTGGACGACTACGTCATCGGCCAGTCGCACGCCAAGAAGGTGCTCTCGGTCGCGGTCCACAACCACTACAAGCGGCTGAACCACGCGACGAAGAACAACGACGTCGAGCTGGCCAAGTCCAACATCATGCTGATCGGGCCGACCGGTTCGGGCAAGACGCTGCTGGCCCAGACCCTGGCCCGCATCATCGACGTGCCCTTCACCATGGCCGACGCCACGACCCTGACCGAGGCCGGTTATGTGGGCGAGGACGTCGAAAACATCATTCTGAAGCTGCTCCAGGCCTCCGACTACAATGTCGAACGGGCCCAGCGCGGCATTGTCTACATCGACGAGATCGACAAGATTTCGCGCAAGTCGGACAACCCCTCGATCACCCGCGACGTCTCGGGCGAGGGCGTGCAGCAGGCCCTGCTGAAGATCATGGAAGGCACGGTCGCCTCCGTGCCCCCGCAGGGCGGTCGCAAACATCCCCAGCAGGAGTTCCTGCAGGTCGACACCGCCAACATCCTGTTCATCGTCGGCGGCGCCTTCGCCGGCCTCGAGAAGGTCATCACGGCGCGCGGCGACGGAGCCTCGATCGGCTTCGGCGCCAAGGTCAAGGAAATCGACGAGCGCCGCACGGGTGACATCCTCAAGGGCGTCGAGCCGGACGATCTGATGCGTTTCGGCCTGATCCCCGAGTTCATCGGCCGTCTGCCCGTTCTGGCGACGCTGGAGGACCTGGACGAACCGGCCCTGGTCACCATCCTGACCGAGCCCAAGAACGCCCTGGTCAAACAGTACAAGCGCCTGTTCGAGATGGAGAATGTCGATCTGACGTTCACCGACGACGCCCTCATCGCCGTCGCCAAGAAGGCCATCACCCGCAAGACCGGCGCCCGCGGCCTGCGTTCCATCCTGGAAGGCATCCTGCTGGAGACGATGTTCGAACTGCCCACCTTCGAGGGCGTCGAGGAAGTGGTCGTCAACGCCGAGGTCATCGAGGGCAAGGCCCAGCCGCTGCTGATCTACTCCGAGACCAAGTCCAAGAAGGCCGCGCCCGACAGCGCAGCCTGATCCTGACTGAACAAAAAGACGGGGAGGGCGGGTCCGGCGACGGGTCCGCCCTTTTTCCTGCCCGTCGGAAGCGTCCGGCACACGGATGATGCGGGATGGCAACAGGCCGCCGGGGTAACGGGACTGCGGCCTCGGTCGGATTTCCGCAACATCCATGCGTCCGGACCGCCTGACCGCCCCGGATCATGCAGCCTTGCCGCCTGTGGACGGAAGGAGTCGTTCGGCGCCCGTCGCGCTTGAACCGCGGCGTTCGTAAACCACATACTCATCCGAAGGCCGCTGAATGGCGGGCCGAGTCGAAACGGCGGGGCAGAGGCGCACCGCACGCCGCCGCGGCGGGTCCGAGATCAACGAGGACCCCGTGAGAGTTGCATCATGACTGACACCAAAACCCTGCCCGTGCTGCCGCTGAGAGACATCGTCGTCTTTCCGCACATGGTCGTCCCGCTGTTCGTGGGGCGTGAGAAGTCGGTCAAGGCGCTCGACGAGATCATGAAGGGCGAAAAGCAGATCCTGCTGGCCACCCAGAAGAACAGCGTCGATGACGACCCCTCCGCCGACGCCATCTATCCGATCGGCGTGTTGGCCACTGTGCTCCAGCTGCTCAAATTGCCTGATGGCACCGTCAAGGTGCTGGTCGAGGGCAAGAGCCGCGCGCGCCTGACCAAATTCACCGACCGCACGGAGTATTTCGAGGCCGAGGCCGTCGAGATCGCCGACGACCCGGGCGAACCGGCCCAGTCGGAAGCCCTGCTGCGCGCCGTGATCGAGCAGTTCGAAAACTATGTGAAGCTGAACAAGAAGGTGCCGCCTGAGGCTCTCAGCTCCATCCCGCAGATCACTGACCCGTCCAAACTGGCCGATAGCGTTGCGGCGCATCTGTCGGTCAAGATCGGCGACAAGCAGGGCCTGCTGGAAACCATCGCCGTGCCGGAGCGGCTGGAGAAGGTCTATGGCCTTATGGAGGGGGAGATCTCCGTCCTCCAGGTCGAGAAGAAGATCCGCTCGCGCGTGAAGCGCCAGATGGAGAAGACCCAGCGCGAATATTATCTGAACGAGCAGATGAAGGCGATCCAGCGCGAGCTGGGCGAGACCGACGACAGCCGTGACGAGATCATGGAGCTGGAGAAGCGCATCCGTAAGACGCGCCTGTCCAAGGAAGCCCGCACCAAGGCCGAGGCCGAGGTCAAGAAGCTGCGCAACATGAGCCCGATGTCGGCGGAATCGACGGTGGTGCGGAACTACCTCGACTGGCTGCTGTCGATCCCGTGGGGCAAGGCCAAGTCCAAACCCATCGACCTCAACAAGGCCGAGGAGATCCTCGAGGAGGACCACTACGGCCTCGAGAAGGTCAAGGAACGGATCATCGAATATCTGGCGGTGCAGGCGCGCACCAACAGCCTGAAGGGCCCGATCCTTTGCCTCGTCGGCCCTCCGGGCGTCGGCAAGACCTCGCTGGCCAAGTCGATCGCCAAGGCCACCGGCCGTGAATATATCCGCATGTCGCTGGGCGGCGTGCGCGATGAGGCCGAGATCCGCGGCCACCGTCGGACCTATATCGGCTCGATGCCGGGCAAGATCATCCAGTCGATGAAGAAGGTGAAGACGACCAACGCCTTCATCCTGCTCGACGAGATCGACAAGCTCGGGGCCGACTGGCGCGGGGACCCGTCCTCGGCCCTGCTGGAGGTGCTGGATCCGGCTCAGAACAACGCCTTCGGCGACCACTATCTGGAGGTCGACTACGACCTGTCCAACGTCATGTTCGTAACCACGGCCAACAGCCTGAACATGCCGCAGCCCCTGATGGACCGGATGGAGATCATCCGGGTCAGCGGCTACACCGAGGACGAGAAGGTCGAGATCGCCAAGCGGCACGTCCTGCCCAAGGTGACCGAGGAGAACGGGCTCAAGCCGGCCGAATTCATCGTACCGGACGAGCAGATCCGCGACCTGATCCGCTACTACACGCGGGAAGCCGGCGTTCGTTCGCTGGAACGCGCCCTGGGCGGTCTGGCGCGCAAGTCCGTGCGCGAGATGTCGAAGAACAAGACGCTGTCGATCACGATCGACGACGCCAAACTGGCCGAGTTCGCCGGGGTTCGTAAGTTCCGCTTCGGCGAAACGGACGAAGAGGATCAGGTCGGCATCGTCACCGGCTTGGCCTGGACCGAGTTCGGCGGCGAGATACTGACCATCGAGGCGATCAAGATGCCGGGTCGCGGTCGCATGACCGTGACCGGTAACCTCAAGGAGGTGATGAAGGAGTCCATCTCCGCCGCGGCCTCCTACGTCCGGGCCCGCTCGCTCAGCATCGGCGTCAAGCCGCCGATGTTCGAGAAGACCGACATCCACGTCCACGTCCCCGACGGCGCCACGCCCAAGGACGGCCCCTCGGCCGGCGTGGCGATGACGGTCGCCATGGTCTCGGTCCTGACCGGCATCCCGATCCGCAAGGACATCGCCATGACGGGCGAGATCACCCTGCGCGGCCGGGTCACCGCCATCGGCGGCCTGAAGGAGAAGCTGCTGGCCGCCCTCCGCTCGGGCATCAAGACGGTGCTGATCCCGGAAGAGAACGAGAAGGACCTCGCCGACGTGCCCGAGAATGTGAAGGGCGCGCTGGAGATCATCCCGATCAAGACGGCGGACGAGGCCCTGAAATGGGCCCTGACCGGCGAATTGACCCCGGTCGAATGGGACGAGGCAGCGGATCCGCTGCCGGCCGCCCAGCCGGTCCAGGACCCGGGCACGGTCGTCGCGACGCACTGACGGTCTGAGCCAGACAAAATGAACCCCGCCCGGAGCGATCCGGGCGGGGTTTTTCGTTCAGGTGAAGGGGTGGTTCCTAGAGGCTGTCGACCATCACCAGTTCCGCGTCGTCCCGGGCCGTGATCGTGATCTCGGCCTCGTCCTTGATCGCCGCACCGTCGCGGGCGTTCAGCGAGACGCCGTTGACCGCGACCGCGCCCACCGCCGGCACCAGATAGGCCCTGCGTCCCTCGGCGAGGCTGTAGGTCAGGCTCTCGCCGGCCTTCAGCGTGGCGCCCAGCACCCGCGCGTCGGCATTGATGGTCAGAGCCTCATCGGACGGATCGCCGGACGCCAGCACCTGGAATTTCCCGGTCCGGTCCGACTTCGGGAACGGCTTCATGCCCCAATCCGGCTTCGCGCCCGGCTTGTCGGTCTCGATCCAGATCTGGAACAGGGTGGTCATCTCGTTCTCGAGGTTGAACTCCGAGTGACGCACACCCGTGCCCGCGCTCATCACCTGCACGTCGCCGGCGCCGGTGCGGCCGCGGTTGCCCATGGAATCCTCATGGGTGATGGCCCCGGTGCGGACATAGGTGATGATCTCCATGTCGGCATGGGGGTGAGGCGGAAAGCCCGTCTGGGCGGCGATTTCGTCGTCATTCCAGACACGCAGCCGGCCCCAGCTCATGCGGGCGGGGTCATAGTAGTTGGCGAAGGAGAAATGGTGTTTGGCGTTCAGCCAGCCGTGGTTGGCGCCGCCGAGGGTGTTGAAGGGTCGAACGTCGATCATGGGGATGCTCCCGGGACTCCGAGGGTTAGAAACCTCGCTGGCGCCTATATAGGTAACAGTGTCAGTGCCTGAAAGGGGGTCACCCCACCTGCGCCCTGTGCCTCAGCATCGCATCGGCCAGCACGCAGGCCGCCATCGCCTCCACCACCGGCACGCCGCGCAGGGCGACGCACGGGTCGTGCCGCCCCTTGGTCCGCACCTCGGTCTCGGCCCCGTCTCGGGTGATGGTCCGGCCCGGCGTCAGGATGGAGGAGGTCGGCTTGAAGGCCACGCGCGCCGTCAGCGGCTGGCCCGTCGAGATGCCGCCCAGCACCCCGCCCGCATGGTTGGACAGGAAGGCCGGCGTCCCGTCCGCGCCCAGCCGCATGGCGTCGGCGTTTTCCTCGCCCGTCAGTTCGGCCGCGCTGAAGCCCGCGCCGATCTCGACGCCCTTGACCGCATTGATCGACATCATCGCCGCAGCCAGTTCAGCGTCCAGCTTGCCGTAGAGTGGCGCGCCCCATCCGGCGGGCAGGCCGGTGACCTCAAGCGCCACGACCGCGCCGATTGACGACCCCGCCTTTCGAACGCCGTCGAGATACGCCTCCCACGCCGGCACGACCGACGCCGAGGCCGCGAACAGGGCGTTGTCGTAGACGGCGCCCAAATCCACCGCCTCCGGCGCGATCCGGTGTGGCCCCAACTGGACGACGCCGGCGCGGATACGCACGCCTTCGCCCAGAACCTTGCGCGCCACGGCCCCCGCCGCCACCCGCATCGCCGTCTCGCGCGCCGAGGAGCGTCCGCCGCCACGGTGATCGCGGACCCCGTATTTGGCCTGGTAGGTGAAGTCCGCATGGCCCGGGCGGAAGGCGCGGGCGATCTCGCCATAGTCCTTCGAGCGGGCGTCCTCGTTCTCGATCTGGATGGAAATGGGCGCGCCGGTGGTCACGAGGCCGTTCCCGTCGTCGAACACGCCCGACAGGATGCGGGCCGTGTCGCTCTCCTGCCGCTGGGTGACGAAGCGGCTGCCGCCCGGCTTGCGCCGGTCCAGCCAGGGCTGCAGGTCCGCCGCGGTCAGGGGGATCAGGGGCGGGCAGCCGTCGATGACGCAGCCGATCGCCGGCCCGTGGCTCTCGCCCCAGGTGGTCACGCGAAACAGATGGCCGAAGCTGTTGTGGGACATGAGACGACCTAAGCCGCCAGCCGGTCCGGCGTCCAGACGCGCGTGAAGCGGATCAGCAGGTCTTCCGCCGCCGAGGGGGCGTCCTCGGACGGCTCCAGCGTCACGAACAGATGCCCCTGCGGCCGGGCGCCCCGCGCCGGCAGGCCCAACCCCTTGAGCCGCAGTCGCAGGGGCTGCTGGCCGGCCACCAGCCAGGCGGACCGGGGGCCCGCATGGGTCTCGACCTCCAGCCGCCCGCCATCCGCCAGCAGGCGATGAGACACAGGGCAGGTCATATAGAGGTCGTCGCCGACGGCGCTGAGCCCGTGCGCGCCGCGCACCAGCACCGGCAGGTAAAGGTCCGCCCCGTCCTCGCCCGCCGCTTTCAGCCGCAGGTGCTCGCTGGTGCGCAGGCCCGCGGGAACCCGGACGCGCAGCACGCGTCCGCCGATCCGCACCTCGACCGCGCCGCCGTTCAGGGCGTCAAGCGGACTGATCGCCAGCACCGGGGCCACGGGAGGCGGGGCGGCAGGCGCCGCCAGCGCGAGTGGCGCGGTCTGCCGCTGGATCAGCCGCCACGCTGCGATCGTCTTGCGGAACCGCACCTCGCTGCCGCCTGCGACCTCGGGCCGCGCAGCCTTGATCGCGATACGAAAGGCGGCGGTCAGGGCCTCGCCGTCCACGGGGCCGGTCAGGCCAAGCAGGGCGTAGGCCTCACGGGTCGAGGCGACTTCAGGAAGGGACCGGGCGCGCATCCGCGCACTAAGGCCCTGCACATGGTCAAGGCCCGGTTAACCGTGAAGCCTCTCCCCAGCGGGGCCGCGACGGTCTATCTGCAATCCATGACCATGCCTGTGATCCCCCCCAGCCCGAGCCGCGAGGACTATGCGGAGCACTATGCCGCGGCCCTGGCCGCCAATGGCGACGAGACCATCTTCGAGCGCGCCGAGCCGATCGGGCTGTTCATCGACTGGCTGGGCGACGCCACCGGGACCGAGGCGAACGATCCCAACGCCATGACCCTGTCGACGATCGATGCCGCCGGCGCGCCGGACGCCCGGATCGTGCTGCTCAAGGACGTCGATGCGCGCGGCTTCACCTTCTATTCCAACCGCGAGAGCGCCAAGGGGCTGGACCTCGCCTCGCATCCTCGCGCGGCCCTGCTGTTCCACTGGAAATCGCTGCGCCGCCAGGTGCGGGTGCGCGGGGCGGTCGAACCGGTGACGGCGGCGGAAGCCGACGCCTATTTCGCCAGTCGGGCGCGCGAGAGCCGGATCGGCGCCTGGGCCTCGGACCAGTCCCGGCCGCTGGACAGCCGTGAAGCGCTGGAAGCCGCTGTGGCGCGCGAGACTGTCCGGTTCGAGGGCAAGGACGTGCCGCGGCCGGAACGCTGGACCGGCTGGCGCGTGGTTCCCGACAGCATCGAATTCTGGCGCGACCGCCCGTTCCGTCTGCATGACCGGCTGAGGTTCGACCGCACGGGCGCGGACTGGGTGAAGACCCGCCTGTGGCCCTGACTTTCGAGGTCCCGGGCCTTCAGGCCCCGTAGCGGGCCAGAAAGGTCTCGACAGCGTCCTCGACGACCTCGGCATTCGTGCGCCGGACCTGGATCTCGTCCCCGGTGACCAGCGGCACGAAGAAGACCGGGTGTTCTATCATCCCCATCAAATGGCCCGCCGCCCGGGATGGTCGCTCGATCGGCCGCAGGGATCCGGCCTTCGAAAGCGTGACCAGCATAGCGATCAGCGTTGCGCCGAACGTCTCCCGGCCCTTTTCAAAGAACCGCAGCGCCACGGCCTGGAACCGGGGGCGTTCGGCCATCACCAGCCGGAAAACCGCGCGGACGAACGGGTCGCTCATGAAGCCGGCGTAGGCATCGGCGAAGGTGGTCAACTGCTGGCGCGCGTCGCCCTCGATGGCTCCAACCCTGGTCATCTGATAGGCGAAATCCGCGCCGGCGTCGTCGATGACCGCGGAGAAGAGCTCCGCCTTGCCGTCGAAGAGGGCGTACAGGGTCGCAGTCGAAACGCCGGCTTCCCGCGCAATAGGTTCTATCCGGGTCGCGGCATAGCCGTCGCTGACGAAGGCCTTGCGGGCGTGTCGGAGGATCGCCTGTCGTTTGGGGTCGAGAGGAACGGAAGAACCGACGCCGGGGCCGTGCATGGAATTCATCACTCGCTGAAGCGCTTATGGTGAAGCTTGAGCGTATGATGGGTCAAGGGCTGATCGAACGTTGTTCCCGGCATGGCCGCCGATCAGAGGCGCCAGCAACGGATGGGCCAGCACGGGAGCGGCCAGCCGGACCACGGCCTGGGCGTCTTCCAGCCGAACGGCGGCGGTCGCGTCCGCCACGATGAAGTCGGCATTCAATCGCGAGGGTTCTGTCAGCCGCTCATGCCCCGGACGCACGGTCGCCAGATACTGTGCGATCACCGAATCCGGGGTGCGGCCGCGCTCGGTCTGGTCGCGCAGCAGGCGGCGGATGAAGCGGATGTCGGCGGGGGTGTCGACAAACACCCGGATGTCGAACAGGGCGACCAGTCCCGGCGTGCACAGCACATGGGTGCCCTCGACGATCACAACCTCTGCGGCCCGGATCGGCTCGCCGCCCGGCTCCCGGCCGTGGTGGATGAAGGAGTAGAGGGGAGCCATGATGTCGCGCCCCGCCTTCAACGCGGACAGATCGCGGATCATGAGTTCGTGATCCCGCGCCGTCACGTCGTCGAAGTCGAAGGTGGCCGGGTCGAAGTCCGGCAGACTGGCCGCGTCGCGATAGTAGGAGTCCTCGCGCAGCAGCACCGCCGCCCCGTCGGGCAGGGCCGAGACGAGGGCCTCGGCGAGGGTGCTCTTGCCGGAGCCGGAGCCGCCGGTGATGGCGATGAGGATGGGCATAAGCCGCTTCTAGGGCCGGGGAGGAGGGTTCGCCAAGTCCGTCGGAGCGGCGGGGTGACCTGACGTCACGTTGCTTATCACCGATCACGCCGATAGCGTGCCGTTCAAGCGCCTCACAAAGCAGGCGCAGGCTTGAGGGATCGTGATGCTCGGAATGATGCAGGACTGGCCGCTGACGGTCGACAAAATCCTGGACCACGCGAAGAACTGGCATGGCCATCGGGAGGTGGTGACCCGGTCCGTCGAGGGCCCGATCATCCGCACCACCTATGCCGAGATCCACGCCCGCTCAAAGCGCGTCTCCAGCGTGCTTCAGGGCTGGGACGTGAAGGTGGGCGACCGGATCGCCACCCTCGCATGGAACACCAGCCGCCACATGGAGGTCTGGTATGGCATCATGGGCATCGGCGCGGTGTGCCACACACTGAACCCGCGCCTGTTCCCGGAACAGCTGATCTACATCATCAATCACGCCGAAGATAAGATCATCTTCGTCGACCTGACCTTCATCCCGCTGCTGGAGGCCATCCTGCCGCACTGCCCCACGGTCAAGCGGGTGGTGGTGATGACCGACGAACTGACCATGCCGGCGACCAAGCTGCCGGGCGCCGAATGCTATGAGGCCCTGCTCGGCGCGGCCTCGGAAGACGTGGTCTGGGGCGGGTTCGACGAACAGACGGCCTGCGGCCTCTGCTACACCTCCGGCACGACCGGAAACCCCAAGGGGGTGCTGTATTCGCACCGTTCGAACTTCATCCATACGTTGCTGGGCATGCAGTCCACCGTCCTGGGGCCCTCGCCGAAAGAGGTGATCCTGCCGGTGGTGCCGATGTTCCACGCCAATGCCTGGGGCATCGCCTTCGCCGGTCCGGCTTCCGGCGCCAAGCTGGTCATGCCCGGCGCGCGCATGGACGGGGCGGCCATCTATGAGTTGATCGTGTCGGAGGGCGTGACCTTCTCGGCCGCCGTTCCGACGGTCTGGCAGATGCTGCTGACGCATCTGCGCGAGAACAATCTGACCATTCCGACGGTCAAGCGGGTGATGATCGGCGGCTCGGCCGTGCCGGAAAGCCTGATCCGCGCCTTCCACGACGAGTTCGACATCGAGGTGGTCCAGGGCTGGGGCATGACCGAGACCTCGCCCATCGGCACGATTTCAATCCTGACGCCCGAGCTCGCCGCCCTGCCGTATGACGAGGGCATGAAGTGGCGGGTCAAACAGGGCATGCCGCCGCTCGGCGTCGAACTGAAGCTCAAGAACTACGCCGGTCAGGAAATGCCCCATGACGGGCACACCTATGGCCGACTGATGATCAAGGGACCCACCATCTCGGGGGCCTATTTCAAGGGCGAGGGCGGCGACATCCTCGACCATGAGGGCTATTTCGACACCGGCGACGTCTCGACCATCGACGAGTATGGCTTCATGCAGATCACCGACCGCGCCAAGGACGTGATCAAGTCCGGCGGCGAGTGGATCAGTTCGATCGAGATCGAGAACATCGCCGTCGGCCATCCGAAAGTCGAACTCGCCGCCGTCATCGGCGCGGCGCATCCGAAATGGGATGAACGGCCGGTCCTGATCATCAAGCTGAAGCCCGATCAGGTGCAGAACAAGCAGGAACACCTCGACTTCCTGGAAGGCAAGATCGCCAAATGGTGGATGCCGGACGATGTCGTCTTCGTGGACGACATCCCCCTGGGCGCCACGGGCAAGATCGACAAGAAGCTCGTCCGCGAACGGTTGAAGGACTACCGCCTGCCGACGGCGGGGGCCTGAGACCATGGCGCGCCGCACGCCGGGCGCCGGTCGGGTCCAGGCCTTGGCCCTTCTGGCCGTCGCCGCGCCGTTTCTCGTGCTTGTCGCGGCTCTGGGGACGCGCGTGGGGGCCTGGCCGGTCGAGGTCGGCTATGACCTGCTGACCATGCGGGTCGGTTGGTTCGCCGCCTTCTTCGGCGCAGCGGCTGCTCTTGGCGCCCTGTTTCTGTCGCTCGGCAATTTCCGCAAATCGGGTGTGCTGGCGATCGCCGCCGTCCTGGTCGCCGGCGCGACCCTCGGCGGCTTCGTCTGGCAGAAGGCCCGCTTTTCAGCCGGGCCGGTCGAGAACGTCAGCACCGACCTGACCGAGGTTCCGGGTTTCGGCGACCTTGGCGACCAGCGGGGCGGGCAGGGGCCCGGTCCCGCCGTGGGGGTCGAGGCCTGTCCCGGCGCCCTGCCGGTCATGCGCCAGATCGCACCCACAGCGGCCATCTACGCGCTGGAACAGGCTGGCTTCACCCTGCGCGGCGCCGGCGTGGGCCGGGCTGACGGCAGCCGCAAGGGTTTCTGGTTCGGCGTCGACCATGACGCCGTGATCCGCATCCGTCCGGGCCGCACGGACATTCGCGTCGCCGCCCGTGACCACCGGCCCCACGGCGGCGAGGCCTGCCGCATGGCGACCGCCATCAGCGAAACGCTCCGCTCCGCCGGCTGAGGCTCAGGCCAGGGTCCAGTCCGCCTTGATCGTCGGCCCCGGCGTCGCCCGTACGACGCCCGTCCGCTCGAGTGCGATCAGATGAGCCCAGACAGACAGGCTCGCGGCCGGCCACAGCCGCGAATCGATGGCGGCATAGAGGACCGGAACCATGTCGGCGATCCGCCGATCTCCAGCCCTCAGTCGGGCCAGAACCTGCGTTTCGCGGGCCAGCCGGTGCGCCTTGTACGCTTCCAGAAACGGACCTGGTTCGGTGATCGGCGCGCCGTGGGTCGGCAGGATCGTTGAAAAACGGCGCGAGATCACCGCCTCCAGACTGGCCATATAGGCTGCCATGTCGCCGTCGGGCGGAGCCACGATGGTCGTGGACCAGCCCATGACGTGATCCCCGCTGAAAAGGGCGTTCTCCTCCAGCAGCGCGAAAGCCATGTGGTTGGAGGCGTGGCCCGGCGTGGCCATCGCCTCGATCACCCAGCCATCGCCCTGCATCCGCTCGCCGCCTGTCAGGACAATGTCGGGCGAAAAGGTCTCGTCGTGGTCCTCGTCCAGCGACTCTGAGGCATGGACCGTGCGCGCCGGCGGGCTGGCGGCCAGAACAGGCGCGCCGACGGCCTGCGCGAACGGTCGGGCGAGCGGCGCATGGTCGCGGTGGGTATGGGTCACCAGCACATGGCTGACCGTCTGGCCTTCCACCGCCGCCAGCAGGGCCGCCAGATGGGCGTCGTCCAAGGGGCCTGGGTCAATCACCGCCACCCCCGCGCCGGGCTCACCACCGCCGACGATGTAGGTCCCGGTTCCAGTGTAGGTGAACGGCCCCGGATTGTTCGCGATCACGCGCCGTATCAGCGGCGATACCGCATCGGCCCGCCCGTATTCGAACGCCGGCATCGGGACGAACGGGATCATCAGGCGCGGCCCATCCCTTGCGTTAGGACTTCGGTAACCTCTTGCGGAGTGTCCAAAGTGGCCGTTTCCATCGCCCTGGCTGTCTCAAATCGGCTCCAGCCCATAGCGGCGGCCTTCCTGTGTCTCATGGCGATGCAACTCGCCGTGGCGTCCTGCACGCCGGAACCGGTGCCCTACGCCACCCGCGTGGCCATCCTGCGCTAGGCCTTACAGCGGCACCCGCCCGAGATCGTAGCCCGCGGCCGCCGCGGTCGCACGCAGGTCTTCCGCATCCGCCCCCTTGAGGCGCTCCGACATCGCCCAAGCCGATGTCGAACGCATGCCGCTGCGGCAGAACATCACCGTCGGCACGCCGTCCGCCAGCAATTCTCCCACCGCCGCGACCTGATCCGGCGCCGGCAGTCCGGACACCGGAATCCAGGCGAAGCTCAAACCCGCATCCCGCGCCGCCGCTTCCATCTCCGCCGCTGTTGGCTGGCCGGGATCCTCGCCGTCCGGGCGGTTGCTGATCACGCGGCCGAAGCCGGCGGCCGCAAGCGCCGGCATGACGGCCGGGGAAAGCTGCGCCGAGACCGAGACGGTCGGCGACAGTGGACGCAGCGTCACCGCTACTGCCTCCGCACCCGGACGGCGCGGCTGCCGTCCACGGTCAACAGGAAGCTGCTCAGGGCGGCCTTGCGGACCCGGACGGGCTGTCCGGGGCGGTTCTGGAAGCGGACACGCTCGGAATCGATCTGGCGCCACACGCTGCCGTCGGCCAGCCGGAAGACCCAACGGCCTTCGCCGACCAGAGAGGCGCTCTCCAGTGTCGAGTCGATCGAATCGAGGGCCGCAGCCCCTTCCGGGCCGAACAGGCGGGGCAGGGTCGGCATCTCAAAGCCGAACAGCTGTCTACGGGTCTCGGCGACTCCCGCGCGGTCGATCACGACGACGTCGCCCTGGCGCTCGGCCGTGTCCAGCGCACCCGCCGCGGTATCGAAGCAGTTCAGCCGCGCCGCATTGTCGGCAATGCTGCGGCACGCCATGAGCCGCTCCAGCGTCTCGGGACGTTCCTGGGCGGGCGCCGCCTGGGTCGAGAGGGTCGAAGCCGCCGCCAGCGCCGCAAGGCCGGAAATCAATGACATCGGTTCAACCTCGACAAAAACCCGCTGAGGGCAGCCCGACTTCAGTCGGACAAGACGCCTCGACGGTCAACTCCTGACCCGCAACAGCGCCTGTGTCCGTATCGTGGCCTAAATACGACAGTTACGCTTCGACAGAGTTACAGTCCTGTAATTTGGCTGGCGAATGAGGCGGAGCGGCGCATAACCTTGGTCAACTGCGGTCGGATTCCGTCCGCGGGGGAAGGGAATATTCCATTCTAAGGCCGCGACGCACCGGAAAACGGCGCGCGTCGAACATCAGGAGACGACCTTTGAGAACCCAGAAAATCCGCAATCGGCTGCTGTCGACGACGATGATCGGCGGATTCGCCGCTCTCGCCTTCGCCGCGCCGGCCATGGCGCAGGACGCCGGAGCGTCACAGGACCTTGACGACGTCATCGTCACCGGTTCGCGCATTCCGCAGACCAACCTCGTCACCACCAGCCCGGTGACGCAGGTGACCGGCGAGGACATCGATGTGGCGGGCGTGACCCGGGTCGAAGACCTGATCTCGCAACTGCCCCAGGCCTTCGCCGCCCAGAACTCGACGGTCGCCAACGGCGCCACGGGTACGGCCACGGTTTCGCTGCGCAACCTCGGCTCGTCGCGCACCCTGGTGCTGATCGACGGTCGCCGGATGGGCTACGGCTCGCCGAACGACGACGCGGCCGACCTGAACCAGATCCCGGAACAACTGGTCGAGCGCGTTGAAGTCCTGACCGGCGGCGCATCCGCCGTTTACGGCTCGGACGCTGTCGCCGGCGTTGTCAACTTCATCATGAAGAAGGACTTCGAAGGCCTGCAGGTCGACGCCCAGTACGGCTTCTATCAGCACAACAACGATTACGACGGCGTCGGCAACCTGCGGGCTGAAATCGCCCGCCGCGCCCTGACCAACCCGGCCGAGTTCCGCCTGCCCGAAGACAACGTCTCGGATGGTGAGAGCCGTTCGCTGAACGTGACCCTCGGCGTTTCGTCGCCGGACGGCCGCGGCAACGTGATGGCCTACGCCGGCTACCGGAACAACAACCCGATCCTGCAGCGTGATCGCGACTATTCGGCTTGCGCCCTCGGCGCTCCGAACGCGGCCACGGGTCCGACGACCTACTCCTGCGGTGGTTCGGGCACCTCGTTCCCCGGCCAGTTCACGGACTTCTCGACCTTCGCCTACACGGTCGGCGCGGGCCGCACCTTCGTGCCCTACAACGCCAACGTTAACGCCTACAACTTCGGCCCGCTGAACTACTACCAGCGCCCGGATGAGCGTTACACCCTGGGCGCCTTCGGCCGTTACGAAGTCAACGACAAGGCGGAAGTCTTCGCCCAGCTGATGTTCTCGGACTATCAGTCGGTCGCGCAGATCGCCCCGTCGGGCAGCTTCTTCACCGTCGGCGACATCAACTGCGACAGCCCGCTCCTGTCGGCCCAGCAGCGCACGGCCATCGGCTGTACGCCTGCCATGATCCTGGCCGGCTCGCGCACTCCGATGTATGTCGCCCGTCGTAACGTTGAAGGCGGCGGCCGTCAGGACAGCCTGAACTACACCTCGTACCGCGGCGTCGCCGGTGTGCGTGGTGAGCTCGCCGCTGGCTGGAACTACGACCTCGCTGCCCAGTTCTCGCGGGTCCGCCTGGCGCGTACCTACCTGAACGACTTCTCGGCTACCCGCCTGACCCGCGCTCTCGACGTCGTCGACAGCGATCCGGGCCCCGGCGTCACCCCGACCTGTCGCTCGGTCGTCAATGGCACCGATCCGAACTGCGTGCCCTATGACGTCTTCGGCAACGGCACCGTGACCCAGGCCGCCCTCGACTACCTGCAGATCCCGCTGATCCAGACCGGTGAAACGACCCAGCAGGTCGTCACCGCCGCCATCACGGGTGACACGGGCTGGTCGATGCCGACCTCCTCGCGCACCGTCCAGGTCGCGTTCGGCGCCGAGTATCGCCGCGACGCCCTGGCATCCACCACGGACGCCGCCTTCGCTTCCGGCGACGGCGCCGGTCAGGGCGGCCCCACGATCGGCATCACCGGTGATGCGGACGTCGCCGAAGTCTTCGGTGAAATCCAGATCCCGCTGGCTGACGATCAACCCTGGGCCTACTCGGCCTCGATCGACGCCGCCTATCGTCGTTCGGAGTACGAGAACGTCGGGACCGACACCTACAAGATCGGCGCCGACTACGCCCCGATCGAGGACATCCGCTTCCGCGCCAGCTACTCGCGCGCTGTGCGGGCTCCGAACGTGATCGAACTCTTCGCCGCGCAGGGCTTCAACCTGTTCGACGCTGACAACGATCCCTGCGACGACCTGAACGACGACGGCGTGCTGAACAACAGCGTTCCGGCGGCGTGCATCGGCGCCGGCGGTCACCAGGTCACCCTGGCGCAATCCGACAGCGGCGCTCTGAACAGCCCGGCCGGCCAGTACAACTTCCTGGGCGGCGGCAACCCGTTCCTGAATCCCGAAGAAGCCGACACCTACACCTACGGTGTGGTGTGGACCCCGTCCTTCATCCCGGGCTTCAACATCTCGATCGACTACTTCGACATCCAGGTCGACGGCCTGGTCTCGACCGTGGGTTCTCTGAACACCTTCAACCTCTGCTACCAGCAGGGCGATGCGGCCGCTTGTAACCGCATCAACCGTAACGCTGGCGGCCAGCTCTGGGTCGGTACGGGCTTCGTCGAAGACCTGAACAACAACATCGGCGGCCTGGCGACTGCTGGCATCGACTTCAACTCCAACTATGCCTTCGATCTCGAAGACATGGGCATGGCGAACATGGGTTCGATGCAGCTGTCGTTCGTCGGCACCTATCTGAGCGAGCTGATCACGGACACCGGTCTGGGTGGCGCCGCGTCGGTCTATGACTGCACCGGCTTCTACGCCAACCAGTGCGGTACGCCGAACCCGGAATACCGTCACCGCGCCCGCGTCACCTGGCTCACGCCTTGGGACGTGGACATCTCGGGCACGTGGCGTCACTACGGCGAAGTTGAACTCGCCGTGCTGAACGGTACGACCGGCACGCTGAACAACGGCGGCACCCGTCTGGACCGCTACTTCGACGCCGAGAACTACTTCGACCTGGCGGCGACCTGGGGCATCACCGACACGGTGACCCTGCGTGCCGGCGTCAACAACGTGTTCGATAACGATCCGCAACTGTCCTACAGCGTGGGTACGACCGGCAACGGTAACACCTACCCGCAGCTGTATGACTCGCTGGGCCGTTACTTCTTCTTCGGTGTCACGGCCAACTTCTAGGGCCTGACGTCGAGAACATCTGGGGCGGCGGATCTTCGGGTCCGCCGCCCTTTTTGTTGCCAGAAATCCGCTCCGGGCCGCTGCCGCAGAAAAACCATCTGTCCTGTTCAAGCGTTGCGGCCTGACCTTCCCGTTGCACGATCCCGGATGTCTCCATGTTCCTCAGCCTCGTTGCCGCCTTCGTGATCTCTACCCAGACGCCTCCGCCGGTCCAGGACGAAGGGGTCATGTCCACCGCGCCGGGTGTCGATGCGGTCGAGGCTGAACGTTTCCGTGAGGCCGTGGCCTACGCCAATCCGATGCCGCGGGGCGCCCCCGAAGACGACTATCCGCTGGTCGCCTGGTGTGAGGCGTTGGTGAACGGACACGTTGCGCTCGGTGAAACCCTGACCAACGGCGACCCGCTGGATCAGGACATCATTCGCCTCGGCAAGCTGGAGGCGGTTGATTTCCGCTCCGCTCTCAACGCCGCCGAGCCGCGCCAGACCGCCGCCAGTCGCGCCGCCGCCGCCGCCGCGGCAGCCGAGGCGACCGCCAAATGGACCCCGCTGGTCGGTCAGGATGAGGTGGTCCGCAGCCAGGCCTTCGGTCTCTTCTTCGGCCTGCCGGGCCGCTGCGAGCACGCCGCCCGCCGCCTGCGTGACAACATCACGACCCCGCCGGCGACGCCCGCAGATGTGGGGCTGGAGTAGTCCTGCCCCCGGCGGGCCGGTCTAGGCCTTTCGGAACGCCACCCGCCAGCCGATCAGTTGACCTCCGCCGTCGATCATTTCGTCGCTTTCGGTCAGGACCAGACCGGCCCGTCCGGCCCGCAGGATGAAGAGATCCCGACCCGGACCGTCCAGCGCGGCCAGGGTCTGGCTTTGCTGACGGTGTCGCCAGGCCGCATTACCGGTTTCGAAGACGTCCAGCCGGGCGAGGGCGCTTTCCGGCTCAAAGGAGGCGACGCCCCTCGCCAGGTCATCGAGATAGCCCACAAAATAGCGCACCGGCTCGAACGCCGCCGTCGGCTGGAGCCGGCCGACGGCCTGCTGAACCGCGGTCCGCAGGGCCTCTTCCGCTGCGGCGGCGGGCAGGCCCTTGAGGTGGGCGGTGAAGGCGCGGCGGGCGTGGCGGATCGCGCCGGACTTGCCGAGAACCGCATCATAGGCCGCGATCTGATCCACCGTCTGCCGGGTGATGACGCTGTCGGAATGGTGGATCAGCATCAAGGCCCGACCGCCTGGCTTCAGCACCCGCCCCAGTTCCTGCAACGCGGACCGGGTGTCCGCATATTCGATCCCGAACTGTGACGAGGCGCCGTCGAACGACGCGGCCGGGAAAGGCAGCTTCTCCAGCGCGACGCCGCCCATCAGCCGACAGCCGTCGAGCGGTCGCGCACCGGCGCTCTCGATATCGGCATAGTCGACGCCGGTGATCGCGAACGCCTGGCCGGCGGATGCGGCTGTGCGGCTCGCATAGCCCGCGACCTGACCGTTGCCCGTAGCGACATCCAGCAGCTGGGCGCCGGCGCCGAATGTCTGGAACCAGCCGGCCCAGACCGGTTCGGTATCAAAGGCGATCGGTCCGGTCGGCGTCTGCACCGTCATGACGTCCGTGCGACCGCTGCGCCAGTAATCGCTCCAGTGCCAGCCGCGCCGCTTCTCGGATGGCGATGAGCTCATGCCGGCTCCAGTCAACTGTGCACAGGGACGGCGCCGGGCCTCGCCCAACGCCCTGTCCTGCTAGATGGACCAGCCGCTCCGGCCAGGCAACCGCCTCGCCTCAGGCCGCGTCGCTCCGCGCTGGAACGCCGGGATCGTAGTTGAGAATGGGCGCCAGCCAGCGCTCGGCGGTGGCCACGTCCCAGCCCTTGCGCCGGGCGTAGTCGGCGACCTGGTCCGGATCGATCTTGCCGACCCCGAAATAGTGGCTCTCTGCGTGCCCGAAATACAGACCCGAGACCGACGCCGGCGGCGTCATGGCGAAGCTCTCGGTCAGGGCCATGCCGGCGTTGTTTTCAGCCTGCAACAGCTTGAACAGCGTAGCCTTTTCCGTGTGATCGGGCTGGGCCGGATAGCCGGGCGCCGGACGGATGCCCTGGTATTTCTCGGCGATCAGGTCCTCGACCGTGGTGGCCTCGTCGGCCGCATGACCCCACAGCTCGGTCCGCACCCGTTTGTGCAGCGCCTCTGCGAAGGCCTCGGCCAGGCGGTCCGCCAGGGCCGTCGCCATGATCGACGAATAGTCGTCCCCCGCGTCCTTGAACCGCTTGGCGATCTCCAGCTCGCCATGGCCGGCGGTGACGGCGAAGGCGCCGATATAGTCCTGTCCGGTCTCCGCGACGAAGTCCGACAGCGCCAGGTTCGGCTTGCCGTTCGACTTTTTGATCTGCTGGCGCAGGGTGTGGAAGCGGGCGATCTCCTCGTCGCGGGTCTCGTCGGCCCAGACCACGATGTCGTCGCCGTCGGCGTTGGCGGGCCAGAAGCCGACCACCCCTTTGGCGGTGAACCATTTCTCGTCGATGATCCGCTTCAGCATCGCCTGTGCGTCCTTGAACAGGTCGCGCGCGGCCTCGCCGACGATCTCGTCCTCGAGGATCAGCGGATAACGGCCGATCAGCTCCCAGCTGGCGAAGAAGGGGGTCCAGTCGATGTGGTCGGCCAGATCGCCCAGGTCCCAGCTGTCGAAGGCGCGCACGCCGAGGAAGGACGGTGCGCAGGGCAGGGGCGTGGCCGGGTCCGGCTGGAAGCGGTTGCCGCGCGCGGCGGGCAGGGACGCCCGCGCCTTGACCTCCTGGCCCCGTGCATACTGCTCGCGGATGCGGACGTATTCGTCGCGCGTCAGGGCTTCGTTCTTCGCCCGCTCGGTCTTCGACAGCAGGCCCGAGACCACGCCCACGGCGCGGCTGGCGTCGATGACATAGGTGGTCGAGCCGCTGCGATAGCCGGGCTCGATCTTGACCGCCGTATGCGTCCGGCTGGTCGTCGCCCCGCCGATGAGCAGCGGGATGTTGAACCCGCGCCGCTCCATCTCGCGCGCCACGAACACCATCTCGTCCAGCGACGGCGTGATCAGGCCCGACAGGCCGACGATGTCGACCTTGTGCTCGACGGCGGCGTCGAGGATGCGGTCGGCCGGGACCATGACGCCCAGGTCGATGACCTCGTAGTTGTTACACTGCAGGACGACGCCGACGATGTTCTTGCCGATGTCATGGACGTCGCCCTTGACCGTGGCCATCAGGATGCGGCCCGCCTGTTCGCGCGGCTTGCCGGCCTTTTCGGCCTCCATATAGGGCTCCAGCCAGGCCACGGCCTGTTTCATCACCCGGGCGGACTTCACCACCTGCGGCAGGAACATCTTGCCCGAGCCGAACAGGTCGCCGACCACATTCATCCCGTCCATCAGCGGACCCTCGATGACGTGCAGCGGCCGGTCGAACGACAGCCGCGCCTCCTCGGTGTCGGCGTCGATGTATTCGGTGATGCCGTTGACCAGGGCGTGCTCGATCCGCTTGCCGACGGGCTGGTCGCGCCATTTCAGATCGACGACCCGGGCCACGCCCTTGTCGCCCTTGTAGTTCGGCGCGATGTCGACCAGCCGCTCGGTGTTCGAGACATTGGTCCGCTGCGGCCGGTTCAGGATCACGTCCTCGACCGCCTCACGCAGGACCGGGTCGAGCGTGTCATAGACGGGCAGGTCGCCGGCGTTGACGATGCCCATGTCCATGCCCGCCTGGATGGCGTGGTACAGGAAGACGCTGTGGATCGCCCGGCGCACCGGCTCGTTGCCGCGGAAGCTGAAGGAGACGTTCGACACCCCACCCGACACCCGCGCATAGGGCAGGGTGGCCTTGATGACCTTCGTCGCCTCGATGAAGTCGACGGCATAGTTGTCGTGCTCCTCGATCCCCGTCGCCACGGCGAAGATGTTGGGGTCGAAGATGATGTCCTCGGGCGGGAAGCCGACCTCGTCGACGAGGATGCGGTAAGCCCGCGTGCAGATCTCGATCTTGCGCGCGGCGGTGTCGGCCTGGCCCACCTCGTCAAAGGCCATGACCACCACCGCGGCCCCGTAGCGCAGACATTTGACCGCCTGCTCGCGGAACTCGGCCTCGCCCGCCTTCATCGAGATCGAGTTCACGATAGGCTTGCCCTGGACGCACTTCAGTCCCGCCTCGATCACCTCCCATTTGGAGCTGTCGATCATGACCGGCACGCGGGCGATGTCGGGCTCGGCGGCGATCAGATTGAGGAAGGTGATCATCGCCTGCTGCGAATCCAGCAGGCCCTCATCCATATTGATGTCGATCACCGAGGCGCCCGCCTCGACCTGCTGCCGCGCCACCGACAGGGCGGCGGAATAGTCGCCGTCGATGATCAGCTTCTTGAATTTGGCCGAGCCGGTGACGTTGGTCCGCTCGCCGACGTTGATGAAGGTGGGGCGCACTACGCTACCAGTTCAAAGGGTTCGAGGCCGGACAGGCGCATGGCGACCGGCCGTTCGGGGATTTCCCGCGTCGGCAATTTCGATACCGCCTCCGCCGTGTGCCGGATGTGCTCCGGCGTCGTGCCGCAGCAGCCGCCGACGATATTCACCAGGCCCGACGCCGCCCATTCCTCGATGAAGTGGGCCGTCTGGTGCGGCTCCTCGTCATACTGGCCCATGGCGTTGGGCAGGCCGGCGTTGGGATAGGCGGCGACGAGGGTGTCGGCCACGCGGCTCAGTTCGGCGATGAAGGGCCGCATCAGATCAGCCCCCAGGGCGCAGTTGAAGCCGATGGCGAACGGCTTCGCATGCCGCACGCTGTTCCAGAAGGCCTCGGCCGTCTGGCCCGACAGGGTCCGGCCCGAGCGGTCGGTAATGGTCCCCGAAATCCAGATCGGCAGGGCCTCCATCCCCTCGTCCTCGAGGTCCTTGATCGCCTTGATCGCGGCCTTGCAGTTCAGCGTGTCGGTGATGGTTTCGATCAGATACAGATCGACCCCGCCTTCATTCAGCGCCTTCACCTGATGGCGATAGGCGTCATAGACCTGGTCGAAGGTCACCAGCCGCGCGCCGGGGTCGTTCACGTCCGACGACATCGACAGCATCTTGTTAAGCGGCCCGATCGAGCCGGCGGCGAAGCGCGGCTTGTGCGGCTCCTTCGCCGTCCAGCGATCCGCTGCGGCGCGGGCCAGTTTCGCGCCTTCCAGATTGATGTCCCACACCGACTGTTGGTCGAGCTTGTAGTCGTCCTGGGCGATGACGGTGGCCGAGAAGGTGTTGGTCTCGGAAATGTCGGCGCCTGCGGCGAAATACTGGTCGTGCAGGCCGGCGATGATGTCGGGCCGGGTCAGGCACAGGATGTCGTTGTTGCCCTTCATCTGGCCGACGTGGCCGGCGAAGCGGTCGCCGCGGAAATCCTCTTCCGACAGTTCGCTGCGCTGGATCATCACGCCCCAGGCGCCGTCGAGCACGAGGATGCGTTCCTTCGCGGCCCGGTGCAGGGCGGCGATCCGTTCGCTGCGGGGGAGGGGGGAACTCATACTGCGGCGGCCTTCGTCTCTCGCACGCCCAGCACCCGGCAGATAGCATAGACCAGATCGGCGCGGTTCAATGTGTAGAAGTGGAAGTCGGCGAAACCCTCTTCCTGCAGCCGGGCGCAGGTCTCGGCGGCCACAGAGGCGGCGATCAGTTTGCGGGTCTCCGGGTCGTCGTCCAGCCCCTCGAAATGGGCCGCCAGCCAGTCAGGCACCGCCGCGCCGCACGCCGCCGATATCCGCTTCAAGCCATTGAAATTGCTGACCGGCATGACGCCCGGAATGATGGGTACGGTCACGCCCGCGGCCCGCACCCGGTCGCGGAAGCGCAGGAAGGCGTCGATGTCGAAGAAGAACTGGCTGATCGCCCGCGTCGCCCCCGCGTCGACCTTGGCCTTCAGCACATCGAGGTCATGCGCCGCCGACGGGCTCTCGGGATGGCCCTCGGGATAGCAGCCGACCAGAACGTCGAACCCGCCCCGAGCCGTAATCGCGGCGGTCAGTTCGGTGGCGTTGGCGTAACCGTCTGTACGCGGAACATAAGCGCCGCCGATGCCGCTGGTGCCCGGCGGATCGCCGCGCAGGGCCACGATGTGCCGCACGCCTGCCTCGCGGTAACCCTCGATGACGGAGTCGACTTCATCCTTGCTGGCCTCGACGCAGGTCAGGTGGGCCGCCGGCGTCAGGGCGGTCTCTGCGAGGATGCGCTGCACCGTGCGGTGGGTCCGCTCGCGGGTCGAGCCGCCCGCGCCATAGGTGACCGAGACGAACTCGGGCTCCAGCGGCGCCAGCCGGGTCACGGCCTTCCACAGATTGGCCTCAGCCTCGTCGGACTTGGGCGGGAAGAACTCAAACGAGACGCGCGGACGCGATAGGTCCTGCCCGGCGCGAGCCACCGGACCAAGCGGCGACAGCAACAGGGCGCGGGCCTCGGCCAGGCTGCGGGGGGCGATGCTCATGCGACCTTCTCCGCGGCGACGGCCGGGCGTTCGGCGGTCCAGATCGAGACCGTCAAACCATCTGTGTCAGGGGGCAGGGCGATCGGCGCGCTGGGCTTCAGCCCGGCTGCGGTCAGCCAGCGGCCCATCTCGTCATCCGCGAATCCCAGTCGGCGGTGCTGATGTTCCTCGCGCAGATATTCGAGCTGATGCGGGGCGAAATCGACGATCAACAGCCGTCCGCCCGGCATGACCAGCCGCGCGGCCTCGGCCACCGCCGCGGCCGGATCAGCGAGGTAGTGCAGCACCTGATGCACGATCACCAGGTCCGCGCTCTGTTCGGGCAGCCGGGTTGCGAAAATATCGCCGTGGCGCAGTTCGACCTTGTCGAGACCCGCCTTCGTCACATTGGCGCGCGCGATGTTGAGCATGTTCTGGCTGAGATCCAGCCCGACCGACATCTTCGCCTTCTTGCCCAGCAGGGTCAGCATCCGGCCCGAACCGGTGCCCAGATCGACGACCCGCTCGAACGGCCCGTTCCCCGCCGCCCGGGTGATGGCCGCCTCGACGGCGCTCTCGCTTACATAAAGCGAGCGGATGCGGTCCCACTGCGGCGCGACGCGTTCAAAATAGGCGCCGGCGGCGGCTTCGCGATCGCGCCGGACGGTTTCAAGTCGCCGGTCATCGGCCTCGCCTGCCGAAACGTCCAGCAAATCCAGCACTGTATCGATCAGCCGCCGCGCCGGCAGGTCCGAGGATAGACGATAGAAGACGCGCGCGCCGTCCGGGAAGCGCTCGATTAGCCCGGCGTTGGCCATCAGCTTCAGATGTCGGGACACCCGCGGCTGGCTCTGGTCCAGGATGCGCGACAGCTCCACCACGGACAGTTCCTCGCCGGCCAGCAGCGACAGCACCCTCAGGCGGGTCGGCTCGCCCACGGCGCGCAGGGCTTCGACAGTCTGGTCAGCGGTCAACGACATCTCTTTATATAAAGATATCCTTATATGATTTGGCAAGGAAAATTGCTGGTCAGACGCCGGATCGGGGGCCAGTCTGCGTGCAACGGCAAACTCCTGTCGTGAGGCCATCCATGACCCTTCGCCCGATTGCGCTCGTCGCCCCCATCGTTCTCCTGTCGGCTCTCGCCGGAACCGTGGCCGCCCAGACCCCGCCGCCAGGCAGCGGCCCGGGTGGCGGTATGGGCGGCTTTCCGCGCACGGCAGAGGAGGTTCAGCCATGGGCCGAGCGGCTGTTCACAAGGTTTGACGCCAACCAGGACGGCGCCATCACCGAGGACGAATTGGCCGTCCTCGACAGTCCGGCGGCGGCCCCGATGGGCGCTCGCATGCGGATGATGATCCTGGCGGCGGACTCCGACGGCAATACCCGCGTCACCGTCGAGGAACTCACCGCCGGGGCCCAGCAGATGTTCGGGCGTATGAACGGCGCGGGCGGCGGCAGGCCCGCTGGCGGCGGCATGGGCGCAGGCATGGGCGGCGGCGGCGCCGAGATGTTCACCCTGCCGCGCACCGACGACGCCGTGGCTCCCTGGGCCGAGCGTCTGTTCACCCGGCTCGACGCCAATCAGGACGCTCTCCTCACCGGCAATGAGCTGGCCCTTCTGGCCAACCCGACGGTCGCCGCCATGGGCGGGTCGCGCCTGCGGGCCATGATCGCCCAGTCAGACGCAAACCGGGATTCCCGCATCAGCCTCGAGGAGATGACCGCCGGGGCGCAGCGGATGTTCAGCCGCATGGATGCGAACGGCGACGGCCGGCTCAGCGACACCGAACTGCCCCGACCTCCGGCGCCGTCCGCGCCGATCGCCATGCCGCCCCGCGAGCCGGCCAATCCCTTCCCGGACATGCCCAGCGGCGACTGACCGCGCCCGGGGTCTCAGTCCACGGGCGTCTTCAGCGGCTCGCCCGCGAACGCCGCCCGCAGGTTCTGGATCAGCAGCATCAGCATGCCCTGGACCGCCTCGGTCGTGGCCCCGCCCGTGTGCGGCGTCAGCACCGTATGGGGCACATCGGCCCAGCGGGCCGGATCGGTCGGCTCCTCCTCGAACACATCCAGCGCCGCCTGACCCAGCCGCCCGTCCTTGAGCGCCGCGATCAGCGCCGTCTCGTCCACCAGCTGCCCGCGCGCGACGTTGACCAGCAGTCCCTGCGGCCCCAGCGCCTCGATCACCTCGCGTGAGATCAGGCCGCGATTGGTCTCATCGGCCTTGCAGGCGACCACCAGTATGTCGCTGTCCCGCGCCAGCTCCAGCAGCGAGCCCGCGTACGGCCACGCCGCCGTCTTCTCGCGGGGCCCCCACCAGCGCACCGCCATCCGCATCGCCTCGGCGCGCCGGGCCACGGCCTCGCCGATCGAGCCCAGACCGACGATGCCCAGCCGCTGGTCCTTGAGCGACGGCGTGATCATCTTCGAATCCACCGTCCACCCGCCGGCCCGCAGGCTGCGGTCCCCGTCGGCGATCCGCCGCCGCGCCGCCAGAATCAGGCCCAGGGCGTGGTCGGCCACATCCTCGTGATTGACCCCCGGCGCATGGCTGACCGGCAGCCCCCGCGCCCGGCACCAATCGACATCGATCCCGTCATAGCCCGAGGTGAAACAGGCGATCAGTTGCAGCGCCGGCAGGCTCTCGATGAGCGCCTTGTCCAGCGGAAACTCCCCCGCCACCACCAGCGCCCGTATCTGCCCCTGAGCCTCCGCCGGCGGCCCCTCCCAGAACCGGTAGACAGTGTAGTCGGCTTCGAGGAAGGCGGTCAGCGGCGCGAGATGGCGCTGCATGATGAGGAGGGCGGGGCGGTTGGGCATGGGGGGACTCTAGTCCAGTCGCGCCCGATGAAAAACGGCCTCCCGAGATTCCCGGGAGGCCGTTTGCAGAGGCTTTTGGATCAGCGCCCGAATTTCTGGAACTTGATCCGGTGCGGGATGAGGCTCTCCACCCCGAGGCGACGCTTCTTGTCTTCCTCATAGGCTTCAAAATTCCCCTCGAACCATTCGACATGGCTGTCGCCTTCGAACGCCAGGATGTGCGTGGCCAGCCGGTCCAGGAACCAGCGGTCGTGGGAGATGACCACGGCGCAGCCGGCGAAGCCTTCCAGCGCCTCTTCCAGGTTCTGCAGCGTCTCGATGTCGAGGTCGTTGGTCGGTTCGTCGAGCAGCAGCAGATTGCCGCCCGTCGCCAGGGTCTTGGCCAGGTGGACGCGGTTGCGCTCACCGCCCGACAGCTGGCCGACCTTCTTCTGCTGGTCGCCGCCCTTGAAGTTGAAGCTGCCGACATAGGCGCGGGTGTTGATCTCGCGCTTGCCGACCATCATCACATCGGTGCCGCCCGAGATGACTTCCCAGATCGTCTTGTTAGGCTCCAGGTCGTCGCGGCTCTGGTCGACATAGGCCAGTTTGACCGTCTCGCCGACGCGGATCGTGCCGGCGTCGGGCCGTTCCTGGCCGGTGATCAGGCGGAACAGGGTGGATTTACCCGCCCCGTTGGGACCGATGACGCCGACGATGCCGTTGGGCGGCAGCTTGAAGGTCAGGTTGTCGAACAGCAGCTTGTCGCCATACGATTTCCGCAGGCCCTCGGCCTCCAGCACGACATTGCCCAAGCGCGGGCCGGGCGGGATCTGGATGACGGCGTGGGTCTGGGCCCCGCGCAGGCTCTCCTGCTCGTCGACCATCCGCTCATAGGCGGCCAGACGGGCCTTGGACTTGGCCTGACGGGCCTTGGCGCCCGACCGAACCCATTCCAGTTCGCGGGTCAGGGCGCGCTGGCGGGCTTCGGACTCCGACTGCTCCTGCACCACGCGCTTGGTCTTGGCTTCCAGCCAGCTGGAGTAGTTGCCCTCGTGCGGGTGGCCCTTGCCGCGGTCCAGCTCCAGCGTCCACTTGGTGACGAGGTCCAGGAAGTAGCGGTCGTGGGTCACCAGGATGACGCAGCCGGGGAAGGCCTCGAGGTGGTGCTGCAGCCAGGCGACCGACTCGGCGTCCAGGTGGTTGGTCGGTTCGTCGAGCAGCAGCATGTCGGGCTTCGACAGCAGCAGCCGCGCCAGCGCCACGCGGCGCTTCTCACCGCCGGACAGGTTGGTGACTTCCCAGTCGTCGGGCGGGCAGCGCAGGGCGTCCATGGCCATTTCGATGCGGCTGTCGATGTCCCAGACGTCGCCGGCGTCGATCTTTTCCTGCAGGGCCGTCATCTCGGCCATCAGCTCGTCGGTGTATTCCTCGGCCATTTCCATGGCGATGGCGTTGAAGCGGGTGACCCACTGCTTCTCCTCGCACCAGGCCTCGACGTTCTCGCGAACGTTCAGGCTGTCGTCGAGCTGGGGCTCCTGCTCCAGATAGCCGCGCTTGATGCCGTCGGCCGCCCGGGCCTCGCCGTTGAACTCGCTGTCCAGCCCGGCCATGATTTTCAGCAGGGTGGATTTACCTGAGCCGTTGACCCCGACGACGCCGATCTTGGCGTCGTTGTAGAAGCTCAGCCAGATGTTCTCGAAGATCTTCTTGCCGCCGGGAAAGGTCTTGGTCAGACCCTGCATCTGGAAAATATATTGCTGCGCCATGAGGTGCGGTGCGCCCTGTCGTCTGGAGGTGTCGGGAGGTTGGCGCGGGATGTAGCCGCCGCGCCGCCGTTGGGCAAATGTCTAGGCGCGGGGCAGGGCGGTTTGATGGCGGGGATGGCCCTCTTCCGCGCGGTCAGGCCGCCATCCTTGCGCCGGATGCATCCATACAGGGTCGTCACCGCCTCTTCCGCAGGCAGGGCCGGGGAGCGAACCGCATGTCTGTCAGCGTCATCCTCGAGGCTTCATCCAGCCACAGGCTCGTCATGAGCCATTATGCGCCGGAGGAGGAGTGTCGGCCGCACAAGCATGACCGGGCCCAGATTTCGCTGTTGCTGGCGGGGGGCTATGTCGAGGAGAGCGAACAGGGCCACGCCCGGGCCGAGGGGCCGAGCCTCAGCCGCAAGCCAGGTGGTTTCGAACACCAGAACCGGTTTGGCGCCGCGGGCGCTCTGATCCTGTCTCTCAACCTCGACAAGACACCTGCCCCGGATCGGTATTTTGTGGCCGGCGGACTTGAAGACCTGTCCGGAGGGGCGTTGCGCCGGCTTGCGAACGACAGCAGCGCAATCGCCGCCCTCGCCGAGCGTGTTCCCCCCGGACTTCCGCCAATGGCCGCGCCGCCCGGTCCCTGGCTGGCGGCGGCGCACCACCGGCTACTGACGGAATCCGGGCTGAATGTCGGCGTTCTGGCGCGAACCCAGGGCCTGCACCCCGTGCGCTTCGCCCGCCTGTTTCGCGAGGCCTTCGCGCAGTCGCCGACCGCGGCGCGGCAGAACCGCCGGGCCGCGAGAGCCGTCGACCGGCTGCTCCGCTCCGGAACGCCCCTGGCGGAGATCGCGGCCGCCGAGGGCTTCGCCGACCAGGCCCACCTCAGTCGCGTCATCAGCAGGATGACGGGCTGGAGCCCCGGCCGGCTGCGGCGACTGTTCGCCGGCGCCTGACGTTCCCGGTTTCATCCGTTCAAGACTCCCGGCGAGACCCTGTGGGACGGGACCGGATCGCCGCAATGAGAAACGCTCCCATGACCGACCTCGCCCGACTCGCCGCCTTTGCGGTCGCCGCCATCCTGCTGGCGCCGCAGCCCGCATCAGCGGGCCCCGATGAAGCGCGATTCCGGGCGGACGCGGACGCCTTCATTCGCCGTGCCATGGATCAGGTCGGCGTGGTTCCGGGCCTGTCGATCGCCGTGGTCGACGGCGAGGACGTCGTGCTGACGGCCGGCTATGGCGTCGCCGACATCGAAACCGGCGCGCTCGTCAGCGCCGACACCCGGTTCTACATCGCCTCCTCGACCAAGTCGTTCACGGCCCTCGCGGTGGCCGCGATGGCCACACGGGGCGAGGTCGATCTCGAGGCGCCGCTCACGGCCTGGTCGAACGTCCCCGGTGCGCCGGCGAACCTTTTTTCAAGCGTCAGCTTGACCGACCTGCTCAGCCACCGGTCGGGGCTGGACAATTCGCCCATCTCGTTTCGCGCTGCCTTTTCGGGCGACCATTCGCCCGAGGTGATGCAGCGCCTGATCGCCGCGACCGTGTCCCGTCCCGATACGCCGCACGGAACGTTCCGGTACTCGAATGCCGGCTACAACATCGCCACCACCCTTCTGGAGGCCCGCGACGGCCGCGACTGGCGCGTGTTGGTGCGTGACGAGGTGCTGAACCCGATCGGCATGGCCGACACGACCGGATGGCTGTCCGAAGCCCGCAGGGATGGCGCGGTGATTGCCGCCGGCCATCTCGGCCATCCCGCCGACGGACCGGTCCGCAGCCCGTTGCAGAAGGTCGACGCCACCATGCAGTCCGCCGGCGGGCTGGTCTCGACCGCCGACGACATGGCCCGCTGGCTGGAAATCCAGATCAACGACGGCGTCCTCGACGGTCGCCGGGTGTTTCCCGAAGGGCTTGTCGCCTCGACCCACCGGCCGCTGGCGGCCAATGAGTCGACCTTCGGACCCTATACGCGCCAGGCCTATGGCCTCGGCTGGCAGATCGGTCGCTATGGCGACGACGTCCTGATCCATCATTTCGGGAATTTCTCCGGGTCCCGCGCCCACGTCTCCTTCATGCCCGCGCGGAGGATCGGCGTGGTCGTGATGGTCAATGAGGATGTGCTGGCGGGTGGCCTCGCAGACCTGATCGCCAACTATGTCTATGACTGGCGCGCCGGACGTCCGGACCTCGAGGCGGCCTATGACACGGCCCTGCGGGATCTCGTCGACCGCCGCGACCGGGGACGCGCCGCGATCGCCCGGCAACAGGCCGAGCGCGCGGCCCGGCCATCGACGCTGTCCCGACCCCTCGTCGCCTATGCGGGAACCTGGGAGAACCCGCTGCTGGGCACGGTGCGGATCGCCGAACGGGGCGGCGCCATGATTGTCTCGATGGGCGTCATGGAGGCGGTCGCCGAGGCCTTCACCGAAGCCGAAAGCGTCCGCGTCGAACTGGCGCCGATGCAGGGGCAGCCCATCCGGTTCGGCGGCGACGGCGCCGCGCCGGATCGGCTGGAGTTGATGGGAGAGACCTTCCTGCGCCGCTGACGCCATCAGGCGTAGTTGAAGCTCACCGAAATCCGCTCGCTCTTCGCCGCGTTCGGCGGCACCTCATGCCGCAGCCAGCTTTCCCACATCAGCACCGTCCCGGCTGTCGGCGCGAGATAGACGAACGGCCTCTCCGCCTCGGGCGCATCGGCGTGGACGCCGGGGCGGGCCATCATCATCGGCAGGCGCGGATCCTCCAGCTTCAGCGCCGAGGCCCCGTCGGGGACCTCGACATAGATGGTGCCGCTCAGGAAGGCGTGCGGGTGGATGTGGCCCGTGTGCCCGCCGCCGGGCTTGAGGATGTTGACCCACAGGCTGTCCAGCCGCGGCTTGCGCGCCAGGTCGAAATTCAGCGCCCTGGCGTAGGCGACCGCGTGCCGGTCCAGATGCCGCTTCAGCTCTGCGAACTCGGGCAGGCGGTGGGGCAGGTCGGTCAGGGAGCCGTAGGAGGTATAGCCGCGATAGCCGTGCTCGCGGCACCAGGCCCGCCCGGCGTGATCCTCGACCGCCAGCATCCGGCAGGCCTCGACCAGACCGGCATTGAAGGCCGGAAAACCGGGCGAGGCGGCCAGGGACGCTTCATAGATCTGGGTGACGAACAGCGGGCGCAGGGACATGGGCGCTGGATAGCCGGTCTTCCGCGCGGGGAGAAGGCAGCGGGGGGCCGATGCACAGGCCCTCACATCGGGTACGCAATCTGGGTACACTCAAAACGGGAAAGTAGTTGACAGATCAACGATTTCCGCAGCAGCGTCCCTGAACTGCGAAGAGACTGTAAAGTGTTGAAACTTCTGAGGCGACTGTTGTGTACGCATACGTACACTTGGTCGGAACGGCGGCAGGGATACTACTGTCGCGATTGCGGAGATTTCAGGCGCGAAGTTGCGGTCAAACCGGGGGGTGGGCGTTGGTGATCAGGACCGAAGTCGAGAGAGCAGGGGCATGGTCCCTGATCAAGCAGCAGTTCGTGGGGGTCAGCGGGCAGGTGTGCAGCGTAACCTATGAGCTGAAGGGGCCCCGACCGGCTCATTTCAATGATCTGGACGAGGCCAGGGCCGCCTTCTGGCAGGCTGAGGCCCTGGCGACCGAAGAGACTGTCTGAGGTTCGAGCCGGTCCTCCCGGACGGACCTGTCTTCACCACTCCAGCCCCGACTCACCCCTCAGCACCGCCTCCGCCTCCGCCGTGTGCTTGGCGTCCGAACGGTCGTGCAGCACCAGCGGCGGCAGCAGCCGCAGCGGCGCCTTGCCGGTCTTGATCGCCTGCACAAGCACCCGTTTGGCCGGCTCGTCCGCATAGGGATGCACGCCGCGAACCGCGAAGGATCCCGCCGTCTCACCCAGCAGGGCCAGCAGGTCGGCCAGCCGGTCGGCGCGGTGGATGACCACGATCCGGCCGCCCTCGCGCACGGCCTTGAGCAGGAAGCTCGTCCAGGCCTTCAGCCCGTCGTCGGCCATCCACGCCCCGAGCTTGCCCTCCGCGGGCGCCCGCAACGCGCCCGGATCGTCAAAGAAGGGCGGATTGCTGACGGCCCAGTCGAACGGCGGCACGTCCAGCGTCCGGAACCCCGCAGCCACGTCGCCCTCGACGATCCGCGCCTCGACCCCGTTCAGGACCGCATTCTCCCGCGCCAGCGCCGCCATCGCCGGGTCGCGCTCCAGCCCGGTCAGGGATGCACCGGGACACCGCGCGGCGATCTGCATCAGCACCGCGCCCGCGCCGCATCCGGCCTCGATCACCCTCTGGCCCGGTTCGGCTGCCACAACCGCCGCCAGCAGGGCCGCATCCATGCCCGCGCGGTATCCCCTGGCCGGCTGACGCAGCCGGACCCGTCCGCCCAGCAGGGCGTTCTCGACGACTTCGCCTTCGAATTGAGGGAACGGTGCGACGGTCACGCGGCTTGACCCTTCATGGAGCGATCACCATTGTGCGCCGCATCGTCGCCCGGCAAGGCGGCGGCTGGATTTTCGGGCGCGATTCTCCCCCGCGCCGCCGCTTCTATGGGTTTCCCGTTGGCCGCTGTCACCGTCGCCGAGCCCCGCTCGAAGGGGAATGTCGAGCCGCTCGTGCGGCTGGCCGCCCCCGACATGGCGACCGTCGATGCCCTGATCCTCGACCGGATGCAGTCCCAGGTGCCGGTCATCCCCCTGCTGGCCGAGCATCTGATCTCAGCCGGCGGCAAGCGCCTGCGCCCCCTGTTGACCCTGGCAGCCGCCCGCGCCTCGGGCCCGGCAGGCGACATCTCCGCTCCGGTCAAACTGGCGGCGGCGGTCGAGTTCATCCACACCGCCACCCTGCTGCACGACGATGTGGTCGACGCCTCGGACCTGCGCCGCGGCAAGGTCGCGGCCCATCTGATCTGGGGCGCGCCGTCCAGCGTCCTGGTCGGCGACTTCCTGTTCGCCCGCGCCTTCGAACTGATGGTCGAGACCGGCCAGATGCGCGCCCTGGGCATCCTCGCCCGCGCCTCCAGCGTCATCGCCGAGGGCGAGGTGCTGCAACTGACCCGCGCTCACGACCTGAACCTCGATCAGGACACCTATCTGCAGATCATCTCGGCCAAGACCGCCGAATTGTTCGCCGCCGCGGCCGAGGCCGGGGCGGTCGGGGCCGGCGCTGACGAGGCCTCGGTCCAGGCCCTGCGCGCCTATGGCCTCAATCTCGGCCTGGCCTTCCAGCTGGCCGACGACGCCCTCGACTACGGCGGCACGTCCGAGGTGCTGGGCAAGAACGCCGGCGACGACTTCCGTGAAGGCAAGGTGACCCTGCCCCTGTTGCTGGCCGCCGCCCGGACGCGCGGCCGCGAGGACGCCTTCTGGGACCGGACCATCAACAAGGGCCAGCGCACCGAGGACGATTTCCGCCGCGCCCGTGAACTGATCTTCGGGGCCGGCGCCGTCAGCGCCACCCTCGACACCGCCCATGACTATGCCGACGCCGCCAAGGCCGCCCTGCAGGTCCTCCCGGCCAGCGACTGGCGCGCGGCGCTGGAACAGTTGGCTGACTTTGCGGTCAGCCGCGCAGCCTGATCAGCGCAACCCCGCGCAGAACCGCTGGATCCGGCGGCAGCCTTCCTCCAGCACGCTCTCCGACGTCGCATAGCTGATGCGGAAATAGGGGCTCAGGCCGAAGGCCGAACCCTGCACCACGGCCACGCCCTCGGCGTCCAGCAGTTCGGTCGCGAACGTATCGTCGCTGTCGATCGTCACGCCGCCTTCGGTGCGTTTGCCGATCAGCCCCTCGATCGACGGATAGACATAGAAGGCCCCCTCCGGCGTCGCGCAGCGGATCCCCGGTGCCTGGTTGAGCATCGACACCACCAGGTCGCGCCGCGCCTCGAAATGCTTCGCCCGCTCGCCGATGAAGTCCTGCGGCCCGTTCAGCGCCTCGACCGCCGCCCACTGGCTCACCGATGACGGATTGGAGGTCGTCTGACCCGCCACCTTGCGCATCAGGTCGATCAGCGGCTTCGGTCCGCCGCCATAACCGATGCGCCAGCCGGTCATGGCATAGGCCTTGGATACGCCGTTCACCGTCAGCGTCCGATCGTACAGATCGGGCGCCACCTGGGCGATCGTCTTGTAGTCGAAGTCGCCGTAGATCAGGTGCTCGTACATGTCGTCGGTCATGATCCAGACCTGCGGATGGCAGCGCAGCACAGCCGCCAGCGCCTCCAGCTCGGCGCCCGTATAGGCCGCGCCCGTGGGGTTCGACGGCGAGTTGAGGATTAGCCATTTCGTCCGCGGCGTGATCGCGGCCTCCAGCGCGGCGGGCTTCAGCTTGAAGCCGTCGGCCTCGTGCCCGACCACCCGCACAGGCTCTCCGCCCGCCAGCAGCACCATGTCGGGATACGAAACCCAGTAGGGCGCCGGCACGATCACCTCGTCGCCGGGCGACAGGGTGGCCAGCAGGGCGTTGTAGATTACCGTCTTGCCGCCGGGCGCGACGTGGATCTGGTTCACCCCGTAGGTCAGGCCGTTCTCGCGCGAGAATTTGGCGGCCACGGCGGCCTTGAGCTCGGGCAGGCCGTCGACGTCTGTGTATTTGGTTTCGCCGCGTCGGATGGCCGCGATGGCGGCCTCCTTGATGTTGTCCGGTGTGTCGAAGTCCGGCTCGCCCGCGCCGAGCCCGATCACGTCACGCCCCTCACGCTTCAGCTCCCGCGCACGGGCGGTCACCGCCAGGGTGGCCGAGGGTTTGACGCGGGCGAGGGCGGAGGACTGCAGGCTGGACATGGCGACTCCCGACGGACGGCGCCCATTCCTTACGCAGTTGCGAAACGACGATCAAATGTCGCCGTCCGATGCCCCTTCACCCCGAGCGCGCTCCGGTCTAGAGCGGGGCTGTGTCGTCCCGTTCGCCCGAGCAATGGTCCCTGACGCGATCGCTGGCCTTCCTGGCCGCGATCTTCGCCGTCGTGTTCGCAACCCTGCTGCCGTCCGCCGTCGCGGCCTCGGCGGCGGCGGGCGAGCCGGTCGTGCTCTGCTCCGGCGACCGGATCATGGTCGTCTTCGACCCGGACGGTTCGTCAGAGCCGTCCTCGATGGACACTCTGGACTGCGCCGACTGCGTCCTGTCCGCCCTGACCACCCTGCCGCCTCCGCCGGTGATCCGGCCTGTGGCCCCGCCGCGGATCGTCGCGGTCCAGCCTGATCTGCCGCGCGCCGGCCCCTGGCGTGGTGGCCTCCTCCTCGCCGGCCTGCCGCCGCCCTCCACGGCCCCCCCGACCGCCTGAACCAGATGAAACGCCCGCACGCCGGCTCACCGGCGCGCGCCTTTCCCTGTTCAGGATTATCGAAATCATGTCTCTCAAGACCACCGCAGCGCCGTGCGCGCTGCTGCTTGCCGCCGCCTTCGCCGTCCCTGCCCATGCCCAGACTCCGCCGGCGTCTCAGGATGTCCAGACGCTGGACACGGTGATCGTCACCGGCGTTCGCAATCCCGAAGACCCGCCCATCGTCGCCGACGCCCGGGCCCTGCTCAGCCGCACGCCCGGCTCGGTCGCCGTCGTCTCGGCCGAGAGCTATGCGACCCGCTTCGCCCAGGGCTTTTCCGACAGCCTCAGGAATGTCCCCGGCGTCCTCGCCCAGAAACGCTATGGCGAGGAAAGCCGCCTCTCCATCCGCGGCTCGGGTATCGCCCAGGGTTTCCACCAGCGCGGCGTCCTGTTTGCCCAGGACGGCGTGCCCTTCGCCGACGCCGACGGCTTCTCCGACTTCCAGGGCATAGACCAGCTGAGCGCCCGCTACATCGAGGTCTACAAGGGTGCCAACACCCTTCGCTTCGGCGGTGCCCAGTTGGGCGGTGCGATCAACATGGTCACACCCACCGGTCGCACCGCCACAGATGATCGGGTGCTGCAGCTCGAAGCCGGCTCCTTCGGCTTCCGCCGCCTGCATGGCGCGTTCGCCGGCGAATGGGGCGACTGGGACGCCTTCGTCGGCGTCACCGCGCTTGAGACCGACGGCTATCGCCGCCAGAGCGACCAGAGCCAGGGCCGCCTGACTGCCAACGTCGGCCGCCGCTTCGGCGAGGACCGCGAAATCCGCCTGATCGCCCAGGCCGCCGACGTCCAGCAGTCCGTGCCGGGTCCGCTGACCCTGACCCAGGCGCTTGCCACGCCGCGGATCGCACCGGCCAACAACATCATCAACGACAACGCCCGCGACCAGACCCTCAAACGCCTGACCCTTCAGACCCGTTGGCGGTTCGACGACAGCACCCTGTTCGAGGGCGCGATCTGGGGTTGGGAAAAATCGCTCTATCACCCGATCTTCCAGGTCGTGGATCAGGAGAGCGAGACCCGCGGGGCCTTTGCCCGGATCGACTGGACCGGAACGGTCGGCGGGATGCGCGCCGACGCCTTCTATGGTCTGAGCTATCGCGACGGTCAGATCGACGCGCTGCGCTACGTCAATGTCGGCGGCTTCCGCGGCGCCCTGACCGCCAACGGCTTCCAGGAAGCCGACGGGCTGGACGTCTTTGCGGAGGGTCGGCTGTTCGTCAGCGATCGTCTGGCGCTGGTCGCTGGCGGTTCGTTCGGCCGTGCCGGCCGGGACTATGTCGATCGCCGGAACGCGTTGAACAACGACGGCATCGACTATGAGTGGTTCTCGCCCCGGCTCGGCCTGCTCTGGGAGTCTGAAGACGGCGCCCAGGTCTTCGCCAATGTGACCCGTTCGGTCGAACCCCCGGCCTATGGGGCCCTCGTCCAGGCGCCGCTGGTCGGCTTCACGCCGATCGACATCCAGGACGCCTGGACCGCCGAGCTCGGCGCCCGCGGCCGTCGCGGCGCCTTCGCCTGGGATTTCACCGTCTATCGCAGCCGGATCGACGGCGAGATCCTGAATTTCATCGTCGGCCCGGACATTCCGGCGGCGACCTTCAATGCCGACCGGACCATTCACCAGGGGATCGAGGCCGGGCTGGACTGGCGGCTGCCGGTGGAGCTCGCCGGCGGCTCGCTGCTCCTGCGCCAGACCTATGCCTTCAGCGACTTCCATTTCGTCGATGATGCGCGGTGGGGCGACAACACCCTGCCGGTCGTGCCCGAGCACCAGTACCGGGCCGAACTGACCTTGCGTCATCCGTCCGGTCTGTTCGTCACCCCTTCGGTCGAGTGGCGCATCTCGGACGTCTGGGTCGACTATGCCAATACGCTGAAGGCGCCGTCCTACGCCCTGCTGGGTGTGAATGCCGGCTTCAAGCTCGGCTCGGGCGCGACCGTCTATCTCGACGCCCGCAACCTGACGGACGAGCGTTACGTCGGCGAGTTTTCCGCCGTCACCGACGCCCGCACCGCCTCGACCTCGGTCTTCTTCCCCGGCGAGGGCCGTTCCGCCTTTGTCGGCGTTCGCCTGACCTATTGATCCGACAACCGGGGCGGGCCGAAAGGCCCGTCCCGACGGAGTTCGACCATGAACCACAGCCCTTCCGACCCGCCCCTGTCCGGCGCCTTCCGCGCCGTCTGGCGCTGGCATTTCTACGCCGGCCTGCTGGTCCTGCCCTTCCTGATGTTGATGGCGCTGACCGGCGCCCTCTATCTTTTCACCGACGAGATCGACGGCGCTGTCTATCGCGACCTGTCGCGGGTCGAGCCGCGCGCCGCGGCGGCTTCGCCCGATCGCTGGGTCGCCGCCGCCGAGGCGGGGACCGGCGGCACGGTCGCCAATGTGCTGGTGCCCGCACAGCCGGATCAGGCCGTTCGCCTGACCGTCAACCTGCCCGACGGCGGCAAGCGCACCGCCTTCGTCGATCCCCACGACGCCCAGCTGATCGGCGTCACCCCCTTTGGCGGGGTTATGGAGACCGTCAAACGGCTCCACAGCCTTATCCTGCTCGGCGCCTGGGCCAACTATGTCGTCGAGATCGTGGCAGGCTGGGCCATCATCCTCGTGGCCACCGGCCTGTTCCTGTGGTGGCCGCGCGGCCGCGGGGTCGGCGTGGTCTCGGTCCGCGCGGCTGATCCGGGGCGGCGTCCCTTCTGGCGCGACGTCCATGCCATCACCGGTCTGTACGCCGGCGCCGTGATCGCCTTCCTCGTCGTCACCGGCATGCCCTGGTCCGCCTTCTGGGGCGATCAGTATATGGCGGCGGTCAAGACCCACGGCCTCGGCCGGCCCCAGGCCCCGCCGGCGGCCAGTCCCTTCGCCCACGCCGCCCACCCGGCCGATGCGCCCGCCGGGGTCGGCTGGACCATGGAAGGGATGGTCATGCCCACCCCCCGCGCCGGCCCGGCCCGGCTGGCGCGGGTGATCGACACCGCCGAGGCGCAAGGCCTGGTCCGGCCCTATATGGTCTCCATCCCGTCCGATCCCGGCCTGGCCTTCACCGCCGCGCGTCAGGTCAGACAGGTCGAGGACACCCGCACCCTCTATATCGACGCCGCCACCGGCGGCGTCCGCGCCGACATCCGCTATGACCAGTTCGGGGTCGGCGCCCGGGCCTTCGAATGGGGCATCGCCGTCCACCAGGGCACGCAATACGGCTGGATCAACCGCTACCTGATGCTGGGCGGCTGTATCGCCATCTGGCTGCTGGCGATCAGCGGCGTGATGATGTGGTGGAAGCGCCGCCCGCCGAAACTGTCCAAGGGCCGTCTCGGCGCGCCCGAGGCTCCGCCCGGGCCGCGTGTTCGCGCCGCCGTGCTCGGCATCGTCCTGCCCCTGGCCATCCTCTATCCCCTCACCGGTCTGAGCCTGATCGCCGCCCTGGCGATCGAGCGGGCCGCAACCCTGGTGCGTCGTCGTCTCGCCGCCCGAACCTCAAGGAGTCCGTCATGAAACGCCTGATCCTCCCCGCCGCCCTGCTGGCGCTCGCCGCCTGTAACCCGTCGCCCGCGCCCGAAACCCTCGCCGCCGTCGCGACCTCCGACGCCCTGTGCCGGCCCACCCCCAACGGTCGCGACGCGACCGGCTGCTACCTGACCCTCACCGCCAGCCGCAACGACCGTCTGGTCTCGGTCTCCAGCCCCGCCGCCCGCGAGGGCCAGATCCACGAGATGAAGGTGGCCGACGGCATGATGTCGATGGCCGAACTCGAGGCCGGCCTGCCCCTGCCGGCGGGCGAGGCTGTTTCGCTCCGGCCGGGCGGCAACCACATCATGCTGATCGGGCTGAAACAACCGCTCGTCGCGGGCGAACAGGTCTCCCTGACCCTGACCTTCGAGCACGCCCCGGCCATGGGCATCCGCGCCCGGGTCGGACAGCCGCCGGCGGCGGGGCAGGGGGCGCCGCACGGCTGACGGCGGCCGCTCTCTCGCCGCCGCCGCCGGCGCCTGCTAGTCGTGCGCCATGCGTCGCCTCCTCGACTTCATCCTCAACATGGAAGCCCGCCGCTGGCGGGCCGCCCTGGCGACGGCGCTGTTGCTCGGCGCCACGGTCGGGCTGCTGCTCTTCGGCAAGAGCCAGTTCGGACTGGCGGCCGAGGAGAACCTCGAGGCCTGGCTGCAGGGCTATCGCGGCAGTCCCTGGGCCTTCGTCGCCACCGTCGGCCTGTTCATCGCCGCCGCCTTCATCGGCATGCCCCAGTTCATCCTGATCGCCGCCTGCGTCGTGGCCTTCGGGCCGTCGCTGGGCTTCTTCTACAGCTGGGCGGCGACCGTGGCCTCGGCGGGCGTCACTTACTGGCTGGGGCGGGGGCCGACGGCGCGGCTGGTCGACCGGTTCGGCGGGCGCACCATGGGCCGACTCAAGGGGTTCGTCGGCAAGAACGCCTTCTACGCCAGCTTCATGATCCGCAACGTGCCTTCGGCGCCCTTCATCGTCGTCAACATGGCGTTCGGCGCCACCCGTGCGTCGTTTCCCGCCTTCCTCGCCGGCTGCGCCCTCGGCGTCCTGCCCAAGACCGCGCTGGTGGCCTTCTTCGGCGGGGCCGTGGTGGCGGCGGTCAGCGGCGACGGCGTCTGGACCTCGCTGATTCTGGCCGGCGTGGCGATCGTCTGGCTCGGCCTGATGCTGGGCGCACGGGAACTCGTGAAAAGGCGCGAGCGGGCCTCCGGCGCCGACTGACAGCCGCGCCCGAAGCGGTTCGGCGTCACGTTCTGGTGAGACCGCCCCAAAGGCGCAGCTTGGGGCCTTTTGAATGCATCTCGCCGGGCGACAGGGCTTGTATTCGCCCTCGCACAAGGGCAAACGAGCCGTAAGGTCGGTCAGGCGATAACGATCAGGAGGCGGCGCGTGGGGATGCGTGTCGCCGGGGCGTCGCCGAAGCGGATCGAGACTGACGCCCGCCCCTCCAAGGCCCGAACGAACGGTATCCCGGACCCATGTTCTCCAGCATTTTCGGCGCGATCTCCAACGACATCGCCATCGACCTCGGCACCGCCAACACCCTCATCTACATGAAGGGCAAGGGTATTGTGCTGAACGAACCGTCCGTGGTCGCCCTGCGCAATGTCGGCGGCCGCAAGATCGTCCACGCCGTCGGCATCGAGGCCAAGCAGATGCTGGGCCGCACCCCCGGCCACATGGAAGCCATCCGTCCCATGCGCGACGGGGTCATCGCCGACTTCGAAGTCGCCGAGGAGATGATCAAACACTTCATCCGCAAGGTTCATAACCGCAAGGGCTTCGTGAACCCCAAGGTCATCGTCTGCGTGCCGTCGGGCGCCACCGCCGTCGAGCGCCGCGCGATCAACGATTCCTGCCTCAACGCCTCGGCCCGCCGCGTCGGCCTGATCGACGAGCCCATGGCCGCCGCGATCGGCGCCGGCCTGCCGATCCATGAGCCGACCGGCTCCATGGTCGTCGACATCGGCGGCGGCACCACCGAGGTCGCCGTGCTTTCCCTGTCCGGCATCGTCTATTCGCGTTCGGTCCGCGTCGGCGGCGACAAGATGGACGAGGCGATCATCTCCTACATGCGCCGCAACCATAACCTTCTGATCGGCGAGACTACCGCCGAGCGCATCAAGAAGGACATCGGCACCGCCCGCATCCCCGCCGACGGCGAAGGCCTGTCGATCGACGTCAAGGGCCGCGACCTGATGCAGGGCGTGCCCCGCGAGGTCCGCATCTCCGAACGCCAGGCCGCCGAAGCCCTGGCCGAGCCGGTCTCGCAGATCGTCGAGGCCGTGAAGGTCGCCCTGGAAGCCACCCCGCCCGAACTGGCCGCCGACATCGCCGACAAGGGCATCATGCTCACCGGCGGCGGCGCCCTGCTGCGCGGTCTGGACGCGGAAATCCGCGACCACACGGGCCTGCCCGTCTCGGTGGCCGACGATCCGCTGTCCTGCGTCGCCATCGGCTGCGGCCGGGTTCTTGAGCATCCGCGGTGGATGAAGGGCGTCCTCGACTCGGCCCTCTAGGGCGCGCGCCGAAACACCGCCGCAAATCCCCGTTATCGTCGCTCCGTCGCCGGTTCCCAACCGGCACGGATTTTGCGATAGGCTCGACAGATCGGCCGGGGGCGTCCCGCTGATTCCCATTTTCTGAGGAAGGCGCGCCGTGGCGTTTCGCGACGGACCGTTCGAGAACATCAAGGTGCCGCTGGTCTGGACCGCGGCCGTCACAGTCGTGCTCGCCGCCATCGGCTGCATCCTGCTGCTGATCAGCGACGCCCGCGCCCAGACCTCGCCCTACCAGCCCGTGCGCTCCGGCGTGGAAGCCGTCGCCGGGCCGGTCGGCGGCGTCTTTGCGGCCCCGGTGCGGTGGTTCGGCCATGCCAGCGACTATGTCGGCGGCTATTTCTTCGCCGTGTCGGAGAACCGCCGGCTCAAGCGCGAACTGGCCGAGCTCCAGCCCTGGCGCGACCAGGCCATCGCGCTCAAGAACGTCAACGCCCGCTATGAGACCATGCTGGGCATCCGGCCCGAGCCGCCGGTGGCGATGCAGACCGCGCGCTCCATCCTCGACACACGCGGCCCCTTCTCCAAGGCCCGGCTGCTCGACGCCGGCTCGGCAAATGGCGTCAAGGTCGGCAATCCTGTCATCAATGAACACGGGCTCGTCGGACGCATCGTCGGCGTCTCGCCCGGCATCAGCCGCATGCTGCTGGTCACCGATGTCGCCAGCCAGATCCCCGTGCTCGTCGACCGCACCGACGCCCGCGCCATCCTCAAGGGGGATGGCTCGCCGAACCCGCGGCTCGAGTTCATGCGCGGCGTCGGTTCGGTCCAGGTCGGCGACCGCATTCTCTCGTCCGGCGACGGCGGCGGCCTCCCGCGGGGCGTGCCGATCGGCGTCGCTGCACGCGGCATCGACGGCAGCTGGCGCGTGAAGCTGTTCAGCGACCGCGGCGCCATCGATTTCGTCCGGGTCATGCTGTTCGAGGATTTCGGCCAGCTGATCGGCGCCGAGGATCTGAACGCCCCGCCGTTGGCCGCGCTCGGCACCCTGTCCGAGGCGAGCCCTGAACAGGCTTCCGCCATCCGGGACGCCGCCGCCCGCCGTGAGACCGCCCGCGCCCAGGCCGAGCAGAGACGATCCGACACTGCCGCCGCCACGGCCGCCGAGGCGGCTCGCCCGCAACCCGCCGCCCCGCCGCCCGCCGCCGCTGCGCCGCCGTCCCAGCCCGCTGCCCTGCCGCCCGGAGGGACCGAATGAGACGGCCGGTCGCGGTCCGCGTCGTCGGACCGGTGCAGTGGATCATTATTCCGGCCGTGGTCACGGTCGCCGTCACCATCCTTCTCGCGACGCCGGTCGAGCTCTTCGGCCTTCACCTGCCCGAGCCGGTCATTCCGATGGTGCTGGCCTTCGCCTGGCCGCTCATCCGCCCCTCGGTGACCGCCCCTCTGGTGCTGACCCTGCTCGGCCTGCTTCTGGACATCCTGACCTATGGCCCGCTCGGCCTGTGGGCCCTCGTCTTGCTGGCCATCTATGCTGTGGTTCTGGCCTCGCGCAGCTTCCTGATCGGTCAGGACACGGCTGTCCTGTTCGCCTGGTACGCCGCCTGCTGCACCCTGGCCTTCCTGATGGCGTATCTGGTGGTCACCCTGATCGCCCGTAATCCGCCGAGCATTCTCGCCCTGATCGGCCAGATCGTACCGACCCTGCTGCTCTTCCCGTTCGCCGACAGGATGATCGAGCGGTTCGAGGACGGCGATGTGAGGTTCCGGTGAGTTCCGAACCCTCCATCTTTTTTTCGGACGTCAACGAGCGTCAGGGCTCCTTCCTGCGCCGCACCTTCGTGCTCGGCGGCCTGACCACGCTGGGCGGCCTGGCCCTGACCGGCCGTCTGGCCCAGCTTCAGGTCATCCAGGCCGGCCAGTACGCCACCATGGCGTCGAACAACCAGTTCAACTTCCGTCTCGTGCCCCCGCCGCGCGGCCGCATCCTTGATCGCGACGGCGTGGTCATCGCCGGCAACCGTCCCAGCTTCCGGGTTCTGGTGGTGCGCGACGAGACCAAGGATCTGGACCAGACCCTGGATCTGCTCGGCCGCCTGTTGCCCGACACCATGGACCGGCGCCGCTCAATCATCCGCGAGGTCAACGCCGCCCCGCGCTTTTCGCCGGTGCCGGTCAAGAGCGATCTGAGCTGGGAGGAGTTCGCCAGGGTCAATCTCTACGCCAACGAGCTGCCGGGCGTCATGGCTGACATGAACGAGGCCCGCTACTACCCGTTCGGCGGGGCCTTCGCCCACGTCATCGGCTATGTCGCCAAGCCCAACGACCGCGACATCCAGGCCATCAAGGATCGCGGTGAGAAGGTCCCGGACATTCTCTACAACCCCGGCTTCCGTATCGGACGTCAGGGGGTGGAGAAGTCGTTCGACATCGATTTGCGCGGCGAGGCCGGCGGCAACCGCGTCGAGGTCGATGCGCGGGGCAGGGTCGTGGCCGAGGACATCGGCGGCTCGCGCCAGGCGATCCCCGGCAAGGACGTGATCCTGACCCTCGACGCCGACGTCCAGAACCGCGCGCTCGAGGTCTATGGCGAGGAATCCGGCGGCTGCGTGGTCATGGATATCCGCAACGGCGACATCCTTTGCATGGTCTCGGCGCCATCCTTCGACCCCAATATGTTCGTCGGGGGCGTCCCGTCGAACATCTACAACGCCTTGCGCGACTATGAGCGCAAGCCCCTGCTGGACAAGGCCATCTACGGCAGCTTCCCGCCCGGCTCGACCTTCAAGATGACCACCGCGCTCGCCTTGCTGGATGCGGGCGTCAATCCGGCCGAGCGGGTCAACTGCACGGGCGGCTATCGCTATGGCAACCGTACCTTCCGCTGCTGGAAGCGCGGCGGCCACGGCTCGATGGATATGCACAACGCCATCAAGAACTCGTGCGACACCTATTTCTACCACCTGTGCAATCGCGCCGGCGTCGACCGCATCGCCCGCGTCGCCGAGGATCTGGGCTTTAATCAGGTCTATGAGATCGGCATCGGCGGCCAGAGCCGGGGCACCATGCCCAGCCGCGCCTGGAAGGCCGATTACGCCCGCCGCACCCGCGCCACCCATCCGGACGCCGGCACCTGGTATCCGGGCGAGACCCTGTCCGTCGCCATCGGCCAGGGGGCAGTCTCGACGACGGCCCTGCAACTGGCCGTCATGACCGCACGCCTCGCCCATGGCCGCAAGGCCATCACACCACGTCTGATCAAGTCGGTGGGCGGCGTCGAACGCCCGGCGCCAGGCGCTGGCCGGGACCTTCCCTTCAGCGAGGAGCACCTCGATATCGTCCGGGCCGGCATGGCCGCCGTGGCCAACGATGTCACCGGCACCGCCTATCGCGCCTCCCAGCTCGGCCTCGGCGACATCCAGATGGCCGGCAAGACCGGCACGGCCCAGTCGCGAGACTACGGCACGGGTTCGCGTGGGCCACGTGACGCCGTCTGGACGCGCCGCGACCACGCCCTGTTCGTCGCCTTCGCCCCGCATGACGCGCCGCGCTACGCCATCGCCCTGATCATCCAGCACGCGCCGTCCGGCGGTTCGGCTGACGCTGCCCCCCGCGCCCGCGAGATCATGAAGACCGTCCTGCTCAAGGACCCCGACATGCGCGCCCGGATCGAGCGCCCCCTGCCGCCCGAAGCGGTCGCCCCCGCCGGCGCGGACGAGGGCGAACTCGGCGCCGGGCCGGGTGGCGAGGTCACGGGCGCCGCGGCCGAAGAGATTGCGCCCGCCGCACCGGCGCGTCGCCGCGCCCCGACCGCGACCAGCGGACCACGCCCCTATCTGTCGGAGCCGCCGCAATGACCGCCTCGGCCCTGACCCGTCCCGGCGAACGCGATCGCCTTTCGACCAAGATCACCGAACTGGACTGGCGCCTGGTCGCCTTGCTGTGCATGGTCGCCTTCGTCGGCACCGCCATGCTCTATTCGATCGCGGGCGGCGAATGGCAGCCCTGGGCGATCAAGCACGCGATCCGCTTCGGCCTCCTGCTGGTCGTGATGCTGGCCCTGGCCATGTTGCATCCGAAATGGTGGTTCCGCGCCGCCTATCCGCTCTATGCGGTGCTGCTGCTGCTGGTTCTGATGATCGAATTCACTCCGCTCGGTTACGTCGCCGGCGGCGCAAGGAATTGGCTCAACCTCGGTTTCATCCGCATCCAGCCGGCCGAGTTCATGAAGCTCGGCCTCGTTCTGGCTCTGGCCCGCTGGTACCACAGCCATACGGCCCAGGAGGCCCGCTGGTCGTGGAAGCTGTTGATCCCGGCCGGCATGATCGGCCTGCCATTCGTTCTGGTCGCAAAACAGCCGGATCTCGGATCGGCGATGATCATCGGTCTGACCGGCGGCGCGATCATGGTCCTCGCCGGCCTCAGCTGGCGGGTCATCGCCGCCGGCGCGGTCGCCGCCGCCGCCATCATCCCGCCTTTCGTCATGTTCGGCATGAAGGAATACCAGCGCAACCGCGTCCTGACCTTCCTCAGCCCCGAGTCCGATCCGTCGGGCACGGGTTACAACATCATCCAGTCCAAGATCGCCCTCGGATCGGGCGGGGTCCTGGGCAAGGGCTACGGTCTGGGCAGCCAGAGCCAGCTGGAGTTCCTGCCGGAAAGGCACACGGACTTCATCTTCTCGACGGTGGCCGAGGAATTCGGCTTCGTCGGGTCGTTCGCCGTGCTGGCCTGCTACATCGCCATCATCCTGATCGCCCTGCGTATCGCCTCCCTGGCCCACAGCCATTTCGGCCGGATCGCCGCCGCCGGGATGACGGCCTTCTTCGCCCTGTTCGTCCTGATCAACGGCGCCATGGTCATGGGTCTCGCCCCGGTCGTCGGGGTGCCGATGCCGCTGCTCTCCTACGGGGGGTCTTCGATGATGACGGTGATGTTCGGCTTCGGCCTGATCCTGTCCACCCGCGTCCACCGCTACGCCGAGCTGCCGAAAGGGCAGGGGCTGTTCTAGGGGGCGACCCAGACTTCAGCCGGCGGAAGTTCATCACAGCGGACACAACGAGGTCACAGCGGGCACAACGGGTCCGCAGCGCCGCTGTCCCCCACCGCGCTCGATGCATCGGGACAACCCCGGACACTGGGCCTGGTTGATTTCACAATGCGGCGAAGCCGCAACCAAGCCGAACACGCAGCGCTGACCTTGCGACTCCCCGCTCCCGTCGTGTCCGTTGTGACCTCGTTGTGTCCGCTGTGATGAACCTTCCGGCCGTCGTACCTAAGAACAGCATGCACGCCCTCCCCACGAACGGAAGGGACCGCTACGGTGTTGGCATGACAGACAAGCCCAAGCCTGCCGCACCGCCCGCCTTCGTTCCCGACTGGGGCGACAAACCCTGTCCGAAGCCGGGCCTGCCCGCCACCACGCCGGAACGCGCCGCCGCCCTCATGGAAGGGGTGCAGATGCGCGAGAACCCCGCCGAATGGGCCTTCGTCCGCCTGTCCAAACTGATCGAGGATTTCGAGAAGGGGCTCGACAAGGACGACGAGATCGGCGCCCGCATCGTCGGCCTGCCGGGCGATGGCACCATGTCGATCGAGGATCTCGGCTTCTGGGGCCCGGACTTCATCATGTTCCTGGGCAAGAATTCGGATGGCAAGCCGGTCCGCCTGATCCAGCACTATGCCCAGATCAACGTCCTGCTCGATGCCCGCAAGCGGCCCGAGGAACGCGAAGCCCGCCGCATCGGCTTCCAGCTCTCGGAACTGGTGAGGAAGACCAGTCCGAAGTGAGGGGCTAGGGATAAGGGATTAGGGATTAGGTTCAGAGGGTGGTTGCCGCAGGCGAGCGGCCCGGCAGCAGTCTCCCTAATCCCTAATCCCTAATCCCTTATCCCTTATCCCTTATCCCTGCAGCGAAGCGGCCCAGTCCGTGGCCCGCACCAGACTGTCCACGATGCCCGGCTCGCTCGAGGCGTGGCCGGCGTCCTTGACGATGTCCAGCTTCGCCTCGGGCCAGGCCCGATGCAGGGCCCAGGCGCTGGTGATCGGCGTCACCACGTCGAAGCGGCCCTGGGCGATCCAGCAGGGGATGTGCTTGATCCGCCCGATGTTCTTCAGCAGCCAGCCCTCTTCGGGGAAGAAGCCGCCGTTCATGAAGTACCAGCATTCGATCCGGGCGAAGGCGACCGCGAACTCGGGCTCGGCGAACTTGTCCGGCCGGGCGTCGGGGCCTTCGACGCTGACCGTCTCGCCCTCCCAGCTCGACCAGGCCACGGCGCAGCGCTCGCGCTCCGCCTTGTCGTCGCCGATCAGCCGCTTGTAATAGGCGCCCATCAGGTCATGACGCTCATCCTCGGGGATCGGCGCGACGAACCGCTCCCAGGCGTCCGGGAAGATCTGCGACGCCCCATCCTGGTAGAACCAGTGCAGTTCCGGCTTGGTCAGCAGGAAGATGCCGCGCAGCAGCAAGGCCGCGACCCGCTCGGGATGGGTGATCGCATAGGCCATCGACAGCGTCGAACCCCAGCTGCCGCCGAACACGACCCATTTGTCGATGCCAAGCTGTTCACGCAGCCGTTCGATGTCCTCGATCAGCGTCCAGGTGGTGTTGTCCTCCAGCGACGCGTTCGGCCGGCTCTTACCGCAGCCGCGCTGGTCGAACAGGACGATCCGGTATCTCGCCGGATCGAAATAGCGCCGCATGCCCGGATTGACCGCACCGCCCGGCCCGCCGTGCAGGACCACGACCGGGAGTCCCTGGGGATTGCCGCATTCCTCGTAATAGATCTCGTGCACGCCGTCGGTCGGCATGAAGCCGGAGGCATAGGCCTCGATTTCAGGGAACAGTTCGCGGCGCGGGGCGTCGGGCGCAGGGAAGGCCATACGGGTAATCGGTCTCGTTCGCGCCGTCAGGCGGGTGTGGATTGTGACCGCAATGCGGCAATCAGCAGCAAAAGCCAAGCTGCGATCATCAGCACGCCGCCGATTGGTGCGATTGCACCCATCGCCGTCAGGCTTAGCAGAGCGATGGCCGACAAGGCGAGGCAAAACACCAGCCCGCCCGCAGAGGCCAGCCAGCCGGCCAGCACCACCAGTCGTTCGCGGCCCGGCCAGATCGCGCAGACAAGAGCCACAACGGCATGGACCATCTGGTAGTGCGATCCGGTGGTCAGCAGGGACTTGACCTGCGGTCCGGCCCCATGCGCCGCAAACGCCCCGATCAGCACGGCAAGCGCGCCGTTCAAGGCCGCGAAGGCCGCAAGATTGCGATGAATCTGCACGGCCCAGACGCTAGCCGACAGAATCCCATGCGTCTGCTATCCCGCCGGCATGACCGCCGCCCAGCGCATGTCCCTGCAGTATGTGTTGCTCTTCGGCGCCACTGGCGTGAGCCTCCCGTTTGCAGGCCTGTGGTTGAGCGCGCAAGGGTTGAGCGGGGCCCAGATCGGAACCGTGCTGGCGGCGCCGATGCTGGCGCGAATCATTACCGGGCCGCTGCTGGCCGTCTGGGCGGACGGCTTCCGGCTGAGGCGCACGCCGATCGCCCTGCTCGGCCTGATCATGGCTCTTGGCTACAGTCTGGCCGGCCTTGCCGACGGATTCGCCCTGCGCGCCGTCGGCTGGTTCATCGGCGCCACGGCCATGGGGGTGCTGGTGCCGCTGACCGACGTGATGACCCTGCGCCTCGCATCACGCCTCGGCTTCACCTTCGCCCGGCCGCGAGGCATGGGCTCCGCCGCATTCGTTGTCGCCAATATCGGCATGGGCGTGCTTCTCCTCACCACGCCCGTCGACGGGATCATCGTCTGGATCGTGGTGACGTCGTTTGCCTTCGCGGCCGCCGCCATCCTGGCCCTGCCGCCGGAACCCGTGGCAGACGGCGCGCCCGTCCTGGGCCGGGAGCGGTTCCGGGGCCTCGGCCGGCTGATGGTCGATCCCGTCTTTCTGACGACGATCTTCGCCGTCGGCGCGGTCCAGGCTGCCCATGCCTTCCAGTACGGCTTCTCCGCCATCCTGTGGAAGGCGCAGGGGATCAGTGAAGCCGTGACCGGCCAACTCTGGGCCTTCGGCGTCGTGGTCGAGATCGCGCTGATGTGGCTGTTCGAGCCTTGGCGCCGGCGCGTCGGCATCGGTCCCTGGAGTCTGCTGATGGTCGGTTCGGCCGCCGCCGTCCTGCGCTGGGGCCTCATGGCGCTGGCCCCGCCGCTCTGGCTGCTATGGCCGCTGCAGGCCCTGCACGCCCTGACCTTCGCCGCCACCTTCCTCGCCGGAGTCCAACTGGTCGAACGCCTGTCGCCGCCCGATACGCATACGGCCGCCCAGATGCTCAGTTCGGTCTTGTCCGCGGGCGTGTTGATCGGTCTGGCGACGGCGGTATCGGGGCCCCTTTACGATCGCTTCGGAGCTGGAGGGTACTGGGCGATGGCCGCGCTGGCCGGAGCCGGCCTGCTGGCCGCGATCCCCCTGCGCGGTCAGTTGGCGCGGGAGCGGGGCAGGGGCGGGAGATGATGCGCCATGGCCTGGGCCGCGGCCTTGACCGCCCGCTGCACCGCCGCGTCGCTCTCATGCTCCGGGGCGCGCAACAGCCCGATCGCCGGCGTATCCGGCCCGTCCGGCAAACCGGACAGGACGCGGTACAGCAGATAGCTGCCGGCATCCTCTTCTGACTCGGAACTGGCGTCGGCGGTCAGTCCGGCCTTGTTCAGGGCCCTGACGATGTCCGTAACCGGCGCGGTCGCCCGGGCCATCCCTGGCCCGACGGTGTCCAGCCGGCCGCCGTCAAGCGACCGGTTTTCGGCCCGGATCTGGAGCCGGAAGGCATCGCTGCGCCGCGTGCGTCCCACCAACAGCAGGCCCCGGCAGCTCCGGTCCTCGAGATGGGCGGACAGGGTGGCTGCGAGAGCCTCGGGCTCGCCCGCGGCGACTGCGAGCGTCCGCGCGCCGATCGGGTTCCAGGTAGCGCCCGACAGGTCTTCGACCGGATCCCAGCCTGCCTCGTCTACCTCCCAGGCGCAGATGACGAGCGCCGGCCGGTAGTCCGGGGCTGCCTCGTCCTTGGGCTCAAGCATGACCGGCCTGTATATGACAGAAGTGTGACACCGGCCGGCAAGGTGTGGCTACCCGGGCCCCGGCGTCAAGGCTCAATCGCCATCGGGGGCATCCGCCCTCATGAAATTCGCCCCTCAGGCGAGATCACCGACCGCCGCGTCCAGCAGCATGAACGCCCGTCCGCCATCCGATGTCAGACGCCCGAGAATTCCGGACCCATCGCTCGCCCCGGCACGGGTCGCCAGATCGCGCGAGAAGCCGCGGACATAGGCCTCGGCGTCCGCTCGCAGATCCGGGTCGGTCAGAACCCGGCGCGAAACGCTGCGAACCGCCGCCGGCGCCACGCGCCGAACAATCTGGCGCGCCCGGTCCGGATCGCGCTCGGCCACGGCCTGGGCCGCCTCCTCGACCCGAGAACGGGGCAGGAGGGCGTTCGGATCGACGCCCATACGCCGAATGGCGGCGGTGATCCGCGCCTCCAGCGCCTCGGCGGCCTCTGCGGGCATCACGGGGGTATCCAGATCCAAGGGGGCCTCGCCCGGACCGTCATCGACCAGATCATTCCAGTCCAGTCGATCACCGGACGGAGCGCCTGAGCCAGGCATGGGCTCAAGCTTCAACCGCCCCCTCAGCCCGAAGGCGCGCGGCTCTTCGCCCCTGGCCGTGCGTGAGCGGCCGGTGTCAGCCTCGGACTGGCCTGCCGCAGGCGGCGGGACAGGTTCGCGGCGGCGCAGCGCGGGCGCATCGCCGGACACCACTCCCATCAGGCGCACGGCCTCGGTCAGCATGTCGTAGTTGCGCCGCACCCGCTCCTGGAAGCCGGCGTCCAGCGCCTCGGTGTCGGCGGCGGCCTTTTGCGAGGCGGCGGCCAGCGCGGCCAGGCCTTCCTCAACCGTGGCTCTGACGGCCTCGACCCGCTTCTGGGCCTCTTCGGGCAGGCGAGAGGCGCGTTCATCGAGGTCGCCGATCGTTTCGTCGATCCGGGCGAGGGCGGCGGTCATCCGTTCGACCGTTGATTCAAGACGCTCCAGCGCCCGATCACCCGCCTCGTCGACCAGTCCGGTGGTTTCGATGACAATCTTGCGGGCCGTATCGACGCGGGCGTCCGCCGCCTGGTCGGCCTTCTGAGCGGCGTCGAACAGCGCCTCGCCCAGCCGGTCGGCGCGAATCTGGGCCTGTTCCGCTGCATGGCTGGCAGCCTCGCGGGATTTTTCGGCCGTAGCCTGCAGGGCGGACAGCGCGGAGCGGGTCTCTTCGACCAGTGCGTCGCGCGCCTCGGCGGCCAGGGCTTCGAACCGGTCCAGCGCCAGCTTGGTCGCCGCGTCGAAGCCGTCGGCCTCGCGCTGGGACATTTCGACCAGCGCCCGGAATTGGTCGGTCGCGGCCTCGACCAGATCCTTGATGGTCTCGGTCGTCCGCGTCGAGGTTTCCCCGAGTTCGCCAGCGGCGTTCCGGGTTGCGGACAGCTGTTCGCTCAGCTGAGCTCGCTGGCTTTCAACCTGGGCCGAGAAGTCCTCCTGGTCGGTGCGCAGGGCATAGGCGGCGGTGACCAGGGCGGCGCGTTGCTGACCCAGGCCCTCTTCGACCGACTGGATCTGCTCGGCGACGCCCGATCCTGCATTCTCAAGCCGCAAGGTCTGACGGGCCAGATCGTCGGCCGCGACACGGGCGGCGTCCTGGGCTTCGCTGGCGGCTGCGGCGAGGTCGGCGGCGCGCGCGGCCAGGGCGGCTTCCGCTTCGCGAAGCTGGGTCTGGGCCAGGTCGGAGGCGTCCACCACCATCCGAGACTGCCGCTCGACCGCGTCGATCACGCCGGACGCCTGGCTGTCCATCCGGGTGGCCAGATCCTGCATCTTCTCACGTTCGCCGCCGAGTTGTTCAGCGAGGCGTCGCGCGGTGCGCCCGGCCGTCTCGGCGGCCTCGTTCAGCCGGGTAGTCTCCTGCGACAGGGCCTCGCGTAGCAGTGCCATGTCGCTTCGGGCGCGTTCGGCCGCCAGCGACGCCTGGTCGATGTCGTTGCGCAGCGAGTTCAGAACCTCGCCGGTCTGCTGGGCCGCCAGGGCGGTAGGCGCGATCAAGGCCTCTGCCAATTCGCGCGCCCGGCGGGTCTCGACCGCCAGCCCCGCGCCCTGGCGCACGGCGTGGGCCAGCATGATGGCCATGCCGGCGGGCGCCAGGGCGATCAACGCATAGACGGCCAACCGAAGCGGCTCCAGCTCGACGGCGCCGGAACCCACCTCGAAAGCCAGCCATGCAGCCACGCCGCCGATCCAGAGCGCAGAAGCGACGCCGGCGACCAGATAGGCGTGTCGCCCAGATGGGGCAGGACTCTCACGGCCCTGGACGCGCGCCGGAGCTGGTGGCGCTTCATACGTCACGGGCGGCGCATCTGCTGATACCGCCAACTCGGGTGTGACGGTCGGTGGCGGTGTGGCGCGCTCCGCTTCAGCCAGCGCCCGTTCTTCAGCGCGGCGTTGCTCTTCAGCCAGCCTGCGTCGCCGTCGCTCGGACATCGGCCGTTCCAGGGCTGCGCCCGGATCCTTGTCTGGCAGCGAGAGATCGGTGGCATCCATGACCGACCCGTCGACCAGCGTCGCCGGTTCCGGTTCGGTCAGGTTCAGCGCGGGCCGTTGACGGGGTGATTTCATGGAGCGGCGATCTCGTCACGGTGCGCGCCGACAGCTGGCGCGCGATAGGACGTTTCGACCCTAACGAGTCAATCGCGGTGCGCAAAGTCAGGGGTGTATGATTCAGGGGACAGTCGCGCCCCTGGGATCAGCAATCCTGCTTGCGATCGGTCGATGCTGCCAGGACGGCGGCGGACGGGCTGTCTCCGCAATCACGGACGCGATGGATTTCCCGCTGGGGCGTCTGACGCGAGTCGAGATCCACGCCGAACTGCGACAAGGCCGCAGCGGCCAGCATGGCGACGAACCCTGCGATAAACTCGATCAGCGCTTGCATCGCCGATCTCCCCTGTCCGACTGACGGCGGTTCTTATGCCCCTAAAACAAGGTTCGGACAATCCTGCTCCACATGAACAAAGCGTCACGATTGACCCGATACGCTTTCACATGGAACGGAAGTGGCTGGCGTGCGTCCTGTAGAGCTTGGGGCGCACATCGCCGTCACGCGAATCGGCCAGACCTGCGCCATGAACGAAACGGGGCACGACCAGAGCCACAGCCTGCTGACGCCGGGCCGCAACTGTTGGCGGGTCGAGACGGCGGACCGGTTCGCCGTTCTGATGGAGAATGCCGCGTATTTCGACGCCCTGCGGTCGGCCCTGGGCAAGGCGCGCCGTTCGATCGTCATTCTGGGCTGGCAGTTCGATCCTCGCACGCGGCTGGATCCGCAGAGTTCGCATGACGACCATCAGGCCCAGATCGGTCACCAGTTGCGCATGCTGGTGAAGGCTCATCCAAATCTGGATGTGCGGTTGCTGATCTGGAAATCGCCCCTTCTGATCGCGGCGTCGCAAGGTTTCTATCCGCACAAGGCTCAAGTCTGGTTCCGCAAGCGGCTGGTGGAGTTCCGGCTTGATCCGCCCCCGACGTTCGGCGCCTGCCACCACCAGAAGGTGATCATTATCGACGACGCCGTGGCCTTCTGCGGCGGCGGCGACATCTCAACGGACCGATGGGATTCCGAAGAACATCTGGATGGCGATCCGCGTCGCTGTCAGCCGTCCGGTCTGATCCCGCCGCCCCGGCATGAGGTGATGGCGGTCATGGACGGGGCGGCTGCGAGAGCGCTCGGCGATCTGGCGCGGGAGCGGTGGTTTCGGTCGACGGGCGAACGGACCATCCCGGACGAAGCCGACAGCGATGCCTGGCCCGATGGTTTGGAACCCGACTTGCTCGGGACGCCGGTGGCTATCGCCCGCACCGAACCGGCCGCTGCCGGGCGCGCCGAGGTCCGTGAGAATGAGGCCCTTCATCTCGACGCGATCCGGCGTGCGAAGCACCTGATCTATATGGAGAACCAGTATTTCACCTCGCCCGCGATCGCCGAGGCGCTGGCCGCGCGGCTGGGCGATCCGGACGGGCCTGAAATCGTGCTTGTTTCGACTGGAACCAGCCCCAGCTGGTTCGACCGGATCACCATGGATACGGCCCGATCGGAGGTCCTGTTCCGACTGGAGCAGGCCGACCGTCACAATCGGTTCTTCGCCTTCACGCCCCATACCCGAAAAGGTGAGCGGATCATCGTCCACGCCAAGGTCTCGATCTATGACGACGCGGTGCTACGGATCGGCTCTACCAATCTGAACAACCGGTCATTCGGTTTCGACACGGAGTGCGACATTGCGGCGGAACCGGCGGACGCCGCTGGCCGGGACGCCATTCGTCGGTTCCGCCACCGCACCATTGGCCACTGGATCGGTATCGACGGCGAGGCCTTTGCCGCGGTGGAGGCCGTTACCGGGAAGGTGGGCGAAGCGATCCATCGGTTCGACACCGGCCGGATGAAGGTGCTCGGCGCCGAGCCGCCTTCGCGTATCGAACGCGTCATCGCCGAATTCCAGCTTGGCGATCCGACCTCGACGCGGGATGCGTTCCGCCCCTGGAAGCGACGCAGCCGGTCTCACCGCACCCTGCCGGCGCCTAGGGAGTCCTGATCTCGAAATCGATGATCAGCGGCAGGTGGTCGGACGCCATCCGGGCCAGGGGAGAGAAGGGCGCCTTCACCGCCGTGACCACCAGTTCAGGGCTGGTGAAGCAGTGGTCGATCCGGATGGCCGGGAAGCTTGATGGAAATGTCTTGACCGAGGGCTTCAGCCCCAGACTACGCTGACAGTCGGCAAGCCGCCGGGCGAGCGTCTGATACGGTCGGGTGACCGACGTCGCGTTGAAGTCGCCGGTGAGCAGGGTCGGGCCGACGCAGTCGGGATGGCCCAGCCAGTCCGGTCCAACCAGCGCCGCCGCCTGCAGCCTCTGCTCGCGGGGTACCAGGCCGAGGTGGGTGTTGATGACGTTAAGTTCGACCCCGTCGAAGTCAACGGCCGCCCATATGGCGCCGCGCGGCTCCAGACCCGGCACGCCGCGAATGCTCGGCAGCGGTCCGGACTTCACCAGCCGCTCGGGCCTGAGGGTCAGGACGGCGTCGCCGTATTGTTCGGCCTCGACCTGCATGGCGGCGTGGAAATGGAAGGTCATGGCCAGACCGTCGGCGATTGACCGGGCCTGATCGACATAGCCCGTGCGGGCGCGTCCGACGTCCAGCTCCTGCAGGCAAACGATGTCCGGCTCGTGCTCGGCGATCACGCCCACGATGCGGGCGACGTCGAGCTTGCGGTCGACGCCGACGCAGCGGTGAACATTGTAGGTCAGCAGACGGGGCATGACGTCCTGGGAACAGTCCGGGCGGTGGTCAGGCCAATACCACGGGGAATACGACACCAAAGCGGCGAAGGGCGACCTTGGTTCAGATCAGGACCAGACGATCCGCGACCTCATTGGGATTTGAAGCCCGGGGTGGAAAGTGCGCGGCAAGAACATCGCCGCACAGACCGATCGCGACCTCGAAACCGGCGGCGGGGTCGCCTTTCTTCATGCCCTTGGCCAGCGCCTCGACGGCGTCGGCCCAGACGGCCTGGTCGACCTTGCTGTAGATGCCCTCATCGGCGACGACCTCGACCTGATGGTCGGACAGCGCGGCGAATATCAGGACTCCGGTCCGCTCGCGGGTGACATGCAGACCGTGCGCCAGAAACTGTTCCATGGCTGTGCGGCGCACCCGGGCCCGACGGACGCTGCGCGGCGTGACGACACGCCGAACGGCAGGGATCGAGGTCAGCAGGAAGACGGTCACGAAAACCGCAGACTGGATCAGGGCGTAGGCGGCCAGCGACTGGCCTACAACGACATCGGTGGAAGCCAGATGGGCGGCCTGCCACCCGTCTCCCAGACCCGGAATCCAGGCTGGATCGAAGCCGAACGGGATCAGGCCCAGCGGCAGGAGCAGGGCCGCGGCGGCCGCCCAGCCGAGCGAGATGTCGCGATAGGACGAGACCCGTCGGGCCAGAACACAGAATATCTCGCCTGAAGTCCTGGTCTCGGCGGCTGCGATCGCGTCGCCGATGCGGCCCTGAACCTGGGGAGTCAGCTTGATCACCATCCGCCCGATGCTCCCCCGCCGCCGAAGCTGCCGCCGCCGCCGCCGAAACCGCCTCCGCCGCCACCAAATCCGCCGCCGCCGCCGCGGCCGCTGCTTCTCAGCGCCTCAGTCGCGGCCCACAGCAGTATGGGACCGACCCCGCTGGGGCGTCGGCGACCGCGTCCCCCGCCGCCGCCAATCATGGCGAGGATCATCAGGATGAAGATCACCGCGATCACCACCCCGACGCCGATGGGCGCTTCGGACCTGGGTCGCTCCGCCGCTGCCGCGCGGGCCTGGGCCTCGGCCGGATCCAGCCTCAGCTGGCGGTCGATGGCGTCGACGCCCTGTTCGATGCCGCGTTCGAAATGGCCCTCGCGGAAGGAGGGCAGGATCTCGTTCTGGATGATCAGGGCCGACAGGGCGTCGGTCAGGACGGGTTCGAGCCCGTAACCGACCTCGATGCGGACCTTGCGTTCGCGCGGCGCGACGATCAGCAGGACGCCGTTGTTCTTCTCCGCCTGGCCGATGCCCCAGGCGCGGCCGAGCTGATAGCCGTATTCCTCGATCTCATAGCCCTGAAGGTCGGGCACGGTGACGACGACGACCTGATCGGTCGTATCGCGCTCCAGCGCCTCCAGCTTTCCGGCCAGAGCCAGTTCCTTGGCGTCAGAGATCAGGTCGCCGTGATCGATGACCCGACCGTTCAGGGGCGGAAAGGTCGGGCCGGCGGCCAGCGCCGGGGCGACGGCCGCCAGCCAGACGACGGCCAGCAAGGCCGCTATCAGGCCGGCGGCCCTGATCACAAGAGAACCCGGGAGGGTGCGGATCACTGCGCCGCCGGGGCTGCGGCCGGAGCTGCAGGCGGCGCCGCGCCGGGTGCGGCGGCAGGCGCCGCGCCACCGGGCTGGGCCGGGTTCAGGGCGTCGAAATTCACGCCCGGCGCTGATTGCGCCGCCTCGGTCGCCGAGAACAGCTGCATCGGCTCGGACCCGCCGTGAATCGTGTTGGCCCAGATCACCGTCGGGAAGGTGCGCAGCGAGGTGTTGTAGTCCCGCACGGCCTCATTGTAGTCGCGCCGCGCGATGGCGATCCGGTTCTCAGTGCCTTCCAGCTGGGACTGCAGGGCGATGAAATTCTGGTTCGACTTGATGTCCGGATAGCGCTCGACAACCAGCAACAGCCGCGACAGCGCCTGCGAGAGTTGGCCCTGGGCCGCCTGGTAGCGCTGGAAGGCCGCCGGGTCGTTCAGCGTCTCTGGCGTGACCGTCACGCCGGTCGCTTGCGCCCGGGCCTCGATCACCTGGGTCAGGGTGGTGCGCTCGGCGATCGCCGCGCCCTGCACCGTGGCCACCAGATTGGGCACCAGGTCGGCGCGGCGCTGGTACTGCGACTGGACATCGGCCCATTTTGCCTTGGCGGCCTCTTCCTTGGTCGGGATGGCGTTGATCCCGCAACCCGCCATGGCGGGGGTCAGGATCACGACGGCCGCGAGGGCCGAAACACGGGGCGAGAAGCGGATCATCGACGTCTCCTGACAGGCCAGAGTCCGACTATCGGGGTTCAATGGCGCAGGTTCAAGCGTCCAGAGGTTCGGGCGTGACGCCGATGGACCGGCAGGCGGCCGAATAGGTGTTGGCCAACAGGCAGGCGATGGTCATCGGGCCCACGCCTCCAGGCACTGGCGTGATCTGTCCAGCAACCCCGGCGGCCTCGGCGAAGGCGACGTCGCCCACGAGGCGGGTCTTGCCCTCGGCCGCCTTGACCGGATCGCGGGACGGCACACGGTTGATGCCGACGTCGATGACCGCCGCGCCGGGTTTGATCCAGTCGCCGCGCACCATCTCCGGTCGGCCGACGGCGGCCACCAGTATGTCTGCGGTGCGGCACAGGGCGGGCAGGTCGCGGGTCCGGGAATGGGCGACGGTCACGGTGCAGCTCTCGGCCAGCAGCAGCTGCGCCATCGGCTTGCCGACGATGTTGGAGCGTCCGACGATCACGGCGTTCAGCCCGGACAGATCACCCAGTTCGGCCTTCAGCAGCATCAGACAGCCCAGCGGCGTGCAGGGCACCAGCCCTGGCAGGCCGACAGCCAGACGCCCGGCGTTGACGACGTGAAAACCGTCGACGTCCTTGTCCGGATCAATCGCGTCCAGCACGGCCGAGGCGTCGATGTGGCCGGGCAGGGGCAACTGGACGAGAATGCCGTGGATGCCGGCGTCGGCATTCAGCGCCGCGATCAGGGCCAGCAGGTCCACCTGCGAGGTCGTGTCGGCAAGGCGGTGGGTGTCGGACCGCATGCCGGCGCGCTGGGTCGTTTCGCCCTTGTTGCGGACATAGACCTGGCTGGCGGGGTCTTCGCCGACGATGACGACGGCGAGGCCCGGCTTGACGCCATGCGCTGTTTCCAGCCGCGCCGAGGCGGCGGCGACGCGCTCCACCAAGCCGGCCGCAAAGGCCTTGCCGTCGATCAGGGTCGCGCGGGCGGGGTCGGCCGTCATGGATTTCGGCTCCGGTCGTCAGGAATCGTGCGGTCGCCGCGATTTACAGAGGGCGCGGTTCGGCGTCTATGATCGGAGTCGCATTCAAGGGGATATCCATGCGCCGTAAGACCATTCTCGCCGCCGTCAGCCTGCTGGCGTTGTCGATCTCGGCGCCGGCGCTTGCCCAGCGCGCGGAGACCCTTTCGCCTGGCCGGACCATTGAGGGCCAGATCACGGAGGGCGACGGCACGGCGGCCGACGACGCCTACCGCTACGACGACTATCTGATCCGCGCCCGCGCCGGCCAGCGGCTGGAAGCTATCATGCGCGCTGACGACTTCGACGCCTATCTCGAAGTCTTTCACCAGGGCGACAGCGAGGCCCTGGCGCAGGACGACGACGGTCTCGGCGAAGGCACCCATTCGCGGCTGCGCTTCACGGCGGACCGGGCGGGAACCTATGTGCTCCGGGCCCGCACCCTCTCGGGCATCCGGGGCGGGGCCTATTCCCTCGGCCTGACCCAGCGTCCGCCGGCGGGTCGCCCACCGCGGCCGTCGGGCATCCGCGTCGGACAGTCGATCCAGGGCGCGCTGACGGCGGGCGATCCGGAGAGCGAAGGCGGCCGAGCCTATGACGCCTACACCTTCCGGGCCCGCGCGGGCGACCGGTTCGTCATCGACCTGACCGCCGACGATTTCGATCCCGTGGTCCGGGTCGGCCAGATGCGGGCGGGCGAGTTCAACGAACTGGCCATGAACGACGACACGCTGGAGACGGGCCTCAACTCGCGGCTGATCTTCATGGCGGAGGAGAGCGGCGACTACATCATCCGGGCGACGCCGCTCGGCGCGGGCGACGAAGGCGCCTACACCCTGGCCCTGGCGCGCGGGCCGGAACTTGCCGCCGCCCAGGAGATCGAGATCGGCGGCTCGGTCGAAGGGGCGCTGTCCGAGGGAGACGGCAAGGGCGTTGGAGGCGCCACCGCCGACGCCTATCGCTTCTCCGGACGGGAGGGCCAGCGCATCCGCATCGAAATGAGCTCGGACGCATTCGACACCTACATCGAGCTGTTCGACGCCAGCCGCGTCAGCCTGGCCGAGGACGACGACGGCGGGGCCGAGGGCACTAATTCGAGGCTCACCTTCACCCTGCCGCGGACCGGCGTCTATTTCATCGAGGCCCGCGCCTTCACGGAATCGACGGGCGGCTATTCGCTGTCGGTTTCCGAGGTCGAGCCGGAGAAGGCTCCGGAGACGCTGGCCTTCGGCTCGCCGATCCAGGGAGAGATCAGCGAGACCGATCCGGTCGACGGCGACGATCGCGGCTATGACGCCTTCTCCTTCAGCGGCGCGGCGGGCCAGCGGGTCCAGGCGATCATGCGGTCCGGCGACTTCGACACCTATCTGCAGATCGGGCGCGCCGGGGCGGAGTTCGAGCCCCTGGCCTCTGACGACGACGGTCTGGGCGAGGGCACCGATTCCCGGCTCAACTACACCCTGCCGGAAGACGGCGACTATGTGCTCCGGGTCTCGCCGCTGGGATCGGAAGGAAAGGGTCTTTACGCCCTTGAGCTGATCGACCGCGGGCCGCAGCCTCAGCCAGGCAGCGTTCTGGTCGGCGCCACGGCGAGAGGCATCCTGACCGAAACCGACGCGACCGCCCAGGACAACAGCTTCTATGACGCCTATCGCGTGACCCTGAAGGAAGACGAGAAGCTGCTGATCACCATGGTCTCCAACGAGGTCGACAGCTTCCTGGTGGTCGGACGCGAGCAGGACGGCGGCGGCTTCGAGGTGCTGGGTTCGGACGATGACAGTCTGTCGGACACCCATGCCAAGCTGGAATGGACCGCGCCCGCGGACGGAATCTACGAGGTCCGGGCCGGCACCTTCCAGCAGGGGCAGACCGGAGCCTATGCGCTGAACGTCGAGAAGCAGCCCTAGGGGTATCGCCCCGGGCATGCCGGACGCGTAGAGTGACGGCGTGTCCGATATCGTGAACCGCAAGGATCAGCATCTCGATGTCATCCTTGCGGGGATGGCGGTCCATGGGCTGGACAACGGCTTCGGCGAGGTTCGCTTCGTGCACGAGGCGCTGCCGGATCTGGATCACGGCAAGATCGACCTCGGGACAGATTTCCTAGGCCGACGCCTGAAAGCGCCCCTGTTGATCAGTTCGATGACGGGCGGGCCGGCGCGGGCCGAGGCGATCAACGCCCGGCTGGCCGAGGCGGCGCAGCATCTGGGCATCGCCCTGGCCGTCGGATCGCAGCGGGCGGCGCTGGACGCAGAGGGCGCGACGCCGGGGCTGGATATGGCCCTGCGGCTTCGGGCTCCCGACACGCCGATCCTGGCCAATATCGGCGCGGCCCAGCTGACGCGCGGCTTCGGCGTCGACGAGGCCCGGCGCGTGCTGGACATGATCGCCGCCGACGCACTGATCGTGCACCTGAACCCGTTGCAGGAGGCCTGCCAGCCCGAGGGCGACCGCGACTGGTGGGGCGTCGGCGCGGCGCTGGAGGCGCTGGTGAAGGCGATTGACGCGCCGGTGGTGGTCAAGGAGACGGGGGCCGGGATTTCGGCGGCTACCGCAAAGCGGCTGTTCGCCATGGGCGTGGCGGCGGTCGACGTGGCCGGCGCGGGGGGCTCGAACTGGGCTACGGTCGAGGGCGAGCGGGCCGAGGGCGAGGGCGACAAGGCCCATGCCGCCGCCTTCGCCGACTGGGGCATACCCACGGCGACGGCTATCGCCGAAATCCGTGCGGCCTGTCCCAAGGGTCTGATCATCGGTTCCGGCGGCATCCACGACGGGGTCGAGGCGGCCAAGGCGATCCGGCTGGGCGCGGATATGGTTGGTCAGGCGGCCGGGGTTCTGGGCGCCGCGACGGTCTCGACGGAGGCGGTGGTGGAGCATTTCCATACCGTGCTGCGCCAGATGCGCACCGTCTGTTTCTGCACCGGCTCCGCAAATCTGGCGGCCCTGCGCAAGGCGCCGCTGCAGGGCTGACGCCGGACGCCCGCGAGGGGCGGAAAGACACTGTTTCAGCCGAAAAATTGCGTCGCATTTCGCGGCGTCGGCAGGGGGGGGGCCTTGCGCGGGGATCGGCAGGCCTGGGTGCGGTCCTGTCGGGAGAATTCAGCGTGTCAATGACCGCGCCCGTGGGCGTGGAAGCATTGATGCACGCGGGTGCGTCGGATTCGGTCGTGGGGGAGGAAACGGCGCGTATCCGGTCGGCCCTGAGGGGTCGAAAGGGTGGTTTCGGGGTTCAAAGGGGCGGGAAGATGGGGGGCGAGATTACACTGTTGCTCCCGTCACTTTCGTCATCCTCCGGCAAGCCGCGCCTTCGCGGCGCAGACCGGGGGACCCAGCGGCGCCGAAGGCGATCTGTCCATCCGCGCTCTCGGCAGGTTCGCGCTATCGCGCGCCGCTGGGTCCCCCGGTCTCGCTGCGCTCGCCGGAGGATGACGATAGCGGGAGAGGCTACGCCGACGGCAGCAGATCCCCCGCGAACACCCGGTAGCGGCCCGCACGGACGCCGTCGGTCGCGCGGGCGATATCCGGCGCGAAATAGTGGTCAGAGCCGTAGGCGGCGGCGGCCTCTCGCACGATGGCCCAGACCTTTTCCAGATCGGGCGACGACGTCAGCGGGCGGTGGAATTCCAGACCCTGGGCGGCGGCCAGAAGCTCGATGCCGACCACGGCGGCGGTGTTCTCGGCCATTTCCAGCAGGCGGCGGGCGCCGTGGGTGGCCATGGAGACGTGGTCTTCCTGATTGGCCGAGGTGGGCACCGTGTCGATGCTGCAGGGATGGGCTACCATCCGGTTCTCGGCCACGAGGGCGGCGGCGGTGACCTGGGCGATCATGAATCCGGAGTTCAGCCCGGATTCCTTGACGAGGAAGGCGGGCAGTTCGCTCATCTTGGGGTCGACGAGGATGGAGGTGCGGCGTTCGGAGATATTGCCGATTTCGCACAGGGCCATGGCGATCATATCAGCTGCAAAAGCAACGGGTTCTGCGTGGAAGTTTCCGCCGGAGATCACGTCGCCTTCCTCGATGAAGACCAGCGGATTGTCGGTGACCGCGTTCGCTTCGAGCTCGAGGGTAGCGGCTGCGTTGCGCAGGACGTCGAGCACGGCGCCCATGACCTGGGGCTGGCAGCGCAGGGAGTAGGGATCCTGCACCTTGTGGCAACCCTCACGGTGGCTGTCGCGAATGGCCGAGCCGGCCATCAGGGCGCGCAGGCGGGCGGCGACGGCGATCTGGCCGGGCTGGCCGCGCAGGGCGTGGATCCGGGCGTCGAACGGGGCGTCGGAGCCCTTCAGCGCATCGACCGACAGGGCCCCGGCGGCGATCCCAGCGGCGAAGGCGGCCTCGGCCGCGAAAAGGCCGGCGAGAGCGAGGGCCGTCGAGCACTGGGTGCCGTTGAGGAGGGCGAGGCCTTCCTTGGGGCCGAGCACCAGAGGCTTGAGGCCGGCGCGGGCGAGGGCGGCCTCGGCGGAAAGGGTCTCGCCGTTGTGCCGGGCCTCGCCGACGCCGATCAGGACGCAGGACATATGGGCCAGCGGCGCGAGGTCGCCCGAGGCGCCGACCGAGCCCTTGGAGGGGATGCAGGGCAGGATGTCGGCGTTGACGAGGGCGATCAGGGCCTCGAGCGTCTCGCGGCGAATACCCGAGGCGCCCTTCGACAGGCTGGCGATCTTCAGCACCATCAGCAGGCGCACGACCTCGTCGGGCAGCAGGGCGCCGACGCCGCAGGCGTGGCTGAGGACGAGGTTCTTCTGCAAGGTCTCCAGATCGTCCGTGGCGATGGAGGTGTTGGCCAGCAGGCCGAAACCGGTGTTGACGCCATAGACGGTGCGCCCCTCGGCGACGATGGCGGCGACCACGGCCGCGCCGCGCTCGACGGCGGTCCACGCCGTGGGGGCCAGGGCGACAGTGCAGGGGGCGTCCAGCACGGCGCGCAGCTGGGCGAGAGTGAGAGGGGCGTGGCCGATGGTGAGGGTCATATCTGCTTCTGCTTGTCCCGTTGCGGAAGGTACGGAAAATTGGTCAGCGGCTCAGCCGGGCCGCCGCCGGGTGACCCATAGCCCGAACAAGGCCGCGATCGGGAACATCAGCACGCCATAGATGGCGGCCGGCAGTGACATGTCCGACCGGCCCAGCACGCCCTGGGCGATAACGATGGCGAGGGTGGCGTTGTGGATGCCGACCTCGAAGGCGCTGGCCACCGCCTGGGACTTCTCGACCTTCAGCAGGCGCGGAACCAGATAGCCGACCGTCAGGCTCAGCACGCAGAAGGCGGTAGCGATCCCGCCCAGCAGGAGGAAGTTGGCGGCCAGCAGGTCGAAACTGCTCGCGACGGAGCCGGCGATCACCAGCACCAGAATGGCGATCGAGGCGATGCGGACGGGCTTGTCCATGGCGGTGGCGAAGCCCGGTTTCATGGCCCGCACGGTCATGCCCAGCGCCACCGGGCCGAGGACGATCAGGAAAACCTCCAGTGTCTTCCGGAACTGCAGGCCGACACTGAGGTCGCCCGGCTGGAAATAGGCGATGGCCAGGTTGGTGAGGACGGGCAGGGTGACCACGGCGATGACCGAGTTGATCGCGGTCAGCGAGATGTTCAGCGCCACATCGCCCCGGAACAGGTGGCTGTAGAGGTTGGCGGTCGTACCGCCGGGCGAGGCCGCCAGCAGCATCATCCCGACCGCGAGGATCGGCGGCAGCCGGAACAGCAGCACCAGGCCGAAACAGATCGCCGGCAGCAGCAGCAGCTGGCAGGCGAGGGCGACGGCGGCGGCCTTCGGCTGTTTCACCACCCGGACGAAATCGGCGGGCGTCAGGTCCAGCCCGAGGCCGAACATGATGACCCCGAGGGCGAGGGGCAGGGCGATGGCGGCGAATTCCATGCGGTGTTCCTCAGGAGGCGGGGGGCGGCCGGGTCAGATCAGGTCAGACCGGGCAGGTTAAGGCCATTCTCGCGGGCGGCTTCCCTGGCGATCTCATAGCCCGCATCGGCGTGGCGCATGACGCCGGTGGCCGGGTCGTTCCAGAGGACGCGTTCGAGGCGTTTGGCGGCCTCCGGGGTGCCGTCGGCGACAATGACCACGCCCGAATGCTGGCTGTAGCCCATGCCGACGCCGCCGCCGTGATGCAGCGAGACCCAGCTGGCGCCCGAGGCGGTGTTCAACAGGGCGTTCAGCAGGGGCCAGTCGGACACGGCGTCCGACCCGTCAATCATTGATTCCGTCTCGCGGTTCGGGCTGGCGACCGAGCCGCTGTCCAGATGGTCGCGGCCGATGACGATCGGGCCGCTCAATTCGCCCGAGGCGACCATGTCGTTGAACATCAGGCCCGCGCGGTGGCGGTCGCCGAGGCCGATCCAGCAGATGCGGGCGGGCAGGCCCTGGAAGGCGATGCGCTCGCCCGCCATGTCGAGCCAGCGGTGCAGGCCGGCGTTGTCGGGGAACAGCCTTTTCATCGCTGCGTCGGTCTTGCGGATGTCCTCAGGATCGCCGGTCAGGGCGGCCCAGCGGAAGGGGCCGATGCCGCGGCAGAACAGCGGGCGGATGTAGGCGGGGACGAAGCCGGGGAAGTCGAAGGCGTTGCTGACACCCTCGTCGAAGGCCACCTGACGGATGTTGTTGCCGTAGTCGGTGGTGGGGATGCCGGCGGCCTGGAAGTCCAGCATGGCCTTGACGTGGACGGCGCAGGAGGCGGCGGCCGCGGCCCTTACGGCCTCGGGATCGGAGACGCGTTTGTCCTCCCATTCCGCCACGGTCCAGCCCTGCGGCAGATAGCCGTTGACGAGGTCGTGGGCGCTGGTCTGGTCGGTGACCAGATCGGGCCGGACGCCGCGACGGACGAGTTCAGGCAGAACATCAGCTGCGTTACCCAACAGGCCGACGGATATGGTTTTTCCGTCGGACTTCGCCTGTTCGAGCAGGGCGAGGGCCTCGTCGAGGGTCTCGGCCATGACGTCGAGGTAGCGGGTGCGCAGTCGCATCTCGATCCGGCTGCGCTGGCATTCGACGGCGAGGCAGGAGGCCCCCGCCATGGTCGCCGCCAGGGGCTGGGCCCCGCCCATGCCGCCGAGGCCGGCGGTCAGGATCCATTTGCCGGACCAGTCGCCGCCATAGTGCTGGCGTCCGGCCTCCATGAAGGTCTCGTAGGTGCCCTGAACGATGCCCTGGGTGCCGATGTAGATCCACGAGCCGGCCGTCATCTGGCCGTACATCATGAGGCCCTTGCGATCGAGCTCGTTGAAATGCTCCCAGGTCGCCCATTTGGGCACGAGGTTGGAGTTGGCGATCAGGACTCGGGGAGCGTCCGCATGGGTGCGGAAGACGCCGACGGGCTTGCCGGATTGCACCAGCAGGGTCTGGTCGGCCTCGAGGTTGCGGAGCTCGGTCACAATGCGGTCGAACGACGGCCAGTCGCGCGCGGCCTTGCCGATGCCGCCGTAGACCACGAGGTCCTCGGGCCGTTCGGCCACCTCGGGATCGAGGTTGTTCATCAGCATGCGCAGGGCGGCCTCGGCGGCCCAGGTCTTCGCCGTCATCTCCATGCCGCGCGGGCTGCGGATGACGCGGGTGTTCGGGGTTTGAATCGTCATGGCGGCCTCTCTAGCCCGTCTCCCGGCGGGCGAGAAGGCGGGACGAAAGCCGGCTGCGGCCGGGCGTTGCCGTCTCCTGTCGCCGGTCTGTAGACTTCCCCCGGGCGTCGGGGGTTCGATGGATCGCAGGACATATATGCTGTTGCTGGGCCAGGCCCGCAGGCGCGTCCGGCGCCTGGCGGAGGCCGAGGACCTGTTGCAGGACGCGCTGCTGATCGCCCTGGAAGCCGGGCGCGGAGACCTGACGCGGGCCGAGAACCGACGCTGGCTGGCCGGCGTGATGCGAAACCGCGGGCTGCTGGATGCGAGGAGCGCCGCGCGCCGTCGGCGACGCGAGGCTGACTTCCAGGCGACCGTGCCGGATATGGTCTTGCCGGATTTCCCGGGCGCCGGGCGGATTCCCGACCTGCCGCCTGCGCTCCGGACCACGGCGCTTCTGGCGCTCACCGGACATACCCGGGCCGAGATCGCCTGGCTGCTGCGGCTTTCCGATGTCGCCCTGCGCAAGCGGATCAGCGAAATCCGGCGTCGACTGGTCGGAGCCGGAGACGGTGTCGCGGACATGGAATTGCGGGGCGATCTGCCGTTCGGGCTGATGCGGCGCGCGCTGCTGGGCCGGGTTGGTGATCGAGGCCGGGCGTTCGGCTCGCACGACCCCGACGGAAATCTCTTCGTCGTGTCGTCACGAATTCCCCTGCAGCGGCAACAAGGGTCATCTGACAGCTGAAAAGGAGATTGCGATGTTCGGAAAAACGCGGATCGGCACCATCTGCTATTATGTGAAGGACACGGTCCGTACCGAAACCTTCTATCGCGAGGTGCTCGGGCTTGAGGTCATGAACATGGGCGATGACGGGTCGGGAAACGACTGGCTCATGGCCAATACGGCGGGGGGCGTCGATCTCATCTTCTTCAAACAGGACTCGAGGCCCGGCAATACGCCGATCGTGGTCTTCGACATCGCGGACGGCGGCATCGACGACATCGTCACCGCCCTGGCCGAAAAGGGGGCGACCATCGTGACTCCGGTCAGCGAGGCGCCGGGCGGGTTTTCGGCCGAGTTCGCCGACCCCGACGGCCACGTCCTTTCGATGTATCAGACCGAGGACAAGCCGCGCGGCCGGGCGTAACGCGATCCGGCCCGCGAGGTCCTTCTCCCTGAAGGGGAGAAGGGCTTAGATGGGCAGATGACCGAATCCGAAGCCCTTCGCTGGACGAGCATCGCCGACCTCGTCGGACACCATCCGGACGCGCCGGTCGCCCTGATCGGCGCCGGGCTGAACGAGCGGTCGCTGACGCCGGGGCGGTGCGATCTGGGGCCGAAGGCGTTCCGGGCCGTCCTGCCGCGGTTTTCGACCTATGACGTCGAAACCGGTGAGACGCTGGATGTGAAGGTCCACGACGCGGGCGATCTGGCGCTGAAGGCTGTGACGCCGGCCAACGGGTTCGAGCCCGTGCGTGACGCTGTGGCGGCGCAGGAGGCGCGCGGGCTGACGGTGCTGATCGGCGGCAACAATGCGATCACGCGGCCGGGTGTGCACGGACTGGGCCTGGCGCGGACGGGCCTGTTGACGCTGGACGCCCATTTCGACCTGAGGGACACCGATCAGGGGCTGACCAACGGCAATCCGGTGCAGGCGCTGCTCGAGGACGGGCTGGACGGGGAGCGGATCAGCCAGATCGGCCTGGCGCCCTTCGCCAATACGAAGCGGGCGCATGACAAGGCGAAGGCCGCGGGCATCTCGGTGAGGACAGCGCGGGCCTGTCGTGAGCTGGGTATGGCGGTGGTGGTGGCGCAGGAACTGGAGCGGCTGTCGGGGCTGTGCGAGGTCATCTATGTCGATTTCGATATCGATGTGATCGACCGCGGCCAGTGGCCGGCCTCGCCGGGTGCGCGGCCGGGCGGGGTGTCGGTGCAGGACTTCTTCGACGCGACGCGGGTGATCGGGGCGCATCCGAAGGTGCGGGCGGTGGACCTGACGGAGTACGATCCGTCGCTGGAGATCGGGGACCTCGGCTCGCTGACGGCGGGGCGGTGGTTCTGCGAGCTGCTGGCGGGGTTCGCGTCGCGATGATCCGTGCTGACAGGCTCATCACGGATTGCCGTCTGGCGACGATGGCTGAGGGCGGCGCGGCCTACGGCGCCGTCGAGGACGGGGCGCTGCTGGTCCGGGACGGGCGGATCGTCTGGGCCGGGGCGCGGGCCGAACTGCCGGTCCATGAGGCGGCGCGGACCGACCGGCTGGACGGGCGCTGGGTCACGCCGGGGCTGGTCGACTGCCATACGCATCTGGTGTTCGGCGGCGACCGATCGGGCGAGTTCGAACAGCGGCTTGGCGGGGCGACCTATGAGGAGATCGCGCGGGCGGGCGGCGGCATCGTTTCGTCCGTCGCGGCGACGCGGGCGGCGTCGGAGGATGAGCTTTACGCCTCGGCGCTCGGGCGGCTGGCGGGCCTGAAGGCGACCGGGGTCACGACCATCGAGATCAAGTCGGGTTACGGCCTCGACCACGACAGCGAGCTGAAGATGCTGCGCGTGGCGCGGCGGATCGGGCGGGAGGCGGGGGTGCGGGTGCGCACCAGCTATCTGGGCCTGCACGCGGTGCCGCCGGAGTGGAGGACGGCGCGCGGGCGCTATGTCGATCTGGCCGTGGACGACATCCTGCCGGCGGCGCATGCCGAGGGGCTGGTCGATGCGGTCGACGCCTATTGCGAGCCGATCGCCTTCTCGACGGACGAGGTCGGGCGGCTGTTCGACAGGGCGAAGGCGCTGGGGTTGCCGGTGAAGCTGCACGCCGACCAGCTGTCGGACGGCGGCGGCGCGGCGCTGGCGGCGCGCTACGGGGCCCTGTCCGCGGATCATGTGGAGCACACGACCGAGGCCGGGGTGCGGGCGATGGCGGAGGCCGGCGTCGTCGCCGTGCTGTTGCCGGGGGCCTGGCTGATGCTGCGCGAGACGGTGCTTCCGCCGATGGACCTGTTCCGGCGGCATGGTGTGGCCATGGCGGTGGCCACGGACTGCAATCCGGGGACGTCGCCGGTCGCCTCGATGACGGCGGCAATCAACCTGGCCTGCGTGCAGTTCCGGCTGACGCCGGAAGAGGCGCTGGCGGGGGCGACACGGATCGCCGCGCGGGCGCTGGGGCTGCAAGACGAGATCGGCACGCTGGAGGCGGGCAAGTCCGCCGATCTGGCGGTCTGGGACATCGAACGCCCGGCGGAACTGGCCTACTGGCTGGGCAAGCCCCTGCTGACGCGGCGGATGATCGGCGGCGTCTGGGACGCCTAGACGAGGCCGAATCGCGGCAGGATGGCCGCATGCGCAGCCGCCCTGACCGGACTGAAAACCTGCTGACGGCCTTGTTGGTCGTGGTCACCGCCCTGATGGCCGTGGCGACGCTTGTGAGCCTCGGCCTGTTCCGTCCCTGAAGCCTAGTCGCGCCAGGTTGTGAGTGCCGCCACGTCCGGACGGGGGCGTTCGAGCGGCGGCTCGGCCAGGGTGCCGATATGGATGAAGCCGGCCACCCGCTCGCCCGCGCGGACGTCGTACAGGGCCAGGGCGTCGGGGTCGTAGCTGTACCAGTCGGTGATCCAGCTGGCGGCGAAGCCCAGGGCGTTGGCGGCGTGTTCGAGATTCATGCAGACGGCGCCGGCGGACAGCTGCTGCTCCCATTCCGGCACCTTGTGGCCGGGGATGGGGACAGAGAGCACCAGAATGGACAGGGGCGGGGCGGTCAGCTTGGACAGGACCTTGGCCGCCTTGCCGGGATCGGCCTGACGGGCGGCCAGCGGGGTCAGGGCGGCGGCGAGGGCCGCACGGCTCTGCGGGCCCATGACCACGAACCGCCAGGGGAAGAGCTTGCCATGGTCTGGGGTGCGGGCGCCGAGCATCAGGATGCGCTCGACCTCGGCCTGCGACGGACCGGGCGCGGTGAGGGCCTGGGCCGGGGCCGAGCGGCGGCGGGCGAGACGGTCCTGCATCTCGGCGGACGGGATGGGGAGGGGGAGGGGCGCTCCCAGATCGGCATCGGTCATGGGTCTGAACTAGGCGTGCAAGGCCGTCGGCGCCATACCCACGGCCATGAGCGACTCCCACAAGACCTTTGACGACGACCGGCGGCTGCCCGGCTGGGATGACGGAAGCGACCGCCCCCCGCCCTGGCGCGACGCGGGTTCGAGCCTCGCCTTCGAGAACCCGTGGCTGCGAATGACGCGGCACGATGCGACGGCGCCGACGGGCGTGAAGGCCGACTATGTGGTGATGCGGCCGAAGAACCTGTCCGTCGGGGTGCTGCCCGTTCATGAGGACGGCACGGTCACCCTGGTCGGCCAGCAGCGCTTCGCCCTGATGAACTGGTCGTGGGAGATGCCCGAGGGCGGGGCGCCGTTCGACGAGGATCCGATCGAAGGCGCTCGGCGCGAACTGATGGAGGAGGCCGGGCTGGAGGCGGCGCACTGGCTGCCCGCCTACAAGGCCGAAATGAGCAATTCCGTCACCGACGAGCGCGCCATGGCCTGGATTGCCTGGGGGCTGACGCCCGTGCCGGTCGCGCCGGACCCGACCGAGATCATCCGCGTGGTTCGCGTGCCATTCGGCGATCTGCTGCGCGAGATCGGGACCGGTGCGATCCGGGACATGTTCACGCTGGCGACGGCGCTGAGGGCCTACCATATGGCGCGGGAAGGCGAACTGCCGCCTGAACTGGCGAAGGCCATGCTGGCGGGCGTATGATAGTCGCGAAGGAGCCCTCGATGCCCAAGCTCGAAGTCGTCGCCGTCCAGCATGAGATATGGTCGGCCCTGCGCGCCTCCGCCGAGGCGGCGGTGCGGGACGAGCCGCATCTGGCGTCACAGATGAGCGCCGTCATCCTGTCGCACGACGACCTGGCCAGCGCCCTGAGCTTCCAGATCGGGCGCAAGCTGGGCGACAGCGAACTGGGGCCGATGTCGGTGCGCGAAGTGTGCCGCGACGCCTTCGCCGCCGATCCGTCCATCGTGTCCGCCGCCGAGGCCGACCTGCGTGCCGTGTCCGAGCGCGATCCGGCGATCAAGACGCTGTTGCAGCCCTTCCTCTACTTCAAGGGATTTCAGGCCCTGCAGGCGCACCGGGTGTCGCACTGGCTGTGGAATCAGGGGCGGGAGACGCTGGCTTTCCATTTCCAGAGCCGCATCTCCGAACTGTTCCAGGTCGACATCCATCCGGCGGCGAAGCTGGGGTCCGGCCTGTTCCTTGACCACGGCACCGGCATCGTCATCGGCGAGACGGCGGTGGTCGGCGACGAAGTCTCGATGCTGCACGCCGTGACCCTGGGCGGCACGGGGGCCGAGCGCGGCGACCGCCATCCGAAGATTGGCAAGGGCGTGCTGCTGGGCGCCGGCGCCAAGGTGCTGGGGAACATCACCGTCGGCGACTACGCCAAGGTGGCCTCGGGGTCTGTGGTGCTGAAGCCTGTGCCCGCGGGCTGCACCGTGGCGGGCGTGCCCGCGCGGCTGGTCAACTGCCCGACCGAGGCCATGCCAGCGCGGACCATGGATCATACGCTGGCGGACATCGTCTACGACTTCGTGATCTGACCTTCCCCTCGCGCGGCGGTTTCTCTAGGGTCCGCGCCTTCACGACAGACCTGAGGCCGACCATGAACACCGCCGACATGAAGCGCGTCGAGACGCACCTGAAGCGCACCTTCAACACGGGCGGAATCATCCTGAAGCCGCGCGGCAAGCCCAATGACTCCTGCGAGGTCTATGTCGGCGACGAGTTCATCGGCGTCGTCTTCGAGGACGAGGACGAGGCCGGCAGCTTCATGTTCGAAATGGCCATCCTGGCGGAGGACCTGCCGCAGGACTGATCGCCCGGCAAAGACCGCGCACGAAAAAGCGCCGGAGGAGCGATCCTCCGGCGCTTCGTCGTTTCAGGCCGGAGCGGTCAGTTCTTGCCGAAGATGATCCGGCCGAGCGTCGCGAAGAAGCCCTTGTCCTCGGCGGGCCTGGCCGGGGCGGGAGCGGGGGCAGCGGCCGGAGCCGGAGCCGGAGCCGGAGCGGCGGGCTTCGGAGCGGGCGCCGGCACGGCGGCAGCGGGCTTGGGCGCGGCGGCAGGCTTCGCAGCGGCTTTCGGCGCAGCCTTTGCGGCCGGCTTCTTCGCAGCGGGCTTCGCAGCAGCGGGTTTCGCGGCAGCCTTGGGAGCCGGCTTGGCGGCGGCCTTCGGAGCCGCTTTCGGCGCAGGCTTGGCGGCAGGTTTCGCGGCGGGCTTCTTCGCTGCGGGCTTCGGCGCAGCCTTCACGGCGGGCTTGGCGGCGGCCTTCGGAGCGGCGGGCTTGGCGGCAGGTTTCGCAGCGGCCTTCGGCGCGGCGCTCGACTTTGCCGCCGGTTTCGGCTTGGAAGCGGCGGGCGCCGCCTTCGGTTTGGCGGCCGCCTTAGGCTTGGATGGTGCTTTAGCCATGAATACCCCGACCCCTCGGTTCAGTTGGTTGATGCTGGCGCAGGAGAGCACGCCAGCGCGTGTCTCGATTCGCAATGATAGCGGTGTTTGAGAAATGTCCGAGTCCGCAGTTCAAATAATCGCCCGCGGCCCGCGCGCCGTCGCCGAGGCCGCCGCCGTCTCGCTGGATTCTGATCCATTGCTGGAGGGCGCGACCTATTCGATTCTCGAGGAAGACGAGGACAAGGGGATCTGGCGCATCGACGCCTTTCCCAATGACGCCGACGACGCGCGCGGCATCGAGGCGCGGCTGAAGGCGCACGACGGGCTGACCGTGAAGGTCGAGAAGCTGGCCGACGCCGACTGGCTGGCCATGTCGCTGTCCGGCCTGCCGCCGGTGCGCGCCGGACGGTTCTTCGTCTACGGTGCCCACGATGAGGGCATCGTTCCGAACAACACCGTCAATCTGAAGATCGACGCCGGCGCCGCCTTCGGCACCGGCCACCACGGCACCACGGTCGGCTGCCTGATCGCCTTCGACGAACTGCTGAAGAAGGAGCGGTTCGAGCGCGTGCTCGACGTCGGCTGCGGGACGGGGGTGCTGGCCATAGCGGCAGCGAAGACCGGATCGAAGGTCGCGGTCGGCACCGACATCGACCAGCCGTCCGTCCGGATCGCCAACGAGAACGCGAAGCTGAACATGGCCGACGCGCGCTTCGTCCACGCCTTCGGCCTGAACGACCGCAAGGTCCGCCAGCACGGCCCCTATGATCTGGTCTTCGCCAACATCCTGGCGCCGCCGCTGGTTTCGCTGTCGCAGGACATCAAGAACGCGCTGAGCCTCGGCGGGGTGGCCATCCTGTCCGGCCTGCTGCGGACGCAGGAGCGGCGGGTGTCGGCGGCCTATCTTTCGCGCGGCTTCGTGCTCGAACGGCGCATCCATCGGGACGCGTGGAGCGCGCTGGTTTTGAGGCGGGTGGGTTAACGGCGGAACAGGCGCACCAGGCAACCGTTGCGGCAGTTCAATGGAGGACTGCCCATGACCCACTATGATCCGAACAACGATCCCGAGCGCCGCGAGACGATCATCACCGAGACTGTCGTCTCGCCGGCTCATGTGACCGAGACCGTCGAGACCGTCGTGGTTCGCGAGTCCAACACCGGCTGGTGGATCGCCGGCATCCTGGGCGGGGTCGTTCTGATCGCCGTGTTCTGGATTCTGTTCGCACGCGGCGGGGAGCCTCAGACCGACGAGGCGCTGCTGGAAGCCCGGATGGACGCCGCCACCGCCCAGGCCCAGGCAGACTCCGCGCTGATCCAGGGCCAGGTCGCCGGGGCGCAGGCCAGCGTCGACCTCGCCCGCGCCGACGCCGCCCGATCGCAGGCCGACGCCATCCGCGCCGCCAGCGAGGCTCGGGCCGCGGAAGCTCGCGCCGCGACGCCGGTGGTGATCGAGCGTGAGGTGCAGGTTCCGGCGCCCAGCGGCGGGGTGGCTGTGGTCACGCCGACGTTGCCGCAGAACTGACGGCTTGCGACATGGCGGCGGGACGCTAGTTTCGCCGCCATGCGCCAGTCCTTCGATGAAACCACCGATCCGTCCTTCGGGGCGAAACACCTGCCGCGCGTGCGCGCGAAGATGGCCGAACAGGGGCTCGACGGCCTGCTGGTCCCGCATGAGGACGAGCATCAGAACGAATATCTGCCCGCCGCCAACGACCGGCTGGCCTGGCTGACCGGCTTCACCGGGTCGGCCGGGGCGGGCGCCGTACTGATGGACCGCGCCGCTGTGTTCGCGGACGGGCGCTATACGGTGCAGGTCCGGGCCCAGGTCGATCCGGCGCAGTTCGAGATTCTGGACCTCGTCGAAGGCGGCGTTCCGGCCTGGCTGGAGCGCGCGCCGAAAGGGGCCGTGATCGGCTACGATCCGCGACTGCACAGCCCCGATGCGCTGGCGACCCTGAAGCGGGCGGCGAAGAAGGCCGGGGCCGAGCTCAGGCCGGTCGAGCCCAATCCGCTGGATCTGGCCTGGGCCGAGGAACGTCCCGAGCAGCCGACCGCGCCGGTGGTTCCGCACGAGGACCGCTACAGTGGCGAGAGCAGCGCCTCGAAGCGCGCCCGCATCGGCCAGGCGGTGGCGAAGGCCGGGGCGGATGCGGCGGTGCTGACCGCGCCGGCGTCGCTGGCCTGGCTGTTCAACATCAGGGGTGGCGACGTGATCCGCACGCCGCTCCCGCTCGGGCAGGCGGTTGTGAGGGCGGACGGGACGGCGCAGCTGTTCCTCGACCCGCGCAAGGTGACCAATGAACTGCCCGGCTGGTTGGGCGATGCGGTGACGCTGGAGGCTCCGGCTGCGCTGGACGCCGCGCTCGACGCCCTGTCGGGTCAGAAGGTGCTGGTCGATCCGGGCCAGTCGCCGGCGTGGTATTTCGACCGGCTGGAAGCGACGGGCGCGACTGTGGTGCGCGGCATGGACCCCTGCACCCTCCCGCGGGCCTGCAAGAATCCGGTCGAGATCGAGGGCACGCGCCAGGCCCATATCCGCGACGGTGCGGCCCTGACCCGGTTCCTCCACTGGGTCGATACGGTGGGGCAGGAGACCCTGCCGGACGAGCGTCAGATCGCCGAGGCGCTGGAGGGTTTCCGCGAGGCGACGGGCGCGCTGAAGGACCTGAGCTTCGACACCATCGCCGGCTGCGGGCCGAACGGCGCCCTGCCGCACTACAAGCCCGTGACCCGCACGATCCGGCGGATGGAGAAGGGCAGTCTGCTGCTGGTGGACGGCGGCGGCCAGTATCTGGACGGCACCACGGATGTGACGCGGACGATGGCCGTGGGGGAGCCGACGCCGGACCAGCGGCGCATGTTCACCCTCGTGCTGAAGGGCCATATCGCCATGGCCGTGGTGCGCTTCCCGGCCGGGACCACGGGGCATCAGCTGGACGCGATGGCGCGGCTGCCGCTGTGGATGGCGGGTCACGACTATGACCACGGCACGGGCCATGGCGTCGGGTCTTATCTGGGCGTCCATGAGGGGCCGCAACGGATCGCCAAGGCGGTCAACAGCCAGCCGCTGCTGACCGGGATGATCCTGTCGAACGAGCCCGGCTATTACCGCGAGGGCCACTGGGGCATCCGCATCGAGACGCTGCAGGTGGTGACCCCGCCGACGCCGATCCCGGGCGGCGAGCGACCGATGCATGGGTTCGAACAACTGACGCTCGCGCCGCTGGACCGCAAGCTGATCGACGTCGAGCTGCTGACCCCGGACGAACGCGCCTATGTCGACGCCTATCACGCCGAGGTGCTGGCCAAGGTCGGGCCGTTGCTGGACGGCGAGGTGCTCGACTGGCTGAAGGCGCAGACAGCGCCGCTCTGACCTTGCGAAACGAGGCGGCGGCGCCGACCTGAGGCTCTGCATCGCAGGAGCGCTCCATGAAAACCCGTCGTCTCGGCAAGGCCGGTCCCGAAGTCTCGGCCATCGGCCTAGGCTGTATGGGCATGGCGGCCTTCTACGGCCAGGCGTCGGACGAGGCGCAGGCGACGGCGGTGATCCATCGCGCGCTCGATCTCGGCGTCACCTTTCTCGACACCGCCGAGATGTACGGCCCGCACACCAATGAGATCCAGATCGGCAAGGCGCTGGCGGACCGGCGGGACCGCGCCTTCGTGGCGACCAAATTCGGCATCGGCTACAATGCCGAGCGGACGGCCCTGACCGTCGACGGCTCACCGGCCAATGTGCGCCGCGCCATCGAGGGCAGCCTGAAGCGGCTGGGGATGGACCACGTCGACCTCTACTATCTGCACCGGGTCGATGCGAACACGCCGATCGAGGAGACGGTCGGGGCGATGGGCGAGCTGGTGACCGAGGGCAAGGTGCGCTTCCTCGGCCTGTCGGAGGCCTCGCCGGAGACGCTGCGCCGGGGCCATGCCGAGCATCCGATCACGGCGCTGCAGACCGAGTATTCCCTGTGGAGCCGCGAGCCGGAGGACGAACTGTTCGCCACCTGCGACGCGCTGGGCATCGGCTTTGTGCCCTACAGCCCGCTGGGCCGGGGCTTTCTATCGGGGGAGATCAAATCGGTCGAGGACCTGGCCGCCGACGACTTCCGCCGCTCCAACCCGCGCTTCCAGGGCGAGAATTTCCGGAAGAACATCGACCTCGTCCACGCCGTCGCGGCCATCGCGGCGGACAAGGGCGTGACCGCGGCGCAGCTGGCCCTGGCCTGGGTGCTGGCCCAGGGCGAGACGCTGGTGCCGATCCCCGGAACGCGCCGCATCCGGACGCTGGAGGAGAATGCCGCGGCCGCCGATCTGGTGCTGACCGCCGACGATCTGGCCCGGATCGAGGCGGTATTTCCCAGGGGGGCGGCGTCGGGCCACCGCTATGCCGAGGCGGCGCGGGCCGCGCTGAACCGCTAGGCTTTCAGCCGCCGATCAACGCCAGCCACTGGTCCTCGGTCAGGACCGTGACGCCGTGCTTCAGCGCGTCGGCCATCTTGGAGCCGGCGCCGGGGCCGGCGACGAGATAGTCGGTCTTCTTTGACACCGATCCGGACACCTTGGCGCCGAGGCTTTCGGCGCGGGCCTTGGCCTCGTCGCGCGTAAAGCGTTCGAGGGCGCCGGTGAAGACCACGGTCTTGCCGGCGACGGGGGTGTCGGACTTCGGCTTTTCGGCGTCCTCGATCTGCTCCATCTCGGCGACGAGGGCGTCGACCATGGCGCGGTTGTGGGTCTCGCGGAAGAACAGGGCCAGCGCCCGGGCGGCGACCGGGCCGACGCCCGAGACGCCGGCGATCTGGCCGAGGCCTTCTGAGGGGCCTTCGTCGCGAGCCACGGCCGCCAGCCGGACCAGACCGGCCCAGTCATCGGCGAGGGTCGCCAGGCCGCGGCGGGCCGGAGCGGCGAGGCCGGGGAAGGCGAGGGCGATCTTCTGGTCGATCGGGGCCTCGGGCCAGGGATCGGCGGCGGGCGGCGTCGCTTCGGCGAGGGTCGCCACGACGCGCGGGGAGACGGCGTGGGTCTCGTTCAGCCGCATCCAGTTCTCGCTCGGAATGCCGTCGGCGGCGGCGAGGCAGGCGGCCTTGAACGCGGGCCAGGTCTCGAAGGCGCGGGCCAGGACGATGGATGTCTGTTCGCCGATGTCGCGCACGCCGAGGCCGTAGATGAAACGGTCCAGGGCGATGGTGCGGCGAGCGTCGATGCCGGCCACGAGGTTGCGCACGCTGGTCTCGCCATAGCCGTCCTCGGCGCGCAGGGCGTCGAGTTTCTCCGCGTCGCGGGCGAGGCGGAAGATGTCCGCCGGCTGGCTGATCCAGCCGCGTTCGTGGAAGGCGATCAGCTGCTTCTCGCCGAGACCCTCGATGTCGAAGGCGCGCCGGCTGCAGAAATGCTTGAGGTGTTCGATCCGCTGGAACGGGCAGGCCAGTTCGCCGGTGCAGCGGCGCACGACGCTCTCGACGCCCGAGGCGTTGGTTTCCTTCACCAGCGCGGTCTTCAGCGGGCAGATGCAGGCGTGCGGGAATTCCCACGGTTCGCCGCGGCCGGGGCGGTCGGGATCGACCACGCCAAGGATCTGGGGAATGACATCCCCCGCGCGTTGCAGGGTGACAGTGTCGCCGAGGCGGACGTCGAGCCGGGCGATCTCATCGGCGTTGTGCAGGGTGGCGTTGCGGACGACGACGCCGCCGACGGTGACGGGATGCAGCCGGGCGACGGGCGTGTGCGACCCCGTCCGCCCGACCTGGATGTCGATATCCTCCAGCACGGTCGTCGCCTGCTGGGCCGGGAATTTGTGGGCGATGGCCCAGCGGGGGGTGCGGGCGACGAAGCCGAGGCGGGACTGCCAGTCCAGCCGGTCGACCTTGTAGACCACGCCGTCGATGTCATAGCCGAGGCCGGCACGGTCGCGTTCGAGCTCGCCGTACAGCCCCTGCAGGCCGGCGGCGTCCTCGACCTTGCGGGAGCGGGCGTTGACCTGAAAGCCCCAACTTTCCAGTGCTTTCAGGGCGTCAGCTTGTGTATCGGAGAAGGCGGCCGAGGTCTCGCCCCAGGCGTAGGCGAAGAAGCGCAGGGGCCGTTTCGCCGTGATCGCGGGGTCCTTCTGGCGCAGGGAGCCGGCGGCGAAATTGCGCGGGTTGGCGTAGGTGCGCTGGCCCTCCGCCTCGGCGGCGGCGTTGAAGGCGTCGAAGGCGTCATTGGGGGCATAGACCTCGCCGCGCACCTCGATGACGTCGGGCCAGCCCGCGCTGGACAGGGTCTGGGGGATGTCGGCGATGGTACGCAGGTTGGCCGTGACGTCCTCGCCCGTGCGGCCGTCGCCGCGCGTGGCGCCCGTGACCAGCACGCCGTTTTCGTAGCGCAGGCTGGCGGACAGGCCGTCGATCTTGGGCTCGCCGACGAAGGCGACGGCCTCGTCCACGGGTAGTTTCAGGAAGCGACGGATGCGGGCGACGAAATCGGTCACCTCTTCCGCCGAGAAGGCGTTGTCGAGCGACAGCATGGGCACGCCGTGGCGCACCGGGGCGAACTGGCTGGAGGCTGCGGCGCCGACCACCTGGGACGGCGAGGCGGCGCTGGTCAGGTCGGGGAACAGGTCCTCGATCTCGAGCGCGCGGCGCTTGAGGGCGTCGTAGTCGGCGTCGCTGATCTCGGGGGCGTCCTCGGCGTGATAGAGGGCGTCATGCCGGGCCAGTTCGACGGTCAGCCGGTCGAGTTCCTCGCGCGCGGCGGACTCGGACAGCTGATCGACGGGGGTGTCGGACATGAAGGGCTCGCCGGAAGGAATCTCGAGGCTGTTCTAGCATCGCCCGGCCGGGTTTCGAGGTCCGCCGTCGGATTACGGTCGGAGAATTCCGGATGACACGGAGTTAAACTGACACCGTCCCGGCTGTCCGCTAGCGTCTGGCGATTCCAAGGAGTTCCAATGCGTCACGCCCGTCTTCTCGCCCTGTCCACCGCCCTCGGCGGAGCCCTGCTGCTTTCGGCCTGCGGAAGCCTGTTCGGGCCGGAAGCGACGCCGCCGGTCGCGGCGGCGCCGGCGCCCTCGGCGATGCACACCCAGCTGCTGGAAGACGTCCGCATCCTGTCCGCCGACGCCATGCAGGGACGCGACACCGGCGCACCGGGTGGCGAGATGGCGCGCAACTATATCGTCGGCCGGCTGGAGGGGCTGGGCGTTGTCGCCCCGCCCATGGGCCGGCTGCAGCCGTGGGAGATGCAGGGCCGGACCCGTGCGGGCCCGCGGACGTACAATGGCGTCAACGTCATCGGGATGATCCCCGGTACGCGCGTGACGGATCGCTACATCGTCGTCACCGCCCACTACGACCATGTCGGCGTCAATGCCGAGGGCCAGGTGTTCAACGGCGCGGACGACAACGCCTCGGGCGTCGCGACCATGCTGGCCCTTGCCGCCGATCTGAAGCGGCAGGCCCCGGAGCACAGCGTGCTGATCGTGGCTCTGGACGGCGAGGAGCACGGACTGCTGGGGGCGAAGCATTTCGTGGAGGCCCCGCCGATGCCGCTCGAATCCATCGCCATGAACCTGAATTTCGACATGACGGCCCGCGCCGAGACCGACGGCAAGCTGTGGGTCACGGGCACCTATCAGCACCCGACCTTCCGTCCGATCCTGGAGGGCATTCCAGCCAACGGCGCGGTCGCCCTCGCCTTCGGCAAGGACACGCCGCAGGACACCGGCGCCGACAACTGGGTGGAGGCGTCGGACCACGGCGCCTTCTACAGGGCCCAGGTGCCGTTCCTGTATCTGGGCGTGAACTACCACGCCGACTATCACCGTCCGTCGGACGATTTCGAGAAGATCACCCCCTCGGTCTTCATCAGCGCGACCGAGCTCTCGATCGCCTCGTTCCGGGCGCTTGACCAAGGGCTGAGCCGCTGATCGGGGGCGGCCCGCGCTCGTAATGATACGGGCTTGAAAGGGTCACGCTTCGGTCGTCTGGTTTGATGATCGGAGGCGACCCCATGACCACCATTCACCGGCCCGCGCTGGATCTCGGCGCGGTTCAGAAAATCCGCAAGGCTGCCGTGCTCGCGGCTCTCCTGGCATTGGTCGGGCTCGCCCTGGTCACCCAGTCGTACGGCGGGGTCGACGGCGAATGGCATGAGCATGTCGAATCGGCGGGCTTCGTCGCCATGATCCTGTCGATTGTCGGCCGGGCCTGGTGCTCGCTGTACATCGGCGGGCGCAAGAAGGCCGAGATCGTTGATCGCGGTCCCTATTCGATCACGCGGAACCCGCTCTATGTCTTCAGCTACATCGGCGCCTTCGGGATCGGGGCGCAGAGCGGCAGCGTCACGACAGGCCTCGGCTTCGTATTGGCGGCCATGGCCGTCTTCTATCTGACGGTGCGGCGTGAGGAGGCGTTTCTGGAACGGGAGTTCGGGGCCGTCTACCTTGCCTACAAGGCCCGCACGCCGCGTTTCTGGCCGCGCTTTTCGCTGTGGCGGGACGAGGATGATCTGACCATCCGGCCGACCCTGTTTGTGACGACGATCCGCGACGGACTGGTCTTCCTTCTGGCGATCCCGGTGTTTGAACTGATCGACGCCGGTCAGGCGACAGGCTGGCTGCGGGTCATCGCCCACCTGCCCTGAAGGTGGACAGGCGGGCGGCTCCGTGGTCCGGTTGGAGCCGCACGTTCAGGGAGTCTCGTCATGCGTAATTTGATCGGTCTGGCGGCCAGTCTGCTGATTCTGGCGTCCTGCGACCGGCCGGAGGCGCCTGCCGAAGCCCCGGCCCCCGCCGCTACGGCGTTCAGCCACAGCATGAGCTCGGACCTGTCCGGCTACTATATGCCGGCCAGCGAGGTGCGGATCGGGAAATGGTCGTTCGACCATGTCTTCGTCGGCCAGGCGCCGGAGTTCCAGGCCTGGGAAGGCGGAACGCGCAGCGCGACGTTCGGCCCGGTCATGTTGCAGTTCGACGATGTGACCAGCCCGATGGTCCAGACCGAGATCGGCGAGGCGCGAAGCATCACCGCCCGCGTGTTGCCGACGGCCTATTCGGTCACCGACACCCGCATCACCTTCGAGGGCCGTTCAGCTGAACTGGGCGCCGTCCGGTTCGAGGGCGACCTCGATCCCGGCGCCCTGGCGAGCTCGCGGCGCAATCTCGGGGATGAAGGCGTGGTGGTCACGGGCCGGCTGACGGTAGGCGACGCGGCGGCGCAGTCCGTCCAGCTGCGTTGGTGGGCGGGGGACTGAATTCGAACCTTGATCCGCTCATCCCCGCGAAAGCGGGGACCCAGTTCTTTGGGCGACAGATCATTCCTGTCGCGCTCTTTCGCTAGTCCTGAAACGCCGCCTTCACGCTGGACAGCACTGGGTCCCCGCTTTCGCGGGGATGAGCGGAATATTGGAACAGACCCTAATCGCCGCTTCTGATATCCAGCTTCAGGCTCATGGCCTCGGCCAGGGCCTTGCCGCGACGCCGGGTCTGTTCGCCGAGCAGGACGTCGGCGTAGCCGTCGGAGGCTGTCAGGACGAGGGCGCCGTCCTTGACCCCGGCGCGGGCGTTGACCAGCAGCTGGGGGGAGCGGCCGGACAGGTCGCAGGCCAGCCGGATCGCAAGGCCGAGCGCGCGGGCGCCCTGACGCTGTTCCTCGTTCAGCAGGCGGGTCACGGTCCGGGGCTCGGGCGTCGAGCCGCCGCCGCCGTAGCGGGCGTTCACCGCCACGGCGAGGTAGGCCCGTTCGGCGTGGTTCTGGCCCGGCACCGGTGCACGCAGAACCTGATCGAAGGCCAGTTCGACGCGGTGATCGGGATGCAGGCGGGCGCCGAGATCGGCGAGCCGGCAGGCGGCGTCAGCCAGAACGGCGTCGCGCTCGCGATCGAACACCGGCGGCAGGGCGGCCATCAAGGGCGCGATCCAGCCGTTCAGGGCGCCGGGCAAGGCCGGTGAAATGCCCTGGCGGGCGCCGAGCGCCGTGCAACCCGCCAGCAGCGGGTCGGCGGTGGCGATATCGGGCTCCAGAGCCTCATACAGCAGACCTTCGCGAACACCCCAGGCCGACAGGACGATGCGCTTCAGCCCCAGACAGTCGATCAGGCCCTCCAGCACGAGCGCGCCGTGGGGCAGGGTGTCGGCGCGCTTGCGCGACAGCCCGGGCCATTTTTCGAGCGAGGCCCTCGATGACCGCGCGACCAGCCGGGCCGTGTCCATCAGGTCGGCGGCCTCCATCTCGTACTGGTGCACGATCCGCAGGGGATAGCCGGTGATCTCCATATGCACCTGGGCCAGCGTCCGCCAGGCGCCGCCGACGGCGTAGAGGGTGTCGGCCTTGAAGTCTCCGGCCGTCCTGAGCCGGTCGGCGATGGTTCCCCGCAGCCGGTCGGCGTCGAAGCCGCTTGCATCCGCCAGGGCGAACGGGCCGAGGGGCAGGGTGGCGCCGCGCCCGACCTCGCCCTTCGTCAGTCGCACCAGCTCGAGGCTGGACCCGCCGAGGTCGCCGACCACGCCATCGGCGTGGGGAATGCCCGCGAGGACGCCGAGGGCGGCGTAACGCGCCTCTTCCTCGCCCGACAGGACCCGGATCCTCAGGCCGGTTTCGGCGGCCACCCGGTCGCAGAAGTCGCGGCCGTCCTCGGCCTCGCGCACGGCCGCCGTGGCGGCGACAAAGGTGTGGGCAGGCTGCACACCCTCAATCACGGCGGCGAAGCGTTTCAGCGCGGTCAGGGCCTGGGCCGCGCCCTCGACCGACAGCCGGCCGGTCGAGGCGAGGTCCCGGCCGAGGCCGGCCAGCACCTTCTCATTGAACACCGTCCAGATCGCGCGGCCTTCCAGCCGGTACAGCACCAGACGGACCGAGTTGGAGCCGATGTCGATCGCGGCGACGTCGCGCGGCGCGCCGAGGGCCGAAAGCAGGGCGGTCGGCATCAGCGCTTCTTCCGGGACGGCTCGTAGCTGAGGTGGCCCGGCAGGGTCTTCACCTTGCGGCCCCGACCCGAAAGGCTGGGGTTGGTCATGAAGTATTTGTGCGCCGAGAACGGCCGTTCGGGGTCGGCGGGCGTGACCCGGTGATAGCTGCCGTCCGCGGCCAGCACCCAGCTCTGGGCGTCGTCCTTGAGGTTGGCGACCATGATCTGGTCCAGCACCTGATCATGGACGGTGGCGTTCAACACAGGGGTCATAAGCTCGACGCGGCGGTCGAGGTTCCGGTTCATCCAGTCGGCTGACGAAATGTACAGTTTCGCCTTGTCGTGAGGCAGGTCGCGACCATTGGCGAAGGCGACGATGCGGCTGTGCTCAAGGAAGCGGCCGACGATGGACTTGACCCGGATGTTTTCCGACAGGCCCGGAACGCCGGGGCGCAGACAGCAGATGCCGCGGATCACCAGCTCGATACGGACGCCCCACTGGCTGGCGCGGTAGAGGGCGTCGATGATCTGGGGGTCGACCAGCGAGTTCATCTTGGCCCAGATCGCCGCCGGTTTGCCCTTGGCCGCCGCCGCCATCTCCTTGCCGATCAGGTCGAGCAGGGTGGTCTTCATATTGAGCGGCGAGACGACCAGCGCCTCCAGCTCGTCGGGCTGGGCATAGCCGGTGATGTAGTTGAACACCCGCGAGGCGTCGCGGGCCAGCACGGGGTCGCAGCTGAACAGGCTGAGGTCGGTGTAGATGCGCGCGGTCACCGGGTGATAGTTGCCGGTGCCGAAATGGCAGTAGGTTTTCAGTCCCTCGCTCTCGCGGCGCACGACGACGCTGAGCTTGGCGTGGGTCTTCCACTCGACGAAGCCGAAGACGACATGGACGCCGGCCCGCTCCATGGCCCGGGCCCAGCGCAGGTTGGCCTCCTCGTCGAAGCGCGCCTTGATCTCGACCAGGGCGGTCACGTTCTTGCCGTTCTCGGCCGCCTCGATCAGGGCGGCGACGATCGGGCTGTCCTTGGAGGTCCGGTACAGGGTCTGTTTGATGGCCAGGACGTTGGGGTCGCGGGCCGCCTGACGCAGGAACTGGACCACCACGTCGAAGCTCTCGAACGGATGGTGGATCAGCATGTCCTTCTCGCGGATCGCCGCGAAGATGTCGCCGCCGTTGTCGCGGACCCGCTCGGGATAGCGCGGCTCATAGCCCTTGAACTTCAGGTCCGGATGGCCCGCCGGTATCAGGTCAGCCAGCTGGGCGAGGCCCAGCATGCCGGGCACCATGACGATATCCTGCGGCGCGGCGTCCAGCTCATTGGTGATGAAGGTGCGCAGGTCGTCGGGCATGGACGACTCGATCTTGATGCGCACGACCGAGCCCATGCGCCGCTGCTTCAGCGCCTCCTCGAACTCCATGACCAGGTCTTCGGCCTCTTCCTCGATCTCGATGTCCGAGTCGCGGATCAGGCGGAAGACGCCGCGCTCCAGCACGTCGCAGCCGGGGAACAGGTGGTCGATGAAGAGGGTCAGCAGGCTTTCGAGGGTCAGGAAACGCTTGCGGCCCGGCGTCGAACGCCCGTCGGTCGCCAGCGGCCAGAACCGCTTCACCTGGGTCGGCACCGGCACCAGCGCATAGAGGGTGCGGTTGTCCGAGCGGCGCTTCAGCTTCAGCGCCAGGGAGAAGCCGAGGTTGGGCAGGAAGGGGAAGGGATGCGCCGGGTCGATCGCCATCGGCGTCAGCACGGCGAACAACTGGTTGAGGAACTCGGGTTCGAGCCGCTCGCGTTCGGTCTTGGTGATCCGGCCGGCGTCCACGACCTCGATGCCGACGCCTGCCAATTCCTTGCGCAGCTTGCGCCAGCGGCGCTGCTGTTCGGCCATCAGGGCGCCGGCCGCGACATTGACCTTGTCCAGCTGTTCCGCCGGGGTCAGGCCGTCGGCGGACAGAACCCGCACCCGCTCGCGCACCTGGCCCTTGAGGCCGGCGACGCGGGTCATGAAGAACTCATCGAGGTTGTTGGCCGAGATCGACAGGAAGCGCAGCCGCTCGAGCAGCGGGTGGGCCGGGTTGGCGGCTTCTTCAAGCACGCGGCCGTTGAAAGCCAGCCAGGAGATCTCGCGGTTGAAGAAGCGGGTCGGAGAGGCCATCAGGGCCTCGGACAGCTCGAGTTGCGGCGCGCGCGAGGAAGGGACCTCTTCGCCGGTGGTCGTGTCGCTGATCGCCGGATCGCTCATGTCGCCGGTTCTGGCCCGGCGCGGCGATGGCCGCAACCTTGCTCTGAAAATGGGAAACGCCGCCCGATCTCGCGATCGGACGGCGTTTCCTCCGTGTCCTGACGGCTTACCAGCGCCAGGCGTCGAAGATGACGTCGATGATGTAGCCGTCGTACTCGTCGATCAGATAGATGTGGTTGTCGACCAGCACCCAGCGTGTGCCCTCGGGCGGATAGCCGAGGCCATAGGTGCGCCAGTCGTTCAGCTGATAGCGCCAGAAGATCGACGGCAGATAGTCGCCGACATGATAGCGCTGGCCCCAGTAGTTGCGCGGCACGCTGTAGTAGCCGTAGCCGGGCGCGAAATAGAAGCCGATGCGAAGGCCGCTGTAGCCGCGGAACCGCCGATCGTTGCGCCACCAGTCGCTGCGGTTGTTCCGGTTCCAGTTGCGCCGCCATTGGTCGCTGTTGAAGCGGTTGCGGAACTCCCGGTACTCGCGGCGATCCTGACGCCGTTCGGAACGGTCCTCACGACGGTCGCGACGGTCATCGCGGCGATCCCAGCGGTCGTCGCGACGGTCATCCCGTCGATCCCAGCGATCATCACGCCGATCATCCCGGCCACCGCGAGGATCCTGCGGCCTGTCAGGCCTGTCAGGACGGTCGGGCCTGCCGCCGCCGCCTGAATTGGGACGGTCGGGACGATCGGGCCTGTCAGGACGGTCGGGTCTGTCGGGGCGATCCGGACGGCCACCGCCGCCGCCGCCACCGCCCGGGTTGGGTCGGTCGGGACGATCAGGCCTGTCAGGGCGATCGGGTCTGTCGGGGCGATCCGGACGGCCGCCGCCGCCACCGCCACCGCCCGGGTTGGGCCGGTCGGGACGATCAGGCCGGTCGGGTCGGTCAGGGCGATCGCCGCCGCCCCTGAGGCCGGGACCTGTCGGGCGTTCAGGGCGCTGTCCGCCGCCGTCACCGCTGTCGCGGGCCGGCCGATCCGGACGGCTCGGGCGGTCGGGTCGAGTTTCGCGTGCCTCGTCCCCGTTCTGGTTGGAGGCGCCGCGACGGCCGCCGCCGCGTTCTCCATCCTGGGCCAGGACGGTCAAGGGAGCCATCGCCGGCACGGCGAAGGCCGCGATCGCGGCGGCCATCATCAATGAGCGTTTCATTCTCGTCTTTTCCCCGCACGTCCCTGTCAGACGGCTTGATGTTACGGTCGCGCTTTCATCATGAACCGTGACTGAACAGGCGGCGCCATTTTAAGCGGCGCGCCAGAAACGAAAACGCCCCGCGAGCCAGAGCCCGCGGGGCGCATTTTCGATCCTCGATCGGAGCCTAGTAGACGCCCGCCAGAACGCTGGCGATCAGGCCGGTCGCAATGGCGATCAGGACGATGTCATTGCCGGCGTGAACATAGCGATAGCCGCGCGGCGCGGGGCGCAGGCCATAGGCGTAGGGATCGCGCACATAGTAGTTGCGGTAGCTATGGGGCAGGTAGTGTCCGCGCTGCCAGCGGTAGCCGTAGTAGCGCGGCTCGACGCGGTAGTAGCCGTAGCTCGGCGCGTACCAGTAGCCATTTCGGGCGCCGCGGTAGTCGCGGAAGTCGTCGCGTCCGCGCCACCAGTCGCGATTGTTGCGGTCCCAGCGCTGGTCGCGACGGAAGTCCCGGCGGTCCTCACGGCGTTCCTGGCGGAAATCGCGGCGATCGTCGCGACGGTCCTGACGGAAGTCGCGGCGGTTGTCGTATTCGCCGTTGCGCCAGTCGCGGCGGTCATCGCGGCGTTCCTGCCGGAACTCACGGCGGTCGTCGCGGCGGTCTTCCCGATAGTCGCGGCGGTTTTCGCGGCGGTCGCCCCGGTCCTGGGCCTGGGCTGCCAGGGGGGCGGCGGTGGCCAGCACCAGTCCGAGCACGGCGGCCCTGGTCAAGCGGTTCATGATCACTCTCCAGCTGGGGGACGGCGACGGAAAACCGGGTCCGGCCCGTTAATCATGCGCCAGCGTCTCTGCGGGCGGATGAACTCTCCCTGAACGCGAATGTCAGGAATGGGTGGCTAGTGGCTAGTGATTAGCTGGCGCTTCGGCGAAGGTATCCACTGGGCCGCCTTTGCGCACTCCAAGCAGCAACCCTGACCACTAGCCACTAGCCACTCCCAGGACCCCCCATGACCGCGCCGATCGAACTCTGGTACTGGCCCACGCCCAACGGCTGGAAGGTCTCGATCGCCCTGGAGGAGATGGGCCTGCCGTATGAGATGAAGCCGGTGAATATCGGCGCGGGCGAACAGTTCAGCCCGGCCTTCCAGGCGATCAGCCCGAACGGCCGTATGCCGGCCATCGTCGATCTGGACGGTCCGGACGGACAACCGCTGTCGATCTTCGAATCCGGCGCGATCCTGCAGTACCTCGGGGTCAAGTCCGGCCAATTCTATCCGCAGGATCCGCGCGGGAAGGCCGAGGTGGATCAGTGGCTGTTCTGGCAGGTCGGCGGGCTGGGGCCGATGGCCGGCCAGACGCACCATTTCCGCCAGTACGCTCCGGCCATCGTCAGGGACCAGCGCCAGATCGCCTATGGCGTCCGGCGCTACACGGACGAGACGCACCGCCTGTATGGCGTGATGGACCGGCGGCTGGCCGACCGGGACTATCTGGCGGGCGATTATTCCATCGCCGACATGGCGGCCTGGCCGTGGGTGCTGCCGGAACTGCAGGGACAGGACCTGGCGGAGTTCCCGAACCTGAAGGCCTGGATGGCGCGGGTGGGTGCGCGCCCCGCCGTGATCGCGGGCCGGGCGCTTGGAGATGAGATGCGCCGCAGCCTCGCGGCGTCGGGCAAGGCGGCCGAGGCGGCGCGCAAGGTGCTGTTCGGACAACGGGCGCGGTAACCGTTCGTAAGGCTCCCGGTCATGCCCTGTTAGCAGGTGTGAATCAGGGATTTCCGAGTTATTTCAGAGGTCTGAACAAGGGTGCAGTAATCGCCGTTCCTGTACTGAAAAGGCCGTTCGGAGCCTGCGCTGTTAACTTTACCTTCAAACCGCGGGTATTTGATCGCGTCTCAGAGGACGGGGCCAGAACGGCGCCGGTTCGGGAGATACGGTGATGAACGCGCAAGAAACCGCGCCGCAAGTCGATCAAGAGCAGGGCCTGCCCCTGCCGACCGCCGACATGAGCGGCGACGATCTGTTCCGACTGGGCATGATGTACTCGAGCGGCCAGGGCGGTTGCCCCATGGACCGCGTCTCGGCCCACATGATCTTCAACCTCGCCGCCATGAAGGGCTCGATCGAAGCGCGCGTCTATCGCCGCGAGATGAGCCAGGAGATGGAGCAGGACGAGATCGCCGAAGCCCAGAAGGCGGCGCGCCGCTGGATCGACGCGGGCGTGGTCTCGCTGGCCGCCTGAGGATTGTCGTCAGGGGCCGCGGTCAGCGGCCCTGACGGGTCACCCGCACCGCCACCTCGTTGCGGCGGAGCGGCGGCAGGGTCCAGGGCGGGTCATAGAACCAGACGACCGGATCGCCTGCGCTGGTCCAGCCGCTGCCGGTCAGGGCGGCGTCCAGTTCGGCCTCTTTTTCGGCGACGGCCCTGGCCGAACCCAGTCCGGAAAAGCGCAGCACCGCATAGGTCTCGGCCGGAACCACGGCCAGAACGACCGCCGGGTCCCGCGGCACGGGCAGGCTGGCCATCGTATATTCCGACGGCATGAAGAACTGGATCGTCCAGCGATCCTGACCCACGGCGCCCTGGGCCACGGGCGCGGTCATGGCGATGCTTTGCGACGGACCTTCGCCGGCTTGGGCGACCGGCGCCGTCATGGCGATGCTGGTCCGGGCCGTATTTCCCCCGAAAATATAGCCCGCCAGCCGCTGGAAGCCGCGATTGCGGGCCGCCTCGCTGGAGCCTGTCACCACGGTCTGGGCGGCGATCCGCTCGCCATAGGTGCGGATTTCGACGGCGCCGACGCGCTCCACCTCCGTGAAGGCCGGCTCTTCAGTGCCGGAGCGGACGCCGACGGTCGAACAGGCCGTGGTCAGCAGGGCCGCGGCCACGGCGGCGAGTTTCGATTTCATGATCGTGCGGTCCAGGGGTTCAGGGGCAAACCCCATATGGGGACGGTCGCGACCCTTCGCCCCCGTCCATCTTGTCGCATACCGAGGTTCAGCCTTTGCCGATCCCTGCATGGGGCGAGAGGGACGCGAACCCGGCGGGCGTCCGGGTCATCCGGGCCTGGATGGCGGCCAGAATGTCCGCCGAGTTCCAGATCGAGCCCTGCATCACCGCCGCCCATTCCAGTCCCTCGGCGACCGAATGGTCGCGCGCATAGGTGACGGCGGCCTTGGATCCCGAGATGGCTAGCGGCGCCTTGGCGGCGATGGCCCGGGCCATTTCCAGCGCGGCGGCCGCCAAGGCCTCGGGGTCCGGGAGGACGGCGTTGACGAAGCCCAGACGCTCGGCCCGGTCCGCCGTCAGCGACGTGCCCAGATAGGCCAGTTCGCGAACCACCGCCTCGGGCAGGACGTGCGGCAGGCGCTGGAGGCTGCCCACATCAGCCATCATGCCGATATTGATCTCCTCGATGCGGAAATAAGCTCCGGTGGCGGCCAGCCGCAGGTCGCAGGCCGCCACCATGTCCAGCCCGGCCCCGACGCAGGCCCCCTGGACGGCGGCGATCACCGGGAACCGCACCCGTTCGATCGCGGTCAGGGTCTCCTGCAGCTCCCGCGCGGCCTGATGGAAGGCCTGCCGCTCGGCGGGCGTGTCCGTCTGCAGGATGGCGCCGCCCGAGAAGACCGAGATGTCCATGCCCGCGCAGAAATTGCGGCCCTCGCCCGAAATGACCAGCGCACGGACCTCGCCCGTCGCATCCAGAGCCTTCAGGGCCGGGCCGAATTCCCGCCAGAACGACAGGTCCAGCGCGTTGGACGCTTCCGGGCGGGACAGGCGCAGATGGGCGACGGCGCCGTCGCGGGTGATCTCGAAGGCCGACATGGGTCTTTCGCTCCTGTGCGGAATCTGCGTCTGTGGCGATCCAAGCGTTTTCTATTGAAACCAACCGGGAGCCAAGCCTCATGTCACTTCAGGGCAAGACGCTGTTCATCACGGGCGCCAGCCGCGGCATCGGACTGGCCATTGGCCTGAGAGCCGCGCGGGACGGGGCCAATGTGGTTATCGCCGCCAAGACGGCCGAGGCGCACAAGCACCTGCCGGGCACCATTTATTCCGCGGCCGCCGAGATCGAGGCGGCCGGCGGACAGGCGCTGCCGTTGATCGTGGATGTGCGGGATGAGGCCTCGGTGCTGGCGGCGGTGGAGGCGGCGGTCGCCCGGTTCGGCGGCATCGACATCTGCGTCAACAACGCCTCGGCCATCCAGCTGACCGGCACCCTGGCCACGGACATGAAGCGCTATGACCTGATGCATCAGGTCAACGCCCGCGGGACCTTTCTGGTGTCGAAGGCCTGTATCCCGCACCTGAAGCAGGCGGCGAACCCCCACATCCTGGCCCTGTCGCCGCCGCTGGACCTGTCGCCGAAATGGTTCGGGCCGCACGTGGCCTACACCATGGCCAAATACAGCATGAGCCTGGCCATGCTGGGCATGGCGGAAGAGTTCAAGGGGGACGGCATCGCCTGCAACGCCCTGTGGCCCCGCACCGGCATCGCCACGGCGGCCATCGAATTCGCCCTGACCGGCAAGGCGGGACTGGCCTATTGCCGCACGCCGGAGATCATGGCCGACGCCGCACACGCCATCTTCATCAGCCCGTCGCGTGAGCTGACCGGCCGGTTCCTGATCGACGACAGCTTCCTGTACGAGCGGGGCGAGCGCGACTTCGACCGCTACAGCGTCGAACCCGGCAAGCCGTTGATGCCCGACTTCTTCGTCCCGGCGGACAGCGTGCCGCCGCCGGGGGTGGTGGTGGGGTGAGGGGCCGGCGTGGGTCCCCTGAGTGGCTAGTGGCTAGTGGCTAGTGGCCAGTCGGGTCATGGCCCCCTGCGCCGACGGAGAGAACTGGCAAGCCCCGCCAACATTCGACTGATCTCATCGGACGCGAGGAGAAGTCGGCTGCCGTCTTTCCCTGTTGCGTAGCCAAGCCGTTGAGCGAGAAGCAGTTGAGTCTCGGCTTCGGCGAGCGATCCCTGCGCAATTCCAACGAACTGCAGGAACTCGCCGGTTGTTCGGCGTGCGGCTCCCTCGGCGATGTTGGAAGCGACGGAGACGGCGGAGCGTCTGATCTGACTGATCAGCCCGAAACGTTCATCGCGAGGCCAGGCAGCAGTTGCGATATAGACAGCCTCTGCCCAGTCCAGCGCCTTCTGCCAGACCTTGAGGTCCCGATAGTGATTGACGATGTGTTCGATAACTTATCCCCCAAAGGTTGCATTTATACAACCTGTGGAAGTGTTCCACTAGCCACTAGCCACTAGCCACTAGCCACTAGCCACTAGCCACTAGCCACTAGCCACTCAGAACTGCTGATACTGCCCGCCGATGGCGTAGCTGAAGCCGACGGGCAGGGCGTTGCGGAACAGGCTTATGAAGTTGGCCACTTCGCCGAGATTCGAGCGCGGCACGAAGATGATGTCGCCGCGGCGGAGGGCGATGACTTCGCCGCGCCGGGGTCGCAGGTCGGCCGCCCGCATCATGCGCACGCCGCCCCGGCCACGCCGGATCAGGGCAACCTCGCCCTGTCTGGCGGTCGGCAGGAAGTCGCCGGCCTGGATGATGGCCTGATAGGCGTCGAGGTCGCCGTTCATCTCGATCATGCCCGGGGTGCGCACCTCGCCGCCGACCCAGACGCGAATGGGTCCGGCCGTCTTCAGGGTGACCTCGACGATCGGGCGGCGCAGCTGGGTGGCGAACGCCTCCGAGGCGTCGCGCTCGACCTCCGCGATGGTCCGGTCGGCGGCCATGATCTGGCCGACCAGCGGCAGGGAAATGCGGCCGTCCGGGCCGATCCTCTGGGTGCGGGTCAGTTCCGAGGCGGTCGGGGTGGCGATCTCGATCTCGTCGCCGGGATAGAGGACGTATTCGGGCTCGGCCTCGGACCAGTCAGCGAAGCCGATCTCGGGGAAGGAGGTTCGACCCCCGGCCAGGATGCGGTTGTCTCCGCCGCGCCCGCCCTGCGGCATCGGCATGCGCGAGCCGTAGTCATCTTCGCCGCCGAGGCCCGGGACGCGGGGGAGTGCCGGCATGCCGCCGCAGCCGCTGACCATCGCCCCGGCGCCGACAAGGCCGAGCAGCAACAGGCGACGGTCGATGGACATGGGGACTCACTCCGCAAAAACAGCGTCGAGGGCAGGGTCGGCGCTTATGGGTAACCAGTGGTTAACGCCGCTGGCCCAAGGCTGACCATTCAAGTCCAGTATGATGGAATCAGTCCGCCCCCCATGCGCACGTCGGCCTACACGACAGTCCGCCCGCGCTACGGCTTCTCTGATGTCGTCGGCCTGCTGTTCCGTGAAACCCTGCTGATGGTCGTGATCTTCCTGGTGGTGTTCGCCATCGGCACGGCGGCGGTGCTGACGCTCAAGAAAACCTACACCGCCACCGCCAGCGTCTATGCCGGGGCCGGGCAGGAATATGTGTATCAGTCCCGGGTCGGGCAGATCGATCCCAGCCAGCCGCTGGAAGCCGACGCCGTGGCCGGGGCGGAGGCGACCATTCTGGGCAGTCTCGAAGTCAAGCGCCGGGCTGTCCGCGCCGTCGGCGCCGATACGGTGCTGGGACCGGACGCGACCGGCACGCCGGCGGAGAAGGAAGCTGCCGCGCTCAAGGCGCTGGACGCCAACCTCGGCGTGGGGGTAACGCCGGGCAGTGCGATCATCGCCGTGTCCTATGAGGCCGATGATCCTGTCCGGGCCGCACAGGTTCTGAACGCCGTCGTCGATCAGTATCTGGTCCGGCGGCGGCAGGTCTTCCAGGGCTCGACCACCCCGGCCTATGCCGCGCAGCGCGAGGCGTTCGAGACCGACCTCAGCACCGCCGACGAGGCCTATAACGCCTTCCTCGCGTCCAACGACATCGGCGACTTCGCCACGGCCAAGGCCAGCCTCGCGGCCAGCTATCAGACCACCCAGGCCGAGGCCCTGTCGCTGCGGGCCCAGCTGAACCAGGCCAGCCAGCGGCTGGCGACGCTCGAGGCCCAGCTGGCGCAACAGCCCGCCGAGGTGGTGCTGCAGCAGGATCTGAACGTCTCGGCCCAGGACCAGATCCTGCAGCTGCGCACCCAGCGCGAGGCCCTGCTGTCGCGCTATACGCCCGAGGCCCAGCCCGTGCGGGACATCGACCAGCAGATCGCCGACCTGCAGGCCTATGTGGCCACCGGCACCACGGTCGGACCCAGGGAGGTCCGTACCGGCCCGAGCACCATCTTCACCGAGATCGAGACCGCCCGGATCACCGCCGCCGCCGACCGGGACGGTCTGGCGGCCCGGCTGGCGGTCGCCGAGAGCCAGCTGAACCAGCTGCGCTCGCGTCTGGCGGAAATGACCCGGCTGGAATCCACCAACGCCAATCTGGCGGGCAATCGCGAAACCCTGACGACCCTGGTGCGCGACTTCCAGCAGCGCGAGAGCGCGGCCCGCGCCAACAGCGCCCTGGTCGCCGCCGGGGCGGACAACGTCAATGTCATCGAGCGCGCGGAAGCGCCCACCAGGGGCTCCAGCCTGAAGGCGCCCCTGCTGGCGGTGGTCTTCCTGTTCGCCGCCTTCACCGCCCTGTGCGTCGGCCTGCTGCGGGTGTTCACGCGGCGGGGCTATGTCACTCCGGCCTCGACCGGGCGCACCCTCGACATGCCCGTTCTGGCCGTCGCCCCGATGAAGGCCCGATGAGCGTGCCCGTGTTAGCGTAGGAGCCTGTAACCGGGCGCGTAGCGATTCGATGGTCGATCTGACATCCGAAATGGCGGCTCTCTGGGCCGCGCTGGGACCGTCGCCGGGTCATCGCGGCCGCGTGGTCCAGATCGCCGCCGCCACCACGGGCGAGGGCGTGTCGACGGTCGCGCGCGAGTACGCCCGTCTGGCCGCTGTGCGGGCGCGCCGCCCCGTCTGGCTGATCGACGCCGACCTGGCCCAGCAGGGTCAGATGGACGCCGTGGCCTCCGAACCTGATCGTTTCGGCCGTATCGGCAAGGCGGCCATCGCCACCCCCGACGGCTCCATCTTCTTCGCCATCACCCCGCGGATCATGGACCGGGCGGGCAAACCGGTGCACCCGGCCCGGCTGATGAGCGCGCGGCCCTGTCTGGGCGGACGGCTTTGGGTCACGCGGTTCGCGGCGGAGCATCTGCGCTCGGGCCAGCGCGCCGAGGCGGTCAGCGACGCCCGCTACTGGGACGCCCTGCGCAAACACGCCGACACGGTGGTGATCGACGCCCCCGCCGCCGACCGCAACGACATGGCCATCACCCTGGCCCCCTATGTCGATGCGACCGTGCTTGTGGTCGCGGCCGAGAGCGGGGCGGCCAATGAGCCGTTGATGCTGCGCGATGAGATCGAGGCGGTGGGCGGCAAGATCGCGGGAGTGGTGGTCAACCGCTCGACCTACAATCCGCCGGCGTTTCTCAAGCGGCTGACCGGCTGACGCGTAGCGAGCGCGTGTGTATTCCGACAACCTTGACGCGTTGATCGAAAAGTGACCTGATTGCGACGGAACGCTCCTGCTCCAGGCCGCTGACCGCGGCTTATGCCTCACGGAGACTGATCATGCGTCGCTTGCTCATCGCTTCCGGCCTGGCGGCCGGCCTTCTGACCCTCGGCGCCTGCGCGACCCTCGGCGAGCCGGTCACCCTTAGCCTGGCCGAACTCGAGCAACGCTGCGAACAGCGCGGCGGCATACTGCAGCCCACCGGCTCGGAAACGGGGCGCCCCCAGACCGATTATATCTGCCGCGAAGCGATGGTGGGTGCGCCGGGACTGACCAATGCGGCGAGGACGAATCTGAACACCGCCGTCGATCAGAGCCTTCGCCGGGGCAACTGATCGGACCCGTTATCCGGTTTCAGGCGGCGGCCCGGTCCAGCCGGGCCACTTCCCGCGCGCCGTAGAAGCGCGGTTCGAACCCCTTCATCCAGAACAGTTTCCCGACGCCGCGCGCGGTGCGGTCATACATCTCGGCTCGCTTCGGACTGGCGATCAGGGTCAGGGCGGCCGACGCCATGCCCCAAATGGCGGTCTGGCCCGCGCCGATGACCATCCAGCGCGCCACGCCGGGCCAGTCCTTCGCCGCCGCCGCCGTCTGGCTGGGGCCCTGGCCATAGGCGAAGGCGCGGGCGAGGGCGTAGTTCAGGGTGGCGCGATGGGCCGGCGCGAACTCCTCCACCCGGGCGTCCGCGGCCCAGCCGAACCGGCCGCCGCGCGCCGCCAGCGCCGCGAACAGGGCGTCGTCCTCGCCGCCGGCCTGATCCGTGCCCGCGTCGAACGGCGCCGGGCCGGGCAGGGCGGTCGCCCGGACCATCAGGGAGTTGCCGCAGCCGAAGGGGTAGTCGATCAACTGTGTCCGATCGGGACCTTCGCGGCCGAAGAACCGCTCCAGCCAGGGCTTCAGCCAGGCCGCGGCGTCGGGCGCCTGTCCGGTGATCGGGCCGAAGACAGCGTCGGCGCCCGTGGTCTCCCGGGCCTTCAGCAGGGCCGCGAGCCAGCCCGGCGAGGCCGCTTCATCGTCATCGAGGAAGGCGATCAAGGGCGCATCCGTCGCGGCCAGTCCGGCGTTACGGGCCGTGGCGACGCCGGGTCGGGGCGCATGGACATAGGTCAGGGGCCAGGGCGACCGCGGGAGCAGGGCCTCGACGGTCGCCGCCGCGGATCCGACCGGATCATTGTCGACCACGACGATGGCGGACACCCGGTCGGCGACGCCGGTCTGGGTGAACAGCGAGCGCAGGGCCCGCTCAAGGCTCTCCGGCCGCCTCAGGGTCGGGACGATGACGGCGACGTCGGCCATCACACGGCGTCCGCATAGAGGGCGGCGCGATACAGACGCAGCGAAAACGCCCGGGCGCCGACCGGCAGCCAGTCCGTATCCGCGCCTCGACGCATCATCCGCCGGAGGCCGGGCAGGCCGGGCAGCCGCTTGAGCAGCCGGGCCGCCTTGTAACTGGGATAGGCGGCGACGATTTCGGGATGTCGGCGGGCCATACGGCCAAAGTTCGGGGCCGACTGCTCATATTTGCCGGCGAGGGAGGCAACGGTGTCGAGTCCCATATGGGTGGCGGCGTTGTCGAGGTGGACGACCCGGAACCGGCGCGACACGCGCATGGCCCATTCCACATCCTCCCAGCCCCAGCCGGTGAAGCCGGGGTCGAAGGCCTCGGACTCGAAGACGTCGCGACGGACCAGCAGGTTGGAGGTGTAGACGTATTTCTCCGGCTGCTTGGCCCGCTCCGTGTAGGGCACGCACTCTGATTTCGCGGCCATGGCGCGGTGGACGGCGAAGCGGGCGTCGGTCGGGGCCTGCAGCAGGGAGAAGCCGCCGAAGGCCACGGCCGGATCCTCTCGCGCGGCCAGATCGGCCCAGTCCCGCAGGAAGCGCCGATGATCAGGCCGCATATCGCTGTCGAGAAACAGCAGGCTGCCGCCCCGCGCGGCCGAGGCCAGACGGTTGCGCCCGATCGATCGCCCTTCGTTGGAGGGCAGGGTGATGAGGCGCACGGGGAGGGCCATGGCCTTGACCTGGCCGGCCAGCCGCGCCGTCAGGGCGGCGTCGCGGGTGCCGTCATCGAGCACCACGATTTCGACCGCGCCATCCACGGAGGCGGCTTCCTCGTCGAGCAGGCTGAGCAACTCGGCGGGATCGTCGCGCAGGAAGGGGATCAACACCGAGACGGCAGGCTTGGCGGCCTTCCAGGCGGGGCTGTCGATCATTTTCGCCCGGACGCTCATGCCGTCGTTCCACGAAGCCGGCGCCTGGCCAGCAGGCTCAGCGCCACGTCACGTACGCCCGCCGCATTCAGGGTCAGGGCGGCGGCGGCATAGACCAGTCCGCCGACGCCGGCGTCGAGCATCAGCTCGCCGAAACCGCCGATGGGGGGCAGGCGGGATACGGCGAGAGCCATCAGGCCCGTCGCCACGCCGCATCTCGCCAGACTTTCCCAGGGGATGGGCAGGGCGACGACACGGCGGCCGATCAGCCAGGTCGCGACCATGCCGATGCCGAAGCTCGCCGCCGTGGACCAGGCCGCGCCCATCAGGCCGAAACGCGGCACGAGGATCAGGTTGAGGACGACATTCAGGCCCGCCGGAATGGCCATGGCGATCAGCAGGCGTCTGGTCTTCTTGCCGAGGGTGAAGGCCTGGCCGAAATAGTAGGCGGTCAGGCCGAACAGCAGGGCCGACAGGGCAATCCACGGTGTCACGCTGGCCGCGGCCGTCCGCAGTTCCTCGCCGATCAGCACCTCGGACAGCGGGCGCGCCACCAAGGCGACCCCCGCCGCCGCCGGCAGGCCGAGCAGCAGGAAGGTCGACAGCTGTTCACGCGCGGCCACCTTCAGCCGGTCCAGGCCGCCGCGCTCGAGCGCCATGACCAGAGCCGGTTGCCCTGCCGTGCCCAGCCACAGGAACAGGACGTCGAGCGTCCGGTTCGCGATCGAATAGCTGGCGTGATAGGCGCCCACGGCCGCCTCATCCATATAGACCGCCAGCAGGAACCGGTCGGTCGAGGCCAGCACGACGGTCAGGGCCAGCGAGGCCGCGATCGGATAGCCGTACACCGCATAGGACCGCAGTCGCCCGCGCTCCGCCGTCCCGCCCCGCGCATGTTTGAGCTCACCCGGAAGGACGAAGGGCAGGGCCGCCAGCGGGGCCAGCGCCAGGCCGAGCAGGGGCGCCGCGCCTCCGGCTCCGCCGAGGGCGAAGGCGACGCCGATCAGCAGTCCGCCGACCGCCACCGACATATCCAGATTGGCGGCTTTCGCCACCTCGCCGGCGGCGCGGTAGCGTTCCTGCGCCAGTTTGACGAAAGACCGTACAGGGCAGCCGGCCAGACCGGCGGCGAGCGCGAATTTCAACAGCGGATCGGCGGGCCAGAGCCACAACACCAGACCGACGACCGGGATGAAGGCGACGCTCAGCCAGGTCGCGGCGCGATACAGGCTGGCGAAATGTCCAGCGAGATCGCTGCCCGGTTTGCCCGAGGCCCAGAAGCGCGCCATGGCCGCCTCCAGCCAGGTGAAGACGGCGACGTGGGCGAGGGTCAGCACCGAGAAGGCGAGGGCGTAGCGGCCGAAATCGGTCGGACTCAACAGCCGGGTGAACAGGATGATGGCCAGGAATCCGACCACGCCCTGAACGATATTCGCCGGCAGATATCCCCAGACGCCGCGCCAGAACATCAGCGACCCCCGGTCAACGGATCGCCGCGCGGTCGCCCAGCAGCACCGGCACGGTGATGGCCATGATCCACAGATCCATCCACAGGGACTGACGCTCGATATAGTCGATGTCGAGCTGTACCCGGCGGCGCACGTCCTGGGCGGTGTGCAGCGGTCCCCGCGACCCGTTGACGGCGGCCCAGCCGGTCATCCCGGGCTTGATGCGGTGGCGGTGGGCGTAGTCGGCGACGAGGCGCGCGCTCTCGATATGGCCCGTCTTCATGCCGATGGCGTGCGGCCGGGGTCCGACCAGCGACATCTCGCCGGCGATGACATTCAGCAGTTGCGGCAGTTCGTCGAGGCTGGTCTTGCGGATGAAGCGGCCGATGCGGGTGACGCGGTCGTCGTCATGGGTCACCTGGCGGCTGGCGGTGGCGTCGGCGGACTCCTGCTTCATAGAGCGGAATTTCCAGACCACGATTTCCTCGTGGTTGAAGCCGTGACGGCGCTGACGGAAGAAGATCGGCCCGGGGCTGTCCAGCCGGATGGCGAGGGCCACGAGGGCCATGGGGATGGCCAGCAGGATCAGGGCGATCAGGCCCAGAACCAGGTCCTGCAGCCGCTTGTTGAAGGCGCGGCGGTCGTCGTCTACCGGCCCCTGCACATCGGCCAGAGGCGCCGCCGCCAGCCGGTCCAGCGCCGACCGGGTCTCGTCCGCGCCATCGGGTTCGACCAGCAGGGTGACCTCATGCGGCAGGGTCCGCAGGGTGGCGTTGAGCTCTCGCACCCGCGCCTCGGCCCGGGGGTCGATCGCCAGAACGATGCGGTCGACATAGGGGGTCATTTTGTGGGTCAGCAGATCGGCCGCCGTGCCCAGAACCGGCACGCCCTCTATGGCCCGCGGGCTGCGCGCCATCCGGTCGTCGAAAATGCCCAGCACATTGAGATCGCGCCGCTTCAGGGCCTCGCGGATGAGGGACTCGGCGTGCCGTGTCGCCCCGACCAGCACGATATTGGGCGTCAGGGCCCCGGAGGCGCGCCACCGGCCGACCATGTCGCTCCAGCCGATATGCAGGGCGTTGAGCGTGATCAGCACCAGTCCGGCCCAGACCAGATAGGCCGACTCCTGCGCCTCTGAACCGCGCAGGACCCAGCCGGCGACCAGCGCCGTGATCGCGCCCGCCGCCACCATCCCGGCGACGGAGGCCAGATGCCGCGCCGTCTTCTGGCCGCGCGCGAAACGGTATCGTCCCAGCGACCGCATCAGGCCCAGGACCGCGGCCGCGCCGAGCACGAAGGGTATCAGCCGCGACACTTCGGTATGGATCAGGGCTCCGGGCGCCGCCGCCCAGGCGCACAACAGGCTGACCGCGACCACGGCGAGGGTGTCGAAGGCCCGGAAATAATGGGCCGCAAGGCGCGAGGCGTGCCTCTGACGCGCGTTCAGCCAGACCTCGGGCCGAAACGGACCGCGCCGGGCCGCACCCCCGGCGACGGCCTCCGTCGGCGCCGCCACAGCCGCGGCGGCCAAGGCCTGGAGGCCTGACGCGTCCATGACGCCCGCATCCAACGGGGCGGCGTCGAACGAATGGCGGCGGACGGCTTCGGTCATGGGGCTCGCAGCAGGGGAGTTCCCGCCCACCATGCACGCCCGCCCTCACTGTCCCGTTAACGCAGGGTGTTTCGCGTGAGCCTCGCGTGTTGACCGTTGCGCCGGTCCGTTTGCTCGGCTAATCACGCCGCCTGCCGGAGACGTGGCCGAGTGGCTGAAGGCAACGGTTTGCTAAATCGTCGTACCCTGTAAGGGGTACCCAGGGTTCGAATCCCTGCGTCTCCGCCAGAACCTTCCCGCAAAGCCCGCCGGGCGAACATCGACCAGATCCTTGTGTCCGGCACGCTGCGGGCGGCTCAACATCCCGGACGCCTGAATTTCCCGACTGCCCGCGCCCCGTACTGCAGTTTTGTGTCGCGTCGGCGTGAGTTGGGCGACGCTCATGCGAGCGCTTGAAGACAATCGCGCCGTATCGGGACGGTGTTTCATCGAACGGCGAAAACAACTTCACACAAGGGCGTCCGAACCGTCACCGTTCGGCGTCAGCCCTGTCACATCGGACTTCTATCGAGACCACCGGGCAGGTGGGGCTTATGCGTCGTCGCGGCCAGGGCTGAGTGCCCAGGCGCCATCTGCCGTGAATTCCATTTTGGATAGACACGGTGAAAACGATGACCGGCATTCGACTGACCACCCTGCTGGCGCTCTCCGCCAGCGCCCTGACACTCGCCGCCTGCGGCGCGGCTGAAGTCGCCTCGCCCGGAGAAGGCGATTTCGGCGGTGGCTCGGGCGGTGGCGGCACGACGCCGCCGACCACCCCGCCCCCGGGAACGCCGGCCGCCGACTGCCCCGCCGGCTTCGCCAACGTCGGCACGGTAGCGGGCGGCACGCTCCGCGCCTGCCAGCTGCCGCAACAGATCACCGGCGCCCTGACGGTGCCGCTGCGCGCGGGCACCGTCTACTCCATCAACGGCCGCACCGCGGTCGGCACGGACATGGGCGTCGACCCGGCGGCCCCGATCGCCGGCAGCGCCCAGGGCATCCTGACCATCGAGGCCGGCGTTCGCCTCTTCGCGTCCGGCGGCTCGGACTATCTGCTGGTCAACCGCGGCTCGCAGCTGTTCGCCGAAGGCACGGCGGCCAGCCCGATCATCTTCACCAGCCGCCAGAATATCGATGGCGCGACCACCATTGACTCGCAGGGTCAGTGGGGCGGCATCGTCCTTGCCGGCCGCGCTCCGCAGGCCAACTGCCAGCTGACCGCTCCGGTCACCTGCACCGGCACCGTCGAGGGCACCAGCGCCTTCTACGGCGGCAACACCCCGGCCGATAATTCGGGCCGCCTGCGCTACGTCCAGATCAAGTTCTCCGGCTTCGAGATCTCGACCGGCAACGAACTCCAGGGTCTGACCATGGCCGGCGTCGGTTCGGGCACCACGGTCGAGTTCATCCAGGTTCACAACAGCTCGGACGACGGCATCGAAATCTTTGGCGGCAACGTCAACCTGCGCCGCATCGTCATCACCGGCGCCGACGACGATGGCTTCGACACCGACACGGGCTGGCGCGGCGGCGCCCAGTTCGGCATCGTCACCCAACGCGCGCCGGGCTCGACCAGCCGCAGCGCCGGCTTCGAGTTCTCCGCGGCCCCCACCTCGGTGCCGCTGGCCTCGCGCTATGTCTCCCGTCCCCAGATCGCCAACTGGACGCTGGTCGGCCGCAACTCGCCGTCCGACGCCCACACGGTGGCGCACTTCGACTCCGGCACCGACGCCACGATCATCAACTCGGTCTTCACCTCCGTTGCGGGTTCGCTGGCCGGCTGTATGGCGATCAACGACGCGGACACCGCCACCAGCGGCGTGACCTTCCGGTCGGTCTTCATGTCCTGCACCCTGCCGTACCGTCCGGCCAACGCCGTCCTGTCGGCGGCGGCCTTCACCGCCGGCACGAACAACACGGCGAACGGGACCTCGACCCTGACCGCTCCGGCGGCGGGGACGACCCTGACCAACCAGGTGCTGACCTTCATCAACGGCGCCAACGAGAACGCCGTGACCCCGGTCGCCGCGGCCACGGTCTATCCGTTCTTCCAGAACACCACCTACATCGGCGCCGTCCAGAACGCCGCCGACACCTGGTGGCAGGGCTGGACCTGCGGCCTGACGGCCGGCGCGACCTGCTGACGACGGATGCGGAGGCGGCCCACCCGGGCCGCCTCCGGCTTTCGCCCAGTCCGTTGAACTCCTTCAAGGCGCAGATCATGAAGACCGTTACCTTGACCCTGAGCGGGGTCCTCCTGGCCACCAGCGCGCTGATCGCGCCCGGGTTCGCCTACGCTCAAACGCCGCCGGCCCCCTCGCAGGCCCCCGCCTCGCAGGACCCGGTCGCCCAGGATGAACCCGAAGCGGCCGGCGAACTGGACGAGGTCATCGTTCTCGGCCGTTTCATTCCGGAACCGAACCGCGAAAGCGCGGAGGTCGCGGCCTTCCTGACATCCGAGGATCTGGAACGGACCGGCGACAGCAGCGCTGCCGGCGCCCTGGCCCGCGTAACGGGTCTGACCGTGGTCGAGGGACGGTTCGTCTATGTCCGCGGCCTCGGCGAGCGCTACTCCTCGGCCCTGCTGAACGGCTCGCCCCTGCCCAGCCCGGAGCCTCTGCAACGCGTGGTGCCGCTGGACCTGTTCCCATCCAGCATCCTCGAGAGCGTCACCGTCCAGAAGTCCTATTCGGTCGATTTTCCGGGCGAGTTCGGCGGCGGCGTGATCGACCTTCGGACCGTGGATGCGCCCAATGATCCCTTCTTCTCGATGTCCGCGTCGATCGGCGGCAACACCGAGACGACCGGCGAGGAAGGCCTGATCTATTTCGGCTCGCGCACCGACTTCACCAGCTTTGACGACGGCACGCGCGACGTCCCCAACGAACTCGCCCTGGCTTTCGCCCAGGGGGTTCCGGTCAACGGCGCCAATTTCAGCGATCTGGAGCTGGAGCGGATCGGCCACTCCCTGGTCAATTCGCCGCTGCGTCTCCTTCAGCGGGACACGACCCCGGTGAATTTCGGTTTCGATTTCGCCGGCGGTTTCAAGTCCGACAGCAGCCTCGGCACCTTCGGCGTGATCGGCGTCGCCGGCTACAGCAACAGCTGGTCGAGCCGGAGCGGCGTGCAGGAGGAGGCGCAGTTCTCCGGCGACGTCCTCGTGCCGGTCACCAGCAAGGCATATGAATCGAACCAGAACGACATCCAGCTGAACTTCCTCGGCGGCCTTTCGCTGGTCAACGAGAACAGCACCTACCGGTGGACCAATTTCTTCGTTCGCAACGTGACCAAGGAAGCGCGGATCAGCGTCGGCCCCGACTTCGACGCCGGCGGCTCCGTGCAGCGGACGGACTACACCGAATGGTATGAGCGTCAGCTCTTCTCGAGCCAGCTGTCCGGCGAGCACGAGTTCATGGACGGCGCCCTGGAGTTCGCATGGCGCGGCGCCTATGCCCTGACCGAGCGGAACGCCCCCTATGAGACCCGCTTCGAATACGGGGTCGACGGCAACGGCAACTTCATCCACCAGATCGGCGGCAACCGGATCTCGTTCAGCGAGCTGGACGACGACATCGTCTCGGGCGGCGCTGACCTGAGCTACACCCTGCCGCTGTCGGACTATCGTGAGGCCATCTTCACCGGCGGGGTCGCGTATTTCGACAACAACCGCGACGCCGAGCGCCGCGACCTTCGGTTCGTTCCCGCGAGCACCCTGACGGACGAACAGCGTCGGTCGCGGGTCGACTACCTCTATTCGGACGCCAACATCGGGCCGACCGGCATTGTCCTGTCGGAAGTCACTGGCAGCGCGGGCAGCGGGGCGGCGGCCTACTCGGCCCAGCTCGAGGTCGCGGCGGCCTATCTGCAGGTCGACGCCGAGTTCATCCCGCTGGTCCGCACCACCTTCGGCGTGCGCTATGAGGATGGCTACCAGTCGGTCACCACACGCGATCTGTTCGGCGGCGCGGCGCCCTTCGCACCGACCGAGATCGAGGAACAGTATTTCCTGCCTTCGTTCACGGCGACGTGGAATTTCGCCGAGGACCAGCAGTTCCGGGTCGGCGCTTCACAGACGATCGGCCGGCCCCAGTTCCGCGAACTGGCGCCCCAGTCCTATACGGACCCCGAAACCGATCGCGAGTTCACCGGCAACCCGTTCCTCGTCGATACCGAGATCCTGAACCTCGACGCCCGATATGAGTGGTTTTTCGCCCGCCAGCAGTATCTGACGGCCGGCGTCTTCTACAAGGATCTCGACCGGCCGGTTGAGGCGACCATCGTCACCTCGGGCAATGCGCGCCAGCAGTCCTATCTGAACTCGCCGCAGGCGACCGTTTACGGCGCGGAAATCGAAGCCAAGAAATTCTTCGAGTTTCCGGACAACAGCTGGTCCTTCATCGCCGACAAGCGCTGGCTGGTGCAGGCCAACTACACCTGGTCCGACTCCGAGGTGAACGTCGAGCCGGGCGACTTCGTCCGGACCCCGGGCGGCGGCGGCGCCGATGAGGACGCGACCTTCTTCATCGAGGACGGCAGCCGTCTGCAGGGCCAGTCGGAGCACGTCGCCAACCTGCAACTGGGTTGGGAAGACGACACGGCCCGGTCCCAGGCGACGATCATCGTCAACTATGTCAGCGAGCGCGTCAGCGCCCGCGGCGCGGGCGGCGCGGGCAACCGCGAGCCTGACTACATCCAGGATCCCGGCATCTTCGTCGATTTCGTCTACCGCAAGGATTTCGAGGTCGGGGGCCGCGACTACGGTTTCTCCCTCGAACTGCGCAACCTGCTGAACACGGATTTCGACGAGTTCCAGGAGCTGGGCAACAAGATCCTGATCAACAACTACGAGCTGGGATCCAGCGCCTCGGTCAGCCTGTCCGCGCGCTTCTAGACGACGGTGGGGGAGGCGGTCGCCCGACCGCCTCCCGGTCCGGACAACGAGACAGATTTCCGGCGGTTCGTCCGAACGCGGCCCAACTGTCACGGCAAGTTCGCCGGGCCGTCATGATCCCATGAAGCCGTGACACGGGCGATGGGTCTAGGAAGGCGACCGGGCCGTCAGGGCCTATTGAGGCACGCCAGGGTGATCGGCGCAGTTCACGGGTTCAGCACACAGGTCCGGGGCGCGTGAGCGGCCCCGCCGATGGCGCTGCAGGCGGCGACGGCCGCAGCCTCCGCAGGCAAGGCTTTACGCTGGTCGAGGTCATGATCTCGCTGATGATCTTCGCCATTCTGGCGGCGGCGGGCGCCACCGTGTTGAGCGGGGCCATCGACAACCGGTTCGCAGTCAAGGCCGCCAGTGATCGGGTGGGCGACCTGCAGCGGATGCAGGGCCTGCTGCGCGCCGATCTGGGGCAGGCCGCCGCGCGCCGCTCGCGCGGTCCCACGGGCCGTCCGACGCCCCAGCCCATCCTCGGCGCCGTCGCGCCCGGCGATCCGATCCTGGTGCTGAACCGCGCGGGCTGGAGCAATCCCGGCGAACAGGCGCGGCCCTCCCTGCAACGGGTGGAGTACCGGCTGGTCGAGGACCGACTCGAACGGCGCGCCTCCAGTCATCTGGACGGTGCGCGTCCGGGTCCGCCCCAGGTGCTGTTCCGCGGCGTGCGCGACGTCACCGTGGCGTTCGTGCGGGATGGAGAATCGGCGCCCGCCTTCACCTCCAGCATCGACCGACCCCTGCCGGACGCGGTGCGGATCGGGATGACGATCGAGGGCTACGGGCGCGTCGAACAACTCTTCATCGTCGGGAGCGGCCGATGAAGCGCGGCAAGCAGCGCGAGGGCATGGCCCTGCTGACCGTGCTGCTGCTGGTCGCGGTCATGTCCGTGGTGGCGGTGGCGATCCTTGATGATGTGCGCTTCTCGGTCCGGCGCACCGCCAATGTCGAGTTCCAGAGCCAGGCCCAGTGGTATGCGGCCGGCGTTGAGAATCTGGCGCGGGGCCAGATCGCGAACCTGCTGGCCGCCGGACCGGCGCGCACGCCGCTGGAGCCGGCGTGGAATGGCCGGGAGATGAGTTTCCCGATCGACGGTGGATCGATCACCGCCAGGGTCACCGACGGCCAGGCCTGTTTCAACCTCAACAGCCTTGCCCTCGGCGTGGGCGAGGATCTGACGGCGCGCCCGCTGGGAGCGGCGCAGTTCCGGGCGCTGGGCCGGGCTGTCGGGGCGCCGGACAGCCGCATGCGGGCCATCGCCGACGCCCTGACCGACTGGCTCGACGCCGACACGACGGCGCTGCCACTCGGCGCCGAGGACGGGGCCTATGCGGGCCTGAGCAGTCCCTATCGCACGGGCGGCGTCATGCTGGCCGAGGTCAGCGAACTCCGGGCGGTCCGGGGCGTGGACGCCGAAACCTACCGCCGACTGCGGCCCTACCTTTGCGCCCTGCCGACCTCGCGCCTGTCGCCCCTGAATGTGAACACCCTGACGCCGGAGCAGGCGCCGCTGCTGACCATGCTGACGGACGGCGCGGTCGGACCGCAGCAGGCGCGTACGGTGATCGCGGCGCGGCCGCGCGACGGCTGGCCGGACGCCGCCGCCTTCTGGGCCCAGCCGGCCCTTGCCACGATTGAGGTCGACCCGGAGGCCCGCGACCAGATCACGGTCCTGACCCGCTTCTTCGACCTGCGGGTCGATGTCGAACTGGGTGGCTCCCGCGCCGTCCGCACCGCCCTGCTGGAAGCCGGATCCGACGGGCGCGTCCGCACCGTGATCCAGCGCTGGACCCCCGAGGACTGAGCCCGGCCCGCCGCACCTGCTCCCGGGCCGCCGCGACCAGACTGACCCGTTCCGTTGAGCGCGAAGGGCGGATTGTGCGGGCTTCCGGGATTTTAAACGTCAGCCGGCGGGGCAAATGTCAAATTTCATACTTTCATCTGTCGCATAATCTTTACAATAGGCGAAAAGAGCGCATTATTCCTCCGGGTCCTGATTGTTTCAGGCGTTCGGGAGAGATCGGATGCGCACTTTCACCGCCTTTATCGGCCTTGCCGCCCTCGCTGCGGCGACCCTTCCCGCCGGACTGGCGAGCGCGGGCGACAACGGGCAGCCGTCGGCTCGACCCCAGGCGCGCGCCGTCATGATCTGCGGCACGGACGCCGCGACCCGCCGGGCCTTTGCCCGCGAGCATGGCGCGGCCCCCGTATTCGTCACCGCCCGCGAGGCGCTGTCGGTTAGGACCTCGGACCCGGCCTGGAGCACGCCTCGTTGCATGACCGCGCGGGAACACGCGCGTTACCGGGACGCCGCGACGACCTTCGCCGCCGTTCGCTGAGGAGTCTGCGGGGCTGCCGCGCGGCCGGTATTCCGCTTGACCGAGGAGACGGATCGCCGGGCCGAGGCTCATCCGCGATCCGTCTGTGGCGTCAGGCCGGGAAGCCCAACGGTCCCAGCATCCAGGTCAGCCAGATGCCTGCCGCGAGGCACGGCCCGAACGGCAGACGATCCGTCGCCGACATCGGCTTTCCGACGAGGAATTTCGCCGCCACGAAACTGAGCCCCGCAGCGGAGGCCCAGAGCAGCACGCTGGGCAGGCCGATCCAGCCGACCCAGGTCCCGCCGGCGGCGAGCAGGATAGGGTCTCCGTCGCCGAGACCCTGGCGGCCGCGAGCCAGGTGATAGACGAAGGCCAGTCCCCACAGACCCGCGAAGCCGACGGCGCCGCCGATCACGGCGTCGAGCGGGGCTGTCTGGTCCAGCACGCCGGCGGCGAGTCCGCCGGTCGCGAGCAGGGGCAGGGTCAGCAGATCCGGAAGGCTGAAATGTTCGGCGTCGATCACCGCGATCAGGAGCAACTGCCAGCCCAGCAAGGCGGTCAGGACGGCGGCGAGCGGCGTGGCCTGGGCCAGGGCGGCCCAGACGCCGATCGCGGCGGCGGCCGGAGTCATGAGGGCATATCGGCGGAAACTCGGGCGCATCCTGGTTTCGGCGTGGGGCAGGCGCAGGCTCAGCTGCACGAAAAGGCCTCCGACGATGACGCCCGAACCGCCCAAAAGGATTGCGAGGATCGTTGGCGTCACGGTCGCGTCTCATGAGGAAGGTATTGCGCCCCTGCGGCCCTTCGACCGCGCCCGTGTAGCCCGGACCGGGCGATTGGGCTAGGAATGTGGGGGGGCGTCGGGGGCCTGCCGGGGGGAGCCAAAGTGATCGCCGCAGCGCGTAATTTAAGCATGGAAGCGCGTCAGGTTCTGGCGCGCCGGCCAGACCGCGCGCGGGCGATCGTGGAGATATCCCTGGCGCTTGTGCTGGCGGTTCAGCTGGGCCGGCTGGTGTGGATTGTGGCCGAGCCGCAGAGCGCCGCGCCCGAGGCGACGGCGGCCTCGGCGCCGGCCAGGCCGGTCGACTTTTCCGTTTTCCAGCGCTTCGACGCCTTCTTCCGCACGGGCGGAGTGAGCAGCCTGGCCGAAGCCAGCGCGGCCGGAAGCGGGCAGATGCGGCTGTACGGTCTGCGCTCGGACGGGGCAGGGGGCGGCTCGGCGATCATCGGGCTGGCGGATGGGCGTCAGGTGTCCGTCGGCGTGGGCGAAGAGGTGGAGCCGGGGCTGGTGCTGCGCGGCGTCGGCGATGACCACGTTACGCTGGCGCGAGGGACGTCCCTGAGCCGGCTGATCTTCTCGGATGTGCCGTTGGGCGTCGCGCCGGTTCCGCCGCCGCCGCCGGGACCTCAGACAGTGACGCCAACACCCGCGCCTGCGCCGGCTGCGTCGGTCGGCGCGAGCGTCGATCCGGCGCGGCTGATCGCCCAGGCGGGGCTGCGGCCGCGGATGCGGGGCGCGCGGCTGGACGGGTTCACCGTATCGGGTGCGGGTGATCCTGCCGTGCTTGGGGCGGCGGGGCTTCAGGCCGGCGACGTGATCCTGGCGGTGAACGGCCAGGCGCTGGACAGTCTGGAGCAGATTTCGGCCTTACGCGGACGGTTGGCCAACAGTTCTGTCGCAGAGATTCGCTACGAGCGGGACGGACAGGTGCAGACCGCCACCATAGGGACCGGCCGATGAAGCGATCCAATGTGATCGGCGCAGTGATGGCGGCCGTGCTGGCCGCCCAGGGGCCGCTGGCTGCGGGGCCCGTCTTGGCCCAATCGCAGACGCTGAACGTGCAGGGCGCCGACATCCGCGCCTTCATCCAGGACGTGGCCCGCTCGACGGGCCGGACCTTCATTGTCGACCCGGGGGTGACCGGCACGGTGACGGTGACCAGCGACCGGCCGCTGAGCCGGACCCAGTTGTTCGAGGTGTTCCTGTCGACGCTGCGGGCCAATGGGCTGGTGGTGACGCCGACGGCCTCAGGGGCCTACCGGATCAGCCCGGCGCAGGGCGCGGCCCAGGGGCCCGCGACCGTGGGGTCGGAGCGATTCTCGACCGAGGTGTTCCAGCTGAGGAACATCGACGCGACCTCGGCGGCGGAGACGATCCGGCCGTTGGTGGGCGCGCAGGGGCAGGTGCTGGCCAATCCCGGCGCCAACAGCGTCGTGGTGGCCGACTTCTCCGACAATCTGGCGCGCATCCGCGCCCTGATCGGCCGGATCGACGTGGACCGGACCGGGTTCGAGGTGGTGACTCTCCAGAACTCCTCGGCGCGCGAGATCGCTGCTGTTCTGCAGACAGTGCTGGCCCCCCCGGGCGGCCAGCCGGGCTCCGGTATGGTTAGCGTGACGCCGGTGGAGAGCTCCAACTCCCTCGTTCTGCGCGGCGATCCGGCGGCGATGGCGCGCATCCGGCCGTTGATCGAGGATCTGGATCGTCGGGCCGAGAGCGCCGACGACGTGCGGGTGGTCTTCCTGCAGCACGCCGACGCCGAGGCATTGCTGCCGGTGCTGCAACAGGTGGTGAGCCAGCCGGTGACGGCGGCGAGCGCCAACGCCCCGGCCCCGGGTCGCAGCGGCGCGGGCGACGCTGCCGCTCCCGCAGCCTCGCCGGCCGCTGTTCCGGCGCCCCCGGTAGCGGGGCAGAGCGCGGTCATCGCCCGCTTCCCCGGCGCCAACGCCCTGGTGATTTCGGCGTCGGCCGATACGCAGCGGATGCTGGCCGAGGTCATCCGCCAGCTGGACCAGCGGCGCCAGCAGGTGCTGATCGAGGCCATCGTCGTGGAGCTGTCGGACAACGCCGTGCGCGAGCTGGGCGTCCAGTGGCTTCTGGCCGGCGAGGACGGCAATCCGGTCGGCCTGACCAACTATTCGGACCGGGCCGGGGCGCTGGTCCCGATCGCCGGCGGGGCGGCGGCGGGCCAGCTGGATGAGGACGATCCGCTGCGTGAGCAGCTGCAGGAACTGGCGCTGAACACCCTGCTGGGGGCCAATGGGTTCATTGGCGGGGGCGGGGGGCGGATCGGCGACGGCCTGTTCGGCTTCATCATCAATGCGGCCAAGACGGATGCGGGCTCCAACCTGCTGCAGACGCCGTCGCTGATGACGCTGGACAATGAGGAAGCGACCATACTGGTGGGTCAGGAAGTGCCGATCACGACCGGCGAGACCCTGCTGGACGGCAACTCCAATCCCTTCCGCACGACCCAGCGTCAGGACATCGGGGTCAAGCTGGTGGTGCGGCCGCAGATCAATGCGGGCGGCTCGATCACCCTGTTCCTGCGTCAGGAGGTGTCCAGCATCAACGGCGTGCTGACCGACAGCGCCAATGATCTGGTGCTCAACAAGCGCGAGCTGGAGACCACGCTGGTGGTCGATGACGGCGACATCGCTGTGGCCGGCGGCCTGCTGGACCAGAACGACAGGCTGTCGGTCGACAGCGTGCCGGGGCTGGGCAATCTGCCGGTGATCGGCAATCTGTTCCGCTCGACCAGCCGCCAGCGCGGGCGGACCAATCTGATGGTGTTCATCCGCCCGACCATCATCCGCAGCCCCGCCGACGCCCAGACGCTGGCTGCCGACCGCTGGGGCTATATGCGACAGCAGCAGCTCAACAATGCGCCAGGCGTCGAGCCGAGCCTGGACGAGATGCTGCGCGACTATATGCGGACGCAGCCGCCCGTCGCGCCGGACCCTGTGATCACCGCGCCCGTCGGCGAGGTCACCGCCGCGCCCCTGCCGCCGGCCTCGTCGGGCGAGTGAGGCGGCCGTGATCACCCTGATCAATCCGACCCTGCCTTACGGCTTCGCCAAACGGCACGGGGTGATCCTGCTGGAAGCAGGGGACATCGCCGTGGTGGGGCTGCGCGAGGGAGCTGATCCCGGCGCCCTGATCGAGACGCGCCGGGCGCTTGGCCGACCGCTCAGGGTCGAGCCCCTGGATCAGGCGACCTTCGACCGGCGGCTGTCGCAGGTCTATGCCGGCGATCACCTGAATGCGACGGACGGGGACGACCTGTCGATGCCCTCGGGGCTGGAGAGCCTGATCGACGACATCCCGGCCGCCGCCGACCTGCTGGACACGGCCGACGACGCGCCGGTGATCCGGCTGATCAACGGTATCATCGCGGAAGCCGTGCGGGCAGGGGCCTCGGACATCCACCTTGAGCCTTTCGAGGCGGCGCTGACGGTGCGGATGCGGATCGACGGGGTGTTGCGCGAGACCCTGTCGCTGAACCCCCGTATCACGCCGCTGCTGGTGTCGCGGATCAAGGTGATGGCGCGGCTGGACATCGCCGAGAAGCGGGTGCCGCAGGACGGGCGCATCCCGCTGGCGCTGGGCGGCAAGACGCTGGACGTGCGCGTCTCGACCCTGCCGTCGCGGATGGGCGAGCGGGTGGTTCTGCGCATTCTGGACCGCGACCAGGCCGGGCTGACGCTGGACCGGCTGGGCATGGCGCCCGATGCGCTGGAGGCCTTCCGCTCGGCCTTGCGCGAACCCAACGGCATCATTCTGGTCACCGGCCCGACGGGCTCTGGCAAGACCACCAGCCTTTACGCCGGTCTGTCGCTGCTCAACGACGCCACGCGCAACATCCTGACGGTCGAGGACCCGGTCGAATACGCCATCGACGGCGTCGGCCAGACCCAGGTCAATCCCAAGGTCGGCATGACCTTCGCGGCGGGCCTGCGGGCCATCCTGCGTCAGGACCCGGACGTGGTCATGGTCGGGGAGATCCGCGATGTGGAGACGGCCCGGACTGCGGTCCAGGCGGCTCTGACCGGCCACCTCGTCCTGTCGACGGTGCACACCAATGACGCGGCCGGCGCGGTCACCCGGCTGAGGGACATGGGCGTCGAGCCCTTCCTGCTGGCCTCGACCCTGCGGCTGATCGTGGCCCAGCGGCTGGTGCGCCGGCTGTGCGGCGACTGCCGGCGGCCCGAAGCGGCGGACAAGGCGACCGCCCGGCTGGCGGGGGTCAAGGTCGGCCAGACGGTGTGGCGGCCGCAGGGCTGCGCCCACTGCGGCCAGACCGGCTATGTGGGTCGGGTGGGTCTGTATGAGGTGATCCGGGTCGATGACCGGGTGCGCCGGTTGATCGCCGCCGAGGCCGGTGAGGAGGCGATCAATGCGGTCGCCTTCGCCGGCGCGGAGACGCTGACGCAGCGCGCGCGGGCCCTCGTGCTGGAGGGCGTCACCTCGGTCGAGGAGGCAGTGCGGGTGACGCGTCAGGAGACGGCGGAAGCCCACGATGAGCCCGCGCTCGTCATCACCGTTCCCGCCGCGACCGGACGCGAGGATGCTGCCTGATGGCGGTGTTCGACTATGTGGCGGTGGACGCGGGCGGGCGGACGGTCAGCGGAACCCTGACCGCGGATGACGACGGCGCGGCGCGGGCCCTGCTGGCGCGCCGCAAATTGATGCCGCTGGAGATCGCCGCCTCGCGCGGCGCGGCCCCGGTGCGGGTCGCCGCTTCAGTCGCCAAGGGCGGCGGCAAGTTGAACGCCCGGACTCTGGCGCTGGTCACGCGCCAGCTGGCCACGCTCGTTACGGTGTCGCCGGTCGAGGAAGCGCTTCGGGCCATTGCGCTACAGGCCGACCGGCCCGCGGTTCGGGCGGTGCTGGAGGGCGTGCATGGCGGGGTGATGGAGGGACGTCGGCTTTCGGACGCCATGGCGCTGCAGGGTTCCGCCTTTCCGCCGCTGTACCGGGCCATGGTGTCGGCGGGCGAGACCTCGGGCGCGCTGGCGCCGATCCTGGAGCGGCTGGCCGATGGGCTGGAGCGCGATCAGGTGGTGCGCGGCAAGGTGATCACCGCCCTGGTCTATCCGGCGGTGCTGGCCGTAGTGGCCATCGGGGTGGTGATCGCCCTGATGACCTTCGTTGTGCCCAGGGTGGTGGACCAGTTCGACAGCATGAACCAGACCCTGCCGTTGCTGACGCGGCTGGTGATCGGCCTGTCGAACGGAATGCAGGACTGGGGCTGGCTGGCGGCCCTGCTGCTGGCGGCGGCCGCTGTCGCCGGGGTCTTCGCTCTCCGCAATCCGGCCATCCGTCTGCAGGTCGACACGGCGATCCTGCGCCTGCCCCTGATCGGGCGGCTGACCCGCGATCTGCACGGGGCAAGGATGGCGCGGACCCTGTCGACGATGATCACGGCCGGTCTGCCGGTGCTCGAGGGTCTGACGATCACGGCCCGCACGGTTTCCAACCGCCGCCTGCGGCTGGCGACCGAGATGATGGCCGATGCCGTGCGTGAGGGTGGGGGTCTGTCCGCCGCCATGCGTCGGGCCGACGTCTTTCCACCGATTCTGGTGACCATGACCGCCTCTGGCGAGGCCGGCGGCCGGCTGGAGCCGATGCTCGAACGCGCCGCGGAATATCTGGAGCGGGAGTTCTCCACGTTCACGGCGGTGATGCTCAGCCTGATCGAGCCGGCCATCATCGTGGTCATGGGCGGGGTGGTGGTCGTGATCATCCTGTCCATCCTCCTGCCCATCCTGCAGATCAACACCCTGGCCATGGGGTGAGGAAGTTGAGTGAGATGAAGAAGATGTCCCTCGTTCGCCGCGCCGCGGAGCGCATTGCTGATTGGGCCGCAGTTACAAGGCGTCGCCTTGTCGACGCGAGACGGTCTGGCGTCTCGCGCATAGCCCGCGCCCAAGCAGCGAGCGACCGCGTCGCAAGCGTTAGCGCCTCCAACAAGGCTGGCTTTACCCTCGTCGAGATGATGGTCGTGGTGGTCATCCTGGGCCTGCTGGCGACCGTGGTGGCGATCAACGTCCTGCCCAGCCGGGACCAGGCCATGGTGACCAAGGCACAGGCCGACATCGCCACCCTGGAGCAGGCGGTCGAGACCTACAGGCTCGACAATCTGGACTTCCCCGCCGACCTGCAGTCGCTGGTCACGGCGCCGGCCGGCCTGTCCAATCCGGACCGCTATCGTCAGGGCGGCTATGTCCGCCGCCTGCCCGAGGACCCCTGGGGACAGCCCTATCAATACCGCCGCCCGAGCGCCCACGGCGGACAGTTCGACATCTACTCGTACGGCGCCGACCGCAAGGAAGGGGGCGAGGGCGATGACGCCGACCTCGGCAACTGGAGGCGCTAGACCTCACCGAACCCGCTCGGGGTTCACGCTGGTGGAACTTCTGATGGTGGTGGCCATCATCGGAATGGCCGCCGGCGCTGTGGTGCTGTCCGTGCCCGACCCGCGCCCGTCAGTGGCCGAGGACGCCGAGCGGTTCGCCGCCCGGCTGAGCCGCGCCCGCGAGGAAGCCGTTCTGTCCAACCGCCCGGTGGCGGTCGAGACGACCCCTGCCGGCTACGCCTTCATGGTGTTCGACGGCGCCGCATGGTCGCCCTTGACGGATGGCCCGTTCGGCCCGGAGACCTGGACCGCGGGCACGACGGTCGCACCCGCAGCGGGGTCCGTCCGCATCGTGTTCGACCCCACCGGCGTGGCCGAACCCGCCTCGATGACCCTGACCCGCGAGCGCAACAGCCGCACCATCACCGTCGACGGCGCCGGAGAGGTGACCCTCAATGGCTGACATGATGTTGCGCGCTAACGCTCGCCGCGCGGCGGCTCCCTGCTTGAGCGCGGGTTGGGCCCTTGGGCATGCGCAAAGCGCCAGGCCGCGTCGGGTCGACAGGGCGGAGCCCTGTGACCGCGGCCTCAACAAAGAGGGCTTTACGCTGATCGAGCTGCTGGTGGCCCTGGCGGTGTTCAGCCTGGCGGCGCTGGCGCTGCTGAACCTGTCCGGCGAGAACACCCGCTCGGCCGCGCGCGTCGAGACCCGCACCCTGGGCGGTATCGTCGCAGAAAACCTCGCCGTCGAGACCATGATCGCCCCCACGATCAGCGAGGGAACCACAAGCGGCCAAACCCCGCTCGCCGGCCGTCCCTGGGTGTGGACCCGCACCGTGACCACAACGGACGAGCCCGACCTGCTGCGCATCGACATCAAGGTCCGCGACGCCGAGGGCCAGGCCGCGGAACGCACCCTGTTCCGATCGAGGACGCGCCAGTGAAGCCCGTCAGACTGATCCTCATTCCCGCGACCGGCAGCCAGCCCGCGCCCTTCCTGATCGTCGGGGCCGATGGCTATGTGCTCGAACGGGGCGAACTGACGCTGGACGGCGGCGCCACGCCCGAGCCGATGCGGACCGTGGCGGTGACGCCGGGCGGTGACGTGCTGATCCGCTGGCTTGATCTGCCGCCGGGCAGCACGGTCCAGGGCCGTGCGGCGGCGGCTTGGATGCTGCGGGACGAGATGGCGGCGACGCCGGACCGGCTGGCGACCGTGCTGGGGGCCCCGACACCGCCCGGCGAGCCGCGGCTGGTCGCGGTCGTCAGCCGCTCGCTGATGGAGGCCTGGACCGACTATCTCGCGGCGCTGGGCGTGCGCGCCGATGTGTTCGTGCCCGACGTCCTGACCCTGGGTGAGCCCGACGCCGAAGACGTCCTGTCGGCCGTGTCCTTCGGCGAAGGCATGGCGCTGCGCGGCCGCCGCTTCGCCGCCACGGTCCAGCCCGATCTGGTCGAACTGATCGCCGCGGGCCGGCGGGTCGAGCCGGTGCAGTATCCCGCCGCCGTCGAGCGTGCGCTGGTCGCGGCGGCCCTGGCGCCGGCGATCAATCTGCTGGACACGGGGGACCGCGAGGCGAAGGCCGCCGGCAGCTGGAGGCGGGCGGCGATCCTCGCGGCGCTGGTGGTCCTGTCGCCGCTGGTCCTGATCCTCGCCGGCGCGGTCCGCGACGACCGGGCGGCGCGCGACGCCCGTACCGAGGCGATCGCGGCCATCACGGCGGCCGCGCCCGATCTGGCTCGCGAAGCCGACCCGGTCGAGGCCCTGCGCCGGCGGGTCGCCGTGGCGCCGCCTCCGGGCGGAGTCACGGCGGCGGCGGCGGCCCTGTTCACCGCCGTCGAGGCCGTCGAAGGGGCGGAACTCGACATTCTGATCGCCGACCCGGACGACGGGGTGAAGGCTACGGTCAGCCATCCGGCTCACGGCGACATGGCGGTGATCCGGCGGTTCATGGCCAAGGCCGGCATGTCCGTGACCGAGACCGGCACGCTGGAGGACGGCGGGCGGATCGTCACCGACATCACCATAGGGGCCGGGCGATGAGGCGGCTGACAGACCGGCTGTATCCATGGTGGGAGGGGCGCACCGTTCGCGAGCGCTGGATGCTGATCGTGATGGCGGTCCTTCTGGCGGCGGTGTTCGTCTGGCTGGCCGTCGTGCGGCCGGCGCTGGACTGGCGTGAGCAGGCCGCCGCTGACAGGGCCCGGGCCGAGACGGATCTGGCCTGGGTGCAGGCCGGGCTCCGGCTGACGGCGCCGACGGCCGCCGCCCGCCCGGTCATCGACGTGGAGGGATTTGGGCCGCTCGTGACCCGCACAGCCGAGGCGGCGGGTCTGAACCTGACGACGGGCATGGACGCTTCCGGACGCCTGGCCTTCCGCATTCCCGACGCCTCCAGCGCGGCCCTGTTCGGCTGGATGTCCGCCCTGGAGCACGACCACGGTATCGCGGTCGTCAGCCTGGGCGTCGTCGAGAACACCGACGCCACCCTTCAGGTCGAGGGCGCCCTGGCGCGCCAGGCAGGCGGTTGATCCGCCGATCGGCGTTCGTGAACCGGATCGGGTCTGGCGGGTTGCGGGGAGGTCCCATCTTCTCCGGTAGCCTGAATGATCGAAGCGCCTTCCGACCTCGACCGGCTGAAACGACGCGTGCGCCGGTTCGCGGCGAACATCCGGCCGCATCACATAGCCGTGGTCGCCGTCCTGTCGGCGGTGGGCCTCGGGGTTGTTGCGGCCCGCACCATGGCGCTGCCGGGACCAGAGCCGATCCGCGACGACGACCGGATGCACATTCACGTGGTCGCGCCGGTCGAGCCGGCGATCACGCCGGGGTCGGTGATGGAGGTCGGCGATCTGGTCGAGGGTTTTGAATACAGGCGGCCTGCGCCTGCCGTGATCGAAGCCGCCGACTATGCGCGCTGGGACGACGAGGCGGTCGAGGCCCCTGCGCCCCGTCCTGTCGCGCGGCGTGACGACAATTCGGAAATGACCTCCGCGCCGTCCACGTTCGAAGCGCCGCCTGAAGGCCGTCGGGACGGACGCGCCGACCGCTGGTTCGGCTTCGACGCGCCGGACCGGGACTATCGCGCCGAACGCGAGGCCCGCCGCGCCCGGATCGACGCGCGGATGGAGCGGGAGAGGGAGCGCGATCGTCGCGACGTGCGATGGTATCGGTCAGACGGCGAACCCGTCGGCGATGACGGTCGGGATGACCGCCGTCAACCGCACGAGGACCCCGGCGACCTCCGGGGCTGACCGCGCCGATCGCGACCCGACAGGGAACTTGCGGAACAGGGATACACGACGTCCGTTCAGGAGTATGGTGTACGGGTGTGACGACAGACGTCGGATTGGGTCATGATTTCACTATTGCTCGCGCTCGGTCTTAGCCAGGTCCCCGACGCCGCTCCGGTCTCGCCGGATCCGCAGGAGGTCCGGGTGCCGTGCCAGTCGACGCCAGCGGGCTGGGTCTGCAGGATGCCGCCGGTAGTCCTGCGACCATCCCCGCCCGGACCGGGGGTCGCGACCGACGCGCCGGCCAATTCCGCTCCTGTGCCGCCCTCGGTCCCGACCCTGGCCGCGCCGGTTGAGATGAACACGGCGGAGGCAGACCGCCAGGCGCGGTTGATCGCCCGCTGCGCCGACGCCTCCTGGCTATCCCTGTGCTTGCCGGATGACCGTCGCGAGGCCAGAGCTCTGCGCGACGCCGCCGTCGTCCGCGCGGCGCTGCGACGTGAAGTCTATCAAATGTTGAGCGAAAACAGATGTGACGACGCCATGCGGACGGCTCTGGCCAGCGCCGACATGGCGCTGATCCGTGAGGTTCGGGATCTGAATGTCTGCGCACCGGGCCCGGCCACCGCTGAGGCGCCCGCCGACACCAACTGACGTGAAATCCGCCACCAGATGCAGAAGAGGCCCGACGCCTTGCGGCGCGGGCCTCTCTTTTCGATGAGGCAGGGAAGACCGACCGGACGGAGTCCGGTCGGGTCCTGGCCTTTTTATTATCCGCGCTCGCCGTCGTAGCTGCGGGGGGCAGTGTTGCTGCCGCCGTGCTCGACCGGCTCGCACTCGATCAGGCCTTCGCAGCCGGAGAAGTGGATTTCCGGCGGCTCGACAGTGACGTCGGACGGGCGGACGTGAACTTCAGGCGCGCGCAGATAGATCTGCGGAGCCCGGATACGAATGGGCGGGGCCTCGACATAGATCGGCGGACCCTGGATATCGATCCGGCCCGAGTCGATAACGACCGGCCGACCCCGGATGCGGACACCCGGCCCGCCGGCGCGGACGACGTGCCACGGCCGCGGGGTATTGTACCAATTCACCTCATAGTCGCACAGGCAGACGCCGTACTGGTCGCGCGGGCCGCCGTCGCGGCACGGAGGCGGGGGATTGTCGCAGCAATAGGTCGGCGGCGGCGGAGGCGGCGGAGGCGGCGGTCCGTAGCCCCGGTCCTGGGCGGCTGACGATCCGGCGCTTGCGGCCAGGGCCAGCAGAGCGCCGGCGGCGGCGATGACTATGTGTTTCACTTGAAGCTCCCCAAAAATCCAGTCGTCGACGAGGCCCTGAACAACCCCATAGCCCGGGACCGAAGTATCATCGTTATGGTAACCTTAACCGGTTGGCAAGGCGACGGTTCCGCGAGGTTGGCTGGATTGTGGCGTCTGTCATGCCTCTTGCCCCGGTGGAGCGAGTTATTCGCTTTTCGGGAGAAAAATCGGGCTGACCACCGCGATATTTCGCCCCGCAGTGCGACTTGCGCCACAGTTTGTCTCGCCAACTTGACCCGGCGTGACCTTGGCATCCGCCCGGACGCGGTCTAGGTCGATGCCTCAATCCGTTGCCCGGTCGATCGGGGACGAACTTTACGGGAGAAGCGCTCATGGCCGATCTGGCTCAAGTCACCGAACACATCCGCGGCGCCGTCGGCGACAACTCCGGTCTGGGCAAGACCGTGAAGATCGACCTGGGCGATGTCGGCAAGATTTTCATCGACGGCGCCTCGGTCCCGAACTCGGTGACCAATGAGGACAAGCCCGCCGACGCGACCGTCTCGATCAACTGGGACGACTTCATGGCCCTGTCGGCCGGCACGCTGGATCCGATGATGGCCTTCATGCAGGGCAAGCTGAAGATCGCCGGCGACATGATGATCGCCCAGAAGCTGGCCCCGCTGCTGAAGCGCTGAGTGTGATCTGAAGCAAGGCATTCCACGGCGCGGTCCCGCAGAGGGGTCGCGCCGTTTTCTTTCCCGGGAGCACGACCATGGAATTCCGCCACAGCGACAGGGCCCTGCACTGGCAGGAGCGGTTGAAGCGCTTCCTCGACGATCACGTCCTGCCGCGTGAGGAAGAATACCGCGCCCAGGTTCGCGAGAACCCGCGGCGCCAGCCGCCGGCCATGGAGGAGATGAAGGCGAAGGCCCGCGAGGCCGGGCTGTGGAACATGTTCCTGCCCGGCGATCACGGCGCCGGCCTGACAAATCTGGAATACGCTCCGCTGGCCGAGCTGATGGGCCGCCATCTGTGGTCGGCCGAGGTGTTCAACTGCAACGCCCCCGACACCGGCAATATGGAAGTGCTCCATATGTACGGGAACGAGGCCCAGCAGGCGAAATGGCTCAAGCCTCTGATGGCCGGCGAGATCCGCTCGGCCTTCCTGATGACCGAGCCCGAGGTCGCCTCCTCGGACGCCACCAACATCCAGACCCGGATCGAGCGCGACGGCGATCACTATGTGATCAACGGCCGCAAATGGTGGTCGACCAATATGGCGCACCCCAACGTCGCGGTGACCATCGTCATGGGCAAGACCGACCCCGACGCCTCGGTCCACACCCAGCAGTCCCAGATCATCGTCCCCGTCGACACCCCCGGCTTCCGCGTCGAGCGGATGCTGTCGGTGTTCGGCTATGACGAACTGCCGATCGGCCACGCCGAGGTGGTGCTGGAGAACGTCCGCGTTCCCGTCGAGAACCTGATCGCCGGCGAGGGCAGGGGCTTCGAGATCGCCCAGGGGCGCCTCGGGCCCGGCCGCATCCATCACTGCATGCGCGTCATCGGCATGACCGAGCGCGCGCTGGAGTTGATGGTCCAGCGCCTGCTGTCGCGCACAGCTTTCCGCAAGTCCCTGGCCGAGCATTCGGTCTGGGAGCAGCGCGTCGGCGAGGCCCGCACCAATATCGAAATGTGCCGCCTGCTCGTGCTCAAGGCCGCCTGGATGATGGACGAGGCCGGCGCCAAGAACGCCAAGTCCGAGATCGCCCAGATCAAGGTCGCCGCCCCGCGCATGGCGCTTCAGGTCATCGACGACGCCATCCAGGCCTATGGCGGCGCCGGCGTCTCGGCCGACACGCCGCTGGCCGAGATGTACGCCATGGTGCGCACCCTGCGCATCGCCGACGGCCCCGACGAGGTCCACAACCGGACGGTGGCGCGGCTGGAGTATGCGAAACACGGCGGTCGGGGCGGGTAGTCCAGCAGAACGCCTTTCCCCATTTCGGGGGAAGGGTCTGATCTGCCTTGGTTGTCCCGCCGCGCCTGCCATGCCAGCTTCGCCACCACAGGGGAGAACCATCATGCTGCATCGTCTGGCCGCCGTCGTCGCCGCGCTCGCGCTCGCGACGCCCGCCTTCGCCGACACTCTCGTCGTCACCGCCGCCCGCATGGTCGATGTCGAGCGCGGCCGCTATGTCGACAATCCCGTGGTCGTGGTCACCGACGGCCGGATCACCTCGGTCGGGACCGCCGTCCCTGCCGGTCTCCCCGCCGATGCGCGCCGGCTCGACCTGCCGGGCCTGACCCTGCTGCCCGGCCTGATCGACATGCACGTCCACCTGGCCTCCACGCCCTATGTCTCCGGCTGGAACGAGCTGGACTACGCCGACGACTTCGGAACCATCCTGCAGGTCGGCCACGCCCGCGCCAATCTCATGGCGGGCTTCACCACGGTGCGGAACCTGGGCGGCCCGGACTTCGCCGACGTTGCCCTGCGTCAGGCCATCGACGGCGGCTTCGTCGAGGGGCCGCGGGTCATTCCGGCCGGCGCGTCGTTCGGCGCCACCGGCGGCCATTGTGACGAGAACGGCCTGCCGCGCTCCTTCGCCCGCGCCAATCCCTTCAACACCGACGGCGTCGAGGCCGCCCGCCACGCCGTGCGCGAGGTGCGCAAATACGGCGCCCAGGTGATCAAGGTCTGCGCCACCGGCGGCGTCTTCTCGCGCAACACCGAGCCCGGCCAGCAGCAGATGACCCTGGCCGAGCTCACCGCCGTGGCGGACGAGGCCCATATGTGGGGTCTCAAGGTCGCCGCCCATGCCCACGGCGCCTCGGGCATCCGCGACGCCATCCGCGCCGGCATCGACACCATCGAACACGCCTCCCTGATCGACGCCGAGGGCATCCGGCTGGCGGTCGAGCACGGGACCTGGTTGTCGATGGACATCTACAACACCGACTTCACCCAGGAGACCGGGACGCGGTTCGGCACGACCGAGGACAATCTGCGCAAGGACCGGGAGATCGGCCAGCTGCAGCGGGACAATTTCCGCGCCGCCCACCGCGCCGGAGCCCGGATGGTCTTCGGCAGCGACGCCGCCATCTATCCGCACGGCCAGAACGCCCGGCAGTTCGCGGTCATGGTCGAATACGGCATGACCCCGGCCGAGGCGATCCGCGCCGCCACCTGGAACGCCGCCCAGGCCCTGGGCCGGGAGGGCGACGTCGGCGCCATCGTGACGGGTCGCTACGGTGACCTGATCGCGGTCTCGGGCGACCCGCTGGCGGATGTACGGATGCTCGAGACCGTGCCGGTGGTGATCAAGGGCGGGGCGGTGGTGCGGGACGCGCGCTGAGGCGCTTCAGCCGACGTAGACGCGCGGCACCCGGGCGTTGATCGCGGCGATCAGTTCATAGCCAATGGTGCCGGCCGCCGCGCCGGCGTCGTCCAGCATCCGGTTGGCGCCGAACAGCTCGACCCGGTCGCCGACGGCGACGTCCAGCCCGGTGACATCGACGGCGCAGGCGTCCATCGACACCCGCCCGACGATCGGGCGAAGCTCGCCGGCCACGAAGACCTGTCCTCGCGGGCTGTAGCTGCGCAGCACGCCGTCGGCATAGCCTGCCGCACAGGTGGCGATCCGGGTCGGGCCTTGCGCTGTGAAGGTCCGGGAATAGCCGACCGTCTCACTGAGCGGCACATCGTGCAGCTGCAGCACCTCGGCCGCCAGCGTCGCGACGGGCCGGATGCGGGGGTCCGGCCGGCCTTCCGGCCCGCCGCCGTACAGGCAGATGCCGGGCCGGGTCGCGTCGAAGGCGTAGTCGGCGCCGAGGAAGACGCCGCCGGAATTGGCGAAAGACCGCAGCGCGCCGGGATACCGGGCCGAGGCCGCGGCGAAGGCGTCGCGCTGCCGGGCGTTCATCGGCTCTGTCGGGTCGTCCGCACAGGCCAGATGGCTCAGCACCAGATCCAGCCCCTCGAACGGCTCCGGCGCCGCGTCGGCGCGAAAGCCAAGACGATTCATGCCGGTGTCGATCTGGACGCCGCAGGCCCCGCCGCCGGTGGCTCGCCATTCCGCCAGCTGGGCTTCGGCGTTCAGCACGGGTCGCAAGCTCGCCGCGCGGAGCCGGGCGGCGCGGCCCGCCAGGCAGCCGTCCAGCACATAGATGGCCGGTCCCGCGCCGAGCGCCTCTCGCAGCCGTTCGCCCTCGCTGGTCCGGGCTACAAAGAAGGTCCGCGCGCCCTCGGCCATCAGCCGCTGCGCGCAGGCGGCGGCTCCGAGGCCATAGCTGTCGGCCTTGACCACCGGATGCACCGGCACGCCGCCGACCGCTTCCAGCGTGCGGAAGTTCGCGGCGAGGGCGTTCAGGTCGACGGTGAGCGTGGCCGGGGCGGGCATCCGGCCATCTAGAAGCGTTGTGTTGTGCGATGCAACAAGCGCCGTTTACAGACGGTCGAAAGCCTCGCCGCCGGCGTCGAACAGATGCGCCTGATCCGCCGGAACCCGCAGGCTCAGGGTCTCGCCGGCCGAGGGCCGCACATCGCCGGGCAGCAACACGGTCACCGGCTCATCACCCGCCGTCAGATAGGCATAGGTGGCATGCCCCAGGGTCTCGACGAAGACGACCTTTGCGGAGACCGCATCGCCCTTGCCCCCGGTCGTCAGGTGCTCGGGACGGACGCCCAGCGTGACCTTGTCGCCGGCCTTGGCCCGGGCGGCGTGGACGGCCACCTTCAGGCTCTCGCCCGCCGCGGTGCGCACGGTCGCGCCCCTGGCCGTGGCGGAGACAATTTCGGCGGGCAGGAGGTTCATCTTCGGACTGCCGATGAACTCGGCCACGAACAGATTGCGCGGCCGTTCGTACAGCTCCATCGGCTTTCCGACCTGTTCGATCTGTCCGGCGTTCAGCACCACGATCCGGTCCGCCAGGGTCATGGCCTCGACCTGGTCATGGGTGACATAGACCATGGTCGTCTTCAGCCGCTCATGCAGGCTGGCGAATTCGTAGCGCATCCGCACCCGCAGGGCGGCGTCGAGGTTGGACAGGGGCTCGTCGAACAGGAAGACCTGCGGCTCGCGGACGATAGCCCGGCCGATGGCGACGCGCTGGCGCTGGCCGCCGGACAGGGCCTTGGGCTTGCGGTCCAGATAGTCGGTGATGTTCAGCGTCTCGGCTGCGCCGCGCACCCGCCGGTCGATCTCGGCCTTGTCCGCCTTGGCCAGCTTCAGGCCGAAGGCCATGTTCTCGTAGACGCTCATGTGCGGATAGAGGGCGTAGGACTGGAACACCATGGCGATACCCCGGTCGGACGGCGACAGATCGTTGACCGAACGGCCGCCGATGGCGATGTCGCCGCCGGTCGCCTCTTCCAGACCGGCGATGGTGCGCAGCAGGGTGGACTTGCCGCATCCCGACGGGCCGACGAAGACCACGAACTCGCCGTCGGCGATCTCCAGATCGACGCCTTTCAGAACCTGGGTGGTCCCGAAGCTCTTGGTCACGCCGGTCAGCCGGACGTCCGCCATGATTGCCTGCCCGCAACTACCTGAACTGAGGGCACCGTAAACGGTTACAGTGCGCGATCAATCCTCGCGATGTGAGAGCAGGGAAGGGGCTAGCGAGGCCCCTTGGCCTTGTACGGCGCGCGGGGCGCTGCGGGCTTGCCGCGAGCATCCTTGGCTGCCCACGGACGATCGCCGCCCTTGGGCTTGCCCTTCCACGGCTTGTCGCCTGCGGCGGCCGGAGCCGCCTCGGCGTCGGAGCGCGGGGCCCAGGGCGTCTTGCCCTCGACCGGAGGCTTCTTGACCCAGGGCTTCTTGCCTTCGGGCGTCGGATCGTTGGGCGTGCGTTTGACCCAAAGTTTCTTGCCTTCGGCGGCCGGGGCAGGGGCGTCGTCGCGTTTCACCCAAGGCTTCTTGTCGCCCTGCGGACGGTCCTCGCGGGCCTTCCACGCCGGCCTGTCGGGGCCGTCCTCACGCTTCACCCAAGGTTTCTTCTCGGTGGTCGGGCCCGCATCGTCCCGCTTCACCCACGGCTTCTTCTCCGCCGGAGCGGTGTCCTCACGCTTGACCCAGGGCTTTTTCGCGCCTTCGGGACGATCCTCGCGCGGCTTCCAGGCCGGCTTGTCGCCGCCTTCCTCGCGGGCCTTCCATGGCTTTTTGTCGGGACGGTCGCCGCTCGCGGGTTTCTTGTCCCAGCGGCTGACGGGCTTTTCGGAGGGGCCCGGCTTGACGGCCGGATCGATCTTGACGCCGTCCTCAAGGCCCAGGGCGATGGCGGCCTCGAATTTGGCCTGCATTTCCTGGGTGATCTCGAACTTGGTCTCGCGCTCGAAGATCTTGATCGAGCCGATGTCGCGCTTGGTCACATGGCCCAGACGGCAGATGGTCGGCATGAGCCATTTCGGATCGGCGTTCTTGTCGCGGCCGATGTTGATCCGGTACCAGGTCATGTCGCCGCCGCGGGCGAAGTCGGTGTACGGGACGTCGGCCTGGCCCTTGTCGTTCTTGCCGGTCTCCTGCTGACGCTTCATCCGGTCGTCGTCATAGACATCTTCCGGCGCGGGCAGCTTCTGCTGGTACAGGCGGATCAGGGCGGCAGCGACCTGTTCGGGCGTGCTCTTCTCGAGCAACTGCTTGCCGAGCGCGAGGACCGCTTCGTCCTCGACCGGCGCGATCAACACGGGATCGGCCAGCATGCGGATGTGGTCGTTGGCCAGGATCATCTCAGCCGAGGGCGGGCCCGACCATTCGGCCTTGATTGAGGCCGACTGCAGCATCAGCTCGACCTTGCGGCGGCGCGTGTAGCTGACCAGCAGGACGGAGACGCCCTTCTTGCCGGCTCGGCCCGTGCGGCCCGAACGGTGCAGCAGACCGGCCTTGTTCACCGGAATCTCGGCGTGGATGACCAGACCGAGATCCGGCAGGTCGAGGCCGCGGGCGGCGACGTCGGTGGCGACGCAGACGCGGGCATGGCCGTCGCGCAGAGCCTGCAGGGCCTCGGACCGCTGGCTCTGGGTCAGTTCGCCGGACAGGCCGACGACCGAGAAGCCGCGTTCGCGCAGGGACGAGGTCAGGTGTTTCACCCGCTCACGCGTGTTGGCGAACACCAGCGCCCCGGGGGCCTCGAAATAGCGAAGCACATTGACGACGGCCAGTTCGACCTCGTTCGGGGCGACGCGGATGGCCTTGTATTCGATGTCGGCGTGAGAGGCGTTGCCCGCCACGGTATCGATGCGAAGGGCGTCCTTCTGGTAGGTCTTGGCCAGCTGCACGATGTCGCGCGCCAGGGTGGCCGAGAACATCAGGGTGCGGCGCTCGGCCGGGGCGGTCTCGAGGATGAAGGTCAGGTCCTCGTGGAAGCCCATGTCCAGCATTTCGTCGGCTTCATCGAGCACGACGGCCTGCAGGGTCGTCAGGTCCAGCGAGCCGCGCTCGAGGTGGTCACGCAGACGGCCGGGCGTGCCGACGACGATGTGGCAGCCGCGTTCCAGCGCGCGGCGCTCGACCTTGGGGTCCATGCCGCCGACGCAGGAGACGATGCGCGCGCCGGTCTGGGCGTAGAGCCACTGCAGTTCGTTGGAGACCTGAAGGGCCAGCTCGCGGGTGGGCGCGATGACCAGGGCCACCGGCGCGCCGAACTCGGCGAATTTCTCCGCCTCGCCCAGCAGGGTGGGGGCGAGGGCCAGACCGAAGGCGACGGTCTTGCCGGAACCGGTCTGGGCGGAAACCAGCAGGTCGCGGCCCTGTTCGGCCTCCAGCACGGCGGATTGCACCGGCGTGGGCTCGGCATAGCCGCGTTCGGAAAGGGCGCGATCGAGCGCGGGATGACTGGCGGGGAAGGGCATGGGGCGGTCCAATAGCACGATTCAGCGCGCGAACGGTCGGCGCGGAAGGCGGCGGACGGCGGCGTATGAGGGGAAATAACGGCGGAATGGTGAAAGCCGCCGAATTGAGGCTGCGCCCCTTACAGGACGATCGAGGGCTTTACCAATTGGAGAGCCTCCGGGGCAGATACTGGGCGGGTTCACGCAGGCATATCCCATGTTCGTCCTTCGCGCCGCCGGCTCAACCCTTCTGATCTACGCCCTGTTCAACGCTGCCTTCGGCCTGAACCGGCAGGAGCTGCCGTGGTTGATCTCGGCCGTGCTGCTGACGATCGGCGGATTCGCCCTGCTTCTGGCGCAGCCGTGGTCTCGGGTCGTGGTGCTGGCGTCCGCCGCCGCCGCCGCAGCGGTGGGAGCGATCAGCCAGTTCCGGACGGCGCAGGACGTCAACATCAGCCTGGAATCGGCGACGGTGGCATGGACTCTCTGGTCCGCCCTGTGGCTCGCGACCGCCTACATCGGCTCCAAATACCTGTCGGACAAGGGCGTCGCCCTCGCGGAACTGTAGGACGCCGAACCCCGGTCGCCGACACGGTCGATTAAGGCTCCTGCGAGTAAACTTCCGGCTCGTTCGACGCACCTGCGGGCCGTGTCCGGCCCAATAGGAACAATGTTGTGAGCCGCTTCGCCCCTATCCCGACTACTGATGGCTTCCTGCGCGCCACGGGTGGATCGATCGCGCTGAAATTCGCCTTTGTCGGTCCCGCGGTCTTCCTGCTGGCCGTTGGCGGAATCGATCTTCTGGCGGTCAACCGCTCGCAGGACCGGCTGCAGACCATCGCCGACGGCGCCGCCGCGGCAGGGGCGGAGGCGCTGGATCCTGCCGCAGACCTCGCCGCCGCCCGCACGCGCGCCGCCGCCTTTGTCGCCGCCGAAATGCGCCGGTGGCCGAACGCCCCGGCCTTTGAGGCGAAATACGAGATTGTCGACCAGGCCGGCGGGCCGGCGCTGCGGGTCGTGCTGCGCGGACACCGCCCGTCGTTCCTCGCCAATATGCTGCCGCCCGGCGGCTGGCATCTGGTCGGCGACGCCAGCGCCACGCCGGTCTGACGACCTGCGGCCTGGCCGCAATCTGTAAGGCGAAACCTGAACCATCGGCGTCTGGCGCCGGACAGGAATGGTGGATGCGACAGGGATTGAACCTGTGACCCCCTCGGTGTGAAGGGCCTCAAAGGCAATTTCAGGGCATTTCAGGACTGTGCATAACTCGATAACTTGCTGAAATTATGCATTTTAAGATTTCAGCGCTTTTCTTGCTTTTTCACAGAATTCTGCATTTGGCGCCCCACCAGCGCCCCAGGAAATGCTAGTTTGGGAGGCGCTTGATTTGCAGCGCAGGCGCGAGGAGAGCGCATTGTGGCCCGCCTTCTGCTTACCACAGATCGTCAGATCTCGGGTCTGAAACCCGCTGACAAAGTCTACGAGATTGGGATCGGCGGTAGCCGGGGACTGGGAGTTCGTGTCTTCCCCACCGGGCTGAGGCAGTTCGAGTTCCGCTATGTCGCGGCGAACGGAACGAGGCGACGTCTGTGCCTTGGCGCCTATCCCGACCTGTCTCTCGCCGAGGCCCGGGCGAAGGTCGCGGGATTGCGGATCGCGGTGGTGGACGGCGGAGATCCCGTCGCGGAAAAGACCGCCGCCCGTGAACGGGCGCGAACCGGGGAATCCCTCGACGAACTCGCTGAGGCCTACTGGCAGGCGGCGACGGTGGGACTTCACGGAGGCCGCCGGCGGCCGAAGCGCGAGGTCACTCTCAGCAACGAACGTCAGATGTGGCGCAACCACATTCAACCTCGGCTGGGCGCGCGACCGTTCACGGAACTGCGGCGCGCCGACATCAAGGTCTTCATGCGGACGCTAGTGACCGACAGCGGGCTGGCGGCGGCCAGCGTGGCCTCGATCGGCTCGGTGCTGCACGCTGTCCTGGGGTTCGCCGTGCTCGAGGAGCGGTTGGAGGCGAACCCCGCGCTCGGGCTGGCCAGACCGCTGGCCCTTACTTCGCGCGAGCGCATGTTCGATGACGCGGCCTTGAAGACGCTCTGGGACGCAGCGTCCGAGGCGTCCGTGCCGCGGGCGCCGGGCGAGAAGACCGCCGGGATTCATGCCCGTCTCGAGCCCGCGATGGGCTTGGCCATCCAGCTGTTGATGCTGACGCTGACCCGCCGCAACGAGGTCGCCGGCGCCCGAAAGACGGAGTTCGATCGCGCCGCGAAGATCTGGACCATCCCGTCGGAGCGGGCCAAGGCCAAACATCAGCACGTCGTCCCCATGGGGCCCGACGCGCTCGAGGTGCTGGAGGTCGCCTGGGCGCTTGATCCCGGCAGCCCCTACCTCTTTCCATCTGCCCGTTCTCCCGGCCAGCATCTGGACCCGCACGCCATCACCCGCGCCTTCGCCCGGACCTGCACGCGCAGAAAGCTGGCGGTGGGGTCGCCTCACGACGTCCGGCGGTCTGGCGCGACAACGTTGACGGGGCGCTATGGCGTCAGCCGGTTCGTGGTCGGACTGGTGCTCGGGCATACGCCCAATGAAGGCGCGGCGGTCACCAGCGTCTATGACCGGCACACCTATGTGCCGGAGAAGCGGGCGGCGCTGGAGTTGTGGGCGAACCATCTTATCCGGCCGGGCAATGCGGTCGCGCAGCGCGAGGACGTTCCATTGCCTCATGCAGGCGCTGGGCATGTCAGCGAGGCCAAGGCGCGGGCGCTCGCGCTGTGCCAAAAGGGAGATCTCCACGAGGCCGTGCTCTCGATCTGCATGGATATGTCCCGCCATCCGTCCACCGCGAGCTCGCATCTGGCGATCTTGGGCAAGGTCGGCCTCGAACGCGCCGCAGCGGGTTCACGCGCGCAGGTGGAGGACTGGATTGGCGGGTTTCGATAGGTGTTTGGAGGCGGTTACGGACACGATCCGTCCGTCTGTGAGCGTCGAGCAAGCTTTGCGGGCTCTTGCATCCTCTGTTCGGGCCGCGCGCCGCCTGAGAACGGTCGGCCGCCGAATTCAGCGCGCAAGCAGGCGCGGGGCGTTCACCGCCTTGACCTTGGATCGACCCGGACCCGCGTCAGGCTGTCGCTGACGCCGAGGTTCCACCATCATGGCCTTGAGCACAAAGCCCGTGGTTGTGCAGCACCTCAATGACCTTGCAGGCGGAGACCCTCCCGCCGGCGCATTCGGCTGTCATCCGCGACAGCTCCGTGCTCAGCGCCTGAAGCTGGGTAATCTTCGCTGTCACGTCGGCGAGGTGCCGCTCCGCGATCACGTTGGCTTCGCCGCAGGGACGATCCGGATGATCGGACAGGTCGAGCAGGGATCGGATCGAATCCAGGTCGAAGCCGAGCTGACGCGAATGACGGATGAAGGAGAGGCGCCGCAGGGCGATGTCGTCATAGAGGCGACGGTCGCTCGCCGTTCGCGGCGGCGCGGGCAGCAGCCCGATCTGCTCGTAGAAGCGGATAGTCGGGACCTTCACGCCGGTGGCCGCGGCCAGCTTGCCGATGGTGCGCAGGGAAGGGGAGGCGGGGGTTGCAGGCATGACGGCAGAATAAGCGCTTGATCCTCTAGAGGCTAGAGGATGCACAACAGGTCGCGAAGATCGCCGGAGCGCCCATGACCGAACCCCTGACCCAGGATCTTCCCGCCGCTTCGGGGTGCGGTTGCGGCGCGCCTGTCAAGTTCGACGGCGCGACTCCCGCCTATCGCCGCATCCTGCTGTCTGTGATCGCCATCAATGCAGTGGCCTTCGTGGCGGTCGCGGGCGGGGCGCTCATCCAGGGCTCCGCCGCCCTGGGCGCCAACGCCCTCGATTTCCTCGCTGACAGCGCGACATACGCCATCAGCCTGTGGGCGATCGGCAAATCGGTGCGGGTGCGATCAGGCGCGGCCCTTCTCAAGGGGACCAGCCTGGCGCTGCTCGCCGTGTTCATCCTGGGCTTCGCGGTCTGGCGAGCGGCTTCGGGCGCCCCGCCCGAAGGGGCGGTGATCACCGGCCTTGGCCTGTTTGGCTTCCTCGCCAACGCGGTCGCCGCCTTGCTGCTGGTGCGCCATCGCGACGGCGACGCCAATGTCCGCTCGGTCTGGCTCTGCACCCGCAACGACCTGATCGAGAGCCTGGTCGTCGCCGGCGCCGGGGGACTGGTCTGGCTCACCGCCTCGCGCTGGCCGGACCTGATCGCCGGGGCGATCCTCGCGCTCGTCTTCCTGCAGTCGGCCTGGTCGATCGTGCGCCAGTCGCGGCAGGAATTGCGGGAGGCGGCCTGATGCCGAAACGTCGGGGCGACCGCGGTGCGACGATGACGAGATTGAAGCGGCGGCCGATCATGGTATGGGACCGCATGGGATTTCCTGCGATCAGGCATGGACTGGTGATGGCGCTGCTCGCGTCGTTCCTGTCGCTGTTCGTCCTGGTGTCCGCCGTCGATGCCGCGGTCTGCGGTCCCGAGGCGACGATATCCCATACTTCGGAGGCGGCGACCGACGCCCCGGCCCAGCCGGACGATGGCGGCGGGTCGGACAGCCATGTCATCTGTTCTCATGGTCACTGCCATCACAGCGGCGTGACCGTGGCTGAAGCGTCCAACGTTCCGGCCACGACCCTGGGCGCCGCCGATTTGATCGCTTTGGCGCCCGCCGACGGCCCGCCGTCCCACGCACCCACCGGTCCGGACCGCCCTCCCAGAGGCTGACGGGATCGCGCGCGAACGCGCGCTCTCCACGTCAACCATCTGGGAAACAGGACCTATGCCATCCCCTAATCGCCGCCTGCCGCACACCGCGGCCGGTGGAGCCACGGTCGCCCTTGCGGCGATCCTGGCCATGCTGGCCCCGGGGTCAGCCTTCGCCGAACCCGTCACTCTGGCCGAAGTGCTGGCCCGCGCCTCAGCCTCCTCGCCGACGCTCGCCGCGGCCGAAGCCGATGTGGCCGCGGCCCTCGGCCGGGCGCAGCAAGCCGGCTTCCGCCCGAATCCGGAGCTTGGGCTGGAGATCGAGAATTTCGCCGGCACCGGCGCCTTCTCGGGCCTCGACGACGCCGAAAGCACTCTCAGTTTGGGGCAGCGGTTCGAGCTCGGCGGCAAGCGGCCGGCGCGCGAGCGCGCCGCCCGGGCCGAAGTCGACGCCGCCCGGTTGCGTCTGGCGGTCGCGCGCGCGGACCTGCAACAGCAGGTGCGTGACGCCTACGCCGAAGCCTGGGCCGACAGCCGGCGGGTTGAACTCGCCCGCGAACAGTTCTTGCGCGCTGACAACCTGCAGACCATCGCGACCGAATTGGTCGATGCCGGCCGCGAACCGCCGCTTCGAGCGCTGAGGGCCCGTACAGTCGCCCTGGAAGCGGTCGGTCGGGTTCGAGCCGCCGAAGCTGAATATGCAGAAGCTCAGCGGGCGCTCGCCGCCCTCTGGGGAGGAAGCGACGACCTGCCCGAGCCCGTGGCGTCCGAGGCCGGGCCCGCGCCCGAGGCCGTCCTCGACCCGGCGAACGCGCTGGATGTGCGTCTGGCCGAGGCGGAAGTCGCGACCTCGATCGCGGTCGTGGACCGTGAACGAACCCTGTCGCGCCCTGATGTGACGGTCAGCGTCGGCGCCCGTCAGTTCCGCGGCACAGACGACACGGCGATGGTGGTCGGCGCCTCCATGCCGATCGGCGTCTTCGACCGCAACCAGGGCAATGTCGCCGCAGCAAACGCCGAGCGGGCCGGAGCCGAAGCCCGCCGAAACGCCGCTCTGGCCGGGGCGATCCGGCGCACGCGCGACGCCCAGGCCGCTCTGCGGACGGCCGAGGCGCGGCTCGCCTTCCTGGAAACCCAGGCTGAACCCGAGGCGCTGGAGGCCGTGCGCATCGCGCGTGAAGGCTTCTCGGCCGGCCGCTTCACCCTGCTGGACGTGCTCGACGCCGAAGAGGCGCTGAACACCCTGCAGGCCGACATGATCACCGCCGAGCTGGAGCGCGCGCAAGCCGTCGCCGCCCTGACCCGCGCCACCGCAACCGAAGGGTCCATCCCATGAAGAAACTGACCAATCAGCAACGCCTCCTCGCGGGTGCAGCGGCCACCGTGATTATCCTGGGCGGCGGTTACGCGGTGTGGAGCATGACACGAGGTCCCGAGGCTGCGCCCGAGGCGCAGGCCGAGGAAGAAGAGGCGCATGGCGCCGGCGAGGCCTTGGAGATGGACGCGGCCCGCATCCAGGCGGCCGGGATCATCCTGGCTCCCGTGGGCAGCGGCTCGCTCAGCGCCGAGATTGTGGCCCAGGGTACGGTGGTCGGAACCCCCCAGGGCGAAGCCATCCTCGCGGCCCGCGCCGACGGCGTGATCAGCCGCGTGTCCCTGCGGCTGGGTGATAGCGTTCGCGCCGGCCAGACCGTGGCCCTGATCGAAAGCCGCGAGGCTTCGACCATCGCCGCCGAACGGTCGGCGGCCCAGGCGCGTCTCACCGCGGCCCGTCAGGCGCTGGCGCGCGAACAGCGGCTGTTCGACGCCCAGATCACCGCGCGCCAGGATCTGGAAGCGGCCCAGACCGTCCTGGCCGAGGCCCAGGCGGAATCGCGGCGGACCGCGTCCGCGGCGGCGGCGGCCCGCGTCTCCAGCGACGGCCGGAGCACCGGTGTGGTCAGCCCGATCAGCGGTCGGGTGACGGCGGCGGACGCAACCCTCGGCGCTTTCGTCACGGCGGGGACCGAACTGTTCCGCGTCGCCAACGCCAGCCAGATCGAGATCGAGGCCTCGGTCTCGGCCGAGGATGCGGGCCGGATCGCATCCGGCGACCGTGCCAGCATCAGCCTGCCCGAAGGCGAGGTCCAAGCTACGGTCCGTTCGATCACCCCGGGGGTCGATGCGGAGAGCCGCGCCGCCACCGTCATCCTGAGCCTTTCGGGCGTCGGCGGGCTGCGGCCCGGCCAAGCGATCTCGGCGCGAATCTATACGCGGGATGCGCAGACCTCGGGCGGAATCTCGGTGCCCGAGGAAGCCATCCAGACGGTCGAGGGCCGCGACGTGGTGTTCGTCAGAACGGCCACGGGGTTCACGGCCGCGCCCGTCATCGTCGGCCAGCGCAGCGCGGGACGCGCCCAGATCACCTCCGGCCTGCGCGCCGGCCAGACGATCGCGGCCCGCAACGCCTTTCTGTTGAAGGCCGCGCTGGGCGCAGGCGAAGTGGAGCACTAGACCATGATCGCCAACCTCATGGCCCTGTCGGTGCGGGCGCGATGGATGATCATCGCGCTCGTGCTGATCGTCTCCACCTACGGCGCGTGGCAGTTGACCCGGCTGCCGATCGACGCCGTGCCGGACATCACCAACAACCAGGTGCAGATCAACACCTCCGACGCCTCGCTCTCGCCGGTCGAGATCGAGAAACGCGTCACCTTCCCGGTCGAGACCGCCATGGCCGGCATCCCCGGCCTGCAATCGACGCGATCCCTGTCGCGCAACGGCTTCTCACAGGTCACCGTGATCTTCGAGGAGAACGTCGACCTCTATTTCGCGCGCCAGCAGGTCAGCGAACGCCTCGTTCAGGCCCAGGAGAGCCTGCCCGAGGGCGTCCAGCCCCAGATCGGGCCCGTCACGACGGGCCTGGGCGAAGTGTTCATGTACGCCATCGACTACACCAATCCGGGCGGCCGCGGCGCGACGGTGCGCAACGGTCAGCCGGGCTGGCAGTCTGACGGGTCGTTCCTCACCCCTGAAGGCGATCGCCTGACGGACGACGTCTCCCGCGCCGCCTACCTCAGGACCGTGCAGGACTGGATCATCGCGCCGCAACTGCGCACGGTGAATGGCGTCGCCGGCGTCGACACCATCGGCGGCTTCGAAAAACAGTATGTGGTCGAACCCGACCCCACGCGTCTGGCCCAGTACGGCGTCTCATACAGTGAGCTGGCGCAGGGGCTGGAGGCTGCAAACCTTTCGGTCGGCGCCAACTTCGTCGAGCGCGGCGGCGAGGCCTATCTGGTGCGGGCCGACGCCCGCATCCGCAGTCTGAGCCAGATCGAGGAAGCTATCGTCGCCACCCGCGGCGGCGTGCCCGTCGCGGTTCGCGATGTCGCCACCGTCAGTCTCGGGGGAGATTTACGCACCGGCGGAGCGACGATGAACGGTCGCGAGGTCGTCATCGGCACGACCCTGATGCTGATCGGCGAGAACAGCCGCACCGTTGCCCGCGCGGTCGGCGAACAGCTGGAGACGACCGTTCGATCGCTGCCGCCGGGGATCAAGGTCACCCCGGTGCTGGATCGCTCCAAGCTGGTCAACGCCACCATCTCGACCGTCCAGCGCAACCTCATCGAGGGGGCGATCCTGGTCGCCGTCGCCCTGTTCCTGCTGCTCGGCAACGTCCGCGCCGCCCTGATCGCGGTGGCCATCATCCCGATCTCCTTCTTCATGACCGCCATCGGCATGAATTACCTGGGGGTGTCGGGAAACCTGATGAGTTTGGGGGCGCTGGACTTCGGTCTGATCGTCGACGGCTCCGTCATCATCATCGAGAACTGCCTGAGACGGCTGTCCGAGCGGCAGCACCATGAAGGCCGCCTGCTCACCCTGCGCGAGCGTCTGGAGGAAACCACCATCGCCACCCAGGAGATGATCAAACCGACCGTCTATGGTCAGGCCATCATCCTCCTGGCCTTCGCGCCGCTGCTGACCTTCCAGGGGGTCGAGGGCAAGACCTTCTCGCCCATGGCCATCACCCTGATGCTGGCCCTGGTCGCCGCCTTCATCCTGTCGATCACCTTCGTCCCCGCGATGGTGGCGCTGGTGATGCGCAACAAGGTCTCCGAGAAAGACGTCTTCGTTATTCGCTGGATCAAGGCGAAGTACGAGCCTGTCCTTCATCAGGCTGTCGCCCGTCCCTGGCCCTTCGTCGGCGGCGGCCTGGCCCTGTTCGCCGTAGCCGGGGTGATCTTCAGTATGCTGGGACAGGAGTTCATCCCGACACTGGACGAACGCAATCTGGCGCTGGCGTCCCAGCGGGTGCCTTCGACCGCGGTCGAGCAATCGGTTCGCATGCAGCGCGGCGTCGAGACCGCCATCACCGCCTTGCCCGAGGTCGAGTTGATGTTCTCCAAGACCGGCACCGCCGAGGTGGCCACCGATCCGATGCCGCCCAACATCTCCGACGGCTTCATCATCCTCAAGCCGCAGGACCAGTGGCCTGAAGGGGTGAACACCAAGGAGGATGTCATCGAGCGGGTGGAGGCTGCGGCCAACGCCCAGGTCGGTCAGGGTTATGAGCTCAGCCAGCCGATCGAACTGCGCTTCAACGAACTGATCGCCGGCGTGCGGGGTGACGTGGCCATCAAGATCTACGGCGACGACCTCGACCAGCTGACCGCGACGGCCAATCAGATCGCGGCGCAGCTGAACGCCACCCCGGGCGCGGCCGACGTCAAGGTCGAACAGACCGATGGGGCGCCGTCCCTGGACGTGACCTTTGACCGGGCCGCCATCGCGCGGTTCGGCCTGACCGTGGAGGAGGTCGCCGATACGGTCGCCGCCGCCATGGGCGGTCGCGAGGCCGGGCAGTTGTTCGAGGGCGATCGCCGCTTCGATGTGGTGGTGCGCGTGCCCGGCGCCAGCCGGAACGACATGGACGCACTCGGCGCCATCCCGGTGATGCTGCCGGAACAGGAAGGCCGCACCCGGGCGTCCGTCCCCTTGCGCCAGGTCGCTTCGTTCCGCTTCGCCGAGGGGCTGAACCAGATCAGCCGCGAGAACGGCAAGCGGCGGGTCGTGGTCCAGGCCAACGTCCGGGGCCGCGATGTCGGCTCGTTCGTGAACGAGGCCACGCCCAAGGTCGAAGCCGTCGCCCTGCCGGCGGGAGCCTGGATCGAATGGGGCGGCCAGTTCCAGAACCTCAAGGCGGCCTCGGACCGTTTGTCGCTGGTTGTGCCGATCTGCTTCCTGGCCATCTTCGCGGTGCTGTTCCTGGCCGTGGGCACGTTCGGGCGGGCCGTGGCGGTCTTCCTGACCGTGCCCCTGGGGCTGGCGGGCGGGGTCTTCGCCCTGGCCCTCACCGGCATCTCCTTCTCGGTTTCGGCGGCGGTGGGCTTCATCTGCCTGGCCGGCGTGGCGGTGCTGAACGGCCTGGTGGTGATGTCCTCGATCCGGCAACGGCTCGATGACGGGATGGAGCTCTCCCGGTCCATAATCGAGGGCTGCATGGAGCGGGTGAGGCCGGTGATCATGACCGGCCTGGTCCCGGCCATCGGCTTCGTGCCTATGGCGCTGGCCCATGGCACTGGGGCGGAGGTGCAGAAGCCCCTGGCCATGGTGGTGATCGGCGGCCTGATCACCGCGACCCTGCTGACGCTCCTGGTCCTGCCGGCGATGAGCCGGCTGGTCTTGGGCCTCACCGAAGGGCGGCGTTCCAAGCCCACCGACGCGCCGGCCGCCGAGCCGGTCCCGGCGGAATAGTCCCAAGTCCCCGCCGTCGTATCGGCGGCGGGGATCCCCCCCATCCCGGAGGCAGCCATGCCAGACCCCATCAAACTGATGAGACTCTACACCGACGAGGCCGCCTATTTCGGGGATCGCAAGGTCTTCGAGATCGTCACCGAACGCGCGCGGGCGGCCGGCGTCGCCGGGGCGACCGTACTGCGGGCCCTGGTCGGCTTCGGCCACACGCCGCATCTCCATCGCCGCCATGTGCTGGACGATGACCAGGCCCTGATCATCGAACTGCTCGATCACGAGTCCAGGCTCCGGGGCTTTCTGGCAACCCTGTCGGACCTGGAACACCTCGGACCGGTCACGCTTGAGGCGGTCGAGGTCCTGCGCTGGCCGGACGCGGCGGTCGAGCCGGTCTAGGCAGAGCCGGCGAGGGAGACCTGATGTGAGCGTTCGGACGCCCGAGGACGATCAACGGCGGATCCTGCTCTGGGTCCTGGTGCTGAACGCCGCCCTGTTCGTCGGGCTGGGCGTCGCGGGCTGGCTGGCGGATTCCAGCGCCCTTCTCGCCAATGCGGCGGACAATGCCTCGGACAGCGCCGTCTATCTGATCAGCTTCCTCGCGGTAGGGCGCGCCCCGGCCTGGAAAACCGGCGCGGCCCGTCTTTCAGGTGTGCTGCTGTTGCTGTTCGCGGCGGGCGTCCTGGCCGATGTGGTCCGTCGATGGCTGACGGGCGCCGAACCGCTCGGTCCCGCCATGATGACGATGGCGCTCGTGGCGGCGGCCGTGAACCTCTGGTGCCTGCTCCTGCTCCGGAAGGTGAAGACCGACGACGTGAACATGCGCGCCGCCGAGACCTTCAGCCTTAACGACGCCATCGCCAATGGGGGCATTCTGGTCGCTGGCGCCCTGGTCCTGTGGTTGGGACGAGCATGGCCCGACCTGGTCGTGGGCGCGCTGGTGGCGGTCGTCGCCATCAAGGGCGGCCTCGAAATTCTGCGAGACGCCGCTCGCACTGACGACAATCAGGAGGCGATCCGATGAGTACGCCCGAAGCCGATCATCAAGCCGGAGACGGCCACGACCATACGAGCGAAAAGGCGGGCGCCGACCCGCATGCGCATGGCGGCGTATTCGGGCCGAACACCGAAGTGATTTTCGCCCTGGCGAGCGGCGCTGCCCTGACCTTGGGCTTCGGCCTCGAAAAGCTCGCTCCCGGCGTCCCCGCATGGCTGCCTCTCACCCTCTATGTGGTCGCCTATGGCTTCGGCGGGTTCTTCACAGTCCGCGAGGCCTTTGAAAACCTCCGCAACAAGCGGTTCGAGATCGATACGCTGATGCTCGTGGCGGCCGCCGGCGCGGCGGCGCTCGGGGCCTGGGCGGAGGGCGCGCTGCTCCTGTTCCTGTTCAGCATCGGCCACGCCCTCGAACACTACGCCATGGGCCGCGCCAAACGGGCGATCGAAGCCCTGGCGGACCTGGCGCCGCGCACGGCCCATGTTCGCCGCGGCGATCAGGTTCTCGAAGTTCCGGTCGAAGAGGTCGAGGTCGGCGATACGGTGGTCGTGCGTCCGAACGAACGGCTCCCGGCCGACGGGTTTGTCGTGGTCGGTGCGACAAGCATCAACCAGGCGCCCGTCACCGGCGAGAGCATGCCGGTCGACAAGCAACCGGTCGTCGACGCCGAAACCGCCCGGGCGCGACCCGCTCAGATCGGCTCTGCCTCCATCGTCTTCGCGGGCACCATCAACGGCGCGGGCGCGATCGAGATCGAGACGACGCGCAAGTCCACCGACACGACCCTGGCCAAGGTCGTCCGCATGGTCAGCGAGGCGGAAACCCAGAAGTCTCCCACGCAGCGATTTACGGACCGCTTCGAACGGATCTTCGTGCCCGCGGTCCTGGGCCTCGCCTTCATTCTGCTCTTCGCCTGGGTCGTCGTCGACGAGCCCTTCCGCGACAGCTTCTACCGGGCCATGGCGGTTCTGGTGGCGGCCAGCCCCTGCGCCCTCGCCATCGCCACGCCCAGCGCCGTCCTTTCTGGCGTCGCCCGCGCGGCCCGGGCCGGCGTCCTGATCAAGGGCGGCGCCCCCCTGGAGAACCTGGGCTCGCTCAGCGCCATCGCGTTCGACAAGACCGGCACACTGACGGAAGGACGGCCCCGGATTACCGACATCGTTCCGGTGGGCGGCGCGCAGGAGATCGACCTCCTGACGACCGCCGTCGCCGTCGAGCGGCTGAGCGACCACCCTCTGGCGGAGGCGATCGCGCGCGACGGGCTCGAGCGTCTCAAGGGCGCGGTGATCGCCGCGGCGTCGGAGCTTAAAAGCCTGACCGGGAAAGGCGTCAGCGCCCGGTTCGAAGGCGCGCCGGTCTGGATCGGCAAGCCGGAGATGTTCGGCGTGGACGGCGTCGGCCCGCTCAGCGCCGAGGCGGAGGCGGCCGTCACGCGCCTGCGGCTGGAGGGCCGCACCCTGATGGTCGTGCGCTTGGGCGAACGGGACCTCGGCGTGATCGGCCTGCTGGACACGCCACGGGCTGCGGCTCGCACCGCGCTGGACGCCCTGCGCGCGCTGGGCGTGTCGCGGATGATCATGATCTCGGGAGACCATCAGAAGGCGGCTCAGGCCATCGCCAGCCAGGTGGGCCTTACCGAGGCCTGGGGCGATCTGATGCCCGAGGACAAGGTCGACGCCATCAAACGGCTGCGCGCCGAGGGCAAGATCGCCATGGTCGGGGACGGCGTGAACGACGCCCCCGCCATGGCCACCGCGACCGTGGGCATCGCCATGGGGGCCGCCGGATCGGACGTCGCGCTGGAGACCGCCGACGTCGCCCTGATGTCCGACGATCTCTCGCAACTGCCGTTCGCGGTCGGTCTGAGCCGCAGAACCCGCGGCATCATCCTGCAGAACCTGGTCGTCAGCCTGGGGGTGGTCGCCTTCCTTGTGCCCGCCACCATCTTCGGACTGGGCATCGGGCCGGCGGTGGCGATGCACGAGGGCTCGACCGTTCTGGTCGTGTTCAACGCCCTCCGGCTCCTCGGCTACCGCGACCCGACTCGCAGGGCCGTTCCGTCGACTGGCGCGGCCGCCACGACGGCGCCCGACCCGAAGGGAACAGCCGCATGAAGCGCATCGGATGGGTTTCCGTCATCGCCGTGTTCCTTGCACTGTCGGCCTTCGCCTACGGCATGCTGTCGGGGCGGTCGCGACCTGCGGCGGACGCGGCGCCCCCGTCCTCGGCCCGGGATGCCGGTGCTCACGACGCTCAGGGCGCGACGCCGGGGGAGGCTCCTTCGACGCGGGCCTACCGTGAAGCGAATGATCGGATGCACCGGGGCATGGCCATCGCCTATACCGGCGATGCCGACATCGACTTCCTTCGGGGCATGATCGCGCGTCACGAGGGCGCCATAGCCATGGCGAAGATCGCCGTCGAACACGGCGAGGCCGCGGACGTCCAAAACCTCGCCCGCGAGATCATCGCCGCCCAGGAGGCCGAGATCATCCGGATGAGGATACTGCTGGCCCGCCACGAGGACGCCCCGCCCGCCGGCGTCAGGCCCTGACGCCGTGGCCGGCAAGCGGTTCAGCGTCCGGAGCCGCGACCTTCGCTGGAAGGAAGGCCGCGCCAAGACCAGGCGGTCGCGGCCGAGGCCCCCGCCCAAGCGGAACCTGACCCTGGATCTGGTCGTCGCAGGGGTCGGAAGCCTCGTCGCGACCGGCGTCGTCTTCTGCCTCGCCTTCATCCTGTCCGGGTCTCACAACGTGCCCCTGCATCTGGGTTATGCGGTGATCCTGGGCGGCGTCGGCGTCGCCTGTTATGCACTGGGACCCCGGGACCGCGGGGGACGGATGATCGCCGGCGCCATAGGCGTGCTGTGGCTCTTCGGGTCGGCCGCCCTGTTCTCCGCCCGGGCCGATATCGTCATACCCCCTCATCGACATGTGAGCGCCGCCCAGTCGGTCGTAGTGAACAAGGCGGAGGACTGACGTTCCCCGCGGCCACGAGCGGCAGGCGCTAACCTTTCCTTGGGCGCCTTGGGGCTACGATCCTGCCATGCGCCGCGCCGCTCCTGAGACGATGGATCGATCCCCGCCGCGTATCGCGCGCGGCGGCTGGCTGGACGCGCTCCGGTTCATCGTCGGGGCGCTGATCATCCTCTACCATTTCCGCGAGGCCTCGCCGGTTGCGCTGCCGCAGCTCCATCCGGTGTTCGACCGCGGCTATCTGCTCACCGACTTCTTCATCATCGACTCCGGCTATGTCCTGGCGCGCATCTACGGCGACCGCCTCGCCGCCGGGCAGGTCTCGCTGCGCGCCTATGCGCGCCAGCGCCTGCTGCGCGTCATTCCGGCCCACTTGGTCGTCAGCCTCATTCTCGTGGTCATCGTCGGCGCCGCCGCGCTGGCGGGCGTCGCGCCCAGCAATCCGCGATGGTTCGACTGGTCGCAACTGCCGGCGCAGGTGTTGCTGGTCCAGGCCTATGGGGTTCCGGGCGGGCAGGGGTGGAACGCCCCGACCTGGACGCTGTCGGCCCTGATCGGCTGCTATCTCCTCCTGCCGTGGATCTGCCGCGCCCTCTGGCGCTGGCCGCCGGTTCTGGTGGTGATCGGCGCGGTGGTCCTTGTCGTGGCCGCCGATCTCGCCGCCTCGCTGTGGCTCGGCGATCCGATCTACCGCCTGCCGATGCGATACGGCATCCTGCGCGCGCTGCCGCTCTTCCTGCTCGGGGTCGCTGCGGCCTACTACGGGTCACGGGTGTACGTCGCACCGCGCCTCGCGGGGGCGATCGGGCTGGCCGCCGCCGTCGCGCTCGTCGGCTTCCAGGCGGTCGGCGCCTTCAGCCTGCTGTCCCTGGGCCTGATGACGGGGATCATCTGGGCCGCCGGCGCCGTCCCCGTGCTCCGGCCCTCGCGCCTGGTCGAGCATCTCGCCCTGATGTCGTTTTCGATGTTCCTCACCAATGAGGTGAGCCGCATCGTCTGGTTCGGCCTGCTCGACGCCCTGGGGCAGGACGCCCTGCCGTCCGGCGCGCGCTGGGCGCTGTGGTCCGTCGGCTTCGTCGGCGCCTTCGTCGCCGCCGCTGTGTTCCGCTACGGGTTCGATCGCCCGGTCCAGACCTGGCTCAACCCCTCGCTTACCAATCGGGCCGCCGGAGATCATGCGGCGGTCGCCGCGCCCAGGGCGTCAGGCGCCGTTGTGTCGGCCGAACACGCGGGTTGAGCCGTCATTGAGGATCAGCACGGTCGTATAGGGCTCGCGCCCGGCGGCCTCCATGCCCGGCGAACCCGCCGGCATGCCGGGGGCGCTCAGGGCGCGGGCGGCGGGACGTTCGCGCAGCAGCCGGTCGACATCGCCGGCCGGAACATGGCCCTCGATGGCGTAGGCGCCCACGACGGCGGTGTGGCAGCTCGCCCATCGGTCGGGGATGCCGTGCCGGGCCCGGATCGAGGCGAGGTCCTCGCGTTCGATGACCTCGACGGTCCAGCCGGCCTCGCGCACGTGGGCGATCCAGCCGCCGCAGCAGCCGCACCAGGGCGTCTTGTAGGCGGTCATCCGCTTGTCCGGCGCCGCTTGCGCGGCGCCGGCCAGGGCGGCGAAGGGCAGGCCGATCAGAACGGCGCGGCGAGAGGTTGAAACTTGAGCCATCCGAAATCTCCTGGAAGCGTTGTGAGGCGGTAAGGCAGGACCGGGTTGCGGTTGATTCTTGGCCGATTTCACGGCGACGGTCACCCTATCGCCTTTGGTGGGTCCTACCGACCAAGGCAAATGAGCACCGCCGCGATCCCGAGCGCCGCGATGAGAGAACCGCCGGTCAGCGCCATACCGAAGGCGCGCGCGGCCGCCCCGCGCGGGTAGCCGACGGCGAAGGCGACGCGGCCGATGAGGTAGATGCCCACCAGGACCGGCAGGATGATGAGTTCGTCTCCCCGCAGCACCGTCGCCAGGACGAGGTGGCTGCCGATGGCCAGGACCGTCTGTTCGAGCGAGTTCTGCAGCACCGCGGCGGCCACGGAGAGGCGTGGGCTCGGGGCGGCGTAGGCCGAGCCGGGCCGATCGGCGTCGGATCGAAACCGGATGGAAGCCACGACGCGGACGCAGCCAGCCAGCCACAGCAGGATCAGGAGATCGACCTTGAGGGCGTAGGCGAGACGGTCGGCGACGCCTGGATCGGCGGGGACCCCGAACCAGTGCGGCGGAACCGCCAGCCAGGCGACAGTCACCGCCACGGCGGTCAGCACGACCGCCGCCGCTGACCAGAGTGCGATGAGTGTTTTCTCCCGGGTCATGACCTTGTTTCACCCGTTCTGACGGAAATCCACAGCAACGCCGCCACGCCGCACACGATCGCCGCGTCCGCAAGGTTGAACGTCGGCCAGCGCCAGTCGCCCAGGTGCAAGTCGATGAAGTCCGTCACCGCGCCTTGGCGGATGCGGTCGGCGATGTTGCCGAGCGCGCCGCCGGCGACGGCGCCGAGCGCGAGGGCCAGCGCAGGGCGCCGCGTGCGCCAGGCGGCGGTCAGGACCGCCGCGGCGACGGCGCCGGTGAGCGCCACCAGCAGCCAGCGTCCGGTTTCGCCGTCGGCCGAGAGGAGGCCGAAGGTGACGCCGCGGTTGAAGCTGAGGTCGAGGTTCAGGAAGGGCGCGATCTCGACCGGGGCGGTCAGGGTGCGAGCCCACGCCTTGGCAAGCTGATCGACCCCGGCCACCCCGATCGCAAGGACCACGGCGGCCAGTCTGACCGATCGTCCGCCAGACTGCCGGAAGGCGGGCGCTGCAGGAGCGAGGTTTCGGTCAGACATGCCCGATCTCCTGGATCGGCTGGGTAGAGCGGCCGAGCGGCTTCCCGGCCCGATAAAGGGAGATCGAACCCGTGGCGGTCGCGATCACCGCCCGCTCCTCGACGCCCTCGAACCCGGCCTCCGCGATCAGGTCGGGCAGGCCGCCGGCGGCGTTCAGCCGGGTGTTCTCGACCCCGTCGAGGGCCTGGACCTGGCGGAAGAGGAGCCGCATCGACGGCGTGCGCTGCCAGCCATAGTCGGCGATGTGCAGTTCCCCGCCTGGCCGCAGGGCGGCGTGGATCGACGCCAGCCCGGCGCGCTTGCCGTCGATCGGCACCTGGTGAAACACGAGGCTGGACACGACATTGTCCGCCCGTTCCCGGCCGATCAGGTCCGAGACGTCGCCCGCGAAGCCCTGGAGGAAGTCCACGTCGGCTCCGCGGCCGAGGGCCTTGGCTCGCGCCCGGTCCAGCACCTCCGGATCGGGGTCGATGCCGATCATGTCGACCCCGGGGGCCGCGGCCTTGATCAGGGTCGCGAGCGTGCCGGTGCCGCAGCCGACGTCGACGATAATCTCGCCGTCGCGCGGCGCGAGCTGCGCCACGAGCGCCGTCCGCCAGACCGTCTCGCGCGTCATCAGCGCGATCGCGGCGTCATACAGCCCGGTCAGGCTGCGGTGCCCGAGGGCCGGGGTGAATTCGGCCGGGGATGCAGAACGGGTCATGTAGCCTCCAAGTTCAGGCGTCATGCTGCATCCTCTAGTCGCTAGAGGATCAAGCGAAGATTTCGTCCGTCGCTGGGGGCCCGCCCCCGGCCTAAATGTCTGCCTCCGCCCGGCTCTTCCGATCCGCCCACCAGAAGCCGACAACGACGGCCGTCAGCGCGATCACCTGGGCCACGAGGCCCTCCCAGGTCGGGAAGAGGCCGAGGATTTCCACGCGGGGCAGGGCGGCGAGCGGATGGACGTCCATGACCCCCGCCTCCTGCAGCCCGGCCACGCCCTTGCCCGCGAGGATCACCGCCAGGGCCGCGATCAGCAGGGCGCTGTAGGCGAAGAACTGCGAGATCGGCAGTCGCTTGCTGAAGATCAGCAGCCCCCAGGCGATCAGGGCCAGGCAGACGATCGCCAGCGCGGCGCCCCCGAGCAGGGCGCCCTGGGTCCCCTGGCTCCACAGGGCGGCATAGAAGAGGATGGTCTCGAACACCTCGCGATAGACGACGATGAAGGCGAGCAGGAACAGGAACCAGGCCGACCGCTTCGACAACGCCGCCGACAGCTTGTCGCGGATATAGGCCTGCCAGGCGCCGGCCTGGGCCTTGCCGTGCATCCACACCCCCACGGACAACAGCACGATGGCCGAAACCAGCGAGCCGACGCCCTCGGTGAGTTCGCGGCTGGCGCCGCTGATGGCGATCAGCCAGGTCGCCGCCGCCCAGGTCGCGCCGCCCGCGACGAGCGCGGCGATCCAGCCGCCATGGACGTAGGGCAGCACGTCCTGGCGCTCGGCCTTGCGCAGGAAGGCGATCATCGCGATCACGATCAGCAGAGCCTCCAGCCCCTCGCGCAGCAGAATGGTGAAGGCGCCGAGGAAGGTCGACAGGGCCGAGGCCTGGGAGGGCGCGAGGGCCCGCCCAGCCTCGTCGAACAGCCCGCTCAGGGCCGCGACCTGTCCGGCCACCGCGTCGGCCGGGGCCCGGCGATTGAGATTGGCGCGAAGCTCGCCCATCGCCGCCTCGATCCGGGCCATCAACTTGCCGTCCCGGGCCCGCAGCAGCGGCTCCACGGGCTCGAAGCCGTCGAGATAGGCCGAAAGGGCCAGCTCCTCGGCCTTTCGCGCGTCGCCGGCGCGATAGGCCGCCAGACTCTCGGCGAGCTTGTGGCGTGCCAGATCGAGCCCGTCCGTGCTCCCGACCGCGAGGGCTTCCGGATGGCTGCGCAGGTAGGCGACCACCTCGTTCGCCCGAGGCTCCCCGAGGCGGGCCGCCAGCGCCGCCGGCGTGACCTGGGTCAGGGCCTCGAGGTCCGGCACGGCGGCTCGCAGCTTGGGATCGGCTCGCCAGGCGCGCTCGCCCGCACGGGGCGCTTCCCCGGCGTAGGCGAAGCCGCCGACGTAGAAGGCGAGCGCCCAGCGGTCCTCGGCGGAGAGATGGGCGAAGCTCGCCATGGCGGTGCCGTCCAGGCCCTGGCCGATCACCTGATAGAGACCGAACAGGCTGCGCTCGCGGGCGCGGTCCCGATCGGTGAAGGCGATCGCCGGCGGCTCGAGCCCGGCTGAGGCGGGGCCGTCGCCGCGGCCGGTCGCGCCATGGCAGACGGCGCACTGCTCAGCGTAGAGCGCCGCGCCGCGCGGCAGATCGGGGATGGTCTGTGGCGCCAGCGGCGTCGGATAGGCGGCGAGAAGGGCGTCGGCTAGGCTCCGCGCCTGTTGAGCAACCGTTACCGGCGTTTCGCGGGCTTCGACCGCCGAGATCAGGACGGACGACGCGGCGAGGAGCCGGGGCTGGGCCTCATGCGCCGGCAGGGCGGCGATGCGGGCGCGCACCGAGGTCGAGAACTCGCGCATCTCGGCGTATTCCGCTTCGCTGATCACCCGGCCGTCGGAGACGGCGCCGGGGTAATCGACGGCGATGTAGTCCAGCAGCCGCCAAGCGGTCTCCGCCCCTGGGGTCGTTTCCTGGGCCGCGGCCCGCAGAGGGAGCGCGGCGCCCACCAGCAGGACGAGGACGAGGACGAGGACGAGGCGAAGCGTCGCCGGCATGACGGAAATCCCCTTCTTAAGACTGGGTCTCAATAGCAGCATGCGATCTCAAGCCGCCAGAGGATCAAGAGGCGCGCGCCACGATTTGCAGACGATCGGGCGCCGCGGCTCCGCTTTCTCAGAGGCGGTTGGGCGGAGTGGTCCGTCGCTGCAGGGAAGGCGCGAGAAGCTCCGATTGCCAAGGACCGAGCCCGGCTGCGCGACCCGGGCGGCTGGACTCAGCTTCCCAACTCTTCGATGACCGGACAGCGGACCGCCACTCCGTCGCTGCAGTCGGCGACGGCCTGCCTCAAGACCCGCCGCAGCCGCTGCAAATCCGCGATCTTCGCATCGACGCTGGTGATATGATCCTGCGCCATGTCGCGGACCTCGCGGCAGGTTTCGACCCCGGGTTCACTGAGGGCGATCAAGCGCCGGATGGCGTCGAGCCCGAACCCCAGTTCCCGAGAGCGGCGGATGAACCGGAGCCGCTGCCGGTGTTCGGGCTCGTAGCTGCGATGACCGCCCGGCGTTCGGCCGGGCTCGGGCATCAGCCCGATGCGCTCGTAGTAGCGCACCGTTTCCAGGTTCACGCCGGCGCTCTCCGCCAGCCGTCCGATCGTCAAACCGCGTCCCGACATTTTTGCTTGATCCCGTAGTCGCTACGGGTTGCATCCTACCGGTCGATCGACCGAGGAGAAACCGTGGACTTGCCAGAAACACGCCGGGCGGGACGACCGGAAATGGCTGTCAGCGCGACGGCCGCCGTTGGCGCCGCGGCGTCTGTTTTCGCCTGGGCGGCCTGCTGCGTTCTCCCGTTGGCCCTTTCGCTCGCGGGTCTATCCTTCGCCGGTGCGGCCCTGATCGCCGGTATGCGGGGCTGGCTGACCGGCCTTGCGATCGTCGTCCTGATGGCGGGATGGGTGCTGCACTGGCGCCGCCTCCGCATGTGCAGGCGCGAGGCGTCCTGCCGGCGGCCGTCGCGTGTGGCGGCCGGTCTCCTTGTGGTCGCGACGGTTCTGGTGCTGCTGTCCTTGGCTTGGCAGCCCTTCATAGAGCCTTGGGCCCTGCCGCGGCTGGCGGCCGGCCTGTGACCGTGAAGGTGGAATTGCGGTCCACGCTGGTCTGTCCGCATTGCGGCCATCAGGCGACCGAGACCATGCCGACCGACGCCTGCCTGTATTTCTACGACTGCCTGGGCTGCGGTCGGATGCTGAAGCCCAGATACGGCGACTGCTGCGTCTTCTGTTCCTACGCGGATGTCCCGTGTCCGCCGATACAGGTGGATGGGAAGGCCTGTTGCGGTTAGGTTGATGGCGTGGGGCCGCGCAGCCATCGCCTTCGTCTCGAGCAAGGATTTGGCCGCCGGCCTCCGGCTGTTTTGGGCGAAACTCTGGACGATGCTCCGGATCATTTGCGGCGGTCGCACTAGCGGCGCCTATCCAGGAGACGGTGGTGACGGGCGAAAGATGCGCAGGGTCTGGCCAATCTAGTCTAGCTCGATCGCGCACGATGATTGCCGTGGCGACCTCAGGGGAGCGTTCTCTCCTCGCCGACGTTGTCGGTCAGCAGGCATGCGATTTTCGGGGAGAGTCCAGATGACGATCAGGGACGAGGTTGATCATGCGATGGACGCCTATCACGGCGACGACCTGCAGTGCGTCATGGTGGGTTTCGATCAGTGGGACCAGTTTTGCCGCGAGGTCGGGCTGACGCCGGCGCCCGACTATCCCGGCTCCTCGGATGTCGAGGTCAGCTATCGCGGCATGAGCGTTCGGCCGGGAATGTCCCCGGATGAGATCGTCCTCGTCACCGGCGAATAACGTTCCGCGCCTCCCTGGCGACAGATCCTGGCTGCCGCGGAGTCGGTTTCGTCTTGAGGGGGGCACACGAGGATTGCGAGGCGAACGTTTTGGCCTTCGGTGGTCGTGCATTCAGCCTGGGTGCGGCCTCAGACGGAAAGCCCCGCCGCGACGTCTCACGGCGGGGCCCAGCAGGAACGGCTCGCGGTTGCTCGCGAACCGCACGCGGAACGCCGAGGAAGGCCCGCCGTTCCTCGGCGTTTGGCATATGCCGCGGCTGTTCGGGTCGGTCAGTGGGCGAGGGCGTGCGAGCGGCGAGGCGGCATCGGCATGAGGCGGCGCGCTCGTCAGCGGGTCGATGCGGACCGCGGCGACCGGCTCCGCGGCTTCGTCAGGAAGGCCCAGGCTCCGACGACGCCCAGCCCGGCCATGGCCAGGCCGCTGAGCGCCGTCACCCAGTCGTAGAGCCAGCCGCCGACCGAACTGGCGTGCAGCGGATAGAAGGCGTTGTAGGTCCGGATGCCGGTCGGCAGGGCGTTGGCGTCCGAGGTTGCGACCACCTGACTGGTGGCCGGATCGATAGTCGCCGTGGTGCGGCCGTTGGGATGCCATTCCCCCGGCTGCCTCAACCGGATCGTGGCCGGCTTGCCCGGCGCGGCGGGACGGCCGGCCATGCGCAGGGTCGCTTCGGGGAAGCGGGCCTGCGCCGCCGTCAGGGCGCGGACCCAGTCGACGTCACCCGTCCCGACGACCGGCGCCGGCGGGGTCGGTGCGCCGCCCAGCAGCGCCTGGGTCGTGCCGTGAAAGACGATGGCCGCGCCGGTCAGGCTGAAGACCAGCAACGGCAGGGCGAAGATCAGGCCGAGGTTGCGGTGGCTGCCGATCAGTTCGCGCCGGGCGCCCGAGCGGGGCCAGACCCGCCAGCCCGAGGCGCGCCAGGCCGGAATCCAGACGATCAGGCCGGTGAGGATCATCAGCACCAGGGCCAGGCCGGCGCCGCCGGCGACCAGCTTGCCGGTGTGGCCGGCCAGCAGTTCGTGGTGCAGATCGAAGATCCAGGTCTCGGCCCGCGCCGCGCCCCGCCAGCGATCCACCACGGCGCCGTCGGCGTCGGCGTAGCCGAAGCCCTCGTCGGCCAGATAGAGCCGGTGCGCCCCGACCGCTCCGCCCGGCAGAACCACCGAGGTCAGTCCGGGTTCGGTCGCTTCCAGCCGATTCAGCACCGCGCCCAGACGGGCGGGGTCGAGATCGACCTCGGCGCGGGCGGCGGGAACGGTGGCGCGGATCCAGTCGTCCTCGAACACCAGCAACGACCCGGTCAGGCCGAACACCACGGCCAGCACCGCCAGCGCGGTCCCGGCCCAGGCGTGCAGCGTGCGGATCGCGCCCATCATACGGTCAGAAGCTCCGCGTCAGCGTCACGGTCGCCGTGCGGCCGCGTCCGGCGAAATAGCGTAGGTTGTCGGTCGGTCCCTGGGTGTCCGAGAAATAGGAGATGTACTGCTCGTCCAGCAGGTTCTGAACGCCCACCGACACCGTGCCGAAGCCGGCCTCGTAGCGGGCCACGGCGTCCAGCACCGCATAGCCTTCGAAGCCGTTGGCGGCGGGCTCGCCGTCGAAGTCGCGCTCGAGGAAGGTTTGGGCCTGAAGGCGCAGGGCGACGGGACCGCTTTCATATTCGCCCCACAGCAGCAGCCGGTCGGGCGAGATATTGGCGCCGTTCAGGTCGCGGTCGATGGGACCGTCTTCTGCGCTGGCGGTGCGGCCCTCAAGCGCCGCGTAGCTGCCGCCGACGGTGAAGGCGTCCGTGGCCCGCCACAGCCCTTTCAGCTCCAGGCCGTCGATGCGCGTGGCCCGGCGCTGGACCTCGAAGATGCCCGAGGGCAGGCGGTTCAGCAGGGAGCCGCGCTCGGCCTCCGACCGGAACACGGCGGCGGACAACTCGAGCCGGGCGCCGCGGTACTCGATGCCGACCTCGGTGTTGTCCGACACCACCGGTTCGACGTTCAGGAAGGTGTCGACGTCCTGATTGGGACGGTTGATGCCCCGCAACACGCGCCCGACGTCCGGCATGGTGAAGCCTTGGGCGAATGAGGCGTAGGCCAGAAGGCCGGGCGCGACCTCGAAGGCGGCGCCGAGGTTGAACAGGGTCTCCTCAAAGCCCGGCTCGCCGCCCGCCACCGTCTGCGGTCCGTAGGCGTAGAGGGTCTGGAAGTCGTCGACCTTCAACTTCGCCGATTCATGACGGACCCCGGCGGACAGGCTCAGCCGGCCGTCCAGCAGCGACTGGTTCAGTTGCAGGAAGGGCGACAGGCTCTCGTAGACGGTCTCGGGCACCCAGTTGCGTCCGGTGAGCACCAGTTCCTGATAGGTCTGGTCACGCAGTCCGTCGACGCCGATCAAGGTCTTCAGCCCTGCCAGGCCGGAAATTTCGCCCTGCCAATCGACCTTGAAGCCCAGCTTTTCGGAGTTATTGGCGGACTGGTCGAACAGCGTCCCGGACGGGGCGATCCGGGGGTCCTGGAAGTCGGGGAAGTTGCCGCCGCCGAAGACGCCCTGATAGTCATGAGCGAAGATTTGGGCCCGCATCACGCCGCCGAACAGGTCGCGGTCGGTATAGCTGATGGCGGCCGAGGTCACCGTGTTGGAGGGCTGTTCGCCCGGCGCCTGTCCACGCACGGCGGTGGTCGGAACCGCCGTCGCCCGGTTGCCCGCCACCGTGACATAGTCGCCGTCGCCTTCCAGATCGAAGCGATTGACCCAGCCCTCCAGCCGGCGGTCGTCGCCGAGATCCCAGCCGCCGCGGGCGAAGAACGACAGGGCCTGCGAGTCCTGGACCTCGCCCTGGGCGCCGTCGAAGCCGATGCGGCGGCCGTCGGCGTCGTAATAGGCCCCGCGCGTCTCGAACGCCGCGCCCAGGCTGAGGTCGAAGACGCCGAAATCACGCCCGCCGATGGCGGCGATCTTGGCGCCGACGCCGTCGCCCTGGAGTTCGTCGTCGGTGGTGACCTGGGCCATCATCCGCCCGGTCAGGCCTTCGTCCTCGGACGGCTTGCGGGCGGTGACATAGTTGACCACCCCGCCCGTGGCGCCGATGCCCTGGATGGCGTTGGACCCGAAGATGACCTCGACCCGATCGATGAAGAAGGGATCGACGGTGTAGCCGTCGCGACTGTCGTCGCGCAGCGGCGTCGACTGCGGCACCCCGTCCACCAGATACAGCGGCGAGCGCCCGCGCAGGGTCTCGCCGAAGCCCGACAGTTTCTGCCGCGTCGGCGAGAAGGAGGGCACCAGGGCCGCCACCGTATCGACGGCCGAGGCGGCCAGCGCTGTCTGCTGGACGATGGCCTCGGCGTCGATGATCTCCACCGTGGCCGCCAGGGCCGAGCGCGGCTGCTCGATGCGGGAAGCGGTGACGACCACTTCGTCCAGGGTCGTGGCGTCCCGGGTCGCGGCCTCCTGGGCCCTGGCGGGAAGGGCGGCTAGCAGCAGCGGCAGGAGGGCGACGGTGGCGAGGAGGCGAGGGGACATGAAGCACTTCGAAAGCAAGGCGAATGACAGCGGCGGTCTGACCACAGGCATTCTTGCGAGTCAATCTCACTATCATTCGCAGATAGACTGCAAACTGTCTTTGGTGCTGATCACGCGTTGCAGACGACGGCGCGTTTGCTCCCGACAGGTCCACGATGATGAGGTGGTCCAGCGCCAGCCGACTGGCGTCCGGTCGCTCTGGCGAAACGGCTGACGCTTGCGATCCCTCGGCAAATCGAGAGGCGCAGGGCTTTGCAGCCTGCAGCGGCGATTTCGGTTCTGCTGCCGGGGCGGCGTGATCGCCAAGCTTCGCAGCATGATCCATGTTTTACCGCGGATCGCCTCTATTGGAGACCAAGCGTACCGCAGTCCTTCTTATTGCGAGGGCCGGCCCTGCTCAGCGCGGGTCATGGAAGGCAAACGCCCTGTAGCGCGCCGTCGTGGCTGCGCCAACCAGAGCTCTCAGGAGGATCGAGACGCCCGGATCCGCCAGCACGGCCGCGCCGAGGGTTACCGGCGCGGCCGTGAACAGCCCAATGTCGGTCGGCAGCCCGTTGATCCCGGGACAGCGCCGGGCCAGCAAAGGACGAATGGTTGCGCCGGTGGCCGCCGAACGAAGCAGGTCATTCCGCGGCGCGGCCGGCTACTCTCAAGGTGCTGGGCCGTAGTCTTTGCCCTTTGCGGACGTCATCGAGCAGTCAGGACTCGCGGACCCGGCGCTACCGACCGAGCATGCGTCGGCACTGGGCGTGGGTCATTCCCATCGGGCTCACGCCGCCGCTCTTTTCAGCGCTGTGGCTGTGGGTCGCGCCTTCGCCCATTGTGCGGAGCATTTGTTCGCACGACGCCCGTTGTTCGGCCGTCGGGGGCGCGGTGGTCGCGCAGGCTGAAACGCTGACGGCCAGCGCCAAGGCGCTCACGAGAGCAAGGGATTTGTTCATGTGGCCGGTCCTCCCGAAGACAGTCTTCGATTCCCTTCTACCGGCGCTGGCGAACGGCGCTTTGATCCAAAGCAAACGGCGCGGGCGCCCGGCCCGTCAAGAGTTCGGATTTGTCGGCCGAGTCGGAGGGGGCGGTGCTTTAAGCGAGGCGTTCGATGAAGAATGCGCTTTCCGATGATGGGTCAGATTCCAACCGAATAACGCCCGGACCCTTATGGATCCTGGTTGAAAGCCTCATCGCCCTTCCACCGATGGGAATCTTCTTTTTCGGAGTTGCGCCGGGCTGAACCGACCCGGGGCCTCGCCCGCGTCAGGGGTTGGTCCGAGGACTTTCGAACCGGCGTCGAATCCAGGCGCGGCCGGGTTTCTCGACGAGCAGATGCAGGGCGGCCGCGATCAACGCCGTGGCGACAAACAGCCCTGTCAGTTCGATCGGTGTGATCCGGAAGGCGCTGTCGATGCCGCGGAGTTCAGCGACGACGCCCTTCCAGGCTACGATCACCGGCATGTGCACGAGATATAGGGCGAAGGAGGCTTCGCCGGCGAAGACCAGGGCAGGGGCGGCGAGAAGCCCCTCGCAGTCCGCGCGTGCAAGCAGGGACCAGGTCAGGATCACGGGGGCTGAGAGGGCGACGATGATGCGGTCGTCCAGCGACAACTGCATGGCGCCGAGCAGGAGCGTGGTGGTGAACAGGGCGGCGGCGATGGCGACGGGCCGGCTCCAGCGCCAGCGATGGCCCAGGGCATAGAGCGCCATGCCGATCAGAAAGGCCGGCGCGATGCGCAAGATGCCCATGTCGTCTTCGGCCCGAGGAAGCACCTTGCCGAAAATCGAGACGTAGGCCGCGTCGATGACGACATAGCTGACGATGCCGAAGGCGAGCAGGAGCCAGGGACGCTGTCGCATCCGAACGGCAAGAGTGGCGTAGGCCGGGAACAGGAGATAGGCGAACCATTCCGCCGAGAGCGACCAGGACGGGCCGCTCCAGTTGAAGCCGATCTCGCTCGGAAACCACGCCTGAACCAGGAACAGGGTCTTGACGAAGCCCTCTGTCGTATAGGTCGAAGGATCGAACGAAATGCCGAAAACCGAAGCCCCGAGCACCATGATCGAGACCCCGCCCAAAATCGCCAGATGGAGGGGATAGAGGCGCGCCAGCCGCGCCACGAGGAAACGCCTGTAGCTAAACGTTCCAGCGGCGAAAGCGGGGCCGTAGACGTGGGCCAGAATGAAGCCCGACAACATGAAGAAGGCGTCGACCGCCAGCCGGCTGCGCTCGATGATCGGGCTGTAACCCAGGGCCGGATCCCATTGGAGCTGGTAGTGGAATAGCACCACGCCCACGGCCAGGAAGGCCCGCAGACTGGTCAAGCCCCTCAGATCGGCCGGGTAGCCTTCGTGGGTCGGCGAAACGGACGTCATGAAAGATGGCCCCCCAAGGCGAGCGGCATTGGACAGTCCGCCTAATTGGCTTACGCATCGGATGCGTACATCCCTCGTCCCGCCGCGTCAGGCTTCAATCCAGCCGTGCCGGGGGTCCCCTGTTAGGCGCCGATGGTCCTCTCCAACCCTTCGCGCCGGACACATGGTGAGAGGCTTGCGGGTCTCCCCGGAAGGCGCGATGACGACTGCCGTCGGTGATGGGACCGGCGCGGACGCCGCGACACTATGGCTTCGCCTTCATCGAGCGCAGTTTTCGCCATGGGCGACGGATGGGCCGCCTATGCGGGCCCGCATGAAGCGCACGCCGCTCACGCCCATGTCGCGATACAGCTGGCCGTGGCCCGCACGGGCTCGGTCCGCGTGGTTCTGGAAGACCATCGCACCTTGAGCGGTCAGGCGATCGTCATCGGCCCGCGGGTTCGCCATCGGATGACCGACGAGGGCGGGTCGGTCCTGCTGTTGTACCTGGAGACGCACACGCCGTTGGCCTCGAGCCTTCTGGCGCTGATCGCGCCGGCCGTCGCGGCCGTCGCTCCGCCCTCCGTGACGGCCCTGTTGAGCACTGAGGCCCAGCCGGACCGCATCGTGGCGGGCCTCAGAGAAGGGCTCGGCGTCAAGGAAGTGAAGCTGGATCCACGCCTTGAAGGGGCGCTCCTCAAGGCGTCCGAAGACCCGGCGCCCGGCGCCGTCGCCCGGGCGGCCCGGGCGGTCGGCCTGTCGCCCGCGCGCCTCCGGGTTCTGGCCCAGGCGCAGATGCAGGCTCCGCTGTCGCAATGGCTGCTATGGCGAAAGCTTCAGAGGGCCGGGCATGAGATGGCGTCGGGCGCGGGCCTGGTGGAGGCGGCGATCGCCGGCGGCTTCGCCGACCAGGCGCATCTGAACCGCATCACGAAACGCATGTTCGGCGTGACGCCCTTGCAGGCGTCGAGCGTCGTGCGTTCTGCGGACAATCGGTTCGTTCAATAAGCCGCCCGCCGGCCGCGTCATCCTGGGGCGTCCCTGGAGCCCTCCGATGCCTCTCGCCCGGTTTCTCGTCCGTCTCGGTTATGCGCCGGTGTTCTTCGCGGGCTTCCTTGGGGCCGCGGTGACCTTGGCCGAGCGGGGGGCGCCCCCGTGGAGTCTGCCGATCCTGCTCGGGCTGGCGCTGGCGGTCTCGTTCGCCGCCGAGCGTCTGGCGCCCTACGAACCCGTCTGGAATCAACCCCACGGGGACGCCGGCCGCGATTTGATCCATGCGGCGGTGAATGAGGCGTCGATTGTCATCTCGGTCCTGGCCATGCCCCTTGTGTCCGGCGTGATCCCGGGTCTCGACGTCTGGCCGTCCGGCTGGCCGCTATGGGGACAGCTCGCGGTCGCCGTCCTGGCGGCGGACTTCGGCATCACCCTGGCGCACTACGCCAGCCATCGCATCCCGGCGCTCTGGTCGTTGCACGCCGTGCATCATTCCGTCGAACGGATGTATGGTTTCAACGGCCTGCTGAAACATCCCCTCCATCAGGCGATAGAATTGACGGCCGGTGTTGCGCCGCTGGTGCTCCTCGGCATGCCCTCGGACGTCGCCTGGCTTCTGGCCTTCGCCGTGGCGATCCAACTGATCCTTCAGCACTCCAACGTCGATATGAAGATCGGACCGCTGATCTACATATGGGCGGTCGCCCCGGCCCACCGACACCATCATCTGGCGTCGCAGACCGAGGGTGACGTCAATTTCGGCCTGTTCACCAGCCTGTGGGACCATCTGCTGGGAACGTTCCGGTCGGGGGCCGACACGCCTCGGACGGGCCAGATCGGCGTGTCCGGTCGGCCCGACTACCCCAGAGGATATCTCCGGCAACTCGCCGAACCCTTCCGACGGGGTGTCTGACACCCTGTCGCACTAGCGCGAGGCGCGGCCGAGCAGCTCGATCAGTTCGTTCGCCTTGGCCTTGCGCTCGGCCGGGTCGTCGCCGGTCAACGCGCCCATGACGCAGTGGTCGAGGTGATCCTTGAGGACCTCGCTCTCGACACGCAGCAGGGCGGCCCGCACCGCCTGCAGCTGGGTCAGCACGTCCACGCAGTATCGGTCATCCTCGACCATCCGGGCGATGCCGCGCACCTGTCCCTCGATCCGGTTGAGACGGTTTATCACCTTGGGCTTGGTCAGGGTCTGCATCCAATTCCTCGTTCCAGTCATTCCCTATACCCTATGATGGTATCTTGCGCGATACCCCAATGGGGTATATTTGGCGTCCAGCCGATTCAGGAGCCCGCCATGTCCACGCCCTCGCATTCCCATCCGGACGGTCACGCCGGTTGTTCGACCCACACGGCCGACAGCGGCGCGAAGGCCGTCGACCCGGTCTGCGGCATGACCGTCGATCCGGCGACCGCGGCGCATCGCACCGCTCACGAAGGCCGGGACTATTTCTTCTGCTCGGCGGGCTGCCGGACCAAATTCGTCGCTGAGCCGGACCGATACCTTGGCGAGAAGCCGCAGCCTGCGCCCGTCGTCCCGGGCGCGATCTACACCTGCCCGATGCATCCGGAGGTGCGCCAGGACGGCCCCGGCTCCTGCCCGATCTGCGGTATGGCGCTGGAACCGGAGACGGTGACCGCCGAGGCGCCGGTCAATCACGAACTGATCGACTTCACCCGCCGCTTCTGGGTCAGCCTGGTGCTGACCCTGCCGGTCTTCGCTCTGGAGATGGGCGGGCATCTGACCGGCCTGATGATGCGGATACCGGGACAGACCTCGAACTGGATCCAGTTCGCCTTGGCGACGCCGGTGGTGCTGTGGGCCGGATGGCCCTTCTTCCAGCGGGGCTGGGCCTCGATCCGCAACCGCAGCCTCAACATGTTCACGCTGATCGCTATCGGCGTTGGCGCGGCGTGGGTCTACAGCGTGGTCGCGGTTCTGGCTCCGGGCCTGTTCCCGGCGGCGGTCCGGCGAATGGACGGCAGCGCGCCGGTCTATTTCGAGGCGGCGGCGGTGATCACCGTCCTCGTTCTGGTGGGCCAGATCCTGGAGTTGCGCGCGCGGGAACAGACGTCCGGCGCTATCCGGGCGCTGCTGGATCTGACGCCGAAGACCGCGCGCCGCGTGCGTGACGACGGCGGCGACGAGGATGTGACGCTCGACCTGGTCGCCGTCGGAGACCGGTTGCGCGTCCGGCCCGGCGAAAAGGTGGCGGTCGACGGCGAAATCCTGGACGGTCGCGTGACCATCGACGAATCTCTGGTCACGGGAGAATCCATGCCGGTGACCAAGGAGGTCGGCGACAAGGTCGTCGCCGGTTCGCTCAACAAGACCGGCTCGTTCGTGATGCGGGCCGACAAGGTGGGCGCCGACACCCTGCTGGCCCGGATCGTCCAGATGGTCGCCCAGGCCCAGCGCAGCCGCGCGCCCATCCAGCGGCTGGCCGACCAGGTGTCGGGCTGGTTTGTCCCGGCGGTGATCGCGATCGCGGTTCTCGCGGCCGTCGTCTGGGGCCTGGCCGGACCCGAGCCGCGCCTGTCGTACGCCCTCGTGGCCGCGGTGTCGGTGCTGATCATCGCCTGTCCCTGCGCCCTGGGCCTGGCCACGCCCATCTCCATCATGGTCGGGGTGGGACGCGGGGCCCAGGCCGGGGTGCTGATCAAGAACGCCGAGGCGCTGGAGCGCTTCGAGAAGGTCGACACCCTGGTGCTCGACAAGACCGGCACCCTGACCGAGGGACGGCCATCGGTCACGGCGATCCGGCCCGCGGCCGGTTTCGACGAGGTCGAGCTTCTGAGGTTGTCCGCCAGCCTTGAGCGGGGCAGCGAGCACCCCCTGGCCGACGCCGTCGTCCGCGCTGCCAGCGACAGGAACCTCGTCCTCTCGGAGGCGTCGGAGTTCGACAGTCCGGTCGGACGGGGCGTCACCGGGATGGTCGATGGCCGCCGCGTGGCCCTCGGCAACGGCCGCTACCTCAGGGAAATCGGGGTCGACGTCGCGCCGCTCGAGGCCGAGGCCGAGGCGCTTCGCCGGGACGGCGCCACCGCCATCTTTGTGGCCGTGGACGGGGCCGCGGCCGGCGTCCTCGGCATCGCCGATCCGGTCAAGGCGACGACCGCCCAGGCCATCCGCGATCTGAAGGCGGCGGGGCTGCGCCTTGTGATGATGACGGGTGACAACCGCACCACGGCCGAGGCCGTGGCGCGCCGGCTCGGCATCGACGACGTCCAGGCCGAGGTCCTGCCCCAGGACAAGGCCGCCGTCGTCGAGCGTCTGCGCGCCGAGGGCCGGGTCGTGGCCATGGCCGGCGACGGGGTCAACGACGCCCCGGCCCTGGCCGCCGCCGACGTCGGTGTGGCCATGGGCGCGGGGTCGGATGTGGCGATCGAGAGCGCCGGCGTCACCCTGCTGGGGGGCGACCTGCAGGGCATCGTCCGGGCGCGCAAACTGTCTAAGGCGGTGATGGGCAATATCCGTCAGAACCTCGTGTTCGCGTTCGGCTACAATACGCTCGGCATCCCGATCGCGGCGGGCCTGCTCTATCCGGTTTTCGGCCTGCTGTTGTCGCCGGCCCTGGCGGCCTTGGCCATGGCCCTGTCATCCGTCAGCGTCATCGGCAATGCGCTGCGGCTTCGGGCGGTCAGGCTTTGACCATCGACTGGCGCGCTCGAGACCGCCGGGGAAAACCATGACAGCCGTCAGCCCATTACGCATCCCGGCGGTTGATCCCTCGCATGATCCGACGGTGTTCGGGCATATTTAATCGTGGTGGAACCGTGGCGGCGGGTCCGGATTACGCTGGCTTCGATGTCCGGTGGGGACAGTCGTCCGGGCGAGCGCAACGCCCGCCCGGATGCAGCGTCGCCGGGCGCACCTCATTGTCTGGCCGCCTGGCGATCCGGCTGGCGACCGTCCCAAGCGGAGATCCCCGATGTTCAACCCGATCGTCATCCGCCCGTCCCTCCTGCTCGCCGGCTGTTCCGCGCTCGTCCTGACGGCGTGCAGCCCCGCGGCGGAGCCGCCCGCAACGTCCAAGGCCGAAGAGTCCGCGCACGCTTCGGAGCCCATGGCGATGGCGCAGACGCCGTTCTCCGCCGCCGAAACCAGGATGCACGAGGCCATGATGGCGGCAACGGGAGCCGATGCGGGCGAAACCTGGGCGCGCAAGATGATCCCGCATCACCAGGGCGCGCTCGACATGTCCCAGATCGTGCTGCGGGACACCCAGGACGCCGACATTCGCCGAATGGCCCAGAAAACCGTCGAAATGCAGACCACGGACATCGCCGAGCTGCGGCGCTGGCTCGAGACGCGGGTCGGGGCCGCCGCCGGCGCGGCCGCGCCGGGCGGGGGCGGGGAACCTCCCTTCGCGCCGGCCGAAACGAAGATGAAGGACGCCATGATGTCGGCGACCGGGGCCAACACGGACCGGATGTGGGCCAGCAAGATGATCGCTCACCACCAGGGCGCGCTCGAGATGTCCCAGGTGGCGCTCCGCGAAAGCCAGGACGCCGGCATCCGGCGCATGGCGCAGAAGACGATCGAGATGCAGACCGCCGACATCGCCGAGATGCGCGCCTGGCTCGCGGCCCACCCGGTCGGCGGGTCCTGACGCGGCTCTCACGGGCGGAGCGTGTTTGACTGAAAGAGGGGCAGGGACATGGAAAAGATGACGGGCATGAATCACATGCAGGCCATGAAGGGCAGCTATCGATCATTCGCGATCGAGCTCGTCCTTGATTTCATCATCATGTACCTGGTGATGTACACGATGATCGCATCCCTCGATCACTTCTACTTCAATCTCAACAACGTCTACATGACCCTGATGATGGTCTCTCCCATGGCCATCCTCATGCTGGTGTTCATGCGGTCGATGTATCCGTCGAAGCGGACCAATCTACTGATCGGCGGGGCGGCCGCCCTGGTGTTCGCGGTCAGCTTCTGGGGCATGCGGACCCAGGCGGCGGTCGGGGATGCGGAATTCCTGCGTTCGATGATACCCCACCACTCCGGCGCCATCCTGATGTGCAACGAAGCGGAGTTGAAAGATCCCGAGGTGCTCGGTCTGTGCGAGGAGATCGTCAGCTCCCAGGCGCGGGAAATCGCCCAGATGAAGGCCCTTCTGGCGCGGCGGTAATCCGGCGGGCGGCCGCGAGGGCCGCCGGCGCGGTCGGCTCTGCGGCAGCGTGTCGCGAGGGCGGGCCGCGCCGCTTGCGTAAAACCTTTTAGATCGCGCCTCAGGAGGCGCGACCATGACTTTCAGGAGTATCCCATGAAGCTGGATCGTCGAGCGCTGCTGCGCGGCGCCGTCGCCGGAGGCGGTCTTGCGGCCTTGCAGGGCTTGATGCCCGCCTGGGCCCAGACGGGGTCTCCGGGGCTGCGGGCGGACCTGCCGACCCTCACCGGCCCGAACATCGATCTGACGGTCGGCCAGACGCCGTTCACCGTGAACGGGCGCACCGCCATGGCGACGACGATCAACGGCGTGCTTCCGGCTCCGGTCCTGCGGCTACGCGAAGGCCAGAACGTCCGACTGGCCGTGACGAACCAGCTCGACGAGGACACCTCGATCCACTGGCACGGCATTCTGCTGCCGTTCCAGATGGACGGCGTCCCCGGCGTCAGCTTCCCGGGCATCCGCCCGCGCGAGACCTTCGTCTACGAGTTCCCGGTCCGGCAGTCGGGCACCTTCTGGTACCACAGCCACTCGGGTTTGCAGGAGGCGCTCGGCCACTACGGACCCTTGGTCATCGATCCGGCCGGGGCGGATCCGGTCGGCTACGACCGCGAGCACGTGCTGGTGCTGTCGGACTGGAGCTTCATGCATCCGCACGAAATCTTCGAGAAGCTCAAGAAGAGTCCCGGCTATTTCAACCGTCAGCGCACCACCCTGGCCGGCCTGCTGGACGGCAGCGACCGGATGAGCCTGGAGGAGCGCCGGATGTGGGGCGAGATGCGGATGGATCCGCGCGACATCCTCGACGTCAACGGCTCGACCTACACCTATCTGATCAACGGCCATGGGCCCCAGGAGAACTGGACCGGCCTGTTCCGGCCCGGGGAGCGGGTGCGGCTGCGCATAATCAACGCCTCGGCCATGTCGATCTTCAACGTCCGCATCCCCGGCCTCCCCATGACGGTGGTCCAGGCCGACGGCGAGAACGTGCGCCCGATCGAGATCGACGAGTTCCAGATCGCCGCCGCCGAAACCTATGACGTCATCGTTCGGCCGACCGAGGACCGCGCCTACACCATCGTGTCGGAAGCCATCGACCGCTCGGGCATGGGCCGCGCCACCCTGGCGCCCCGCCTCGGCATGACGGCCGAGGTTCCGCCGCTTCGCGAGGTTCCCAACCTGACCATGAAGGACATGGGCATGGGAGACATGGGGGGCATGAGCGGAATGGATCACGGGGCCATGGGAGCCCAGTCGGGCGGAGCGATGGCCGGAATGGACCACGGGGCTATGACGGGCGCGCCCGGCGCGGCCATGGCGGGCATGGATCACGGCGCCATGGCCCCCCAGGCCCCCGCCGGGACGATGTCCGGTATGGACCACGGCTCCATGTCCGGCATGAACATGCGCGATCCGGAGAACGCCCCGCCCGACATGGCGGTGGGGGTGGGCGTCGACGCCATCGCGATGGCGCCGGCCAATCGCATGGGCGAGCGGCCGATCGGGCTTCAGGACGTGCCGCATCGCGTCCTCGTCTACACAGACCTGGTGTCGCTCGCGCCCAACAAGGATCAGCGCGCCCCATCCCGGACGATGGAGATTCACCTGACCGGAAACATGGAGCGGTTCATGTGGGGTTTCGACGGCCGCAAATTCAGCGAGTTGGTCGAGCCGATCCGGTTCGAGCGGGACGAGCGGGTGCGCGTGACCCTGGTGAACGATTCCATGATGGCGCACCCGATCCACCTGCACGGCCATTTCTTCGAGCTGGTCACCGGCGGCCCGGCCGGTCACCAGCCGCTCAAGCACACCGTCAACGTTCCGCCGGGCGGCAAGGTCAGCTTCGACCTGACCGCGGACAATCCGGGCGACTGGGCCTTCCACTGTCACCTGTTGCTGCACATGCATGCCGGGATGTTCAACGTCGTCACGGTCCGTCCGATGGAAGGAGCCGCATCGTGAAGACGTCGGCCGCCATCCTTCCCCTGATCCTCGCGGCGGCTTCCGCGGCGGCGGGGACACCGGCGCTGGCGCAGAGCCACGCTGGACATGCCATGCCCGCGCCGGTTCGCCAGGCGCTTCCGGAGGGTTGCGTCGCGCGCGGCTCGCCCACCGCCGACGCATCCCGGACAGGCATGCCCGGAGCGCCGACGTGCCCGACGGGCGCGGTGCCCGTCCGTCTGCAGGCTCCGGCGCTGCCGGCGGGACACGACATGTCGACCATGGGCCAGACGCCTGCTCCGGCCGCGGCGTCCGCTCGTGCCGGGCACGACATGTCCGCTATGGGCCAGACCCAACCGGCTCCGGCCGCTGCGTCCCCTCACGCCGGCCATGACATGTCGACGATGGGCCAGACACAGCCGGCTCCGGCCGCCGCGTCCCCGCATGCTGGCCATGACATGTCGACCATGGGCCAGACCCCGCCCGCTCCGGCGATGCCGGCGGGGCACGACATGTCGGCTATGGGCCAGACCCAACCGGCTCCGGCCGCTGCGTCCCCTCACGCCGGCCATGACATGTCGACGATGGGCCAGACACAGCCGGCTCCGGCCGCCGCGTCCCCGCATGCTGGCCATGACATGTCGACCATGGGCCAGACCCCGCCCGCTCCGGCGATGCCGGCGGGGCACGACATGTCAACGATGGGTCAAACCCAGCCCGCGCCGGCGATGCCCGCAGGTCACGATATGTCGACGATGGGCCAGACTCCCGCTCCAGCAATGCCGGCGGGTCATGACATGTCGACCATGGGCCAGACGCCGGCGGGCTACGACATGTCCGGAATGGCCATGCCGCCCGACGTCCCGACCAGCGCGGACAATCCGGGACGTCCGCCGGAAGCTCCCGCTCCGGCGGGCGCGACACGCGGGCCGACCAACGCCGCCGACCTGCTGTTCGACCCCGCTGAAATGGCGGCGGCCCGCGCCCAGCTCCGAGTCGAGCATGGAAACGTCCGCACGACGGCGGTCATCCTCGACCAGCTGGAAGCGACCTTCGGGGACGACGAGGAAGGCTACGCCTGGAATGCCCAGGGCTGGAGCGGCGGCGACATCAATCGCTTCTGGTGGAAGTCGGAAGGGGAGGGCGCTTTTGGCGGCGAGGTCGAGGAGGCCGAGATCCAGGCCCTCTACAGCCGGGCGTTCCGACCCTTCTTCGACTTCCAGACCGGCCTGCGGCAGACCTACCGGCCCGAAGGCGACCGGACAGATCTCGTCGTCGGCATTCAGGGGCTGGCGCCCTACTGGTTCGAGGTCGATGGAGCTGTCTTCCTGTCCAACAAGGGCGAACTGACAGCGCGGGGAGAGGCCGAATACGATCAGCGCATCACCAATCGCTGGATCGTCCAGCCCCGGGCCGAGGTGGTGCTGTCGGCGGAGGACATCCCCGAGCTCCGTATCGGATCTGGCCTGTCCTCGCTCCAGGTTGGGGCCCGGCTGCGGTACGAATTCCGCAAGGAGTTCGCGCCCTACGTCGGCGTGGAATGGACCAAGAGCTTCGGCAATACGGCGGACTTTCTGGAAGCTGACGGGCGAAGCGCGGAAGACACCCGGCTGGTCGTCGGCATTCGGGCCTGGTTCTAGCGAAGGCTGGCGGGTTCATCTTGGCGCCGGGCCCGCGCAGTCAACCAGCGGGGGGGCATGAGGATGCCCTCGCGTGGGTCAGTGCGCCACTATAGCCAGTGTCTTGCGCACGCTGGTGTCCGGCCGGGTGGAGTCCAATGACAGCGACTCGGCGAATCCGGGCCGTCGCTATCGATCTGGATGACACCTTGATCTCAGCCTATCGCCGCCCGGACCTGGCGTGGCGTAGGGTCTGTCAGTTGTACCAGACCGAGCTTGGCGACCTGGCTCCGGACCATGCGGCGCGGGCCCTGACGGAGGCGGGGCGGGCTTTCTGGAGCGATCCGGAAAGCCACGCCATCGGCCGCGGAGCCCCGAGGCAGGCCAGGCGCATCATCGCGGCCAAGGCCTTTGAGGCCCTGCGGCGCGACGGATGTGCGACGCCCTCTCCGGAAATCGCCGAACGCCTCGCCGACGCCTTCAGCCTTCATCGCGACCGGCAGATGCGGCTCGAACCCGGGGCGGACGCCGTGTTGGTCCATCTGCGGGATGCCGGATACCGGCTGGCGCTTCTCACCAACGGCGCCGGTCCCCTGCAGCGCGCCAAGATCGAGCGTTTCGGCCTGGCTTCGCATTTCCACCATATCCAGATTGAAGGCGAGGTCGGCGTGGGGAAGCCCGATCCCGCAGCGTTCAGGCGAATGTTCGCCGCCCTGGCCGTCGAACCGGCAGAGGTCTGCGTCGTCGGCGACAGTCTGGTATGGGACATTCGCCCGGCCATGGCGCTGGGCTGTTTCACAATTCTGTACGATCCGGAGGCTGGCGAAGCTGTCGGACGCGGTTCAGGGGACGCCCACGTCGTGGTCCGGACCTTGGCGAGCCTGGCGACCCATCTCCCCGGAGCGGCGAGGCCGCCTTGGAGCGAGTGATCGCGCCGGGTTGCGACCGCCCAGAGCCGACAATGCTCACGGCGGAGGGTGACCTCCGGCGCCCGGACCGGGAGGCGACGGAAGCCCATCCACGACGAAAAACGCCGCGCAGCAGGTTGCGCGGCGTTCCTCCACATCAGGCGTCGGCCCCCCAAGGGGGCGGGAGGCCGACTCCTCAGTGAACCATGAAACGGACGACGCCGTTCATCTGATGGCCGTCGGCGCCCTTCGCGGCCCAGGCGGCGGAATAGGATCCCGGCGCAAGCGCGGGCAGAGGCGCGGTGACGGTTGTGGCCGGCGGCGCCTCGGATGACACCACCACATCGACCGGCTGGCCCGCGGCGCCCGTCAGCCTGAGCGACGTCAAGGTCATGGCGTGCGGAAATGTCGCCGAAAACGCCGTCGGGGCGGCGGCCAGCATGGCGTTGTCCGCCGGCGCGGTGACGACGCCGTTGGCAGGCGCCTGCACGGCGGCGTGTTCCTGGGCTGCCACGCCGGCGTGCGAATGACTCTGGGCGTGGGCGAGTGAGACGGGAGCCAGCGCCGCCACGGCGGCGAGGCTGGCGAAGATTGAACGGTTCATGAGAAAGCTCCTGATGATTACGCGAACTATTGTTTGGGCGGCATGGTCATGCCGTCCATCTTCGACATGTCATGGCCGGCCATCGGATCGGCGGGCGGCGGCGTCGGAGCGGGAGCCGGCGCGGGCCGGGCCGCCGGGGCTTGCGGTGTCGAGGCCCGCGGGGCCGTGGCGGGCGCCGGCGCGGCGGCCTGCGGCTGCGGTGTCGGCTCGGGCGCAACCACCGGGGCGGCGTCCATCGGCGTCGCTGCCGAGGCGTCCGGCGCCGGCTGGGCCTCGACTGGCTGAGGTTCGGCGGCCGGCTGACAGGCGCCCAGGGTGAACGCCGCAGCGGCGGCGAGGATCGAGAGTCTCATGTGGCAAGCTCCTGAAGAAATGGGCGGCCGTCGAGCGAGAGTGAGCGACGCCTTCATAATGGAGTACGCGGGCGCGAGCCGCAGCCCTCGCCCGATGTGGATCGACCGGCCTTGGCTCCCGTAGGAATGCAGTGATCAGCGAGCATAGACGAACGGCCCGAAGCCTTCAGTCCGGAACGGCCCGAAAGGCGGCTGTGCCGCCCAGGGCCTCAGACAGCTTGCGACGGGCGCGCGCCACGCGGGTCTCTACCGTCTTTGTAGAGACGCCAAGCAGTCCGGCCGTTTCCGCCTGACTGCGTCCCTCAATCGTGGTGAGCAGGAGCGGCGCCTTGAGGTGAGGGGGCAAACGGCTCATCGCCTCGTTCAGCCGGGCGAGCCGGTCGTGGGCCTCCATCCGTTCATCCGCCGATTCGGCCCCGTCCGGCACGGACATGGCTTCCGGCGACGAGAGATCGACGCCGCCCCGGATGAGCCGTCGGACAAGACCGCGGCGGCTCCAGTCCCGGCATTTGTTGAGCGCGATGGTCCGGATCCAGGCCTCGAAGGGGCGCGTCGGATCGTAACGGCGGATGTTGATCCAGGCCGCCGCATAGGTCTCCTGCAACAGATCCCATGCCTCTTGCTCGTCGCCGACATAGCGCCGGATGAAGCGGAACAGCGTCGTCTTCGTCTGCCGCATCAACTCGCTGAAGGCCGCCCGGTCGCCCCCGGCGGCGCGGGCTGACAGGTCCGCTGAACTCTCCACCCGGACCGCTAGTCTTCGTTGGGCGCGAGAGCCGCGACGATGCGGTCGTCGAAGACCTCCGCCTGGGCCGGCGTCAGCACGGACCGCATCTCGAAGACGTGGGTGATGGTCTCCTTCTGCAGGGCGCCCATCGCGACGTGAAAGTGGTCCACCGCGGCCTGGACCTGGGGTCCGTCGCCATCACTCTGTTGGATGGCGCGCGCCAGTTCCAGATTCGCCGCGCGGATGTCGGCTTCGAGCGCGGGCCGGCGGGCGGCGAACCGGGCTTCGACGGCCTCGATACGGGTCAGCTGATCAGGCGAGAGCTTCAAGTCATGGTGGACGATGTCGTGCAGGGACGGCGGTTCGCGCCGGCTGAGCACCCAGCTGGCGCTGATCCAGGTGCCCGCGCCGCTGGCGACAGCCGCCAGCACGGCGGTCAGTGCGATCGCCCGCCAGCCGCGCATCACCGGCCGGCTTCCAGACGCACCAGGGGCGACAGACCAGCATCGACCGTGAAGATGGCCATATCCCCACGCGGTCGGGGAGCGGCGACCGCGCCGACGCCGCCCACGGTCAGGCCGGTGACCAGGGCCATGGCGACGGCGCCAAGGCGCAGTTGTTTGGTCAGCCTTTCGCCGCGAAGCGCGTCGACCCGGCGCCAGACGAGCGGCTCGAGCCCGTCGAGCGACCGACCGGCGGACACGGCCGCCGATCGATTCAGAAGATCATCAAGATTACGCGTCATCGAACACTCTCCTAGCGCCCCTAATCCCTACTACGCCGAAACGGGCGGAATCCCTCAAACGAGGGGACGGCTTCCCGGATGCGTAGTTAGCAGAAGGCACAGGATGGGAGAGAACAATGGCGATGCGCAAATTTCTGCCGGGGCTCGCCCTGGCGCTGGCGCTGTCAGTCAGCGCGCCGGCGTTCGCGCATGAGGCCCACGAGAAGGCCGCGGCGGCTCGCGCCCAGGTCGCCACGCCGACGGCCGCCGTTCCGGAAGGCGGCGTGATGGCCATGCCGGGCATGGCCCAGGACATGGACCACGGAGCCATGATGGCGGACGAGGCTCCCAAGCCCATGCCCCAGCGCCTGTATCGCTGGCTCGGGGCCATGCATCCGGCCGCGGTGCATTTCCCCATCGCGCTGTTCCTCGTCGCCGCCCTTCTCGAGATCGCCGCGCTGACGCTCCGCCGGCCGGTCCTGACCCAGGGCACCCGCGTCATTATCGCCCTGGCCGCGATCTCTGCGCTCGCCGCGGTGGCGCTGGGGTGGTTCGCCATGGGCCTCCCCGGCAAGGACGACGCGACCCACGCTTATCACCGGTGGCTCGGCACCTCGATCGCCGTTCTGGGCCTGTTGAGCTGGTGGGCGAAGGAACATTGGGTCCGCCGACCGGGACGCGGGCGTGAGCTGATCTACGTCGGCCTGTTGACGCTTACCGCCGCCGCCGTGATCGTCAACGGCCTGCTGGGCGGGATGCTGACCCACGGCGTGAGACATCTGATGTTCTGAGGGCCTCAAGGACACGCGTCGCCCGCCACATAGTTTTCCATCCACTTTTGCCGGACCAGGACGCTTTCGCGGCCGCGGCTAACCAGGAGCTTGATCCATGTCGTTTCGTTCAGCACTCGCCGGATCGGCGCTCGCCGCCGTCCTCGCCACCTCCGCCCAGGCCCAGACCCAGGCGCCCCACTCTCACGCCCCCGGCTCGGCCCACACCCCCGGCTCGGCCCACACCCCCGGCTCGGCCCACACCCCCGGCTCGGCCCACACCCCAGGCTCGGCACACGCCCCCGGCCATGCGCAAACCGCTGACGAGGCGCAGGTCCGAACCGTCGTCGCCGCCTACAGGGACGCCATTACCCGGATGGACGTGTCACAGACCCCGGCTCTGTTCTGGGAGGACTCGGCAATTTTCGAGAACGGCGGCGTCGAGGGGACGTTCGCCTATTACCTCGAGCACCATCTTGGACCCGAGTTTACCGATCTGGCGGGTTTCGAGTTTCGCAACCACCAGATGACAGTGGAGATCGACGGCGATACCGCATTCGTGAGCGAGACCTACACCTATCACATCACCTTCAGGGACACGGCGCGCGAACCGATCGAGCGTCGCGGCGTCGCCACAAGCGTCCTGCGCAAGCGGGGCGACGAGTGGAGGTTCGCCATCTATCACTCTTCGGCTCGGCCCTTGCGCCGGGCGACCTGAAGACGCGGAAACGGGTTGCCCGGCCTCCCGATCACCAGAGTAATGAGCCAATGATGACGTCGTTCTCGCGCCGCTCCCTTCTGATCCTCGGCGTCAGCGCCTTGGCAGCCGCGGCCTGCGCTCAAACCCCGCGTCCTTCGTCCGACCTCGTCGTCTACAAATCGCCCACCTGCGGCTGCTGCGGCGCATGGGTCGAACACATGACAGGGGCGGGGTTTCAGGCGCGGATAACCGAGGTGGCCGACCCCGGCTCGGTCCGCCGCACCCAAGGCGTTCCCGAGTCCTTGGCGTCCTGCCATACGGCCCTGATTGGCGGATATGTCCTTGAGGGCCATGTGCCGGCCGAGGATGTGCGCCGGCTTCTTGCCGAACGTCCGGAGGCCGTAGGTCTCGCCGTTCCCGGGATGCCGCTGGGGTCTCCCGGCATGGAGACGCCCGACGGGCAACGGGAGGCCTATGAGACCCTGCTGATCCTCAAGGGCGGCAGCACGCGCGTCTTCGCGCGTCACGGCCAGGCGAGGCGCGGGGCATGAAGGTTCTCAAGCTCTCCACCCAACTGCACAAATGGATCGCGCTGGTCGTCGGCCTTCAGGTGCTGTTCTGGGTCGGCGGCGGTCTGGTGATGACGGCCATGCCGATCGAGACGGTGCGCGGCGAACATCGCGCGGTCGAACTCAAGCCGGGTCCGCTGGAGCTCGGCGCGCTTCCGGCGCTCGACGAGATCGCGCGGCGCGCGGGCGTCGCCCCCGTTCAGGCGGAGCTGCACGCGACGCCGCGGGGACCCGCCTGGACACTGAAGCCGGCGACGGGCGAACCCGTCATCGTGTCCGCCGCGACCGGCCGACCGTTCGGGCCGATGTCGGCCGCCGAGGCTTCGGCCTTCGCCAAGGGCGCCTATCGAGGCGAGGCGAGGGTCTCGGGCGCCGTGCTCCTGAACACCGCGCCCCAGGAGACGGGCCGGACCGGACCGCTGTGGCGCGTCGACTTCGCCGATCGGGAAAAGACCTCCTTCTACCTGTCGCCCGCCACCGGCGAGGTGGTGACGCGCCGCTCGGGCGTCTGGCGGATTTTCGATTTCTTCTGGCGGCTCCACGTCATGGACTGGAACGACGGCGAGGACTTCAATCACCCCCTGATCATCATCACCACGGCCTTGACCCTGAGCATCGTCGTTTCGGGGTTCATCCTGCTCTGGATTCGGCTGGCGCGGGATCTGAAGGCGGCTCGGGCATCGCAGCGCGCTGTCCGGCGTGAGTAACGCGCCCCCGGATCGATTGACCGCCCGGCGCCCGGCCCGCCATCAGATCAGGCGGTGGGAGATTTCTGTCAGAGCCCGAAGGTCGGTCCCGAAGCGGGCGATTGAAGCCCGGTGCCGTTCCAGCTCCCCATAGGGAAGGTAACGCACGTCAAGGTCCGCGATCCGGCTGAAGGCGGGCCGCCGCAGCTGGGCGCGGACGTCGCCCTCGCGGCTGTCTGGCGCCACCAGGAACAGGCCTGCGGACGTATGGAGCTCGCCAGACAGGGCGAGGTCCAGCATGCGCACGACGCCGGAATAAATCGTGGTGGAGTGTTCGACCTCAAAGGCGGCTGTCACGCGATCCGCGCCGGCCTCCAGCCAGAGGACGTCGATGAGGCGGATCGACTCTGCACCCGCGCCGTTCGCCAGCGCCGCCGGCAGCTGGTCCAGACAGCCGTCACCGAGACGTGCCCCGGCATAAGGCCGGCTGCGGTCATTGGCGGCGATCCATACGCGATAGCCGAGCGCTCGCCCCAGATCCCGGATCCATGCCTGGATTTCGGTGTGGGTGCGATCAGTGTCGCGTTGCTGCAGCGCGGTCTTCTCGAACTTCACCGCTTCAGCCCGGGCTTCAGCCAGCCGCCGATCCCAGTCGCGGTCAGAGATATCTTCGCTTTCCAGGGGCGGGGCGGGGTATCGTCCTGACCCGATGTCGAAGAGGAAGCCCGCGATGGCGCCCAGGTCGTTTGACAGCAGGTCGCGATAGCGGGCGTTGAGTTCCAGAATTCCCTCTCGCATGGCCAGATAGTGCTCCCAGCTGCCCAGCTTCACTTTCGACCCGGTGATTGCGTTGTAGCCATTGACGATGGCGGTGTTGAACGGCGGGGCGTGCGTGGGATGCAGGAAGTAGATCAGGTTGGCCACGGCCGGCCCAAGGCCCTTGATCTTGAGCTGATCGATCGTGCGGATGCCGGACAGGATCTCGGCGCCGGTTGAACAGCAGCTGCAGTGATGCAGCAGACGGCCAAAGGCGCGCTGGTTCGGTGGGTTCTCGTAGATGTCGGGAATCCGGAGCTTGGGCTTCCACAGGAACGCGTGGTCGGCGCCCTTGAATATCTGGCGTTGTTCGGCGACCGAATGGACGATGGTCTCCAGCGACGAGCCACGATAGGCGACGCCGAACCGGCCCGCCTCGATCTCCTCGACGACCTGAGCGATGCCCCGGCGGATGGACCGGAAATTCTTCAGCCGTTCATCCCACAGGAACCACGTCCGATAGGTGGCCGAAGGATCGTCGCGCCACTGCTCGATAAGCTCTTGAAGTCGATCCGGCACGCCGCCCCCACAGAATTCCATCGCCGTCCCAGCCTAGTCAGATTGGTGCGGAAGCGCCACCGGCGCCAGGCGGGTGGCGGTTGGGCGCAGGGTCCCGACACTGGTCGCCTGGCAAGGGAGTCGCGCGCCAGCCGCCATGCCGACTTCGCCATGGTGATGGGCGTGACCGGAGCCAGGGCGCCATGACCGCGACCACGACCACGACGAGGAGCGCCAGAGCGAGCAGGGTTTCCATCAACAGGTCGCGCTTCAGACGTCCGACCGCGCCGGAAGTCCTTGGGAGTGTGATGGGCGCTGGCGAGATCCGGGGCCAGGTGGACGCGATTTGCGGCCGCCAGGATCAGCATGCGCGCGAAGATGACTAGCTTGCCCGCCAGCACGGGCCGATGCACGTCCGCCTTGGCATGGAAGTGGCGGCCGGCGACGCCTTGGCCAACGGTTCATTCATAAACGCCGGGCGAACTGGACTACGCCCTGGACTATGCGGCGTCGCATGGCGACCGGATCGAGGTCGAAGTCTGATGCTCCAAAGTCCCGGCCCGCGTCGCGCGGGCGGTGGCCGCGGCCACCAGGGCGCACGGCTCCGGGCAGGCCTGGCAGTGCGCCAGCATCTGCCGCCGCAGCGCGGCGCGGCCCCGGTGCACCCGCACGCCGACGTTGTTGGCGGTGAGGCGCATCTCGCCGGCGATAGCCGCCAAAGGGACATCTTCCATTTCCGCCTTGCGCAGCAGGCGAGCGGTTTCCGTCGGAAGCTCCGCGAGGGCCAGCGCGAGACAGTGCAGCGCGCGGTGGACGTCGTCGTCCGGCCCGTCCCCCTCGTCATATCGGGGCTCGGCGTCGAAGGCGTTCGTCAACCGGGCTCGAGCCGCGTTGCGGCGGTAACGATCGAACAGGGCGTTGCGCAGCGCGATCCCGAGCCAGGCGTCCACCTTGCCCGGGTCGGTCAGCCGGCCCGCCGCCAGGGTCACCTTGAGAGCGAATTCCTGCAGGACGTCCTCGGCGTCTTCGGGCGAGCGCAGCCGTTTGACAAGGTAGCGCAAATGCGTCGGACGATCCTCGCGCAGACGGCGCTCGACGAGGCGGCGAATTTCAGCCGCCGGCGTCGCGGAGGCGGTAAGCCGGGGGTATGTGGACAGTGTTCCCCGGCTGGAAGCGGTGACGAGGCTCTGTAAACTCATGGTTGGTCCCCTGCATGAAGTCAGGGAAGATTCCTGAGTAAGCAACGCCTAGATTTGTGCTGAATCAAGTGCCTAAAAAGATTCCCTTCGACTCCTGTTTTGTTGAGGGATACGGAGCGGCGATGCGTATAGACATCCGCTTCACCCGGTTTCCACCAGCCGATGTCGTCGGATGCCCCGCCCGCTCTTTCCGCAGAAGGTTCCCCGTCAAGCCAAACCGGCGCCGGGCGGTGAGGCGCATCAGCTCCGCCCCGACGACCTCACCGTCCGCCGCCGAACCGCTGGAGCATCTCCGGCTGGAGGAGCCGCTCTGTCCGCTGCGGCGCTCAGCGGGCCCCGGTCACCAGGGACAACGTGCTGCTGGCGAAGCTAGATCGGCGCCGCCCCTGACGTAGCGGGCTGCCGGGCGCCCATGCCGGCGCCGAGCCGCAGCCGTTTGAGCATCAGCGCGTTGACCGCCACCAGCACCGAACTGCCGGACATCGACAGGGCGGCGATCTCGGGGCTGAGGGTGAAGGGATAGAGCACGCCCGCGGCCAGCGGGAAGGCGATGACGTTGTAGCCGACGGCCCACCACAGGTTTTGATGCATCTTGCGCAGGGTGGCGCGTGACAGTTCGATGGCCTTGACCACGTCGGCGGGGTCGCTGCGCATCAGCACCACGTCGGCGCTCTCGATGGCCACGTCGGTCCCGGCCCCGATGGCGAAACCGACATCGGCCTGGGTCAGGGCCGGGGCGTCGTTGACGCCGTCGCCGACCATGCCGACCCTGTGGCCTTGGCCCTGGAGCTCCTTGATCTTGAGCGCCTTGTCCCCGGGCAGGACCTCGGCCAGCACGATGTCGATGCCCAGTTCGTCCGCGATGCGCCGCGCCGTGCCGAGGTTGTCGCCGGTGATCATGGCCACCTTGACGCCGAGGCCCTGCAGCCGGCGGATGGTGGCCCCGGCGGTCGGCCGCACGGCGTCGGCCACCGCGATCAGGCCGATGACGCGGCCGTCGCGGGCGATGTGGACGACGGTGCGCCCGGCGCCCTGCAGCCGTTCGGATTCCGCGGCCAGCTCGCCGAGCTCGACGCCGTTGTCGGCCATCAGCATACGGTTGCCGGACAGCACGGTGCGCCCGTCCACGGTCGCCCGCAGCCCCTTGCCGCCGAAGGATTCGAAGCCGGTCGCCGCCACTTCGGGGAGCTCCTTCGCCCGTTCCAGCACGGCCTTGGCGATATGGTGTTCCGACCCTCGCTCGAGGGCCGCGGCCGTGATCAGCAGGTCGGTCTCGTCCACCCCGGCGGCCGGGGTGACCTGGACGACCTTGGGCGCGCCGAGGGTCAGGGTGCCGGTCTTGTCGAAGACGATCACATCCAGCTTGACCGCATCCTCGAGGGCGGCGGCGTTTTTGATCAGCACGCCGTGCCGGGCTCCCAGCCCGGTGCCCACCATGATGGCCATGGGCGTGGCCAGGCCCAGCGCATCGGGGCAGGCGATGACGAAGACGGTGATGGTCAGGGTCAGGGCGAACAGCAGGGTCTGGCCCAGGATCCAGAACCAGATTCCGAAGGTGAGCAGGCCGATGACGATGGCCGCCAGCACCAGCCACTGGGAGGCGCGGTCGGCGAGCAGTTGGGCGGGGGCCTTGGAGTTCTGCGCCTCCTGCACCAGCTTGACGATCTGGGCCAGGGCGGTGTCGGCGCCCACCCGGGTGGCGCGGTAGCGGAAGGCCCCGGTCTTGTTGATGGCGCCGCCGGTCACGGCATCGCCGACCCCCTTCATCACCGGCAGGGATTCGCCGGTGAGCATGGATTCGTCGACCTCCGATCCGCCGTCCTCGATGACGCCGTCCACGGGGATGCGGCCGCCCGGCCGCACCACCACCCGGTCGCCGACCAGAACGGCGGAGGTCGGGACCTCGACCTCGACGCCGTCGCGCAGCACCCGGGCGGTGGGCGGCGCCAGGTCCATCAGCCTGCGAATGGCGTCCGAGGCGCCGGCCCGCGCCCGCATCTCGAGCCAGTGCCCCATGAGAATGAAGACCAGCAGCAGGGCCGAAGCCTCGTAGAAGTCCGGCGCGTCGTAGAGGAAGGTCGCTCCGACGCTGAACAGATAGCCGGTGCCGACGCTGAGCAGGACCAGCACCGCCATATTGAGCACGCCGCGACGCAGCGCCCGGACGGCGGCGATGTAGAAGGGCCAGCCGGGGTAGAGGATGGCGGCGCTCGCCAGAACGAACAGCAGGGGCTTCAGCGGCAGGCCGAACGGCGGCGCCACGCGCATGAAGTCCATGCCCATCGGGGCGAGGAAGAAGATCGGAACGGTGAAGCCGAGCGCGATCAGGAAGCGGTTGCGCATGTCCCGGGCCATGGCCTGCATGTCCATGCCGGGGCCGTGCCCCATCTCGGCCATGTCGTCGGGACCGGCTGCGGCGCCGTGCCCGGGGCGAGCCGCATGATCGTCGGGAGCGGCAGGGGGCGCCGGATGGCGGGGGTGCGCGGCGCGGGCGCCCACGGCATCCTCATGCGGGACGCAGACGTGTCGGGGCACGACCACGCCCCGGCAATGGAAGCCGCAGTCCCGCACCGCCTGTTCCAGTTCGGCCTGGCTGAGACGGGCCTCGTCGTAGCGCACCGTGGCGGTGGCCGAGCCGAAGTTGGCGGCGGCGTCCAGCACGCCCTTCAGACCCCGCAGGTGTTTCTCGATCACGAGCGGATCCAGCGGGGTGCGGAATCCGGAAACGTCGATGGTGGTGGTGCGCATCAAGAAGAACTCCGGTGAAAATCAAACTTCAGGCCGGGCGGGCCGGGACACGGGACCGAGTCGGGAGAGGAACGCCGGCGTCGCCCGCCGGTATCCGGCCCAGGCCGGGCCGAAGCGGGCGGCGGTTTCGCGCTCCTCCTCCACGGCCAGGCGCCAGTACAGGACAACGAGCGCCGGAAACATCGCCAGGGTGAGCAGCCTCGGCCACTGAAGCAGAACGCCGATCATGATCAGCACGAAGCCGGCCTACTGCGGGTGGCGGATGGATTTGCAGGGACCGGTCGTCGTCAGCCTGCCCTGGCGTTGGGCGCGATGAAGCACCGGCCAGGCGGAGATGAGCCAGAACTCGCCGCCTGAAGACCCGGCCGGTCCCGGGGGAATTGGAGGTCATGCGAGGCCCCTTCCGTTCTGAACACCGTCCGCCGTCTGACGCCTCACCCGACCGACCATTACCGACGCGGAAGGCCGACGGTCGTAAGACCCGCCGGTCGCCGGCGTCAGACCCTGGGCCATCAGGTCATTGTCCGATCAAGGATCCAGTCGTGGCATGCCGTTTATCCTCGCTCTCAACAGCGGGCCTCGACCTGCAAAATCGGCGTCTTGGCCAAGGGGCCGGGCGGACTGGCGCCCTGTCTGCGCGGCCGGATCGAGACGCACGCCGCGGGGCCCCCGGCTGGCGCGATCGTGTCCGACGAAGCCTGGGGGGACTTCGGCGCCGGATCTCCTCTCCCGGCTCGAAGCGCGGCTGGCCCTTTGCGCACAGCCGCCGTCGCGGGCGGCTTTCCGAGGGCGTAAGCAATCCTTCCACCCGGCGTCTTCAGGATCAGCGCATCGAAACAGGCGAGCGCGTCCGGAGGCAGGATGTGAGGATTCAGGGGCGACGGTTGACGGTGCTGGTGGCCGTCGGACTCATTCTGGTCGCCGCCGGCTCCGCCGTCGCCTTCTGGCGGCTGCAGCCCGCTCCGGCGCCGGCGCAGGTCATCTACGGCAGCGGGCGGATCGAGGTCGACGAGGTGCGCGTCTCGTTTGAGCTGTCCGGCCGTCTGCTGCAGAACCACGCCCTGGAAGGCGCCCCGGTTCGGGCCGGAGCCCCGCTGGCCTCCATCGACCCGTCCGACGCCCGTCTGCTCATGAATCGCGCCGCCGCCCAGCGCGCCGCCGCCGGGCAGACCGTGGCCCAGGTGAGCAGCCAGATCGATCTGGCCCGCCATCACGCCGCTTCGACCCGGGCGGATCTGTCGCGCTATGAGGCGCTCGCGCGTGAGGGCTATGTCACGGCCCAACGCCTCGACGTTGTCCGCAACGCCCATCAGGCCGCCGTGGATCAGATCAGCCTGCTTGAGGCGCGTCGCGGCGAGGCCGTCGCCCAGGCCGAGGCGGCGTCCCAGACCCTGGCCCTGGGCCGCTCGCAGCTGGTCAGGACCCATATCGCCTCGCCGATATCGGGGGCGGTGCTGGAGCGTCTCGCCGAGCCCGGCGAAGTGATCGTCGCCGGCCAGCCCGTGGTGGTGCTGGCCAACCTGTCGCGGGTGAGGCTGCGTGTCTTCGTTCGGGAGCCGGACCTGGGCAAGGTCCGCCTGGGGGCTCCCGCCAGGCTGCGGGTTGACGCCTTTCCCGGCCGGGATTTCCCGGCGCGCGTGGCCCGGGTCGACGCCCAGGCCCAGTTCACCCCCCGCGACATTCACATGCAGGACGAACGGGGCCGGACCGTCTACGGGGTCACTCTGGAGGCTGAAAATCCGGACGGGCTGCTCAAGCCCGGCATGCCGGCCGATGCATGGATTCTGTGGGACGCCTCCGCCGGCTGGCCCGACCGTCTCGCCGTGCCGGAGTAGGGGGATGGCCGAGGCTGTCGTCGAGGCCCACGGACTGGGGCGCCGATACGGCGCCCGTAGCGTGCTGGAGAACATCGACCTCGACGTCCACGCCGGGCAGGTGTTCGGCGTGGTCGGCCCCGACGGAGCGGGCAAATCCACCCTGCTGCAGATGCTGGCCGCCATCCTGCGCCCGAGCGCGGGGACATGCCAGGTTCTGGGGCGCGACGTCCGGCGCGATCCGGCCGGGGTGCAGGCGCGGGTCGGCTACATGTCGCAGGGCTTTTCCCTGTACGATCGCCTCACCGTCGCCGAAAACCTGGCCTTCGCGGCGGACATCCGCGACGTCACCGGACCGGAGCGGGCCGTGCGCGGCGCCGAGCTGCTCCGCATGGCCGGGCTGGACCGCTTTCAGCACCGCCGCGAGGGACAATTGTCGGGGGGCATGCGCAAGAAGCTGGCCCTGTGCGCCAACCTCATGCACGAGCCCCCGCTGCTCATCCTCGACGAGCCCAGCCTGGGCGTGGACCCGCTGTCGAGACGGGAGCTGTGGCGAATCCTCGACCGGGCGCGAACCGAGGGCCGGACGATCGTGTTCGCGACCTCCTACATGGACGAGGCCGACGCCTGCGACCGCGTCCTGCTTCTGCGGGATGGAAAGCCCCTCGCGCTTGGAGCCCCGCAGGAGTTGCGACGCGACGTGGCCGGGCAGGTCTACAGGATCACCGGTCCGGCCCTGGACCGGATCGAGGCGGCGCTCGAGACCGACGTCGGCGTGATCAGCTTCCAGCGCCGCGCGGGCCGGGAAGTGCGAGCGCAGGTCCGGGACGGGTCGAGGCTGGCGCCGATCGAGGCGGCCGTGGCGGAGGCCGCCGTTCCCACCATGGAGGACGTGTTCACCTTCGCCTCGGCGCCCCCGCCCGCGCCGCCTGGCGCGGCCTCCGCCGCGCCCCCGCAGCCGCCGCCGCCGCGCATCCGGAATGACGTGATCGTCTCGCGCGGCGTCAGCGTTCGGTTCGGGGATTTCAAGGCTGTGGACGATGTGACGATCACGGTCGCCGAGGGGGAGATCCTCGGCCTGCTCGGCCCCAACGGCGCCGGCAAGACCACCCTGATCCGCATCCTGTGCGGGCTGCTCTCGCCCGGGGAGGGGACCGCCGAGGTGGCGGGGTTCGACGTGGCGCGCCAGAGCGAGGCGGTGCGCGCGCGCATCGGCTACATGTCCCAGCGGTTCTCCCTCTACCCCGACCTGAGCGCGCGCGAGAACCTGACATTCTTCGCGCGCGCCTATGGCGTGCCCCGATCCGAACTGCGCGGCCGAATCGCCTGGGCCAGTGCGCGCGCCAGTCTCGAGGACGCGGGGGAGGGCGCGGTGCGGGACCTGTCCGGGGCCACGCGCCAGCGGCTGGCGCTGGCCTGCGCCATCGTTCACCGGCCCAGGGTGCTCTTCCTCGACGAGCCGACCTCCGGGGTCGACCCCCTGTCCAGATTCCGGTTCTGGCGCCTGATCGCGGCCCTGGCCGCCGACGGCGTGGGGATCGTCGTCACCACCCACTACATGGAGGAGGCCGCGTTCTGCGATCGTCTGGGGCTGATGATGGACGGCCGGCTCATCGCCCTGGGCCCGCTGACGAGGCTGGCCGACGAGCTTGGACTCGTGACGCCCGATGTCGAGGCGGTCTTTCTCGGCTTCATCGAGCGCGAACGCACCGGGCAGGGGAGGGCGGCGTGAAGGCGCGGCGCGTTCTGGCCTTCGCCCGCAAGGAGGTGCTGGAGATCTCGCGCGACCGCTTCACCATGGGGGTGGCGCTGCTCATGCCCCTGATGATGCTGTTCCTGTTCGTCTACGGCATATCGCTGGATGTCGACCGGGCGCCGCTGATCGTGGTGGACCATGACCGGACCGCCGCCAGCCGGGAGCTGCAGGCCCGGTTTCTCAACTCGGGATATTTCATCCTCCAGGCGGCGCCGGAGGACGAACGATCGGCCGAACACGCCCTGATGCGCGGGACGGCCCGGGCGGCCCTGTTCATCCCGCCGGGCTTCTCCGGCCGCCTTGGACGCGGCGAGGACGCGCCCGTGCAGTTCGTGGTCGACGGCACCTACGCCAGCACGGCGGCGATCCTGTCGGCCTATGGCCGGGCCATCCTCCACGCCTATCCGGAGGAGGTGCGCCTTCCTCTCAGGCCCGAGGTGCGCGTCTGGTACAATCCGCAACTGCGCAGCCGCAACTTCATCGTACCGGGCCTGTTCGCGGTGATCCTCATGGCCTTTCCGCCGTTGCTCACGGCGCTGGCCGTGGCGCGCGAAAAGGAGCTGGGCACCATCGCCCAGATCTACGCCTCGCCCCTGACCGGGAGCGAGTTCATCGCCGGCAAACTGCTGCCCTACGCCGTGATCGCCTATGCGGAACTTCTCCTCGTCGTCTTTGGCGGGGTAGTCTGGTTCGAGGTGCCCGTACGGGGAAGCGTGGGGCTGCTTCTCGCCGTGGGGCTTCTCTACGTTCTTTGCACGGTTTCCATCGGACTGCTCGTCTCCACCCTCGTGCGCACCCAGCTGGCCGCCATGTTGACGGCCCTGATCGTGACCCTGATGCCGGCCTTCCTGTTTTCCGGCTTCGTCTATCCGCTCTTCACCATGCCGCCGGCGTTTCAGGCCTACGCCTCAGCCCTGCCCACGCGGTATTTTCTCGAGTTCTCACGCGGGGTCGTGCTGCGGGGCGCGGGGCTCGGGGACCTCTGGCCCAACGTCCTCGTGCTGGCAGCCTATACCGCGACGGTGTTCGCGCTCGCCACCTGGCGGTTCCGCAAGAGGATCGCCTGATGCTGTCCGGCCGTCTCGCGGGATTGATCACCAAGGAATTCGCCCAGTTTCTGCGCGACCCGGTGATGCTGTTCGTGGTGATCTTTCTCTACACGGCCGAACTGGTCATGTGCACCATGGCCCTGGGTTTCGACGTCCAGCATCTCAAGCTGGCCGTGGTCGATCACGACCGCTCCGCCGTCAGCCGCGCCCTGATCGAGGAATTGACCACGGGCGACAATTTCGTGCTCGCCGATCAGTTCACCAGCCTGCGCGAGGCGGAAGACCGGCTGCGGCGCGGCGCGCTCGACGTGGTCGTCGAAATACCGCCGCGCATGGGCGCCCGGCTGGCCGCCGGACGCCCGGCGTCGTTCGGGGTCGTGGTCGACGGATCCAACGGCAATGTCGCGGCGCGCGCGCGCGCCTATGTGATCGAACAGAGCGCCCGCTTCGTGGAGAGCCGGCGTCCGGCCGGGGATCGGCGGGCCGCCGTCCGGCCGGAAGTGCGGGTCTGGTACAATCCGGACCTGACCAATACCCGGTTCATGGCCCTGTCGATGCTGGCCCAGGCCGGTCTGATGCTCGGCGTGGTCCTGCCGGCGGCCGCGATCGTTCGGGAAAAGCAGGAAGGCACGATCGAGCAACTTCGGGTTACTCCGATCCGCGCCCACGAATTGTTCATCGCCAAGATCACGCCGACCCTGGTGATCTGCACCGGCGCGGTGTTTCCCGCCCTGGTCATCATGACGCTGATGGGCGTGCCGATGCGGGGCGACGTGTTCATCCTGCTCGGTCTCACGGTCGTCTACCTGCTGAGCGCCGTCTCGCTCGGCACCTTTGTGGGCGCCATCACCCAGACGCTGCAGCAGGCGATGCTCGTGGGCTTCTTCGGCCTGTTTCCGCTTCTCTTCCTGTCCGGGAGCATCGCCCCCATCGAGAGCATGCCGCCGTGGCTGCAAACCGCCTCGCTGGCCAGTCCCCAACGCCACTATGTCGAGATTGTATCAGGGCTGTTCCTGAAGGGCGCGGGACTGGCCGAACTGTGGCGCCAGGCGCTGGCCCTGGCCGCCATCAGCGGCGCTATGTTCCTCAGCGCCTGGCTGGCCTTCAGGCGCCGCTGGTAGGACCGGGAGGGTCCGAAATGAAGATCGTGATTTTCGAAACCGAGCAGTGGGAGGCGGCCGCCTGCGCCCGCCTCGCCGGGCCCCATGCCCTGGCCTGCACTCCGGAACCACTCCGCCCGGACAACGTCGCCCGCTTCGCCGATGCGGAGGTGATCAGTCCCTTCGTCCATTCGAACCTCGGCGCCGCCGTTCTGGCCCGCATGCCCCGGCTGCGGCTGATCGCCACCCGATCGACCGGATACGACCATGTCGATCTCGCCTATTGCCGAGAGGCCGCGATCACCGTTTGCAATGTGCCGGACTACGGCGATCATACCGTCGCCGAGCACGCCTTCGCCCTGCTGCTGGCCTTGTGCCGACATATTCCGGAGGCGACGGAGCGGGTGCGCCGGGGCGATGTCCGGGCGCGGGACCTCCGCGGGGTGGAGCTTACGGGAAAGACCCTCGGCGTGATCGGCGCCGGCCGGATCGGTCGCCGCGTGCTCCAGATCGCGCGCGGCTTCGGCATGCGGACGCTCGCGTCCGACCCGTCTCCGGACGCCGCAGCGCGAAAAGATCCCGACTTCCACGCTGTTTCATTGCCGGAGCTTCTCGCCGCCTCGGACGTGATTTCGCTGCACGCCCCGGGCGGCTCCGGCCTGCGCCTGTCGGATCCGGAGTTTGCACTCATGAAGACCGGCGCCCTGCTCATCAACACGGCGCGCGGCGGAGCCGTCGATCCCGCCGCCCTTCTTCGCGCGCTCTCGTCGGGCCGGCTCGCGGGCGCCGGCCTCGACGTCATCGCCGAGGAGCAGGCGTTTGGCGATGAGGCGGAGATCTTCCGGCAGGACGCCCAGGTCGACCCCGCCCGGCTGCGCGCCTTGCTGGCGGATCACGCCCTGGTTCGGCTGCCCAATGTCCTGGTCACGCCCCACATCGCCTACAATACCCAGGAGGCGGTCGACAGGATCATCGAGACCACCCTTGGCAACATCGAAGCCTATGCCGCGGGCGCGGCCCGGAACGTGGTGACGGCGGTCACGCCGGCCTCACCATCGCCGGGGGGGCCGACCTGAGCGTCGTCGGACATGCGGTTCCGACCGCCGGAGCCGCATCCTTCCGCGCTCGCCGACACCCGCTTTCGCGATCAGTCCGGCGCCGCCGTAAGATTTCACGCGCGCCTGCGTCTGTCGGAGAGCCTGCCGGCCGTCCGCCGGTCCATCGGAGGTTCTCGTGCGACTGATCGTGCCGCTGCCTGGAAATGAGGCCTTCGCCGAACGGCTCGCCACGGCCGGCGGGTTCGAATTGGGCCGTCTCGAAACCCGGCGCTTTCCGGACGGGGAGAGCTACGTCCGTCACCTCTCGAATATGGCGGGGCGGACGGTTGATCTGGTCTGCAGCCTGGCCCGCCCGGACCCGGGCTTTCTGAGCCTGCTGTTCGCCGCCGAGGCGGCGCGCGATCTCGGCGCGGCGCGGGTGAGCCTGGTCGCGCCCTACCTCGCCTATATGCGCCAGGACCGGCGGTTCAAGCCCGGGGAAGCGATCACCTCCCGTCCGTTCGCGCGTCTGCTCTCCGGGGCGTTCGACCGACTGATCACGGTGGACCCTCATCTCCACCGCTATCCGGATCTGGCGGCGCTGTACGCCATTCCGACCGCGACGCTGCATGCGGCGCCCGTGCTGGCGGACTGGATCGCGGCCGAGGTTCCGGATGCCCTGATCATAGGTCCGGATGAGGAGAGCGAACAATGGGTCGCGGCCGTCGCCGCCAGGGTGGGAGCCCCGCACATCGTGTTGCGCAAGATCCGCCGGGGCGATCGCGAGGTCGAGATCGTTCTGCCCGATCTCGGCGCCTGGACCGGCAGACGGCCTGTGCTGATCGACGACATCGCCTCCTCGGGTCGGACCCTGATCGAGGCTGCGCGACGGCTGCAGGCGCAGGGCCTGAAGCCCCCGGTCTGCGTGGTCGTGCATGCTGTGTTCGCCGATAACGCCTTCGAGGAACTGGCCCGGATATCCGATCAGGTGGTGTCCACCGACAGCGTGCCGCATCCGAGCAACGCCATCTCCCTGGCGCCGCTGCTGGCGTCGGCGCTGCGTGAACCTGACGCAGCGGGGCCGGCCCGCCGCCGCCGGTCCGATTCCGGCGCCGGGACCACCGAGGGTCCGGGATGAACATCTCGCAAGGGAGAGGCGAATGAGACGCGGACAGTGGAACCTGGTTCGTTCCCACTTCATCGGCGCCCGGAGGCTCGCCCCGGCGAGCTTGCGGCACGGCCGCAGACCCCTCTCGTTCGGAATGTCAAGCCGGGGTTTGAGCGGAGCGGTCGCCGTCTTGACACGCCGGAGAGCGAAGCGGAACGTCGATGGCATGTGGCGCATCGTTCGCACGCTTTTGTTCGCCCTCGCCCTGGCCGGCTCCATCGGCCAGGCGTCGGCGTTCGCCGCGCCCCAGCGGCCGGGCGTGACCGCAGACGCCATGGCCGGGATGCCGGATTGCGCCGAAATGATGATGCGGGCGGGAGCCGAAGGTCCGGCGCCCTGCGATGACTCCGGGCCCCACTGCCTGGGCCTCGCTGCCTGCGCGGCAGTCGCGGTTCCTCTTCCGTCCGACGCGGGCGTCACGGCCCGGCCGTCGGCGCCGCATCGCCAGCAGGTCGCATTGAGCGCCGACGACACCCGTGCAGGGGAGCGGCCGACGCCCCTGGGCGACCCTCCCAAGACTCCGGCATAGCCCGACTTCGCTGACCATGGCCCGCGCTCGCGTGGGCGGTGATCGAACGACTAGCATCCCGCGTCGCACCAAGGTGATCGACGCGGGGCTCGAGGACATTCCCATGAACTCCGGCTATCGGACGGCTCCAGGCCGTCACATGTCGAGCGCCGCGGTCGATCCCGATCGCGGAAAATCACTCCGGCTGGCCAGGATCGCCCCCAGGGGAACGGTGGCCGCCGCCGCGGCCGCCATCGGCTTGTTCGCCGCCATTGGCATGCCCGCTGCGGCGGAGCCGATGACTTTCGACGAGGCCCTCGCGCTCGCCGCAACCACCGCTCCGCAGCTGCGGGCCAGCGCCCTCGGCGTGGAGGCGGCCTCGGCGGCCTCGGCGGCCGCGGGTCGTCTCCCGGATCCACAGCTCCGGTTCGGAATCGACAACCTGCCGGTCTCGGGCCCCATGGCCGGGCGGTTCGGCGACGACGAAATGACCATGGCCCGCATCGGCCTCATGCAGGAGGTCCCCAGCCGCGCCCGGCGACGGGCGGAACGCGCCATGGCGGAGGCCGACATCGACGTGGCCGCCGCCGCCGACGCGATCGCGCGCCGCGAGGCGCGGGTGGCCGCCGGCGTGGCCTGGCTCGATCTGCACTACGCCGGGCGCCGGCTCGCGACGCTCGAGGAGGTGCTGTCGGCGCTGGAGCCGCTCTGGGAGGCCGCCCCCACGGGCGTGGCCGCCGGAACGGACCGGCCGGCCGGCGCCCTGACCCCCGTCCTGCTGCAGGCCGCCCTGCAGGACAGGCACAGCAGGCTCATGGCCGATGTGGCGAGGGCGCGCGCCGAACTGACGCGCTGGACGGGCGACGCGGACCCGGCGGCGAGCGGGCCGGCTCCCGACCTCGAGATCGACCCGGCCGGTCTGAGGGCGGGTCTTGAGCGCCTTCCGACCCTGCAGGCTTGGCGGGCGGCTGGAAGCCGCGCCGATGCCGAGGTCGCCCTCGCCCGATCGGGGCGACGGCCCGATTGGGCCTTCGAGGTCAGCTACGGTCGCCGCGATCCGATGTTCGGAGACATGCTGTCGGTGGGCGCCAGCGTCCGTTTGCCGCTCTTCGCCAATCAGCGCCAGGAGCCGCTGATCGCCGCCCGCTCGGCCGACGCCCTGGGCGTCCGGCTGGAGCGCGAGGCCGCGGCGCGCGAACTGCGCGCCTCCCTCGACGCCGACCTCGCCGATCTCGCCGCCCGCCGCGACCAGTGGGTCCGGTCGCGCGATGTCATCGTCCCGGCCGCCCGCCAGCAGGCCGATCTGGAAACCGCCAGCTACGCCGCCGGGCGGGCGGGCCTGGCGGATGTCCTGAACGCCTTCACCGCCCTGGCCGACGCGCGTCTGGAAGCCCTCGACCGCGAAGCCGCCGTCGCTCGCGACACCGTCCGCATCACCCTCGCCTACAGGAGCGACGACCAATGACCGGTTCCAACCCTCGCGTCGCGCTCGTCGCGGGCGCTGTCCTGGTCCTCGGCGTCGGCCTCGCGGCCGGCCTGATCGGCCGCCCCATGCTGGAGCGCGCGAATGGGGCCGCCGCCGGCCAGACCGCATCCGCGGAGCGCGAGATTCTCTACTGGTACGATCCGATGCTGCCCAATGAACGCTACCCGGGTCCGGGCCGCTCCTCGATGAACATGGAGCTGATCCCGAAATACGCCGACGAGGCGGACGGCGCGCCCGGCGTGCGCATCGATCCCTCCCTGGCCCAGAATCTCGGCATGCGTCTGGCGACGGCGCGCCGGGCGTCGCTGGATGGCGATCTCAACGCCTCCGCTGTCATCGACTACAACCAGCGCGACGTGGCCATCGTCCAGGCCCGCGCCGGGGGCTTCGTCCAGCGGGTCTACGGCCGTGCGCCCGGCGACGTGATCGCCGCCGGCGCGCCCCTGGTCGACCTGCTCATCCCGGAGTGGGCCGGGGCCCAGGGCGAGTATCTGGCTGTCCGGCGGACGGGCGACGCGGCCCTGATCGAGGCGGCCCGGCGGCGGCTCCTGTTGCTCGGGATGTCCGAGGCGTTGATCGTCCAGATCGAACGGACCGGACGGCCGAGGACCACGGTGACCGTCGCCAGCCCGTCCGCCGGCGCCATCCGCACCCTGGGCGTTCGGGCCGGGATGAGCGTCACCCCGGGCATGACCCTGGCCGAGATCAGCGGACTGTCGACGGTCTGGCTCAATGCCGCCATACCCGAGCTCCAGGCGGGCCGGCTGCGCCTGGGCCAATCCGTCGAGGTGGCGCTGTCGGCCTTCCCCGGCGAGCGGTTCAGCGGACGTCTGACGGCGCTGCTGCCCGAGGTTTCCGGGGACAGCCGCACGCTCACGGCGCGCATCGAGATGGCCAATCGCGCGGGACGCCTGCGGCCCGGCATGTACGGGCAGATCACCTTCGGCGGCGGCGGCGGAGAGGTGCTGGTGGTTCCGTCCGAGGCCGTGATCCGAACGGGCGAAAGAACCCTCGTCATGCTGGCCCTGCCCGAGGGGCGCTACCAGCCGGCCGAGGTTCGGACCGGACGGGAATCCGGCGGGATGACCGAGATCGTAGCCGGGCTGGCGGAGGGCGAACGCCTCGTGGCCTCCGGTCAGTTCCTGATCGATTCCGAAGCCAGCCTGTCCGGGATGGCGGCCCGCCCGATCTCGGGCGAGCGCCCGGCTGTGCCTCCGGCTTCATCCGCCACGCCCCCTGCGCCGGCCGCGGCGAACGGGCACGCCGGCCACGGGGGAGCCGCGCAATGATCGCCGCCCTCATTCGCGCCTCCGTTCGCGCTCGCTTTCTTGTGCTCATGGCCGCCGTCGCCCTGGCGGCGGCGGGCCTCTGGGCGGTGCGGACGACCCCGGTCGACGCCCTGCCGGATCTGTCCGACGTTCAGGTCATCATCCGGACCAGCTATCCCGGGCAGGCCCCGCAGATCGTCGAAAACCAGGTCACCTATCCGCTCGCCACCACCATGCTGTCGGTGCCCGGGGCGCGCACGGTGCGCGGCTACTCCTTCTTCGGCGACAGCTTCGTCTACGTCCTGTTCGATGAAGGGACCGACCTCTACTGGGCGCGGTCGCGAGTGCTGGAGTATCTGAACCAGGTGCAGGCGCGCCTTCCGGAGAGCGCCCGTCCCGCCCTGGGCCCGGACGCCACAGGCGTCGGCTGGGTCTATGAATACGCCCTCGTCGATCGTTCCGGCCGCCACGACCTGTCCCAGTTGAGGAGCCTGCAGGACTGGTTCCTTCGCTACGAGCTGAAAACCGTCCCGGGCGTGGCCGAGGTGGCCAGCATCGGCGGCATGGTGCGCCAGTACCAGGTGGTGCTCGACCCGGTCCGACTGGCCGCCTATGGCGTCACCCACCAGGCCGTGGTCGAGGCCATCGGACGCGCCAACTCGGAGACCGGCGGTTCGGTGCTCGAGCTGGCCGAAGCTGAATATATGGTCAGGGCCAACGGCTATCTGACCAATCTCGACGACTTCCGCGCCGTGCCGGTCCGCACGGCGGCTGGAGGCGTGCCCGTCACCGTGGGCGACGTCGCCTCGGTTCAGGTCGGGCCCGAGATGCGGCGCGGGATCGCCGAGCTGAACGGCGAGGGCGAGGTGGCCGGGGGGGTGGTCATCCTGCGCTCGGGCGGCGACGCCCGGGCCACCATCGCCGCCGTCGCCGAGCGGCTCGAGACCCTCAAGGCCGGATTGCCTCCCGGGGTCGAGGTGGTGACGACCTATGATCGCTCGCAGCTCATCGACCGCGCCATCGCCAACCTCAGCACCAAGCTGATCGAGGAGTTCATCGTCGTCGCCCTCGTCTGCGGTCTGTTCCTGTGGCACGCCCGCTCCGCCCTGGTCGCCATCCTGACCTTGCCGCTTGGCGTGCTCGCCGCCTTCCTGGTCATGAACCTGCAGGGGGTGAACGCCAACATCATGTCGCTGGGCGGCATCGCCATCGCCATCGGAGCCATGGTCGATGCGGCCGTGGTCATGATCGAGAACGCCCACAAGCATATCGAGCGATGGGAGCATGAGCACCCCGACGAACCACTCGCGGGAGAGACCCGCTGGAAGGTGATCACGGACGCTGCGGCGGAAGTCGGTCCGGCCCTCTTCCTCAGCCTGGTGATCATCACCCTGTCCTTCATCCCGGTGTTCAGCCTGCAGGCCCAGGAGGGCCGGCTGTTCGCGCCGCTGGCCTTCACCAAGAGCTACGCCATGGCGGCGGCGGCCATTCTTTCGGTGACCCTGGTGCCGGTCCTGATGGGCTATCTGATCCGGGGACGCATCCCCGCGGAACAGTCCAACCCCGTCAACCGGTGGCTGACGCATCTCTACCGCGCCCCGCTCGACTGGGTGCTCCGGCGACCGCGGACGACCCTGGCGATCGCTGTCATCGCGTTCGCCACCACGGCCTGGCCGCTCAGCCAGATCGGCGGCGAGTTCATGCCGGCCATGGACGAGGGCGATCTGCTCTATATGCCGTCGGCCCAGCCGGGTCTGTCGGCGGCGGCGGCGTCAGCGCTGCTGCAGCGGACAGACCGCATGATCCGCACCATTCCCGAGGTCGCCACCGTGTTCGGCAAGGCGGGGAGGGCGGAATCCGCCACCGATCCGGCCCCGCTGGAGATGTTTGAAACCACGATCCAGTTCAAGCCGCGCGACCAGTGGCGCCCCGGCATGACGCCGGAGAAGCTGGTCGAGGAGCTCGACCGCGCGGTTCAGGTTCCGGGCCTCGCCAACGTCTGGGTGCCGCCGATCCGCAACCGCATCGACATGCTGGCGACGGGGATCAAGAGCCCCATCGGCGTCAAGGTCTCCGGGGCCGATCTGGCCGTGATCGACCGCATCGCCGGCCGCGTCGCCGAGGTCGCGGAAGACGTGCCCGGCGTGAGCTCCGCGATCGCGGAGCGCCTGACCGGCGGCCGGTATGTGGATGTCGATATCGATCGCGCCGCCGCCGGCCGCTACGGGCTCACCATCGCCGATGTCCAGTCGATCGTCGCCGGCGCCATCGGCGGCGAGACCATCGGTCAAACCATTGAGGGGGTGGCGCGCTATCCGATCAGCGTCCGCTATCCCCGCGAACTGCGCGACAATCCCGAACAGCTGCGGAATCTTCCGGTCCTGACCCCGGCGGGCCAGCAGATCACCCTGGGCGCGGTGGCCGAGATCCGTATCGCCGATGGGCCGCCGATGCTCAAGTCCGAGAACGGACGGCCTTCAACCTGGGTCTATATCGACGTGCGAGGCCGGGATCTGGCGTCGGTGGTGGGGGACCTGCGGCGGGCGGTCGCTGCGGAGGTCGATCTCGGTCCCGGGGTGAGCATCGCCTACTCCGGCCAGTTCGAATATCTCGAGCGCGCCGCCAACCGCCTGAAGATCGTTGTGCCGGCGACGCTCGCGATCATCTTCCTGCTGCTCTACCTGACCTTCGGCCGGTTCGACGAAGCCGCCCTGATCATGGCCACGCTGCCCTTCGCCCTGACCGGGGGCGTATGGATGCTCTACCTGCTCGGCTTCAATCAGTCGGTCGCGACCGGGGTGGGGTTCATCGCCCTGGCCGGCCTGTCGGCCGAGTTCGGCGTGGTGATGCTGATTTACCTCAAGCACGCGCTCAGGGATCGGGGGCCCCACCCTGATGCCCTGCAGGTCGAGGAAGCGGTCCGGGAAGGCGCTCTGCTCAGGGTTCGGCCCAAGGCGATGACCGTGGCCGTGATCCTGGCGGGCCTGTTCCCGATCCTGATCGGCCACGGCGCCGGCTCGGAGATCATGAGCCGGATCGCCGCGCCCGTTATAGGCGGCATGATCACGGCGCCTTTGCTGTCGATGCTCGTTATCCCCGCGGGCTATCTGCTGCTGAGACGTCGCAGGTTCCGTTCGACCCCCGTCCTTCGAGGAGACACACAATGAAGCGCCGTATGATCCTGCTGACCGGTATCACTGCCGTTCTGGCCGCCTGCGGTCAGCAGGCGGAACCCGAAAGCCCGGCGATCCCGATGGCCCAGCCCGGATCACCGACGGTTGGCGCGGGTGGCGCCTCGACGCCGCCGACCGCCGACGCCACGACCGCAGACGGCGCGGGCGTCATCACAGCCGTGGACCCGACGGCGGCGACGATCACCATCAACCACGAGGCCATCCGTTCGATCGGATGGCCCGCGATGACCATGACGTTCAAGGCTTCGCCGGCTGTGTTGCGGGAGGCCGCCGTTGGTGACCGCATCCAGTTCGACCTGACGGTACGGGACGGAGCCGGAGAGGTGACGGCGATCTACCCCCATTGATCCTCAGAGCGTCATGCGATGAGGACGGTCCATCGATCAGGTTGGAGGATGGCGCCGGGCCGGCCACCGATGCTGTGCCCAGCTCGAATGGCGGAACCGGTTCGGCTCGTCTGCCCCATGCAACGTCCTGCGCCGTGGAGGCGACGGTCTTTCCACCTTGGCCGGTCTGTTGAGTATTGAGCCGACGCAAGACGTAGAAGCCCCGCTCTACCAAGGCCCTCACCAGGTCTTCGGGGTCAGGTGAGTCCTGGACGGAAGGCGGGGTTTGCGTGCCGGTTAGGACGACATTTTTCACGGAGTTTCCGCTCCCGACAAGCGTCGAAGGTCCAACGGGTGCGCCACGATGACATTGATCGAGATCAATGCCGGGCGCCTCGTCGAAGATCAGGCTGGTCGATGTGCGGTATGGAGAGCGTCTTGAGGTTGATCGCGATTGCCGCCGTGTTGATGCAGATGGGATGTACGGCTGGTCCCGAATATCGCGAAGCTGCTGGCACGGCTGAAGCGGCGAAATACTATCCCAAACCGGCTGTGGACCTCGCCTCGGCGGCGCGGGGCCGAGCGCTCGTGCAGAGCCGGTGCGCGGCGTGCCATTCGGTCGGGCCGACCGGCGAAAGCCCGGTGGCGGGCGCGCCCCCGCTGCGTCATCTCGGAACCCGTTATCCCGTGACGGATCTTCAGGAAGCCTTCGCCGAGGGCCTAACCAACGGACATCCTAAGATGCCGGAAATCACCCTGGAGGCCGACCAGATTACGGATCTGATCGCCTATCTTCAGGACGTCCAGAACCATTCGAGACCTTAGCTGGCCGGCAGCCGTTCAGGGGGGCGGCGCGGTGAGGACCCCGCCAGGAGGGCCAGTCCGCGCGTCCTCGCATTGATCCATCTCGCCCTGGCCGATGGTTACCGCGAACGATCATCACTTTGGCGGGGTCGCTTGATGTCTGTGACAAGGGCCTGGTCGAGGCTGAGACTGTGCGGTTGTCCATAGATGGTGATGATCATCGGCTGTCCGGATTCCAGCGAGACGTCGAGTTTCTGATTGGTCTGGTCGATCCTGACCGCGAGGCTTCGGCCTCGCCACTGGAGGCCGAAGCCCAGGCTGAGCCAACTCGCCGGCAAATGGGGGGCGAGGCCGATGCCGTCGCTTCGCAGCGACAGCCCGGCGAACCCAAAGACCGTCATCAGCCACAGGCCGCCCTGCGCCGCGATATGAATACCACCGCCGATCGCCACCTTGGTGTCGGCGAGATCGATCGCCGCCGTCTTGTGGAAATAGTCCAGCGCCATCTCGACATCGCCCAGGCGGGCGGCGACGAGCCCGTGCATGGCGGTGCTCAATGAGCTGCCGTGACCGCAACGAGGCTCGTAGTACCGGAAGTTGGTCGCTCCGGTTTCGCCTGCAAACTCTTCGGGCAACAGGGCCAGCAGGGCGACGACATCGGCCTGTTTGATGACCTGGGACCGCTGGGTTCGCTCGCGGCCGAGCACCACGTCCATCGGAACGGAACGGCCCGAATAGGCCGCCAGGTCCACGTCTTCGAGATCGAAATAGCCCGTGAACTGCTCGAACAGGCCCGTGTCCGGATCCAGGCCGGTCGCCAGCGTCTCGGCGACGCCGGTCCAGTGCCCGAGGTCGGCCTCATCCAGGTCGAGGCGCCGGCAGAGAATGGTCCATTCTGCGGGCCACCGCTCGCCCAGCATGGCCGCGACCTCGAGCGCCCGACGAATGTTCCAGCGCGCCATGACGTTGGTGAAGGCGTTGTCGTCGATGGCCTCGTGATACTCGTCGGGGCCGATGACGCCGCGGATGTGATGCAAGCCGTCCGCCTCGGGCTGGGCCCGACTGGCCCAGAAGCGTCCGGTTTCGAGAAGGATTTCCGCGCCGGCCGCGACCAGGAATTCGTCGTCGCCCGTCGCCTGCCAGTATTGCCAGACGGCATAGGCGACGTCGGCGCTGATGTGTTGCTCCTGGGCGCCGGTGAGGATGTCGATGATCTGCCGGTCCGGACCGACGGCCTGCTCCGGTGTCGCCTCCAGGCCGGTGTCGGTGGACTCCCAGGCGTAAAAGGCGCCTCGCCAGCCCCGGTCAGCCGCCTTCGCTCTCGCGCCGTCCAGGGTATGGAAGCGGTACATCAGCAAGGACCGGGCTGCTTCGGGCCAGGTCAGGATATAGAAGGGCAGCAGGAAGATTTCGGTGTCCCAGAAGACATGCCCGCGATAGTCGGCGCCGGTCAGGCCCCGGGCGCCGATCGAGACACGCGGGTCGTCCGGGTTGGCGGCGCTGTTGAGGTGGTAGACCGCAAACCGAATCGCCTTCTGCGCCGCGGCGTCGCCTTCAACCTCGACGTCGCTGCACGACCAACGATTTGCCCATGCCGTTTCGTGTTGCTCCATCACGCTTCGCCAGCCTGACCGTCGGGCGTCCGAAAGTTCTTTCCGTACAATCGCGCCAGGATCCTGATCGGGACCGTCGCTTCGCGCCACCGTCACGATCCGCTCGAGACAGACGACTTGCCCCGGGCGGGCGCGCCAGGTCCACGACCATTTGAGCGGGGCGAGCGCCGTCGGCGGCAGATCCTGACCGTCGATCCGCAAGGCCACGGCTGCCGCCATGGCGAGACGTTTGCCGGAGTGATGAGTGCGCCACAGGCCGAATTCGATCTCGAGGCGTTCGGAAATGAGGTCGTGATCGCCGCCTTCGAAAGAAGCTTCCAGTGTGATGTCAGTCTCGCCCTGATCGACCTCCAGATGCAGCAACTGCAGGCCGAGCGACCGCCGGCTCAGCGAGACGAAGCGCAGGAGACCCAGTCGGACGCTCACGGCTGTTCCTTCCACCAGGCGACATTCGGCGAGCGCCAGGCCGCGCCGCATGTCGAGCGTCAGTGGGTGTGAGGGCCCTTGTCCGAAGTGGTGGACAAGCGGTCCTCCCGCCAGGCCGATGCGGACGTCCAACCAGTCTGGAGCGAAAACCCTTTCCGGGACCGGCCGGTCCGTGTCCGGCGTATCGAACAGCCCGGCGACATAGGAGTTCGGCGAAACGAGGCGCCGGAACGATCGATTGACGGCGTGGGAGGCCCGGGCCCCGAGAAAACCGTTGCTGACCGTGAAGCGGGTTTCGCGATCGCTCTCGCGGAGCGGATCGCAGCCGTCGTCGTTCAGGACCCATGCGGCATCCGCCGTCGGCTCCAGCGCCTGTTTCATGGTCCTGGGTTCCTTCACGGTGTCCGAGCCTTGAGACGGCCCAGCGCGAGATCGACCACCGCGACGTCGTCCAGGGTTTTGACGACCAGGTCCGATCCCGCCGCCCACAGTTGGTCCGCGTCGCCCAGCCGGGCGACGCCGAGCGCCGCCATGCCGCCGGCGCGGGCCGCCTGAATGCCCGCAGGCGCGTCCTCGGCCACGAAGCACTGCGCCGGCGAAACACCCAGTTCGGCGGCCGCGATCAGGAAAAGCTCCGGATCCGGCTTGCCGTGCTTCAGATCGCGACCGGAAACATTGACGGGGAAGATGTCGAGCAGGCTCTGGCCCGTGCTGAGGATGACCGATCGCATCATGTCGGTGGCGTTTCTGGAGGATGAAGCGACCGCCATCGGCCAGCCGAGAGCCGCGACCGCCTCGACGAAACGCAGGGCGTCCGGGTAGGCTGCGACCGCGCCGGTCTGGATCAGCATCTCCAGCCGGGCCTGTTTTCGTTGGGCGTAGGCGGCCGCGCGACCCTGGGCATCTCGCACGCCCAGGGCCTCAAGGGCGGAACGGGCGCCGTCGAGACGCGGCTTGCCCGCGACATGGGACTGGTACATCGCCGTCGTGAAGCGCTCCCGTTCAGCGAAGCCGTCGAGTGCGTCGCGCCACGCTCGCTCGTGAGGCGATGCGAGCAGGACCCCATCCACGTCGAAGATGCCCGCAGTCAGCATTCGCTGCGATCCGCCCACGATGCGGCTTTTGCGGTCATTCGTGTAGGGCTTCCGCTTCATCCGCCATCCACCCAGAGTGACATGCGCCGGCGCGCCGAACCTTGATCCGGATCAAGGCGCCGGCCGTGCATCGCCTGTTCTGTGATCTGCCAAGCGAGAGTTCCTTATGATCAAACCAATACGGGTCGCCGTGAACGGATATGGCGTCATCGGCAAACGCGTCGCCGATGCGGTCAAGGCTCAGAAGGACATGACCCTGATCGGCGTGGCGGACGTCGCGACGGACTGGCGCACCCGGGTCCTTCAGACCAAGGGCGTGCCGCTCTTTGCCGCCACGCCCAAGGCATTTGACGAACTCCGGGCCGCAGGACGCCAAACGGTCGGTCAGCTGGACGATCTGTTGGGCGAGGTCGATGTCATCATTGACTGCACGCCCAAGCACGTGGCGGCGGACAACGTTCCCCTCTACCGCGCCCGGGGCCTGAAGTTCATCCTTCAGGGGGGAGAGAAGCACGCCGTCACGGGACACTCTTTCGTCGCGGAGGCCAATTTCGAGACGGCGGTCGGTCGTCAGGCGACCCGGGTCGTATCGTGCAACACCACCGCGACGGTGCGCACGCTGAGCGCTCTGAAGCGCGCCGGTCTGCTTCAACGGGCCCGGGGCACCCTGCTTCGACGCGCGACCGATCCGTGGGAAAGCCACCAGGGCGGCATCATGAACACCCTCGTTCCGGAGCCTGAAATCCCCAGTCACCAGGGTCCCGACGCCCAAACCGTCGATCCTGATCTGGATGTGGTGACGATGGCGGTCAAGGTGCCGGAGACGATCGCCCACCTGCACTATTGGTCGATCCAGATGACCCGACCGGCGGACAAGGAGGAGGTGCTCGACGCCTTCCGATCCTCGTCACGCATCCTGCTGATGAAGGACGCGTACGGTCTGGACGCCCTCAACGCCGTCAAGGAGCTGACGGCGGATCGGGGCCGATCCCGCGGCGATCTCTATGAGGTGGCGCTTTGGGCCGACATGCTCACGGTGCAGGGCGATGAACTCTTCTACGCCTATATGGTCGACAATCAGGCGATCGTCGTGCCGGAAACGATCGACGCCATAAGGGCGCTCGGCGGAGGCGAGACATCGGGCCGCCGGTCGATCGCCGCGACGGATCTGGCCATGGGAATCGACAACGACCTGTTCGCCGGGAGCCGGGTCTGGACGTCGGATTCGCCGCCGCCCGAGGCAGATTTGTAACGATATCCGGGTCGTCGCCGTCAGGGAGGGGGAAGATAATCGAGCGGGGTGTCCTTCGGACGTCCCGTCACCAGTCAGAAAGCAGCCATGACCACCCGCACACTCGACGTCGGCAATCTGTTTTCCGTCCTCGGAGCGCGCGGGATAGGGCGACAGCTGCGCCGCATCGACGGTGTCGGCCGCGTGTCGGTGAACCCGGTTTCCGGCTCCACGACGGTCGCCTATGACGCGGCCAGGACCAGCCTGTCTGATATCAGGGCCGCGATCGAGGCCTGCGGCTTTCCCTGCGCCGGCGTGGCCCTGCCCAAACATGTTTGCCTGGACCACCCGGCGCCGGCCGAAAGCGCCCCGGAGCCGGTCGGACTCGCGGCGGCCGAGGCGCATCGAGGGCATGCCGGGAGCGCAGCCGCCGGGGCGAAGCCGTCTCGCGGGGAGGCGGCGGCGTGAAACCCCGCGCTCAAGCAAACCTCTCTCTCGCGGCGATGGCCGTGTTGATGGCGTCAGCCTTCACGGTGTCGATGGGCTTCGGAGTCGTCCTGCCCCTGCTGCCCTTCCTGATTGAACGGCTGCTTGGCGGGGGGGCTGAGGCAGGACAGATCTCCCGGGCGACAGGCTTGCTGACCGGCCTGTACATGCTGTCGCTGTTTCTCTTTGCGCCCATGTGGGGACGCCTGTCCGACAGGTATGGGCGCCGTGTCGTCCTGCTGATCGGCCTGATCGGCTTCGGCGCCACCATGCTGGTCTTCGCCTTCGTAGAGAGCCTCGTCGCCGTCTACGCGGAGCGTGTCCTGAGCGGCCTGTTTGCCGCTGCGGTCACGCCGGTGGCGCTGGCCGCCGTCGGAGATCTGGCGGCGACCGAAGAGGCGCGGGCGCGCCGCCTGACCTTCGTCAGCCTGGCGGGGATTTCGGGATTTCTACTGGGACCCATGCTGGGTGTCTTCATCGCTCGCGCCGGCGCCGACATGGTCGCGACCGCCGATCCGATGGCGTCGTTGACGTTTCCGCTGGCCGCGACGGCCGTTCTGGCGTTTGCCATCGCCGGCGCCGCCGTCGTCGCCCTGCCGCGAACCCGGCGCCAGGGTTGGCTCGCCAGTCCGGATCCCACCGTATCGCCGACAAGCCGATGGCTGATCCCCAATCTCCTGATCCTGGGGTTCATCGTCGCCGCCGGGGTCGGTGTATTCGAGGTCGGGCTGGCGCTGCGCGGGAAACAGGAACTGGGCATGACCCCCACCCAGATCGCCCTGATGTTCACGGAGTGCAGCCTGGTCATGCTCGTGGTGCAGGCCCTGGTGTTTTCGCCCTGGGTCAAACCCTCGACGACCCGCTGGCTGATCGCGCCGGCGCTGGCTGTCCTGGGGATCGGGCTGTTTCTGCTGCCGCGCGCCACCGATTTCAACCTGATGCTTGCGGTGATCGGCGCAGTGGCGGCCAGCGCCGGCATCCTGGCGCCGATCCTGACCTACTGGACCTCCAGCAAGGCCGGCCAGGCGCAGGGTGCGCAACTCGGAAAGCAGACGGCCGCTGCAAGCCTGGGGGCAGCCGTGGGTTCGGCGGCGGGAGGGCTGTTGTACGATCTCGCCTGGTTGCCCGATGCGTCATTCCTCGTCATGGCCGCGGTGACCGGTTTGGGCGTGGTGCTCAGCCTCGTTTTGCCCCGGATGCTGGGCCAGCGCGCCGACCCCGCTGATAGTCCAGGCGCGCCTCGCGTGGCGAACTGAACCAACGGCGCCGGTGTTCGTTGAAATGACAGTCGCCGCGGTCCGGACGCCATGTCCGGTGGCGGGCGGCTCGATCCCAAGGATCCACCGCCATGTTCAACGTCACAGAACGCTCGGTCAGGCGAACCGCCATCGCCTTGTCGACCCTTTCGCTGCTCGGCGCCGCCGGGTGCGCCGCCACCGCCTCAGACTCCGGCATGGCGATGCCGGATCCCCCGATGGCCGGCATGAGCATGCCCCGTTCGGCCTCGAGCAGCGGCATGATGGGGCAGGGTCACGCGATGCCGCCGGGGATGAACATGCCCCGGACCGCCTTCTCCGAGGCCGAGATGGGCATGCACCGCGCCATGATGATGGCGACCGACGTGAACACACAGCGCACGTGGGCCCGGAAGATGATCGCCCACCACCGGGGGGCCATCGCGATGTCGCAGGCTCTGCTGGGAAGTGATGCGACCGATGCTGAAGCGCGCCGCATGGCTCAGGCGGTCATTGACGCGCAGACACGGGAAATCGCGGAACTCGAATCCTGGCTTGAGCGCCATCCGGGGTGAACTCTTGAGGGCGGTGCGGCGGTGTCCCGACACCCTCTGCCTTCGCGGTCCGACGCCCCTTGCAATCTGGAGGATTTGAGTTGGACCTTGAACAGAGGGAGTTGATCCTCTCCATTCTCAGCCGGGCAGACACCCTGACCGTGGCGACGGTCCGTGAAGACGGCTGGCCGCAGGCGACGGTCGTGAGTTTCGTGAACGACGACCTCGACCTCTATTTCGGGACGACTTTTCACTCGCAGAAGCTGGAGAACATCGCCCGGGACTCCCGGGTGTCCGCGACCGTCACCCCCGAGCATGAGACGTCGAAACCCATCCAGGCGATCTCGCTCGCGGCGGTGGCGCAGCGGGTTACGGACCCCGGGGAGCTGTTGAACGTGGCTGGACTGGTTCTGAAGAAGTTTCCCCGACCGGGGCCTCCCGCGCCGGCTGGGGTGTTGGAGGGTGTGGCGGTCGTTCGCCTGCGCCCCACCATCGTCTCGCTTCTGGACTACAGCCGATCCTTTGGTCAGACGGATCTGATCGAGCTGGGTGACCGTCAAGCCTCGCCCGATCACCGGGACGAACGGCTTCCGTGACCGGGATGACGTTGCGCACGCTCGCGACGGGTGCGCTCGCCCTGGGTGGAATGATCCTCATCGGCATGGGACTCTGGTTCGTCTTCCTGCGACCGGCGCTGCTGCCTGAAGACGCCAGATACATGGGGTCCACCGTGGCGCAGATCCAGGACATCCTGCCCCGGCTGGCCCCGTGGCTCCGGCGCGTCTTCGGCGTGCTGGGGGGCTATATGCTCGCCACCGGTCTGCTGACCGTCCATGTCGCGATGACGACTTTCCGGTCCGCCCGGCCCGGGGCGACGATGGTCGCGGCCGTCTCGGGGCTGGTATCGATCGGCGGCATGGCCGTCACCAACTTCGCCATCGACTCCGATTTCAAATGGCTGCTGTTGGCCTTCACCCTGCCGTGGGTGGTGGCCCTTGCGCTGTCCCGGGCCGACGCGAGGCGCATGGACCCAGGCGCATGAGCTGTCGCGGCGCGCCGGGCGTGGGCGATGAAAACCGGGATGTCAGGACCGGGGTCGGTCACTCAGGCGGCAGGCACCGGTCCTGGAGCCGGTGATCCTGTCGGCCGTCTATCCGCCAGATGTAAGCGTTCCGGGGGGCGGGCGTCATATCTCCGGAGCGGGCACGGCGCCCGTCTGTTCGTGGCAAGGCGCTATCGTGTCGATCACCTGGGCTGAAACGTGGAAACCCGGCTATGGGCCGCTGGTCCGGCAAGCCGACACCGTCGCGCGGATCGAGGACATGGCGCAGCGTCTCGTGCGCCGAGGCGTCTGGCCGGACGAGGAGTCGGTCTACCGTGTGGTGGCCGCCGCCGATCGGCTGGCGAGCGCCGGCATGTGGCTGGTGGCGCACATGACCTATGCACGCCGGGTGGATCTGTCCGGAGCGCCCTTGCCGGCGGAAGCCTTCAAGGACTTGCCGGAGGGCCATACCGGCGGCTCGCTGAACATGGTCCCGGCCTTCGTCGGCTATCTGCTGGCGAACGCCCTGTCCGGCGTCACGCGGTCTTGGATCATGGGCCAGGGGCACTGCGTGGCTGCGATCGAGGCGGTCAATGCGCTGACCGGCGATGTCTCAGGCCGCCAAAAGGGTCGGTACAGCCGCTCGGACGCCGGCCTGTCCCAGCTCGTTTCGGACTTCTACAGCTACGCCATTGGCGCCGACGGCCGGCCCGCCGCGCCGCTCGGCAGCCATGCCGGGCCGGACACGGCCGGAGCCGTCTCGGAGGGCGGCTATCTCGGGTTCGCCGAGCTCGAATATGTCCATATGCCGCTGGCCGGCGAAAGTCTGGTCGCCTTCCTCAGCGACGGAGCCTTCGAAGAGCAGCGCGGCTCCGACTGGTCCCCGCGCTGGTGGCGGGCGGAAGACAGCGGCCTGGTGACGCCCCTCATGATTCTCAACGGGCGGCGCATAGAGGAACGCACGGAGATCGCCCAGGACGGCGGCGCGGGCTGGCTCGAACGACACCTGCGTCTGAACGGTTTTGACCCGATCCAGATCGACGGTCACGATCCAGCCGCCGTGGCGTGGGCCATTCTCGACTCCGAGGAGCGATTGAAGCGCTTCACAGCGGATCCCGACCGGGCCTATCCGGCGCCATTGCCCTATGTGATCGCGCGGGCGGTCAAGGGGTTCGGCTTTCCAGGCGCCGGGACGAACCGCGCCCACAACCTGCCACTGGAGGGCGATCCCCGAACGGACGAACGCGCGCGGGCGGCGTTCAACGCCGCGGCGGCGGCGCTGTTCGTGCAGGGAAGCGAGCTCGACGCCGCCCTGGGGGTTCTCACGACCCATGACCTGCAGCGCCGGCCCTTGGAAAGCCGCCATCCGGCCGCGCGGCGCGCGCCGCCGCCGCCCGTGCGGCCCATTCCGGACTGGTCGGACAGGGCGAGGTCCCCGATGGAGGCCATCGATGCCTGGTTCGTGGAATTCGTCGACGCCAACCCGGGCCTGCGCGTCCGCCTCGGCAACCCCGACGAGCTTCGCAGCAACGGCATGGGACGGACGCTCGACCGGCTTGGCCACCGGGTGAACCGGCCGGAACCCGGCGTTCCCGAGGCGATCGACGGGGCGGTGATCACCGCCCTCAATGAAGAAGCGGTGGCCGGCGCCGCGCTGGGCAACAAGGGCGGGCTCAATCTCATCGTCAGCTACGAAGCGTTTGCGGTGAAGATGCTGGGTCTCCTGCGCCAGGAGGTGATTTTCGCGCGCCATCAACGCGAGAGCGGCCAGGTCCCCGGATGGCTCGCCGTCCCGTTGCTGGCCACATCCCACACCTGGGAGAACGGCAAGAACGAACAGTCGCACCAGGATCCCACGCTCGCCGAGGCCCTGCTCGGGGAGATGTCCGATACCGCCCGGGTGCTGTTCCCGGTGGACGCCAACAGCGCCGTCGCCGCGCTCCGCGGGGTCTACGGCCGGCGCGGCGAGGTCGCCTGCCTGATCACGCCCAAACGGACGCTGCCGCAGGTGCTCGACGGGGCCGCGGCCCAGGATCTTTGGGAGCGGGGCGCGGCGCTCATCGCCGGGGACCTGGACAGGGCCGAGATCCAGATCGTTGCGGTCGGCGCCTATCAGGCGCGGGAGGCGCTGGCGGCGGCTGCGCGACTCACGCACCGCGGCCGCCACGCCTGTGTCACGGCTCTGCTCGAACCGGGACGATTCCGGGCCCCGAGGGACGAGATCGAGGCGGCGCACGTGGTCTCGGCCGAGGCGCTGGAAGCGCTCTTTCCCCGACGCCTGCCCCGTCTGATCCTCACCCACACCCGCCCGGAGCCGATGCTCGGACTGCTGCGCCGCCTCGACGGAGGGCCCGAGCGCACCCGGGCGCTCGGCTACCTCAGCCGTGGCGGGACGCTCGACACCCCCGGCATGCTGTTCGCCAACCGGTGCACCTGGGCTCACGCCGCGGTCGCCTGTGCGGACCTCCTCGGCGCCGACGCGGCCGACGTCCTGACCCCCGGGGAGCTGGCCGCTGTCCGCGGCGAAGCACACCCCCGCATCCTGCAAATCTCACCCCCGGAAGGATCTCCATCGTGATCAGTCTCACCAGCCTCGGCGGCGCCGGCACCGTCACCGGATCAAAACACCTCCTGGAGGCCGATGGCCGCCGCATCCTGATCGACTGCGGCCTTTTCCAGGGCCTCAAGACCCTGCGCGAACAGAACTGGGCCCCCCTCCAGATCGAGCCCTCCAGCATCGACGCGGTGGTCCTGACCCACGCCCACCTGGACCACTCCGGCTACCTGCCGAAACTGGTGAAGGACGGTTTTCGCGGACCCATCCTGGCCAGCGCCGCGACGCGGGATGTCGCGGAGATCATCCTGCGCGACAGCGGCCATATCCAGGAGAAGGACGCCGAACAGGCCAACCGCTACGGCTACGGCAAGCACAAGCCGGCCTTGCCGCTCTATGGCGTGCACGACGCCGAACGCGCGGTGGAGCGATTTGCCCCGACCCCGTTCCACACGTCGGTCCAGCTGCCGGGCGGAGCCAGTCTGACCCTTCGCCGTGCCGGGCATATCCTCGGCGCGGCCACCGCCGAGGTGAACTGGAACGGGACGAAGATCCTGTTTTCCGGTGATCTCGGCCGCTACGGCGACGCCACCATGGTCGATCCCGAGCCGGTGGCGGAGGCCGACTATGTGGTCGTGGAATCGACCTATGGCGACCGACTCCATGACCCCCAGGACCCCACGGAAGCCCTCGGCGAGGTCATCGAACGCACCACCGCGCGCGGCGGGACCGTGGTCATTCCCACCTTCGCCGTCGGCCGGGCCCAGTCGCTGCTGTACCACATCTGGCGGCTGAAGCAGGCGGGGCGGATCGGCCTGACGCCGATCTATATGGACAGCCCCATGGCGATTAACGCCACCGACCTCCTGTGCGCGCACCTGGAGGACCACCGCATGCCGGCCGACGTGTGCGACGCCGCCTGCGCCGTCGCCACCTATGTGCGCGACGTGGAGGCGTCCAAGAAGCTCACCGCAAGCCCCATGCCCAAGGTGATCCTGTCGGCGAGTGGCATGGCCACCGGCGGGCGGGTGCTCCATCACATCAAGGCCTTCGGCCCGGATCGGCGCAACACCATCCTGTTTTCAGGCTTCCAGGCGGCGGGAACCCGCGGGCGTTCGATGGTCGAGGGCGCCAAGGAGGTGAAGATCCACGGTCAGTGGGTTCAGGTCAAAGCGGAGGTGGCCAACCTGCCGATGCTCTCGGCCCACGCCGACTACGAGGAAATCCTGCGCTGGCTTTCCGGCCTCAGGCGACCGCCGCGCAAGACCTTCATCGTCCACGGCGAGCCCCATGCGGCGGACGCCCTGCGGGTCCGGATTCAGGACCGGCTCGGATGGGACTGCGTCATCCCGCAGATGATGGAGCGGCACGAACTGTGAGCGAAGTGGTCAAGACTGCACCCCATGCGGCGGCGCCCCTCAAAGCGCGCCGCTTCGGCCTGTACGCCCAGCACGAATCCATCGTGCTGATGCGGCGCGACTGCCACGTATGCCGCTCCGAAGGCCTGTCGTCCCGCGCCCAGGTGGTGCTTTCGGCCGCCGGCCGGGAGGTCTACGCCACCCTGTACCAGATGGACGGCGACGTTCTCGGCCTCGACGAGGCGGCGCTCTCGGAAGAGGCCTGGCGGCAGTTGGCGGTGGCGCCGGGCGATCCCGTCGTCGTGCGACACGCTCCGGCCATCGACTCCATGTCCAGCGTTCGCCGCCGGATCTATGGAGCGCGGCTGGATGAGGCCGCGATCCGGGGTGTCGTCCAGGACGTGGCCGCCGGGCGATACACGCCGATCCATCTCGCGGCCTTTCTGACCGCGACATCGGTGCTGCCGATGGACGACGCCGAGACGGTGGCGCTGACCCGGGCCATGGTGGACGTCGGCGACCGCCTGAGCTGGCCGTCGGATATCGTCATGGACAAACACTGCATCGGCGGACTTCCCGGCAACCGCACGACGCCGATCGTCGTCGCCATCCTCGCCGCCTGCGGCCTGGTCACGCCCAAGACCTCCTCGCGGGCCATCACTTCACCGGCCGGCACGGCCGACACCATGGAGACCCTGGCGCCGGTCGATCTCGACCTGCCCGCCATGCGCCGCGTGGTGGAAGCCGAGAACGGCTGCGTCGTCTGGGGCGGGGCTGTGAAGCTCAGCCCGGTCGACGACATCTTTATCCGCGTGGAGCGGGTCCTCGACGTCGACACCGAAGGCCAGCTGATCGCCTCGGTCCTGTCCAAGAAGATCGCGGCGGGTTCCACCCATGTGGTGCTGGACATTCCCGTCGGCGCCACCGCCAAGGTGCGGACGAGAGAGGCGGCCGCGAAGTTGGCGCAACGGCTCGTCGAGATCGCGGCCCGGTTCGACCTGAAGGCCCTCTGCGTTCAGACCGACGGGGAGCAGCCGGTCGGCGTCGGCATCGGCCCGACGCTGGAAGCGCTTGATGTCCTGGCGGTGCTGCAGAACCGGCCCGAAGCGCCGCAGGACCTGCGCCAGCGCGCCTGCCTGCTGGCGGGCGCCGCGCTCGAACTCGCCGGCGTGGCGAAAGCGGGTCTGGGCGCCGAAGCGGCCGAGGCTGTTCTCGCTGATGGTCGCGCCTGGGCGCGATTTGAGCGGATCTGCGAGGCGCAAGGGGGCATGCGCACACCGCCCGTCGCGGCCCAGCGGGCGCCCATCCATGCGACCCGGTCCGGCCGCGTCATCCTCATCAACAACCGCCAGGTCGCTACGCTGGCCAAGCTGGCTGGCGCGCCTGAACGCAAGGCCGCCGGCGTCCAGATGCAGGTGCGCCTTGGCACGGAAGTCTCAGCGGGCCAGCCATTGCTGACGGTGCACGCCGAGACAGCGGGCGAACTCGCCTATGCGCTCGACTATGCGGCGTCGCATGGCGATATGATCGAGATCGAGGCCTGACCCGCCGTACCGACGGCTTGCCTCCACCGCGCCGCGAGGGCGCAGGGCTCCGGGCAGGCGCCGCAACGCGCCTGCATGCGTTCACGCAGCGCCGCGCGGGCGCGGTGGACCCGAACACCGATGTTGTTGGTGGTCAGCTGCATCTCACCGGCGATCACCTTCAGAGGCGTCTCCTGGAGTTCGGCGCGCCGCACGAGCTGGGCGGCCTCGGGCCTGAGCTCGTCCAGTGCTCCGGCCAGGCACTGCAGCGCCCGGTTCAGATCCTCGGACGCGTCATCCCCAATGGTACGAGGGAGCTCCGAGAGTATGGCCTCGTTCAGTCGGGTGCGGCTCGCATTGCGCCTGTAGCGGTCGAACAGGGCATTGCGCAGCGCGATGCCAAGCCATGCGTCAATCTTGCCGGGGTTGGTCAGGTGTCTTGCACCCTGGGTGGCCTTAAGGGCGAACTCCTGCAGAACGTCCTCGGCGTCTTCCTCCGACCGGAGGCGTCGCCTGAGGAAACGCAAATGGCCGGCCCGGCCCTTTCGAAGCCCGAGTTCCACCAGCTGTTGAATGTCCTCGGGACGGGCCGACGCCGGGACAAGCCCAAGCGGAGCGCGCGCTGTCCCGGGCGCGGTCGATATGGAGGCGTAATTCAGGCTCATCTGACAAATCCCGTCCTTCAACTTGAAAGCAGGATCGGTTCGGAAATGTCGGCCGGGATTGCGATAGATCAAACGGTCAGATCAAGAATATTTGCAGCCGATATTCCGAGGGATTGTCCTTTGCGGCGCGTATTGGCGCTGTGAGCGAGGTAAGGCCGTTCGGCGAAAGCTGAAACGAATCTTGCGGTCGTGTGGTGAGCGCCCTTCGGATGCCGCTGGCGCCAATCGCCGATCTGTGGTGGGCGCAGGGCTCCTTGGGGTCGGGACCCGAACGGAATATCAGAGGCGGGAAGGCGTCGGGGCCGCCCGGGAGCGCAGCCGCGGAATGAAGGCGGGCGTGGCCAGCCTGTAGGTTGCGTAGTCCAGGCCGAAGCGGGCTTCGGTCTCGCGCTCCTCGCTCCGGGCCAGCCGCCAGTACATGAAGACCAGGACCGGGAACATGGCCAGGGTGAGGACCGTCGGCCACTGCAACAGGAAGCCGAACATCACCAGGACGAAGCCGACGTATTGCGGATGGCGGATGGACCGATAGGGGCCGCTGGCGGCCAATACGCCTTCCTGCTGAGCGCGATAGAGCACCGGCCAGGCCGCGGAGATCAGCCAGAAGCCGCCGCCGATGAAGGCGAAGCTGAGGATGTGAAAGGGTCCGAAATGGGGGTTCGCCCTCCAGCCGAACATCGTCTCCAGAAGGTGGCCGGCGTCGTGCGACCACCAATCGACGCCCGGGAAGCGCGTTTGCAGCCAGCCGGCCAGGAAATAGAGGGTGAGCGGAAAGCCGTACATCTCGGTGAAGAGCGCCACCAGGAAGGCGCTGAAGGCGCCGAACGAGCGCCAGTCCCGGCCCGTCCTCGGCTTGAAGAAGGTGAAGGCGAAAAAAATGAAGAGGACCGAGTTCAGGATGACCAGGGACCAGAGGCCGTAGGCTTGCGGTTCGGGCATGGGAACCTCGTTCAGGATTGGTGCGGATGGGAGGAACCGGCGGCCGAAGGGCCCGGCGGTCCCTGACGATGCCCGCGCCCATGACCGCCGTGCATGGTCATGTGCAGCAGCGGGCAGAGCAGGATCAGGAGGAACGGCAGCCAGCCGAGGAGATGAACACGGTGCTCCCCGATGAGCAGATAGGCCAACCCTGCGCCGAAGGCTGCGAAGGTGAGGAGATTCAGGATGCGTCCTGGTCGGTTCGAAGCCATGGGGCTGAATCCTTTCGGGAGAGACTGGACATCGCTGCCTGTCTGACGCCGCCGGCGGCAAAGCATTACGCCGCGCCCGGCTCGCGGGTGAGGGCGGTGTGAGGTGGCCGGCGCGGTCGGGTCCGTAAGGGGGGAGGACTGGCTGCGTCAGGACGTGATCAGCACGCCCGGCGTGCGCCAGTCCGGGGTCACCGCCAGGATGCCGCCTGTCCTCGCCCTCAACATCGGCTCCTCCACGGTCAAGTTCGGCGTGTTCGAAGCCGCCCGGGGAGACCTTGCTCCGGTGTTGAGGGGCCGGATCGAGTCCCACGGCTCGGGCCGACGGCTCGTGAGCCTGGACACCACCGGCGGCGTCCTGTCCGAAACGCCCTGGCCCGCCGGGGGCGACGACGCCACGTCAGATCTCTTGCGTTGGGTGGAGGCGCGACTGGCCGGGCCCGTGGCCGCGGTCGGACATCGCGTGGTCCACGGCGGCCCCGACTTCAGCCAGGCGGTCGCCGCCTCCGAAGCCGTTCTCGAGAGCCTTGAGGCCCTTGCCCCGCTTGCGCCCCTGCACCAGCAGCAAGGACTTGCGGGGGTCCGGGCGCTCCGCAAGGCGTGTCCCGATCTGCCTCAGGTCCTGACGTTCGATACCGCCTTCCATGGCGGTCACGAACCCGTGGCGGACCGGCTGGGTCTGCCCCGGCTCTGGGAAGCCAGAGGGCTTCGCCGCTACGGCTTCCACGGTCTCTCCTACGAGTCTGTGGCCGGACAGCTTGCGGTGCTCGATCCGTCGATGGCTGAGGGACGCGTGGTTGCGGCCCATCTGGGCTCGGGCGCGAGCCTTTGCGCGCTGAGGAACGGCCGGAGCATCGACACCACCATGGGCGCCACGCCGCTCGACGGCCTGGTCATGGGCACGCGCTGTGGGAGCCTGGACCCTGGGGTGGTGCTCTATCTGCAGCAAGCCGGGGGCCTCGACGCCGCCGGATTGGTCGATCTGCTCTATCGGCGATCCGGCCTGCTGGGCGTCTCGGGTCTCAGTGGCGACATGCGGGTTTTGCTGGAAAGCGACAGCCCGGCCGCGCGGGAGGCGGTCGATCTGTTCGTCTATCGGGCGGCGCGCGAGGTCGCGGCCCTGGCAGGGAGCCTGGAGGGTCTCGACGGTCTGGTCTTCACCGCGGGCATCGGCGAGAATTCGCCGCGGATCCGCGCGGAGACCTGCGCACGGCTCGCCTGGTTGGGGGTCGAACTCGACCCGGCCGCCAATCGTCGCGGTTCTGGACGCCTGAGCCCGGTCGGCGCTCCCGTCACCGTCCGGATGATCCGCACGGACGAAGAACGCGTGATCGCCCGCCACACGTCGCGGCTGCTCGGCCTTGACCGGTGACCCGGCGCGGTTCACGCCGGTTCGCCACCACAAGGAGGCCCGTTCATTGATGTCCGACCTGTCGCCTTCGGCCGGCTCCGTACGCGCAGACCAGCTGAACGGCGGCTGCTTCTGCGTGGGGGTGGATCAGACGGCCCTCGCGGCCGCGCTTGATCGTGAGACGGGGATCCCCGGATTTGCCGCGGACCTGGCGCAAACCCACCCCTGGCTGTTCGCGCGGTCCCCCGTCTTCCTGCCCGCGGAGACGCTCGACCGGATGATGGCCGTGGTCGCGGCCGCGGAAACGGCTGTAATGCTACCCGGCTATCGCGAAGCGGCGGCTGCATGGACGCCCCCGCTCGCACGTCGGGATCCCGGTCCCCGTGGCGTCTTCATGGGGTATGACTTCCACGTCACGCCGTCCGGCCCCAAGCTCATCGAGATCAACACCAACGCCGGAGGCGCCTTCCTGAACGCGGTTCTCGCCCGCTCGCAGCAGATCTGTTGCGCCGGCGTCGTCGCCGGTGTCGAAACGCCCGGACCCGCTGCGTTCCAGCAGCAGGTCGGCGAGATGTTCCGTAAAGAGTGGCGACTGCAAAACGGGAAAGGGACGCCCGCAACGGTGGCCATCCTCGATGATGATCCGAGGGCGCAGCCGCTGTACCCGGAGTTCAGGCTCGCCCAGGCCCAGCTTCGGGCGGCCGGCCTTGAAGCCCTGGTCGCGGACCCTCGCGATCTGACGATCGTAGGTGATGCGCTGATGCTCGGCGGCGTCCGGGTGGACATCGTCTACAATCGTCTCGTCGATTTTCTGCTGGAGCAGCCGACCCACGGGGTCCTGAGGCAGGCCTACGAGCGAGGCCTGGTGGCGGTCACGCCCAACCCGCACATCTATAGCCGCCTCGCGGACAAGCAGAACCTCACCCTGCTGTCCGACCCCGACAGCCTCCGCAGCTGGGGACTGGCGGCGGAGCCGGCCGCGGTTCTTGCGGCGGCCGTTCCCCGCACCATCCTCGTACGGCCGGAAAACGCCGCCGAGCTTTGGGCGGACCGGCGCAACTGGTTCTTCAAGCCGGCCCGGGGCCACGCCAGCAAGGCGGCCTACCGCGGCGACAAACTCACCCGGCGGGTCTGGGAAGAAATCAGGAACGCCACCTACGTCGCCCAGACCTATGCCGCTCCGGGAGAACGACGCATCCCGCCCGCCGCCGAACCGGTCAGTCTGAAGGTCGATGTGCGCCTCTACACCTACGGGGGGAGGATGCTGCTCGCGGCCGCCCGGCTCTACCAGGGGCAGACCACCAACATGCGCACGCCCGGCGGGGGTTTCGCGCCGGTCCTCGTCCTGCCGGCAGCCGTGGCCGACATTGATGAGTGCCCCGGCGCCGTCACACCGTCACCCGGCGCGGCCTGTCACGACCGTTCATAGGCGAAGACGGCCCTGACCGGATCATCACGCCGACCAGGGCGCGCCACGTGAAAGGTCAGCAGGTAGCGCCCGGGTCGCCGAAGCGAGACATAGCCGCCGTAGGTGGCCAAACCGTCCAGGGGCATGAGTTCCAGCGGCCCGGCTCCGGGGCCGGGGTTATGTGGCCCGCTGATGCTCAGGGACACCTCGGCGTCATCGATGCGCCGGTTTGTTGCGGCGTCGAACACAGCGAGCGTGACGTGATCGGTCCCCGAAGGCGGCCCGTCGTGCATCCCGGACTCGGGGTGGGACCGGGGGTGGGCGGCCACGGTGGCGCTATCGACCACGCCGTACTCAAGTCGCAGCCCGTCAACGGTCTGGGATTGACCGTCAAAGGTCTGCGACTGGCCGTCCACGGTCTGCGAGGGGTCATGGGAGGGCTCGGCCTGGCAGGACGCCAGCGACAGCGCCCCAAAGACGCCCAGCAGGAACGGGCGCGCCCTGTGGCGCAAGGAGTGGACGACAGACATCTTCCGGCCTTTTCGCGGTGATCGGAACTGAACGCTCATCGATCAATGACGCGCGCCCGCGCGCCGACATTACAGGACTTCCGTCCCCACACGGCCGGACGACCGCTTCGAACCCGCCTCTCCGGCGCAGGATGAGCCGGATTGCGGCTTCTGCTGGCCGAATGGATCACCGCCCAGTCCACCACCCGTTGATCATCGGGTTCGGCGGCGTGCTGCAGCACATTTGTTTCACTAAGGCGCGTCAACCGGCGTTATTCGCCGAGCACCCGTCCCGCCAGATTGTAGCAGTGGGCTATCAGCACGCCGAAAATTCCGCCCACGATGAAGGCGCACAGGCTGCCGATCCCCAGCGCCGCGACAGAACCCATGGATTGGTCCGTGAGTTGCGTTGTGAACAGGCCGATGAAGGCGTCGGCGCCGGGCAGGCCCAGGGCGGCCCATATCCACCCGAGAACAAACAGCCAGAGCGTCGCGAATGCGCCCGTGCTCGCGACGCGAAGGACATGCAGGCGGGTGCGTCGCGGAAGGACTTTGGCTTCAGTCATGGCGATCCTCCTTGAGGTTGGTCGGGTCGTCGACAATCGTCGGCCCGTGCTGGCCATGACGCGCGGCGAGCCTGGAGTTTACGGGGCCGCCACCCGGCATCGACGAGGGTGAGGGTGAACGGTCGTGACACGGGCGCCATGACGACGCCAGTCAGTGGTTTTCCACTCGTGCTTCTCTTATCGGGTCTGCAACGGGCCCGTGACCCGCGCGGTAAGCGTCCCCCGATCCTGGGAGTCCCGAAAGCCCCATGGCCCTCCGTATCTAACCCCGACCCCAGCGCCGGTTCAGCCAGTTGTAGACGGGGCAAAAAACCAATCCGGCGTAGGCCCCGTAGAGAAAGCTCTCGGCAAGGCCCAACAGGAATCCGGGCCATGTCAGCCACTGGAAGGCGGGCAACAGCTGCTCCAGCAGAGCCTGCGCATGCAAATTCTCGGGCGCGATCAAACCGTAGACCACGCACAGGAGGAACGTCACGGACGCCCATATGCCGAGGGCCCAGCTCACAATTCTAGTGTCCATCATTCGGCGTTTCCTTCGATGGTTTTGCAACTTGGCCGGGCCCGGGCCCGGGCCCGATCCCGCTCAGTGGACATGGGGCGGTTTTCGGTCGTCCTCTCGCGAAACGCCGCCATCGCTGTCCTCCTCGGCTCGGCGCGACCCACGACCGCCGTGCCCGCCGTGCCCGCCATGACCGCCATGCCCCACAAGGTGCAGCCCTATGAAGGCTGCCCCGAACAGGAGCCAGGGCCAGTTGTCCACCACCCAATTCATCGGTCTTTCCTGGATCTTTCGGTGGAGCGTTCGGTCCGATCTCCGGCATGGCCGAAGTCTTGTCAGGATCGCTCCGATGAAACCTATGACGCGGCCGATCCAGGCTCCTTACAGAACAGGGGCGGATCACGCCGGGAGCGCTTCCGGCGCCGCCGCTTTTGAAGTCTCGGGGTCAGGTCGGTTCCGCACGGACAGATCGCGTCTCCGGGTGTCTGACCGGACCCGTGTCGTTTGAGATTGATCACCGCCAGCTTTTTGGCTCGGGACTTTATTGGCCGGCGGGATATAGTCCGGCCAACCCGTCCCCGAGACTGTCGAGCGTTTGGGATCAAACACGCATGTGTTTTTCAGCCACGGCCAGTTTCTCAGCAGGCGCCGCGCTGCTGATCATCGGCACGGTGACGGTTCGGCGCGCACGGCGGCGCGCTGAACTGCCCTTTGCTTTGATTCCGGTCTTGTTCGGCATTCAACAGCTGATCGAGGGAGCCATCTGGCTGACGTTTCCCGACAAGGCGCCGCTGTTGAACACAGTTCTGACGGTCGTCTATTCGGTTTTCTCGCACGTGCTTTGGCCGGTCTATGTTCCGATCGCGGTTCTGCTGCTTGAGCCCATACCGTGGCGTCGCCGGGTGTTGCTCGCCATTGCGTTCGTCGGGGCCGCGGTAGGCCTCTACCTGCTGTATTTCATCGTCAACTTGCCGATCGTTTCGAAGGTGCAGGGCGCGCACATCGCCTACGTGTCCCCACACTTCTATGCCGCCGCTGTAATGTTGCTGTACGTCCTCAGCACTTGCGTCAGCATGCTTTTTTCGAGCCACTCCAGGGTCAGGCTGTTTGGTCTCGCGGCCTTCGTGGCCTTCGTCGGGGCCTATGTTTTTTACGCCGTATGGTTGATCTCCGTGTGGTGCTTTTTCGCGGCAGTGCTCAGTGTCATCGTGTTGCTGCACTTCCCTCGGCGACCTCCGACCTCACAGCTTCGCTCGCCCGCTGTTTGACAGGGCGTTGCGGATGCGGGCGCGAAAGGCGTTCAGTCGCTCGCTACGCCTGACTCCCGAAACTCGCGGGCTGGGGCTGAAGCCAGAGCCAGGCCTTTGTGAGAAAAGGAAGGGGTCCGCGCCGCGCTCCGGCGTCCGCGTCCTTCGAACCGTCCTCTGCCTCGAACTGATCCTGTGCCGGATCCCGCGACAAACTCGCCCCTGACCTGCCCGCGCGGGTGTCACGCTCGCGACGCTCATGCCGCCAAGGCTGTGGTGGCGCCGGGGCGTGGAAGGGGTCGGCGACCACCTGAGGTCAGCACAGCCGCATGATCCGGCGCGCCGGTCATGTCTTCTGCCGGAGCGCCGGACCGGGCAAGAGCGATACTGGCGGGCTTGTCTCAGGCCAGGACTGCGAAGCTCAACGGTTCGTGCCGGGGCGCCGCGTAGCCGTCGATCAATTGTTCGGCAAAAGGCCGTTGCGCCGACAGGTCGCCATAGACGTCCAGATAGCGCCTCGCCATGGCCGTGGCCGAGAACCGCAGGTCGAACCGGGCGCGGATCGCCGCGCGGTCCAGCAGATGCGCCCGGCCGGCGGCGGCGACCGCCTGTTCCAGGGTGTCGACAAGGTAGCCGGTCTCCGCGTCCTCGATGACCTCCGGCGTCGAGCCGCAGCGGAAGGCCACCACCGGCGTGCCGCAGGCCATGGCTTCGATCATCACCAGGCCGAAGGGCTCGGGCCAGTCGATGGGGAACAGCAGGGCCTCCGCTCCGCCGAGGAAGCCCGACTTCTGGTGGTCGCCGATCTCGCCGATGAACTCGACCAACGGACTGGCGTCGACCATCGGCTTGATGACCGTCTCCCAATAGACCTTGTCGGCCGCATCGACCTTGGCCGCCATCTTCAGCGGCTTGTTCAGCTTGACGGCGATCTCGATGGCCCGGTCCGGCCGTTTCTCGGGCGAGATGCGGCCCAGGAAGGCCAGATAGCCCTCCGACTTCGGCGAGAACCGGTAGAGTTCGCCCGGCATGCCGTGGTGCACCGTGGCCTTCCAGTTGGCGAAGGGCAGGGGGCGTCGCTGGTCGTCCGAGATCGAGACGAGGCCGAACTGGGCCCAACGTTCATAGACGCCGCCGATGTCCTTCATGTCCAGGCGCCCGTGCAGGGTGGTGAGGGCCCGATCGGCGTACCGCTCGAACATCGGGAAATGGATCATGTCGGTGTGGAAGTGGATGACGTCGAAGTCGTCGGCGCGCTTCAGCACCTCCGACAGCATGACCATGTGCGCGGCCAGGTCCGACTTGAACGGCGCCGGATCCAGCCGGATCGCCTGATCGCGTACGGGGATGAGCCGCGCGCGCGTCTCGGCGTCGGCCGAGGCGAACAGGGTGACGTCGTGGCCCAGATCGACCAGAGCGTCGGTCAGGTGGGCGACGACCCGCTCGGTGCCGCCATACAGCCTGGGTGGCACGGCTTCGTACAGCGGCGTGACCTGGGCGATCTTCATGGACGGAGCTCCGGCATTTGAGAAGATGCGAGCCAACCCGCAGACAAGCCGGGCGCCGCCACTCGCCGCTTCTCGATCGCACCGACCTCGGCTTGCATGACGGCTTGCGCCGTCCGGGTGAAATCCTTTGCGCTGAGGCCAGGGTTGATCGGCTCCAGGAGCGACACGGTGATGACGCCTGACCGCTCGGGAAGGCCGCCGAGACCCCAGAAGCACCCCGAATCCAGGACAACAGGGAGGGCCGGGACGCCGAGCGCCTTGTAGAGAAACTCCACACCACGCCGGAATTCGATCGGTTCGCCGACCGCCTTGCGGGTGCCCTCCGGAAAGATCAGCACGGGGCGTCCGAGCGCCAGGGCCGCCCGACTTTGCACTGTCATTTCCCGAAGGGAGGCGGCCGCCGATGCCCGATCGATCAGGATCATGGGCGAGTGCCTCAGGTACCAGCCCATCACCGGGATACGCAGGAGTTCGCGCTTGGCCACAATCGCAACATCGGGAAACAGGATGAGGGCCGCCAAGGTTTCCCAGGTCGATTGATGGTTGGAGACAATCAGGCCCGGCACAGGATGATGGGGCCTCTTCGTGGGCGGCATTTTCATGACAGTGCCGCTGATCGGTCCCGTGGTCGTGCTGGGGCATCTCGCCGCCATGCTCCTGGGCGCCGTCGAGGGCGCGCTACTGGTCGGCGGCGTAAGCGCTCTCGCAGGCGCCCTGGCTGGCATCGGCATCCCGAAGGACTCGGTCATCCGCTACCAGGAAGCAGTCAAGGCGGACAAATTCCTGGTCCTGGCCCACGGCGCGCCGGAAGAGATCAAGCGCGTTCAGGTGTTGCTGAAGTCAGCCGCGCCCAGCGACTTGCAGGTTCATCATGGCACCTGCGCCGGCCATGAAGGTCACGCGGCCCAACAGCGGCACCATCACGCGCCGGCCGAGGCGAAGGCCTGAGCTGAGAACGGCGATCCGGCGCGCCAATCCGGCTCCGTCCGCGGCTTGAGATCCGGGACGGAGCCGGATTGGCGCAATTTGCCGGCGACCGCCGTCATGCGCCGAGTGAAGGGCCTCTGATCGCCCGGCCGCTTGAAGCGCCGACGGCCCGCGCCGTCGCCCCGCTGGCATCTCGACGACTTGGTCTGCGGGAAGGTGAGCAGACGCATGCACCCTGTAGCGGGCCGTGGCCAAGGCGAGCTCCTCGACCTCCTTGTCCAGCACCGGCGCCGCACAGAGGCCGCATCGAAGCAGAGCCCGGCCTCTGCACAATCAGCCAATTGAGCCGGAGATGTTCACGACTGACGGCTTGGCGTGATGTGGCGCAGCCCACGCATCAGCCCAGCCTTTCCTGACCACCCACGCGGTGAGGCGGGAGCTGCTCCACGCCGCGCCACCCGGGTTCGACAGGTTGTCTATCCGCAGAACGGTCCCTCCGGGCGACCGGAGATCGGGGCCTTAGTTTCCACCCTCCCGGCCCCCGGCGGCGCGGAGGAGGTCGCCGACCCGACGTCCGTTCACCCTGCAGGAGGCGCTCACGCGGTCGTGGACGATGACCCGGCCGTTCCGGCCCCGAACCGCGACGCAATCGAGCCGGCGGCGGGCGACGAGGCGAGCCAGGCGGTCACGGTCCGCGCGGCCGGTGGCGCTGTGCAGTTCGGGGGCGTCGAAGTCCGAAAGGCGCACCTCGATCCAGGCGGCCGGGTCGACGGCGTCACCCACGCACAGACTGTCGCCGTCGCCGACGTAGCGCACGATCCCCTCAAAGGCTTCCCCGGCGCGAGCGGGCAGCCGGCCCTCGCACGGATCGGCCCGGGCGACGGCCGGCGCCAGCAGGAGTCCGGCGGTGATCAGAAGCCATTTCATCGGCCCAGGGTGGCGCGGCGCCGGGCCGGGGACAAGCCCGACAGGGAGAGAAAGGAAGGCCGGACGGCGGGCGCTCCGTGGTGGAGCGGAGAAGGAGACCGCCATGAGACCGACCCCGACCCCGACCCCGACCCTGATCCGGGCGCCGGCCCCCGAACCACGCGGGCGCCGCCCCGCGTCGCCGACCCTCGTCCATGCGGCGCTGGACGATCAGACTTTGCTGGCCCTGATACTGGAGAGGATGGACCCGGAGACGGACCCTGCGCGGCTCGCCGCGGCCTTGCTCGAACGGTTCGGGAGCCTCGGCGGCGTCGCCGGCGCGGCGCCCGGCGAACTGGCCCAGGCGTCCAGCGCCGGGTCCGCCCTCCGGGCCGAGCTGACGCTTCTGCGCGAGTTCGCGGTCCGTCTTGCGCGCGCCGAAGCCAGCCGCCGCCCGGTCATCACGTCCTGGACCGCGCTGGTGGCCTATGTGCGGGCGGCGCTCGCTCACGAGCCGCGCGAGCAGTTCCGGACCCTTTTTCTGGATCGGCGGAATATCCTGCTTCGGGATGAAATGACGGCGGACGAGAGCGCCTACAGGCCCGACGCCCTTTCGCCCGTCGGCGCGGGAGGACTGACCCAGCTGATGCCGGGCACCGCCCTGGAGCTCGGCGTCCGCGACCGCTTCGATCCCGTCGAGAACCTGCGCGGCGGCGCGGACTATCTGGCGCGTCAGATCCGGCGGTTCGGTGATCTGCGGCTCGCGCTGGCGGCCTACAATGCGGGTCCGGCCCGCGTCGCGCGGCTGGGGCGAGTGCCGGATATAGCCGAGACCCAAGCCTATGTAGCGACGGTCGTGGACTGTTACCTGGCGCTGACGGCGGGGCAGGGAATCACCAGCTCGACCCAGTGTCGCCCGCGCGGAGCGGGGCGATGATCGGGGAAACGGGGACGGAGGCCGGACCCGGGGTCCCGACGTGCGGGGACGAGGACCTGCTGACGCGGGCGGAGGCGTCGGCCTTCCTGGCCCAGTTCGGCATCCGGCTGAAGCCGTCCACCCTCGCGCGGCTGTGGTCGACCGGCGGTGGCGGTCCGCCCTGCCGTCACGTGCGGTCCAGGCCCCATTATCCGCGCGGCTTGCTGCGGGAGTGGGCGCGATCGCAGATCACGGACGTCCGCACCGCCGCGCCGCCGGCGGCGAGAGGGCGCCGCCGTGGCTGACCATGGGATCAGAACGCCGCCGCCGCCGCCGACGGTCGCCGGTCTGCTGGCGGACCCGGCCGCCAGCTTCGCGATCAAGGATGTGGCCCGGCGATGGGCGGCGCGCGACTGCGTGGACGCCGCGACCGACGCCCGAGTGCTTTGTCAGGTGTTCGAGGCGGCGGCCGACCGGATGTTCGGAGGCGCGTCGTGACGTTCGAACCTGAAGGCGGGCCGGTCGAGACGGGCGGGCCGGAAGACCGGTTGCTGCCCTGGGATCGGGTTCGCGACGTCACGGGCCTCAGCCGGTCCACCGCGTGGCGTCTGCAACAGGTCGGGGATTTTCCCGAACCCGTGCGCATCTCGCCTAACCGGGTCGGCTGGTGGGAAAGCGAACTGACCGCCTGGAAGGCGACACGCAAGACCCGGGGGCTCCCCTGTCCCAGACCGCTGGTCCGACCCCGGGAGCCCAAGCTGATCCAGACCGCGCGATCGCCGCGTCGTCAGCCCGAAAAGCCCACTGCCGCCCCGGCGGCGGTCGTGCCGGAGGCTCCAAGCCCTGTGGCGCTGGCGGCCCCGCCCCGACGGAAACGACAGGTCTCCGCCGACCAGATCGATTTCGGATTCTAGGGCGAAGGGCCTGGCGACGGGCTCAGAGGCCGCCCCTGCGGATTTTGCCCATCACAATCGCACAAAGAGAGCCTGGCGGACATTTCAGCGCGATAAGGGAGTTTTACGGACATTTTGCCTTTGGCTGGCCGCCTAAGAGAAACTACGTTAAGTGACTATAGCGGACATTATTGCGATTTAAGGGACTGTGACGGACATTTCCTGTATTTCGCGCGGTCTTGGGAGACGGTCATGGCTGACATCCTCTTCACGCCCTCGGGCAGCGAAGCGACCGACAGGAAGATCCGCCGCGATCATGAAGGCGGCAAGCTCGTTCGCATCGCGACCGGCGTCTATGTCGAACCCGGCGCCGAGCCGGTCGACGCCGTCGTGCGTCGAAAATGGTCCACCATCCTCGGCAGGCTCGTTCCCGACGGCGTCGCCACCGACCGGACGGGCATGGAAAGCCAGCCGTGGAGGGACCGCTCCGGCGGCGCGCCGACCGGGGTCGGCCACGTCTTCGTCAGCGCGCCGCGGACCCGGGACGTGATCACCCTCCCGGGTCTTGAGATCCACATCCGTCAGGGTGTTGGACCCGTCGACGGCGACATCCCCTATCTAGGCTCCTGGCTGGCGGGACCGGTCCGAAAGCTGCTCGACAACCTCAGTCCGTCGCGCGCCCGGAATGGACCGGCCCGCACCCTCGGCAAGGCGGGGGTCGAAGCCGCTCTTGAAAGTCTGTGCTCGACCCACGGCGAAGAGGGCCTGAACCATATCCGGGACCAGGCCCGGGTTCTGGCGCCCGTCCTCCAGCGGGAAAAGGAATTCGAGGTCCTGAACGGTCTGATCGGCGCGCTGCTGCGGACCCGCCAGGACAAGCTCAGCACGGTCCAGGGACGGGCCCGCGCCGCCGGCGCGCCTCTGGACCCCGCCTGCGTCGGTCGCCTCGTGACCCTGGCGGATCATCTTCAGGCCCGCGCCCCCCTGTCGATCGCCGATCGGGACGCGACGCCCGGCCGCAAGACGAGCGGCGCGTTCATGGAGGCTTATTTCTCCAACTTCATCGAAGGCACGGAGTTCGCCGTCAGCGAGGCCGTCGAGATCGTCTTCGAAGGCAAGATGCCCGATGCCCGGCCGGAAGACGGGCACGACGTCCTGGGCGCCTATCTCCAGCTCGTCGATCTGGGGCCGCGCGCGGCTGTGCCCCGCGGGGCGGACGCCTTTCTCGCCGAGATCCAGGAACGGCACCGGATCCTGATGGACGCCCGGCCGTCGGTCCGGCCGGGTCAGTTCAAGACGCGAACCAACAAGGCCGGGGATACGACCTTCGTCGCCCCTGACCGCGTCGAGGGAACCCTGCGGGAGGGCGTATCGATACTCGAGACCCTGAAGGACCCGTTCTCGCGCGCCGTGTTCGTCCATTTCCTGCTGTCGGACGTCCATCCTTTCAATGACGGGAACGGGCGCCTGAGCCGCATCATGATGACGAAGGAGCTCATGGCTGGCGGCCTGTCCCGCATCGTGATCCCGACGGTGTTCAGGGAAGACTACCTCGACGCCTTGCGCGCCCTGTCGCGGCGGAACGACCCCTCCATCCTGGTGCGGTCGCTCGAATTCTGCCAGCGCGTGAGCGCCGCCTGCTCGGAGGAGACGACGGAGGCCGCCATCACGACGTGGGCGCGCGCCTATGCCTTCTGCGAGAGTCCGCGTCACGCCCGGCTGACGATGCCGAACCCGGCCCTGGTCATCGAGACGCATGACGGCACGCCGGCGCCTGCAGACTATTGGCAGGCGCTCAGGCGCGACCGGGGCGCGCCGATGCCGATCTGATCCGTGAACCGTGTCGACCAGGGTTCTGCCTCGCGCTTGGGAGCTCGCCATTTAGCGGATGCCGGCAGGCCCGACGAACCGGCCCGCCGGGCCAATGTCCGCTTACGACCCGCCCTGAGCGGAGATTGGCGCGGGCGCCGCCGGACGTCTAGAACTGACCTTTCGCAACGTCCGCTGCCCGAAAAGCGCTCGCCTCGGTCCTGGAGGGCGTTCTTAAGACGTGCCCTACGCCCTGATCTGGCGCAGCATAATGTGACGCTCACCGACCTCAGGCGTTGATCCTTCGGGACAGCTGATTCAATCTCTGTCAAACGGACTTCAGAATGAACCTGGCATTACGTGCAGATGGAGCGGCCCTGGCGCCCATTTCGCCGCGCCTCGAGCTGGGCGCGTACGAATCGTTGTGGCTGGAGCAGGGCGCGACCTTCAAGACGCTCGCAGACCGTTTCGCTCGGGACCCGTCGGCTCTTCCGTCCGATTTCGTGTCCCGCTCCGCCGCCGAGGCGGCTGCGGACGAGGTGTTCGCCCGGCTCAAGAAGTCGGGCGTCCATCGGTTCGGCGTCCGGATCAACCATGCCGGCGACTATCCCGAACGGCTTCGCGACGCGCGCCACCCGATCGAAGTCCTCTACTACCAGGGGGCATGGGAGCTCACCGAGACCCGCTCCATCGCGGTCGTAGGGGCGCGGAAAGCCACAGAGCAGGGCACCCAACGAGCAGCCCAGATCGCCAAAGGCCTGGTTGAGCGTGGGTTCACCGTCGTGTCCGGGCTGGCAGAGGGTATCGACCGCGCGACGCACACCGCCGCCTTGGGATGCGGTGGCCGCACTATCGCCGTCATCGGAACACCGCTTGGACAGTACTATCCGAAAGCCAACAGGGACCTTCAGGACCAGATCGCCACGGATCATCTGCTGATCTCGCAGGTGCCGCTGTTGCGCTACGGCAAACAGGGGCCCCAGCAGAATCGCCTGTTCTTCCCCGAGCGAAATGTGACGATGAGCGCCCTCACCGAGGGCACCGTTATCGTGGAGGCGAGCGACACGTCCGGGACCCTCACTCAGGCACGGGCCGCCCTGCACCAGGGCCGCAAGCTCTTCATCCTCGACAGCTGTTTCGACCCGTCGCTGAAGCTGACGTGGCCCCGGAGGTTCGCCGACCTGGGCGCCATTCGCGTTCGATCGATGGATGACATCTGGAACGCCCTTGCATGACGATCCGCTTCAGGCAGATCGATGACAGCAACCGCGGCGATCACTACCACCTGACGCCGGCGGACGCCTGCCTGTACCTCCTCGAGTTCACGTCGGGGCAGGGCTATTCGTACAGCAAGGCGAACTCCCTGATTTCCAATCTCAAGAAGAAGCCCACGGCATCAGCGGCCGAGCTTGGCTACAAGCGGGAAGCGATCGGGAAGTGCGCCGGCGCGCTCGGAAAGGCGCTGAACCACGACTGGATCCGGCAGTCCGTCATCGTCCCTATTCCGCCCTCGAAAATGGTGGGCGACCCGGCTTACGACGACCGTATGTTCGACATGGCAGCGGCGATCCAGCCTGCCGCTGATGTTCGCCGGCTCATCCGCCAAACCCGGTCCATGACCCCTTCTCATGAAGCGGGGAGCGTTCGAAACACGGTCGAGGATCTCCTGGGAGCCTACGAGATTGACGAGTCTCTTGCCGTCGCGCCCGTCGGCCAAATCGGAATTCTGGACGACGTCCTGACGGCCGGCACCCATTTTCGGGCGGCCCACACGATCCTGTCGCGCAGATTTCCAGGCGTGGCTATCACGGGCATCTTCATCGCGCGCCGGGTCTTCGCCAATCCATTTGCCGCCGCCCAGGGCTGAGGATCTGGAGCGGGCCGCCGGAACCGCCGGCGGATCGCGCGTCTGCGAAGCCTTCCTTAAAGGGCTGTCTCTCGGCCGGAAACGCCAGCGAGTTCGTTGAAGCGAAGGCGAGCCTTGGCTTCGTCGTAGAGAATCTCGCTCTGCCGGGGCGGCGCGACGACATAGTACATCGTGACCGGCGCCAACGTCAGACGCTCGCGACGCCAAAGCGCGAACCCCTCCCGACCCTCCAGGCGGGTCCAGGTTCCGGCGTCGTTGGGATGGTCCGGGATCAACGCCATGGGAGCTCTTTCGATAACGGGTCGCGGTGGATTGAGGCCGGGAGACGGATTTGGATGAAACGCCCTGCAAAAGGCCGCGGCCGAGCGGGGTCGAATCAGCCCCGGTCTCGGTTCCAATCAATGCTTTTCAGGGCGCTTTGTCTCGTTTCGGGCGGTAGTTTTGCGCGGCGACTGCCCCACTACTGCCCCACTAACTCGATTTTGCCCAAAAAATCATCCGTATGCGGAGGGTGGCTCTCCGCCAGATGTATGTTTTTGTTCAGGAAAAATGGTGGATGCGACAGGGATTGAACCTGTGACCCCCTCGGTGTGAACGAGGTGCTCTCCCGCTGAGCTACGCATCCGGCCGATTCAGGAGGCGGGGACTTAGCCCGGTCGTCCGGGGCTGGCAAGCCGTCAGATGGCGCGGGGGTTCGCCGCCCGGTGCAGGGTCTCGACCGCGGCGATCAGATCGGAGAAGCAGTCGATGACGATGTCGCCGCCCAGTTCAGCGAGGGGGGCGTCGTTGTAGCCGAAGCCGGCCACCACGCAGGGCACGCCCGCCGCGCGGGCGCTGCCGGTGTCGGTGGTGGCGTCGCCGACCATCACCGCCCGGGCCGGATCGCCGCCCGCCAGCTGAACCGCTTCTCTCACATGGGCCCCGTCCGGCTTGCGGGCGCTGACCCGATCCGGACCCGCGACCACGACGAAATGGCGCGCAAGGCCGAGGGCGTCGATCAGGGCGACGGCCAGGTCGGTGCGCTTGTTGGTCGCGACACACAGGAGGGCGCCGCGCGCAGAAAGCTGGTCCAGCGTCTCGACCACACCCTCGAACGCCCGGCTGTCGTCGGCGATGTGGCCGATATAGTCGTCGATGAAATGGTCGAACAGTTCGGGTTCGGCCGCCTCGTCCCAGACGGCGCCGGCTTCGGCGAAACCATGACGCAGCAGGGCGCGCGCGCCGTGGCCGACCAGGTGGCGGGCGGACGACAGGGGCACGGGCGGATAGCCGCGCGGGGCCAGCATGCGGTTCAGCGTACCGATCAGGTCCGGGGCGGAGTCCACGAGCGTGCCGTCCAGATCGAAGGCGATGGTCCAGCCCTCGAGATCGCGTATGCGCATCGGCATCTCCCCCAGTCCGCCGGGATGGGCTAGACCGCTGGCGACGACTAACCGCCGGACCGATTCATGACCAGTACCCCTCGCGCAGCCATCATCCTCGCCGCCGGCCAGGGCACGCGGATGAAGTCGCCCCTGCCCAAGGTGCTGCACCCGGTCGGCGGCCGCGCCATGCTGGATCACGCCATCGATGCCGCCGAGGCGCTGGGCTGTGAGCGGATCATCGTCGTAGTCGGAAATCACTCACCCGAGGTGCGGGCCCATGTGGTCAAGCGGCTGGGCGAGACCGCGATCGCGGTGCAGGATCCGCCGATCGGCACCGGCCACGCCGTCCGCTGCGCCGAGGCGGCGCTGAAGGGGTTCGCGGGTCAGGTGGTGGTCACCTATGGCGACGTGCCGCTTTTGAAGGCTGCCGACATCGAGCCGGTCTTCGCCTCGGCGGACGGGGTCACGGTCATCGGCTTCGAGGCCCGCGATCCGGGGGCCTATGGCCGCCTGGTCATGGACGGCGAGACCCTGGCGGCCATCACCGAAGCCAAGGAGGCGTCGGCGGAGGTGCTGGCCCTGACGGCCTGCAACTCCGGCGTCATGGCCGCGCCGTCCGCCCTGCTGTTCGGGCTGCTGGCGGAGGTCAGGAACGACAACGCCAAGGGCGAATACTATCTGACCGACGTGGTCGAGCTGGCCCGCAAGCGCGGTGAACCGACCCGCGCCGTCTTCGCGGGCGAGGACGCCGTCATGGGGGTCAACGCCCAGGCCGAGCTGGCGGTGGCCGAGGCCCTGTTCCAGACGGTTCAGCGCGAAACCTTCCTCGCCGCCGGGGTGACCATGCCGGCGCCCGAGACGGTGCATTTCTCTTTCGATACCGAGATCGGCGGCGGGACGACGATCGAACCCTATGTCGTCTTCGGCCCGGGCGCGAAGATCGCGGGCGGCGCGCGCATCCGCAGCTTCAGCCATATCGAGGGGGCGACCGTCGCCGCCGGGGCCGAGGTTGGTCCCTATGCCCGGCTGCGGCCCGGCGCAGACCTGGGCGAGGGGGTCAAGGTCGGCAATTTCGTCGAGGTCAAGAACGTCCGCATGGACGCCGGGGCCAAGGCCAATCACCTGTCCTATCTGGGCGACGGCGTGGTGGGGGCGAAGGCCAACATCGGCGCCGGCACGATCTTCTGCAACTACGACGGCTTCTTCAAACACCGCACCACGATCGGCGAGGGGGCCTTTGTCGGCTCCAATAGTTCGCTGGTCGCGCCGGTGACGGTCGGGGCGGGCGCCATGGTGGGCTCGGGTTCGGTGGTCACCGCCGATGTGGCTCCGGGCGATCTGGCGCTGGCGCGCGGAACCCAGACCGCCAAGCCCGGCTGGGCGGCGCGGTTCATGGAAACCATGCGGGCGAAGAAGGCGGCGAAGGCGAAATGAGCGCCGACGACCAGAAGCGCCACGCCGGCGAAGCCGCCGCCCTGCGCGTCGAGCCCGGCATGGTCGTGGGCCTGGGCACCGGCTCCACAGCCGCCTGGTTCGTCAAGGCGCTGGCGGCGCGCGGGCTGGACGGTTTGCGCTGCGTGCCGACGTCGGAAGCCACGGCAGAATTGGCGCGTGAGCTCGGTCTGACCCTGTCGACGCTCGAGGACACGCCGCGAATTGACCTGACGGTCGACGGCGCCGACGAGGTCGGGCCGGGGCTGGCCCTGATCAAGGGCGGCGGCGCGGCGCTGCTGCGCGAGAAGCTGGTGTGGGAGGCCTCGGCCCGCTGCCTCGTCATAGCCGACAAGGCCAAGGTGGTGCCGGTGCTGGGCGCCTTCGCCCTGCCGATCGAGGTGGTCGCCTTCGGCCACAAGACCACCGCCAACCGCATCGCCGATGTGCTGGCCGATCATGACATCGCCATGCCTGCCCGCGTGCGCTCGGCGGAGCGGGGGCTGGTTCGGACCGACGGCGGCAACCTGATCTATGACGCGAAATGCGTCGCCATTCACGACCCGGTGCGCCTGGCTGATGACCTGAAGCTGATCACCGGCGTGGTCGAACACGGCCTGTTCCTCGACCTTGCGGACGAGGCGATCATCGGCACGGATGACGGATTCGAATTGCGGACGCCCTGAGGCGGCCTATTCGGCGGGGGCTGGCTGTTCGGCCTCGTCTCTCTCACGCAGTCGCTCATGAGACCGGCGGATCGAATTGGCGATCTCGTTGCGGTCGGCCTGGGTGGCCAGATGATTGCGTTCGGCGCCGTAGAGGCCGTCGAGATAGGCCAGGTCCCAGTCCGTCAGGCTGTCGCTGGTCTCCGGGGCCTGGAAGACATTCAGGATGGTGGCGTAGCCGCTGGTGTCGGCCTTGGGGTCGATCTGGGCCAGGGACACCATGGCGATGTAGTCGGCCAGCTGAAGCACCGAGACGTCCGATACCTCGTCGACGTCGACGATGACGATCGCGCGGGTCAGATTGTCGACGATCTGGGTCGTCAGGCGGGACGCGGAGGCGACCGCGATCTGGGGCGCGTAGTCGGCAGCGCTGACGCAGGCGCCCGTGCAGACGCCGGGGATACGGACGGCGATGTCCCCGGTCTCGGAGTCCACCGGGATGGCCAACTGCCACCAGCGCACCGGCCGATCCGTCTCGACGAAATCGCGCAGGGCCGCGCCACCCCGATCCATGCCGGCGCCCCCCATACGGAAGGCGCGGCGACGTTCCTCGGTCAACTGGCGAGCGAGGTCGCCGGCGTCGGCGGTGGCGATGACCAGGATGTTCGGTGTGCAGCCCGGCCCCCCAACCGAAAGGCCCACATCCTCCGCGACGGTCGAGATGCGGTCGGACAGATAGCGGGCGACCTCTCCGTCGAGGTTCGCGACGCCGACACAGACGCGGTCTTTCCAGCGCGCGAGGCCGCGGTTGCGGTTGGGCTCGGCGACCTCGCCGACGAAGTCGCGGATCAGGCTGTCCAGCGTCCGTCCGGAGACGACCACGTCTTCCAGTTGGACCGGGTCCTGGCTGACGACAGGGCCGGAAGTCTGCGGCGGGGCCAGAAGCAGCGCGCCGGCGAGGAACAGTTCGATCATCATGCACGCCCTGATTTGATACTTTTGCGGTCACTAACGGGCCGGATCGGACACGGTCAACGCGAATCGGCGCGGATCGATGTTCCGGTCACGAAACGAGGTTCGGACGACACGCCCGGACGACGCCTTATACGGGCGGCTCCGGCTATTCCGGCGCGGGCGACTTGCCGGTCGGGGAGGGGATGGCTACCTGCCACGACGAACCTTCCGGGAAATGCGCTGTGGCAAAAACCTACGACTACGACCTGTTCGTCATCGGCGCCGGCTCGGGCGGCGTCCGGGCGGCGCGCCTGACCGCGCTTGGCGGAAAGCGCGTGGCCATCGCCGAGGAGCATCGGGTCGGAGGCACCTGCGTGATCCAAGGCTGCGTGCCCAAGAAATTCATGGTCATGGCCAGTGACTTCGCTCACCAGTTCCATACCGCCGAAGGCTATGGCTGGACCGTCGAGGCCAGCTTCGACTGGCCGGAATTCCTCCAGGCCAAGGATGTCGAGATCGCCCGGCTGTCGGGCATCTACGCCGCCAACCTGGGCAAGGCGGGCGTCGACCTGATCCATGGCCGCGCAGTCCTCAAGGACGCTCACACGGTCGAGATCCTCGGCAAGGACCAGACCGTCACGGCCGAGCGGATCCTGATCGCCACCGGCGGCCGGCCCTGGGTTCCGGAAGGTCTGCCGGGGATCGAGCACGCCATCACCTCCGAAGAGGCCTTCCACCTGCCGCAACTGCCGAAGCGCATCCTGATCGCCGGTGGCGGCTATATCGCCGTGGAGTTCGCGGGGATTTTCGCCGGCCTGGGCGTCGAGACGACGCTGATCTATCGCGGCCCCAACATCCTGCGCGGCTTCGACGATGACGTGCGCGCCCATCTGGCGGGCGAGATCGAGAAGCGGGGCATCAAGGTCATCCTGGGTTGCCAGCACGAGGCCATCGAGAAGACGGAGACCGGCCTGCTCAGCGTGCTGGGGAACGGCATGAAGATCGAGACCGACGTCGTCATGTTCGCCACCGGCCGCGTGCCGCACGTCAAGGCGCTGGGGCTGGAGACCGCCGGAGTCGAATTGAACGACGACGGGGCCATCAAGGTCGATGCGCTCTCGAAAACCACCGCCGACAGCATCTGGGCCATCGGCGATGTCACTGACCGGATGAATTTGACACCCGTGGCGATCCGGGAGGCCGTGGCGTTTCACGAGACAGTCTATCGCGACAATCCGCAGGCCTTTGACTATGCGGCCGTCGCCAGCGCGGTGTTCAGTCAGCCGCCCGTCGGTACGGTGGGTCTGACCGAAAGCGAGGCGCGGCACAGCTGTCCGGGCGAGGTCGATGTCTATCTTACCCGCTTCCGTCCGATGAAATACGCCTTCACCGGCTCCGACGAGCGGGTCCTGATGAAACTGGTCGTCGACGGCCAGAGCCAGAAGGTCGTCGGGGTCCACATCGTCGGACCCGAGGCGCCGGAGATGATCCAGCTGGCCGCCATCGCCGTGAAGGCCGGTCTGACAAAGGCGCAATGGGACGCCACCTGCGCGGTCCACCCGACCATGGCCGAGGAACTGGTCACGCTGAAAGAGAAACAACAGCCCGGAAATATGTCGGCGGGCTGACAAACGCGACACCGGGTTCATTGTCCCCGAACGGCCATCCGCCTATCTTGGCGGCATGAGTATGCGCTGGACCCCCGATAGCTGGAGACAAAAGCCCGTTGTGCAGATGCCGACGGACTATCCCGACATGGCCGCTCTCGCGCGTGTCGAGGATGATCTTCGGGCCCTTCCACCGCTGGTCTTCGCCGGCGAGGCCCGGCGTCTGACGGCCAAACTGGCCGAGGTTGAGGCTGGGAACGCCTTTCTGCTTCAGGGCGGCGACTGCGCTGAGAGCTTCAAGGAATTCTCGACCGACAATATCCGCGACACCTTCCGCCTGATCCTGCAGATGGCGGTGGTCCTGACCTTCGCGGGCCGCAAGCCGGTGGTGAAGGTTGGCCGCATCGCGGGCCAGTTCGCCAAGCCGCGCTCATCCTCGGTCGAGCAGATCGACGGGGTCGAGCTGCCCAGCTATCGCGGCGACATCATCAACGGCATGGCCTTCACGCCGGAAGAGCGCTTGCCGGATCCGCAGCGACTGCTGCGCGCCTACAACCAGTCGGCCTCGACCCTGAACCTCCTGCGCGCCTTCGCCGGCGGCGGCTATGCCGACCTGTACAACATCCACCGCTGGACGATGGGCTTCGCGGCCGACAGCGCCTATGGCCACAAATACCGCGAACTGGCCGACAAGATCACCGAGGCCCTCGCCTTCATGGAGGCCGTCGGCGTCACGCCCGAGAGCCATCCCGACCTGAGCCGGGTCGAGGTCTTCACCAGCCACGAGGCCCTGCTGCTGAACCTCGAGAGCGCCCTGACCCGCCTGGACGGCGCTACGGGCGAATGGTTCGACACCTCGGCCCACATGGTCTGGATCGGCGAGCGCACCCGCCAGCTGGACGGCGCCCATATCGAATTCGCGCGGGGCATCCGGAATCCGATCGGTCTGAAGTGCGGGCCGACCATGGAGCCTGACGTCCTGCTGGCCCTGATCGATGTGCTGAACCCCGACAATACGCCGGGTCGGCTGACGCTGATCGGCCGCTTCGGATCGGACAAGGTGCATGACCGCCTGCCGCGCCTGATGAAGGCGGTGAAGGAGAACGGCAAGCGCGTGGTCTGGTCGATCGACCCGATGCACGGCAATACGCTGAAGGCGGGCAACGGCTACAAGACCCGGCCGTTCGAGCGCATCCTCGGCGAGGTCCGGGGCTTCATCGACGTCGCCGAGGCAGAGGGCGTCCACCCGGGCGGCGTGCATCTGGAGATGACCGGCCAGAACGTCACCGAATGTCTCGGCGGGGCCCAGGCCCTGACAGAGGACGACCTGTCCAGCCGCTATCATACCCATTGCGACCCCCGCCTGAACGCCGACCAGGCGCTGGAGCTGGCCTTCCTCGTGGCCGAGCGGCTGAAGGCCGGACGGCGCGCGCAGTCGGAAGCGGCCTGAGATGGAAGGCGTCGGCAGACCCGCGGGCGACGCCGCTGAACTCGAGGCGGGTGGCGGGCGCTGCGCCTATCAGGGCGCGCCGGGGGCCTTCAGCCACGAAGCCTGTCTGGACCTGCGGCCGTGGGACGAGGCTGTCGCCTACGACACGTTTGAGGCCGCCATCGCTGCCCTCAAATCCGGGGACGTCGGTTGCGCCCTGATCCCGGTCGAGAACACGACTATCGGCCGGGTAGAGCCGGCGGCCACACTGGTCGAGGCGGCGAAACTGAGAGTGGTGTCCGAGGTCTGGCGACCCATTCGTCTGGCCCTGATGGCGCCGGCTGGAGCCAGCCTGCGGACGGTGAAGACCGCCGAGAGCCATCCGGTCGCCCTGCGCCAGTGTCCGGCCTCGCTGGCCGCCCTGGGCATCACGCCTGTCGAGGCCTTTGACACCGCCGGCGCCGCGCGGGCGGTGGCGGAAGCGGGCGACCTCAGCCGCGCCGCGGTAGCACCGGTCCGGGCCGCCGAGGTCTATGGATTGTCGATTTTGCGCAACGACATCCAGGATTCAGAAGACAATCGCACGCGTTTTGTCCTGTTGAGCGCCAGGGCAGGTTGACGTCGCACAATCCGTGCGCCCTCTGGGCGTATGGTCCGTTCGCAAGCCATCGCTGCGACTGCATTCGCCCGCGTTTTCGCGGCCGCGGACCTGTATTTCTACGGCTTTCGATACGCCGGCTGAGGCCTCGGGGACATCGTCCTGACGGCCTCGCCGGCGACCGCCCCGGGACGGGGCGGCGGCTCGCAAATCCTCATTGCCGCTCATCGAAATCGAAAGCCGTTTCCAGTGTCCAATTCATGCACCAAGCCCGCCCTCCAGCAAGTCTGGCCCGCCGTCTCGGAGATCTCGCCCGAGCATATGGCGCTCGCTGCCCTGCGCCACGAGATCGACCAGATCGATGACGATCTGCTGGCCCTGTTCGAACGCCGTCTGGCCATCGCCGCCCGCGTCGGCCAGGCCAAGGATGCCCCCGCCGGGCCCCATGTGAAGCTGCGGCCTGACCGCGAACAGGCCGTGCTGGCGCGGATGCTCGAGCGTGCCCGACCTGACAACCAGGAGGCGGTCGAGAGCCTTTGGCGGCAGATCGTTGGCTGGGGCCTGGCCCGTCAGGGCCGGATCAAGGTCCAGGTCTGGTCGCCGGTGGAGCCGACCCGGGCGTTCGACGGCGCGCGCCTGCGCTTCGGCGCAGCGGCCGATATGCGCGCGGTCCGCGACCCGCAGGCGGCCCTCGCATGGGCCGCCGAGGGCCACGGGGTCGCCGTCCTGGCGGTCAATGCCGATGACGCCTGGTGGACGGGACTGCGTCGCGAATGGTCGATGCTGAGCGTCTTCGACGGGTTCGGTGGTGAGACGCCCACGGCGCTGGCCGTCGGCCGGATCGATCCGGCGGCCCTGCCGACCGGACGGCGGGTCATTGTCGATGCGGGCGGCGACGCCGGCGACGGCGGCGGCATCCGCCGGCGCGGTCTGGCGACACACCACGGATGGACGCTGTCGCTGACCGACGCGAAACTTTCGGTCGGTGGAGACGAGGGCTGCGTCGGCGCGATCGGCTGATCGGGTTGCGCCTCAGGGTCAGCCAGCCTTGGCGGCCCGGATGGCGCGGTCGATATCGGCAGGCTGGATGCTGGCCATCGCCCGACCGTTGATGAAGAAGGTCGGTGTCCCACGAAGGCCGAGGCTGGTTGCCGACAACTGGATGTCGGCCAGATGCCGGGCGATCTCGGGACCCGCCATCGCCGTCCGGGCGGTCGGCATGACCACGCCGTTGGCGGCGAGAATGCGATCGACGGCGGCCTTGGTCAGGGCCGGTTCGGCCATCAGGGCGCGGAATACCGGAAGGTATTTGCCCTGACGGTGGGCCGCCTGGGCCGCGCGAGCCGCGTAGTGGGACGTATCCTCCGCTCCGCGGTCAAGGATCGGCCAGTCCTTGAACACGAACCGGACGTCAGGGTGCGCCTGCATCAGGCGCAGCACTTCGGGGGCCGTCGATTTGCAGCCAGGGCAACGGAAATCGAAGAACTCGACCACCGTCACCCGGGCGTCGGCGGGGCCGAAGGCCGGATCGCGGGGATCGGCGGCGAGCAGGGACGGAATGGCCGCAGCGCGCTGGTTGATGGCCTCGGTGAGCGCGCGTTCTTCCTTGGCCTGGAGGGCGACGCTGACCTCCTGCAGGATTTCCGGGTTCTCCAGCAGATAGGAGCGGACCCGGCCATCGAAGTCGCCGCCGGTCGCATAGGGGGCGACGGCGAGGACAAGGGCGATGATCGATACGGCCAGGGCGGCCATGCTGGCGCGCGGCCCTGTCAGAAAGCCGCCGCGGGGTGTCTCGGGCGTGTCGGTCATGCGGTCTCTCGGTACGAAGGCCTAGCCGGCGGGAATGACGCCGCCGCGGTCACGGCGGCTGTTGCGGCGGTCGACGTCATCAATGTCCTGTTGGGTCGCGCCCGAGGCGAAGACGATGTCCATGGCGCGGGTCCATTCAGCCGTGCCGGGCTCCAGCATATCGCGGGCGCGCAGGGCGAACTGGGTGGCCTGTACCTCGGCGCCGCCGGCGAAATACATCTCGGCCGAGGCCAGCCGCGCCTCGCCCTCCTTGCCCTGGGCGCCATAGGCCTGGCTCATCAACCGCCAGGCCATGGTGTTGTCATTTTCGAGCGCGGTAGCGCGCTTCAGCTCGGCGATCGCCGCATCTAGCAGGGCGCGGTCATGGGTCTCGATAAGGGCATGGGCGAGGTTGATGCGCAGAAGCGGGGCGTCGGGCAGCAGGTCGACGGAACGTTGGTGGGCGCCGATCGCCTCCGCGGGCCGGCCTTCCTCGAACAGGATCTGGCCCTTGAGCTCCCAGAAATACGGGTTCTCGGGCTGCTCGGTCAGGAGGGCGTCGACGGCGGCGACGGCCTTGTCCGTCTGGCCGTCGCGGTACCAGGCGATGGCGCGGGCATAGCGCCCGGGAAGGGAGACATCGCTTTCCGGATAGTCCCGCAGCGTCTGGCTCGGTTCATCCATGAAGGCGTGAATCTTGGCCAGGATCAGGGCGTGCTGGGCAACCCGCTCGGGACTGTCCCTGCGATCGTAGTTGGACTGTTCCGACACGAAACGGCGCAGGTTCTCGATCCGGTCGGACGACAAGGGATGGCTGCGGAAATAGGGGAACCGCCGGGCGTCGGAGAAGACTTCCTGTGAGCGGAAATTCTCGAAGAAGCTGACCAGTCCCCGGCCGGACTCGCCGGCGTTCTCCAGGGCGCGCGCGCCGGTGTTGTCGGCCTCGCCCTCCTGGTGGGTCATGTAGCGCAGGGCGCTCAGCGTACCGAAATACTGGCTGTTGCCGAGCAGGACCGCGCCGGCCTGAGGCGAACCCGCCGCGATGGCGAGGGCGCCGAGAGCCATGGTCATGAGCATCGGCTGCATACCGGCGTTTTGCGCCCCGTCGCGCAGGGTGTGGCGGTTCTTGATATGCCCGGCCTCGTGGGCCAGCACGCCCAGCAGTTCGTTGGCGGTTCGGGTCTTCAGGATCAGGCCGGTGTTTATGCCCATGATCCGCCCACGCGTAGCGAAGGCGTTCAGATCGTTGTCATTGATGAGCAGGATCTCGACCTCGGTCGGCTCCAGTCCCATGGCGACGAGGACCGGGTCGGCCCACTCCTGAATGATGCCCTCGATCTCGGTGTCCCGAATCGCGCTCTGGGCCGAGGCTGGCGAGGCCGCCGCCAGCACAAGGCCGACGGCGGCGACAACGCCTGATGCACGGAAGGCGGTGCGGGAAAACCAGTTCAAGCCGAACTCCTCATACCCGGAACACCCCCGCGACAATCCTCACTATCTAATCACGGCCATTCAGCGGCGCCACCATCCGCGTTTGGGCTTCTCGGGCGGCGCCACGATCTGGTTCGGGTCGTCCGCGATGAGGGCGGCGACGTCGATTTCGGGTTGCGGGACCGGCGTGGGGTCGACCACGACGGCGATTTCGGGGGCCGGAGCTGCTTCGGGTTCCGCTGCGGCCTCCGCAGGGGTTACGTCCAGAACGGCCGGTTCCGCGGCCGACTCGATCTCGTTGGGTTCGACCTCCGACGTGGGTTCCACGGCCGACTCCGCCGTGGCGCTGGCCGAGACCTTGCGGCGAACCCGACGTCGCTTGGGTTCCTCTGCGACCGCCACAGGGGCGGCGTCGGCTGAGTCGTCGATGACCACCGCCATCGGCGTGTCGGGTGAGCCGTCCGGCGGCATGCCTTCATTGGTGGCGCGGGTCTCGACCTTGACCTCGTGGGTCAGGCCCTGCTCGCTGCCACGATCCCGACCACGGCCCCGACCCCGACGACGACGCGAACGTCCGGTGCGCTCGCCGCCGCCTTCGTCCTCGGGACGCTCGCCGATGGTTTCGCTGACGTCGCCGGATGCGGCAGAGGCCACGGGGGTCTCGGCGCGCGCTTCGCTCCGGTCCGGATTGATCGGGTCGAACCAGACATAGGGGTCTTCGAGCGACGGCGTGCGACCGCGCACCCAGTTGAAGCCGTCGCGCTCGCCGCCTTCTTCCCGCACCCGGCGTCCGCCACGGCGGCCCCGTCGGCGACGGCGGCCGCTTTCGCTGTCGTCGTCATCCTCGCCTGCGGCCGGAGCAGCGGCGGGCGCGGCGTCGTCGGTCGAGGCGTCGGCGCTGTCACGGCGTCCGCCCCGACGACGGCGGCCGCGGCCACGGCCGCCTTCACCCTCGGCGCGTTCCGCGCGCTCGCGCGGCTGGTCGTCGCCGGAGTCCTCGGCGTCGAGGTCGGAATCGTCGTCGCCGGCGATGAACTCCTCGCCGTCCTCGTCATCATCCGCCCAGGCGCTGTCGTCGAAGTCGTCGTCGAGATCGACGAAGGCTTCGGGGCGTTCGAGCGGAACGAAGTCCTCGTTGGTTTCGGTGCGTTCGACGGCGTGCTCGCCCTGGCCGAGGCTGTCGTCGATCAGGATGACCACGTTCAGGCCGCGCTGGGTCAGCATGCGCTGCAGATAGTCGCGCTTGTGGTTCAGGATGTAGAGCGCGACGGCGGTGCAGAGGCGCAGATTGATCGAGCCCGCGCCGTTCTTGCCGGCCTCGATATCGACAGCCCGCAGGGTCATCAGGGCGGCGCTCTCGGCGGAGCGGACGCGTCCGGCTCCCTGGCAGTGCGGGCAGACTTCGGTGGCGCCTTCGATGACGCCGAGACGGCGGCGCTGACGGCTGATCTCCATCAGGCCGAAGCCGGAGATACGGCCCATCTGGATGCGGGCGCGATCCTTGGCCAGGGCGTCCTTCAGGGCCTTTTCGACGGCGCGGTTGTTCTTCGACTCATCCATGTCGATGAAGTCGATGACGATCAGGCCGGCGAGGTCGCGCAGACGCAGCTGGCGGGCGGCCTCGACGGCGGCCTCCATATTGGTCTTGGTGGCGGTGGCCTCGACGTTGCGTTCCTTGGTCGAGCGACCCGAGTTGACGTCGATGGCGACGAGGGCCTCGGTCTGGTTGATGACCAGATAGCCGCCCGAGTGCAGGGGCACGATCGGCTGGTGAATCTGGGTCAGCATCTCCTCGATGCCGTTGGTCGCGAACAGCGGACGCGCGCCCTGGTAAAGGTGCACCTTCTTGGACTGCGAGGGCATCAGCACCCGCATGAAGTCGCGCGCTTCCTTGAAGCCCTCGACGCCCTCGACCTGGATGCCGTCGAAATCCTTGTCGAACATGTCGCGCACGGCGCGGCGGACAAGGTTTTCTTCCTCATAGATGACGGAAGGCGCGTTGGACTTCAGCGTGGTCTCGCGGATCGTTTCCCACAGGCGCAGCAGATATTCGTAGTCGCGCTTGATCTCGGCCTTGGTGCGTTTGGCGCCGGCGGTGCGGATGATCAGCCCCATGCCCTGGGGCACATGCAGGGCGGCCGCGGCGGCCTTCAGGCGCTTGCGGTCGGTGGCCTGGGTGATCTTGCGGGAGATGCCGCCGCCCTTGCCGGTGTTGGGCATGAGCACGCAGTAGCGGCCGGCCAGCGACAGCCAGGTGGTCAGGGCCGCGCCCTTGCCGCCGCGTTCGTCCTTGACGACCTGGACCAGCATGACCTGACGACGCTTGATCACGTCCTGGATCTTGTAGCGGCGCATCAGACGGCGCTTGAGCCGCTCCTCCTCGGCCATGCCGCCTTCGGATTCGTCGTCGCCTTCGCGGGCGTGTTCGTCGTGATCGTCGTCGTCCGAATGCGCCTCGGCCATGATGGCTTCGCGGTCGGCGACGGGGATCTGGTAGTAGTCAGGGTGGATTTCGCTGAAGGCGAGGAAGCCGTGGCGGTTGCCGCCGTATTCAACGAAGGCGGCCTGCAGGCTGGGCTCTACGCGAACGACCTTGGCGAGATAGATGTTGCCGCGAAGCTGGCGCTTCGCGCGGGATTCAAAGTCGAATTCCTCGACCTGACGGCCCTCGACGATGGCGACCCGGGTCTCCTCGGGATGCGCGGCATCGATCAACATGGTCTTTGACATGGGATATTTCTCTCTGGCGCGCTCGGCCATCCCCGCGAAGGGGGCAGGCGGCTCGCCGAATGGGATTGGGGGCGAACGCAGGCGCCATCCCGTCGCCGCGGCGGATGCCGTGGGCGAGGTCGGTCAGATCAGACCGGAAGGGAGCGCAGGCGATAAGGCCCATGGGGTACGTACGGTCCTGGGCCCGGACGCCGTCTGGGGCGTCCCGGACCCGGTCGTCGAACAGGCGGGTGGAAACCCGGCCGGTTCTCGGATCAGTGAAAGTCATGCCGCGAAGAGGGCGCGCCCGGCCTGAGAGTTCAGGGGACGCGATCGGTCGCGAGCCCTGCAAGCATAGGCATGACAATCGTGAATTAAAAGCCGCGTGCGCTTTAACCGGTTGGCGACGACGTTGCGGCATGATGGCCCCAACCAAGAAGGTGGGTCTCCGTCAAAATGAACGGACTGTCGCGTATCAACCTGACGCAGTGGCGCGTTCGCGAATGGGCGATGACGGCGATAGCCCTCGTCGTGATTTGCGTCGTCCTGCTGGCGGCCGGGCGGGGCCTTGCCTCGGGGGCCATGGGCGAGGTGTTGCGCGTGCGGTTCGGCGGCGACGCCCAGCATACCCGCGTTGTGCTCGATCTGGATCGGACCTCGCGCGGACAGGTGATCCAGGCGGGCGACGACGGCCGGGTGGTGGTGTCGCTGGCGGGCGTGGCTCCCACAAGCCGCGGCCTGACCGGCGCGGGCACGGGCCTGGTGCGCGGTTGGCGGGTCACCGGCGCCGGCGCCGCCTCGCGGGTCGAGCTGGACCTGGCGACCAGCGCCGAGATCGAGCGCCGCTTCCTGCTGCCGCCCGGCGACGGCATTTCCCATTACCGCTATGTGATCGACCTGAAGGCCACGGGCCGCGCCCCGGCGGCGCGCCCGGCCCGGACCCCGCCGCCCCGCGCGGCCGAGCGGCCCGCCGAGCGGCCGCTGATCTTCATCGACCCTGGCCACGGCGGTCGCGACCCCGGCGCCCAGGGCGCGGAGGCGCGGGAGAGCGCCATCAACCTGGCCGCTGCCCTCGACCTGAAGCGGGAACTGGAGCGCACAGGCCGCTTCCGGGTCCGGCTGACGCGCGAGACCGACACCTATGTCGCCCTGAACCGCCGCGTGGCCATCGCCCGTCAGGCCGACGCCGACCTGTTCATCTCCCTGCACGCTGACGCCGGGGCCGATCCGGCCACGCGGGGCGCCTCCGTCTACACCCTGTCCGAACAGGGCGCCGGCCGGGCCGTGCGCGAGTTCACCCGCGGCGAAAACTGGCACCGCAGCCTGAACCTGCCGGGCCGCGACCCGTCGGTGGACCGCATCCTGCTCGACATGACCCAGCGCGCCACCCAGAACCGCTCGGCCCGGCTGGCCCGCACCCTGCTCGGCGAGCTGGAGAGCGCCGACCACCCGATGCTGCGCCGCAGCCACCGCGACGCCGGCCTGGCCGTGCTGCTGGCCCCGGATGTGCCCGCCGTCCTCCTGGAGATGGGCTTCATCACCAATCCCGAGGACGAGCGGCTGCTCAACGACAACCGCGCCCGCCGCAGGCTGATGCGCGCGGTGGCGGACGGGATCGACCGCTATTTCCGGGAACCGTCGGGTACGCTGCAGATGGCCTCGGTGGGTGGGGCGCAGGGCCAGCCCTGAAGCCGGGCGGAAGCGGGCTCGCGCCGGGCGCGCCAGGGGCGAGAAGACACGGAAAAATGCGCGGGGCGTTCCGGCGCCGGCCCGACGCCGTCGGCGGACGGATGAGCGGCCGGACCCGGGGCGGCGTCGGCGGCGGATTCAGACTGTCAAAGACCGGCCCTGTGGGACTTTCGCCATAGAGCACACGCCGACGTCAGTTTCGGTCGCAGGCTGCGGAGACGCGCCTGAAGGGGTCCGCGACCGGGGGTGAAAGGGGCGGATTCAGGGTCGGGAGGGGCGAGACTATAGGGGGCGGGAAGACACTGTTCTGGGGCGCGGGAAGGGCACCCGCCTCCTTCGATGAGGCGATGACCGCCTTCGTCGATCTGGACGTGGAGGAGGAGAAGGAGGCGCGGCGCAAGTTGCGGCCGACCTCATCCTCGGGCTGGCCGCGCTAGAGGCGGCGAGCGGCCAGGCGCCGTCGGATCCACAGATCGGTCGCAAGAGACGCGGGGCAGCGCCCGAAGAGGCGGGTGTGAGCCAGCGTTGAGGGAGGAAAGAGTGTATTTGCCCCAATTTGCGATTGCCTAGGTGCAAACCTTTCGAACGCAGTCTCTCAACCAGCGATGAGCGGGATCGGAATCCATTCTCGGGTGCCACAGCATCGATATGGTGAACGCTTGCGAGGGCAGTGGAAGAGGGAAGGTGATCAGGCCTTCACGCAAGTTTTGGGTATGCCGTTCGGGAACTGTGGCCACGAGATCGGAGCCCCGGACCAGCGACAGGGCCGCTGAAAACCCGCTGACGATGGTCTTGACCACGCGCCGCGTGCCCGGTGGCAGAAACGGGTTATCGACGGCGCCGTCCTCCACGCCGCTGCGGGACACGACGACGTGAATGGCTTTCAGATACGCCGGTGCGGTGACGGCACCGTGGCTGAGAAGGTGACCCTCCCGAACAACCCCGACCAATCTGTCCCTGAAGAGCGCCTGGCTCCGCACTTCCGGACCGGTTGTCTCTTCGATGACTCCGGTCTCGAGATCGACGCGTCCATCCCGCAGCGGCGTGCTGTCCTTGTCCAGCTTGTGGAGGAAGAACAGGCGAACGCCCGGGGCATCGTCTGCGACCCTCGCCAGCAAGCGGGGTCCAAAACTTTCAACAAATCCGTCGCTGGTTCGCAGGGTGTAGGTCCGAACCAGCTTTCCGAGATCGATGTGGTCTTCCGGGCGCAATACCGCCCCTGCCTCGTCAACGATCTGGCGGACAGGATCCCGAAGCTCGACCGCCCGGGGCGTCGGAACCAGCCCTCGCCCGGCCCTGACGAGCAACGGATCGCCGGTCGTCTCGCGCAGTCGAGCCAGCGCGCGACTCATGGCCGAGGGGCTCAGCCGTAGCCGCCGCGCTGCTCCCGCAACGCTGCCCTCGCTGAGCAAGGCATCCAGCGTGACCAGCAGATTCAGGTCCGGGTGAGACATCCGTTGCTTCCTCGGCCAAACATGGCGTCTGGTGCACTAATAAGATGCAAATGCTGCGTCTATCGCAATATTTGCGGCGTCGTACCTTCCGTCCAGCAATCAGGAATGGAGGAACGATCTTGGGCAGGACGTCACTGCAAAGATTCACCGAAAGCGTCCGGTCGCATTGGGGGCCCCTCACGACCGAGCTAGCCGAAACCTGCCAGAGGCGGATGGAGATTTTGCTCGCCACCTCGACCGCCGAGGTCTGGCTTGCGGCACTCCACCGGGACGCGCCGGCTTCAGAGGAGCTCCATCGCGACCCTGATCATGGGTTTGTGCTTCTCGCCCACGCCGAACAGGCGGGGCTCTATCGGCCGCCACACGACCACGGTCGAAGCTGGGTTCTCTATGGAATCCAGCACGGTGAAATCGAAATGGGGACCTACGCCCGGATTCAGGGCGAAAAAGGCGAGGTCCGACTGGTCAAGCGCAACACCGTGCGGGTCCGCGCCGGGGAGGCGCAACTCTACCTGCCGGGCGATATCCACGACACCCGCTGCATCAGCGACAGCGCCGTGCTGTTCCGTTTCACGGAGCGCGACCTGCGGGTGGAGGACAAACACCATCGCCGTCTGACCCGGTATGTCGAGCGCAACGGGGTCTGGACCACGGGTCCGACGCCCGCATGATGCCCTTGGACCCCGACCTGGCGCCTGTCCGCGGGCCGACACGGGACGCGCCCTGCGACCGACCCGTCGAACACGCTGACGGCGGGTTGCCGACTCCGGCGCGCGCCCTTGCTGTTGGGGCCGTCCTGACCGGAATGACCCTGGTCGTGCTGGACGCCGGGATAACAAACCTGGCCCTGCCAACTATTTCCGGCGCGCTTCATGTGACCCCGGCCGTGGCGGTGCTGGTCGTCACTGCCTATCAGACGGCCCTGCTTGTCGCCCTGCTACCCTTCGCCGCCCTGGGTGAGCGTTTCGGCTACCGCCGGGTCTTCGCCTCCGGGGTCTGGCTGTTCATGCTTGCCTCGGTGCTTTGCGCGCTGGCACCGTCGCTACCCTGGCTGGTCGCCGCCCGGGCTGTTCAGGGTTTGGGCGGCGCTGCGATCATGGCGCTGGGCGTCCCCTTGCTGCGATTTTCCGTGCCCCCACAGCGGATGGGCGCCGCCATCGGATGGAACGCGCTGACGGTCGCGCTCGCCTCATCCGCAGGACCCGGAGTCGGAGCGTTGATCCTGTCACATGCTCCGTGGCCTTGGCTGTACGCCATGAACGTGCCTCTGGGGCTCGCCGTCCTGTTGGCCTGCGGGCAACTACCCCGTACGCCGGCTGGACCCCATCGCCTTGATGTCGCCAGCATGGCCTTGAGCGGCGGAATGTTCGCCGGCGTCTTCGTCGGCGTCCAACTCTTGCTGTCGCGCCCGCTCGTCGCCACCGGCCTGGTCGCCGCCGGCCTGATCTGCCTCGGCCTGCTTGTCCGCAGGGAGGCACCAAAGGCGGCCCCGGTCATTCCACTCGATCTCCTTCGCGTAAGGTCTCTGCGGTTTTCAGTGATCGCTTCAGTATTCTGCTTCGCAGGCCAAACCGCAGCGATGGTGGCGCTGCCCTTTTATCTGCAACAGGGGCTCGGCCAGTCAGCCTCCGCCACGGGCATCTATATGACGATCTGGCCGCTCAGCGTGGCTGTGACGGCCGTGGCGGCGGGCAGGCTTGCGGACAGATTCTCCACGGCCTGGCTGTGCGCGGCGGGGGGAGCCTTTCTCGCGCTGGGGCTCATGGGAGCGGCGCTTTGGCCGCTGACGGAAGACGCCCGTCCCATTTTTCTTTTCGCCGGGGCCTGCGGCGTGGGCTTCGGCCTGTTCCAGACACCGAATAACCGCAACATGTTCCTGTCAGCTCCTTTGGAACGGAGCGCCGCTTCAGGCGGGCTGCAGGGTGCCGCACGGCTGACGGGACAGACCGCCGGAGCGGTGCTCATGACGCTGCTTTTCACCCTGACCCCCGTCGCAGCAGCTCCCCGGCTCGGGCTGGGGATCGGCGCGGCGCTCGCGCTATTCGCCGGCTTCGTCAGCCTCTCGCGGGCCGGAGATGATGATCACGCGGCGGGAGCAGCCTCCGTGCGGTCGCGCTGATAGGAAGACTTGCGACCTCGCACTCCCCCGTCAAACCCCCTATCTCCGCCCCATGCGCCTGCGTGTCGTCGATCTTGAAACTTCCGGCGGCGACCGGTCCGCCGAGATCCTTGAGGTCGGAATCGTCGATGTGACGCCGGACGGCGCAGGCGGCTGGGTCGCGGCGGCGCCGGTGACGAAGCTGTTCCGGCCGCGGGGGGAGATTTCGTTTCACGCCATGGCGGTGCATCACCTGACGCCGGAGCATTTCTGCGAGGACGATCCCCACTGTGACGAATACCGGCTGCGGGAGATGTTCCTGCCCACACCCGCCGATGTCATGGTGGCGCATTCGGCGCGGTTCGAGCGGGGGTTCATCGCCGATACGGCGCATGGGGGGCTGCCGTGGATCTGTACCGTGCGGGCGGCGAAGAACGTCTGGCCCGAGGCGCCGGGGCATTCCAACCAGGTGCTGCGGTACTGGCGCGGCCTGCGGCTGGACCCGGCGCTGGCCGATCCGGCGCATCGGGCGGGGCCGGACGCCTGGGTGACGGCGCATCTGCTGATCGACATGCTGAAGGTCGCCACGGTCGAGCAGCTGCTGGCCTGGACGAATGAAAAGCGGCGGCTGGACCGGATTCCGTTCGGCAAGCATCGCGGCCAGCCGTGGACGGCGGCGCCCGAGGACTATCTGCGCTGGATGGCCGGGCAAGGGGATATGGACGCCGATGTCGTGGCCGCCGCGCGACAGGAGCTGGACCGTCGCGTCACGGCTCTAGCCGGGGCCTCCGACGCGGGCTAAACCAGCCCATCGGGCCCGACTTTCGGAGTATTCAGGTTGAAGATTGCCGAACGCTGGTTCGTGATGGCGGGCGTGGCCCTGCTGGGCGGGATCGCCCTGGCCGGGCTGATCGTGGCCGTCTATGCGGCCTGGCTGTTCCATGACCTGCCCGACGCCTCGGAGCTGGCCGACTATCGGCCGGCGACGGCGACGCGGGTCTATGCCGGCGACGGGACGCTGATCGGCGAGTTCTCGGACGAGCGGCGCATCTATGTGCCTTATGAGCAGATCCCGCTGCCGGTGATCCAGGCGTTTCTGGCGGCCGAGGACCGGAATTTCTTCAACCACGGCGGCATCGATGTGGGCGGTCTGGGCCGGGCCATGTTCAAGAACATCTTCAACGCCGCGACCGGGCGGCGGCTGGAGGGCGGCTCGACCATCACCCAGCAGGTGGCCAAGAACGTTCTGCTGACCAATGAGAGCAGCATCAACCGCAAGGTCAAGGAAGCCATCCTCGCCAACCGGCTGGAAGCGACCCTGACCAAACAGCAGATCATGGAGCTGTATCTCAACGAGATTTTCCTCGGCTATCGCTCCTATGGCGTGGCCGCGGCCGCCTATAACTATTTCGGCAAGTCGCTGAGCCAGCTGACGCCGGACGAGGCGGCCTTCCTCGCGGCCCTGCCCAAGGGGCCGAACAACTATCACCCCAAACGCCACCCCGAGGCCGCCCTGGGCCGCCGCAACTGGGTGCTGGGGGAGATGAACGAGAACGGCTTCATCAATGACGCCCAGCTGGCCACGGCGCTGGCCCGGCCGCTGTCGGCGCAGGACGCGCCGCGCCGGGCGGCGTACGCCGACGCCGACTTCTTCGTCGAGGAGGCGCGCCGTCAGGCCATCGCCCGCTTCGGCCAGGAGGAGGTCAACCGCGGCGGCTACTATATGCGGACGACGCTGGACCCGACGCTGCAGTCGGCGGCGCGCGACGCCCTGATGCGCGGGCTGGAGAACTATGACCGCCGGCACGGCTGGCGCGGACCGTGGGGCAGGACCGACTTCGCCGAGGGCTGGCGCGAGACCGCCGTGCGCGGTCAGCGACCGCCCGAACGCCGGGCCTGGGAGGCCGCGGCCGTCGAATCCGTCGCGGGCAACAATGTCCGCATCCGCACCGCGCGCGACAACCGCTCGGGCGCGCTGGTCACGGCCGACGCGGCCTGGGCCAACGCCAACCGCCAGCTGAGGCGTGGGGACCTGATCTTCGTCGAGGCGCGCGGCGGGCAATATCTGTTGAAACAGGTGCCCAATGTGAACGGCGCCCTGGTGGCGATCGAACCACAGTCCGGGCGCGTGCTGGCGATGGTCGGCGGCTATTCCTATGCCCTGTCCAGCTTCAACCGCGCGACCCAGGCGAACCGCCAGCCGGGTTCGGCCTTCAAGCCCTTCGTCTATGCCGCGGCGCTGGAGGGCGACTATACGCCCGCCTCGATCGTGCTGGACGCGCCGATCAGCTTCGCCGGCGGTCCGAACGGCACGCGCTGGAGCCCCGAGAACTACAGCCGCGAATACTATGGGCCGCAGAGCCTGCGTCGCGGGCTGGAGCTGTCGCGCAACGTCATGACCGTGCGGCTGGCCGAGGACGTCGGCATGCGCAATGTCGTGGCGCTCGCCGGCCGGATGGGCGTGGCCGACAATCTGCAGCCCAACCTGTCGGTGTCGCTGGGGGCGGGGGAGACCACGCCCTATCGCCTGACCGCGGCCTATGCCGCCTTCGTCAACGGCGGACGGCGGGTCGATCCCTATCTGATCGAAATGGTCCAGGACCGGGACGGCGAGACCATCTTCCGCGCCGACCAGCGCCGCTGCCGCGACTGCGGCCGGCCATTCACCGGTCAGGAATCGCCCCGGCTCGAGGGACGCGGGACGCAGGTCATCGATCCTGTGACCGCCTATCAGATCAGTTCCATGCTGGAGGGCGTGGTCCAGCGCGGCACCGGCGCCAGCGCCCGGGGTCTGGGCCGCTGGGTCGGCGGCAAGACCGGCACCACCAACGAATACCGCTCGGCCTGGTTCGTCGGCTTCTCGTCGGACATCGTGGTCGGGGTCTTCATCGGCTTCGACGACAACCGGCCGCTGGGCTCGGGCGAGACGGGCGCGACCGGACCGGTGCCGGTGTTCACCGAATTCATGCAGGCCGCCCTGCGCGAGCGCCCGGCGCGACCGTTCGTGCGGCCGCGCAATGCGGTCTTCCGCACCATCAACGGTATAGAGGAGGCCTTCCGCCCCGGCACCGAGCGCCAGCGCCAGGAGGAGGCCCCGGCGCAGGAAATCCCGACCGGCCCGCAGAACTACAACGAAGTGGTCCGCCGCGAGCAGGAGGAGGCTGCCGGCCAGACGCCGTCGACCGCTCCCGCCCCGCCGGTCACGCCGCCGCCGCCGAAGAAGGAGCCGGCGGAGGATTTGAGCGGGCTGTATTGAAGAAGGCAGTAGGAATTAGAAATTGGGAATTAGGGAGGCCGGCTCCGGTGGCCGGCGTTCCCTGAACCCCCTAATTCCTAGTTCCCAAGTCCTACTCTCTCGCCCTTCCCCTTTCCCCCGGCGCGCTCTATGTCCGCGCCTCACTTTTGTATCGCTGGAGAATGCGATGAGACCGGATGTCGAGGCCATGAAGGCCGACATCGAGCAGAGCATCGCTCTGCTCAGGAGGCGTCTTTGACTGGGATGTCGCGCTTCGAAAACTGGATGAGCTGAACGCACGGGTCGAGGACCCGACGCTGTGGAACGACCCCGAGGCGGCCCAGGCCGTGTCGCGCGACCGCTCCCGGCTGGCCGCCCAGATCGACACCGTCCGCGAGATGGAGACCGGTCTGGAGGAGGGCGTCATGCTCGCCGACATGGCCGACGAGGAAGGCGACGAGGCGACGCTGGAGGAGGCGCGCGCCTCGCTGAAGGCGATCAAGGACCGCGCCGGCCGCGCCGAGCTGGAGGCCCTGCTGTCCGGCGAGGCCGACGGCAATGACGCCTATCTGGAAGTGAACTCCGGCGCCGGCGGCACCGAGTCCTGCGACTGGGCCGGGATGCTGCTGCGGATGTATTCCCGCTGGGCCAAGGCCCATGGCTATGAGGTCGAGCTGGAGGCGTCGGAAGACGGCGACCAGGCGGGGATCAAGTCGGCGACCATCCTGATCACCGGGCCGAACGCCTATGGCTGGCTGAAGTCGGAATCGGGCGTGCACCGGCTGGTGCGGATCAGCCCCTATGACGCGGCGGCCAAGCGGCACACGTCTTTCGCCTCGATCGGGGTTTCACCGGTGGTGGATGACGCCATCGAGATCGACATCAATCCGTCGGATGTGCGCACCGACACCTATCGCGCCTCGGGCTCGGGCGGCCAGCACATCAACAAGACGGACTCGGCGGTGCGTCTGACGCACATCCCGACCAACACCGTCGTGGCGTGTCAGGCGGGCCGGTCGCAGCACCAGAACCGCGAACAGGCGTGGAAGATGCTGCGCGCCCGCCTGTACGAGCTGGAGCTGCAGCGGCGCGAGGCGGCGGCCCAGGCCGTGGCCGACGCCAAGACCGACATCGGCTGGGGCCACCAGATCCGGTCCTACGTCCTGCAGCCCTATCAGATGGTCAAGGACCTGCGGACCAACGTCGAGACCTCGGACACCCAGGGGGTTCTGGACGGCGATCTGGACCTGTTCATGGGCGCGGCCTTGGCGGCGCGGGTCGGCGAGACGCGCGGATCGACCGTGGAGTGAGTGGCTAGTGGCTAGTCGCTAGTTTGCGGGGCGCTGCGATAGCGGTGCTCCGTACCAGAAAGACAAAAGGCCCCGGATCCAGTCCGGGGCCTTTCTCTTGCTCTGCAGATGGCCAACCTGGCCACTAGTCACTGACCACTAATCACAGCGCCGTCAGGCGCCCGGGCCCTTCATGTCGATGATTTGCGGCGCGGGCTCGGGCGCGGCGGGGCGCGGCGCGGGCGTGGGAGCCGGGGCCTCGCGGCGGCCTTGCAGGACGCGGCCCTGGAAATAGGCGCCGATGTCGATCGACATCTGTTCGGCGGTAATGTCGCCGTCGACATAGGCGGTGGCGATCAGCTTGACCTGTTTGCCCGAGATGCCGCCGACGACGCGCCCGCGAACCTCGACATAGTCGGCCGAGACATTGCCTTCGACGGCGCCGGTCTCGCCGACGATCAGACGGCCGACGCGGACGTCGCCCTTGATCGCGCCGTCGATCTGCAGGTCGCCGCCGCCCGTGATGCCGCCCTCGAACTGGAGGTCGGAGGACAGGGTGGACAGGCCGCGCGCGCTGGCGCCCGAAGGAGCCGCGGCGCGGGCCGGCGCAGCCGACGAGCCGCCCGGCATGGGCAGGTCGGGCAGCGGCGGGATGGACGAACCGTTGTCAGCGCGGGGCTGGGGCGACGGGGCGGGGGATTTAGTCTTGTTGAACAAGTTGGTCTCCGGCTCTCATGAAGCGGGCGGGGTTTTGGGGGCGGCCGTCCATCCACACTTCGTAATGCAGATGCACGCCCGTGGAGCGTCCTGTGGTTCCCATGGCGCCGACACGCTGACCAAGCTTGATCCGCTGGCCGGGGAGGACCGCCGTGGCGTTCAGGTGGGCGTAGCGCGTCTTGAAACCGCGTCCATGATCTATCTCAACGGTGTTGCCATACCCTGAACGTACGCCGACGAAAGACACGATTCCGGGAGCCGGGGCGTAGATGGGCGTGTTCAGCGGAGCGGCGAAGTCCTGACCCTGATGCAGGGCGGGGCGGCCGTTGAACGGGTCGAAGCGGACGCCGAAGCCCGAGGTGGTGCGGGCGGCCGTCGGGCGGCGGAAGGGCATGCTCTCGGCCGCATTGGCCAGGGACCGCATGTCGGACAGGTTGTCGGCGGCGTTGCGGATGCGCACGGCGAAGGCCTCGTCGACATCCAGTACAGCGGCCAGCGCCCGGGGATCGCGCGCCTCGACCAGCGGTCCGCCCAGGGCGGCATCATGCGGCGTATAGGCGGCCGGGTTCAGGCCGGCGAGGCGGAAGGCCAGACGCAGGCGTTCGGCGCGGGTCTGGGCCTCGGTCTCGGCCCGGGCGATCAGCCGCTCCTGATCCATGCGCACGGCGATCATGCGCTGGACCGGCGAGGAGCGGTCGGGATTGAGGGCCGGGGCCGGGCGCAGCGCCTGTTCGGCGCCGTCGACGCCGCGGAACATGCCCATTACCTGGGTCAGGGCCGCGTGGCGGCGCTCGACCATCTGGGCCATTTCGTCGAGCGAGCCGGTGGTGGCGGTCATGCGCACCACGGCGCTGTCCAGCCGCGCCTGCAGGTCGGCGTTCATCCGCTCGGAGGCGGCGCGGGCGCGGGCGACGGTGCGATCCGTCTGACTCTGCGCCACCATGTCGAAAATCATGCTGCCCGAGGCCATGGCCGTCCAGCCGCCCAGCAGGACGGCAGCCACGGCCCCCAGCGCCTGTTTGCCGGGCGTCAGCGCCCAGGCCCGGACGGACTCGCCGTCGCGCAGGTAGAGATATCGGGTCGGAAACCACTTTCCGATCAGAGACCGCCTGACAGTCGGCTCTTGTTCGGTCATCACGCAACGCCCCCACGTACGAACGGGGCGTTATGCGCCAAGGTACAGCTTGGGTACAAGTCTGTTCACGACTTGTTAACCACCTTGCCCGGTCTTCGCGCGAATAACGGCGGTATTCGTCGCCTTTATTCGCTTGATGGGCGAGTCCGCGAATCTGGAGAGGCAGTTCGCGAATCTATGTAACGGCCGTTACATCTCCGCCGCCGTCAGACGATCCGTGCTCAGAGCGATTGAACGGCCGCCAACACTTCGGCTGCATGGCCCTTGACCGAGACCTTGCGCCACACACGGCGGACGACGCCGGCGCCGTCGATCAGGAAGGTGGCGCGCTCGATGCCCATGTATTCGCGGCCGTAGAGCTTCTTCTCGACCCAGACGCCCCAGGCCTCGGTGACGGCCTCGGGCTCGTCGGAGGCGAGGACGACCTTGAGGTCGTATTTCGTCTTGAAGCGATCGAGCTTCTTCACGGGGTCGCGGGAGACGCCGATGACGGTGGCGCCGGCGGCGGCGAAGGCGTCAATGTGTTCGGAGAAGTCCCGCGCCTCATTGGTGCAGCCCGGGGTGTCGGCCTTTGGATAGAAATAGAGCACGACCTTGCGGCCCTTGAGGCTGTCCAGCGACACGCGCCCGCCGCCGGCCGTGGCCATGTCGAACGCGGGGGCTTGTTGGCCTTCGGTGATGTCCGGCATTCCCATTCTCCGCTCATCCCGGCGAAAGCCGGGACACCCAGTTCTGTCCAGCCTGACGCCATCGCTTCAGGACTATCGTCAACGCGACCCGCTCCGCCACCCGTCACCCAAAGTACTGCGTCCCGGCTTTGACTGCTACGCGCCGCCCTCCGGGACGCCGGGATGAGCGGAATCTAGATGGGTTTGACCAGCACGATCTTCTTCTTGCCGGCGGCCAGTTTCAGTACGCCGTCGGCGTTGACGTCCGACGCCTCGATCAGCCGGGCGCCGTCTGCGATGGCCGCGTCGTTCAGGCGCAAGCCACCGCCCTGGGCGAGGCGTCGGGCCTCGCCGTTGGAGGCGGTCAGGCCGGCCCTGGTCGTGACGGCGGCGATCATGGCGCCGATGACTTCGTCCGCAGCCAGTTCGACGGTGGGCAGGTCGGCGGACAGGGTGCCGCGCTCGAACGCGCCTTCGGCCGCGGCCCGGGCCGTGGCGGCGGCATCGGCGCCGTGCAGCATTGTGGTCGCGGCGTCGGCGAGGGCCTTCTTGGCGTCGTTGATCGCCGCGCCGTCCAACGACTCCAGCCGGGCGACCTCGTCCAGCGGCAGGTCCGTGAACAGGCGCAGGAATTTGCCCACGTCGGCGTCGTCGACGTTGCGCCAGAACTGCCAGTAGTCATACGGGCTCAGCTGTTCGGCGTTCAGCCAGACGGCGCCCTGGGCGGTCTTGCCCATCTTGCCGCCCGAGGCGGTGGTGAGCAGGGGGGTGGTCAGGCCGAAAGCGGCCTTCTGGTCCACGCGACGCACCAGGTCGACGCCCGAGACGATGTTGCCCCACTGGTCTGACCCGCCCATCTGCAGGGTGCAGCCGCGGGCGCGGTTCAGCTCCAGGAAGTCCACCGACTGCATCAGCATGTAGTTGAACTCGAGGAAGGTCATCGGCTGTTCGCGTTCCAGCCGCAGTTTGACCGAGTCGAAGGCCAGCATGCGGTTGATGGTGAAATGCGTGCCGTATTCGCGCAGGAATTCGACATAGCCGTAGGTCGACAGCCAGGCGTCGTTGTCGAGCATCACGGCGTCGGTCGGGCCGTCGCCGAAGGTCAGGAATTTCTCGAACACCGTCTTGATCGAGGCGATGTTCGACTGGATCGTTTCGTCGGTCAGTTGGGGCCGCGAGGCGTCCTTGCCGGTCGGGTCGCCGACCTTGGTGGTGCCCCCGCCCATCAGGACGATTGGCTTGTGGCCGGCCTGCTGGAGACGGCGCAGCATCATGATCTGGATCAGGCTGCCGACGTGCAGCGACGGGGCGGTGGCGTCGAAGCCGATGTAGCCGGTGACCACGCCGGCGACGGTCGCGGCGTCGAGCTCGGCCGGGTGTGTGATCTGATGAATGTAGCCGCGCGCCTGAAGGGTTTTCAGGAAGTCGGACTTGAAGGCGGGCTCGGTCATGGCGGCTCCGTTAGCAGGGATGCCGGCGGGCGTCATGGGAGTTTGCGCGCCGGGGAAGGTGCGGCGCAGGGGATCGCGGCCGCTCGCTATTTCAGCGGGCGATAATACAGGCCGGTGCGGACGCGGCGGGCGATCATGACGGATGGTTTGCCGCCGCCATTGACCGGCGTCAAGCGGGCGCTATCGAGGGAGGATGCTGGTCACCCTGACGCCGCACCCGGACATGCCGTCCGCCCATGTCGACCGGATCGAGGTCGATATCGAGCGACGCGAGGACTTCATCTGGCTGCGTTACACCGTATTCGGCCATGTCGGTCGTGTGCGGTGGCCGGGGGCGGCTGAGCCGGATCGAGCCGACGGGCTTTGGCGGCACACGTGTTTCGAAGCCTTCGCGCCCACGGACGACGGCTACCGCGAGTTCAATCTTTCCCCGTCGGGCGCCTGGGCCAGCTACACGTTCGAGGGCTATCGGTCGGGGATGGCGCCGGCCGACGAACGGGCGCAGGTCCTGAACCTCGAGGCGACCGAGGCCTGGGTCACCCTGGAAGCCCTGATCGAGGTCCCGCCGGGGGCACTCCGCATCGGCTTGGCCGCAGTCATTGAGGATATTGACGGCGGCATCTCCTACTGGGCTCTGGCCCATGCGCCGGGTAAGCCCGACTTTCACCATCCCGACTCGTTCGCCCTGACCCTGCCGCCTCCGGAGCCCGCATGAAATTCGGCATCGATCGCCTCCTGTCCGAGCCCGCACTGCGGGCGGATCTGAAGGGCCGCAGGGTCGCCTTGCTGGGGCATCCGACCTCGGTGACGGCGGACCTGACGCATTCGCTGGACGCGCTGATGGCCTGTCCCGACCTGAACGTCACGGCGGCGTTCGGGCCGCAGCACGGCATGCGGGGCGACCTGCAGGACAATATGATGGAGTCGCCGGACTTCACCGACCCGCGGCACGGCATCCCGGTGTTCAGCCTCTATGGCGAGGTGCGCCGTCCGACGGGGCAGGCAATGGGGACATTCGATGTCCTGCTGGTCGACATGCAGGACCTGGGCTGCCGCATCTACACCTTCGTGACGACGCTGCTCTACGTTCTGGAAGAGTCGGCGAAGCACGGCAAGGCGGTGTGGGTGCTCGACCGCCCCAACCCCGCCGGACGGCCGGTCGAGGGCACGACCCTGCTGACGGGCTGGGAGAGTTTCGTCGGGGCCGGGCCTATGCCGATGCGGCACGGCATGACCCTTGGCGAGATGGGCCGCTGGTTCATCGACCATTTCAAATTGGATGTGGAGTACCGGGTCATCGAGATGGAGGGCTGGGCGCCCGATCAGGGGCCGGGCTTCGGCTGGCCGATCGGCGAGCGCAGCTGGATCAACCCCAGCCCCAATGCCGCCAACCTGTCGATGGCGCGGGCCTATGCCGGCACGGTGATGCTGGAGGGGACGACCCTGTCCGAGGGGCGCGGCACGACCCGGCCGCTGGAGCTGTTCGGGGCCCCGGACATCGACGCCCGCGCGGTGATCGCCGAGATGCAGGCCTTTGCGCCGGAGTGGCTGGAGGGCTGTCGCCTGCGCGACTGCTGGTTCGAGCCGACCTTCCACAAGCACGTGCACCAGCTGTGCAACGGTGTGCAGATCCACGTCGACGACCCGGCCTATGACCATGCCGCGTTCCGGCCGTGGCGGCTGCAGGCCCTGGGCTTCAAGGCGATCCGTCGGCTGTATCCGGACTACGCCCTGTGGCGGGATTTCCCGTACGAATACGTGTTCGACAAGCTGGCCATCGATGTGATCAACGGCGGGCCCGGGCTGCGCGAATGGGTCGACGACCCGGCGGCGACACCGGCCGATCTGGAGGCGCTGGCCGGGCCGGACGAGGCGGCGTGGGTGGCGCTGCGGCGGCCGTATCTGCTCTACTGACGCGCAGAGGAGAGCCACGCCTCGGCCATGTCGGCGAACAGGCCGGTGACCTCACGTATCAGAACGATCGGCTGCTCCGGGCGAACGGGCAGGCGTTCCTCGAGCAGAAGGAAAGTCAGGCCGTGGACGCTGCTCCACGCCAGTGTTTGCAGTGCGGTTGAGGCGGACGCTGCCCCGCCGCCGTGGATGAGGAATGCATTCAACCCCTGCTGAAAGACGCCAAAGGCGCGCGCGCTCTTGTTTTCGAGGTCCCCGACGCCCTTCAGCAAGGCCAGGTCGGCGCTGAACATCAGCTTGAACAGGCCGGGGTTCTCCAGTGCGAACCGCAGATAACCCTCTCCGATCGCGAGGAAACGCTCGCGATCGTTCGCGTCGTCGTCGACCCGCTCCATCTCGGCCACGAAGCGCTCATATCCGACCTCGGCGATAGCCGCCATCAGCTCACGCTTGCTCCGGAAATGGCTGTAGGGCGCGCTTCGGGACACGCCGACGGTCTCCGCCAGCCCGCGCAGGCTCACCCCCTCTGAGCCTTCCCTTTCGAACGCCTCAAGTGCGGCGCGGATCAAGGCCGCGCGCAGGTCGCCGTGGTGATAGGGTTGAGCCGATTGCACTGTTGTCGCCATTTAACTTGACACCGCTCAGATTGAGCCAGCATCTTCCCCTCAGGGAGGAAGCACATATGACCTACAGGTTCCCGCTCTGGCGCGACAAGCTGCTGCTTGTGACCCTGCTTGCGGTTTTCACGACCGGTTCGACCTACATCCGCGTGCTGTTGCGTTCGCTGCTGGAAGGCCCCGGCTTCCTCTGGAGCTACTACGCCGGGGTGAAGTCCAGTGACACACCCGCCATCGTCAGCGGCCACGGCATGTTCGGTCATACCGATACCCTCCTCTTCGGAGCGTTTGTCGTCTTGTGGCTGATCTGGGCGGCCAGCCGGCGTCCCGACCGCTTTGTCATCACAGCCCTTGCCGGCTGGACCACCTTGCAGCTCGGTTCGGCGATCTGGCTGGCGTCCCAGCTGGGCGACGACCTGCGGGTGTCCAAGGAGACCATAGGCCTGGTCAATGTGTCCTTCGCCTGGATCGTCATGCCGCCGCTGGTCTTGGCCTGGCTTCTGACGGCGGCCCTGTGGGTGCGGACGATGATGCGTCGCGCCGATCCGGGCCCTGACGCGCGCTGGATCATGCCCAACACCGCCTGTCTCATCGCCGCCGTCATAGGCTGCGGCGCAGCGGCCATCGCTCTGAACATGGGGGAGCAGCATGGCGCGGGCGATCTCGCCGGCATTGTGCTGATGTATCTGAGCCTGACCGCGCTGTTGCTGGCGCTGGCCCCGTGGGAGCGGAAGTCTGCCTAGGCCGGCTTTTCCGTCAGCCGCTTGTCCAGATAGGCGCCAACGCGGGTCTCCACCGCACCGATGTGGTCCTGCCAGAAGTGGGTCGCGCCCTCTTCCAGCTCATAGTCGATGATGATGCCCTTCTGGGTGCGCAGCTTGTTGACCACGCGCTCGACCTCGACGGGGGGGACGACGGTGTCGGCCGTGCCGTGCAGGAAGAGGCCCGAGGCGGGGCAGGGGGCCAGGAAGCTGAAGTCGTACATGTTCGACGGCGGCGAAACCGAGATGAAGCCGTCGGTCTCGGGGCGACGCATCAGCAGCTGCATGCCGATATAGGCGCCGAACTGATAGCCGCCGACCCAGGTCTGGGAGGCGCCGGGGTTGTTGGACTGGAGCCAGTCGAGGGCGGTGGCCGCGTCGGCCAGTTCGCCAATGCCGCTGTCGAACTCGCCCTGCGACTTGCCCACGCCGCGGCTGTTGTAGCGCAGGGTCGCGAAGCCGCGCTTCTGGAACAGCTGGTACAGGGTCACGGTGACCGGGTTGTTCATATGCCCGTTCGCCTTGGGGTGCGGATGCAGGATCAGGGCGATCGGCGCGTTCGGGCGCTTGCCCGGCGAGTAGCGGCCTTCGATACGGCCAGAGGCGCCGGGCAGGATGACTTCAGGCATATGCGTCGAATTCCGTGTTCAACTGTCGTTTCGCACCTGCGTAATACTTGACCGCAGCAGTAGGACTTTCTAAGTCCCGCCTGCGCGTCGACGCCTTTGCGAAGGCGCGGGTTCTAGCACAAGAGCCCTGAAAAGCGCGCGATTTTTGAAGGTGTGCGATGCGTCTGTCGACCAAGGGACGATACGCCGTGATGGCGATGGCCGATCTGGCCAGGAACGGACAGGGCGAGGGCGGGGTTCGCGCCGTCTCACTTGCCGAGATCGCGACACGTCAGGAGATTTCGCTGAGCTATCTGGAACAGCTGTTTGCACGGCTGCGGAAGAGCGGTCTGGTGCAGAGCGTGCGCGGGCCGGGCGGCGGCTACCGGCTGGCCAAGGGAGCGCATGAGACTGTCGTGGCCGAGATCGTGCTGGCGGTCGACGAGCCCATCCGCGCGACCCGCTGCATCGGTCACTCGTCGCCCAAGGGCTGTATGATGGCCGGTGAACGCTGCATCACCCACAATCTGTGGGAGGACCTCGGCGACGAAATCCATCGCTATCTGGCGGGCGTGTCGCTGGAGGATGTGGTGATGAACCGTACCGGGGCGCGCCGTCGGGCGACCGCCGAAGAAGTTGGAGTGGCGGCGTGAGCGGCATCTATCTGGACTACAACGCCTCCGGTCTGGTCCGTCCCGAGGTCCAGGCGGCGATGGCCGAGGCCCTGGCCGACAACGGCAATCCCAACGCCGTCCACGCGGCGGGCCGTCGGGCGCGGGCGCGGGTCGAGACGGCGCGGGCGATCGTGGCCGAACTGGTCGGCGCTGACCCGACGGCGGTCGTGTTTTCAAGCGGCGGCACGGAGTCCAACGCCCAGGCTGTGGCGAGCGCCATAGCGGCCGGCTGCGAGCGGCTGATCGTCAGCGCGACGGAGCATCCGTGCGTGGCCGAGGCGGCGACGGCGTCGGGCAAGCCGGTCAAGATGTTGCCGGTCGATGCGCGCGGCGTCGTCGATCTGAACAAGCTGCGGCAACTGCTGGGTCAGCCGGGCAAGGCGGTGGTTGCGATCCATCACGCCAACAACGAGAGCGGCGTCATCCAGCCGATCGCCGAGGCGGCGCGGCTGGTACGCTCGGCCGGCGGCTGGCTACACGTCGACGCCATCCAGTCGGCGGGCAAGATCCCGGTCGATATCCGTACCCTCATGGCCGACAGCCTGACCCTGTCCGCGCACAAGCTGGGCGGACCGCAGGGCGTCGGGGCGCTGGTGATGGCCGAGGGCCGCGAGGCGGTTCGCATCCTGCACGGCGCCGGGCAGGAGCGGGGCCTGCGGGCCGGGACGGAAAATGTGCCGGGGATCACCGGCTTCGGCGCCGCCGCCGTCTGCGCCGCGCGCGACCTGCCGGCGGCACAGGCGCACGCCGCATGGCGCGACGCGGCCGAGGCTGTGGTCAAGGCGGCCGGGGCGACCATCATCGGCGAGGGCGCCGAGCGGCTGCCCAATACGCTGTTCATGGCCGTGTCCGACTGGGAGAGCCCGCAGCAGCTGATCACCCTCGACCTGATGGGTCTGATGGTCTCGGCCGGCTCGGCCTGTTCGTCCGGCAAGACCAAGCCGTCGCGGGCCATCGTGGCCACCGGCCGGATCGATATGGCGACCGGCGGTATCCGCATCTCGGGTGGCTGGGGCACGGTCGAGGATGACTGGAAGCGGTTCGCCGCCGCCTGGGTCGAGGCCTATGCCAAACAGCGCCAGCGGGCTGCCGAGCGCCTGAAAGCCGACGCCTGATGGCTGCTGTCCAGAAGACCATCGACGCGGTCGCCGCCCTCGAGAAATACGAGCACGGCTTCACCTCGGACATCGACACGGAGTATGCGCCGCGCGGGCTGAACGCCGACATCGTGCGCTTCATCTCGGAGAAGAAGGGCGAGCCGGCGTGGATGCTGGAATGGCGGCTTGCCGCGTATGAGCGCTGGCTGGCGATGGAGGAGCCGACCTGGGCGTCGGTGAAATACACGCCGGTCGATTACCAGAGCCTGTTCTACTACGCCGCGCCGAAGGAGAAGGCCGGCCTCAAGTCGCTGGACGAGGTCGATCCGGAGATCCTCGCCATCTACGCCAAGCTGGGTATCCCGCTGAAGGAGCAGGAGGTGCTGGCGGGCGTCGAGGGCGCGGCGCGTTATGCCGTGGACGCGGTGTTCGACAGCGTCTCGGTGGTTACCACCTTCAAGGCCGAGCTGGCCAAGGCCGGCGTGATTTTCATGCCGATTTCCGAGGCCTTGCGCGAACATCCTGATCTGGTGCGCAAATATCTCGGCTCGGTGGTGCCGGTCTCGGACAACTATTTCGCGGCCCTGAACAGTGCGGTCTTTTCGGACGGGTCGTTCGTCTACATCCCGCCGGGCGTGCGCTGCCCGATGGAGCTGTCGACCTATTTCCGCATCAATGCGAGCCAGACGGGCCAGTTCGAACGGACGCTCATCATCGCCGACAAGGGCAGCTACTGCTCCTATCTGGAGGGCTGCACCGCCCCGATGCGCGACGAGAACCAGCTGCACGCCGCGGTGGTCGAACTGGTCGCGCTGGACGACGCCGAGATCAAATATTCGACGGTGCAGAACTGGTACCCCGGCGACGCCGAGGGCAAGGGCGGCATCTACAATTTCGTCACCAAGCGCGCCGACTGCCGCGGCGACCGGTCGAAGGTGTCCTGGACCCAGGTCGAGACCGGCTCGGCGGTGACGTGGAAATATCCGTCCTGCATCCTCAAGGGCGAGGAGAGCTCGGGCGAATTCTATTCCATCGCCATCACCAACGGACATCAGCAGGCCGACACCGGCACCAAGATGATCCATCTGGGCAAGAACTCGAAGAGCCGGATCATCGCCAAGGCGGTCTCGGCCGGAAAGTCGGACTCGACGTATCGCGGACTGGTCTCGGTACATCCCAAGGCGACCGGAGTGCGCAACTTCACCCAGTGCGACAGCCTGCTCATCGGCAAGGACTGCGGCTCCCACACCGTGCCCTATATCGAGGCCCGCAATGGTTCGGCCCAGCTGGAGCACGAGGCGACGACGACGCGCCTGTCGGACGACCAGCTGTTCTACGCCCAGCAGCGCGGCCTGTCGCAGGAGGAGGCGGTGGCCCTGCTGGTCAACGGCTTCGTCCGCGACGTGATGCAGAAGCTGCCGATGGAGTTCGCCGTCGAGGCGCAGAAGCTGGTGGCGATCAGTCTGGAAGGGAGCGTGGGGTGAGCGTCGATAGTGGTCTGATTGTCCGTCGGGACGCCCTGCCGGAGCCGGCGGAGCTGGCCGCGGCGACCATGGATCTGACCGGCGTGACGGTGGTGTTCCATTCCGACTTCCGCCTGGCAGACTGGGGTGGAGGTTGGGTTCCGGTCACCGTCGACGGAGAAGAGAGCGGGTTCGAATACTATCCCGGTCCACTGGCTGACGCAGAGGAGCTGCCCGACGGCGCACAGGAGTACGGCGACCACTTGCTGTGGTTCGTGGCGCGCGGCGCCCTGTCGGCGCAGACGGTGTCGCTGTTGCAGCGCGCGCTCGCGGCGCGCTGGGATGCTGCGGGTCTGATCGAGGGCGAGCTCTTTCCGCCCGGTGACATGGCCGTCGAGAGTGAACCGGCCGCGGACATGGACCCCGATCTGGCCGCCACCATGACCGGGACGCCGAAGGAGCGCGCCGCGGCCATGGAGCGCTACGTCGCCAAACACTATCCGCCCATTCCGGTCGACCCGCACGCGAGGACGAAGGATCTGCTGAAACAGCTGATCGTTCCCATCCTCATCTTCGCCGCGCTCGGCGGCTTCTACCTCTGGTCTCAGCTCCAATAATGCTCTCCATATCCAACCTCCACGTCTCCGTCGGCGACAAGCCGATCCTCAAGGGGCTGACGCTCGACGTTCCGGCTGGCGAAGTGCACGCCATCATGGGGCCGAACGGGGCCGGCAAGTCGACGCTGGGCTACACCGTGGCCGGACGGCCCGGCTATGAGTCCTCCGAGGGCTCGGTGTCGTGGAAGGGCGAGGACCTGCTGGGTCTGGAGCCCGCCGAGCGCGCGGCGAAGGGCGTCTTCCTGTCGTTCCAGTATCCGATCGAGATCCCTGGCGTCCCGGCGCTGACGTTCGTGCGCACGGCGCTGAACGCCCAGAAGCGCGCGCGGGGCGAGGAGGAGGTCTCGGCCCCGGCCTTCCTGAAGATGGTGCGGGCGGCATCGACGGCGCTGAAGATGGATTTCGACATGCTCAAGCGGCCGCTCAATGTCGGCTTCTCTGGCGGCGAGAAGAAGCGGATGGAGATCCTGCAGATGGCCCTGCTGGAGCCGTCGCTGCTGATCCTCGACGAGACGGATTCCGGCCTCGACATCGACGCCCTGCGGATCGTGTCCGAGGGCGTCAACGCCCTGCGCTCGCCCGACCGCGCCATGCTGGTGATCACCCACTATCAGCGGCTGCTGGACTATATCAAACCGGACCGGGTGCATGTGCTGGCCGCGGGGCGGATCGTGGCCTCGGGCGGACCTGAACTTGCGCTGCAGCTCGAGGCCGAGGGCTACGACAAATACGCGATGGAGGCGGCGTGAACGCCCTGCCGCTCATCGACCTGAAGGACGCGTCCAGCTTCCCCTCGCGTCGCGTCGAGGCGTGGAAATACTCCGACCTGCGCCGTCATCTGCGCGAGGCGCCCGCGCCTTCGCCGTCGGCGACGGTGCCGCTGGTCGGCGGTGGCCCCTTCGAGGCGCTGGGCGGCGAGGCCATGGTGTTCGTCAACGGTCGGGCCGTGGGTGAGACCGCGATGTCGGTCTCCGGCGACAAGACGGTGCGCCTGCGCCTGATCTCGCGCGCCGAGGGGACGGGCCACGGCCTGACGGCGCGGATTTCGGTGCGGGCGGGGGCGAAGCTGCTGCTGCTGGAGAGCCATGAGGGTCACGGCTCGGCTTATGTGGCGAACAACCGGCTGGAGCTGGACGTGGCGCGGGGCGCCGAGGTGACGCGGGTGGTGCTGGCCGACGAGCCGGCGGATGCCATCTCGATCACCCAGGCCCAGGTGAAGGTCGAGGCGGGCGGCGTCTATCGCCAGACGATCCTGACGACGGGCGCGAAGCTGCAACGGCTCGAGACCCAGGTGACGCACCGGGCGCAGGGCGCGGATGTGCGACTGGACGGGGTCTATGTGCTGTCGGGCGAGCGGCAGGCGGACCTGACGACGGTCGTCGATCATGTCGCGGCCGACGGCGTCACCAGCCAGCTGACCAAGGGTGTGGTGCGCGACACGGCGCGGGGCGTCTTCCAGGGCAAGATCGTCGTCGAACGCGGGGCGGACGGCACCGATGCGCGGATGGGCCACCATGCGCTGATCCTCGGCGAGCGGGCCGAGGTGGACGCCAAGCCGGAGCTCGAAATCTATGCCGACGACGTGCAGTGCGCGCACGGCAATACGGTCGGGAATCTGGACGAGAGCGCCCTGTTCTACATGCAGCAGCGCGGCATCCCCGCCGATGAGGCCCGTGCGCTTCTGACAGAGGCCTTCCTGATCGAGGTCGTCGACCGGATCGCGCACGAGGGCGCGAGAGAGGTGGTGCGGGCATGGCTGACGGCTCGCCTGTGACCCTCTTTGACCCCTATGCGGCGCGTGCGCAGTTCCCGATCCTGTCGCGGACGGTGAACGGCAAGCCGCTGGTCTATCTGGACTCGGCCGCCTCGGCGCAGAAGCCGCGGGCGGTGATCGACGCCCTGACGGCGGCGATGGAGCATTCCTACGCCAACGTCCACCGCGGCCTGCACACCCTGGCCAATGAGACGACCGAGGCGTTCGAGGCGGCGCGCGAAAGCGTGGCGCGGTACCTGAACGCGGAAAGCCCTGAGCAGATCATCTGGACCAAGGGCGGGACCGAGGCGATCAATCTGGTGGCGGCGGGCATCGGTCAGTCGATCCAGCCGGGCGACGAGATCGTCGTCACCCAGATGGAGCACCACGCCAATATCGTGCCCTGGCACATGCTGCGCGAACGGTTCGGCGCGGTGCTGAAATGGGCCCCGGTCGCCGACGACGGTGCGCTGGACATGGATGCGCTGGCGGCGCTGATCGGGCCGCGAACCCGGCTGGTGGCCGTGACGCATATGTCGAACGTGCTGGGCACGGTGAACGACGTCCGCGCCATCGCAGACCTCGCCCATGCGGCCGGCGCGCTGATCCTCGTCGACGGCTGCCAGGGCGCGGTGCACTGCAGCCCCGACGTCCAGGCGCTGGACGCCGACTTCTATGTCTTCACCGGCCACAAGCTGTTCGGCCCGACCGGCATCGGGGGCCTGTACGGCAAGCGCGCCGCGCTTGAGGCCCTTCCGCCGTATCAGGGCGGGGGCGAGATGATCGCCACGGTGACCGAGGATGCGGTGACCTATGCCGGCCTGCCCCATCGGTTCGAGGCCGGCACGCCGCCGATCCTGGAGGCCATCGGCCTCAGCGCGGCGATCGAATGGCTGGGCCAGTTCGACGCCGCTGCGATCCGGGCTCACGAAGCGGTGCTGATGGACCGGGTGCGGACGCGACTTGCCGGCCTGAACTGGCTGACCGAGATCGGCACGGCGGAAGGGAAGGGAGCCATCTTCACCTTCACCGTCGACGGCGCGCATGCCCATGACATCGCCCAGGTGATGGACCGCTACGGCGTCGCCGTGCGCGCCGGCCTGCACTGCGCCGAGCCGCTGGCGAAGCGCTTTGGCCTGACGTCGAGCGCCCGCGCCAGCTTCGCCCTATATAACACCCTCGAGGACGCCGACGCCTTCGCCGACGCCCTGATCAAGGCCCGTGAGTTCTTCGCATGAGCGATCCGACGACCCCCACTGCCGACAGCGCGGCCTTTGCCGAAGCCTGGGACGCGCCGCAGAAAAGCGCCCTGGCCCAGGCCGAGATCGACCGGATGACGGACGACATCATCGAGGCGCTGAAGTCGGTGTTCGACCCGGAGATCCCGGTCGACATCTATGAGCTGGGCCTGATCTACAAGGTCGACCTGTCCGACGACCGCGATGTGGTGGTCGAGATGACCCTGACGGCGCCGGGCTGTCCCGTGGCCGGCGAGATGCCGATCTGGGTCGAGGAGGCGGTGAAGAAGGTCGAGGGCGTGCGCTCGGCGCGGGCGGAACTGACGTTTGATCCCCCGTGGGACGCGTCGAAGATGAGCGACGAGGCCAAGCTGGCCCTGAACATGTTCTGATGGACCGTCCGATGACCGAGCTTCAGACCACCCCTCGTCCGCGTCGCCCGCGCCCCGCCGTCGTCACCCTGACGGAAGCGGCGGCCGAGCGGGTGCGCGCCCTGACCGAGGCCGGCGGACACAAGGCGCTGCGCGTCGGGCTGAAGAATGCGGGCTGCGCGGGGCAGGAATACACCTTCGCCTTCGCGGACGAGATCGGGCCGCTGGACGAGGTTGTGACGGACAAGGGCGCGACCATCGTCGTCGATCCCAAGTCGATCCTGTTCCTGATCGGATCCGAGCTCGACTACGAGACGACGAAGCTGGCCTCAAAATTCGTGTTCCGGAACCCGAACCAGACGGACGCCTGCGGCTGCGGCGAGAGCGTCACCATCATTCCCGCGAAGGCGCTGGAAACCGACTGATGATCCGTCTTGAGGGAGTGACGAAGCGCTTCCGGAGCGCGGCGGGCGAGCGCGTGGCGCTGGACGCCGTTGATCTGACCGTCGAGGGCGGCCAGGTGTTCGGCGTGGTCGGACGGTCGGGTGCGGGCAAGTCGACCCTGATCCGGACCATCAATCTGCTGGAACGGCCGGACGCCGGGACGGTGACGGTCGACGGGCGCGAGATGACGACGCTGGCGCCGGCCGAGCTGCGCGCCGCGCGGCGGCGGATCGGCATGATCTTCCAGCATTTCAACCTTCTGAACGCGAAGACGGTGGCGGAGAACGTCGCCTTCCCCCTGCGCCTCGAGGGGCGGCCGGCGGCCGAGGTCGATAGGCGGGTCGCGGACCTGCTGGAACAGCTGGGGCTGTCGGAGCACGCGAAGAAGCATCCGGCGCAGTTGTCGGGCGGGCAGAAGCAGCGGGTCGGCATTGCGCGGGCCCTGGCCTGCGAACCCGGCGTGCTGCTGTGCGACGAGGCGACCAGCGCGCTGGATCCCGAGACGACCGATGAAATCCTGTCGCTGCTCGACCAGCTGAACCGCGATCTGAAGCTGACCATCGTGCTGATCACCCACCAGATGGAGGTGGTGCGCCGCGTGTGCGATCGGGTGGCGGTGCTGAAAGACGGGCGGGTGGTGGAAGAGGGGGCGACGGCCGACGTCTTCCTGCACCCGAAACACGCCGCGACCCGCGCCATGCTGGCCGAGGGCGAGGACGGGTTCGAGACCGCCGATGTGCCGCCGGGCGGCCGGCTGGCGAAGCTGACGTTCCGGGGCGGCTCGACCTATGAGCCCGAACTGAGCCGCGTCGCGCGATCGGTGGGCGTGGACTATTCGATTCTGTCCGGCCGGATCAGCCGTATCCGCGGCGAGCCTTACGGCCAGCTGGTGGTGGCCTTCACAGGCGGCGACGCCGAGGCGGCCGTCGCGCAACTGACTGCGCGTGGCGTCACCGTGGAGGCCGCGTGATGGAAGGCTTCTTCGCCAATGTCGACTGGCCCGAGATCGCGCGGGCGTCACGGGACACCCTGCTGATGCTCGGCGGGTCGATGGCGCTGACGGTGCTGTTCGGCATTCCGCTGGGGGTACTGCTGTACCTGTCCGGCAAGGGGCGGCTGGCGGCCAATCCGGTGGTGAATGCGTTGCTGTCGCTGGTGGTGAACATCCTGCGGTCGGTGCCCTTCATCATCCTGCTGATCGTCATGCTGCCGGTGACGGTGCTGCTGGTCGGGACGTCGCTGGGGGTGGCTGGCGCCATTCCGCCTCTGGTCGTGGGCGCCGCGCCCTTCTATGCGCGGCTGGTCGAGACGGCGCTGCGCGAGGTCGACAAGGGCGTGGTCGAGGCGACCCAGGCCATGGGCGGCTCGACCTTCCAGATCGTCACCCGCGCCCTGCTGCCCGAGGCCATGCCCGGCATCCTCGCCGGCGCGACGGTCACCGCCATCGCCCTGGTCAGCTACACCGCCATGGCGGGGGTCGTCGGCGCGGGCGGGCTGGGCGACCTGGCCATCCGCTTCGGCTATCAGCGGTTCCAGACCGATGTCATGGTGGTGACCGTCGTGCTGCTGCTCCTGCTGGTGCAGGTCCTCCAGATGCTCGGCGACCGTCTGGTCGCAGCCGTTTCCCACCGCTGATCGCTTCCCCGAAAGGTCCGCCATGAACCGTCGCTCGCTCCTGATCCTCGCCGCCGCCGCGACGGCGCTCGCCGCCTGCGGGCAGGGGGCGGACAAGACCGCGGGGACCACGGGACCGCTGATGGTCGGGGCGACCGCCGTGCCGCACGCGGAAATCCTGGAACACATCAAACCGCTGCTGGCGGCTGATGGAATCCAGATCGAGATCAAGGTGTTCAACGACTATGTTCAGCCGAACACACAGCTGGCGGAGGGCCGGCTGGACGTGAACTACTTCCAGACCAAGCCCTATCTGGATGAGTTCAACGCCTCGCGCGGTTCGGACCTGATTACGGTGGCCGGGGTGCATGTCGAGCCGCTGGGCGCCTATTCGCGCCGGTTCCGGACGCTCGCCGAACTGCCGGACCGTGCCGAGGTGGCGGTTCCCAATGACGCCTCCTCGATCGGCCGGTCGTTGATCCTGCTTCAGAAGGCCGGACTGGTGCGGCTGAGGGACCCGGTCAATCCGCTGCAGACGCTGCGCGACATCGTGGAGAACCCGAAGAACCTGCGTTTCCGCGAACTCGAGTCGGCGACCCTGCCGCGCGTGCTGGACCAGGTCGACATGGCGGTGATCAACACCAACTACGCGCTGGACGCCCGCCTTAATCCGCGCACCGACGCCCTGACACTCGAGGGCGCCGATAGCCCCTATGTGAACTATCTGGTGGCGCGGCCGGACAACCGGGCCGATCCGCGCATCGTGGCCCTGGCGGCCATGCTGCGGAGTCAGGCGGTCAAGGACTTCATCGCGCAGAAATACGATGGGGCCGTGATTCCGGCGGCTTGAACCTATCCGGGAACCATGATTGTTTCGCCCTCGTGGTTGTCTCCCGAGGCAGAGGGCGGTTCGAAATGTCCCATTCGCTTGGTCGGAGGGTCGTGGTGAGCCTGCTCATGGGTGCAGTCATCGCGGGGCTGTTCGCGGTGCCTGCCCTGCTTCATGGGGAGAGCTGGCGGGAAGCGGGATCGGCGCAGGACTATCTCATTCGAGCTGTGACGGGCGCGGTCACCTGGTTCCTGATCGATCTGGTGCAGATCGGATTCAGGTCGCGGCAGCGTCGCCGGGCCTGAGACCCGCTTTAGCCGCCCTGGCTGCCTCATCGGGCGCCAGAACCCGCACCGCCGGGGTGGCCGGCTGGCCTGTCGCGTCGGCGACGAGTTCGGCAGTCTTGCCTTCGATCGCGGCTTCGAGGCGGGTGAGGAACTCTTCCTTGCCCAGCCCGGTGGGGATGGGGTCGAGGAACTCGAGCGTGGCGGTTCCCGGGTTCTTGCGGAATTCCTCCTGCGGCCAGAACAGGCCGAGGTTGGTGGCCAGGGGCACGACCGGCATGTCGAAGTCGCGGTACATGTGCCAGACGCCCGAGCGGTAGCGGAATTTCTCGCCGACCTTCGCCAGATTGCCCTCGGGATAGATGAGGATTTTCCGCCCCGCGGCATGGGCGTCGGCGGAACGGTGTTTCAGCGCCTCGCGGGCTTCGCGGCCGCCGCAGTTATTGACGACGATGGCCCCCAGCTTGCGCAGCACCGTGCCCAGCAGCGGAAACTTCTCCAGGTGGTCCCCGGTGACGAAGGCGAGGTCGTCGAACTGGTCGTAGGTGGCGAAGCCGTCGCCCCAGCTCTGGTGTTTTGAGGCGATGATGAAGGCGCCCTGCGGCAGCCGTTCCTTGCCCCGCGTCTGAATGCGGATGCCGGCCAGCAGCCTCATGGCCTGCACCATCCGCTTCACATAGCGGCGGATGATCCAGCTGGTGGCGCGGCGGCCGGGGGTCAGGGCGGCGAAGGCGGCCCCGAGCGTGTAGACGATCGACAGGAGCCAGTAGGCGACGTTGAAGGCGAGGCTGCGCATCGGTCCACTATGATGCGAAATGGCTCGGGCGGAAGGCTTCAGGCGGCCTCGTCGAGCCGGTCCGCGCTGGTGACGCGGTTCCGGCCGGCGTGTTTGGACGCGTAGAGGGCCGCGTCGGCGCGATCGAGCAGGGCGGAGGCGGTCTCACCGGGTCGACGCTGCGCGAAGCCGGCGGACAGGGTCACGGCTCCGAGTTCGTCGTCCGTCGAGCGGCGGCGCAGTGACCGGGAAGCGATTTCCTTGCGGATCGCCTCCAGGGCGGTCTCGACCTGACCCAGGCTTTCCTGGGGGAAGATCATGGCGAACTCCTCGCCGCCGTAGCGGGCGGCGATGCGGGGCGCCTTGGCCACGCGGCCCATGACGCTGGCCACATAGCGGAGAACCTGGTCGCCGGTCTGATGTCCCCAAGTGTCGTTGAACCGCTTGAAGTGGTCGATATCCAGCACGGCGAGGGTCAGGGCGCCGCCGCCGGTGTCGGCCTGGGCGCAGGCGGCCTCCAGGTGCTCGTCGAACGCCTTGCGATTGGCCAGATTGGTCAGGGCGTCGGTCATGGCGTCGCGGCGCACCTGTTCCAGGTGTTCGCGCAGACGGGCAACCTCGCGGGTCGAGGCGTCCAGCCGCTTCTCCAGCGTCTCGTTCTCGCGCTGGACCTTGCGGGTGGCCGAGGTCAATCCGGTGACGATAGCCTGCAGGCCCGCGCCGTCGCCGGCGGTCTCGATGCTCGTCGCGGCCTTGTCCAGGGTCTGGCCGTAGGCAGCCTGGGACTTGTGGGCCTTGGAGATGGCATCGGACACGCTGGACAGTTCCCGATCCAGCACGCGACCGGCGTCGCGGATTTCCTCGGTCAGTCGTCCGCGCGGCAGGTATTCGGCGGCCAGCATGTCGGCCGTCGCCTCGGTGAACGGCTCGGACGCCGCCAGAATTCGTTTGATTTCACGGCCGAGCGCCCCTTCCGGGTCGCCGAGATAGTGGACCCAGATCTCGAAATTCAGCGGCGTCGGCCAGACGCCCTCTGATTCCATCGCCTCGATGACCCGACGCGCCAGACCGTAGGCTTCAGGTCCCCGAAGAGTGGTTTCGAGCTGAGCCGCCATACGATTTCCCCGCCGGGCCGCGCTGAGCGACCGTTTCCGTCGGCTACGCTATGCGGGGGTTCCGTAACGACGGGTTAAATCCGGTTCGCTGACCGTCGATTTTCGAGGTTCAGCTCTTGATCGAGACCGGACGGCGCAGGAAGGCGGGAATGTCGCCCTCGCCAAACGGACGGCCGTTCGAGCGCTGCGGCTCAGGGCTCGCATTGTCGCCACGACGGTCCGACTGGCGCAGGTGGGTTTCCTGTACCGGACGGTCCTGCGAGGGCGTTGCGGGCGTTGGGGCCACGACGGCCGCTGGAGCCTCGGCGACCTCGACGGCTTCCGTGGCGACGGACTTGGCGCCGCGGCGGCTCCGGGTCCGGCGCGGCTTGGGCGCGTCGGACGATGGCGTATCGAGCGCGGGGGCTTCGGCAGCGGCTTCTGTCTTCACCGGCTCGGCGGTCGGGACGGGCGCGACGACCTCCGAGGGCTCCGTGGCGGCGTCCTTCGGTGTTTCGCGAGGTCCGCGGCCACGGCCGCGGGCGGGCGGGCGTTCGGGGCGGTCCGAATCACGACGCGGCTGGGCCTTGCCGGGCGAGAAGTCGACCCCGTCCAGGGTCAGCTCGATGGGATCCATCTTGATCAGCTTCAGGACCTTGTCGAGCGAGCGGTCATCCGACGGCGTGACGATCATGAACGTCTGGCCCAGCTTGCCCGCCCGACCGGTGCGGCCGATGCGGTGGACGTAGTCGTCGGCATGGTGCGAGACGTCGTAGTTGAAGACGTGGCTGACGTCGGGAATGTCGAGACCGCGCGCGGCGACGTCGGAGGCCACCAGCAGTTTCAGCTCGCCCGAGCGGAAGGCGGCGAGGGTCTTCATGCGCAGCGACTGGTCGAGGTCGCCGTGGATCGGGGCGGCGTCGAAGCCGTGCTGCTTCAGCGATTTGGCGACCACGTCGACTTCGGATTTGCGGTTGCAGAAGACGATGCCGTTGCGAACGTCGGCGCGGCCGATCAGGGCACGCAGGGCGGCGCGCTTGGCCTTGGGGTCGCTGGAGGGAATGCGGACCAGATACTGGGTGATGGTGTCCGCCGTCTGGGCCGGGCGCGATGCCTCCAGCCGGGTCGGGTCCTTGAGGAACTGGGTCGTCAGACGGGTGATCTCGGGCGGCATGGTGGCCGAGAAGAACAGGGTCTGGCGGCGCGGTGGCGTCAGTTTGAAGATGCGCTCGATGTCCGGGATGAAGCCCATGTCCAGCATGCGGTCGGCTTCGTCGATGACCATGATCTCGACGCCGTTGAGCATGACCTTGCCACGCTCGAACAAGTCCAGCAGGCGGCCGGGTGTGGCGATCAGGACATCGACGCCCTTGTTCAGCAGGGTCACCTGGTCGCCCATGGAAACGCCGCCGATCAGCAGGGCCCAGCTGAGTTTGGTCCCCTTGGCGTATTTCTCGAACGAGGAGGCGACCTGGTCAGCCAGTTCGCGGGTCGGGGCCAGGACGAGGGCGCGCGGCATGCGGGCCTTGGCCCGGCCCGAGCTCAGCCGGTCGATCATCGGCAGGGTGAAGGCGGCGGTCTTGCCGGTGCCGGTCTGGGCGATGCCGAGTACGTCGCGGCCGGCGAGGGCGACCGGGATGGCCGAGGCCTGAATGGGGGTTGCGGTGGTGTAGCCGGTGTCGGCGACGGCCTTGAGAGTCGTGGCCGAGAGGCCAAGCTGGGAGAATTCGGTCATGGGTCCTTGGGACTGGTAAGGGACGCCCCGCGCATCGGGCCGTCGTGCGATGTCGCGGAACCGCCCTGTCTCTGGGCGAGCGGGCGGCGCGGATTCGCCAGTCCTGTCCCGAACGTGCGCCGCATATATAAGCCCCCACGCCAGAGTCAACTATTCGTGTGCCGGGAGTCGGGGCTTGGCATTCCCTAACCGATTGTTAATAGTCCGGGTCGGGAAGGGCTGAGTAGGGGTGCTGGAATGCTGCGTACGCTTGCCGTCGCGACACTGACAGTCGCATGTCTGGCTGCGGGTCCGGGTCGGGCCGAAATGAATTCCGTCTTCGGAAATACGGTCGTGTCGCGCTATCCCGACGGCGGCTGGGTCAAGCACTGGTTCAATCCGGATGGCAGCTACGCCGCCCAGTTTTCTGACGGCCGCCGGCTGGCGGCGCGCTGGTCGGTCGCCGGGGAGCAGGTCTGCCTGACCAATATGCGGCCCTATATGCTGATCCCGCGCTTCTGCACCCAGATGGTCGAGGCCGAGGTCGGTCAGACCTGGCAGTCCCGCGATCCGCTGGGCCGCCGGGTCCAGAATGTCCTGGTCGCGGGCCGGAACCCGTAATTTCCAATATCCCCCAGCGGTTGCGCGCCCTCGCTGGACGGCGTCGCAGGGATAGCGTGAGAAGCTGGAGCCTCGGGGGGAGGGCGTGTGCGTCTGTTTCTGATCGCCCTGACGGCGGCTTTCGCCGTCTGGCTGCCCCGCGTACCAGCGGAGAGCAGCGAGGTTCCCTACGTTTCGCGAGCGAATGCCCAGGCGGGTCAGGCCCTGCTGACGATGCCGCCGGGCCGCTATGGCTCGATCCAGCACGTCCGGACGCCGCTGCCGCCCAGGGCGATCGCCCTGACCTTCGATGACGGCCCCAGCGCGCTGTACAACGACCGGGTGCTGGACATCCTCGACGAGCGGGGGATCAAGGCGACCTTCTTCTTCGTCGGCCAGTATGCGCGGGCGCATCCCGAACAGGTGCGTGAGGTCGTGCGCCGGGGCCACAACGTCGCCAGCCACAGCTGGTCGCACCCGACCTATCTGCGTCACTGGGCCCGCGAGGCCCAGGTCACCGAGGTCCGCAGGAGCTATGCCGCGCTCGAGGCCGCCCTGGCCGACGCCCCGGCCGAGGAACGCGCCCGGATCGAGCCGATGTTCCGCTTTCCGGGGCTGGGCGAGGGGGCGTTCATGGCGGACTGGCTGAACCAGCGCGGGATCATCGTCGTCTCGGCCGAGGCCGGCACCGACGACTGGCGCGGCTATTCTGCCGAGTCGATCACGCGGATCACCCTGAATGCGATGGAGAGCAACCGGGGCGGGGTGCTGATTCTGCACGAGACCCGGCCGCAGATGATCGCCGCCCTGCCGGGTCTGCTGGATGAGTTGACGGAGCGGGGCTTCACCTTCGTCCAGATCACGGCGGGGCCGGAAGGGCGCGAACGGGCGCTTGAGGCGGTCGATCCGGTTCTGACGCTGCGGTGATGGGAGGCCGGTTCACACCGGCGGGGCCGCGCCATTCCCTGAATTCGATATCAAAGGGAATGGCGCGAGTGACGGGACTCGAACCCGCGACCTCCGGCGTGACAGGCCGGCACTCTAACCAACTGAGCTACACCCGCATCTCCCCGCCGCGAAGCAGTGCGTCGCGGCGAGGGGCGTCGTTTAGGCGGGCCGTCCGGCGGCGTCAAGCGTTCCGAACAGCGAAAAAAGCACCCCGCCGCTCACCGCTCCGGCGCCGGGGCCGTGACCGGCGCCGATGGAGGTGAAGCGGACGCCGGCGGGGCGGACTGTGCCGGCGCGGCGGGCCCGACCGGATTGGCGGGCTGGGCCGCCTCGGCCGGCGTGGGCAGCTGATAGGTGACGCCCTCGCCCGGTCCCAACGGAATCTGCGCGGCCGCCCAGATGCCCGTAAGAATCGCGCCGGCGATGGTGAAGGCGACGGAGTAGGGCAGCATCACCGCCATCAGGCTGCCCAGGCCGAAATCCTTCACCCAGCGCTGGGCGAAGGTCAGGATCAGCGGGAAATAGACCATCAGGGGCGTGATGATGTTGGTGGTCGAATCGCCCATCCGGTAGGCGGCGGTGGTCATGTAGGGGCTGACGCCGACCAGCATCAGCATCGGCACCAGGATCGGCGCCAGGAAGGCCCATTTGGCCGAGGCCGATCCGACGAACAGATTGATCAGGGCGCTGACCAGGACAATGGTCACCAGAAGGACGAAGAGCTGCCCGGCTCCGATCGGATCGGTCGAGCCCGGCTCGATGCCGGACAGGCCCCGGATCTGTTCGGCGCCCGCCACAGCCATGATCGGTCCGAGACCGGACCAGTTGAACATGGCAACGAAATGCGCGGCCACGAAGGCCAGCACGATGTAGGGGCCCATGTCAGCCATGGCCTGGGACATCATTCTCACGATGTCGCGGTGATTGCGCACGGTCCTGGCCGCGACCCCGTAGGCGATGCCGGTCAACAGGAAAAGCATGAAGAAGGCCGCGACCAGCGACTGATAGAAGGGCTGCAGCCGGCCCGCGCCTGTCCCGGCTTCGGAGTCGATCAGCGGGGCCGCCGGCGAGAGCACCAGCCAGGCGAACAGGCCGACCACCAGCAGCGCCACCAGGCCGGCCCACAGCAGTCCCTTGCTCTGCTGGCGCTCCAGCGGCTTGTCGGCATCATCAATCGGCGCGCCGGGAATCGGCGTCCAGGCGCCCAGCCGCGGTTCGACGATCTTGTCGGTGACCCACCAGCCCACCGGCACGAACAGCAAGGTCATGCCGGCTATGAACCACCAGTTGCCGGCGATGTTGACGCTGAACGACGGATCGATCAGCTGGGCCGCCGGCTCGGTGATGCCCAGCAGCAGGGCGTCGAGCTGACCCGGGAAGATGTTGGCCGAGAAGCCGCCCGAGACCCCGGCGAAGCTGGCCGCGATGCCGACAACCGGATGGCGACCCGCGGCCGCGTACAGCGCAGCGGCAAGCGGGATCAACACCACATAGGCCGCGTCGGCGGCGTGGTTGGCGATAATGGCGACGAAGATCACGATCGGCGTCAGCAGCGCCTTCGGCGCCTGACGCACGCCTGCCTTCATCGCTGAGCCGAACAGGCCCGTGCGCTCGGCGACGCCGGCGCCCAGCATGACGACCAGCACATAGCCCAGGGGCGCAAAGCCGGTCAGCGTCTTGGGCATCTCCTGGAATAATTTCCGGATATTCTCGGACGAGAACAAACTCTGGGCCTGAATAACCTCCTGGGTCACCGGATTGACGACCTGCCAGCCCTGGGTGGAGCCGAGGACGCTGACCCCCATCAGGATGGCGATGAGCCAGACGAAGATGAACACCGGGTCGGGCAATTTATTGCCCGCCTTCTCAACGCCGTTGAGTAGCCAATTGCCGATGCCCATGCCCGTCATTCCTCCTGTCGCCGGCGCTTTGGGCCGACTATGCCAAGGACCGGGCGCGCCTGTCGAATTCGCGAGAAGGTGAGAACGAATCGCAATCAGTCGATCGATCAAAGCCGGGTTTGAACCGCGGCGAGCTTGCGTCTAGAAAGCGCCGAATCCGCCCCTCCCTTTGATGGCGGACAAGGTCCCTTCCGGATGAATGCATTCCTGCTCGAATATCTGCCGATCGTGATCTTTCTCGGGATCGCGACCGTGCTAGGCCTCGGTTTCATGCTGGCGGCCTGGGTGCTGGCCCCCAGGAATCCGGACAGCGAGAAGCTGTCCGCCTATGAGTGCGGCTTCAACGCCTTCGACGACGCGCGCATGAAGTTCGACGTGCGCTTCTATCTGGTCTCCATCCTCTTCATCATCTTCGATCTCGAGGTGGCCTTCCTGTTCCCCTGGGCGGTGTCGATGTTCGACCTGTCGCGCGCGGGCATGGTGTTCGCCTTCTGGTCGATGATGGTCTTCCTCGGCGTGCTGACCGTCGGGTTCATCTACGAATGGAAGAAGGGCGCGCTCGAATGGGAGTGACGACCAATACCGTCCCGCTGATCGGGGTCGGCAACCAGGGCGCTTCGCCCGTGGGCCCGGCGTCCTCGCGTCTGGCCACACCGATGAGCACGACCATGTTCAACACCGGCGCCCGTTCGTCGGTGGAGGGCTATGATCCGGCCATCCACGACAAATTCTTCGAGGCCGTGAATGCCGAACTGGGCGAGCGCGGCTTCATCACCACCTCGCTGGACGACGTCATCAACTGGGCCCGAACGGGTTCGCTGATGTGGATGACGTTCGGCCTGGCCTGTTGCGCCGTGGAGATGATGCAGGCCTCGATGCCGCGCTTCGACATGGAGCGGTTCGGCATGGCCCCGCGCGCCAGCCCGCGCCAGTCCGACCTGATGATCGTGGCCGGCACCCTGACCAACAAGATGGCCCCGGCCCTGCGCAAGGTCTACGACCAGATGCCGGACCCGCGCTATGTGCTGTCCATGGGCAGCTGCGCCAACGGCGGCGGGTACTACCACTACAGTTATAGCGTGGTTCGCGGCTGCGACCGGGTCGTGCCGGTGGACGTCTATGTGCCCGGCTGTCCGCCGACGGCGGAGGCGCTGCTGTACGGGCTGTTGCAGCTGCAGAAGAAGATCCGCCGGACCGGGACGATCGACCGATGAACGCGCTCGCCCGTATCGCCGAGATGGAGACCGCCCTGACGCCGTTGGGCGCCGAGATGGTCGGGGCGCTGGGCGTCGAGGCCCAGGTGGCTTTCGGCGAACTGACGCTGATCACCGACCGCGACAGCATCATTGAGGTGCTGACGGCGCTGAAGGACCGGTTCGGCTTCCACCAGCTGCTGGACCTCTGCGGCGTCGACTTCCCGGACCGCGAGGAGCGGTTCGAGGTGGTCTACCACCTGCTGTCGATGACCCGGAATGCGCGCGTGCGGGTCAAGCTGACGACGGACGAGGTCCAGCCGGTGCCCAGCGCCGTGGGCGTCTTCCCCTGCGCTGACTGGTTCGAGCGCGAGGCGTTCGACATGTACGGCATGCTGTTCTCGGGTCACCCCGACCTGCGCCGGCTGCTGACCGACTATGGCTTCCAGGGGCATCCGCTCCGCAAGGACTTCCCGATGACCGGGTATGTCGAAGTGCGTTATGACGAGGAGCAGAAGCGGGTTGTGTATGAACCCGTCAAACTGACCCAGGAATTCCGGAACTTTGATTTCCTGTCCCCGTGGGAAGGCGCCGAATATCCGACGACCGTCCTGCCCGGCGATGAGAAGGCGGGATGATCCATGAAGATGAATCGCGCAGCCATTCGTTCGGCGTCATCCTTCTTTCTGGTGACGTTCTCGACGGCGTTTCTGTTCACCCTGGGCGCGCGGCTGACCGGCTGGTTCACGCGGGCACCCGAGGTGGAGCCGGCGCAGCTGCAGTCGCTGGGCGTGGCCATCATGGTGGCCGTGGTCTGTCTGGCCGTCGGGGCGGGCATCCGGCGCCTGTCGGCCGGCGAGTTGCAGAGCGCGCTGCTGGGGGCCTCGGCGGTGTTGCTGTCGACGCCGCTGGCGCTGGCGGTGCTGACCGGCAACTGGGAGCTTTCGACCGCCGCGGTTTCGGGCATGGGCGTGCTGACGCTGGCCCTGGGCTGGCTTGTGGCGCTGACCCGCAAGGGCCGTTTGCACGACGAGGATTCCGTTGATGGCTGACGGCCACGCACCCACCACCCCGATCGGCGCCACCGACATCTTTGATGACGGCCTGACCGACCACGCCCGCGCGCTGGACGATCGGAAATTCACAATCAATTTCGGCCCGCAACACCCGGCCGCGCACGGCGTGCTGCGTCTGGTTCTGGAGCTGGATGGCGAGCTGGTCACGCGCGTCGATCCGCACATCGGCCTGCTGCACCGCGGCACCGAGAAGCTGATGGAGGCCCGCACCTACCTCCAGAACGTGCCCTATCTGGATCGCCTCGACTATGTCGCGCCGATGAACCAGGAGCACGCCTTCTGCCTGGCTATCGAAAAGCTGCTGGGCGTGGACGTGCCGTACCGGGCCCAGCTGATCCGGGTGCTGTATTCCGAGATCGGCCGGATCCTCTCGCATCTGCTGAACGTGACCACTCAGGCCATGGACGTCGGCGCCCTGACGCCGCCGCTGTGGGGCTTCGAGGAACGCGAGAAGCTGATGGTGTTCTACGAGCGCGCCTCGGGCGCCCGTCTGCACGCCAACTATTTCCGGCCCGGCGGCGTCCATCAGGACCTGCCGAACGACCTGATCGACGATATCGGCCGCTGGTGCCGTGAGTTCCCGGCCGCCCTGAAGGACATCGAGTCCCTCGTCACCGAGAACCGCATCTTCAAACAGCGCAACGTCGACATCGGCGTGGTGTCGAAACAGCAGGCGCTGGACTGGGGCTTCACCGGGGTGATGCTGCGCGGCTCGGACATTCCGTGGGACCTGCGCAAGTCGCAGCCCTATGAATGCTATGCCGACCTCGAGTTCGACATCGCCGTCGGCAAGAACGGCGACTGCTGGGACCGCTATCTGTGCCGCATCGAGGAGATGAAGCAGTCGGTGCACATCATGGAGCAGTGCATCCACAAACTGCGCAACTGCCCCGGCGAGCCGGTGATGGTCGAGGACAACAAGATCGTCCCGCCGCGGCGCGGTGAGATGAAGCGGTCGATGGAAGCCCTGATCCACCACTTCAAACTCTACACCGAAGGCTTCCGCACGCCCGAGGGCGAGGTCTATGCCTCGGTCGAGGCGCCCAAGGGCGAGTTCGGCATCTATCTGGTCTCGGACGGCACCAACAAACCCTATCGCGTCAAGATCTCGGCCCCGGGCTTCCGCTCGCTGCAGGCCATGGACTGGATGAACCGCGGCCACATGCTGGCGGATGTCTCGGCCATCCTGGGCTCGCTCGACATCGTTTTCGGAGAAGTGGACCGATGAGCGTTCGTCGTCTCGCCAAGGAACAGCCGGCCTCGTTCGCCTTCTCGAAGGCGACGAAGACGAAATGCGACTGGTGGATCGCCAAATATCCGATCGATCGTCGCCAGTCGGCGGTGATCCCGATCCTGTGGCTGGTGCAGAAGCAGGAGGGCTGGGTCTCCGAGCCCGCGATCCGCGCCATCGCCGAGCTGCTGGGCATGCCTTACATCCGGGTGCTGGAGGTCGCGACCTTCTACACCATGTTCATGCTGGAGCCGGTCGGCTCGGTCGCCCTGATCCAGGTCTGCGGCACCACGCCCTGCATGCTGCGCGGCGCGGGCGAGCTGATGGACGTCTGCAAGAAGAAGATCGGCCCGAAGGATACGCTCAGCGCCGACGGCCGCTTCACCTGGCAGGAAGTCGAATGCCTGGGCGCCTGCGCCAATGCGCCGATGGCCCAGATCAACGACTACTATTTCGAGGACCTGACCGCCGACAGCATGGCGCAGATCATCGACGACTTCTCCGCCGGCAAGAAGCCGAAGCCGGGCAGCCGCGTCGGCCGCACCAGTTCGGAGCCGGAAGGCGGGGCCCTGACCCTGACCGATCCGAAACTCTATGACGGCTCGGCGGGCAAGAAGATCAAGAAGCTGCCGAACTCTGACCCGGTGACGGCATGAGCCGGCCTGACCTGAGCGATGAGGCCAAGGTCGCCCAGTACCGCGCCGAGCTGCGGGCGGTGGGTCGCAACCAGCGGCTGGCCGGGTTCGCCCTGGTCATTCTCGGCGCTATCGCGGTCTGGGCTTCGGCCTCGGCCGGCGCCGCCGGCCCGGCTGTGCAGTGGGCCGGTTATGCGGCCTTGGCCCTCGGCTGGGCCCTGATGCTGGCCGCCATCTTTCTGCGCACCCGCTATCACCGCCAACGTATGCGGGAGACGAACTGAACCATGGTCGGTATCCTCGAAGACAAGGACCGCATCTTCACCAACCTGTACGGCTTCCATGACTGGACGCTGGAGGGGGCGAAGGCGCGCGGCGCGTGGAACGCGACCAAGGACATGCTCGACCTCGGGCGAGACTGGATCATCTCCAACGTCAAGAATTCGGGCCTGCGCGGCCGCGGCGGCGCGGGTTTCAGCACCGGCCTCAAGTGGTCGTTCATGCCGAAAGAGGTGAAGGACCGGCCGCACTATCTGGTCGTCAATGCCGACGAATCCGAGCCCGGGACCTGCAAGGACCGGGAGATCATGCGCCACGATCCGCAACTGCTGATCGAGGGCTGTCTGATCGCCAGCTTCGCGATGCAGGCGCACGCCTGTTACATCTATCTGCGCGGCGAATATGTGCTGGAACGCGAGCGCATGGAGGCGGCGGTCAAGCAGGCCTATGAGGCGAAGCTGATCGGCAAGAACAACGTCCATGGCTGGGATTTCGACGTCTACATCCACCACGGCGCCGGGGCCTATATCTGCGGCGAGGAGACGGCTCTGCTGGAGTCGCTGGAGGGCAAGAAGGGTCAGCCGCGACTGAAGCCGCCGTTCCCGGCCGGCGCAGGTCTCTACGGCTGCCCGACCACGGTGAACAACGTCGAGTCGATCGCGGTGGTGGGCACCATCCTGCGCCGCGGGGCCGAGTGGTTCGCGGGCTTCGGCCGGCCGAACAACACCGGCACCAAGATCATGTCGATCAGCGGCCATGTGAACCGGCCGTGCAATGTCGAAGAAGCGATGTCGATCCCGCTGCGTCAGCTGCTGGAAGACCACTGCGGCGGCGTGCGCGGCGGCTGGGACAATCTGAAGGCCATCATCCCGGGGGGCTCGTCCGTGCCGCTGATCACGCGCGAGATGTCGGAAGTCGCGCTGATGGACTTCGACAGTCTGCGCGACATGAAGTCGGGCCTCGGCACCGCAGCGGTGATCGTGATGGACCAGTCGACCGACCTGGTCCGCGCCATCGCCCGCATCAGCTATTTCTACAAGCACGAGAGCTGTGGCCAGTGCACGCCTTGCCGCGAGGGTACGGGCTGGATGTGGCGGGTGCTGGAGCGGATGGCCGTCGGCGAGGCTGATCCGTCCGAGATCGACCTGCTACTGGAAGTCTCGACCCAGATCGAGGGCCACACCATCTGCGCCCTCGGCGACGCCGCCGCCTGGCCGGTGCAGGGTCTGATCCGGCATTTCCGTCACGAGATCGAGGAGCGCATCTCCTCCTACCGCAGCCGCCGTGCGAATTTCGCCGGCCATGCGATCGCGGCGGAGTAGGGATGCGCGCAGCCGCCGTCATCGCTGTGACCGCTCTTGCTCTCGCCGCCTGTGGCGCCGAGCCGGAGAAGGCTGCGCCGACGCCGGTGGACGTTGTTTCGGCCGCCCCCCCGGCGTCTGACGCCGAGGTCGCCGCGCCGGTGGTACTTACCGGCTCCGACCTGCGCCGAGTGTGTCAGGCCGGCCTTGCAGAGATCCATGGGCAGGGGGTCGCCGACATCCAGATCGACGGACTTGAGGGCCGCATCGTGAATGCCTCCTGGCGCGCGCCGGTCGACGGTGGACGCCGCCGGGCGCAATGCCGGGTCGAAGGCGACCTGATCCACTGGAAGCCGGTCGATGCGACCGATCCGGGCCGAGACCGATGGATGAACCAGGCCGGCGATCCGGTGACACGGTTCGTCCTGGACGGCGAGACGGTGACCATCAACCAGACCCTGCCCGACAGCGGCGCGGTCGCAGGCGTCGAGGGGCAGGGCTGATGCGCGGCAAGGTTCTGAGCTACGACGACTACACCGGTTCCGGCCTGATCAGCGGCGACGACGGCGTGCGCTACACCTTTACGCGTGGCGCGCTCATGGGCGGCGCGCGCGAGGCCTTCGCGGGTTCGACAGTCGATTTCGAAATCGGCGACGGCGTGGCCACCAACATCTACATCATCAGCGGCGCGCCGCTGAACCTGTCGGGCGACAAGAACCGTATCGTCGCCGCCCTTCTGGCCTTCTTCCTCGGCTGGATCGGCATCCACAAATTCTATCTCGGCAAGACGACGGCCGGGGTGCTGATGCTGCTGGGAGGGACGATCGGCTGGATCACCTTCGGCATCATTCCCTTCATCGTCGGCGTCATCGCCTTCATCGAATTCATCATCTACCTGCTCAAATCAGACGGCGACTTCCACCGCGACTATGTCGCGGGGAACAAGTCCTGGTTCTGATCCGGTCCGCTTAGAAGAAACGCAGAGGTCGCGGCGAATGCCCATCGCGAAAGTCAACGGCGTAGAGGTCGAGTTCGAGCCCGGGATGACCGTGCTCCAGGTCGCCGAACGCGCCGGACAGGAGATTCCGCGCTTCTGCTATCACGAGCGGCTGTCGATCGCCGGCAACTGCCGCATGTGCCTGGTCGAGGTGAAGCCCGGACCGCCGAAGCCTCAGGCCTCGTGCGCCCTGCCGGCGGCCGAGGGCCAGGAAATCTTCACCGACACGCCGATGGTCAAGAAGGCCCGCGAAGGGGTGATGGAGTTCCTGCTCATCAACCACCCGCTGGACTGCCCGATCTGCGACCAGGGCGGTGAGTGCGATCTGCAGGACCAGGCCATGGGCTATGGCCGCGACGGTTCCCGCTATGCGGAGAACAAGCGCGCGGTCGAAGAAAAGAACATGGGGCCGACCATCAAGACCTTCATGACGCGGTGCATCCAGTGCACCCGCTGCGTGCGGTTCGTGACGGAAGTGGCGGGCGTGCCGGACATCGGCATGATCTCGCGCGGCGAGGACGCCGAGATCACCACCTATCTGGAGAAGGCGGTCGACAGCGAACTGTCGGGCAACGTCAACGACCTGTGTCCGGTCGGCGCCCTGACCCACCGGCCGTGGCAGTATCACTACCGCCCGTGGGAGCTGAAGAAGACCGAGACCATCGACGTCATGGACGCCCTGGGCTCGAACATCCGCGCCGACGCCAAGGGCGCCGAGGTGATGCGCATCCTGCCGCGCGTCAACGAGGGCATAAACGAGGAGTGGCTGTCCGACGTCAGCCGCTACGCCGTCGACGGCCTGCAGCGCCAGCGGCTGGACAAGCCCTGGGTGCGCGAGAACGGAAAGCTGCGCGCGGCCTCGTGGGACGAGGCCCTGGGCCTTGTGGCGGCCAAGCTGAACGCCGCGGCCGCGGACCGGATCGGCGTCATCGCCGGCGACCTGCAGGACGCGGAATCGATGAAGGCGGCGCTGGACCTGTTCCGCGCTCTCGGGTCGGCCAATACCGACTGCCGTCAGGACGGGTCGGCGCTGGGTTACGGTCCGCGCGAAGGCTGGCTGTTCAACTCGGGTCTGGCGGGCGTCGAGAATGCCGACGCCGTCCTGATCGTGGGCGCCAATCCGCGTACCGAGGCCCCGCTGCTGAACACCCGGCTGCGCAAGGCGTGGCTGGCCGGCAAGACGGAGATCGGCCTGATCGGCGAGCAGGTGAACCTGACCTATGACTACAGCTGGCTCGGCGCCGGTTCGAAGACCCTGGCCAAGCTGCCGAAGGCGGCGACGGACTTCCTTTCGAAGGCGGAGCGTCCGGCGATCATCGTCGGCGCGGGTGCGGTATCGGGCCCGGACGGCGCAGCTGTGCTGAACGCCCTGGGCGCTCTGGCGCAGAAGGTCGGCGTGGTCGCCGCCAAGGACTCTGGCGTCTGGAACGGCTTCAACGTCCTGCACAGCGCGGCGTCGCGGGTGGCCGGTCTCGACATGGGCTTCGTCCCGGCAACGGGCGGCAAGACGGCGGCGGAGATGGCGGCCAAGGGCGCGCTGGACGTGCTGTTCCTACTCGGCGCCGACGAGATTGACCTGTCGAAGTCCAAGGCCTTCCGCGTCTATCTGGGCAGCCACGGCGATCGCGGGGCGCACGGCGCCGACGTGATCCTGCCGGGCGCGGCCTATACGGAAAAGGCCGGCCTGTACGTCAATACCGAGGGCCGGGTGCAGATGGCCGAACGCGTCGTCTTCCCCAAGGGACAGGCGAAGGAAGACTGGGCCATCCTGCGGGCGCTGTCGGCCCTGGTGGGCCAGACCCTGCCGTACGACACGCTCGACGCCCTGCGCTCGAAACTGATGGCGGATCATCCGACCTTTGGCCGGATCGACTACCTGCCGGCGCCCGCGTCGTTTGACGTGGGTTCGCTGGGCAAGAAGGGCGATCTGGGCGACACGAGCTTCGTTTCGGCGGTGCGCGACCCCTATCTGAACAACCCGATCACGCGCGCCAGCGTGACCATGGCCGAGCTGTCCGCCCTGCGGATCGCCCCGGTCGCGATGGCGGCGGAGTAAGGCGATGACCGACGTCGTGACCCATCGCTCGAACCCGCTGGCGACGATCTTCCTGACCGTCGTCGGTCTGGCCATCGCCGCCGGTCTCGGGTTTCTGGCCGTCTGGCTCTGGGGCCTGATTCCGCCGAGCTTCTGGACCAGCCCTGTCGGCTGGCTGCTGATCACCGCCGGCGGCATCCTGCTGGTCACCGTCGGCATCCTGATCTCGCTCGCCTTCCTGCTGCTGGCCGACCGGAAGATCTGGGCCGGGGTGCAGATGCGCAAAGGACCCAATGTGGTCGGGCCGTTCGGCCTGCTGCAGTCGTTCGCGGACTTCTTCAAATTCGTGCTCAAGGAAATCATCGTCCCGGCGGGCGCCGACAAGGTGGTGTTCCTGCTGGCGCCGCTGCTGACCTTCATCCTGGCCTTCATCGCCTGGGCGGCCATTCCGTTCGCGCCGGGCTGGGTCATCTCCGACCTGAACGTCGGCATCCTGTACATCTTCGCGATCAGTTCGCTGGGCGTGTACGGCATCATCATGGGCGGATGGGCTTCGAACTCGAAGTATCCGTTCCTGGGCTCGCTGCGGTCCGCCGCGCAGATGGTGTCCTATGAGGTCTCCATCGGTCTGGTGATCATCAACGTCATCCTGCTGGCCGGGTCGATGAACCTGACCTCGATCGTGACGCAGCAGGAAGGCATGTTCTGGAACTGGTACGCCTTCGGCGGCGGGGCCGGGACCTGGCCCACCATCGCGGTGATGTTCCCGATGGCGATCATCTTCTTCGTCTCGGCCCTGGCCGAGACCAACCGCCCGCCGTTCGACCTGCCGGAGGCCGAGTCCGAACTCGTGGCCGGCTATCAGGTCGAATACAGCTCGACGCCCTACCTGCTGTTCATGATCGGCGAATACGCCAACATCGTCTTCATGTGCGCCATGATCACCCTGCTGTTCTTCGGCGGGTGGAATCCGGGCGTGCCGCAGGATTGGCTGGACATGCTGCCTGGCTGGCTGGAGCAGGCGATCTATCTGGTCACCTTCCTCGCCAAGACGGTGTTCTGGTTCTGCATGATCGCCCTGGTGAAGGCCTTCGTGCCTCGCTACCGCTATGACCAGCTGATGCGTCTGGGCTGGAAGATCTTCCTGCCGACCTCGCTGGTCTGCGTCGTCGTGGTCGCCGCTTGGCGCGTGTTCGCGGTGGGCTCATGATCCGGATTTTGACGCTATCGGGTCTGATGCTGGCAAGCGTGGTGATCGGCGGGTGCAATACGGTGTTCGCGCCGATCACGCCGGAGGTCACGTCTCCCATCGACCGGCTGGATCGCGCTGAGCGGAACCGGCAGCGCCCCCCCGAGACGCATCCCGAATGCTATGTGGCGCGCGGTGACACCAGCCGGCAGGAGCAGGAGCGGATGCGCGAGGCGTGCAGGCGGATGGAGAGGGACAGATGAACCGGCTTCTGACCGTCATGTTGGCGGCCGCCTCCCTGTCGGCGTGCGCCGCCTATGAGCCCGAGCCGGTTTCGGCGCATCAGTGGCAGCAGCGGCAGGAACGTATCGAACGGCAGGAGGCCGAGCGCCTGCGCCGCTGCGAAACCATGGACCAACAGAGCGAGCGGTACGCCCGCGAGTGCGCCCGCACCGGAGCCAGCCAGTAATGTTCAACCGTCTCGTCCAGGCCGCGAAGGGCGCGCTTCTGATCGACGCCGTCGGCGCGATCGGCCTGTCGCTGAAATACATGGCCCGCCCCAAGGCCACGGTGAACTATCCGTTCGAGCGCAATCCGCAGTCGCCGCGCTTCCGCGGCGAGCATGCCCTGCGCCGTTATGCGAACGGCGAGGAACGCTGCATCGCCTGCAAGCTGTGCGAAGCCATCTGCCCGGCCCAGGCCATCACTATCGAGGCCGAACCGCGCGCCGACGGCAGCCGCCGCACGACCCGCTACGACATCGACATGGTCAAATGCATCTACTGCGGACTGTGCGCCGAGGCCTGCCCGGTGGACGCCATCGTCGAAGGCCCGAACTCGGAGTTCACTGTCGAGACGCGGGAAGAGCTGCTCTACGACAAGGACCGGCTGCTCGCCAACGGCGACCGCTGGGAACGACTGATCGCGAAGAATCTGGAACTCGACGCGCCTTACCGTTAAGGCGCAGACGCTGAACAGGTCGGCGATTCCGAACGGGGTCGTCCTCCACTAACCGAAAGGGGCGAAGGCCTCCGATGTTGCAAGGCATTGCCTTCTATCTGCTGGCCACGGTGGCCGTGCTGGGCGGCCTGATGGTCGTCACGGCGAAGAACCCCGTGCATAGCGTGCTGTGGCTGATCCTGGCCTTCTTCTCGTCGGCGGGGCTGTTCGTCCTGCTCGGGGCGGAGTTCCTGGCGATGCTGCTGGTGGTCGTCTACGTCGGCGCCGTCGCGGTGCTGTTCCTGTTCGTCGTCATGATGCTGGACGTCGACTTCGTGCGGCTGCGCGAGGGCTATGCCCGCTATCTGCCACTGGCGGCCATTGTGGCGGGCATTTTGCTGGCCGAGATGATCATGATCTCGCTGGCGGTCGTCAGCGGCGGCGCCGCCGCCGATGCGACCGGACCGGTCGCCGCCACGGCTGACATGACCAATGTCGAGGCCATCGGGCGTGTTCTGTACACGGACTATGTCTATATCTTCCAGGCGGCGGGCATCGTGCTGCTGATCGCCATGATCGGCGCCATCGTCCTGACCTTGCGCCACAAGCCCAACATCAAGCGCCAGAACGTCGCCCGCCAGGTCGGCCGTGACGCGAAGACGGCCATGGAGGTCAAGTCCGTGACCACCGGCGCCGGCGTGACTCCGGAGGATCTGGTCTGATGGAAATCACCCTGCAGCACTATCTGGCGGTGGGCGCGATCCTGTTCACCATCGGTGTCTTCGGCATCTTCGTGAACCGCAAGAACGTCATCATCATCCTGATGTCGATCGAGCTGATCCTGCTGGCCGTGAACATCAATTTCGTCGCCTTCTCGGCCTATCTGAATGACGTTCAGGGGCAGATCATGGCCATGTTCGTCCTGACCGTGGCCGCCGCCGAGGCGGCCGTCGGCCTGGCCATTCTGGTGACCTTCTTCCGCAACCGCGGCGACATCGCGGTTGACGACGCCTCCGTGATGAAGGGCTGACCGTGGATCTCGTGCTTCTCGTCACCCTTGGCGTCTTCGCCCCGCTGCTCGGCGCCGTCATCGTCGGCCTGAGCGGCCGGCGGCTCGGCGATCTGGTGTCCAAATCGATCACCACAGGCCTGCTGTTCTTCTCATGCGCCGTGGCCTGGATCGTGTTCAGCCAGTGGACCTGGGGCGGGCTCGAGGCCTTCACGGTCGAGCTTTTCCCCTTCATCAATGTCGGCGATTTCCAGTCGGTCTGGTCGATCCGCATCGACGCCCTGTCGGCGGTCATGCTGGTCGTGGTCACCAGCGTGTCCTCGCTCGTCCACCTCTATTCGTGGGGGTATATGGCCGAGGATCCCGACAAGCCGCGGTTCTTCGCCTACCTCTCGCTGTTCACCTTCGCCATGCTGGCGCTGGTCACCGCCGCCGACTTCATGCAGCTGTTCTTCGGCTGGGAAGGGGTGGGGCTGGCGTCCTATCTGCTGATCGGCTTCTGGTACAAGAAGTCCACCGCCAGCGCCGCCGCCATCAAGGCCTTTGTGGTCAACCGCGTCGGCGACTTCGGCTTCGCCCTCGGCATCCTGACCGTGTTCTGGATGTTCGGCACCATCCAGTTCGCCGAACTGTTCCCGCTGATCGCCTCGAAGGCCGGCACGGGCTGGGTCTTCCTCGGCCACAACTGGTCGGCGCTCGACCTCGCCGGGGCCCTGCTGTTCGTCGGCGCCATGGGCAAGTCGGCCCAGTTCTTCCTGCACACCTGGCTGCCGGACGCCATGGAAGGTCCGACACCCGTATCGGCCCTGATCCACGCGGCGACCATGGTCACCGCCGGCGTCTACATGGTCTGCCTGCTGTCTCCGATCTATGAGTACGCCCCGGTCGCCTCGGCCATCATCGCCCTGACCGGCGCGGTCACGGCCCTGTTCGCGGCGACGGTCGGCCTGGCCCAGAACGACATCAAGCGGGTCATCGCCTATTCGACCTGTTCCCAGCTCGGCTACATGTTCTTTGCGGCGGGCGTCGGCGCCTATCAGGCCGCCATGTTCCACCTGTTCACCCACGCCTTCTTCAAGGCCCTGCTGTTCCTCGGCGCTGGCTCGGTGATCCACGGGATGCATCACGAGCAGGACATGCGGAAGATGGGCGGGCTGTGGAAGCTGCTGCCGGTCACCTATGCGGTGATGATGATCGGCACGCTCGCCATCACCGGCATCGGCATCCCGGGCGTCGGCGGCTTCGCCGGCTTCCACTCCAAGGACTCGGTCATCGAGAGCGCCTTTGCCTCGTTCACCAACGGCCATTCGGCCATGGGCCTGTTCGCCTTCTTCGTCGGCCTGCTCGCCGCCGGTCTGACCGCCTACTATTCATGGCGTCTGGTGTTCATGACCTTCCACAACAAGCCGGTCTGGAAGGACGCGCATCATGATGACCACGCGCATGACGACCACGCCTCGCATGCCCAGCTGGAAACCCATTCGGAGCCGATCGCGGACGGCCATGCGCATGACGATCATGCGCACGACGACCACGCCCATCACGGCCCGCTGAAGCCGCATGAGAGTCCGCTGGTGATGCTGGTTCCGCTGCTGCTGCTGGCGGTCGGGGCGATCGCCGCCGGCTTCGTCTTCGCGCCCTGGTTCATCGGCGATCACGAGCACGACTTCTGGCGCGGCGCGATCTTCGTGGCCGAGGCCAATCATGTCCTGCACGACAGCCACTATGTGCCTGTCTGGGTGAAATGGTCGCCGCTGATCCTGACCCTGATCGGCAGTTTCGCAGCCTTCTGGCTCTATGTGATGAAGGAAGGCATGGCGCGCCGGATGGCCGATCGCGGGGGTGTGGTTCACGCCTTCCTGTACAACAAGTGGTTCTTCGACGAGCTGTATGACGTCGTGTTCGTGAAGGGCGCGCGGGCGCTCGGCGACCTGTTCTGGAAGGTCGGCGATGTGAAGATCATCGACGGAGGCGGGCCCAACGGCATGGCCTGGCTGTCGCGGAAATTCGCGGGCGGTCTTGCCCGGTTCCAGTCCGGCTATGTCTATTTCTACGCCTTCGTGATGTTGCTCGGCCTCGCTGGCTTCCTCGCCTTCGCCATCTATGCGTGGGGAGCCTGATCTTGCCCCAGATCCCCTACATCCTCAGCGTCGTCACCTTCCTGCCGCTGGTCGGCGCGGGCCTGATCCTGCTGGCGCGGCTGTTCAACAAGGCCGGGGCCGACGGTGCGGCGCGCTGGATCGCCCTGTTGACGACGCTCGTCACCCTGGCCGTCTCGGCCGTGCTGGTGGCGACCTTCGATCCGTCCAGCGCCGCCTATCAGTTCGTCGAGCGATACGTCTGGTTCGCGGGCGCCGAGTACCACATGGGCGTGGACGGGATTTCGATCCTGTTCGTGCTGCTGACTGCCTTCCTGATGCCGATCTGTATCCTGGCCAGCTGGACCACGATCAAGGACCGGGTGGTCGATTACATGATCGCCTTCCTGGTGCTGGAGACGCTGGTTATCGGGGTGTTCACCTCGCTCGACCTGTTCCTGTTCTACATCTTCTTTGAAGGCACACTGGTGCCGATGTTCATCATCATCGGCGTGTGGGGCGGGGCGAACCGGATCTACGCCTCGTACAAATTCTTCCTCTACACCCTGCTGGGCTCGGTGCTGATGCTGCTGGCCATGCTGTGGATGGCGGCCGAGACGGGCACCACCAGCATTCCGGCGCTCAAGGAATATGCCTTCTCCGCCGAGGCGCAGCCTCTGCTATGGCTGGCCTTCTTCGCCTCCTTCGCGGTCAAGATGCCGATGTGGCCGGTGCACACCTGGTTGCCGGACGCCCACGTGCAGGCGCCGACGGCGGGGTCGGTCATCCTGGCCGGCATCCTGCTGAAGCTGGGCGGCTACGGCTTCCTGCTGTTCAACCTGCCCATGTTCCCGCAGGCGTCGCAGACCTTCGCGCCGCTGGTCTTCGCCCTGTCGGCCATCGCCATCGTCTACACCTCGCTGGTCGCCTTCCGGCAGACGGACATGAAGAAGCTGATCGCCTATTCGTCGGTTGCCCACATGGGCTTTGTGACCATGGGCATCTTCGCCGGCAATGATCAGGGCGTGCAGGGCGCGGTGTTCCAGATGCTGAGCCACGGCCTGATCTCGGGCGCGCTCTTCCTCTGCGTCGGCGTGGTCTATGACCGGATGCACACCCGCGAGATCGCCCTGTACGGCGGCCTGACCGCGCGGATGCCGTGGTTCGCGGCCATCTTCATGCTGTTCACCATGGCCAATGTCGGCCTGCCGGGCACCTCGGGCTTCATCGGCGAGATCCTGACCATGGTCGGCATCTATGAGGTCTCGACCTGGACGGCGCTGTTCGCCGCCTCGGGCGTGATCTTCTCGGCGGTCTATGCGCTGACGCTGTATCGCAACGTCATGTTCGGCGAGATCACCAATCCGGCGATGAAGGCGATCACCGACGTCGACAAGCGCGAGTTGCTGATCTTCGCGCCGCTGATCATCGGCACCCTGTGGCTGGGCTTCCAGCCCGGTCTGGTGCTGGACTACACCGCCGCCTCGGTCGAGGCCCTGACGACCACCTATCGCGCCGCGATCGGCGGGTGAGACGATGATGCCTGACCTGATCTCCGCCCTTCACCTCTCGGCCCCGGAAGCGACCCTCGCGGTCGGCGGTCTGGTGCTGCTGATGCTCGGCGCCTTCATGGGCGACAAGAGCGCGCGCTTCATCTCGGCCCTGTCGGTCGGCCTTCTGGTCGCCGCCACGGCCGTGGCCGTGACCGGTCCGCTCGGCATGGCCTTCAACGGCGCCTATGTGGCCGATCCGCTGGCTGTCTACGGCAAGGCCGTGATCTTCCTGTCCAGCGCGGTGGCCATTGTGCTCGGCGACGGCTGGATGAAGCGGAGCCGGATCGCGAAATTCGAATATCCGATCCTGATCGTGCTGGCCTCGGCCGGCATGGGCATGATGGCGTCTTCGGGCGATCTGATCTCCCTCTATGTCGGCATCGAGCTGCATTCGCTGGCCCTCTATATTCTGGCCGCCTACCACCGCGACGACCTGAAGGCGTCGGAGGCGGGGCTGAAATATTTCGTGCTGGGCGCCCTGTCGTCGGGCCTGCTGCTGTACGGGGCCAGCCTGATCTACGGCTTCACCGGCTCAATGCGGTTTGACGAGATCGCCGCCTACGCCGCCGCCAATGAGTCGACCGGACTGATCTTCGGCCTGGTGTTCCTGATCTGCGGCCTGGCCTTCAAGGTCTCGGCCGCGCCGTTCCACATGTGGACGCCGGACGTCTATGAGGGGGCACCGACGCCGGTCGTGGCCCTGTTCGCCACGGCCCCCAAGGTCGCGGCCATGGTGCTGATCGCTCGCACGCTGGAAGGCGCCTTCGCCGGGTCGCATGACCAGTGGTCGCAGGTGCTGATCCTGATCTCGCTGATATCGTTCGCCGTCGGGGCCTTCGGCGGTCTGGTGCAGAAGGACCTGCAGCGACTGCTGGCCTATTCCTCGATCGCCAACATCGGTTACGCCCTGCTGGGCATCGCTGCCGGCACGACCCTGGGCGTGCAGGCCATGCTGATATTCATGACCCTGTACGTCATCGACCAGTTCGGCTTCTTCGCCATCCTGCTGTCGCTGTCGCGCGGCGGAAAGCCGATCCGCAAGATCGCCGACCTGGCGGGGCTGCGGAAGGACAAGCCGGTGACGGCCATTGCGCTGACCGTGCTGTCGCTGTCGGTGCTGGGCATGCCGCCGCTGGCGGGCTTCTGGGCCAAATTCTACGTCTTCGGCGCGGCCGCCGACGCGGGCTACTGGATGGTCGGCGCGGCGGGTCTGGTGGCGTCGGTGGTGGCCGGGTTCTACTATCTGCGGATCATCAAACTGATGTGGTTCGATCCGACGCCGGAAGGTGTGGGGCCGACGGACGCCTCGCCGGTCGAGGCGAAGACCATCGCCTGGGCCTCGGCGGCGTTCAGCTTCCCGCTGGTGATCGTCGCGATCGGCTGGATCGACCATTTCGCCGGCATCGCCGCAACCGGTTTCGGAGCCGGGTAGGGGCGGATGCCCGCCGCGCCCATCCTGCTGCTCGACCAGACCGACTCGACCAATGCGGACGCCCGCCGGCGCGCGGACGCGGGCGAAACCGGCCCGCTGTGGATCGTCGCCCGGCGCCAGACCGAGGGCCGGGGACGGCGTGGGCGGCAATGGGAAAGCCAGGACGGCAACCTGTTTTCCACCCTGCTGCAGTTGACCCGAAAATCTCCCGCCGAGGCGGCGCAGGTGACGTTCGTGGCGGCACTCGCCATCGCGGACCTGCTGGATGCCTGGGCCCCGCCGTCGCTGGTGACGATCAAATGGCCCAATGACGTGATGCTGGCGGGGCAGAAGACGTCCGGGGTGCTGGTCGAGTCCGGGGCGCATGAGAGCGGCGGCCTGTGGCTGGCGGTCGGCATCGGCGTCAATCTGGCCCATGCGCCGGAGGGGACCGAGCGGCCGGCGACCGCGCTGGTCCATCACCTGCGCGGCGACGTGACGGCGCCTCCGACCGTCGAGGCCGCCGCGGCAAAGCTGGCCGAGGCGTTCGATGTCTGGATGACGCGCTGGGAGACGCTGGGCTTCCAGCCGATCCTCGACGCCTGGCGGGCGCGGACGCCCGGGCTGGACGGACCCGCCCTGGCGCGGCTGGGTCGTGAGACGGTCGAGGGCGTGGCCGAGGGCGTGGCGCCCGACGGCGCGCTGAAATTGAGGCTGGCGGACGGGAGCCTGCGGCTGATCTCCGCCGGCGACGTCTTCTTCGGGGAGGCCGCGTAATGCTGCTGGCGATCGAGCAGGGCAATACGAACACGCTGTTTGCGGTCCATGACGGCAGCGACTGGATCGCACAGTGGCGCACCGCCACGGAGAGCAGCCGCACGGCCGACGAATACGCGGTCTGGCTGAGCCAGTTGCTGGCCATGCACGGGCTGGCGATCAGCCAGCTGGACGGCTGCATCATCTCCAGCGTGGTGCCGCAGTCGATCTTCAATCTGAGGAACCTGTCGCGCCGCTATCTGACGGTCGAGCCGCTGGTGATCGGAGACAATGTAAAGCTCGGCATGACGGCGCGGATCACCAAGCCGAGTGAGGCGGGGGCCGACCGGCTGGTCAACGCCATCGGCGCGCATCTGGTCTATCCGGGCGACCTGATCGTCATCGACAGCGGCACGGCCACGACCTTCGACGTCATCGCCGCCGACGGGGCCTTCGAGGGCGGCGCCATCGCCCCGGGCATCAATCTGAGCCTTCAGGCGCTGCACGAGGCGGCGGCCATGCTGCCGCGCATCGCCATCCAGCGGCCGGACCGGGTGATCGGCAAGGACACGGTCTCCAATATGCAGTCCGGCGTCTTCTGGGGCTATGTCGCCCTCATCGAAGGCATGGTCGCCCGCATCAAGGCGGAGTGGGGAAAACCCATGACCGTGATTGGAACGGGCGGCGTGGCCAGCCTGTTTGAAGGCGCAACAGATTCAATCGACCGGTTCGATCCGGACCTGACTATCCGCGGCCTCCTCGAAATCTGGCGGCGGAACACCATCTAAAGGACCTATGAAAAAGAAAACCAACGACGAACTCGTCTTCCTGCCGCTGGGCGGCTCGGGCGAGATCGGGATGAATCTCAATCTGTACGGCTACGGCCCCGAGGCGAACCGCGAGTGGCTCGTCGTCGACGTGGGCGTGACCTTCGGCGACCTGTCGACGCCCGGCGTCGATGTGATCGTGCCCGACCCCGCCTTCCTTGAAGGCGAGGCCATCCGCGGCATCGTCCTGACCCACGCCCACGAGGACCATATCGGCGCCCTCGGCTGGTTGTGGTCGCGCATGAAGGCGCCGCTGTACGCCACGCCGTTCACCGCCTTCCTGATCCGCGAGAAGCTGCGCGAGGCGGGCATTCTGGATCAGGTCAAGCTGATCGAGGTGCCGCTGGGCGGGACCATCGACCTCGGCCCGTTCCAGGTGACCATGGTCACCATGACCCATTCGATCGCCGAGCCGAACGGCCTGGCGATCAAGACGCCGCTGGGCACGGTGCTGCATACCGGCGACTGGAAGATCGACGACGATCCCATCATCGGCGAAGTCACTGACGCCGGCGCCATCACCCGCCTCGGCGACGAGGGCGTGCTGGCGATGGTGTGCGATTCCACCAATGTCTTCGTCGAGGGATCGGCGGGGTCGGAAGGCGGCGTCCGCAACGCGCTGATCGAGCTGATCGGCGGGCTGAAGGGCCGAATCGCAGTTGGCTGCTTCGCCTCGAACGTCGCCCGGATGGACAGCGTCATCCGCGCCGCCGAGGCCGCCGGACGGCGCGTTTCGCTGGCGGGGCGGTCGATGCACCGGATTACCTCGGCGGCCAAGCACGTCGGCATGCTGAGCGACATCAAGCCGTTCCTGACCGACGAGGAGGCCCGCGTCTGGCCCGCCGACCAGATCCTGTATCTGTGCACCGGCAGTCAGGGCGAGGCCCGCGCGGCCCTGTCACGCGTGGCCGAGGGCACCCACCCGTACATCAAGCTCAGCAAGGGCGATCACTGCATCTTCTCGTCGCGGGTCATTCCCGGCAATGAGTTGTCGATCGGCCGTCTGCAGGACAAGCTCGCGGACCGCGGCGTGCGCCTCTACACCGAGCGGGACCACCCCGGCATCCACGTCTCGGGCCACCCGTGCCGCGAGGAATTGCGTCAGATGTACGCCTGGGCCCGGCCAAAGATCGCCGTGCCGACCCACGGCATGCGCCGCCACCTGGCCGAGCACGCCAACCTCGCGAAGGATGTCGGCATCTCCGAGACGGTCACGCCGCGCAATGGCGACATGGTGCGTCTGGCCCCCGGGCCTGCCGCCATCATCGACGAAGTGCCCAACGGCCGGCTCTATGTCGACGGCGGACGTCTGGTCACCGAACAGGGCGAGGCCCTGCACGAGCGGCGTCACGCCTCCACCAACGGCGTGCTGATCGTCAGCTTCGCCATGGACAAGCGCGGCAAGATCGTCAGCGATATCGATGTGCGGGCCATCGGCCTGCCGGGCGATGCGGAATCGCCGCTGGGCGATGCGCTGGACGATCTTGCGGAGCGCGCAGAGCAGGCGGTCAACAAGCTGAAAGGCGCGGCGCTTGAGGACGAGATGGTCATCGAACAGGCCGTCTCCCGCGCCCTGAAGAAGGCCAGCCAGCAGATCTGGGATCGCCGGCCGATCGTCGAGACCATCATTCTGCGGTTGTGACTTAGGCAGTCAGGCCTTTGAACCGAGGGCGGGGCTTCCTATAAGAAGCCGAATCCCCCGCCGAAGGTCCCCCCCCATGCCCGACGCCCCGCCCGAGTTTCTGTACAAGCGCGTCCTGCTGAAGGTCTCCGGCGAGGTGCTGATGGGCGATCAGTCCTACGGCATCGATATGAAGACGGTCGCCGGCGTGGCCCAGGCCGTGGCTGACGTGGCGCGCGAGGGCGTGGAGATCTGCCTCGTCATCGGCGGCGGCAACATCTTCCGCGGGCTGTCGAAGGCCGCCGGCGACATGGAGCGGGCCACCGCCGACTATATGGGCATGCTGGCCACGGTGATGAACGCCCTGGCCATGCAGGCGGCGCTGGAGAAGATCGGCGTCCAGACGCGGGTGCAGAGCGCCCTGACCATGAATGCGGTGGCTGAGCCCTATGTGCGCCGCCGGGCCCTGCGCCATCTCGAAAAGGGCCGGGTGGTGATCTTCGCCGCCGGCGTCGGCGCGCCCTTCTTCACGACGGACTCAGGCGCCGCGCTGCGGGCCGCGGAAATGGGCTGCGACGCCCTGCTGAAGGGCACCAGCGTGGACGGCGTCTACACCGCCGACCCCAAGAAGGACGCGACCGCCACCCGCTACGAGACCCTGACCTATCACGACGTGCTGGCGAAGGACCTGAAGGTCATGGACGCCTCGGCCATCGCCCTGATGCGTGACTCGGGTATTCCGATCGTGGTCTTCTCGATCCGCGAGAACAATTCGCTGCGCCGGACGCTGACGGGGGAGGGGACCTTTACGGTCATCTCGTCCCAAAAGGCCTCCTGAGCCGCCAAAGACAAGAAAACGCGAGAGAAACGACCATGGCCAAGCCCGATCTGAAGACCTACCGCGAGCGCATGGACAAGTCCGTGGCCGCCCTGAAAGAAGAGTTCAACGGCCTGCGCACCGGCCGCGCCAACGTCGGTCTGCTGGATCCCGTCCAGGTCCAGGCCTATGGCTCCAACGCACCGCTGAACTCGGTCGCCGCCATCAGCGTGCCCGAGCCGCGGATGATCTCGGTCAATGTCTGGGACAAGTCGATGGTCGGCCCGGTCGAGAAGGCGATCCGCGCCGCCGGCCTGGGTCTGAACCCGATCGTCGACGGCCAGACCCTGCGCATACCGGTCCCGCCCCTGACCGAGGAGCGCCGCAAGGACCTGGCCAAGTTGGCAGGGAAATACACCGAGCAGCAGAAGATCGCCGTCCGCAACGTCCGCCGCGACGCCAATGAGGATCTCAAGAAGGCCGAGAAGGCCGGCGAGATCAGCCAGGATGAGCAGAAGAAGATGGAGACCGAGGTCCAGAAGGACACCGACGCGGCCATCAAGCGGATCGACGAGGCCTTGAGGGCCAAGGAAGTTGAGATCATGCAGGTTTGACGGCGCGAATTGCCGTAGGATACGCCCCGCATGCCCGCCGAACCCTTTCACACTGCGCCGACTGACGGCCCGCGACACGTCGCGCTGATCATGGACGGCAATGGGCGCTGGGCCGAGGCGCGTGGCGTGCCGCGCGCCATGGGGCACCGCGAGGGCGTGCAGGCGTTGAAGCGTACGGTTGAGGCCGCGCCCCGGTTCGGCATCCGCTGCCTGACGGTGTTCGGCTTCTCGACCGAGAACTGGAGCCGACCGGCCGAGGAGGTCTCGGACCTCATGGGGCTGGTCCGATCCTATGTCACCAGCGATCTGAAACGTCTGGAGCGGGCGGGCGTCCGGGTCCGGGTGCTGGGGCGTCGGGCGGGCCTGCCAGCCGACATCATCGCGATCATCGACAAGGCCGAAGCGACGACGGCCCACAACGAGAAATTCCTGCTCCAAGTGGCCTTCAACTATGGCGGTCGGGCCGACATCGTCGATGCGGCCCAGCGTCATGTCGATGCGGTGCTGGCCGGACAGGCGACGGGCCCGCTGGATGAGGAGTCGCTGGGTCTGGGCCTGTCCACCGCCGGCGCGCCGCCGGTCGATGTGATCGTGCGCACGTCAGGCGAGCAGCGACTGTCGAACTTCCTGCTGTGGGAAGCCGCCTACGCCGAATTGGTCTATCAGAACGTCCTCTGGCCCGACTACGGCGCTGACGGACTGGCCGACGTGATCGAACAGTATCGCAACCGCGACCGCCGCTTCGGCGGCCGGGCTGCGCCAGCCGAGGCCGCAGCGCCCGCCCTCGCGGTCGGCTGATGGCGGTCAAGGCGAGCGACATAGGCCTCAGGGCCGCATCGGCCATCATCCTGGCGCCCGCGGCGGTTCTGGCCATCTGGGCCGGCGGCCTGTGGTTCCTGGCCCTGATGCTGCTGGCCTGCGCCCTGCTGGCCGTCGAATGGGCTACGATGAGCGCGGCCAGGGCCTGGCGGGTGATGGCGGGGGCCGTCGCCTTCGGCCTGGTCGCGGGCGTGGTGGCGGCGCACGCAGGGCAACTTTCGCTGGCTCTCGTCATGCTGGTCTTCGGCGCGGTGGCGGCCGGTCTGTTCGCGCGCAATCGCGGGCAGGAGGCGCTGGATGCCGCCTATGGCGTGCTCTACCTCGGCTGGCCGGCGGTGCTGCTGATCTGGCTGCGGGACGTGGACACCGCGAGCGGTCTGGCCTGGACGGTGTCGGCCTTCGCCATCGCCTGGGCGTCGGACATCATGGCCTATCTGGTCGGTAGCCTGGTCGGCGGGCCCAAGCTGTGGCCGCGCTTCTCGCCGAACAAGACATGGTCCGGCTTCATCGGCGGGCTCGCGGCCGGAACGGTCGCCGGCGCCGCGCTGGGAACCTTCCTCGACATGGGTATCGGCACATACTGGGGCGCGGCCCTGGGGCTGGCGGCGGCGCTGGCCACCATGGCCGGCGACCTGTGGGAGTCGGCGCTCAAGCGGCGCTATGGGGTCAAGGACGCCGGCAAGCTGATCCCCGGCCACGGGGGCCTGCTGGACCGGGTGGACGGGCTGATGTTCGCCGTCGTGGTGGTGGCCTGCGGACGGCTGATCGTCGGGCTGACGGGCGGAGCCGCATGATCCGGCGGCGGGTCACGGTGCTGGGCGCGACCGGCTCGGTCGGCTGTTCGACGCTGGATCTGATGGATCAGGCCGAGACCGCCGGAACCGGCGCGTTCGAGGTCGAGGCCCTGACCGGCGGCGCCAATATCGCCCGGCTGGCCGAACAGGCGCGGCGCTGGAAGCCGAAATTGGCGGTGACGGCGGACCCGGCCCGGTTGGGCGAGTTGCGTGACGCCCTCGCCGGAACCGGGATCGAGGCCGCCGCGGGCGATCAGGCGGTCATTGAGGCGGCGGCGCGTCCGGTGGACTGGATCATGGCGGCCATCGTCGGGGCGGCGGGGCTGCGCTCGGCCTGGGCGGCGGCGGCGACGGGCGCCACTCTGGCCCTGGCCAACAAGGAAAGTCTGGTCTGCTGCGGTCCTGCGTTGATCGAGCGCGTCCGGCGCTCAGGCGGTCGCCTGTTGCCGGTCGATTCCGAGCATTCCGCCATCTATCAGGTCTTTCCCCATGAAGCGCCGGAGCAGGTCGCCAAACTGGTCCTGACCGCCTCGGGCGGGCCGTTCCGCACCACGCCGCGCGAGGCCCTGAAGGCCATCACCCCGGAACAGGCCGTCGCCCATCCGAACTGGAGCATGGGGGCCAAGATTTCGGTCGACAGCGCCACCATGGCCAACAAGGGCCTCGAGGCGATCGAGGCGGCCTATCTGTTCGAGATGCCGGCCGAGCGGATCGCGGTGGTGGTGCACCCCGAGTCGATCATTCACAGCATGGTCGAATATGTCGACGGCTCGACCCTCGCCCAGATGGGGCCGCCGGACATGAAGACGCCGATCGCCTATGCCCTGGCGTGGCCCGACCGGATCGCGTGGAACGCGCCGAGACTCGACCTCGCCGCCATGGGCCGACTGACGTTCGAGGCGCCCGACGAAGACCGTTTCCCGGCCCTGAAACTCGCCCGACAGGCGTTACAGGCGGGCGGAGCGGCGCCCATCGTGTTCAATGCGGCGAACGAGGTTGCGGCCCTGGCCTTCCTTGACCGTCGACTGGGCTTTCTCAATATTGCCGCAGTCGTCGCCGACACACTGTCGCGCGTGACGGCCTCGGGGGTGGATTCCGGTTCCGACAGCGCCTGCGACGCGGCCCTGGCCGTGGACGCGCAGGCGCGACGGATGGCGGAATCGATCATCCACGGCATCGCGGCGGCAGCCTGAGGGCGGAGGGACCGATAACGGCATGACGGGCTTTTTCGGTCAGGCGCTGCTCTACATCGTGCCCTTCCTGCTGGTGCTGACGTTTATCGTCACCATCCACGAACTCGGCCATTTCCTCGTCGCCCGCGCCTTCGGCGTGAAGGTCGACCGGTTCTCCATCGGCTTCGGCAAGACCATTGTCGCCCGCACGGACAAGCATGGCACGGAGTGGCGGCTGGCCTGGCTGCCGCTGGGGGGATACGTCAAATTCTCGGGCGATCTGGACGCCTCCAGCGTGCCGGACCAGGCCGGTCTGGCGGAGCTGAGACAGCGGGTGATCGCCGAGAACGGCGCGGGCGCCGAACGCGACTATTTCCATTTCAAACCCATCTGGCAGCGGGCGTTGATCGTCGCAGCGGGACCGGCGGCCAATTTTCTGCTGGCCCTGGTGCTGTTCACGCTTCTTTTCAGCGTGGTTGGTGAGCAGATCGCGGCCCCGCGTGTCGCCGCTGTGGTCCCCGGCAGCCCGGCGGCCGTCGCCGGCTTCCAGCCGCGCGACCTGATCACGGCGGTCAATGGTCGCCCCGTCGAAGAGGGGCTTGAAGTCACTCGCACGGTGATCATGAGCGCCGGAGACCAGGTCCGCTTCACGGTGAACCGGGGCGGCCAGGTCGTGAATCTGGTGGCCACGCCGGAGCGGCTGCTGGTCGAGGACGAGCTGGCCGGCCGGGTGCGGATCGCCCGTATCGGGCTGGAGATGCAGCCCTTGCCGCAGGATTTCCGCTTCCGGCGGCTGAATCCGGTCGAAGCGGCCGGCAAGGGTGTCGAGGCCATCGGAACCACCGTCGGAACGACCGCGACCTACCTCGGGCGCATCTTCACCGGCAAGGAATCGGGCGATCTGCTGAACGGTCCCCTGGGAATCGCCAAGGCCGCCGGCGGGGTCACCCGTCAGGCTGTGGCGGCGAATCCGGACCCCGGCTACATGGCCGCCAACCTCGCCCTGACGTTTCTTCAGTTCGCCGCCATAGTTTCGATCGGAATTGGCATTGTTAATCTGCTGCCGATTCCGGTTCTGGATGGGGGGCATCTGCTGTTCTATGCTTACGAAGCTGTGGCCCGCAGGCCAGTACCCGCGCGCGTTCAGGAGGTTGGCTACCGTGTCGGCCTTGCTTTGCTGGCGGGATTGATGTTGTTCGCGACCTGGAACGACCTGCAGAAGCTGAGCCTGTTCAAATTCCTCGGCGGGTTCGCATGACGAGCCAACGCCAGCCCCCGATGGTTTCCCGTATGATCCGACAAGATGCGTCCGCCCTTCGTTTCGCCAGGGCCCTGAGCCCCAGCCTGCTGGCCCTTGCCGCCGCCGCAGGACTGGCAGGCCCGGCCATGGCCCAGAGTGCGGCTCCGGCTGCACCGGTGATCCAGCCGGCGCCGGCCCAGGTCGGCCCTCCGGCTCCCGCCCAGGCCGCGCCGCGGCAGGAAGAGCGGCTGACGATCAACCGCATCCTGGTGCGCGGAAACCAGCGCATCGACCAAACCACGGTCCTGTCCTATTTGCCGATCCAGCCCGGCGACACGGTCGACGCCGCGGTGCTGGACGTCGCTGTCCGCACCCTGACCCGCACCCAGCTGTTCGCCGACGTCCAGCTGGGCATCCAGCCGAATGGCGACCTGATCGTCGAGATCGTCGAAAACCCGATCATCAACCAGGTGGTTTTTGAAGGGAACGGCGCGGTCAGCGAGGACAAGCTGCGCGAAGAGGTCACGCTGAGGCCACGCGGCATCTATACCCGTGCCCGGATCCAGGAAGACGTCGGCAAGATTGTCGAGCTTTACCGCCTGTCGGGCCGCATCTCGGCCACCGTCACGCCCAAGATCGTCCAGCTCGACCAGAACCGCGTCGATGTGGTTTTCGAGATCAACGAGGGTCCCGAGACCGGCGTGCGCGCCATCACCTTCCTGGGCAACAGCGCCTATTCGGACAACGACCTGCGCGAGGTCATGGTGACGCAACAGTCGGCTTGGTACCGCCTGTTCTCGACCAATGACAACTATGATCCGAACCGGCTGGACTACGATCGCGAGCAGCTGCGGAAATTCTATACCAACCGCGGCTATTACGACTTCCGCGTCCTGTCGGCGATTTCCGAACTGGCGCCGGACGACAGCTCATTCGCCATCACCCTGACGGTGGATGAGGGCGACCGCTACAATTTCGGGACCGTCGATGTCGTCACCGAGAACGATCGCCTGAACCCCGACTTCCTGAAGCTGCTGCTGCCGATCCGGACCGGCGACCTCTACGAGAGCGACAAGATCGAGTCGGCGGTTGACGCCCTGACCTTTGCGGCCGGTTCGGCGGGCTATGCCTTCGTCGAGATCGAGCCGACCTATCGCGCCAATCCCGAGACCGACACCGTCGATGTCACCTTCAACGTCAAGGAAGGCCAGCGGGTCTACGTCGACCGGATCAACGTGATCGGCAATACCCGTACGCTCGACAATGTCGTCCGCCGCGAAATGATGCTGACCGAAGGCGACGCCTTCAACCGCACCCTGCTGGAGCGTTCGCGCAACAATCTGCGGGCCCTTGGCTTCTTCAAGGACGTCACCGTCGAGGAGGCCCGTGGTACGGCGCCCGACCGGTCGGTGGTCAATGTCACCGTCACGGAACAGCCGACCGGCGAACTCTCGGTGGGCGCGGGCTTCAGCTCGGTCGACTCCTTCGTCGTCAACCTGGGCATCACCGAGCGAAACTTCCGCGGCCGCGGCCAGAACGTCGTCGCCCGCGTGGAATGGGGCTCGCTGCGCCAACAGGTCGACTTCCGCTTCACCGAGCCCAAATTCCTCGGTCGGGACCTGCGCGCCGGCTTCGACGCCTTCCACTCGCGCTACGACCTCAGCGAATATTCCTCGTACGACTACCGGTCGACGGGCGGCGGCCTGCGCCTGTCCTATCCGTTGAACGGCTACACCCTGCTGAGCACGCGCTACTTCCTGAAGAGCGACGAGATCATTGTCCCGCAGGGCTATTGCAACGGCGCCGGCAGCCAGGGCGCCAGCGCGCTTTGCGACCAGGTCGGTTCCTTCCTGAACTCCTCGGCGGGCTACACCCTGCTGGTCGATCGCCGGAACGATCCGCTTCGCCCGACCCGCGGCTGGACCGGCACCCTGCGTCAGGACTTCGCCGGCGTCGGCGGCGACGTGAACTACATCAAGACCGAGGCCGACGTTTCGGCCTATTGGGGCATCACCCCCGACTGGATCGTCACGGCCACGGCCTCGGTGGGCTATATCGCCGGTTGGGGCGGGGATCCGATCCGGATCAACGACCGCTTCTTCAAGGGCGGCAACAGCTTCCGCGGCTTCGAGACCGCCGGCATCGGCCCGCGCGACCTGACTCCGGGCACCAACAACGACGCCCTGGGCGGTAATTTCTACGCCATCGGCACACTCGAGATGACCGTCCCGAACGGCCTGCCGGAGGAATACGGCATCCGCACCTCGGTGTTCACCGACGTCGGCACCCTGGGCGTACTCGATGACCGCTACACGACGACGACCACCGGCCTGCCGAACGCCAATATCGTCGATGAACTGGCCCTGCGGGCTTCCGCGGGCGTCAGCATTCACTGGCGTTCGCCGATGGGTCCGATCCGCTTCGACCTCAGCCAGATCATCGGCCAGGAAGATTACGATAAAACAGAAACGTTCCGCTTCTCGACCTCCACCCAGTTCTAGCGCGGGCGATTTTTCCGCATCAAAGGTTCACGATGAAACTGTTCGCAATCGGCGCTTTCGCCCTCGCGTCACTGGCCGCCGGCTCCGCCGCAGCCCAGGCCCAGGCCCCGGCCAACCCCGGTCCGGTGATTCCCGGCGTCTGCGTCTTCCACAACGACCGCCTGCTGGCCCAGTCGACCGCCGGACAATCCGTCCAGGCCGGCATGCAGCGGCTGATCACTGAAGTGCAGGGCGAGCTCGCCCCGTACGGCGCCACCCTGCAGACCGAGGCCCAGGCCCTGCAGCAGGGCGGCCAGGCCGCTGACCCGGATGGTTCGCGCATGCGCGCCTGGCGGGCGCGCGCCGAAGAAGCTCAACAGCTTGAGCAGCGCCGTCAGGCCGAACTGCAATACACCCAGCAGATGCAGATCCGGACGATCGCCCAGTCGGCTGACCCGATCCTGGTCGCCGTCTATCAGGAGCGCGGCTGCGGCCTGATGCTGGACCGTTCCGCGGTCTATATCTCCAACCCGGCCATGGACGTCACCGACATCGTCATCCAGCGCCTGAACACGGCCCTGCCGTCGGTGTCCTTCAACCGTCTCGAAGTGCCGGCCCAACAGCAGTAACAAGGCCGCCATGCCCGATCCGCGCTTCTTCGACAGCCTGCCCGCGCTCAGCGTGGCGGAGCTGGCCGAACGGATCGGGGGCGAAGTCCTGCGGGGCGGAGACCGGAAGGTCTCCGCCGTCGCGCCCCTCGGATCCGCGGAGGCCGGGGACGTCGCCTTTCTGGGTGGCCGCAAATTCCTGACGGCCCTGGCCGAGACCCGGGCCGGAGGCGTGATCCTGCCTGCTGCCGGGCTGGAGGCCGCGCCCGAACACACCGCCATAATCGTTTCCGATGAGCCGCAGGCCGCCTGGGCGCGGGCGTCGATGTTCCTTCACCGGCCTGTCCCACTTCAGGAGGCTGCCCGCGACAGCGTGGCCGAGGATGATACCGTCGTGTTCGAGCCCGGGGTGGTCCTCGGCGCCGGCGCGCGGATCGGGCGGGGCACGCGCATCGGGGCCAACAGCGTGATCGGTCCCGGCGTCCAGATCGGCCGCGACTGCGTCATCGGCTCCAATGTCAGCGTCTGTTTCGCCCTGATCGGTGACCGTGTCCGCCTTTTGTCGGGCGTTCGCATCGGCGAGGCCGGGTTCGGAGCGGCGCAGTCGAAGGCCGGTCCGGTCGATGTGCCCCAGTTGGGCCGGGTGATCCTGCAGGACGGCGTGACGGTCGGCGCCAACTCCTGCATCGACCGCGGGGCCTACGATGACACGGTCGTCGGCGAGAACACAAAGATCGATAATCTGGTCATGATCGCCCACAACTGCGTCATCGGCCGGAATTGTCTCATGGCCGCCCATACCGGCATTTCGGGCTCCTGCATTGTCGGCGACAACGTCATATTCGGCGGCCAGGCGGGGATCGGCGACCATATCCGCATCGGCGAGGGCGCCCGCGTGGCGGGTGGCGCCGGCGTTCTGTCCGATATTCCGGCCGGCGAGACCTGGTCGGGCTATCCGGCCAAACCGATCCGACAGTCCTTGCGCGAAGCGGTCTGGCTCGCCAAACAGGCGTCAGGAAAGGCGCGTTCGTAGGCGCCGTCGGCGAGGAAGGCCGCAGGATGAGCGACGACGGCAAGATCGACTACGCCGAGGTGATGCGCAGGCTGCCGCACCGCTATCCCTTCCTGCTGGTCGACAAGGCCGAGGATTTCGTTCCGAACACCTCGATCACCGGCATCAAGAACGTCACCCACAACGAGCCCTATTTCCCGGGGCATTTCCCGATTGATCCCGTCATGCCCGGCGTGATGATCATCGAGGCCATGGCCCAGACGGGCGCCCTGCTGATGTCCAAGTCGATGGACGTTACGGTCGAGGGCAAGATCATCATGTTCATGTCCATTGACGGCGTCCGCTTCCGCAAGCCGGCCCGGCCCGGCGACCAGCTCAAGATGAAGGTGTCGGTGACGAAGATCCGCGGTGACATCTTCAAATTCCGAGGCGAGACCTTCATCGACGATAAGTTGGCGTCCGAGGCCGATTTCGCGGCCATGATGGTCACCGTCGACAAGTCGGCCGCGTCGTGAGCCGGATTCACCCGACAGCCCTGGTCGACAGCGGCGCCGTACTGGCCGACGGCGTCGAGGTTGGGCCGTGGTGCGTCGTCGGGCCGGGCGTGTCCCTGGCCGAGGACGTCCGGCTGGTCAGCCACGTCGTGGTCCAGCAGGACACAGCGATCGGGGCGCGCACCATCGTTCACCCCTTCTCGGTGATCGGAGGCGATCCGCAGCACGGTGGGTACAAGGGCGAACCGGTGCGCCTGGAGATCGGGTGCGACAACGTCATTCGCGAGCACTGCACCTTCAACCGCGGTACGCCTGGCGACCGCCAGCTGACGACAATCGGCGACAACTGCCTGTTCATGACCGGCGCCCATGTCGGTCACGATGCGGTCGTCGGCGATCACGTTACCTTCGCCAACCATGCCACGCTCGGTGGACATTCGCGGGTCGGGAGCCGGGTCTTCCTCGGCGGGCTTTGCGCGGTGCACCAGTTTGGTCGGGTCGGGCAGGGCGCCATCGTCGGCGGGCTTGCGGCCGTGACGCGCGACGTCATCCCCTATGGCTCTGCCTGGGGCAATCACGCGCGGCTGCACGGGCTCAACCTGATCGGCCTGAAGCGCAAGGGCTACGACAAGACCGCCATCCGCCGTCTGCTCGCTGCCTATCGCGAGCTGTTCGAGGGCGGCGGGACCTTCGCCGACCGCCTGGACGCGGTGGAGGCCGGCTATGCCGATCTGCCGGAGATCATGGAGATCGTCGCCTTCATACGAGAGGACGGCAAACGTCCCCTTTGCCTGCCGGGCGAATGAGCAAGCTCGGCCTTATCGCCGGGGGCGGGGCTCTGCCGGTATCGGTGGCGGCGCGCTGCGAGGCCGAAGGCCGGCCGGTGTTCGTAGTTCGGCTGGCCGGCTTCGCTGACGTGCATCTGGCGCGCTATCCGGGCATCGAGGCCGGCATGGCCGAGTTCGGCAAGATCCTGTCGGCGCTGAAGAAGGCGGGCTGCACCGGCGTCTGTTTCGCGGGAACGGTCAGCCGCCCGGACTTCAAGACGCTGAAACCGGACCTGAAGGGCGCGGCCCTGCTGCCCGGGATCATCGCGGCGGCGACCAAGGGCGATGACGCCCTGCTACGCAAGATCCTGTCGGTGTTCGAGGCTGAGGGCTACGTTATCGAGGGGGCCGACGACATTCTGGGCGGTGAGACCCTGCCAGTCGGGGCGCTGGGATCGGTTCAGCCGACCCAGGCGCAGCTGTCAGATCTGAGGAAGGCGCTGTACGTCGCTGAAAAGGCCGGTGAACTCGACATCGGCCAAGGGGCGGTCGTCTGCGACGGCCTCGTGCTGGCGGTCGAGGCCCAGGAGGGTACGGACGCCATGCTGGCGCGGGTCGCGGGCCTGCCCGCTGATCTGCGTGGCTCGGCGACCGACCGCAAGGGCGTGCTCGGCAAGGCGCCCAAGCCGATCCAGGACCTGCGGGTGGACATGCCGGTGATCGGCGCCCGAACCATCGAGATGGCCGCCGCGGCGGGGCTGGCCGGGGTCGGCGGCGTGGCCGGAAAGCTGATCCTGATCGATCAGGCCGGGCTGATCGAGGCCGCCGACCGGCTGGGCCTGTTCGTCTGGGGTGAGGCGCCGGGGAGCGCGCGATGAGCCGGCCGCTGAAGATCATGCTGGTCGCCGCCGAGGCCTCGGGCGATGCACTGGGCGCGGGTCTGGCCGGAGCGCTCAAGGTGCGGCTGGGGGCGGAGGTGACCTTTGTCGGGGTCGGTGGGCCGCGGATGGCGGAGCAGGGCGTCCGGAGCCCCTTCGATATCGCCGAGCTCTCCATTCACGGCTGGCTGGAAGGCCTGAAGGCCTACGGGATCGTCAAGCGCAGGGTCGCCGACACGGTGGCGCTGGGCATGGCGGAGAGGCCCGACGCCGTGGTGCTGATCGACAGCTGGGGATTCACCATCCGGGTGGCCAAGGCCCTGAGGGCGGCCCTGCCGGGCGTGCCGCTGATCAAATATGTCGGGCCGCAGGTCTGGGCCTCGCGGCCGGGACGGGCGAAGACCCTTGCGGCGGCGGTCGATCACCTTCTGGCCCTCTACGCCTTTGACGCGCCGTGGTTCGAGCGTGAAGGCCTTGCGACGACGGTCGTCGGATCCCAGGCGCTGCACGTCGACATGAGCAGCGCCGATCCGGCCGCCTTCCGCGCGGAGCGGGGGATCGCGGCAGGGGCGCCCCTGCTGGTCGTCCTGCCCGGCAGCCGACCGTCTGAAATCCGTCTGATGACGCCCGTCTATGAGGCCGCTATCGCCCGGCTGAAGGCCGCCGATCCGACGCTGGAGATCGCCGTGGTCGCCGCCGGGACCGTCGCGGCGGATGTTACGGCGCGGGTCGCGACCTGGCCATTCCGGGCACATGTGGTCGGCGAGAACCACAAATACGCCGCCATGCGCGCGGCCACCGTGGCCCTGGCAACCAGCGGCACGGTCTCGACCGAGCTGGCGCTGGCAGGGGCACCGACGGTGATCGCCTACCGTTTCCAGCCGCTCAGCTATGCGATCATGAAGCCGTTCTTCACGGGGAAATACGCCACCCTGTTCAACCATGCCGCAGGCGAGGAGATCGCTCGCGAGCTGATCCAGAACGACGCCACCCCCGAGATGGTCGCGGCCGAAGTGGGGCGTCTGCTGGCTGACCCGGATGCGCGGCGGGCGCAGGCCCAACGGCAGACGGCGGCGCTGGATCTGATGGGCCGCGAGGGGCGCGACCCGTCGGAGATCGCGGCGGACGCGGTGCTGCGCGTGATCGCGGGAAAAGCCGGGCAGTAGCCGGTCCGCCAGGGACGCATTCGCCAAGGATCGCGCTGTCGGTGCTATTCAGGGAATGATCACAACTTGCTCATGCCGCTCAGCAGCGCGGGAGCCTATCGGGACGTTCATCTCGAACCTGAGCAGGCTGGCACGACCATGACGACCCAAACCGAACGCGGACCGCGCGGACTTCTCTGGCGACGGATCGGCTGGGGTGCAGCGGCGCTGATCCTGCTGCTGCCGTTGATCACGGGCGCGCCCTGGACCCTTTTTGACTACATCGTGGCCGGCGCCCTGCTCGGCGGGGCAGGGCTGGTTCTGGAACTGGTCGTTTGGGCGTCAGGCAGCCTTGCGTACCGGGCCGGCGCGGGGCTGGCGCTTGCCGCCGCCTTCCTGCTGATCTGGGTCAACGGCGCGGTCGGCTTCCTCGGCAATGAGGACAATCCAGCGAACCTGATGTTCGCCGGTGTGATCGCTGTTGCAGTTCTCGGTTCGGTGATCGCCGGCTTCAAGGCGAAGGGCATGGCTTGGGCGATGTCCGCCGCCGCCGCGGCCCAGGTTTCGGTCGGCGTGATCGCGCTGGCCCGGGGATGGACCTCGCCGGGCAATGCCGGCCTCTATGAGGTGGTGATGGGTACGAGCGTCTTCAGCGCCATGTGGATTCTATCCGGCGGACTCTTCCGGACGGCGGCGGAGAAGGCGACGGACACGGCCGTTACGCTTTAGTTCGATCAAAGAAAAACGCCGGAGCCAAGGCTCCGGCGTTTTTCTTTCTGGCGAGAGACTCAGCCTCGCGACTGGATCGGCACATAGTCCCGTTCGGTCGGCCCCGTGTAGAGCTGGCGCGGACGGCCGATCTTCTGGCCGGGGTCGGCCATCATTTCCTGCCACTGGGCGATCCAGCCGACGGTGCGGGCCAGGGAGAACAGCACGGTAAACATCGAGGTCGGGAAGCCCATCGCCGACAGGGTGATGCCCGAATAGAAGTCGACGTTCGGGAACAGCTTGCGCTCGATGAAATATTCGTCGTTCAGGGCGATCCGCTCCAGTTCCTTGGCGACCTGGAACAGGGGATCGTTGGGATCGCCGACGGCGGCCAGCACCTCGTCGGCGCTCTCCTTCATGACCTTGGCGCGCGGATCGTAGTTCTTGTACACGCGATGGCCGAAGCCCATCAGCTTGTATTTCTTGGCCTTCACGCCCTCGATGAACTCCGGGATCTTGTCCGGGGTGCCGATCTCCTTGAGCATGTTGAGCGCCTCTTCATTGGCGCCGCCGTGCGACGGGCCCCAAAGGCAGGCGATGCCGGCGGCGATACAGGCGAACGGATTGGCGCCCGACGAGCCGGCCAGACGGACGGTCGAGGTCGAGGCGTTCTGCTCGTGGTCGGCGTGCAGGATGAAGATCCGGTCCATGGCCCTGGCCAGTACCGGATTGACGACATAGTCCTCGGCCGGAACCGCGAAACACATCCGCAGGAAATTCTCGGCGTAGTTGAGGTCGTTGCGCGGCGACACGAAAGGCTGGCCGATCGAGTATTTGAATGCCCGGGCCGCAATGGTCGGCATCTTGGCGATCAGGCGGATAGCCGAGATGTTGCGCTGGACCGGGTCATGGATATCCAGGCTGTCGTGATAGAAGGCCGACAGGGCGCCCACGGTCCCGACCATGATCGACATCGGGTGGGCGTCGCGGCGGAAGCCCTCGAAGAAGCGATCAAACTGGGCGTGCAACATGGTGTGGGTCGTGATGTTGCGCTCGAAGGCCTCGTACTCGGCGGCCGTCGGCAGCTCGCCGTGCAGCAGCAGGTGGCAGACCTCGATGAAGTTGGACTTCGACGCCAGCTGATCGATCGGATAGCCGCGGTGCAGCAGGGTGCCGACATCGCCGTCGATGAAGGTGATGCCGCTCTCGCAGGCGGCCGTGGAGGTGAAGCCCGGGTCGTAGGTGAAGGCGTCCGTCGCCCCGTACAGCTTTCGGATGTCGATCACGTCGGGGCCGGTTGAACCCGAAAGCACGGGCAGGTCCACGGTCTTGCCGCCGTAGGAAAGGGTCGCCGTGCCGGCGGGTTTGGCTTGTTCGGTCATATCAGCCCCTTGGTTCAGTCTGCGGTCTGGCGCGGGGAGGCGGCGGTCGCAGGGTGTGTGAGATGTCAGATAGTCTGTTGCAGCGCATCATCCAAGCGCCCGAGGCTTTCTTCGCGCCCCAAAGCCGCCAGCGTTTTGGCGATATCGGGCGAAACGCCGTCGCCTGTCAGGGCGGCGCGTACGGCAGGACCGATCTTGCCGAAGCCGACGGCCTCTTCTTCGGCGAAGACCTTGAGCTCGGTCTCGAGGGCGAAGACGTCCCAGCTGGCGAACAGTCTGAGGCGGTCGCGCAGGCGGCCGATGCGCTCGCCTGATTCGCCGCTCAGCATCGGCAGGGCCTTCTCATAGATGGCCAGCGGCCGGACCTTGAGTGCGAAGGCGCTCTGGTCGGCGAGTTCGAGGACGGTTTTCGCGCGGTCCTTGATGAAGGGCATGGCGCGCAGCAGCCGGGCCTCGTCGTCCGGGCCGAGGGCGTGGCCGCGGGCGAGGTGGACGTCGAGCGTCATCTTGGCCAGCCGATCGTCGTCGGCCAGGCGGATCCAGTGGGCGTTGACGTGGGCCAGCTTGTCGAAGTCCAGCCGGGCGGGCGCCTTGCCCACGCCGGTCAGGTCGAACCACGCCTGCGCCTGGGCGTCATTGAACAGTTCGTCGTCGCCATGGGCCCAGCCCAGCCGGGCCAGATAGTTGCGCATGGCCTCGGGCAGATAGCCCATCTCGGCGTATTCATGGACGGCCTGGGCCCCGTGCCGCTTCGACAGTTTGGCTCCGTCAGGTCCGTGGATCAGGGGAATGTGGGCGAAGCTCGGCCGGGTCCAGCCGAGGGCGTCGTAAATCAGGCTCTGGCGGGCGGCGTTGTTCAGGTGGTCGTCGCCGCGGATCACGTGAGTGACGCCCATGTCGTGATCATCGACCACCACGGCGAGATTGTAGGTGGGCGCGCCGTCGCTGCGGAGCAGGACCAGATCGTCGAGGTCGTCATTGGACCAGCTGACCGTGCCCTGGACCTCGTCCTCGACGATGACCTTGCCGGGCAGGGGACGGCGGAAGCGGACGACGTGGGACTGGCTCAGGTCGTCGACGGTCGGCTCGCGGTCTCGCCAGGGTGACTCGAAGGTCCGGCGCTCGGCCTTGGCCAGATCGCGCAGGCGGCCGGTCTCCTCGGCCGAGGTGAAATCGCGGTAGGCGCCGCCGCGCTCCAGCAGGTCGTTGACGACCTCTCTATGGCGGTCGGCGCGGCTGTACTGGAATACCGGCTCCTCGTCAGCGAAAAGCTCCAGCCAGCTCAGACCGTCGAAAATCGCTTTGACAGCCCCGTCCGTGGACCGTTCGCGATCGGTGTCCTCGACCCGGACCAGAAACTTCCCGTTGTGACGCCTTGCATACAAATAGTTGAAAAGCGCCGTCCGGGCGCCTCCTATGTGCAGGGAACCCGTGGGCGAAGGGGCGAAACGCGTGACGACAGCGGGTCTGGAGTCGGAGGGGGAGGTCATGGCGGGCGTTATAGCGCCGGCGCCGGTGAATCCCAGCCTCGCCGCGCGGGCCCGCGATTTCCTGCGTGAACAGGTTGCCGACCAGACCTTGCGCTGGCGGCTGTGGGCCCCGGTGGCCTTCGGGGGCGGCTGCGCCGCCTATTTTTCTCTGAAGACCGAGCCGCCGGTCTGGCCGCTGATCGCCGGCGCCGTGCTGGCGGCGGGACTCTGGTTCGGGGCGCGTCGGATGGGGCTGGCGCGGGTGTGGACGCTTGGGCTGATGCTGTTGGCGTGTTTCGCTCTCGGGATCGCCGTGGCCAAGCTGCGGACCGATGCGGTGGCGGCGCCGATCGCGCCGGCCATGGACCGGCCGACGGTGGTCGAGGGCTGGGTCATCGATGTCGACAGTCCGGGTGCGGCCGGGCCACGGGTGGTGGTCGCGCCGGTCCGCATCGAGGGACTGGCGCCGGAGGACACGCCCGAGCGGCTGCGGGCCACGGTGCGCGGCGCGGCGCCGGAGCCGGGCGAGGCGGTGCGCCTGTTCGCTATCCTCAATCCACCTCCTGCCCCGGCCAGCCCGGGGGCCTATGACTTCGGCCGCAATGCGTATTTCCAGAGCATGGGCGGGGTCGCCTTTGCGCTGGGTGAGACGCGGCCTGCCTATCTGTCGCCGCCGCCATGGGAGGTCCGGGCGGCCATGGCGGTCAACGGGCTGCGTTATGACCTCGCGAAGCGGATCGTGGCGCGGCAGGGCGAGCGGACGGGCGGAGTCGCGGCCGCCATGACCACCGGGCACGAGGCCTGGCTGGATCCGGCGCAGGTCGATGTGATGCGGGATTCCGGCCTGGCGCACATCCTGTCGATCTCGGGCCTGCATATGGCCGTGGTCGGAGGGTTCGCCTTCTTTCTGGTGCGTTTGCTGGTTGCGGCCTGGCCGTGGCTGGCGTTGCGGGTCTCCGGCAAGAAGGTGGCGGCCTGGGCGGGGCTGTTGGCGGTCGGGGCCTATCTGGTGGTGTCAGGGCATCCGCCGCCGGCCGAGCGGGCGGCGATCACCGCCTCGATCGCGTTTCTGGCCGTGCTGCTGGACCGGCAGGCCATCACCATGCATGCGCTGGCGGTGGCGGCCTTTGTGGTCCTGCTGCTCCAGCCCGAGGCCATCGTCACACCCGGCTTTCAGATGTCGTTCGCGGCGACGGCGGCGCTCGTCGCGCTGGTCGAGGCATGGCCCGTGCGGCCGCGTGAGATATCCACGCCGTGGCCGATCCTGTTCGTTCAGCGTGCCGGCGCCTGGCTGGGGATCGCCGTGATGGCCAGTCTGGTGGCGGGAGCGGCCACGGGGCCGTTCGCCCTGCAACATTTCAACCGCACCGCCATGTATGGACTGGTCGCCAATCTGGCGACCGCGCCCCTGTCCGACTTCATCATCATGCCGTTCCTGGCGCTCGGAGCCCTGCTGGAGCCGGTGGGGCTGGGTGGGCCCTTTCTGTGGATGGCGGGGCAGGGGATCGGGGTGATGCTGGCGATCGGCGAGTGGACGGCGGGTCTGCCGGGTGCGGTCAGGACGGTGGCCAGCGCGCCCGGCTTCGTCCTGCCCATCGCATTTCTCGGGGTGTTGTTCTGCTGCCTGTGGCGGGGCCCGTTGCGCTGGCTGGGCCTGCCGTTCGCGGCGGCCGTGATGCTGTGGCCGCGCGATCCGACGCCGGACCTGTGGATCGGCGACGGCGGGACCAATGCAGCCTGGGTCGAGGGCGGCGAGGCGGTGGTCGTGCGGACAGGCGTGCGGCAGTTCGCAGTCGATGTCTGGACCCGCCGCCGGGGCGTGGCGCCTGTGGAGAGGGCGACAGAGGGTTGGGTCTGTACGCGGTTTTCCTGCGCGCCGGCGGAGCCCGAAGCCGGACCGCTGGCGATGTGGTGGGGCCGTCGGGCGCCATCGCTGGAGCAGGTTGATGCGCTGTGCCGCTCGGCGCCGGTGGTCAGCGTGCGCGCGCCGCTCGCAGTGCTGCCGGCCTCATGCGAGGGACGGCTGGTGCTGGACGGCGCGGACTACGCCCGCGGCGGGTCCGTCGAGCTGTGGCGGGACGGGCCGGTGTCAGCCAACCGCTGGCGCGCCGTCTGGTCCGCCGAGGTGCGGGGCGACCGGCCGTGGGTCAGTGATAGCGGCGGATGAGGCCGACCAGCTTGCCCTGGACCTCGACCTGGTCGGGGCCGAAGATGCGGGTTTCGTAGTTGCGGTTGGCGGGCTCCAGCGCGATCGAAGCGCCCTTCTTGCGCAGCCGCTTCAGGGTGGCTTCCTCGCCCTCGACCAGGGCCACGACGATCTCGCCGGAGGTGGCGGTGTCGGTCGATTTGATGATCACCATGTCGCCGTCGAGGATGCCGGCCTCGATCATGGAGTCGCCCTCGATCTCGAGCAGATAGTGTTCGCCCGCGCCCAGCATGGCCTCGGGCACCGGATAGCGGGCCGTCTCATGCTCAATGGCGGCGATAGGGGTGCCGGCGGCGATCTTGCCCATCAGCGACAGTTCTCGGGTGTCATTGGCCGGTTCGGCGGCCATCGGGCGGCCGCCGCCCTCGATCACCGAAGGCGCGAAGCCCGCCCGGCCGCGCGGCGCGCCCGCCGTGGCCTGATCCGGCATCTTGGTGACCTCGAGCGCCCGGGCGCGGTGCGCCAGACGCCGGATGAAGCCGCGTTCCTCAAGCGCCGTGATCAGCCGGTGGATGCCTGATTTGGATGCCAGATCGAGCGCCTCCTTCATCTCGTCGAACGAGGGGGAGACGCCGGTCTCCTTGATCCGTTCGTGGATGAACATCAGCAGTTCGTGCTGTTTGCGCGTGAGCATGGCGACCTCGAAGACGAATCCCGTTGCAGGAACGCTAGCGGAACAAACCGCAAACGTCCACAGGGTGTTCCTGTGCTGTTCCGGTTAAGGTCCGGTTACTGCATCAGTTCGCGCGTCGCCGCCTCGACGTCCGCCTGCCGCATCAAGCTCTCACCGACCAGCACCGCCTGCGCATGCGCGTCCGAAACCCGCTGCACGTCGTCGGGCGTGAAGATGCCGCTCTCGGCGACCAGCAGGGCGCGGACGGGGCTGAGGATGGCGAGGCGTTCAGTGACGGCCAGATCGACCTCGAACGTCCGCAGGGATCGGTTGTTGATCCCCACCAGATCGCCGCCCAGCTTGCAGGCACGGGCCATTTCGACCTCGTCGTGGGTCTCGATCAGGGCGTCCATGCCGAAGCGCCCGGCCTCAGAGAGAAGCTCCTCCGCCAGTGAGTCGTCGATCATGGCGAGGATGATCAGGATGCAGTCGGCGCCCAGGGCGCGGCTCTCGGCCACCTGCCAGGGATCGACGAGGAAGTCCTTGCGCAGGCAGGGGAGGGCGACGGCGTCACGGGCGGCGACGAGGAAGGCGTCGTCGCCCTGGAAGCTGGGGCCGTCGGTCAGGACCGACAAACAGGTCGCGCCGCCGCGCTCATAGGCGCGGGCGAGGGCGGGCGGGTCGAAGTCGGCGCGGATCAGTCCCTTGGACGGACTGGCCTTCTTGATCTCGGCGATCAGGGCGGGGCGACCGGTGCGCTCGACGTGGCGTTCGAGGGCGGCGCGGAAGCCGCGCGGGGGCGATGCGGTGCGCGCCAAGGACTCGATCGCGTCCTGCGAGGTCGCGGCCTTGCGGGCGGACACGTCGATGCGCTTGTAGGCGGCGATCGACGCCAGGACGTCGCTCACGCCGGGTCTTCCTCGATGACGGTGTTGGTTGCCTCGACCAGATCGGCGAGGGCCCTCGCCGCGCGGCCATCGTCGATGACCGCCGCCGCCAGGGCCGCGCCCTCGGTCAGATCAGCGGCGCGGTCCGCGACGACGAGGGCGGCGGCGGCGTTGAGCAGGACGATGTCGCGATAGGCGCCCTTCGCTCCTTCGAGCAGGGCGCGCAGGGCCTCCGCGTTCTCTTCCGCATCGCCGCCGCGCAGGTCGGCGAGGTCGGCGCGAGGCAGGCCGGCGTCCTCGGGCGCGACGGTGAAGCGGCGGACGGCGCCGTCCTTCCATTCCGCGACCTCGGTCTCGCCCGTGGTGGTCAGTTCGTCGAGGCCCTGGCCGTGGACGGTCCAGGCGCGGGTCGCGCCGAGCCGGCCCAGCACCTCGGCCAGCGGCTCGAGCAGGCGCGGGTCATAGACGCCCATGACCTGGCGCCTGGCGCCGGCCGGATTGGACAGGGGGCCCAGCAGGTTGAACACGGTGCGGAAGCCGATCTCGGCCCGCACCGGCCCGACGTGGCGCATGGCGCCGTGGTAGGCGGGGGCGAACAGGAAGGCGATGCCGGCCTCGTCGAGCGAGCGGCGCTGCTGGGCCGGGCTGGCCTGCAGATTGACGCCGAGCACCGACAGGACGTCGGACGAGCCGGACTTTGAGCTCATGGCCCGGTTGCCGTGTTTGGCGACCTTCAGACCCGCGCCGGCCAGAACCAGGGCGGCGGCGGTGGAGATGTTGAAGGTGTGCTGGCCGTCGCCGCCGGTGCCGCAGGTGTCGATGGCGTCATAGGGGTGGTCGAGCGTCCGCGCGGCCTCGCGCATGGCGGTGGCGAAGGCGGCGATCTCCTCGACCGTCTCGCCGCGAATGCGCAGGGCGGTGACGGCGGCGGCGACCTGGGCCGGAGTCGGTTCGCCGCGCAGGCAGGCGGCGAAGAAGGCGTGCGCCTCGTCAGCCGACAGGATCCGGCCGTCGACCAGCTTGGCCAGGAGGGGTTTGAAGGTGTCGGCCATCAGACCATCGCCGCGCGTTTGACGTTGGCCAGATCGAGGAAGTTGGCGAGCAGGTCGTGGCCGTGTTCGGTGGCGATGGACTCGGGATGGAACTGGACGCCGTGGATCGGACGGGTCCTGTGGGCCAGACCCATGATCTCGCCGTCAGCGGTCCAGGCGGTGACCTCGAGCACGTCCGGCAGGGTTTCGCGACGGACGGCCAGTGAGTGGTAGCGGGTGGCGGTGAAGGGCGAGGGCAGGCCCTTGAAGACGCTGCGGCCGTCGTGCTCGATCGGCGAGGTCTTGCCGTGCATCAGGGCCTTGGCGCGGATCACCTCGCCGCCGAAGGCCTGGCCCATGGCCTGATGGCCCAGGCAGACGCCGAAGATCGGCATGTCCAGCGGCGCGGTGTCGAGCATCGCGAGGCAGATGCCGGCCTCGTTGGGCGTGCACGGGCCGGGCGAGAGCAGGACGGCTTCGGGCTTCAGCGCCCAGGCCTCGGCGGCGGTCAGGTCGTCATTGCGCACGACACGCGTCTCCGCGCCCAGCTCCGCGAGGTAGTGGACGAGGTTCCAGGTGAAGCTGTCGTAGTTGTCGACGACGAGGATCATGGAGCGGCTTCTAGGGGCTGCCGGTGGCCGCGCCAAGCCGCTGTGACGGTAAGTCTTCGTTAACCGAACCCGCCCGAACCTGCCCGCTCGGATCGGGGAGTTCCATGGCGCACAACAGCATCACCAAGGCGCGCACCCTGCTGACGCCGTCCACGACGCGGCCCAGCCCCTATGCGGCCCTCGGCGCGGCCGCCCTGGCGGCGATGGCGGCGGTTCTGATGGCCGGTGTGATGGTGCTGGGGCCGGGCGTGCGGTTCGACGAGACGGCGGCCTCTTCCCAGCCCTAGCGGTTTCCGAACGGATAGCGCCAGGCGTCCTCGGCGGCGCGCATGGGCGCGCGGGCCTTGGCGAGGGTTTCGGCATATTCAGCGGCAGGATCACTGTCGGCGACGACGCCGGCGCCAGCCTGGACATGGATCTTGCCGTCGGCGAACAGGGCGGTCCTGAGCACGATGCAGATGTCGGCCTCGCCTCCCGCGGAGATGTAGCCGACGCCGCCGCCGTAACCGACGCCGCGCTTCTCGCTCTCCAGCTCGTCGATGATCTCCATGGCCCGGACCTTGGGCGCGCCGGACAGGGTGCCGGCGGGGAGGGCGGCCAGAAGGGTGTCCACGGCGTCGAGGTCGGGATGGGCGTCGCCCTGGACCTCGGAGACGATGTGCATGACCGAGCTGTAGCGTTCGACGCGGAAGCTCTCGATCACCTCGACCGTGCCGGGGGCGGCGACGCGGCCGACGTCGTTGCGGCCGAGGTCGAGCAGCATCAGATGCTCGGCCCGCTCCTTGGGATCGGCGAGCAGTTCGGCCTCGAGTGCGCGGTCGGCCTCGGGCGTCTCGCCGCGCGGTCGGGTGCCGGCGAGGGGGCGGATGGTGACGCGGCCGTCCTTGAGGCGCACGAGGATTTCCGGGCTGGACCCGGCCAGCTGGAAGTCGCCGAAGTCGAGATAGAACAGATAGGGGGACGGGTTCCGACGCCGCAATGAGCGGTAGAAGGCGAACGGCTCGCCGGCCCATGGTGCTGCGAACCGATGGCTGAGCACGACCTGGAAGATGTCGCCGGCGGCGATATAGTCCTGTGCCCGGCCGACCATGGCGGCGAAGTCGGCGTCCCCGACAGGCGAACGGAAGGGCTCGATCGCGGTCTCGCGCGGGGCGGGAAGGGCCGGCAATGGCCGGCGCAGATCGGCCTCGAACTGGTCCAACCGCGCCACGACGGCGTCGAAGGCCGGCCGGGCGTTCAGACCACTGTCGGGATAGGCGGCCGAGACGAGCACGATCTCGTGGCTGACAGAGTCGAAGATGGCGACGAGCGAGGGACGGGTCAGGACGGCGTCGGGCAGGTCGAGCGGGTCGGGATTGGGCGCGCCCAGCGGCTCGAGAAGGCGGACCATGTCATAGCCGAACACGCCGAACAGGCCCGCGGCCATGGGCGGCAGGCCGTCCGGCAGGTCGAACCGCGACGCCGCCATCAGAGCGCGGAGGGACGTCAGGGCGTCGGCGGCTTCAGGCCTGAACCGGTTGGCGGTGATGTCATCGCCTCGCGCCAGCTCAGCGGCGCCGCCACGGCAGCGCCAGACGACATCCGGCTCGCGGGTGATGATCGAATAGCGGCCGTTGACGGCGCCGCCCTCGACCGATTCCAGCAGGAAGGCGTGGGTGCGGCCGTGCCCGACCTTGAGGAAGGCCGAGACCGGCGTCTCGAGGTCATCCACCAGCCGGCGGATGACGACCTGGGGCTGGCCCTGCGACCAGCCGCGCTCGAAATCGGCGAAGCCGCCTTCGCCGCCGGTCGTCATTGAGCCGGCGCGGCGCCCGGCGATGCGGGAGCGGCGGGCGCTTCGGCCGGCAGGCCCAGGGACGTCCGGGCCAGCGGCTCGTCGAACTCCGCCTTGCTGCGGGCGGCGGCGGCGGCGATGGCTGTCTCGCCGACGGCGTTGACGTGGTCGCCGGCCATGCGCTGACGGAACTGTTCAGCAACCGGAGCCGCCAGCGCCGGCACCGCGGCGGCAATGCGGTCCGTGCGGCCGATGACGAAGGTGTCGACCGTGTTCTGCTGCGAGAACGGCTGGCCGCGGCCGCTGCCGAACACGCCGGCGATGACGCCCTGGCCGTTCTGTTCGGCGGACTGGCGGTTCAGGCCGGTTCCCGTCTGCAGGGTGGCGCCGACCGAGGCGGCAACGGCGGCCAGGTCCTCGCCGCCGCGCACCCGGGCGGCCAGGGCGTTGGCGCGCGCGCTGAGCAGGCGGGCATTCTCGCGCAGCACCCATTGCTGGGCCAGGGGCTCACGGATGCCGGCCAGGGGCGGCAGGGCCGCGGGCAGGATGTCGTCGAGGCGGACCACGAAATACTGGCCCTGTCCCATGTCGACGACTTCGCTCTCGGCGCCCTTGCTGAGGCTCCACATGGTCTGGATTAGTTGCGGCGGCAGGGCCGGATTGATGTCCTGACCGTTGCGGAGTTTGCCGTCCTGACGGATCGGCGGAATCTGGATGACCCGGGCGCCGACCTCGCGCACGGCGACGTCCAGCGTCTTGCCGTCCTGGCGCGCCTTCTCATAGGCCTCGACCCGGCGATAGACGGACGCGCGGGCGTCCTCGGCGCGCAGCTCGGCGATCACCTGTTCGCGGACATCGGCCAGGGTCGCGGCGCGGCCCGGCTGGATGCCGGTGACCTTGGCCACGACAAAGCCCACGCCGGCCTGGACCGGGGCGGACACCTGGTTGGCGGCCAGACCGAAGACGGCGGCGGCCACAGCCGGGTCGCCGAGGGCGCTGCGCGGCGTGTCGTTGTATTCGGCGGGCTGGATGCTGTTGGCGCGGGCGACCTCGGCCGGGGACTGACCGGCGCGCAGGGCGGCGGCGATGCGGTCGGCGGCGGCGCGGTTCGGCGCGGTCAGGGTGACGAAGGTGCGCCTCTCGGGCAGCGACAGGGCGTCGCGACGGAAGTTGAACCGCTCCTCGATACGAGCCTCGGTCGGCGCCACCGCGCCGGTTGCGCCATCGTCGAAGAGCACGACCGAGGCGGTGCGGGACTCAGGCATCCGCAGCTGATCGGCGTTCTGGTTCATGAGAGCGGTCAGCTGGGCGTCGGTCGGCGTACCCGCAGTGCCGGCCATCGCCTGGGTAACGGTGAACCAGCGGGCGTCGCGGGTCTCAAGCGCCTGGCTGGCGAGGATGGCGCCATAGATGCGCGGCAACCGCATGCCGGCGCCGAGGGCGGCGCCATAGTGCTGAGTGGAATACTGGTCGCGCAACTGCGCCTCGAACATCTCGGGCGTGGCGTTCCCCTCCGCCAGGGCGGTGCGATACTGCTCCTCGCTGAACTGGCCCGTGACGCTGTCGAAGAAGGCGGGAGCCTGCCGGATCTGGCGCAGGACCAGCTCCTTGCCGGGGCGAATGCCGGCCTTCCAGGCCCAGTTTACGAAGCCGAGCTGTTGCGACTTCTGCTCCAGATACTGGCGCAGGCCGCCTTCGCCGATCAGCTCCTCGAAGGTCAGGGCCCGTCCGGCCTGCTGCTGCGCCTGCTCGCGGATACGGTCCAGTTCGCCGCGGAACTCCACCTGGCTCAAGTTGCGGTCGCCGGCCGAAACCACATGTTTCGGACCGAGGTTGGCCAGAACATCCATCTGCGATCCGCCGGTGACCACCAGGCCGAGCGCCAGCAGGACCAGCAGGCCGATGGCCCATTTCGATTTGGCGAAGGTACGGAAGGCGGTGAGCATGGTCGGTCCTGGCGGATCAGCGGCAAGGGTGCTGCTTGGCCTATAGGGTGTCAGCGCCCCGCACGGCAAGACGATGGCATGATTGTTGGGCCACGCCGGGTCGGTTCTCCCACCCCTTTATGGGGAGGGTGGTCGCGACGCGACCGGGTGGGGAGGTGTGAAGCCGGGCTCCGGCGGTGCGGGACTGGCGTTCCCCACCCGGGCTCCGCTGCGCTTCGCCCTCCCTCCCCATTTCGGGGGAGGGAGACGCTTGGCTTGTCGGAAGGCGCCGCATAGAAAGCGCGGATGATGAAATCCGCAAAACTGATCGCCGGAAACTGGAAGATGAACGGTCTGGGCGCGAGCCTGGACGAGGTGGCGGCGCTGCGCGCCGCGCTGGCCGAGGCGGCTCCGGCCTGCCGCGTCGCCCTGTGTCCGCCCGCGACCCTGATCGAGCGGATGGCGCAGGCGGCCGGTGGCGGCATCGAGATTGGCGGGCAGGACTGCCGGGCCGAGACCCACGGCGCCTTCACCGGCGATATCTCGGCGGCCATGCTGAAGGATGCCGGCGCGACGCTGGTGATCCTCGGCCATTCCGAACGCCGTCAGGGGCATGGCGAGACCGACGCCCTGGTGGCGGCCAAGGCCGAGGCGGCCCTGGCCGCGGGCCTGTCGCCGATCATCTGTGTCGGCGAGACACTGGAGCAGCGCGAGGCGGGACGGGCCGTCGAGGTGGTGCGCAGCCAGATCATGGCCTCCCTGCCGCTGGCGCTGGCCGGCCGGGACTTCGCCGTGGCCTATGAACCGGTCTGGGCCATCGGCACCGGCCTGACGCCCACGCTGGAGCAGATCGAGGAAGTCCACCGCGCCGTCCGCGCGGCGATGATCGAGCGACTGGGGCTGGGCGTGGCCGCGACGCCGATCCTGTACGGCGGCTCGGTCAAGCCGGACAACGCCCGCGAAATCCTCGCGGCGCAGGAAGTCGGCGGCGCCCTGGTTGGCGGCGCCTCGCTGAAGGCGGCGGATTTTCTCGGGATCATCCGCGGGGCGTGAACCGCACGTTTGCTCCCGTCCCGCATCAATGTTAGACGCCGCCGCTTGATCGGCGCCGCCTTGCGCCACACATATCGGCTGCCATGCTCCAGACCATTCTCCTCGTCGCCATGATCCTCATCTCGATCGCGCTTGCCGGCGTGATCCTGATTCAGCGTTCGGAGGGCGGCGCCCTCGGAATGGGCGGCGGGCCGTCTGGCTTCATGACCGCGCGGGGCGCAGGCAATCTGCTGACCAAGACGACATGGGTTCTGGCCACCCTGTTCTTCGCCTGCGCGATCGGCCTGACCATTCTCGGCAACGTTGAGCGTTCCAACCGCTCTATCGTCGACGCCGACGCCGTGGGCGAGCTGATCGCTCCGACGACGACGGACGCAGCGCCGGCCGTTGATCCGGCGGCGCCTGCGCAACCGGCCGCGCCGTCGCTGCAGGATCTGGAATCCAGCCTGTCGGGCGTCTCCGCCGCCCCGGCTCCGGCCCAGCCGGCTCCCGCAAATTAGGATGGGCGGGGAGCTTATCCCCGCCTTCCTCTCCCGCCCTCAAAGTCTCCGCAGTTTGCCGCCCGAATCAGCGGTAGGGTGATCTCCCATGGCCCGTTACGTGTTCATCACCGGCGGCGTGGTTTCCTCCTTGGGAAAAGGCCTCGCATCCGCCGCTCTCGGCGCGCTCCTGCAAGCGCGCGGCTACAAGGTTCGCCTTCGTAAGCTCGACCCCTATCTGAACGTCGATCCGGGCACGATGAGCCCGTATCAGCATGGCGAGGTTTTCGTCACGGACGACGGCGCCGAGACCGACCTCGACCTGGGCCACTATGAGCGGTTCACGGGGGTGTCGGCCGCCAAGTCGGATAACATCACCACCGGCCGCATCTATTCGACCATCCTCGAAAAGGAGCGGCGCGGGGACTATCTGGGCGCCACGGTCCAGGTCATTCCGCACGTCACCGACCAGATCAAATCCTTCTGCCTGACTCCCGCCCTGACGGATGACGGCGAGGAAGTGGACTTCGTGCTGGTCGAGATCGGCGGCACGGTCGGCGACATCGAGGGCCTGCCGTTCTTCGAGGCCATCCGCCAGCTGGGGCAGGACCTGCCGCGCGGCCAGTCGTGTTTCGTTCACCTGACCCTGCTGCCGTTCATCAAGACCGCCGGCGAGATGAAGACCAAGCCGACGCAGCATTCGGTCAAGGAGCTGCGCTCGATCGGCATCCAGCCGGACATCCTGCTGTGCCGTTGCGAATTCCCGATCCCGCCGGAGGAAAAGCGCAAGATCGGCCTGTTCTGCAATGTGCGTGAGAGCGGCGTCATCCAGGCGATGGATTCCGACGACATCTATGCCGTGCCGCTGGACTATCACCGCGAGGGACTGGACGCTGAGGTTCTGGCGCATTTCGGACTTGCCGATGCCCCGGCGCCGGACCTGACCATGTGGGAAGAGATCGCGCGACGCCGTCGACAGCCGGACGGCGAGGTCACCGTGGCCGTAGTGGGCAAATATACGGTCCTCAAGGACGCCTACAAATCCCTGATCGAGGCCCTGCACCACGGTGGTGTGGCGAACAACGTCAAGGTCAACATCGATTGGGTCGAGGCCGAGACCTTCGAGGGCGACCGTGAGGCCTGCGATGCGCGCCTGCAGGCGGCTCACGCCATTCTGGTGCCCGGCGGCTTCGGCGAGCGGGGCTCAGAGGGCAAGATCGAGGCGGCCCGCTTCGCCCGCGAGCGCAAGATCCCCTATTTCGGCATCTGTTTCGGCATGCAGATGGCGGTGATCGAGGCGGCCAGGAATCTGGCCGGCTATCCCAAGGCCTCATCCACCGAATTCGGCCCGACGACCGAGCCCGTCGTCGGCCTGATGACCGAATGGACCCAGGGGAACCAGCGCGTCCTGCGCCAGCAGGGCGGCGACATGGGCGGGACCATGCGGCTGGGGGCCTATGACTCGACGCTGAAGGCGGGGTCGAGGATCGCGCAGATGTACGGTTCGACCACGATCAGCGAGCGCCACCGGCATCGCTATGAGGTCAACATCAACTACCGCGACGCCATCGAGCAGAAGGGCGGCCTGATCTTCGCCGGCCTGTCGCCGGACGGCGTCCTGCCCGAGACGGTCGAGCGCGAGGATCATCCGTGGTTCGTCGGGGTCCAGTATCATCCGGAATTGAAGAGCCGCCCGTTCGCACCGCATCCTTTGTTCGCGGGCTTTATCGAGGCGGCCCTGGTGCAGAGCCGGCTGGTCTGAGTCAGGGCATGGAAAGCCGGCGGCTTGACCCGCGCCGGCGCTCAGCCGTTTGAAGGCGTGGCGCTGTCTGTCGCGGCGCTGCTGCTGGACGGCGGCGTGAGGCCTTCGAACGGCTTGCGATCCTTGCAACGGACGCAAACACGGGTTCCGGGCTGGCTACGGCTGTCGACGTAGACGTGCCCTTTCAGCAGGCATTTCATGGATTTGAGCATTGTTCGGTCCGTGCAGCGCGAGCAAACCCTGCATACAACGAACAATGTTACATATTTTGCTGCAGTGCAAGATCAAACAGTCGGCCGGGTTCGTCTGAAATCGGCCGGGGTGCTAGTCGGGATTGTGCGCTGAGGGGCGGCAGGGTGTAATCGCAAAGACGTCAGGACAGGGGGCGGCGAAGATCATGTTCACCCCGGCGACCGCCCGGTCCGGCTTCACCCTGGTCGAGGCCCTGGTCGCACTGATGTTGTTCGGCCTGATCGCTTCCGCGGGTGCGGCCGTATTGTCCGTCTCGGTCGACAACCGGTTTGTGGTCCGGGCGGCCACCGACCGCACCGCCGCATTGCAGCGAACGCGCAGCCTTCTGAAGGCCGACCTCGGTCAGGCGACGAACCGCCGAACGCGCGACCGGAACGGTGAGCCACATCCCCTGGCCCTGGCGGGGGGAACGGCTCCGGGCGACCCTGTTCTGGTCGTTACCCGCGCCGGCTGGAGCAATGCCGGGGACACGGGCCGGTCGTCCCTGCAACGGGTTGAGTACAGCGTCGTCGGAGATCGGCTGGAACGCCGGGTGTCGCCCTTTCTGGATGGATCGCGCCCGGGACCGTCCCAAGTGCTGCTGACCGGCGTGTCGGACCTGACCGTGACCTTCATTCAGGACGGCCGCGAGACGCCCACCCCGATTCCCGGGCCGACCGGAGGCCCGCCCGACGCGGTGTGCCTCGAACTGACGGTGGAGGGATATGGCCGGCTGTCGCAGCTGTTCCTCATCGGGGGCGGACGATGAGAGGCGGGCCGCTTCGGGATCGCGAGGGCATGGCGCTTCTGGCCGTCTTGCTGCTGGTGGCGGTGATGGCTGTCGTGGCGGTTGCCGTACTGGACGATGTCCGGTTTTCGGTGCGGCGCACGACCAATGCCGAAACCGGCGCCCAGGCGCAGTGGTATGCCGATGGCGCGGAGACTTTGGCTCGGCGAAGGATTGAGCGGCTGACGGCGCTGGATGCGGACCGGACCCCGCTGACGCCCGAGTGGAACGGACGCGCGATCACCCTGCCGATCGACGGAGGGACGCTGACCGCGACGGTGCGTGACGGTCAGGCCTGTTTCAACCTGAACAGCGTGGTGGCCTGGACCGGGGACCGGCTGGCGGTCCGGCCGGTCGGGGAGGTGCAGCTGCTGGCGCTCGGGCGGGCCGTCGGGGTCGATCCGCAGAGGATGGAGACGATCACGGACAGTCTGATCGACTGGATCGATAGCGACACCACGGCTCGCTCCCGGGGCGCCGAGGACAGCGCCTATGCCGGGCTGGCCGAGCCTTACCGGACAGGCGGCGTGCCTCTGGCCGAGGTCTCCGAGCTGCGGACCGTGCGCGGCGTGGACCGTGACGCCTACGACCGGCTGCGGCCCCATCTGTGCGCCCTGCCGACCGACCGCTCGCCGATCAACGTCAACACCCTGACGTCGGCGAATGCGCCGCTCCTGGTCATGCTCACGGGCGGGTCGCTCAGCCTGCCCGACGCCCGGGCCGTGATCGCGGCCCGTCCGACGGGAGGCTGGTCGGATCCAGCCGGCTTCTGGCGCCAGCCGGCCCTCAACAGCCTGCAGGTTGACCCGGGCGTGCGCGACCAGGTCACCGTACGCACGGACTATTTCGCTGTCCGTATCGACGTCGACCAGGGCGGAGTCCGCGCCGTGCGCACCGCCCTGATTGAATCTCGTCCGGGCGTCGGGGCGCGGACGTTGATCCGGCGCTGGACGCCTGAGGACTAGGTCAGGAGAACCGTGGCTTCTGGCCATGGGGGAGTCGGCTGACAGCTTGTCATGATTGGTGCTAACGTCGTTCTGTCGAACTTGCGCAAGTGGGTCGACGGGGGAAGCGGGGACCAATTGAACACGACGACGATCAGCGTGGGTGGTATCCGCCCTGTCGCGGTCTGGGTGAGCCTGGCCTTGTTCCTGGCGCTCTGCGTCGGCGTGGGCGCAGTCCTGCCTTCAAAGGCTTCCGCAACCCAGTTGTCTTCGCCGGGTGTGCACGAGGGCGTCGCGTCTTGCGCCGGATCGACCTGCCACGGGCGTCAGGCCGCTGACGGCGCGGTGGTGCGCCAGAACGAACTGGTCAGCTGGCAGGACCCCACAGGCCCCGGCGGGTCACACAGCCGGGCCTGGCGCACCCTGACCTATGCGCGCGCCCAGTCGATCACGCGCCGGCTGGGCCTGGGCCCGGCGCAGAACGCCCCGGCCTGTCTGGGCTGCCACGCCGAGCCCGCCGCGGCCCGTGGGGCCCGGTTCCAGGTCTCGGACGGCGTGGGCTGCGAGAGCTGCCATGGCCCTTCCGGCGGCTGGATCGCCAGCCACTATACCGTCGGCGTCAGCCACGCCGACAATGTGGCGCGCGGCATGACTCCGCTGGAGGATCCGGTGGTTCGGGCCAATGTCTGTCTCGATTGCCACTGGGGCAGTGACAAGCCGAACCAGTTCGTGACCCACGAGATGATGAGCGCGGGCCATCCGCGCCTGTCATTCGAGCTGGAACTGTTCACTGCCTTCCAGCAGCATCACGATGTCGACGCCGACTATGTGCAGCGCAAGGCGACGATGGATTCCGCGCGGCTCTGGGCCATCGGCCAGGCCGTGGCCCTGCAGCGCATCCTGACCGTCTATGGCGATACGGGCCGGGCCGGGAACGGCGTCTTTCCCGAGCTCTATTTTTTCGACTGTCACAGCTGTCACCGGCCGATCTCGGACGAGCCGAACGCGCCCCTGCTGGTCGAGGCCAATCCGGGGCGGCCTATCCCGATGGGCACGCCGCCGTTCAACGATGAGAACATGATCATGCTGGCCGCCGCGGCCCGCACCGCGCCGGCGTCTCTGGCGCAGCGGTTCCAGACGGACTCGCGCGCCTTCCATCAGGCCCTGGGCTCTGATCGGGCCGGGGCGGTCGAAGCCGCCCGCCGCCTGGCGGGAACGGCGGGACAGCTCTCGGCGAGCTTTGCTTCCAGCCCGTTCAGCCGCGCCGACACCTTCGCCATCCTCGAGGATGTGCTGGGGGAGGCGCTGGCCCCGCGCTACACCGACTATTCCGGCGGGGCCCAGGCGGTCATGGCCGTCGACACCCTGCTGAACGCCCTCGTCTCACAGGGGCAGATCGAGGCGGGCGCCGTGCGGGCCATGCGGTCTGATATCGACCGCGCCTATGCCGCCGTGCGGGATCCCAACCGCTACCGACCGCAGGAGTTCAGGCGCGCCATGGGCGGCGTCGCGACCGCCGTGAGGCGCGCACGATGACCCGGCGGGCGAGGGGACTGGTTCTGGCGGCGCTGGCCGGTCTGCTGCTGACGGGCTGCGGCGGAGGGGGAGGCTCGTCCAGCGGCGGTGGCGGTGGCGGTGGCGGTGGTGGTGGCTCAAGTGCCGGTGC